>JAESFW010000125.1_pt1 | contig 144097 bp, 131 predicted proteins | sample 9269481 | NCBI WGS metagenome assembly JAESFW01 (sample SAMN14515350, study PRJNA621654) | algae metagenome | isolation source: Lyngbya sp. HA4199-MV5 and co-occurring heterotrophs from soil with... | place: USA: Ahupuaa O Kahana State Park, Hawaii | collected 2009-07-21 | reverse complement strand
TCTCTGTGGGCTGCCAGATTTTTTGAATGGTCGGTTGAAACCCCTACAGCTCAAAAAATTCCTTCAGAATTGCTAGACCTTTGGTCTGACCTACTCTGCTATGCTGCGTGATTGGCTAAAGTCGAGCCAATGTTGCCCGACCGCCCTCTCAATAGATAACCTTCAGCTACGGACACAACTGGAGGCTAAGGCAACCTAACAAACAGAATCACCGCACGATATGCGCGATCGACGCAATTTCTACCAAAAATTCTGGCTTGACCAGATCGGCGCGAATGCAGTAGCGGGCTGGGCACGGGCTGGGAAAATACTCGGCGTAGACCGCATTCATTTTGGGATAGTCGGCAAAATCCTTTAGAAAAATCATGTTGAAGGTGACATCCGCCATCGTCCCGCCAGCCGCTGCAATCACACTTTTGATTGATTCCAACACCTGACGAGTTTGCGCGGTCGCATCACCCTCACCCACCAGCTTGCCATCCGCATCCAGCGACAGCGTGCCAGAAACGTAGAGCGCTTCGCCCGTCCCCAGCATTCCAGGCGAGTAAGGGGCAAGGGGTGGCGGTGAACCTTCGGGGAGAATGGGGGTGCTGGGCATGGGGGAAGAGGTGAGGGGTGAGGAGTGAGGAGTGGGTAGAGGGCAGGAGGAGCAAGGGAAGTTTTGAGGGAGGAGGAAAGGATAAAGGATGAAGTATAAGGGATAAAAACTTGTCTTTAAGCGGTCAGCGGTCAGCGGTCAGCCTAGAAGTTTTGAGTTTTGAATTTAGCGGTCAGCGGTCAGCTATCAGCTTTCTTCCTTTCTTGTATGCCCGAAGGTCTTTGCAACCAACAACTAACAACTTCTTCTGCCTTCTACCCTCTGCCTCCTGCCTTCTTTTTTCTCACGCCGCGATCGCCGACTTGACCTTCTGCCTACAGTGCAGCAGGGGCATGACGGCTTCGCCAAAGGTAGTGATGTCGTCTATGAAGTTGGGGAAGGTGAATAGTACGCCGTCGATCGTGGTGTCGGTGGCGAGTTGATCGAGTTTGGCGGCAACGGTGGCGTAGGAACCAACGATCGTGGGAATGCCCATGAACATTTCTGCCTGCATCGCTTTGGACATGCCGCCATCTTTGTCCGTAGCGAGGGCACCCCCCCAGGCTTGAATGGCATTAATGTCGGCGTTTTCGGCGAGTTCCTGCACTCGTGCTTCGGCAGCCGCATCGGTTGGGGCGGCAACGACGGTAAAGAGCGCGTAGGTGCCGACTTGACGCTGACAGTCACTCGCTTTCTGTTTGAGGCGCAGATTGATGTCGCTGACGGTTTCAAGTTCGCCCAGCACAAAGTTGTAATGACCCAACTCAGCAGTGAACTGAATGCCGCGATCGGACTGTCCCGCACACACAATGGGAATGTCGCGGGAGGGTTTGGGCTGACAGAGACAATCCGTTAACTCAAAGAATTTTCCTTTGTAAGTAACCCGTCCTTCTGCCCACAGTTTTTTGAGAATCTGGACATATTCAGTCGCGTATTCGTAGCGGTAGGACAGATAGTCACTATCTGCTAACAAACCCATTTGAGAATATTCCAGCTTGTTCCAACCAGACACAATATTGATGCCAAATCTGCCCTTACTAATATCGTCGATCGTGACTGCCATTTTGGCGACAACGGCTGGATGAATGGTGGGAATCGCAATGGACGCATAGAGATCGATCGTGTGCGTGACAGCCGCTAAACCTGCCATTAAATTGAACGATTCCAGTGCATGATCCCAATGCTCGATTTCGCCGCCATAGCCGCGCCATTTCACCATCGAAAAGGCGAAATCAAAGCCGTATTTTTCAGCCAGTAGCGTAATCTCTTTATTGAGATCAAACGAGGGCATATACTGCGATGCTTTGGAAATAATCCAACCGTTGTTAGCGATCGGGATGAAAATGCCAAAATCCAAATAATTCATGACAGCCTGTTTGCATTCATGCTGATTTTTCAAGCTTCAGCATCATGACTTGGTGCCATTGTAAGGAGATTCGCCGTTTGAAAAATGAAACCGATGCTACAAAAGCTTTCTGCCTTCCACCCTCTGCCTTTTCCTAAATCTCATACGAAATCTCTGGTGCCTGCATCGCCCTTGCCAGTTCAGCCGCGACTTCGGGACGAGAGAATTCGGGTGGTGGCAGTTCGCCTTTACGGAGGAGTTCCCGCACTTTGGTTCCCGATAGGTGAATGCGCTCGTCGCGAGTGCTGGGGCTGGTTTTGGTGGTTGCCATCGATTGCGTTCGCAGGCAGTAGAAGGCATGTTCAAACTTCATCGGCGTAATGCCCAACTCGCCCGGTTCAAATTCGTCAAAGATGTATTGCGCGTCGTAGGTGCCGTAGTAATCGCCCACGCCTGCATGATCGCGCCCGACGATGAAGTGGGTACAGCCGTAGTTTTTTCGCACCAGGGCATGGAAGATTGCCTCACGCGGACCTGCATAGCGCATCGCAGCCGGATTAATCGCCAAAATGACCCGATCTTTAGGAAAGTAGTGTTCCAGCATGATTTCGTAGCAGTTCATCCGCACATCGGCGGGAATGTCATCTTCTTTGGTGGCACCGACGAGAGGATGGAGAAACAGCCCGTCCACAATTTCCAGTGCACATTTGATGATGTATTCGTGAGCGCGGTGGATAGGGTTGCGAGTCTGGAAACCCACGATCGATTTCCATCCCTTCCCCCGAAAGAGCGATCGTGATTCCAGCGGATCAATTTGATAGGTGGGAAAGAGCGTATGAGGATTGCGCTCCAGCAGCCACACATCGCCTGCCAGATTCACGGCACCCTGCTTGTAGACGACCGACACACCGGGGTGCTTTTCCTCGTTGGTACGATAGACCAGTAGCGCTTCGTGGCGTTTGTCGTAGCGATATTTTTGGGTCAGTTGCAACACGCCCACAAACGTCCCGTAAGGATTGTCTAACCGGATCAGGCTCCCTTCTTTGAGCGGTGCCGCCACCTCTTCCGACACAGGCAGCGTGATGGGGATCGACCAGGGCAACCCGTTCGACAGGTGCATGTCATTGACGACTCCGTTGTAGTCTGCCTCATGCATGAAGCCCGTGAGGGGACTAAAGCCACCGATCGCAATCAACTCCAAATCCGATACAGCCCGCGCTTCTAGCTTCACCCTGGGCAAAAAGTCGGCTTTGTCGAGAAATTCGGCGTGCTGTTCGGGCGTGGCGATGCGGTTGATGAGATGCCCACCGTGAGGCGCAATGCTGTCTGGCTGAGTCATGAGAGTTGTAGATGGCAGGGTGTCGATCGCAGTTTTGCTCACCCATCCATCCTACTAGGCTGTGCGATCGTTTCGATAAGCAACATTGCTCAGGTCTGCACCGCAAAAGCCTCTGGAGCTACTTGATCGGTCATTGAGACGAGCACAACACTTTCTACCTGGGATGACGATCCAGTGATCAATGGCTAAACTGATGGGAATCCTTTAGGCTCACTTAAGTCAATACTTTGAGTACCTTTCATCAACTCAAATTTCTTGAGTCAATCACACTAGAGAGTAATGAATCTGATATTGAACGCAAGGTTGTGCTCCCACTTCTTCGCATTCTTGGCTATAGCGATAATGACTGGAAATCTCAAGTTGGAATTGGTAAAAATAGGGCAGACTTCTTAGTGCATCCTCCCAGTATGTTGGTACACCATCCGCCATATTTAGTCATTGAGGTAAAAGCACCCAACAAAAAAACGTCTCAAAGTTTTTGGCAGATTACTGAATACATGCGGCAATCTAGAGCCGTTCTTGGTCTCCTCACAAATGGCTACCTGTTTCATTTGTTCTACCACTGTCAAGGGCAAGTGATCACTATTGCTGAGTATTCGCAGTCAACCCTGGCTGAAAATTTTGCCTTGGTACATAAACTTCTCAGCAAAGCGACCTGTTTAAAGGTAAGAGACGTTCTGCACCATAACCAACAGCAGGTGTACTTAAAATTCGCAAACTTGATTTCAAATGCATTCGGCAGTAAAGAGATGCTGAAACTATTTGCTAAAAAGCCTGAATTGATCAATCAATCATCTAAAAAGGAACGTAAACCTATGATTATCACTGTTTTTAATAACAAAGGTGGAGTAGGTAAAACCACTTTGACCATTAACTTGGCGGCAATGCTAACTAAATTAGGAAAACGAGTCTTGCTGATTGATATTGATGCTCAAGCCAATTTAACCACGGGTTTGGGCATTGATCCCTTAAACGATGTTGAATTAGCGAGCAAGAAAGATATTACCCACTTGCTATTGGAGCCGAGAACCAAGCTTATCGATGTAATTTATCGCAAGCGCTGGGGAGAGATTCAGTTAGACATCGTGCCGTCTCACATACGATTGAGTGGCATGGAGAATGAACTACTCCGAACAATAGATATTGATCGCGTTCTGGTTAAAAAACTAAAGAATCATGAGTACGACTTTGTTTTTATTGATCCACCTCCCTCATTTGGTAAAGTCAATGGCATATCGTTGATGGCATCATCAGGAATTTTAATTCCTGTCCAACTTTCACCCTACCCGATTCGAGCATTAGAGTATGTTATCAATCAGGTCAGAGAAGTAGAAGAATACAAAGATGAACCGTTACCCATTTTAGGGGTTGCTGTAAGTATGTATGACCAGCGATCGTCTAGTTTTAATCTTTCGATGGAAGAATCTCTTCGAGAAATATTGGTTAGACATTCAGATGGTCGAGCAATTGAATTGCTTCCAGAAAATACGTGGATGCCGAGATTAAATATTATCTCTAAATGTCCAGAGCAAGGTTATCCTATTCAACATGCGGAGTTTGACGATCAACTGAGTTCACAAGATCGAGAAACAGCCCAGTCTGCCATTGCGAGATTAGAAAATTTAGCCAACCACTTAATGAGTGTAATCTAAGAGGTTTATCAAGCGTGAGTCAAGACATTCGACGCGAACTGATCAGTAAAAATCTGGGCATTAAACCTATTGATCATGGACATGTTTATACTTTTCAAATTACCATTCCAGATTCCAGGAAGCAAAGTCTTTCTCTAGAGCAGCGACAAGCAATTGAGCAAAGTCTTTTAGCTCATCAAAACAATCTGATTTCACTAATTATACGACGTACCAACGCTTACGCAGATGAAGATATCGAATATGAGTTGGTGTATGGCGCGGACTGGTTACAAATTGCTCAGGAGTTGAATATTGAGAAGGTCTGGGCATGGGTTTTCGATCTGACTGATGAACAGACGATCGCTGCCATTACCGAAATGGAGTCACTATCGAACTCTTCTAGAGATACGCAACCTGCTCCAATAAGAACCGACGGCATCGACTCTGACGTAGCCACCTTAATTGATAAGAAACTTCAACTTGCTACTGATTCAATTAAAAATTCAATCACTTCTCTTTTAGCCGGAATCAGGAATGATGTAGATGAAAAATTGAAAGTTCTGAACTACAAAATTGATAATCTGAACAGCAAAGGACTAGAGCCAGTTTTAGGAAGGCTTGACAATCTAGATGAAAAGCTGAAAATTCTGGATAGTAATAGTACAGACATAAAAGCAATTTTACAGAAGCTCGATGGTGTTGAACACAAGCTAAGGACTTCTAGAGAAATAATAGAGCCTATAGTAGAGAATCCGATTAATCTATTGGAAGCCTCAATCCAAGATATTAAAGATGCTTTGAGGCAAGTAAAGGCTCAAGATCCACACATCAGGGCTGCGATCGAAGCAATAGAGCATTGGAAACAATCTGAGCAAGGACTTACTTGGGAAAACTTAGAGATCTCTATTAGAGCAAAAACAAACGCGCAACATAAAATTAAGGGCTTTGCGAAAGGAACTTATAGTCAACTTCGTAAAGTCGCAACAATACCAGAGAAGGTAAGCGTAGAGTAGAGCCTTGAGATGAACGTTAATTAAATAACCTGTAAATCTGCGTAGGGACATGGCATGCCATGTCCCTACGCAGAAAATCGCACCTGACTAAAGCTGTGCTCCTAAGTAGAAGTCAAGCAATCATGATCGACTCAAAATCTTGCAATCGACTTGCTTCCAGTGCATAGCTTTGACCGTAGATACGGGGGAGCTTTCCAGTTGTTGCTAGAGCCTGCCTGACTTCGGCATTGGTGATGGATGCCAAGGTGCGATCGCTGGCAAGTGCAACTCCAGCAGCAATGCCTACGCCATTACCCACCGCCGTGTTGAACTCCACAATTCTGCCTGCCGCACAGGCATAGCCATCAAACCCAGAAGCCGGACTGACTACCGCTAGATTGGGCACCGATTGGATCAGCGCATGACGAATCCCGACATTAAACAGCGGCGGATGGTGAAACGAAATGCTGCTCATCCCCTTCTCCATTGCCTTTTTACCTAATCCCGTAATGCCACCCCGCACATCTAGATAGTAGCCAAAGGTGGCGATCGCGCTGGTCTTAGAAACCCCTCCCATCAGCATTTGGGCACCGCTCAGAGGTTCTACCGCGCCTTGAATATTGCCTGCATGTCGGATGTACAGTTCCGATGCGGCTTTGACAGCGGTTGCGCCAAAACTCTTCAGCCACTTAGTGACAAAGCCAATTTCTTCGACCATGGCAGGCGTTGGCTTGGCGGCTCCTCGTGCCAGCGCTTCGGCTTGAGCGCCTGTGACATAAAACATCAGCGCATTCCAGGAAAGCCGATTACCCCCCAGTACGGCGATATTTGCCTGATCGAGCAGCACACCGCCATCCGCCAAAAACATTTTCTTGCCCCGGAAAGCATGATACGTCACCGATAGCGCCTGGCTCCGCACATCGATATGGTCTTGCCCAACGTACATCGTTCTCAAACTGCCACGTTCGTCTACAAAGCTTTTGCGAATCCTGTCCATCAGCGCCAGATCACCACCAGCGGCGATCGCAATATAGCGTTGGGCTTCCGCATCATTGGGATTGGTAAACCGCTTGAGGTAGTTCAATTCAATCTCTTTCAGTCGTTGAATGCTCAATCCCTGGCTTTCAAAAACCAATGTGACGGGCAGTTCTGAGTCTGGTAGCCCAAAAGTGCCAAAGCCCTGAAGCTTCTTCACACCTGCTGTTTGAGCCAGTTCTGCATTGACACTAGAGTCGATGAACTGCTTGCCCATAAACACGCTACCCGTTGTCAGGCGGATACCCGTCAGCTTTGCTCCATCGCGCAGCACCGACTGAAGCTGCACCCGGCTAATAATATCGGCTCCAACCTCGCTCAACATGGCACGCAGCGCTGCATCGGCTTTGCGTGGATCCAGCGCAATTTGGGCTACACCTGCCCGGTGCAAAAACTCCTGGTAGATAGCAGACGGTTCACCAAAGGTTGGCAACCCGTAAGACTGACGAATCTCGGCGGACAGGGAGCAGCGATCGAGGTACGCCAACCCCCCACGCACCAAATGACCACCAATCCCCTCTTGGGAATTGCCCTTAAACATCAGCAGCATTCGCAGCGCTTTACTCGTCCGGCGACGATACTCTCTAGCAGCACTGACCAGCGCCAGCACGCCAGGTACTTCATCCCCAAAGCCAATGAGATCGTAAGCGCGTGGCGGTTGTGTAGCGGCGGTCATAGTCGCACCAGAAGAGACGATACTTCAAGACACACAAAATAACCGATGGGTTTCGGAAGCGGTGAGATTCTCTTTATTTTCTTCCATTTGGGGGGAGTGGGGAGTGGGGAGTCGGGAGTGGGGGTGCGGAGGAAGCAGGGGAGGCAGGGGAAGGATGAGGGACGAGGGATGAAAGCTAAAGGATAAGAAGCTGCCTTGCTCCTGCCTTCTGCCTCCTGCCTTCTGCCTCCTGACCACGCTTCTGGTTCAAAACTCAATGTACTTCAAAGCTTCAGGAGGCACCAGACGAAGTTCACCAGACTGAAAGCGATCGCGCTCAATCCAGGAGGCTACGTAAGATTGATCGCTGTCCACAAAGCTGATTTGCTCTTGCTGATAAAAGGCGCGATCGACGAAATCGCAGGCGTAAAGCTGCACCAACTCATGTCCTGGCTTGCCGTCATAGGTGAATACGTTTTCTAGACAGCCGAGATAGCGAATGTTGGTCAATTCTGCCTGAAGTTCTTCGTAAAATTCTCGCTTCAGCGCTTCCAGGCTCGTTTCACCAAACTCAATGCCACCTCCTAGCGCCCGGTAGAAATAATCCTGCTTGACCGGATCGAATCCTTCTGAGACAAACAAGCGCGAACCGTGTTGAATCAAGCCTAAGACGATCGCCCGAATGCTTTGCATCTCACCTCCCCACTTTCATTTAGCGGTCAGCGGTCAGCGGTTAGCCTGAGAGTTTTGAGTTTTGAGTAGCGCTTTGCGCCGACAAGCTAGAGAGTTTGAGTTGGGAAGTCAGGAGCTAGGAGTCAGCTTTTTATCCTACTGCTACGCAGAAGCAAGCTACATCCTTCATCCTTTAGCTTTCCTTCTGCCCTCTGCCCTCTGCCCTCTGCCCTCTGCCTCCTGCTAACAACCAACAACCAACAACTAAAAACTTTTCTTGCCTTCTCCCTAATTCAAATCACTCGTATCCGCAAACGTCTCCGATCGATAACGGCTTTCTCCTGTTGTCCAGTCGTCGTTTTCGCCACCAATAATCAAACGGTCTAACACCACATAATCCTTGCTGAACTGTCTAAAGGCACTAATGAGAACATCCAGGGCGATCGCGTCACTGGTGCCCAGGTCAAACCAGCAGCGTCCCCAGTTGCCCTCGTATTCGACCTCACCCATGTTGTGCATGAGCGCCACCAGGCTGTCTTCAGCCACATCGTTGTCATACTCCATGTAGCTAATCTCTAGCCCAACGTCTTGCACCTGAAGATTTTCGGCATTAAACCCGCCCAGTTTGCCTAAAAAGAACCACGAATTGAAAACCTCTTCAACGTATTGCTTCTCCATTTCAGAGGGGTTGGTATTAAATTCAATCCAGATCCAGACGCTAAACGGGTCAAATTCCCGAAACTGCACGTCCATAGTGATACTCCTGTGTGTTCGTTAATAGACTCGTCCTTTCCAGGCTCCACCCTGTCCGCGCCAGTGACGTAGAGCAGAATCGAGCGTCATCAAGGTGTAAAGGAAGGCGATCGCAGGCAACCCGAACGTCAGCAGTGGAGGGCATTGATAGAGTAGCAGCGTGGGCAGGTACGCGATCGCCATCAACAGCCAGGTTGCCAGTCCCACAAGGGCGATCGTCCAGTGTCCGGTAAGGGAACCTGCGATCGTGCTGACAGGCGGCACCAGATAAATGATGGTCATTCCCACCAACGTCCCCAACAGCAGCAGTGGCGAATAGTACAACTGCGTATACGCCGTCCGAGCCACCATATCCCAAATCGTTTTCAGCGACGGATAGGGACGCAGGCTGTGGGTTTCGCGGGTAAGACCCAGCCAGATTTTGCCTGTGGCTTCGCCAGTTGTTAGTGGTTGGTTGTTAGTTGTTAGTGGCAGATCGTCCTGGCTTTTCTGATCCTGACTCCCAACTCCCGACTCCCGACTCCCGACTCCCCTTTCTGCTCCCTCTGCTTCCCCTGCTTCCCCCGCCTTCTGCCCTCTGCCTTCTGCCTTCTGCCTCCTCCTCAACCCCTTCACCGCTTGCGCCAGAGAACAGTCATCAATCAACGCCTGCCGCAGAATCTGGAGTCCTCCAATTTGCTCAAGCGCTTCACAACGGATGAGAATGCAGCCGCCAGCCGCAGCCGCCAGTTTACGGGTGGGATCATTTGCCCAGCGGAAGGGGTAGAGCTTTTGGAAGAAGAAGACGAAAGCCGGAATGAGTAGCTTTTCCCAGGTGCTTTTGCAGCGTAGCAGCACCATCAGCGACACCAGATCGAGATCATCTGACTGCGCTTTGGCGACCAGTTGATGCAGCTTTTCAGGGTGATGCTCAATATCCGCATCGGTCAGCAGAAAGTAATCGGGTTGGGGCGACAGGGTTTGCGCGTGACGAATACCTTGCTCCATTGCCCACAGTTTGCCCGTCCACCCCGATGGCAGCGGTTCAGCCGTAAGCACAGTCAGCCTTGAATCCTGACCAAGAGCCTGAGCGGTTTGTTGCGCGATCGCCCCGGTACCATCGGTACTCTGGTCATCCACCAGCACAATCTGAAAGGTGGGATAGGTTTGCAGAAGGAGCGATCGCAGCGTCACAGGCAGCAAATCAGCTTCATTGCGAGCGGGGATGATGGCGCAGACGGTGGGGAGTGGGGAGTGGGGAGTGGGGAGTGGGGGTAAGGAGAGTTTTGAGTTTTGAGTTTTGAGTTTATTGTGGCTCCTGACTTCTGACTTCTGACTCCTGACTCCTAACTCCCCTGCTTCCCCTGCCCCCTCTGCTCCCTCTGCCTCCCCTGCCCCCTGCCTTCTGCCCTCTGCCCTCTGCCCTCTGCCTTCTCCTTCCTCTTCCAAAAACTGATCCGATCGCCAAAACAGCCCGCGCCCAAACAGCAGCACCAGCCATATAACGAGTGACAGCAGCGTGATTCCTAACCCAAATTCAGCCATTTCTCACCCAATGAGCTAATTGCCAAGACTCTTCACTAAGAGGCAAAATACAACATCTGCCAATTGTAACGACAGGTGTATCGGTATTGGCAGCATTGGTGTGTTGGGAGTGAATGACAGTATGCAGACTCACGAGCATGGTGCGCTTGATCGCACGAACGTTTCACGCGCACAGGTAGAAGACGCGATCGCCCGCAGCCAGAATTACCTTCTCTCGCTTCAGTACCCCGAAGGTTACTGGTGGGCAGAGCTGCAATCGAATGTCACCATTACGGCAGAAGTGGTGCTGCTGCATAAGCTTTGGGGGACAGACAAAACGCGTCCCATGCAGAAAGTTGAGGCATACTTACGATCGCAGCAGCGCGAACATGGCGGTTGGGAACTGTTCTACGGCGATGGGGGCGAACTGAGTACGTCTGTGGAAGCATACATGGCGCTGCGGTTGCTGGGTGTGCCTGCGAGCGATCCGGCGCTGGAAAAAGCGCGATCGTTCATCGTGAAACGGGGCGGCATCAGCAAAACTCGCATTTTCACCAAATTTCACCTGGGACTCATTGGCTGCTACGACTGGCGCGGCTTGCCCTCCATTCCATCGTGGGTCATGCTGCTGCCGGATGCCTTTCCGGTGAATATCTATGAACTCTCAAGTTGGGCACGGGGCAGCACCGTACCGCTGCTGATCGTGTTCGATCGCAAGCCCGTTTACATCACCGATCCCGCGATCAACCTGGACGAACTGTATGCAGAAGGACGCAGCAATGTCCGCTTTGAGCTACCGCGTCAGGGCGACTGGACAGATTTGTTTGTGCATCTGGATAGCGCCTTCAAGCTGGCAGAAGATTTGAATCTCGTACCCTTCCGGCAAGAAGGCATTGATGCGGCTGAAAAGTGGGTGCTGGAACGCCAGGAAGTCACTGGCGATTGGGGTGGCATCATTCCCGCCATGCTCAATTCGCTGCTGGCACTCCGCGCGCTCGATTATGACGTTGCTGACCCGATCGTCGATCGCGGTCTCAAAGCCGTCGATAACTTTGCCCTGGAAACCGACGACCACTACTGGATTCAACCCTGCATTTCGCCCGTGTGGGATACGGCACTCGTGATGCGATCGCTCGTTGATTCTGGTCTTGCACCTGACCATCCTGCCCTGGTGCGTGGTGGCGAATGGCTGCTAGAAAAGCAAATTCTCGACTATGGCGATTGGGCAGTGAAGAACCGCAAAGGCAAACCCGGAGCCTGGGCGTTTGAGTTCGACAACCGCTTCTATCCCGATGTGGATGATTCTGCTGTTGTCGTTATGGCGCTGTGTGCCGTGCAGTTACCCAACGAGCCACTGAAGCAAGCCGCGATCGCCCGTGCCGTAGACTGGATCGCCACCATGCAATGCACTCCTGGCGGTTGGGCAGCCTTCGACATCAACAATGATCAAGATTGGCTCAACGCCATCCCCTACGGCGACCTCAAAGCCATGATCGATCCCAACACAGCGGATGTAACCGCGAGGGTGCTGGAGATGGTAGACAAGTTGGAAGGAAGGCAGGAGGCAGAGGGCAGAGGGCAGAAGGCAGGGGATAGAAGCCAGGAGTCAGCAGTCAGCAGTCAGCAGTCAGAACTCTTCCCCAAACCCTACACCCTACACCCTACACCCCACACCTTACATCCTACTCCCCACTCCCCACTCCCCACTCCCTCCCTCGATCGCGCCCTCTCCTACCTCCGCGCCGAGCAAGAACCCGAAGGCTGCTGGTTTGGTCGCTGGGGGGTAAACTACATCTACGGAACGAGTGGCGTACTGGCAGCGCTGTCTCTGGTGGCACCGAAGACCCATCAGCGGGAAATTGAGCGGGGTGCAAACTGGTTGATAAGTTGCCAAAATGCGGATGGTGGCTGGGGCGAAACCTGCTTTAGCTACAACGATCCATCATTGAAAGGACAGGGAGACAGTACGGCTTCGCAAACTGCGTGGGCGCTGATTGGGCTGATGGCAGCAGGCGATGCAACGGGTACGTATGCAATGGAGGCGATCGATCGCGGCATCCACTACCTCCTGCAAACCCAACGACCCGATGGCTCCTGGGATGAAGACTACTTCACGGGTACAGGCTTTCCCTGTCACTTTTACCTGAAGTACCACCTCTATCAACAGCACTTCCCACTGACGGCGATCGGGCGGTATCGACTCATCAAGTAGCGTTTAGCAGTCGTCAACCCTGAATCGGACTTGATTAATCAGCAGAGGAAGCTTGATCTAGCGCCCAATGCAGTCTTGAAGCTGAATGGCGTTCAGTTTGCTGTCAAAGCTCTGGAAGCGCCCTACTAAGGTCGCGCGTTGATTAGTCTGCAAGGCTGCTACTGCGGCATCTTGATTTTTAGCCATCGCACATAGAACGGTCATCCGATTCGGCTTGTCTGTTGATGGGGTACCCAGGGCAGGCTGACCACTGTCAAATGACACCGTATAGGAACCAGCATTTTCTGCGATGCCGAGCACTTTTCCATTGACCCGAAACGTTTTGCCAGTAAAATTCATTTTCAAACGGGCTGGATTGTCCGCCGACTCCTTAATCTGCTTGGCTAGAGTCGCTGCATCGACTTCAATCGCTGTGGCATCATCCTTCACGGGAACAACTGCCGTCTCTTTGGGCAGCAATTGATTGAGCGCATTACACAGGTGATCCCTGACGGTTTCCCTGCGTGCACCAACGCCACTCGGCAGGGTAAAAACCATCTCGACATTCAACAGCGTGCCATCCACGGTTGCATAAACGTCGATCGGCAACGCACGCTGCAACATGGTAGCCGGATTTTCAGCTTTCAGCACTCCTGTACTGACATCAGCGCTGAGCGTCTTGATGCCATCGCGAGCCAAAATGGGGCGCAATTGGGAAAACGCTTTTTCTACGGTTCCCCCCTCAACCTGAACCCTTGCAGCGAAGGCACTTCCGTTGAAAAAATCACCTTTTTTCTGAAAGCTTTCTTCGCAAGTAGTGGCCAAAGCGGGGCTAGCTAAACCGACAAGCGCTAGAGTCAGGACAATCGATCGCATATTTTCTACACTAGGAGAATGAAAGAGTCATCTAGCCCAGCATGAACCAGCCAACAACGGGATGGCAAGAGCGGCAACGATGCTCTTGATTGAAACTTTAAAGAGTCTGGTCTTGGCACGTTTGGGTGCCAAGTATTGAGTAGAGTCAAGAAACCATCTGGGTAAGACCTGTATTGGCTTCCATTTAATGCTAATTGTGATAAAGCTGTTTTCTATGCCTATGAGCATAAACTGCACGAAGAAAACTGGGTTGAAATGCCTGCTGGGTTTGGTCGTCAATTCAGAACTTGACGGGAATGGCTTTCACGCCACGGGTTATCAGGCTCGAATGCCAATGCAGACGTTCAGGATCGATCGCGAGTCGAAGCTTGGGCAACCGCTCGAATAATACCTGAAACGCAATGCTGGACTCCAGCCGTGCCAGAGGCGCACCAAGGCAGTAGTGCATCCCTGAGCCAAACCCCACATGCTTATTGTTGGGTCGATCGAGCATGAGGGTTTCTGGAGCTTCAAATCTTGATTCATCATGGTTCGCTGATCCCAATGCCGCCAGCACCATTTCACCTTTGGGAATCAGTGTGCCCGCGATCGTCAGATCTTCACACGCATAGCGGGAAGTGGCAAACAACACGGGCGGGCTGTAGCGCATCAGTTCTTCGACCGCAGGTTTCATTAATTCGGGTTCAGCGCGTAAGCGATCGAGTGCTGCCGGGTGCATCAGCAATGCCAGCACCCCATTTCCAATTAAATTGACGGTGGTTTCGTGACCAGCGCTGAGCAGAAGTCCGACCATACCAATGAGTTCGTCTTCGGCTAATTTCGAGCCTTCAGCTTCGGCTTGTAGCAGGGCACTGGTTAAGTCATCTTGCGGGTTAAGGCGATGCTCGCGGAACAGTCGGCGTAAAAACCGCACGAGTTGATACAGACTGGGGATAGCAAGCACACCTTCAATGGGTTTCCTGACGCTGACCGCAACGTTTGACCAACGGTGAAAGGCTGCCCGATCGCGTTCGGCAACGCCAAACATATCGCTAATCACCACCATCGGGATTGGCAATGCAAAGTCATGCACAATGTCCATCTCGCCGTTCGCTTGCACGCGATCGATCAACTCGTGGGCAAGGAGGTGAATCCGGGCTTGCATTTGCGCGATCAGACGTGGCATGAACGCTTGATGCACTAGAGAACGTAGACGAGTATGATCCGGCGGGTCGGAGTCAAGCATCGTGTGCTGGAGCGGCTGAATGAATCCCGGTAGCCACACCTCTCGGCGCTTTTGGGCTGGCTCTCGAATATTGCGGCGATCTTTGACAAGGCGATCGTCTGTGAGCGCAGCCAGCACATCCTCATAGCGGGTGACAATCCAGGCACGCTCCCCAAAAGCCTTTACGGGTGCAACGGGGCGAGTTTTTCGCCAGCGCTTGAACGTTGAAAACGGATTGGCTCTAAAAGGAGGAGCGGTGATGTCTACTGGCTCAAGGTTCATATTCTGATGGCGTGGCATCATGGCGATCGCTCCTTAAAGCTGAATTTGCAAATCTTCGTAGGGGCTTACGGTCGTAAGCCCCTACAGACGGTCATCTGTAGGGCTATCTTTTGGAACTGAGCTAACAGGGTCGTGAGAATTGGAAGGCATTTTAGGAAGGCGAGTAATTTGTAAATGACCAGTCAGTTATTTATAGAACAAAAAAAGATCAGGCTCTTTGCCCGTTTGGGTTCAGTCCTCGCCAGAGCAAATCGACAAAATCCGCCAGAAAGCTGCTGGTATCAAGGCGAACAGCCGCGCTTTGTAGCGTTTGGCTCATGGTAAAACCGACCACCGTATGGAACAAGGTCAGCGCTGGAATCGTTGGGTCGCCACGGGCAATGCGTCCCAGTGCCATTTCGCGTGCGAGGTAGGCAGTCAACGCCGCGAAGTCGGGTTCGACATTAGGCGGGATGACAATCTCGCCTGGTTGTCGCACTGACCAGGCGAGCATCATGCGTGGCATCACCGCTTCTGCATAAGCAGCAATCCGTAACGCAATTTTGAGCAAATCCGATCGCGGGTTGCCCTGTCCAATCTCAGCTTCGAGTGCAGCACTCCATAGGGAATCGCAGCTTGTTTCCGACATGGCGGCAAAAAACAGAGCTTCTTTTGTGGGAAAGTGCTTAAAAATGCTGGCGCTGGAAATGCCCGCACGCTTTGCAACATCCACTGTGGTGGCACTGAAGCCTTTTTCGAGAAAGACGACGCGAGCCGCCTCAAGAATTTGCGCCTGAGTAATCGTGGGAGTTCTCGCCATACCTTAAATAATAACTGAACGGTTATTTATTCGTCAAGGCGATCAGATCCCAGATTGGTCTTCTTTAAGGGAAACAGACCAGGGGCGTGGTTCTGTCGCTAAGATCGATGAGGCGATCGCTGATATCCCTTCTAAGCTTGTGCCCTACCGCTATCTACTGTTTCATAAACCCTATGATGTGCTGTGCCAGTTTACGGATGACGGTGAACATGGAACGCGGCGTACCCTCAAAGACTACGTTCCTGTGACGGGCGTTTACCCAGTGGGAAGGCTCGATCGCGACAGTGAAGGACTGCTTCTGCTGACCAATCACGGCTCGTTGCAACATCGCCTCAGTGATCCTAAGTTCCACCATCCGCGTACGTACTGGGTGCAGGTTGAGCGAATACCGGATGACGCTGCCCTGCAACGGTTACGACAGGGGATTCTCATTCAGGGCATCAAAACACGTCCAGCGATCGTCACACTATTACCCGAAGAACCCGCCTTGCCGCTCCGCGATCCCCCCATCCGGTTTCGTAAAACGGTGCCGACGGCGTGGTTAGAACTAACGCTGACTGAGGGGCGCAATCGACAGGTACGACGGATGACTGCCGCTGTGAACTTTCCCACGCTGCGACTGGTGCGCGTGGCGATCGGTCACCTTCAACTCACCGGACTTGCCCCCGGACAGTGGCGCGATATAACACCCGATGAACTTCGCCCGTTGCAAGACCTTTGTCGGTAGAATAGAAGCCTATGGAACGCGAAGTCATTACCCTCCTGTCCCTCCGGGAAATCGATAAAATGCGTCAGGCGGGGCACCTGGCCGCAAAATTACTGCATCACCTCTCTTCTCTGGTGCAGCCTGGTGTGAGCACCCTCGCACTCAACGACGAAGCCGAACGATGGACTCAAGCGCACGGTGCTAAGAGTGCCCCGTTGGGCTACAAAGGCTTTCCAAAATCCATCTGCACCAGTGTAAATGAGGTGGTTTGTCATGGCATTCCCAACGCCAAGCAAGTTTTGAAAGACGGCGACATTATCAACATTGATGTCACGGTCATTCTGGATGGCTATCACGGCGATACCTCCAAGATGTTTTTTGTCGGAGAACCGTCGCCGATCGCCCGCAAACTCGTCGAAGTCACCGATGAATGCCGTCGTCGGGGCATTGCGGCGGTGAAACCCGGTGCCAAAATTGGCGATATTGGTGCAGCAATTCAAGACTATGCCGAAGGGCAGGGCTTCTCTGTGGTGCAAGATTTTGTAGGGCACGGCATCAGCCGAGTGTTCCATACCGCACCTCAAATTCCGCACTATGGCAAAGCGGGCACAGGCAAGAAACTGCGAGCGGGTATGGTGTTTACCATTGAACCGATGATCAATGAAGGCACCTGGGAAGTCAAAGTCCTTGCCGATAAGTGGACGGCTGTAACGCTCGATCGCAAACTTTCTGCCCAATCGGAACACACGATCGCCGTCACCGAAACGGGTGTAGAAATTCTCACCCCTTACCCCGGCGAAGATCTACTCAGTCCATAATGGTGTCCAGGCAATCCGGTCAAGGCTACGTCACAACGACACGATGTTTGATAACATCTGCAAGTTTCTGGTAGAAACCTTTCCCACCGATTTTGCCACCTGGCTTCTCGGCGAACCGATCGCGCTCACAGAGCTAAGTCCATCGGAACTCTCGCTAGAGCCGATCCGCGCCGATGCCCTGATCTTGCTGCAAGCAGATACGGTAGTGCTGCATCTAGAGTTTCAAACGCAACCCAAGCCAGATATTCCCTTTCGGATGATTGATTACCGTCTGCGGGTCTATCGCCGCTTTCCTCACAAACGGATGCGACAGGTGGTGCTTTACTTACAGCCAACGACCTCCGATCGGGCACGGCAAACAACGTTTGAGCTGGAAAGCACGCGCCACACATTTGAAGTGATCCGTTTGTGGGAACAACCGACCGATGAGTTTCTCCAGTCTCCGGGCTTGTTACCCTTTGCCGTTTTGAGTCAAACCGCCGATCGCCTTGCGACGCTTCAGCAAGTCGCGCAGTCAATTGACCAGATTGCCGACTCGCGTACCCAAAGCAACGTGGCAGCCTCTACGTTCATTCTGGCTGGGCTACGATTGGATGAAGCTACTATTCAACAAATCTTGCGGAGGGATGTGATGCAAGAGTCTGTAACCTATCAAGCCATCAAAGCCGAAGGACGACAAGAAGGACGACAAGAAGGACGACAAGAAGGAGAACGATCGCTCGTCCTCCGCCTGCTGACGCGCCAGGTCGGCGATGTCCCAGAAACGCTGCGATCGCGCGTTGAAACGCTGTCATTGGAGCAGCTAGAGACCCTGGGTGAAGCCCTCTTATCCTTCAAAGCGATCGCCGATTTAGAAACCTGGTTTGATCACTTGGAGTAGCGCGATCACCACTGCCCTTTCGTTGTCCTCTCCGTTGGGATGATAGCGCCTTTGTTCGCCACGTCTCAGCAGATTTATAGGCAGCACCCAGCCGCTCTACCCGCTAGGATTATTTGGCAGCCTTTGAAGGAGAGTTCAATGCTATCCGATCGACTCGTACAGCAGATGCAGTTTGTCCTTGAGATCGATAAGCTCAAGCAAGTGTTGCGGCAAACCTTACTGGCGAATGGTTCACGCCGAGAGAATAGTGCTGAACACTCCTGGCACATTGCGCTGATGGCGATCGTGCTGGCTGAGTATGCCCCCGCTCCCGTTGATCTGCTGCACGTCATCAAGCTACTGCTGCTGCACGATCTGGTCGAAATCGATGCAGGCGATACGTTTTGCTACGACGAGCACGGCAACCAGAGCAAAGCTGATCGGGAAACGCGAGCCGCCGATCGCCTGTTTCGGTTGTTACCACCTGATCAGGCAATAGAGTTTCGCGCCTTATGGGATGAGTTTGAAGCGCAGGAAACGCCTGCCGCTCAATTTGCCGCCGCGCTCGATCGCCTTCAGCCCATTCTCAACAATCAGCAAACGGGTGGTCATACCTGGCAACTGCACAACGTTACCAGCGATCGGGTACTCCAGCGGATGGCTCCCATTCAAGCAGGTGCGCCAGAGCTTTGGTCAGTCGTGCAACAAGTCATTGATGATTGCATTGTAGCGGGCTACTTAAAAGAACCCATGACGGAAGAAACTGGGATCGGTAATCTGGATGCGTCCGTACCCTAAAAACTGCCCGTAGGGTTGCTCTCCCGTGGGATACGCTGTGACACCATACAGGTAAATGCCGCCCACATCCGGGTTGCGCGTGGCGTATAGCCCAATTTTGACGACGCTTCCCGGCGCGACGGGTTGATCAAAGGTGACGGTAATAGCGCGAGTTTTGGGGTCTTGCGTCACCTCTCTAAGCGGTACTCTGGTTTCCTGTTCCTTCGTTTTAGCCACCGCTTCTGTTTGGCTGACATCAAACCGGGCACGATCGGGACCGTCTTCTGGTGCAATCATCACCGCTTGCAGTGACTCTCCAGCATTCTCCGGTACTGATAGCGTGAAATAGTAGGTCGATCCCCAAAAATACGCTGCCTTTTGCGTTGCCGTAGCGCCTTCAAACCGGGGTGGCTGCACAAAGTACGTTTTGCCGTTCGCCAACTGTACGGCGTGTGCCGACAAGCTAAGACCCGCGTGTGCCCACAGCATTAAAGCTATCCCCAAGCACCATTTGCTGCTTTTCATTTCGCCCTTTTACCTCGCTACTGGATGACGATGTTTTTGCAGAGCACCACTCTGTCATCTGCAAACTCAAAACGTTAGCACCCTGCCCTGGCGACAAGACTAGGAGTCTAAACCACCATCGGTAATTTGGATGCGTCCATAGCCCAAAAACTGCCCTGCTGGCTGCTCACCTGACGGAAACGCTGTTACGCCATAAAGGTAGATGCCACCAGTATCTGGATTTTGGTCAGCAGCCAGTCCGATCGTGACTGTTTTGCCAGCTGCGATCGCGGGATCAAAGGAAATGGTGATCGCCTGCGTTTTTGGATCTTGAGTGACAGTCTGAAGTGGAAGCTTTGTGCCCTCTTGATCGAAGGTGCCCTCAGATGCTGTTGTTTCCTTGAGATTAAACCGCACGCGATCGGGGGCTTCTTGCGGCGCAATGACGATCGTTTGCAACGGTTCACCCGCGTTGGCAGGTAAGGTGAGCGTGAAATAATAGGTCGATCCAAAAAAGCGGGCTGTTTTTTGGGTTGCTACAGCATTATCTAAACGTGGCGGCTGCACAAAATAGGTTTTGCCATTCGTCAACGTTACCGCCTGTGCTGGGATTGGCACTAACCCAGCCGCATTGAAAGAGAGCAATCCCACGGTCGCTATGAGTAATCGCCAGTTCATCGCTTTCGCTCTGTTGTAGGTAGTTCTGTTCTAGCAAGTTCTAAATAGAATTGTCGTACTGATTTGGGTGAGTCACGTTCGCGCGTGGTGGCACCAAAAAAGCCAGAGTCAACCCTGGCTTGGATGCTGATTTGAGTTGTAAAACCAACCAATGCAGTCAAGGATGTTAACGATCGACCGATCCCATCACCACGTCAACGCTGCCCAAAATGGCGAAAATGTCTGCCACCTTATTGCCTCTCACCAGGCTGGGTAGCACCTGCAAGTTGTTGAAATCGCCCGGACGGATTTTCCAGCGCCAGGGGAAGACAGTATCGTTCCCGACGATGAAGATTCCCATTTCGCCACGACCTGCTTCTAGACGGACATAATGTTCGCCTTTGGGAATTTTGAACGTGGGCGCAATCTTTTTGCCGATGTACTGGTAGTCAAACCCGTTCCATTGTGACTTGGGACCTGACTCTATACGCTTGGCTTCCAGGTTCTCGAAGGGTCCACCGGGTAAGCCTGCGATCGCCTGCTGAATGATCTTGATCGACTCGCGCATTTCTGCCATCCGCACCACGTAGCGCGCTAAACAGTCGCCTTCCGTTGCCCACGCAACCTTCCACTCAAAGTCGTCGTAGCATTCGTAGTGATCCACTTTACGCAGATCCCACTGCACGCCAGAGGCACGCAGCATCGGTCCAGAACAGCCCCAGTTGATGGCTTCCTCGCGGGTTAAAACACCTACGCCTTCCAGCCGGCGACGAAAGATGGGGTTGTTAGTGATCAGCCGTTCATACTCATCGACGACAGGCATCATGTAGGTGCAGAAGTCCGAACACTTATCAATCCAGCCGTAGGGCACATCTGCCGCCACACCACCAATGCGGAAATAGTTGTGGTTGACCATCCGATAGCCCGTTGCGGCTTCGTACAGGTCGAGAATCATCTCGCGATCGCGCAGGGTGTAAAAGAACGGCGTTTGCGCTCCCAAATCAGCCACAAAGGGTCCTAGCCACAGCAAATGGTTCACTAACCGCCCCAGTTCCAGCATGATGACGCGAATGTAGCTGGCGCGTTTGGGTACGGGAACGTTGGCGAGTTTTTCGACCGCGTTGACGGTAATCGCTTCGTTAAACATGCCGCCGTAGTAATCCCAGCGGCTGGTGTAAGGGACATACATGATGTTGGTACGGTTCTCGGCAATCTTTTCCATGCCTCGATGCAGGTAGCCCAACACAGGCTCACAGTCGATGACATTTTCACCATCCAGCGTCACCACCAGGCGAAAGCAGCCGTGCGTCGAGGGATGGTGAGGACCCATGTTAATCACCATGGGTTCTGTCTTCGTCTCGATCATTGTCATAGATGGACAGTCTCCTGTGTCGGCAGTTGGATTAGTTCTCAGTTTTTAGTTTTTAGTTTTTGGTTGTTAGTGAAGAGGATGTCTAACAACTAACAACTTAAAACCAACAACTTATGCAGCATTCTCTTAGATTATAGGGACTGTTCGACCAGAGAAGGTGTCGAAGCTAACGGCGATCGTCATCAAGCTTTGAAAGGAAAACGATAGAGTAGGGTCGAATGCTCTTAGTAAGAAGTGAGAGGTGAGGGGTAAGGAGTGAGGGGTGGGGAGTGGGGAGTAGGGAGTGGGGAGTAGGAAAGGCTAAAAGCTAAAAAACCGATCGCTGATTGATTCTTAACTTTCATCCCTCACCCCTCATCCCTTCTGCCCCCTGCCCCCTGCCTCCCCTGTCCCCTCTGCCCCTTGCCTTCCTCCATGCCACCTGTACAAGAACTACCTTCTGACGCACCCGACTTGCCCGATTCGCCTCTAGAAGCATTCGTCCATATTCCCGTCCTGAGTCGTGAGGTGCTGGACGGGTTAGCTGTGCGATCGGGCGGTCATTATCTGGATGCCACGGTTGGCGGGGGTGGGCACAGTGCGTTGATTTTGGCAGCAGCAGCGGATGTCCAGGTGACGGCGATCGACCAGGATGAGCAAGCGATCGCAGCCGCGCAGGCAAAACTAGCTGAGTTCAGCGATCGTGTTCAGTTTCAGCACACCAACTTTGCCAATTTTCAACCAGGAGAACAAAAATTTGATGGCATTCTGGCAGATCTGGGCGTGAGTTCGGCTCAGTTTGACATTCCCGATCGCGGCTTTAGTTTTCGCCACACGGCTCCGCTGGATATGCGGATGGATCAGCGGCAAGACTTGACTGCTGCCAACATCATTAACCATTGGGAAGAAGTGAAGCTCGCCGATATCTTCTACACCTATGGCGAAGAACGGCTTTCGCGCCGCATTGCCCGTCGAATTGTTGAGCGAAGACCGTTTGAAACCACGACAGAACTGGCAGAGGCGATCGCCTACTCTGTGCCCAAGTCTTATCGCTACGGACGCATCCATCCTGCTACACGGGTCTTTCAAGCCTTGAGAATTGCCGTCAATCAAGAATTGAGCGTGCTGGAAACGTTGATCGATCGTGCCCCTCACTGGCTCAAACCGGGCGGCAAACTTGCCATCATCAGCTTCCACAGCCTCGAAGACCGCATTGTGAAACATCGGTTCCGCGAGTCAGAATTGCTGAAAGTGCTAACGAAAAAGCCGATTTTGCCTCAGGATGACGAAGTGGCAGAAAATGTAAGGGCGCGATCGGCGAAGTTGAGAATTGCGGAGAGGTTGAGGAGTGAGGAGTGAGGAGTGAGGAGTGAGAGGTGAGGAGTGAGAGGTGAGAGGGGGAGGAGGCAAAAGGCAAGGGGGAGACTGTGATGTGAGTTTTTTCAGCTTAAGCCTTGACCTTCCGAGTTCCACGCTCCACTTTCCGACCTCCAGGCTCGACCTTCCGAGTTCCACGCTCCACTTTCCGACTTCCAGGCTCGACTTTTCGACTTCCAGGCTCGACTTTCCGAGTTCCAAACATGACACTCCGAGTTCAGCCCTCCATGTTCTGAGTTCTAAGCTCGACACTCCAAGTTCCAAACATGACACTCCGAGTTCTAACCATGACGCTCCGAGTTCCAGGCTCAACCTTCTGACCTCAAACCTTGATACTCCGAGTGCCAAGCCTTGACTGCTCAACACTCAACACTTCCCTTTTCGCCCCCTCACTCCTCACCCCTCACCTGTCCCCTCCCCATGTCTAACCAATCCATTAATCTCGACGATCGCCTCTACCGCTACTTTCAAGCCGTCTCCTTGCGCGAACCAGGGATTCTTACTCAGCTACGGCAGGAAACCGCCCAGCACTCCATGAGCCGGATGCAGATCTCGCCAGAGCAGGGGCAGTTGATGGCGCTGCTGGTGCAGTTGATGGGCGCAAAGAAAACGCTGGAGGTAGGCGTATTTACAGGCTATAGTGCGCTGGTCGTGGCACTGGCGTTGCCGTCCGATGGGAAGGTGATTGCCTGCGATGTAAGCGAAGAGTATACGTCGATCGCCCGTCGCTATTGGCAACAAGCCGGAGTCGCTGACAAAATTGACCTCCACATCGCCCCCGCTCTGGAAACGTTAGACGCACTGCTGGCGGCTGGACAGGCAGGCACGTTTGATTTTGCGTTTATTGATGCGGATAAGAGTAACTACGATGGCTACTACGAACGATCGCTGCAACTGGTGCGATCGGGCGGGCTAGTGGCGATCGATAACGTGCTCTGGTACGGGCAGGTGGCAGATCCCCAGGTGCAAGACAACAGCACCAACTGCATCCGCGCTTTGAACGAAAAACTACATCAAGACTCGCGGGTAAGTCTCAGCCTGGTACCGATCGGTGATGGTTTAACTTTGGCACGCAAGCATTAGGCGATCGGGTGCAAAATGTTGGTTGCGTCTGTAGGGACGTTCAATGCAACATCCCTACAAAAGGTATTAGGGTATTGCCGTGTACGAACCGCTGGACACGTTTATTCAACAAATTGCGCCTCAGTTCTCCCTGGACTGGAACCTGGTAGAGCCGCTGCTAAGGTCAAAACCCCTACGCAAGGGAGAATATCTCTTTCAGGAGGGCGATCGGTGTGAGTTTGTCGGTTTGACGCTGAGCGGCTGTCTACGCATGTTCTTTCTCAAAGACGGCAAAGAACTCACGCTGTTTTTTCATCCTGAGCATCACGTTTTTGGGGACTACCAGAGCTTTCGGCAACAGCAACCCGCGTGCTTTTCCTGTCAGGCGATCGAAGCGTCCGACGTGCTCCTGGTCAACCGTCAAGTCATACAAACCCTGGAAGCCGCACCCGATGGGCAACGCCTACTGCGGCTAATCGTTGAGCATCTGGCGTTTCGGTTGCGCGATCGCCTGCTGTCGCTGTACCGCGATTCTCCAGAGCAACGCTATTTGCATTTGTTGAAAACAGATCCACAGCTTTTGCAGCGCCTTCCTCAGCATTATGTTGCCTCCTATCTTGGTCTTGAAGCCGAATCGCTCAGCCGTTTGAAGCGCAGAGTGGCTCAGCGAGGGCTGACTTAACCCACGTCAATGCAGGGAGCGATCGAGTGCCAGTAGCATGAGCGTGCTGACATCGAGAACCCCAATGGACATCAACACAACGGCACCCGCGATCGCGCGTCACGAAATTTTGATTCACGCCTCCAGCGAAAAAATCTGGCAACTCCTTACCGACATTCACCACTGGTCTACCTGGAATCCCGCCATTGCAGAAGCCACGCTAGAAGGATTGCTGCAACCGGGTGCAACGTTTCGCTGGAAAGCGGGTGGCACCACGATTCAATCCACGTTGCAAGAGGTGGAGCCGCACCATCGTCTGAGTTGGACAGGTAAAGCGCTTGGCACACGAGCCATCCACATTTGGATTTTAGAACCCCAATCAGACGGCGTTCTAGTCAAAACCGAAGAATCCTTTGACGGGTGGCTGGTGAGCCTACTCAAAGGCATGATGCAGAAAACGCTGGACACCTCACTGCAAAGCTGGCTAGAGCGTCTCAAGCAGGCGGCTGAACCGTCAGTTTGATTGGGTTCAGACGGTCGAATGGTTAGACGGCTGACCGTTCATCGTTGCTCTCTGCATAACGCCGGAGAACTGCATTGATTAAAGCTTGATATTCTCCGCCTTGGGATTGAAACCATGTCAAAACATCTGGGTCAATCTGAACCAGTTGCTGGGCGTGAGCGGCAGGAATCCTTAAAGTAGCCTTCTCAAAAAACGCTTCCGTCAACGGTGGGATGTCAGAATAATCAATCCCCTCATCTGACTCTGCCTCAAGTGCTGCCCAATTAGTACGAGAGGTATTGCTCAAGTCTTTGTCGCTCATACCGATTTGCCCTTCGTGCTGAAATGATCCGCATCACGTCATTCTGCCGCTCTGTCCAAACAACAACCGCTATGCCATTACCAAGGAAGCCAATACCAAACCAACGGTCTTCGCCATAATCAAAACGATCATCTAGCTCAATGAGCATTGGGTTCTGAAACATCTCAGGAACATCTGCGAAATCAATCTCGTGTTTGCCGATATTCTCTAAATTTTTCGCTTCATCCCACTCAAACTGCATGAAGGCTCAGGCAATACTAATCAGGCTCTTCTTTATTATTGTGCACTCTAGCCAAGACAGATTCATCTCATCAGGCATTCCAGTTGACAATCATGTGTTTCAACTGCTCTTCTAAGTTCCAATTTTTTGGACGCTTTTTCTGATTGAACCAGGGTGCTCCTTGCCTGATCCAGGTTTCGCGGTATGTCGGATAGTCGTCATATCCATACTCGCATCCGCAGCAATCGCAGATCCAGAATGAGCAGCGCAACTCTTCTTCCTCGATCGCTTCTGCCCAAGGCAACCCACAGATTGGGCAATTGGCAATTTTCATGCAGAAATCAGTAGCTTTTACTGTACGACAGTAGGAAAATCACAGAAACTGACTTACTCGATCCTTAACGCTGTACCACTAACTATTAACCACTGGTTCAACTCAAAACCTAATGTCCTGACGTACTTGCTGTCGCCGTGCTTCTTGACAATTTCGCTTAGCTTCTGTGAATTGATCGACGCAATGAGGGCAAGCAATGCCATCTTCGTAAGCTGGAGAAGCCTTGTCTTCTTCAGAAATGGGATGACCACAACGACGACACATCGCATGGGTGCCGAGTTCTAGCCCATGCTGCACCGCGACCCGTTGATCGAAAACAAAACATTCGCCCTCCCACAAGCTTTCGTCGGGCGGCACGTCCTCCAAATATTTCAGAATGCCGCCTTTGAGGTGATAGACTTCCTTGAACCCTTGCGCCAGCATGAATGCAGAGGCTTTTTCGCACCGAATGCCGCCCGTGCAGAAAAGGGCAACCTTCTTGTGCTGAGCCGGATCGAGGTGGGTGCGAACGTATGCGGGGAACTGGCGAAACGATCGCGTCTGGGGATTGGCTGCCCCCTGAAAGCTGCCGATGCTCACTTCGTAGTCATTACGAGTGTCAATAACGGTGACATCAGGAGCAGCGATCAAGGTGTTCCAATCTTTTGGATCAACGTAGGTGCCCACTTGAGCGTTTGGATCGGCTTCTGGTACGCCGATCGTCACAATTTCTGCTTTGAGCCGCACCTTCATACGATCGAACGGCTGCATCTCTGCAAACGATTCCTTGTGCTCCAAATCAGCGAGACGAGGATCGGCGCGGAGAAAAGACAGGACAGCATCGATCGCCTCACGAGCACCCGCGATCGTGCCGTTGATTCCTTCTTCTGCTAGCAAAAGAGTGCCCTTCACGCCCTGCAACTGGCACTGCGCCAACACGGACGGCTGTAGCTCAGCCGCATCCGGTAGCCTGACAAATTTATACAGCGTCGCAACAACAAACGTCATATCCGCATCAACGCAAGGGGAATCTTTAGAGAAGTGAGAGATCTGGCTTACGACAGGGAATCTTTACGCCAGTTTAGATATTCTAGTGAAGACGATCGTACTGTGTCGCCAGGGCATGAGGAGATATGAGATGAATAACCAAGTTCAATCGCAAGCGACAAAAGTCTGGGGCATTATCAAAGACCCTGCCACAGGTGCAACCTACACTCAAACGGTTTCCACCACCTGGTTGATTCTCAAAGAAACGGGCTACCTGTTCTGGTTGGTCATCTGCTTGACTCTGGTGTTTGGCGACTGGCTTTGGCGGACGGGCTATCGCACAGGCTGGAGTACCCGCGAGTGGATCAACAATTTTGAAACGCCTAAGACCGATCGCGTGGCTCAAGATGCGGGTCAGGGGATACTCGAAGCCAGTAAGTCAGCGCTGACGAGCGCGATCGCTACTGCAAAAAACCAGCTTGGCATCGAAAGCACGCCCGAACCCCTACCCACTCGCGCACCCATTGCGGCAACGCCTACACCCACACCTGCACCCACACCGCCTCCAACCCCTACTCCAACTCCCACACCTGCGCCGACCTTCACCCCTTCAACACCGCCAACGCCCAAGACCGAAGAGCTAGATTCTGAATAGCCGTTGAGTGCCCTGCCTTACCTCCGACAGCAGAAGGGATGCGATAGACTAGCACTTCAAGAACGATCGCGAGGGCAGGAAACAATGGGGGCACGGTCAACCGCTGCGAAGGCTGGTTCAGAGAAGGGTGAGATCGAGGTAACCGATCGCGCAACCGGAAAGGCTGCTGCACAATCGAGTAACGGTACCACTGAAACCAACGGCAACGGCTCCACCCCTACCTGGTCGATCGAAAAAAGTGAGGAACTCTACCGCATTACGGGTTGGGGCGAACCCTACTTTTCGATCAACGCTGCCGGACACGTCACCGTTTCTCCCGAAGGCGATCGGGGTGGCTCCCTGGATCTCTTTGACCTTGTGAATGCCCTCAAACAGCGGAATTTGGGCTTGCCGCTGCTAATCCGCTTCTCAGACATTCTCGAAGATCGAATTGAGCGGTTAAATGCCGTGTTTGCTAAAGCGATCGCTCGCTACAACTATCCCGGTGTCTATCGCGGGGTCTTTCCCGTTAAGTGCAACCAGCAGCGGCATCTGGTCGAAGATCTGGTTCGCTTTGGTAAGCCCCACCAGTTCGGCTTAGAAGCGGGATCAAAGCCTGAACTCATGATTGCCCTGGCAACGCTTAAGACTCCTGGTGCTTTGCTGATTTGCAACGGCTACAAAGACCGGGAATACGTTGAAATGGCAATTCTGGCACAGCAGTTGGGGCAAACCCCGATCATCGTGCTGGAACAAATTGAAGAAGTGCCGCTGGTCATTGAAGCGGGTCGCAAATTGGGCATTCGTCCCATCCTGGGTGTGCGTGCCAAACTTAGCAGCAAAGGCGTGGGACGCTGGGGTACCTCAGCCGGCGATCGCGCCAAGTTTGGCTTAACCGTTCCCGAAATTCTTAGCACGGTGGAGCAACTCAGCGCAGCAAACATGCTGGACTCGCTACAACTGCTGCACTACCACATCGGTTCCCAAATCTCGTCGATCGCCGTGGTCAAAACCGCCATTCAAGAGGCAAGTCAAATTTATGTCGAACTGGCAAAACTAGGCGCAGACATGAAGTACCTGGATGTGGGCGGCGGGTTGGGCGTGGATTACGACGGCTCCAAAACCAACTTCTACGCCTCCAAAAACTACAACATGCAGAATTACGCGAACGATGTCATTGCGGAAGTCAAAGAAGCCTGCGATGAGCGTAAGTTACCTGTCCCCACGCTGGTAAGCGAAAGTGGGCGGGCGATCGCATCCCATCAATCCGTCCTCGTGTTCAATGTCCTCAGCACCAGCGAAGTGCCCTCTGGCATACCGGAACCCGTCCAGGAAACCGAACATCTCATCATCCGCAACCTTTACGAAACCTACGAATCCATCACCGTCGAGAACTATCAGGAGGCATACCACGATGCCACTCAGTTCAAAGAAGAAGCCATTAGCCTGTTTAACTTCGGCTACGTCAGCTTGCCCGAACGCGCCAGAGCCGAACGCCTCTACTGGGTTTGCTGTGAGAAAATTCTGGCGATCGCTCGTCAGCAAGAATACGTCCCCGATGACTTGGAAGATCTGGAAAAGATCATGGCATCGATCTACTACATCAATCTATCCGTCTTCCAATCGGCACCCGATAGCTGGGCGATCGACCAACTCTTCCCCATCATGCCCATCCATCGCCTGGATGAAGAACCCGCCCAACGCGCTACCCTCGCCGACCTCACCTGCGACAGCGACGGCAAAATTGATCAATTCATCGATTTGAAAGATGTAAAACCTGTTTTAGAATTGCATCCACTTAGGAAGGCAGAAGGCAGAGGGCAGAGGGCAGAGGGAGCAGGGGCAGCAGGGGAAGATAGGGAGGCAGAGGGAGCAAGGGGATTGCAGGAACTCAAAACTCAAAACTCCCCACTCCCCACTCCCCACTCCCCACTCCCCACTCCCCACTCCCACGAACCCTACTACCTGGGCATGTTCCTCGGCGGTGCCTACCAGGAAATCATGGGCAACCTGCACAACCTGTTTGGCGATACCAATGCGGTACACATTCACCTCACGCCCAAAGGCTACGAGATTGAACACGTCGTCAAAGGCGACACGATGACGGAAGTGTTGGGTTACGTCCAGTACGACTCCGAAGATCTCATCGAAAGCATCCGTCAGCAAACCGAACTGGCACTCCGAGAAAAGCGCATTACCCTGCAAGACTCCCAACTGCTGCTGCAAAACTACGAGCGGAGCTTGAGCCGCTACACCTACCTCTCTGCGTGAGTGCCATAATGAGAAGCAACTCAGTCGATGAAAGACAATGGCAACCGTCGTTCAAGCCCCAGCGATCGCCTTTGAAGCATTCAACCAGCAGCCGCTTGATCATATTGAGTGGATTGATGGCACGCTGATTGAAAAACCAGAAATGACGGCAAAAACTGGACGCATTCAAGCGAGGCTCGCGCGCTATTGGGGGAACCACAAAGACGCGACCCATCAGGGCGGTGAAGTCTATACTGAAACGCATTGTCGTACCGTCGATCGTACTCGCTGTCCCGATGTTGCCTACCTGCCTCCTGATTTAGTCGCCCAATACGGGGACTTTAAAGTACTGCCCCACAGCTTTCCTTTAGTGGCTGAAATCATTTCGCCCACAGATATAGCGGAAGAGGTCTTTACGAAAGCTTGTGAGTACCTGGAGTCAGCTTGTCAAGAAGTCTGGTTAATCTTTCCTGATAGTCGGTGCATCCTGGTCATGACACCGCAGCAACAAAAACTCTATGACATCAGTGATACTGTTAGTACTCAAAACGTGTTGATGGATTTCAGCATTGCTGTCAATGAGCTAATTGCTTAGAGTGTTGCGTGTGTTGCTACCCAGTCGTCAGCCCGAAAGTAACCAGAAGATGGAATAATAGCAGACGGATACCCAACGTTGCGATCGATCGCGTACAACCAGTTGACACCAACTTAGCCATTCAGCCACCAAAACCTTGGGTATAGATCTCCGCAGCTACGTGTATATCGATCGCCTGCAAGCCCAACACGCGGCTTACATGGGAACTGTTTCCATCGGGTTTTTGCCCCTCCCAGGTGATGCCTCCCTCTGGATCGAAATTTCTCCCGGCATTGAAATTAACCGCATTACGGATGTCGCCCTCAAATCAGCCGTCGTGCGTCCTGGCGTATTAGTCGTCGAGCGCTTGTATGGTTTATTAGAAGTGCATTCCAGCAACCAGGGTGAAATTCAGGCAGCAGGCAGAGCCATTTTGGATACTCTGGGTGTGCGGCGGCAAGACTGTCTCAAGCCTCGCGTGCTCTCCAGCCAAATTATTCGCAACATTGACCCGCACCATACCCAGCTCATTAACCGCAACCGACGTGGGCAGATGATTATGGCAGGGCAAACGCTCTACGTCATGGAGGTCGAACCTGCCGCCTATGCTGCGCTTGCCGCCAACGAAGCCGAAAAAGCAGCCCTGATCAACATTCTGCAAATCTCGGCGGTGGGAAGCTTTGGACGACTCTACCTGGGTGGCGAAGAGCGCGATATCATTGCCGCAGCGGGAGCGGTCGTGGAGGCAATGGAAAATGTCTCTGGACGGAGTCGTGCGGACGATCGGCGGACGGAGTGAGGGTATTGGGGTGTGGAGTGTAGGGTGTGGGTGAACCTGCTGTTCAGAAGCCCTTTATTAAGGAATGCGATCGTGCAGAGGACGCAAGCATGGCAAACTCAGAGCATCTTGCACAGTTAGACTATGGGGTTGCCCAGTGGAATGAGTGGCGACGGCGATCGCCTCAGCTTCTGCCTGACCTCAGCTATGCCAAGCTGAGTGGAAAACAGTTTGAAGGTATCAATCTGAAGGGTGCAAACCTCAGCAGCGCAACCCTTTACAATACCAATCTGAATGGTGCCTGTTGTGATGGCGCTACGTTCAACGATGCCAACCTGACGAGAGCTAGCCTGGTTAACGCTACCTTAAAGCAAGCAACCTTCATCAATGCCATCCTCAGCGCTGCCAGGTTGAACGGTGCCAACCTTTGTAAGACTGTATTCATCGGTGCCGATTTGAGAGTCGCTTCCTTACGGCGTGCCGATTTGAGCGATGCTGACTTGAGTGCGACAGATTTGCGTGGAGCCAATCTCCGAGACGCTGATCTAGATGCTGCCGACCTTAGCCGCGCCAACTTGAGTGAAGCGATGCTTATTGCCGCCAATTTCAGTAGGGCAACGCTCACCCGTGCAAACCTCGATCGCGCCGAATGTGGACAGTCAACCTTTTACCGCGCAAACCTTCATGCCGCAAGTTTGACCGACGCATGGTTTATCGGCACCTACCTCTACGGAGCCGATTTAAGCCAAACCACCCTATCAGGAGCGGATTTCTCCTGGTCAAACCTGAGTCGGGTGAATCTAGCTAACGCAACGGCACACCAAACGAATCTACGCGGCGTAAACCTCAGCCGAGCCAACTTGAGCGATGCCAATTTCACCCAGGCAAATCTACGCGGCGCTAACTTAAGTGAAGCCATGCTCGAAGGCGCAATTCTAAGCGAGGCTGATTTGAGTGACGTGAAGCGCGATCGTGCTCAATTCAATGGTGCAATTGTGTCAGACGATCGCGTTTAGCAGTAATGGAAGCTGCTTGCCACCGCTGGCGATCGCCTGCAATGCGTAAACGTTCTGCTTATCCACTCAAACAAGCCTATGATGCAAAAAGATTCTGTCTATCCACCTGACTTCGGGATGTTACACAGAAATCATCTGTCTAATCACCCGCTTGAGGGTGTTATGCGGAAACTTTCCGTATAGTATTTTTGGCTAATCATAGTCAAGCGTTTGCATGCTAGCAGATCATTCTGCTTCAAAAGAGAGGCATCTGTCCGTCACTCCTGAAGATTTTGGCGGTAGCGTCAGATTTAGACTTTGGTTAGGGGTGACTATTGGCTCCTGTCCTTACTTTCTATAAATTTTTCTTGGCTGAGTCGAGAACGATCTGCTAGATTTCCGAGATAGGTATCATGCCGCTAGCTTCAATCTTAATGCTGTAAATGCTGACATGTTTAGCGGCTGGTGTGGTCATCCATCAACGCAGGCTGCTCTAGTTATCTTGCATAAATTTTACAGGATAGATTTTTTATAACGGAAGTATTTTTTATAGAAAAACTGGAGTCAGTACGAAATGTCAAAAAGCTGGGTTGTCTTGGGATTAGGACCAATCGCGTTCGGCATTGCGTTCGGGTTGAGTTGGCTATCCGATCGTGACGTTAGACGAGCATCATTAGTCGGTACTACTGCTCTGTCCGCAGCTTTTGCAGGTGGTTTAGTTTCGACAAAACAAACTAAACATACAAAAGAGGATTGGCAGTATCAGAATACCATCACTAACTTGATCGAGCACGTTGATTCACTTAAGACTGATGTCAAGGAAATTTTGCCGCTACACTCACAATTAAGTGCTCTTCAAGCGCGTATCGATAGTTTAGAAGCTGTTTGTGAGAAATTACCCCTTCAAATTGATAATGCATTTGTTCATCCACATAACGTCCTTCCCGCCGCACAAGGGGACGTTGCTATATTTTGGGACTATGAAAATGTTAGAGTTGCTGCTCAAGGATCGAAATCACCTTTGGCGGAATCTTTGATAACGTATTCTGAGTCTCAGGGGCATCCGAGCATTAAAATTGCTTATGCCAACTGGCAGCAAGAAAAGAGTAAGTATATCGCTCAAGCGTTGTATAGCCTTGGCTTCGAAACGGTTCATGTTTCTACTGGGAAGGCCAATAGTGCAGATATAAAGCTGGCAATCGATTGTCTTGAAGTAGCTAGACAATTTCCAAACGTTGAGAAGTTTATTATTGTTACTTCTGATCGAGATTTTGTCCCTTTGACTAATACATTGAAAAATATCTTTAAGAAGAAAGTGGTTGTAGTCGGTCAAATAGAAAAGGTTAATAATCAGCTTTTAGCAAGTGCCGAGTTTATTGATATTAGAAAGCTAGATTCCAATGAGGAAACTGAAACAATTACGTATCAAAACGCTCTTGAGTGCCTTGAAAAAGCAGTTATCTTAGCTCCAACTTTAGGGAAAGGTACACGATTTAGCATTATTGCTCAATTGATGAGATCAAACACGGATTTTTCTTACCAAGGTATATCTTCAATCCGCAAAGATGATGGCAGCAGCTTTCGGAACTTCAAACAATTTATTCTTTCTGCCGAGAAAGACAATAAAGTCACTGTAAATGATCTTGGAGAAATATCTATCCCAGAGATTAACGACCCAACTACTGATTCTGAAGTCGTTTTACAAACTCAAGATCCTGGATATAGCCCACAGGATCTGAGTTCAATTACGCGAGAGCAGTGGCATATTCTGATTAAGGCTATAAAGAAATGTATTCAAAAGGAACCTCCTGATATTGTAAAAGGAAATGTTTTTTCATCGTATTCACGTTTTCAACCTATTGCTCCATGTGTTATCCAAGCCAAAATGGATGGGTTGCTTCCACAGCATCATAGCCATAAGCGACTGCAGTATGCATTAAACGAATTATTGGAGGTAGGTATCTTGATAGAGCAGAAGGGAAACACATTTAAGCTCCACGAAAACCTCGATAGCAGACTAGAAGATTTTTTGGATAAGTTAGTGGGAAGAAACTAGATGACCCAAGTAATTAGAAGCATCCAACTGCTTTTCTTAGCATCCTTTTCTTTAGGTGGTATGTCATATTAGTCTCCTTGTTCAGCTGCTTGCATCTGTCATTCACTTCTACCTTCTCAGCCCTCCGATATTGTTGTTCTCCTAACATTTGCTACCGCCGCCTAACTTATCTGGTTATACCCGACCAAAATAAAGCTGCTATTTTGATTTTGGGAAAGACCTCTGTCCGCTAATCGGGAACGTTACACAAACTATGTTGTGCGAGGACGGAATGCGATGAAGAGTTGTGATGTTATAGTCATTCTTTACTATAGAAATTGATAAGATATCGCTGGATTTTTAGAGGCTGCTATTGCCGATCGCTTCACGCAATTGAGCAACCGATCGCGCAATCAGAAATTGTTTATAGTGAAGACTATCGTATGTGGGATACGTACTCCTATGTCAGGCAAAGACATACAGCAGTTGGTTCAGTATGTGACTGACAGCCAGGGAACGCAAACTGGTGTCGTGGTACCGATCGCGCTTTGGGAGAAAATCTTAGAGGCTTTGGATAGAGAAGAGGAAGGGCTTTCTTCGATAGACGAAGATGAACCAAAGGGACGCATCTTAGCAGATTTAGAGGATGCCGTAAGATCTGCTCGATCTGGCATGGTGTATTCGCTCGACCAACTGTGGGATCAGGTCTATGAGTGAGTCGGATAAGGTGGAGATTTTCTTTTCTGCACCGTTCCTCCGACGCTTGAAAGGATTAGCCAAGCGCTATCGTCAGATTCAGGCTGATCTTCAGCCTTTCTTCGCACGACTGGAATTGGGCGATTTTCAAGGCGATCGCATCGTTGGGCTGGATGATATTGTCCTGAAGGAACGAGTGCGAAATAGTGATATTCCTACAGGTAAGAGCGGTGGGTACCGAGTAATTTATCAGATTCTGCCTGAGCGATCGATCTTGTTGTTAGTCATTTATGCTAAATCAGATCAAGCGGATGTTTCTCTAGAGGAGATTCGTGAGGCAATTCAGCGGGGAATGGCTGAAGGGTAGAGCCTGTTGCTCAACTCGGTCATAGGCTCGACGGTAAAGCGCAAAGCTCAAACGTGATGAAGAGCTATCGTTTTACAGTCATTCTTCATAAACCAAGATGATATTTACATGGTTGTAGCTTCAGACGTTGGTACACACGATCGCAGCGTCGCCCCCTAAATTCACAAATCGTTGCAGCTTAGAGGCACTTAGAGACCTGAGCTAAAGCCCTTCTACGGTATGAAGGCTCCCTGCGTAAACTACATCCTTGGTGTTTGGGAGAGCCTTTGCTAAGAGATATGCTCCCCGATCGCATTCTCCGTAAGGGATGGGCACCCTCAAAAGTAGGTGAGGATTTTACGGTCGCAGCGCCTGCACCTGTTCTCTAGACTGAGATCACTGCAAACACTCCATACCTTAATCCGTTTCTCCGTTGCAGCGATGAGTTGCAGCCATGATAAAAAATATTGTGAGAGCAATTTAATGCCCAGCCTTACCCAGCCACGGCTATCCACTCCGTTATCTTCTAACCTTTTATCCATGCCCTATCCCGACTATGTTGTAGGCGCAGCCGTTTTTGACTTAAATGGCTTGCCCAAGGAGTACTTTACAACTCCTGATGACGACAACATGAGTTGGGTGCAAACGATTTTTCAAGCGCTGGGGTTGCGATCGCTCCTCATGTCATCACTCCAACTGGAAGGATTTCACCACGCCACCATTCTGGGCACCGATTATTCAGCCATTGTGGTCAAGCAGAAAGCTCACTACGTCGCGTTGCTGATTCAGCCGCAAACCCCGATCGATGCTGCTTTTATTGAATGGGTGCAAGCCTTTGAACCCAGCGAACTCAAGCATAATCCGCGTTTCCAAAGTGCTTGATGAGTTTGTAATGCGGTCTTTCATACCAAACTGAGCAGTACCATAAGGATATTGAGTATTGGCTTTGGTACCCATGACGACGCTTTTACCGCAAGCCCCTGCGATCGTGTATCCCAGTTCTGATGGTGAGCCGTTGGCAGAAACCTCCGTCCATATCGATGCAATCATTGATGCGGTTGTCGTGTTGAGGCAGCATCTCAGTGGACAGCCTGCGATCGTGCTTGCTGACCAGTTCCTTTACTACGCCCAGGGCTACCCAAAGCTACGGGTTGCGCCCGATATTATGGTGATCTTGAACGTGACACCTGGACCCCGCGACAACTACAAGCTTTGGGAAGAAGGGCAGATTCCCATTGTGATTTTTGAAATCACGTCTGAGGGCACAAAAGGGCAGGATCAGGAGTTCAAAAGAACGCTGTATGAGCAGCTTGAAGTGCAAGAATACTGGCAGTTTGACCCCAAAGGCGAGTGGATTGAGGAACAGCTTAGAGGGTTTCGGTTGCGGGGAGAGCGCTACGAACCGATCGCCGATCGCCGCATCGCACCACTCCAGCTACAGGTAGCCGTTGATGGGCAGCGGATCGCTTTTTACCGGGAAGACACGGGCGAAAAATTGCTGGCATCAAGTGAACTCGCACAGGCACTCCGGGAAGAGGTGCGATCGCGCCAGCAAGCAGAAGAACGCGCAGAGCAAGAACGTCAGCGCGCAGAACAAGAACGCCAACGCGCAGAGCAAGAACGCCAGCGGGCAGAACAGGAACGTCTGCGGGCGGAGCAAGAACGCCAGCGCGCAGAACAGGCTGAAGCGCAGGTTGCTCAACTGCAAGAACGGCTGCGATCAATGGGTGTTGATCCGGATGGGCATTGACCCAGAGACAACCCTGTAAATTGGCGTTCTGCCCACTCTTGGGTGGTGTTTTAGAAATATTGTTCACGATTTTGTAGGGACGTTACCTGTAACGTCCCTACGGATCGCCGACTACATCACGATTCATGGCAGAAAAACCATTGCAAAAAGACACGATCGCCCAATGCTGGACGATCGCGTCTTATAGTAATTTAGCTTTCTGATCGATCTACTTATCGGGTTGGGGTGTCAGACGCAGGTAAGGCTTCACTTCAGTCAGACCCTTCGGAAACTTCTTCTTCGCGTCTTCGGTGGAAATGGAGGGCACAACGACCACGTCATCGCCATCTTTCCAATTCACGGGGGTTGCCACACCGTAGTTGTCGGTCAATTGTAGGGAGTCAATCACCCGCAAAATTTCGTCAAAGTTGCGTCCAGTGCTGGGGGGGTAGGTCAGCGTCAGGCGCAGCTTTTTCTGGGGATCAATCACAAAGACCGTGCGAACTGTGATCTTTGCGTTGGCGTTGGGGTGAACCATGCCGTACAGATCAGACACGGTGCGATCGGCATCTGCCAGCAGGGGATAGTTAACGGTCGTTTTTTGCGTTTCGTTGATATCGTCGATCCAACCCTTGTGGGAATCATTCGGATCTACGCTGAGCGCCAGCACTTTCACGTTCCGCTTATCGAATTCGGGCTTGAGTTTTGCAACTTCGCCCAGTTCGGTGGTGCAAACAGGCGTATAGTCGGCGGGATGGGAGAAGAGAACGACCCAGCTATCGCCTGCCCAGTTGTAGAAATCAATGGGTCCCTCGCTGGACTCTTGAGTAAAGTTTGGGGCGGTATCGCCTAGTTGAAGAGTCATAAGCGTCTTTCCTGCTTGAGTTACATAGCTACATTTCGACAGTTTACCATCATGACACGAAACTCCGGTTATCCGATCGGAGTTTAGATCTATTTAATGATCTTAGTCTGGATACTTAAAGATCGCGCAAAGGAAGAGTCAGAATTTAAATCTTACTATGTGGATGTAGTAAAGATAGGGTCAGAACTCTTTACATCTCGATCGTCTATTAACCTTTGAGCTTGAAATAAAAGCATGTCCGCTTGACTGTCAAAGGCTGAAGCTGAGTGCCCGGTTGACCTGTAGACCTGATTGACTGACAAACGTCTTGAAAGGCTGGTCGCTTCGTTGCTCACCCGCCCGTGATTCAAATCCAGGCTAATGGTGCAAAACCCGTTCAAACGGGTTGTCAGGCGCTCGTAGTCCTCTTAAGAGGACTTTCTTCCATCAGCCCGCACTTTCAGTGCAGGGCGGTTCAAGTACTCGCTCAAAGATTTGTCAGTCAACCAGCCTGTAGACACAACGTGCAACCAAGAGTGAGGCTAACGATCGCGTCGCTGCTTCAGTGCTCTAACTTCTTTGAAACTCAGAAATTCTTTAAGACTCAGAAAAAATCAGGATTCAAAATCGTTGACGGTCAACAGAGAGCCGTTTTGAAGGGAACTGCTAACCGTCGCCAGAAATCTATCAGAGAAGCGTTACGATTCTTAGCGTCTGAGTGATTTTGCGGACTGATGATCTTGAACCTCAAACGGCATACTGGATGTGTGCGCCACAACGGTTTAATGCCTGTGACTAGATCAGGTAAATCTACTGAGGAGCCTTGGGGTAAACCTGCGGAATGTTCGTAAAAACTTGCACGAGATTTCGGTATTGCTACGGCATATTCGGGCAAGATAACAACAGATTCTAGATCTCATAGACCTGGTTATTTCATGGAAGCTAAAGTAGCAGACTCAAAAGCCTTGTTAGTTGTTGATGAGAAGCCCCTCTCCATAAGGCAATGTTTGCGTTACTTGCAAGCGGCGGGTAAGCTGCAAGGCTTTGTTGGCGATATTTTGCGCCAATATGTGCTGGAGCAGGCGCTGGAGAACAGACAGGATATTGAAGTTAGCTCCGCCACGATCGAGCAGTCCGTGATCGATTTTCGGTTGCAGCAGCAGTTGACCGATAGTAAGGTCTTTCAGGAGTGGCTGAACCGCAATGGCTTAACCTACGAGCAGTTTCATAGCCAAATTGTTGGCAGCTTCAAACTCGAAAAGCTGAAAGCACTGGTGACGCGCGATCGCATGCAGGAGCATTTTATTGAACGCAAAGTGTTTTTCGATCGCGTGGTGCTATCGCGGATTGTGGTTGCCAGCAAAGAACTTGCAGAAGAGCTTTATAGCCAAATCACCGAAGGCGCGAATTTTGAGCAGTTGGCGCGGGAATACTCCACAGCAGATGAGCGGGTGGCAAACGGCATGATGGGTCCCGTCAGCCGAGGCACCTTACCCGATGCGTTGAGAGCCGCGATCGATTCGTCTAGTCCCGGCGAACTGGTGGGACCGATCGACGTTGAGAACTTTTGGGCAATTTTTCGCGTAGAACAGTTTTTGCCCGCCACGTTAGAAGATACCCAACTGCAACAAGCCTTACAAAATGAACTGTTTGAGCGCTGGCTGTCAGAAAAAATTCAAACCATGACCGTGAAGCTACAGGTGAACGAATGATTGCAAACGAACTAGCCACCGATCTACCGTGGGATGTACCGCCGCTTTCGTTGCTTGCGCCTGACCAGCAAGTGCAGTTCAAGCAAGAAGCCACCATTCGTCGGTTTAGCCTGGGCGATATGCTGTGGTCTACAGATAGCCCCGGCAACCAACTGCTCGTTGTGAGTGGCAAAGTTCGTCTGGTGCCCGAAGAAGGTGCATCGATCATGCTGAAGGCGGGTGATTGGTTGGGCGATCGCTTAGACCTTCCCGGCTTCTGGAAAGCAAGAGCCGCCGATAAAGATGTGGTGATTGCTCAGTGGAATGTGACACTTTGGGATCAGGTATTCTCTGCCGAACTGGAGCGCTTTTGGGCACTGCAACGGCAACGCTACCTGCCCACAACCGCCGAAACACCTCAGCCAGTTTCTGGCTTTCCCTTTGTTGCCAGCATCAACACAGCCGCCGCCTGCTTAACAATGGCAGCCAGCCACCTGCAAATTCCAGCCCAGTTGGAATGGGTACAGCGACAGGTACGGGGGCAGCGATCGGTGGATGTGGTCGAAGCGGCTGAAAAGCTCGGACTACAACTGCGACGCATTGAAACCACCTGGAATCATCTTCGCCAGCTTGGGTTGCCAGCCTTGATGCAATGGCGAGACAGTGGTAGCAGCACGTCACCATCCGCCTTAATCTTGCCTGCGTCTGTCCGGACGGCAGCGGCTCCAACCACAGGGGCTTCGACGACCCATTGGGTGATTGCCTACGGTGTCAAGGGCGATCGGCTGATGGTGTCCGATCCCCTCAACCCCAGTCGTACCTGCGAAAGTGTGCCGCGTGCCCTGGTTGAGAGCGTGTGGGATGGGCAACTCTGGCAAATTGAGCCGATTCAGAAGCAGGAGAAGTTCAGCCTTGGGTGGTTTCTGCCCGCCATTTGGAACTATCGAGTGCTGCTGAGTGAGGTGTTGCTGGCATCCTTCACGCTGCAACTGTTGGGATTGGCGACACCCATCATCACCCAGGTTGTGATCGATCGCGTGATGGTGCAGGGCAGCCTGTCAACGCTGGATGTGATGGCGCTTGCCCTGGTCGCGGTGGCATTCTTTGAAGCTGGGTTGGGTTTTTTGCGCCTGTTCATTTTTACCCATACCGCTCGCCGACTTGACCTGAGCCTGTCTGCCCAACTGTTTCGACACCTCATGCGCCTGCCGCTGTCTTACTTTGAGGCGCGTCGAGTTGGCGATACGGTTGCCCGTGTGCAAGAACTCGAAAACATCCGCCAATTTCTAACGGGGACTGCACTCACGGTCATTCTGGATGCCGTGTTTGCGGTGGTGTACTTGGTGATCATGGTCGCCTACAGTGTGCCTTTGACCTTTGTAGCGCTGGGGATGATTCCGTTCTTTGCGCTGCTTACGCTGACCGTCACCCCCTTTTTGCGGAAGCAGCTCAACGAAACGTTCAACCGCAGTGCCGATAGTCAGTCCTTTCTGGTCGAAACCATTACAGGGATTCAGGCAGTCAAGGCGCATACGGCAGAACGAGTGGCGCGCGATCGCTGGGAAGGGTTGTTTGCCCGCTTCATTCGCACGGGCTTCAAAGCGTCCACCATCTCAAACAGCAGCAACAACATTGCCGATTTTCTCACCAACCTGTCGTCCTTGCTCATTCTATGGTTTGGTGCCAAGCTGGTCATTGAGCAAAAGCTGACGATCGGTCAACTGGTCGCCTTCCAGATGTTGTCTGGTCGCATGACGGGACCATTGCTGCGCTTGGTGCAACTCTGGCAGAACCTCCAGCAAGTGCTGCTATCGGTCGATCGCATCGGTGATATTCTCAACACGGCTCCGGAGGCTGAAGCGGGATCTGGTTTAGTGTTGCCACCGCTGCAAGGACAGGTAACGTTCGATCAAGTCTTTTTCCGGTACTACCCAACGCAGGAACCTGTTTTACGAGGCATTTCGTTTAGCGTGCAGCCAGGAATGCTGGTGGGGGTCGTGGGACGCAGCGGCTCTGGCAAAAGTACGCTGTCGAAGCTGATTCAGCGTCTGTACTCAGTAGAATCGGGTCGCATTTTAATTGATGGGTTTGATATTAAGAGTGCGGATCTCGCGTCTTTGCGTCAGCAGATTTCTGTCGTCTTGCAAGAAGATTTCCTCTTTAACAGTTCCGTGCTGGAAAATATCAGCCTTGGCAACCCAGATATCAGTGCAGAACAGGTGGTCGAAGCTGCTCGCTTGGCAGTTGCCCACGACTTTATCAGTGAGTTACAGCATGGCTACGAAACACCCGTCGGTGAGCGGGGAACGGCTCTATCGGGTGGGCAGCGTCAACGCATTGCACTGGCGCGATCGTTCCTGTCTAAAGCACCGCTTTTAGTGCTGGATGAAGCAACCAGCGCGTTAGATGCCGAAACTGAGCAGCAGGTTTTGCAAAACATTCAAAAAGTATCCCAAAATCGCACCGTTTTTCTCATTGCCCATCGCTTTGCCCCCTTGAAACGCGCCGATTTGATTGTGGTCTTAGAGAAAGGCGTGCTGGTGGAAAAAGGCACTCACGACGATCTACTGCGGAGTAAGGGGTTGTACTGGTCTCTCTATCAGCGACAGCAAGCCTCGATTTAAACATATGACAACAAGGTTTACTGGCGGTTGTATGTGCGGCGCGATCCGCTACGAATGTTCGGCAGACCCGATCGCAATGGGTTTATGTCACTGCCGAGATTGTCAGCGGGCAACCGGAAGTGCCTTTGCGGCAGCGCTGATGGTACCTCGCAGTACGGTAACGGTTACAGGAGACGTGAAATATTACGCGGTGACAGGCGATAGCGGCAACTCAATTAGTCGTGGGTTCTGTGCTCACTGTGGTTCCCGCTTATTTGGTTCGCGTACAGAGGCTGACTTTATCAGTATTCAGGCAGGAAGTTTAGACGATCCAAGCTGGTTTAAACCTCAAGCAGACCTTTATGTTTCGAGTGCTCAACCATGGGATTACTTGAATCCAGATTTGCTAAAATTCGCCAAGTTTCCGCCACCGAACAGTGCAAAGGCAGCAGATAGTTGAAAGGTCACTAGGGGCTGTCATCAATGATGACTACATATCACTGACAGCAAGGGTTCCAGCCCTTAGCCTGGTGTGTTGGGACGGGCGCGATGATGCTGATACCGCAAGCTTTTAGAGCTAATTGATGACGCGCCCTAATGTTTAAGTCGAGGCTATCTGCCGCTGCTGGTTTGAGTCGTTTGTAGCGCTCTACGTAGAAACACCAGGCTTTCAGTGCATTCAACAGAATCTTCGTAAAGATATACGAAAATAATCATTGCCTTTGTTATCTAATGTTGAAGGGACGGGCACTATAGCAGAGCCATGTAGGTGTAGACAGCAATGCCCGCAGATTCTATCGGTAACACTTTAGCAACCGCTAAGCAAATCTTTCCAATCATTAGTACGCAAACGCAGAGCGAATTCGTCGGAGTTGACGCTGGTGTTCTTGATGCTAACGATTACTACAGCTTCAAGCTTTCTCGTGCCAGCAGCTTTAAGCTTTCCCTTACAGGATTAAGTGCAAATGCCGATGTTCAGGTCTTGACCAGCACAGGGTCGCTCGCTACAGGTACCGATGGCTTTGTACTGAGTTCAACCAACACAGGTACGTTGGCAGAATCACTCAATACCATTCTTGACCCTGGTACTTACTACATTCGCGTTTTGCCAGGACCTGCTGCCGATCCGCTAAACCCGCTGACAACAACCCCTAGCACCAACTACAACCTGAACGTCGCGGCTGATAGCAATACCCAAACAGACATTCTCTGGCGGAATTACAAAACAGGAGAGAACCTGACCTGGGTAATGAACGGTACGACGCTGCTTTCTGGTGCAAATCTGTTGTCAAGTGGAGACCTCAATTGGACCATACAGGCAACGGGAGACTTTAATGGCGACGGCAATACTGACATTGCTTGGCGCAACTATGCGACAGGGCAAGATGCGCTCTGGCAGATGAATGGGACAACGTTAGTGTCCGGTATTTTTATTCTTGCCGTGCCTGACCTGAACTGGAAGATTCAAGGAGCAGGAGATTTCAATGGAGATGGCACCAGCGATCTCTTTTGGCGGAATCCTTCAACGGGTCAAAACGCAGTCTGGTTCATTAAAAATCTGACGTTGGCTTCAAGCGTCTTGATCGAGTCGTTGCCAGGTGCTAACTACAACGTTCAGGCCGTGGCTGACCTCAATAACGACGGCAACGCAGATCTTATCTGGCGCAACACTGCACCCAATTCGAGTAACTTCGCGTGGTTGATGAATGGCATCACGAGGGCTGGCTTTGTCAGCTTGCCCAGCGCGCCCCCTGACTGGCAGATCCAGGGATCTGTTGACCTCAATCGCGACGGGAATTCAGATCTTCTCTGGCGAAATTACGCGACAGGGCAAAATACTGTTTGGTTCTTCAACGGAACAACCTCTATTGGATTGGCTCCGCTCCCGGGTGTTTTTGATCTGAACTGGCGAGCAACTGCCCCTTTTAGTCGATCGCTGCCTGTTGTGCGTGCGGATGCGGCTGGTAATACCACAACGTCTGCATTCTCGATCGGACCCGTTAACGGCAGTGGCATCTACCGCGATGTGGTGGGCGGTACGGATACCAATGATTACTATCAGTTTTCGCTCGGCAGCACGACTCAGCTCGCTTTGGCATTGACTGGTTCCAGTGGGGGCGCTTTGAATGGCGATCTGGATTTGCGAGTCTATGATGCCTTTGGCAATGTTGTCGCTAGTTCTGTCAATGGTGGTAATGCAGTAGAATCCCTCGCTAGCAGCCTGATCGCTGGCACCTACTACATTCAAGTGGTCGCTGCGTCTGGCAGTAGCGCCTATGAACTGAACATTAATGCCAATAACTTGCCTGTATTGCTCAGCAATAACGCACTAACGATTAGTGAAGGCGCAGTGCTGACGATCGGCAACACATTGCTACAAGTCACCGACGAGAATAATCCAGCGGCTCAACTGACCTATACGCTTGTCACTCCTCCCGACGCTACCAAGGGAAATCTGAGCTTGAATGGTGCGGCGATCGCTCAAAACAGCATTTTCACTCAGGCTGATATCAATGGTGGCAAGCTTACCTATCAGCAGAATGGCAGCGAGACGCTCACCGATAGCTTTGTGTTCAGCGTGTCGGATGGGGTGGGTGGCACGATCGCCCCTACCACATTCACGATCAATACTATTCCCGTTAACGATGCGCCTGTTCTCACGACGAAGCAAGCCTTGACGCTCAGTGAAGGCACTGCCGCTAACCTTTCGGCGCTTAATCTGCTAGTCACGGATGTGGAGCAAACGGCAGCGCAGTTGATTTATAGCCTCAACAGTGTGCCGAGCAATGGCAGTCTCCTGCTCAACGGTACGGCGATCGCGGCTAGCAGTACCTTCACGCAAGCCGACATCAGCACAGGCACCAGGCTAAGTTACAGCCACAACGGGACTGAAACCACCAGCGATAGCTTCACCTTCACTGTTACCGATGGCGCAGGCGGCACGGTGCCCCTATCGCCACAAACCTTTAGCCTTGCCATTACACCCGTCAACGATGCGCCTGTATTGCTGTCTAACCTTGGGTTAACGGTGACAGAAGGGTCTGCTCCCATTCTGACCTCAGCCTTATTACTCACGAGTGATGCCGAATTCACAGGACCCGCGATCGCGCCGCAACTGCCGGATAGGATTATTTATACGGTGGGTACGCTACCCGTCAACGGGACGATCTTTGTGGGCACCAATGCACTGGCGGCTAACGGCACCTTCACCCAGGCAGACCTCAACAACAATCGGGTTCTCTATAACCACAACGGGACTAAGACGAATAGCGACAGCTTCGTCTTCCGGGTCTCGGATGGCAACACGGTCACGATCGACTCTACCTTCAACATCATTGTTTCACCCGTTAATTCGCCGCCTGTGCTGAGCTTAAATGCAGGCTTAGCCGTCAGTGAAGGCGCAACTGCAAGTATTGGCAGCACGCTGCTGCAAGTGACTGACCCAGACAACCCGCCGCCTCAGGTTAAATACACGCTGGGTCAAAAGCCTCTTAATGGCGACCTGAAGCTGAATGGCACGGCTTTAACGACTGGGCAAACCTTTACCCAGCAGGACATCAACACGCTCAACCGCCTGACGTATCAGCACAACGGCAGCGAAACGACCAGCGATAGCTTTAGCTTTACCGCCTCCGATCCGTTTGGGGCAGCGATTCCCAGCACAACGTTTAGCATTGCCGTGGCTGCGGTCAATGATGCGCCAACGCTGCTATCGAATGTAGGGTTGTCACTCTCCGAAGGGGCGGCTAGCAGCATTACAACGGCATTGCTCAACGCAACCGATGTCGATAATCTGGACGCGCAGATTACCTATACTGTCTCCACTCCAGCTCACGGTAGCCTACTTCTCGGCGCAACGACTGTGACCAGCTTTACCCAGGCAGATCTGGCGGGTGGTCAGCTTAAGTATGTCCACGACGGCAGCGAATCGACTGCGGACAGCTTTACCTTCACCCTGAGCGATGGTGTGGCAACAACGGCAGTCAGAACCTTCAACGTAGGCGTGATTCCAGTCAACGATCCGCCGGGAGTTTCCAATAACTTAGGGTTGACGTTGGCAGAAGGGGGCACGAGCACGATCGCTCCAGCAGCCCTAGCAATCACTGACAACGATGGTCCGGGACCGCTGACTTATACCGTAGGCACAGCAACCACCAAAGGTACCTTGAAACTGGGGACAGCCACCCTCGTTGCAGGGCAAACCTTTACCCAGGCAGATATTCTCGGTAATCGGCTCTCGTATACCCATGATGGATCGGAAACGCTAGTGGATAGTTTCACCTTCACTGCCTCCGATGGCTCAACGGGCACCCTGCCGCTCACAACCTTTAATATCGTCGTCACTCCGGTCAACGATGTACCTGTTTTGGTTTCTAATGGCGGCATCACTCTGGCTGAAGGCGCGTTAACGACGCTGAGCAGCAGCGTCTTACAGGTCAGTGATGGCGACAGTCCACCGCCAACCAATCTGGTCTATAGCGTGACCAATTCACCCACCAATGGAACGTTACTGCTCGGTGGTAATGCGGTCACTAGCTTTACCCAGGCGAATTTGAACAGCGGACAACTGACCTATCAACACAATGGGAGTGAATCGCTGTCAGATAGCTTTGCGTTTACCGTGACGGATGGTGTGGTGACAACGCCCGTAGGTCCGAGTACCTTCAATATTGCGATTACGCCTGTTAACGATGCGCCTGGTATTTCTAATAACCTGGGTCTCACGCTGGCAGAAGGGGCAACCACCACGATCGCCAACACCGCCCTTGCCATTACCGACAACGATGGTCCGGGACCGCTCACCTATACCTTAAGCGCTGCAACGACCAGAGGTGTTCTCAAGCTTGGCACCGCGACTCTTCTGGCGAATCAAACGTTCACGCAAGCCGATCTGGATGGCAACCGACTGTCGTACACCCACGATGGGTCAGAAACAACGGCTGATAGCTTCAGCTTTACGGCTTCTGACAATTCGACCGGCACGACCGCTCTGACGACTTTCAACATCAACGTTACCCCTGTCAATGATGCCCCTGCGCTAACCGTACCGGGCTTCCAGGCAGTGGATGAAGATCTGCCCCTTGCCTTTACAGGTTCCAAGCTGGTGAGCGTCAGTGATGCGGATATTGGCAGCAATCCACTGGTTGTCACCCTATCGGCATCGGGCGGAACGCTCAGCCTCAATCCTGGTAGCCTGACGGTGAACAACAACAGCACCAGCCAAGTGACACTCACGGGACAACTTACCGCCGTGAATAATGCGCTCAGTAGCCTGACGTACAGAGGGTTAGCGAATTTCAATGGTCCCGACACGATCGCAATTGGCGTGACAGACCAGGGCAGTGCAGGAGCCGGGGGACCGAAGACCGATACGAAGACGATCGATCTGATTGTCAACCCCATCAATGACGCGCCGACCTTGACTGTTCCGGGTGCCCAAACCGTTCTCGAAGATACCGCCCTTTCCCTCGCGGGTCTGATTGATACGACCGATGTTGATGCGGGCACCAATCCCGTCAAAGTAAACCTGGGCACTGGAAATGGCAAACTCACACTAGCGACCACAGGTGGACTCACCTTTGCTGACAACACCAACAATGGGGATGGCACGCTCAGCTTTACAGGCACGATCGACAGTGTGCGGGCAGCGTTGGCAACCCTCAGCTATCAGGGCAGTGCCAACTACTTTGGTGCCGATACCATCACCATCAAGGTGGATGATCAGGGCTTTGTCGGTGCTTCCAGTGCGCTCAACATCCAGAAAACGATCGAGGTGACGGTCGTTCCGGTGAACGATGTGCCGACCTTTACCGCTGGCACTAACCTGGTGGTGAATGAAGATGCCGCACCGCAGACGGTGAATTGGGCGACGGGCATTGCCACAGGTCCCGCCAATGAGTCGAGTCAGACGCTCAACTTCATCACCTCCAACAACAACGCTGCCCTGTTTACTGTGGCACCGACGATCGACCCCACGGGCAAACTCACCTACACGCTTGCCCCTAATGCAAATGGCACAGCTACGGTAACAACCAGGCTCAGGGATAACGGTGGCACCGCGAACGGTGGTATCGATACCTCACCCGACAGCATCTTTACCATTACGGTAAATCCCGTCAACGACGCGCCATCCTTTACGAAGGGTGCCAATCAGACCATTACTGAGGATGCAGGTGCACAGACCGTCGCAGGTTGGGCAACCGCCATCTCAACGGGACCAGCCGATGAAGCGGCTCAAACGCTCAACTTCCTGGTTAACACCGATAATCCCTCCTTGTTTACCGCTGCACCGACGATCGATCCCGCTACAGGCACTCTGACTTACACAGCGGCTCCTAATGCCAACGGCACGGCGATCGTTATCGTCCAGCTTCAGGATAATGGTGGGACCGATTTGGGTGGAGTTGATCGCTCGGCACTCCAGACCTTCACCATCAACGTCACGGCTGTCAACGATGCTCCCGTCTTCACCCTGCCCAATCCGCCGACGGTGAGCGAGGATACGAATCTGGCGATCGCAGGCATCAGCCTCACCGATGTCGATGCTGGCACCAGTCCACTGGTTGTTTCGCTCTCGGTGGCAAATGGCACGCTCAAACTGGGCAATACCGCCGGATTGACCATCACCGCAGGCGCTGATAACACCAGCAGCGTCGCCTTTAGCGGCAACCTCACCGACCTCAACGCCGCGCTGGCAGGACTCAGCTACCGTGGCAACCTCAACTTTAATGGAGCCGATTCACTGGTGCTGAATGTGAGCGACAGCGGCGCAACGGGTACTGGGGCGATCGGCACCGATAACCGCACCCTGGGCATCACCGTTACTGCCGTGAACGATGCACCCGTTGTTAACGTCCCTGGTAGCCAAACGATCGATGAAGACACGAACTTATCCTTGTCTGGTATCAGCATCGCAGATGTGGATGCGGGTAACAGTCCCATCACCGTCACGCTCTCAGCCGTCAATGGCACCCTGACCCTCGATCCCCTAGTTGCAGGCAGCACAACGCTGACGTTGACCGATACGGTGGATAACATCAATACCGCGATCGCCAACCTCACCTATCGCGGCAGACTCAACTACAACGGAGCCGATACGATTACGATCAGGGCGAACGATCAGGGCAATACGGGCTTTGGGGGTGCCTTAGCGGACACCAAGACCATTAGCGTCAATGTGAATGCCGTCAACGATGCGCCTGTGCTAGCCGTCCCTGGAGCACAAACGGTCAACGAAGACACGAACCTGGTCTTCAACGCCGGGAGAGCCATTACCCTGACCGATGTAGACTCTGGAGCCAACCCCATTCAGGTGAACTTTGCGGTCAACAATGGCACCCTGACGCTTGGTACAGTGGGTAGCGGTGGCGCACTCACAGGCAATGGCACGGGCGCTGTCACTTATATCGGCACACTGGTAGCCCTATCGCCTGTCCTCAACACGCTGACCTATCGCGGCAAGCCAAATTACTTTGGTGCCGACACGCTAAATGTCAACGTCAACGACCAGGGCAATACTGGCTCTGGCGCACCCGGCATCGTGACTGGCTCGGTTGATATCACCGTTAGCTCCGTCAATGACGCTCCCGTTCTGCTGACGAACCGCGCTCTGACCTTAAGTGAAGGCACATCCAGCGTTATCACCAACTCCCAGCTCCGCACCACCGATGTAGACAACACCCCCGATCAACTCGTCTACACCCTGTTCAGCGCACCCAATCCACTCACCAGCGGCAGTTTGCGGCTTTCCAATGGGGGTGGCACAACGGCAACGCTGGCAGCGGGTGGCACCTTCACCCAGGCAGATATCAATAGCGGCTATTTGTCTTATCTCCAGAATGGCAGCGAGACGACGAGTGACAGCTTTACCTTCAAGGTCTTCGACAACACACCGGGTAGTATCACGGTTCCTGGCACTGGCACTGCCACCTTCAACATTGTGATTAACCCGGTGAACGATGCACCGACGATCGTCAACAACGCTAGACTGAACCTCACGGAGGGAGGCACAAGCACAATCACGACCACCTTGCTGAGTGTCAGCGATGCCGACAACACCACTGCCCAACTGCGGTACACCCTGAGCAGTGCCCCTAGCAACGGCAACGTGCGACTGAACGGTAGCGCTCTTACCATTGGGCAAACCTTCACCCAGGCAGATATTGAAAGCACCCGTGTCTCCTATCGCCACAACGGTAGCGAAACAACGAGCGACAGCTTCATCTTTACGGTGAATGATGGCGCAGGCGGCACGACGGGCAGCAGAACATTCAACATCGGCATTGCTAATGTGAACGATGCGCCGACGATCGTGTCTACAGGTCCAGCTACCGTGAATGAAGGCGCAACGCTCAACATCACTAACACGCTGCTGCGAACCTCTGATCCCGATAACCTCACGTCAGAGCTAGTCTATACGTTGCCAACCGTGCCTATCTACGGCACCTTGTTCCTGAACGGAACGGCTCTGGCTGCCAACGCAACCGTAACCCAGCAGCAAATTGACCAGGGTGCGCTCACCTACGTTCACAACGGGAGTGAACCCAACGGCAACGATGTCCTGATCTTCAATGTTTCGGATGGGACGACGACCCTCAGCAATCGCGTCTTCAATATCAACGTCAATCCCGTGAACGATCCACCCGTGCTGGTCAGCAATACTGGGCTGCTGCTGGCAGGTGATGCCCCCTCGCTGACGGTCATTGGTAGCGATCTGCTTCAGGTGACGGATGTGGATAACACCACCGCTCAACTCACCTACACACTCACCTCTGTCCCCAACCCCACAGTCGGCATTCTGCGGCTCAATGGCACTCAGATTAATGCTGGGGGCACCTTCACGCAGGCAGATATCGATTCCGGCAACCTCAGCTTTGATTACCTGGGCAACGGCAGCGGCGAAACCTTCCAGTTCACCGTCTCGGATGGTGGGGTCGGTGGCACGCTCTCCAATGCGTTCTTCTACATCAACTTCAGCTATTCGTAAGCTGAACATCCATGAAGTAACTTAGGAGCAAGAATTGAATAACATCGACCTGAGTAGGTTGGGTTGAAGTATGAAACCCAACACTCCGAAAAATGTTGGGTTTCGCGGACTCAACCCAACCTACGCAAGTTATTTAATCCACGATCCTTAGAAGCGGACGGGTGCTGTGTCTGATAGTGCAGCACCCATTTCTTATGAAACGACGATCGCTAATCCAACCACCATGCGCCAAAATCTTTATAGGGAATTACAGGTAGTTGGCAGCATGGATATCAAGCATGGCTTCGTGGGCGCGATCGGCAACACACCCCTGATTCGGCTGAACAGCTTCAGTGACGAAACAGGCTGCGAAATTTTGGGTAAAGCCGAATTTCTCAATCCCGGTGGCTCGGTGAAAGATCGGGCAGCGCTCTACATTATTCAGGATGCTGAGGCGAAAGGGTTGCTGAAGCCCGGTGGCACAGTGGTTGAAGGCACCGCAGGCAACACTGGCATTGGGCTGGCGCACATCTGCAACGCCAAAGGCTACAAATGCCTGATTGTCATCCCTGAAACGCAGTCGCAGGAAAAAATTGACCTGTTGCGGACGCTGGGTGCTGAAGTCCGCACTGTGCCTGCTGTTCCTTATAAAGACCCTAACAATTACGTCAAGCTCTCTGGCAGAATCGCTGATGAGCTGGAAAACGCCATTTGGGCAAACCAGTTCGACAACCTGGCAAACCGTCAGGCTCACTACGCTACAACGGGTCCCGAAATTTGGGCGCAAACGGATGGTAACGTCGATGCCTGGGTTGCCGCCACGGGTACAGGTGGCACCTATGCGGGCGTTGCACTCTTCTTAAAGGAAAAGAATCCTGAGATTCAATGTGTCCTTGCCGACCCGATGGGCAGCGGGCTGTATAGCTACGTGAAAACAGGCGAACCCAAGATGGAAGGCAATTCTATCACCGAAGGCATTGGCAACAGTCGCGTCACAGCCAATATGGAAGGTGTGCCCGCCGACGATGCTATTCAGATTCATGACACCGAAGCGGTGCGCGTGGTCTACCAACTACTGGAAAAAGACGGGCTGTTTATGGGCGGCTCTGTGGGCATTAACGTGGGAGCCGCGATCGCCCTGGCAAAGCAGATGGGACCGGGACATACGATCGTCACCGTCCTCTGCGACGGAGGCAGTCGCTATCAGTCCAAGCTCTTCAACCGGGAGTGGTTAGCGACCAAAGGGTTACTGCCAGCGTAAACCAGAAGGACGGGCGATCGGCTGTTGTCCAGGAGAGCTATGCCGCCAGATAGATCTTCTGCAAACCCGTATAAAGTTTCGCTAAATCGCCGTTTTCGCTAAATTCGGTAGCTTATAATACAGATATAAATCACATCGTTCATCTAGCCGATCAGTTTTTGCAAGTTCAGTATTTTGCAAGCCATTTCGGCAGACGGAAGTAGGGAGAAGTCCCGAAGGAACGCGCCTCAACTCACTCCCACCGCATTAACCAAGAGGCGAAGACCATGCAACTTACTTACCGGGGCGCTCAATACAACTATACTCCTCGCAGCGCTGAAGCCGCTCAGGAAACAACTGTTTTTCGTGCTATCCGCTCTTCTTACACCCTACATTACCGGGGCGCTGCTTACACCGTTGACCCGAATGCAGAGCCAGCATTACCGTTCGTTCATCCTGGTGCAAACCTGATGTATCGCGGCGTTGCCTACACCTTGAATGGTGGCGATCGCGCTGCCGCTGCGGTACAAACTAGAGCGAGCGTTGTTGCAAGCCAGCCTCGTCATCAGAAAGCATCCAATGACGCTGAGTTTGTCATGACTCATCGCAGCAATCTCCGCACCAACGTACAGCGCCGCCTGCAAATCGCACGCGAACGAGGCGACCAAAATCTGGTGTCTTTGCTTGAGCGCGAGCTACAGCAAATTGTTTAAGGCTGTCTGAACTTCCCTGTTTGTTTCATGACTGATGAGAGTACTGGGTTGCAACCACGTTGTAGCTCAGTATTTTTTTGAGAATAGCTGAGTTTTGGTATGGCGATCGCTACCAAAACTCAGCGCTGTGAGAGCATAGGGAACTTTCTCAAAGACCTCCGAGGTTTTCAAAACCTGGGAGGTCTAAAAGCTCAATTTTTACTCTAAATCTGAGTGGTGACAGCCCCTAGCCCTCATACTCACTATCAATCTCAATTTCTAGCGTTTCCTCATCAATGCGTACATACAGAATATTGGGACGACAACAGACCTGACAATCCTCCACATAAGACTGCTGACTGCCCCCACTGATATCAACAAACGTGGTATTTTCCTCGCCACAGTAAGCACAGTAGTATTCCGCCGTATTCTGCATCCCTCTTCCTCAACCCTATTGCCTCAACCCTGCCCCCTACACCCTACGCCCTTCGGCTTGAGCGCTCAGGTCGAAAGCTCACACCGAAGCCCCACACCCTACACCCCGTTCCCCACACCCTATCCTGACGGCAACACTGCCAGCGCTTCAGGCTGCTTAAAGTGTGCTTCTGCGGTTGCCAGATGTTTAAGCAATGTTGCTTGCGGCAATGGTCCCTGCAAATGGCTCCAGGGAAGCACTTGCTCATGGTGCCAGTCGGCGTAAACGTAAAAATCCAGTCCTGGTAGCTTGCCTCGCAGTTCTTTGAAGGCGCGACGGTAGCTGCCTAACGAATCGCCATAGTGACGGGTCAATTCGAGAAGATGCGATAGGCGACGATCGCCCCTGGAAAGCAACGTTTGAATGACCGACCAGTTATAGCTTTCGGGACGAAACTCAATGCCGTGCGATCGCAGGTGCTTTTGGAGAAATTGCAATCGCTTCTCTGCTTTCGTATTCACGCCAAACCACTGAAACGGCGTGTGTGCCTTGGGGACAAAGGTGCTGCATCCAAAGGTCAGCCGCAATCCGGGCACCGTTTTTTTGATGGTTCGCAGCATGGCAACGGTTTGCTCCAGATCTTCGGGTTCCTCGCCCGGTACACCCACCATACCGTACAGCTTGAGGTTGCTCAGCCCACCCGCTTTGGCGTTCATGGCTGCCTGGATGATTTCGTCATTGGTCAGCTTTTTGTTGATGATCTGGCGCAGCCGATCGCTCCCACTTTCTACGGCGATCGTAATGGAGCGAGTATCATGCTTCGTCAATGTTTCTGCTAGTTTGGGCGTGACGGTGTTGGTTCTCACCGACGCAGTGCTGAGTCGCACCTGATCGTACTCAGGACGATTGAGATAGTCCAGCAGGGTTTCAAATTCGGGATGTTGAGTGACGGATGCGCCCAGTAAGCCGAGACGATCAGTGACGGTCAACCCTTGCGCGATCGCGGGGATCAGCGATTCTTCAACGCTGGCTGTGCGAAACGGTAGCGTGAGGTAGCTGGCAAGGCAGAAGCGGCACATCTCTGGGCAACTCCGCACCACCTCGATCATGTAGATGCTTTCCCAGGCGGCTTTCTCAGTCACGACCGTGGATGCCGAGAGGGTATTGCCGCGATAGGTTTGCTTTTCAATCTGTGCTGGAATGTCTGCATCAATCGGCGCGATCGACTCCACCCCACCATCAGAACCGCTGTAGGTGACGGTGTACAAGCTGGGCACATAAATTCCCGGCACTTGCGCGAGATGGCGGAGTTGCGTGAGGCGATCGGCATGACGTACCGATCGATAGGCTGTGATGAACTCCCCCAGCAGCAGTTCCCCATCGCCCAGCAAAATCACGTCAAAGAAGTCGGCAAACGGTTCTGGATTGGCGGTTAGCACGGGTCCGCCACCAAAGACGATCGGATGGTTTGGCGATCGTGCGGTTGCGCGAATCGGGACCTCCAACTGCTCCAGCAGACTCAGGATATTCACATAGTCCAACTCCCAGGAGAGGGAAAAGCCCAGCAGTTCTGGCTGAGACGGCAGTGACTCTTGGGCGTCGGTAAACAGGCGGCTCACCTGCACATCCGATCGTGTGGCTAACGTTGCCCAAACCACTTGGTAGCCCAGGCTCGTGATGCCCACGCTGTACTCATTGGGAAACGCAAAGATGATGGGCACGGCATCAGCCGTTGGCGTGGCTGGAGTGAACAGTAGACGTTCGGCAGCGAAAGGAGAAGTCATGAAGGCGATCAGAAGGGAACCACAGGCACAAAATGAGGGCATCTTTGCAACCCTCTCTCTTTGTTGTAGCCTTTCTTGTCCTATTTTCGTCAGACAGTTTTTGAGCCTGGGTGGTTTGTCTTCATCCAGACATCACACTATAGCGGTTCCCAACCAGGTGCAGTACAGTCACGAAGAGGCAGAAGTCGGAGGGCAGACAGGTTGATTAAAACCACGATCCTGGGGGCTGTCATCAATTAATACTACATATTTCTTGCAGCAAGGGTTTCAGCCCCTAGCTTGGTGTGTTGGGACGGGCGTGACACTGCTGATATTGCAAGGTTTTGGAGCTAATTGATGACACGCCCTAGGGCACTGGTCACCGTCGCACCTGTAGCCAATATTCTAGACTAGCTAGCAGCCAAAGCTTGACACCATACCGTCCCCACGTATCGCCTGTGTAGTCGAGCCAGTTGCGAATAAGCGTCTGGTTAAGGTAAGGCGCGATCGCAGCATGACGACTGAGCAACAGCGATCGCGCCTGCCGATTCCAATGTTCCCGAAAGCCACGTTGGACAGGCACCATCATGCCGCTCTTGGGGCGTTGCAGAATGGTGGCTGGCAGCAAATTAGCGACAGCTTGCTTCAGTACAGCTTTTTCTTGAACCCCTGAGAGCTTGTATTCAGGCGGAATGGTCATGCTCAACGCGACAACTTGAGGATCGAACAGGGGCGATCGTCCGTCGATCCCTGCGGCACGAGTCAAATTATTTACCTTCGTCAGAATTTGATCCGCACCCTTGAATTGAATATTCAGCGCCATCAAGCGATTCAGGTAGCGATCGCGCGACTGAAGCGTGTCTGCAAACACCGATGGTTCAGACTGCACGGCTGACCAGACTTCTGGCTTGAGCAGTTGTGGCAAATCGATCGCACACTTCTGGAAGGAAGTCAGATACGCCTGCAAGGTTTCCTGCTGCGTGACGTTGCCGTAAAGGGCATTGATCAGCATCGGTTGGTTTTTCGGACCGCCAAAGCAGGGATCGCCGCCTTCCCCATTCAGCACTGTTTTTACCGTTTCGGCTGCCAACCGTCCCAGCAGCAGATTCGGCACCGTGAGCGGATCGCCGATTGGGTCATCAAGCGCCGCCATCGTTTCTGGCAAATGCTCCCACATCTCTTTGAAGGTAATTTCGAGCATGTGGTGCTGCGTGTGGCAGTGCTGCGCGACCAGGCTAGAAAACTCCAGCTCGTTGGGACAATCCGCCCCAAAATGAATGGCATAGGTGTGCAGCGGCGCATCGTGAAACTTTGCTGCCAGTGCCGTAATACAGCTAGAATCCAGCCCGCCCGACAGAAATGCGCCAACAGGTTCTCCCACGGGCAGATACGCCTGCACAACTGCATCTAGCAATGTACGAAGTCCATCGCCATGCCACTCCAGCGGCTTGTCAGGATGGGTGATGTGTTCCTGTAAGTGCCAGTAAGTCTGTACCGCACCATCAGGCAGTTGCACCATGCTACCAGGACGCACTTCTCGGATCGCTTGCCAGAGAGTGCGATCGCCAGGAACAAAGGCACAACACAGGTAGTCTCGCAGTGCCACCAGATCTAAATCCGCTGAACAATGAGGCGCGATCGTCCCCAGTTGGGGAGCAATCCAGCGCGTTGCACCGTCTGTCGTGTAGTACAGCGTGCGAATGCCAGAGCGATCGCGCCCCAACCAGAGCTGCTGCTGTTCCCGATCCCATACTGCAAGGACAAAGGCTCCCGTTAGCTTCTCCCAGGTTCCAGTGCCCACTTGCTCCCACAGATGCGCTACCAGTTCCTGATCAAGAACGGCTGATCGTAGTCCTTCCTTCCCATGAATGTTGATACCCGATCGCTGCATAAAGGCACCACGATCGGGAAACCACACATCGCCAACGATGACGTACCGCTGATTGTCACTGATCGTGATCCGCGCAGGATTCTGATCGCCACACACGATCGCCAACTGGTCATCACGCCAGACGACGTTTTCTGTAACCTCAGAAACGGCTCCGTATGCCAACTTCCAGGTGGGAGCCAGGGCAGGCGATCGCGGAGACTTCTCCGCACTCCGACCCTGCCACCATGCATGAGACCATTTCACAGCTACGTCCAACGTGCAACATGGCAATCTTAGGCGATTTGCTGACGACTACACCTCCTAATAGCTACGCGCTCTACCCTTCTGAAGGTCACGCGCCATCGATCGGAACGTATCCAGGTTAGAGTCTTTACGACGGCGCTCTTTCGGGTCAGAGATTGTGGGTGGAGCATCAGCTTTGGGCGTAGTCCAGCCGCTAACGGGCGTTGACTGGGATGCAAACGTTGAAGATGGTGTGATTTTTAAGGAAGCCTGCTGCGCGATCGCCTGTGCTTTTTGTGCCGCCGATCGCTGCAATGAAGAAACAACGGAGACGGTACGCAGTTCTTCACCACCCAGCGTTTTGGGGAACGATCGCCTGACCTCCCGCGCCGTTTGCATGTAGTCAATATCGCCCAGCGTTCTGGCATCGCTAGAATCCAGATAAAACGCTTCGGGCTTTTGTTTCGCTTGCTTTGGTGCTGCCGGCGGCTTCGGTGCCGCTTGTGCTTTTGGTGCCGCTTTTGGCTTTGGTTCAGCTTTTGGCTTTGGCATTACGTCCGGTGCTGGAGTCGCTTCAGTTTTCGCCGTTTGCTTGGCTCCTAAAATTCCCTTGATGAATCCAACCATAATGGCGCTCTTCCGTTTCTGTTACCTTATGTAAAGCATTATAAGTATTTATAATCGATCCCCGCAATGCTTTTGGCAAAAGGATTTGAGGGGATGAGGGATGAACCAGTTGTTAGTTGTTAGTTGTTGGTTGTTAGTGCATGAGCCGTTCCTAATTCCTTCTAAAAACTAAAAACTAACAACTCCCCTGCCTTCTGCCTTAGGGTCGAATCACGCGATGCATATCTAACGATGGTGGAGCAACTTCGGTTTGTGTCAACAGATCGTGGATTTGCCCGCGATGATGGGTCTGATGGTTGAAAAGGTGAGCTACCAGTAACGCGGCAGGATCATTGAGGTGTCGTCCCTGATTGTTGATGTATGAAATGGATTGCCCCAAAAACTCATCCGTCAAGTCAGCCGCAAACGCTTCAATGCGTTCATCCTCGGCAATGCGGGCATGGCGTAGCTCCTCAAACGATTCATAGAGAATGGCATCGAGTCCCGTAGACGGAATCGTACCGCCCGTGAAGCGGGTTTGCCAGATGCGATCGCCCACCAGAATGTGATTTAGCGTCCCATGAATACTCTTGAAAAAGGCTGGACGGATACGAGTGCGTTCCGTCTCTGAAAGCTGAGCACAGGCATCATAGAGTTTACGATTCGCCAATGTGTTGTACCGTGCCAGCAGTTGAAAATGTTGAATAAGCATGGTGGGAGGAGAGGAGAGAGGAGAGAGGGATGAGGCTGGTTGACTGACAAATCTTTGAGCAAGTACTTGAACCGTCCTGCACTGAAAGTGCGGGCTAATGGCAGAAAGTCCTCTCAAGAGGACTACGAGCGCCTGACAACCCGTTTGAACGGGTTTCGCACCCTTAGCCCGGATTTGAATCACGGGCGGGTGAGCAACGAAGCGACCAACCTTTCAAGACTTTTGTCAGTCAATCAGGGGGTGAGGAGTGAGAAAGTTTTGAGTTTTGAGTTTTGAGTTTTGAGTTGATTGCGCGGTCAATGGTCAGTTCTTTAGCCTTTAGCCTTTACCCTACTCCCTACTCCCTACTCCCCACCCTCCCTAAAGCTGCTTCAACACCTCTGGCAGCAGATTCGCGGGTATTTGAGATAACGCCTGCGTTTGCCCTTTGGTGCCAAATTCGCTGTGGAAGGCACGCATTGTTTGCAGAACATAGCTGAAAACAGTCTGGTACAGGTCTGGCTGAGCCTGCCACGCCTGGAGCGCTTGCAGGTGGTGGTGCAGGGCTGCTTCGAGTCCAGCAGAACGTTGGGCGCTACTTTCTCGACTTTGCTTATCGGTGGCAAGTTGATAGTACGCCAGACCGAGGTTGTTGTGAGTCGCTGCGGGGTCAAAGGAGAGAGCGTGCGTATGAGTGGCTTTTGTCGCAGAGAGGTAGTCTACTGCCGCGATCGCTTCTTTGTAGGACTCGATCGCCTGCTGCAACAACTCATAGCGCCGTTCAGGCTGGTCGGTTAGTAGAATCGCCAATTGCCAGCAGGCGGTACCCAGGTTGTTTTGCGTGGCGGCATGGGCAGCAGGTGCGACAGCAAGCGTGCGGTAAACTAACGCCGCCCGATAGGCAGCGATCGCTCGCTGTAGCAAATCGGCTCCCGATAAATCTTTGCCTTTCGCGGTGCCGACTCCCAGCTTTGCCTGAGGCTGCTGAGCCAGATTCCAGTACGCGGTGCCCAAATTATTTTGAATCATGGCGTAGTGCATCGGCTCACAATCAGGACTGTAGTAGCGCAATGCTTCAAAGTAGGCGGCGATCGACTGCTTGAGTCGTCGCACGGGTTGCTGGTGTTGCGCCAGATTCCAGTACGCCGTACCCAGGTTATTTTGCGTAGCAGCATAGCGCGCCGGATCGTCATGCAGTTGGCGATAGCGCAGAGCCGCTTCATAGGCTACAACAGATTGCTCCAGGCTTTCTGCGGGCGTGCGGAACCGCGCCATATCCCCGTAGGCAGACCCCAAATTGTTCTGAATCATCGCGTAGTTGTGAGGGCGCGTGTCAGGATTGGTGGTAGACAATGCCTGCTGATACGTCGCGATCGCCTGCTCCAGATAGGTCAGGCTATCATCAGTTGCGGCTTCATGTCGCGCCAGCATCCAGTACAGGTTGCCAATATCGTTCAAGATATCAGACCACAGGAGCGAGGCATCATCCAGCCACTGCAACGTCTGCTCATACACACAAATGGTCAACAACAAGTGCCGCGAGGAGGCGTAGCCCTGCTCAATGCGATCGCGGCAAAGATTGCCCAGGTTTTGATATGCCGCTAGCAGCGTTGCCTTAGGTGCCTGTTGCAGGTGCAGTTGTTCAATTTGCTGCAATGCCTGAATAATCTGAGCATTCTGGCTAGAGGGCTGGTCGCCGTCTTCTTCAGCCACGACCGCCAAAATGAGGTCTGACAGGTCGAGAGCCGCCTGGTTTTGCGTGAAGGAGTCAGCATCCGATCGACGTTCTACAGCAGGTTCGGCGATCGCGGCACCAACTGATTCAGCCGTGAGGGCAGCCGTTTCAGCAGGTTCAACTTCAGCAGCTTCAACTTCAGTAAGCTCAACTTCAGCAGGCTCGACGGTGGCGGATTGGTTGTTCTTGCTCGCAGACGATGGGGAAAGCAGATCAGGTGTTGCGGGATCAACGGTTTGTATAGAAGCTTCGATCGAAGGTACGGCGGCTTTTGCAGGTGCAATGGGTATAAATGATTCAACGTCTGATGGCTCGGACGATGGTTTCACCGCAGTGGGCTGATTCAGCAGTGCCAGATCATGGGTCAGAATCGCCCAAAGATCGTCCTTGGAAGCAGGGATATTGTTTCGTGCGGGTGTTGAACGCTGCTCAAGCGCCTCAGCAGTCTGCGCGATCGCCCCACTGACCTGCCCATCATCCTGCCCATTGTCAGACTGCCTACCATCAAGCGCTCCATGAAACCCTTCACGCTCAAGAGGTTCTACTGGATCGCTGATCGCTGCATCCTTCCCGACATACAGCGTTGTTTCAGATGGCAATGGGAGGATGGGAGATGCCCCGCCCTGATGTTGATCGCTGCTGACAGCCGTGGCTTCTAACGACGTAGAGGAGGTTAGATGATGGGCAGACAGGCGATTAACAACCGTTGCTAGTGGCGTGGGGTCGCCTTCAAATTCAAACAGAGCGGTATGCCAGTTCCAAAAATTAGGAGCCGATTGTTTCACGGCATTTAGCCAGGGACGCGGCAGCCAGAGCAGCAACGGCGATTCTAAGCAGGATAGGTAATGTTCGATCTGCTGTAACGAATGCAGAAAGCGCTTTTGCACGAGAGCAGGTTGACGGGTCAAGCGCTCAATGCCCAAAATCTGGAATCCCGGCGATCGCGAGCGGGCATTCGTCCCCTTCGGTGGCGGATACTGTGCCAACCACTCAGCAATCTGCACCATTGGGTTGGGATCGGTCAGGTTAAGGTTGAGGCTCACCAGCCGAGGATAGAGCAAGGAAGACGGTAGAGCCGTGGATGGAGTGGACGCTGCATCACCGTCGTCCGCTATCACAGACAGCCGATTGCCGTGGGGAGACGCAAGACTCACAGGTGTATCACGCGATCGTGCGGGTGTTGCTTCAATGGCGAGAGGCTTTGGCGACGCATACCCCAACTCGGCGTAGAGACGAGCCGCCAGACGATTACGCAGCGCTACGTCATCGCACACAGCCAAAAAGATTTGTCGGCGTAGACTCAGGCTAAGTGCCAGCTTCAGGCGCAAGTACGCTTTTTGGTTCTGTCCTGAAAAGCTTTGAGGAGCGCGATCGTGAGCAGGAGATGGAGAAGAACAGTCAGCGAGTTGCATTGCAGGTAGTACGCCGTGTCGCGCGAAGCAGCCGTGTAGTTGAAGCTGATATCACTCTTTTCAGAGGCTCGATCGTGGCTTCAGGATGAAAGGCTGACATTGCCTGGACGAGCCAAGGCACCGTTGGCAGCGATGCATTGGCAGTAGATACCCCTTTATGCATGAGTGGAATTGCAAAACCGGGCATTCACGTAAAGTAAACAGCCCGGTCGCTTTTTAAAGTCATTCGTTTTATGAGCGTCTTAAAGTTTGTCTCACAGGTTTGTTAAGACAGAAGTTGAATCTTAAGACACAAAGACTGATGTTAAGACACAGAGACGGCAACGAACAAGAGTCCACCGACCAGAGCGGCGGCACCTGCGCCCAAAATGATGTAGTTCCGCTTTTGGGTCGTGTTGGGTGGCTCAGCCTGATACATTTTAGGCTCAACTGCAAAGTTGTTTAGCCGTCCGCCTTCTTCAACGGTGTAACGCATAAGTTATCCTCAATGATTTCAAACAATTGTAACAGATTTGTAACAAAAGTGGAAGTAACTTACATTTATACCAAAAAGATTTGCGAATTGCTCGTCTTTATGTCGAAACGTTACGTCTCGTAACAAGGTTTACACGGTCAAGGTTGAGCGTGAACAATGCCTGTCGTGGGTGAACTTGGGCTGGCGTAAGCTTTGACGGGAATTCGTCCTGCCTGATAGGCGAGTCGTCCTGCCTGTGCTGCCAGATTCATAGCGCGTGCCATTGCGGCTGGATTTTGCGCCTGAGCGATCGCCGTGTTAATCAAGAGCGCATCGGCTCCTAATTCCATCGCCTGTGCCGCTTCACTGGGTACACCAATCCCCGCATCGACCACAACTGGAACCGTCGCATTCTCGATGATGATGCGAATATTGGCGGCATTGTTCAACCCTTGCCCAGAGCCGATCGGCGACCCTAACGGCATGACCGTTACACAACCCACCTCTTCCAGCCGCTTTGCCAGCAGTGGATCGGCGTTGATGTAGGGCAACACAGCAAACCCTTCTTTGACGAGCTTTTCTGCTGCTTCAAGGGTGCCGATCGGGTCAGGTAGCAAATACTTGGCATCGGGAATGACTTCGAGCTTGACGAAATTGTTATCTTCCTGACCCAGCAATTTCGCCATCTCGCGCCCTAACCGAGCCACACGTACGGCTTCATCAGCGGTTTGGCACCCGGCAGTATTGGGCAGCATCCAGATTTTCGTCCAATCCAGCGCGTCTGCCAGTCCTTCGTGCCCTGGTGCGTTGGTCTGCACCCGTCGCACAGCCACAGTGACGATTTCACACTCGCTAGCGACGATGCTCTGGCACATTTCGTCAAAGTTGCGATATTTGCCCGTGCCTGTCATCAGGCGCGATTTGAAGGTGCGTCCAGCGATCGTCAACACGTCATCCTTAGCTCGGTCTAGCGGTCGATCTAACAGTTGCATGGTGATAAGTCCTCAACTCTTTGCATCATCAGGGGTGTGTCCAAGCGCGTGTAGTTGCGCCTTGAGTCGCTTAATTTCGTCTTCTGCCTGCTGGGCACGACGTTCCGCCGCATCAGCCCGTTGCCGCTCTTTGTCTGCTCGTTGGCGTTCGTGGTCTGCCCGCGATCGCTCTTGCTCGGCTCGTTCCGCAATCTGTTCATACGTCTCAAACGGTTGCCCATTGGGACGAATCAGCACCAGATCGCCCTCTGGCGTTAAGCCAAAGCAAACGTTCAAGCGGGGACTGACCCAAGCTTCCATCGATTCAATGGCTTCTAAACATCCATCCTGGCGCAGGAAGCCACCCAAACTGGCGCGATCGGGGTCATAGATATAGTATTCCTCGACCCCGTAGCGCTCGTAAAACTGAAACTTGCGGGTCATTTCGGGAATGGTGTGACCGGGCGCAATCACCTCAAACACAACCTGCGGTGGAATGTCATCTTCGAGCCATTGCTGGTAACTGGCGCGATCGCCTTTAGGTCGATCGAACACCACCATTGCATCGGGTGCCTGCCGCAGCTTGTTATCGCCTTCAACGGGATACCAGAGCAAATCACCCGCCACGAAAACGGTTGGATCATCAATAAACAGCCAGTCCAGTCCTTTCTTAATGTAAACAATCCACTCAAACTGGATTGTGTTCTCTGCCATTGGCAGTCCGTCTGATTCCGGGTAGATGATGGGCGAAGAAGTCATGACCATTGGCGTTCCTTTCTGCTGCTTCTTCCAGCGTAGATCACAGTGTTACGCCTGTTACCGCTTTTGTTGCGATCGACTCTCTTCCCTGCACCTGCCAACGACTCAATACTCTGGGCACTCTTGTCTTAGATCGCGATCTTTAAGCTTTTTGTTATACGCGATGAGTAGCAAGAGGGTCGTGAGAACGTGGGGTGATCGTTATCCAAATAGCATTATCCCCTACAGGCTATTAGTCTAATTAAGCTCCTAGAGAAAACATTGGAGAACTGCTAAATTACCACAGCAATTGATAGAATTAACATCCTAACTAGTCGAAGGTGCTTAGGTGTCTAAAATAGAAGGTTTTAGAATAAAAAACTACAGAGCTCTTCGCGATGTCACATTAGGCAAGCTCTGGAACACGCGAGATGCCAACCCTTTAACACCAATGACAGCAGTTATTGGCAAGAATGGAGTGGGGAAAAGTACAATCTTTGACGCTTTTGGCTTTCTCTCAGATTGTTTAAGGGGAGGAGTAGAAGAAGCCTGCGACTCTCGTGGTCGTGGTGGTTTTAAGGGGATTCGTTCACAAGGGCAAGAGGGTAGTGTTGAGTTTGAGGTCTATTATAAGGAGGACGGCAATGCTCGACCAATTACTTATGAGTTAGCCATAGACCTTGACTCTACAGGAAGACCATCTGTAAAAAGTGAGAGACTTAGACAGCGAAGAAAAGGACAAGATAAAGGATGGCCTTTTTCCTTTCTGATCCTCAACGAAGGGAGAGGAATTGCTTGGAAAGGCGAAGGGGAAGGCAAAAAAGTTGAGGAAGATAAGGAGCAATTTGATTTATTCAAATTAATAGAAAGCATCCAGACCGGGGAGGCAGGGGAAGAAAGTAAAGAAACTGAATTAGTGGAACTTGATGATAAGCGAAAACTTGGAATTGCAACTTTAGGATCACTAAAGCAACATCCAAGGATTTCAGCATTCCGTCGGTTTATTGAAGGCTGGTATCTTAGTTACTTTACGCCAGATTCAGCTAGGAGTTTACCTCTTGCTGGACCACAAAAGCATCTGAACATTCACGGAGATAATCTTGGGAATGTGGTTCAATTTATGGAGAGGGAACACCCCAGAAAATTCCAATCTATTTTAGAAAAAATTGCTGGAAAAATTCCAGGCTTGAATCAAATTAATACTGAAAGAAGCCCAGATGGTAGGCTTCTTCTTCGGTTCAATGATAAAGGCTTTAGTGATCCATTCTATGCTCAACAAATGTCAGATGGAACGCTAAAAGTTTTTGCCTATCTTCTTTTATTAGAAGATCCTTCACCACCTCCTTTTTTATGTATTGAAGAGCCAGAAAATGGGCTTTATCATAAGCTCTTAGAGACTTTAGCAAGAGAGTTTCGAGAACATGCAACTGGTCATAAAGGTGGTTCCCAAGTTTTTGTCACAACACATCAACCTTACTTTGTAGATGCTCTTGAACCTAAAGAAGTCTGGATTCTTGAAAAGGGTGAAGATGGCTTCTCTACAATTAGACGTGCTAGTGAAGATCCTCTCATTGTGAACCTTGTTTCTGAGGGCTTACCTCTTGGTGGGTTATGGTACAGCGACTACTTAGACAGCAGATAGATATATGCATTTTGAGATTGTTACTGAGGACGCTTCGGGTAAAATTGCCCTTGAAATTCTTGTCCCGAAAATCATTGATGCTGAATACCACACCTTTCGCATTCACTCATACAGGGGAATAGGACGTATCCCTAAAGACTTAAAGCCAACGTCTGATCCTAAAAAGCGAATCCTACTTGATCAGTTGCCGCGCCTTGTTAAAGGACACGGTAAAACATTTGCTGCAACACCTGATTATCCTGCCGCTTTAATTGTTATCTGTGATCTGGATAACCGCTGTCTAAGTGCTTTTCGCAAGGAGCTAATCGATTGTGTAAATATATGTAACCCAAAGCCAGAAACTCATTTTTGCATTGCTATCGAGGAGGGAGAAGCATGGTACTTAGGTGATTTGGACGCGGTAAGAAAGGCTTATCCAAGCGCAAGATCCACAATTCTCAATACGTATAAGAACGATGATATTTGTAATACGTGGGAGACTTTAGCTGATGCTATATTCCCTGGCGGCAGCTTAAAGCTGTCCAGACTCGGTGGGCAAGTTGGCAAAGAAAAGGTGAATTGGGCTGAGAAAATTTCTCCTTACATGGATGTGGATCAAAATCTCTCTCCAAGTTTTTGCTATTTTCGGGATAAGCTTCGTTTTGTCAGCGATTTGCATCATTAGTGACTGTAGTGTTGCTTGAGGTTTAGCGATAGCGAAACCTGACTCTAGCAAAATGACTCGTCAAGAACTGAGAGTCTATGTTCTGGCTCATCGGGGTGATGACGAGGCGATCGAGGCTCTAATCAAACGGGGCAATCCCAACAGTCCAAAGTTTCGGTTTCCCAAGACCGATGAGGACTTAAGAGAAATGGATGCGATCCTGCAAAGAAAGCTGGGTAGCAGTGGCGAAGCGGTCTAACCACTCCTCTCCATAAATCAAATTGGCAGCGGAGAAGCCAGCGAGCGCGTTGACTCAACATTCTGATGCTTTTTGTAAGCAAGTGGGAAGGGCTTGAATTTTCTCAGGATGTGCAGCAAATTATTCCGAAAAACAAAATTAGGCAGATTCTGAATGAGTGCTGCGCTTTATTTAAGCTTTAAATTTGCTGCACGGCATTTTTCTCTTGAAAATGCGTTTCGAGCCAAAGGCAGCGGTAGCTATACGAGTCGTGCATGTAGCAGAAACAGTCCCACGGCATAAAGCTTAAATAAAGCGGGTGGAGAAATTCAGGGTTTGATCGCTATTTTCAGAACTCTTGGTCATTGACTCTATTCAGACAGTTCGCACCTGATTGCACTATGTTTAAAGCTCAAGCCCCTGTAGCATTCTTTCTTGGTTCTTTCGGTGGTGGTGGTATTGAGCAAGTGACTGCTAACCTCGCTCATGGCTTTGTTAAACTAGGCATCAAAGTTGATTTAGTTCTAAATCGCGGTGAAAGCCCACACTTGTGGAAGATGCCCGCGGAAGCAAGGGTGGTTGATTTAAAGGCATCAACGCTGTATAAGAGCCTGCCTAGTTTGGTGCGCTACTTACAGGAAGAGCGCCCTCATGCGTTGTTGGCGACTGACCACTACCAGAATGAAATTGCTGTTTTAGCAAAATACATTGCTGGAGTAGCCACACGCGTTGTTGTATCGGAACGGAATCAGCTTTCCCAAACGGTTCAAAATGCAACCAAGCTAAAGGGGCGGCTAACACCTCTTTTTGCTCGTCTCTTGTATCCTCTGTCAGATGGAGTTGTGGCAGTTTCGCAAGGCGTTGCTGATGACTTAGCGTCCACTGCCTCTGTGGCATCAGAGCGCATTCAAACAATTTATAACCCAGCGATTCCCGCTGATATTTTGGTCAAAGCTGAAGAGAACGTACAGCATCCGTGGTTCACTACACCAGATTTACCAGTAGTCTTGGGTGTTGGCAAACTAGAAGAGCAAAAAGACTTTCCGACTCTAATCCGGGCTTTTTCAAAGGTACGCCAATTTACTCCAGCTCGTCTCGTTATTCTTGGCTGGGGTCCAGAGCGTCAAAATCTAGAAGTACTCATTAAGCAGATGGGTTTGGAAGCTGATGTAGCTCTGCTAGGGCATGTAGACAACCCCTACGCCTACATGAAAAGGTCGTCTGTGTTTGTTCTGTCATCAGCTTGGGAAGGATTTGGGAATGTTTTAGTCGAAGCAATGGCGCTAAAGATACCGATTGTTTCGACTGACTGTAAGAGCGGACCCGCAGAGATTTTAGCAAATGGTAAGTATGGTTATCTGGTTCCTGTCGGCAATAATGAAGCGATGGGAGACGCAATTTTAAAAGTTTTATCTGGTCAGCCGAGGTTAATTGATCCAAGTTGGCTGCATCAGTTTGAGCTGGAAACGGTAGTTCGTAAATACCTCCATGCTTTAAAGATTGCTTAAATACAAAACGATCTTTAAAGACAAAAGTGCCAGCTTAGTCACAAAGGTGTGAATAAGCTCATCCGATATTCTGATGTTTTCTATGGGAGTGCGATCGAGCAAAGGCATCTATCTAATCGGTACGGAATCGTGACCAGTGGAAGGCTTCTACTAATGGATCAGATCGTTGATGCAGGATACGATCGGTCATCAGTTGCGCCGTCACGGGAGCCAGCAGAATGCCATTGCGATAATGCCCTGTCGCCAGTGTCAGATTATCGTAAGGGCTGGCACCTAGCAGCGGCAACTCATCGGGTGTGGCAGGGCGAAAGCCCCACCAACATTCTTGCATCGGAAACTGTTGTAAGGCTGGATAGAGGCGGAGCGATCGCGCCCACAATGCCTGCACGCCTTCAGGTGTATTGTCGGGCGTAAAACCAACATCCTCACTCGTCGCGCCGATGATGATCCGCCCATCTTGTCGGGGCACGATGTAGATTTCGCTGCCAAACAACACGGTTTGTAACGGCAACGTTTGACCAGCCGGAACCTGTACCGATAGCATTTGTCCCTTGCGCGGCGTGACAGGAAGCGGCAGCACATCCTGCGACCAGGCACCCGTTGCCAGCACGTAATGTCCCGACTGGAAGGTGCCGTTTGACGTTTGTAGCCCGCTGATTTGCCTACCCTGGTACAGCATGGCTTGAACGATAACGCCTTTCTGCACATCAACACCCGCCTCTCGGACAGCGACCCACAGCGCTTTGGTCAGCGATCGATTATCCACTTGAGCATCTTTGGGATACCACCAACCGCCGATGACTTCTTTGCTTAAGCCGGGGTGTTGGTGATGGATGGAGGCGCGATCGAGCCAGTGGGCGGGAGTGGGGAGTAGGGAGTAGGGAGTGGGGGGTGGAAGTTTTGAGTTTTGAGTTGTTCTTATCTCCGTGTCTCCGTGTCCCCGTGTCTCCCTATCCTCCCTTGCTCCCCCTACCTCTCCTGCTTTTCTCCTCTCTCCTCTCCCCTTTCTCCTCTCTTCCCTTCTGCCTTCTGCCTCTTCATACACCGGCGCTAGAATGCCGCACGCCCAGTAGCCCGTTGGCAATCCCGTTAAGGCTTCCAGTTTTTGCGTCCAGTCTGGGTAGAGCGATCGACTCCGCAGGCAAAGCTCCAGCATGGCACCGGGAGAAAGCTGTTCTGCTTGCGGTGCTAACATGCCTGCTGCCGCATGACTGGCAGCTTGAGCGAGATCACGGCTGAGAAGGGTTACGGATGCGCCCTGTAGACGCAGTTCAAGGGCGAGCGCCAAGCCGATCGCGCCTCCACCGATGACGACGATATCTGAAATGGCTGTCATGCTCTGCGACTACCACCTGGCAGGAACGGCTGGCTCAGTTTGAGGGGGAAGGGCTGTTGTGCCTGCGTCAGGTTGACCGGGATTAAAGTTTCCTTGAGCGACACCACCACTGGAAGCGGTTGATTCTGCACTGAAGCCTGTATTGCGGGTTGCTGGCGCGAGGCTATCACTCTGGTTGTTAAAGAAATTGAGCCGAAACAGCGAGGAGTTGGCAGACCTCAACCCAATGAGCACAGCAAATAAAATTAAGATGGCAATCACTAAGCGGCTCATAGCAGTCTCTCCGGCATTTAGTACTTCTAGCTATGTGCTGAGTGTTTCAGCGATCGTTCGCCACCAGCAACCCATCCCTCAAAGCTCGCATTTGAGCCATCCTAAAGGGTTAAACAGCCTGTTCGGGAGTCCACAACACGCGATCGTCTTGTCCCCAAAAGCCATCGTACTTGGTCACTGTGACATCGCCTAAAACTTTGACCTGGCAAGACAACCGACGACCATTTTCTAACGCATGGGGCGGCAGTGAGAGCCGTGTCTTCTCCAGCCACTCGATGGGTGAAACAGCCCCTTCAACCTGTACTGCACAGGTACCGCAGGTGCCGTGTCCGTGGCAGTTAATAACCGATGCCGCACCGTTATAAACGTCCACGCCATTGTCCAGCATCACCTGACGCAGATTAGCTCCACTTTCACAGATGAACGTTTTGCCTTCAGCTTTGACAGTCGGCATGGTCGTTGCTCCCAATGTGTAACGTAACCCTTCTATTGTGGTGCTTTTTGACTCTAGAAGACTCTTCCCTGGGCGTGAAGGCACGATCGTCGTCACAGATCGCAGGCGGCTTCGAGCCATGCAGCGGCCTCTGGGCTGAGGGTTGGCGTTAGTTTCGTGACGATCGCCGCATAATACTGTTGCAGCCATTCCCGCTGGCGAGAGTTGAGGCGATTTACATCAATGAGCCGTTTGTCGAAGGGAATGTAGGTTAACGATTCAAAGCCGTACCAGGTAAGCTGATTCGGATCGGGGCTTTTGTCAGTTGGTGGCTCCTTAGCGACAGGCAACTCTTTGACAATATAGAGATTTTCGAGGCGAATGCCGCCCCAGCCTGATTTATAAAAGCCGGGTTCGATGCTTGTCACCATGCCAGGTTCAAGCGGTTCGCTGACGCGTTTGCTAATGCCATTTGGTCCTTCATGCACGTTGAGAAAGGCACCTACGCCGTGTCCTGTGCCGTGCCCATAGTCCAGCCCTGCAAACCAGAGGGTCGATCGCGTGATGCCATCCAGTTGTGCCCCAGTCGTCCCTTTAGGAAACCGCTGCATGGCGCAACTAATGTGAGCTTTAAGCACTTCGGTATAGCACTCTACCTGCTCTGGGGTCGGTGTGCCCGTAACAAAGGTACGCGTGTCGTCGGTGGTGCCCGATGCATACTGTGCGCCCGAATCGAGCAGCAGAAAGTCACCGTCATGCAGTACGCGCTGAGGGTTTGGGGTGCCGTAATGGACGATCGAACTATTGGCTCCCGCCCCTGCGATCGTGTTGAAGCTCAACCCTTGAAAATCAGCTTCTTCTGCATAAAAACGTTCGACCGTTGCGGCAACGTCTGCTTCTGTCAGGGAGGTACCACTATTAAGCTGATCATCCACCCACTTGAGTGTGCGAGTTTTAGCGCGGCTTGCTTTCAGGTTTGCCTGCTGCATCTGCGCCACTTCGATCGCATTCTTACGCGCTTTCATCCCCTCAATCGGGGTGTTTGCATCCACCAGCTTGCAGGCGATCGCGTCGGGATCGGTGAGCAATGCCTGCGTTCCCATTGTGGTGTGTCTAGAGTCGATCAGCACCCGCTGATTAGGAGACTGTGCAACCAATGCTTTCAGGGTTTCGGCATAGTGTTCATAGGGCAAGAGAGTCACTTGCGTTTGCAAAAACGTTTGCAAGTCAGGCGCAATGCGATCGAGGTTCGTAAACAGGTACGCCTCCGCTGCCGTGACAATGGAGTACGCGATGAAGACAGGGTTGTAGGGCACATCCCAACCGCGCAGGTTATACAGCCACGCAATCTGATCCAGCCTGGTAATCGGCAGAATGTCTGCATTGGCTTTTTGCAAATCTTCTCTCAGGCGCGTGAGCTTTTGGGCGATCGTTGCGCCAGTCTGAGCATCCGGCAAGTAAAACAGCTTTGAGTCAGCGTAGGCAGGTAACGGTTCAGCACTGAGCCACGGCTCTTGCAGACGAATGCGATCGACCAGATTTCCTGTGAGCGGTACCAGCATTACGCCCGACGGTACCAACTGTTTCTCAAAGTCGCGAAACTGGCTTACCGTCAGCGTAAACGGGTCAAAGCCCAGCCGAAAGGTGCCACCCACTTTGGCGGCTTCTCGTCCCAAGCTTTCCAGCGTTTCATCCAGCGTTTTCTGCTCCTCTAATCCCACTTTAGAGACGTGCATCAGCGCGGGGTCAACCTCCAGATCAGCCTGCTCGTAATAGCGAGAATCGACAAACAGCCATGCCTGCTCTTGCCCGACCAACAAATCGCCCGCCGAGCCAGAAAAACCGCTCAGCCAGATGCGCCGCCGTTTGGCTTCTGGCAAATATTCATTCAAATGCTCGTCTGCCGCAGGCACAAGGTACCCGTCTAGCCGATGAGTGACCAGGAGCGATCGCAGCGCCGCAAACTTTGCCTGAGTCGTATGAGACAAAGCGTGAGGCGAGAGTAAGTCAGTAGGAGACATAGGCAAAGGATAAGCGTCTAGTTCGATTTATAGCACTTCTAGAATGGAAGCTTCATGCCTTAGACGTGCAGACTGAATCTCGATCGAGGAGGATTAAAGGGAACGCCCGATCAAACAGACAAACAACAGAACTGATCAGAAATTTAGCGGTCAGCTATCAGCGGTCAGATCAAGAGTTGTTAGTTGTTAGGATCGTGGATTAAATAATCTGTGTAGGTTGGGTTGAGCTTGGCGAAACCCAACATCTCCGGGGCGTTGGGTTTCGTACCTCAACCCAACCTACCAAAAGTCGATCTTATTTAATTCTCATTCCTTAGTTGTTAGTTGTTAGTGCATGAGCTGTTCTTGACTCCTTCTAAAAACTTTTTTTGAATGCCCATTTCTGTTATGCCGCAAGGCTTTAGGGCTATAAAACTAAAAACCAAAAACTCTCTTGCCTCTCTCCTCACCCCTCACCCCTCTCTCCTCTCTCCTCACCCCTCATGTCTCGACTTGGACTGCGAACCCGCCTATTCCTCTCCCATCTCATTGTCATGATTGTGGGCTTAAGTACGCTGCTGACCGTGGGCAAGCTGTATTCTCCACGCCTCTTCGTGCTGCACCTCGAAAAACTGGAGGAGGGAAGCGGTTCTAACCTGCTCACGTTGTTCCGGCAGGAGTTAACGGAGGGATTTGAGTCAGCCTGGAGTCGAGGAGCACTCTGGTCAGTGGCGATCGGCGGTACAGCGGCGGGTGGGCTGAGCTATCTGGTGGCAAAACGCATCATGCATCCCCTTGTTCAAATGGAGGAAGTCACGCAAAAGCTCGCGGCAGGGCATCTAGAAGAACGGTTGCCCAAAAGCGATATTCCAGAGCTAAACCGTCTAGCGCTCAGTTTTAACCACATGGCATCGAACCTGGAAGGGGTCGAGCAACGACGGCGTGAACTGGTCAGCGATTTAACGCACGAGCTACGAACCCCACTAACCGTCGTTGAAGGGTATTTGGAGGGTCTGGCAGATGGCACGATCGACCCCTCAGTGGAGACCTACCAGCGACTTGCCAGGGAAACGGCTCGCCTGCGCCATCTTGTCAACGACCTGCAAGAGCTTTCTCAGGCAGAAGCAGGCTATTTGCCCATACGCACGCAGAAGGTTGATGTGCGCCCCTTACTGGCATCCCTGGTGCAAAAATTCTCTGATCAATTGCTAGAAGAAGGTCCCGTGCTGCATTTAGATTGTCCCGCCGACCTACCTCCCGTTCTGGCAGATCCCACACGGGTAGAACAGGTACTCATCAATTTGTTGGGCAACGCCTTGCGCTATACCGAGCAGGGAACGATCGCTGTGCGTGCCTACACGCAGTACAACTACCTTTGGATCGCGGTGACTGATACTGGTCAGGGCATTGCCGCAGACGATCTGCCCCATGTCTTTGAGCGATTCTGGCGATCGGATCGATCGCGCGATCGCAATTCTGGCGGCACGGGGATTGGGTTAGCCATTTCTCGCCGCCTGGTCGAACTTCAGGGCGGCACCATCCAGGTGCAGAGTCAGTATGGTCAAGGAAGCTGCTTTCAATTCTCGCTGCCCCTAGCCTGACGCAGTGCCTAAAAACTCCAGATAGGTACTACTCAATTCCTTGACTGCCAGGTCATAAAACTGCTTGCCATGCTCCGGCGTTGCCAGTGCCGGGTTAGACCCCATCCGCCCATCAGGATAGCGACGGCGAAAATCAGCCGCGCCATAAATCGTGTGACCCTTAGCGACGGGTTCACTCAAGGTCGCCTGCTTAATAGCATCGGGATATACGTATTGCGTCAGCGCTACCTCACTGGGTGTCGCATGAGAGCCTTCCTGATCGCCATACAGTTCCTTAGCTAGCCGATAGACTGCATGGCACATATACCAGTTGCTCACCTGGCATTGCACCTGCTCAGCCCCTGGCACCTGTAAATCGACCAGTGTGGCATAGACCTCGGCAAAGGCGGCTTTGAGGGTTGCCACATTGCCCCCGTGCCCGTTGATGAAGAAGAAGCGCGTAAAACCTGACCGCGCCAGACACGTCACATAGTCTCGCAGGAGCAAAATCAACGTGCTGGGACGGAGGCTCATGCTGCCGGGGAACGCCGTATGATGTAGCGCCATGCCGACATTGATGGTAGGTGCCACGATCGCGTGAGTCGCTTCTCCCACACCTCGCGCGATCGCCTCCGCACAAATCGCATCGGTGCCAATCAACCCGGTGGGACCATGTTGTTCGGTAGAGCCGATCGGCAAAATAATGCCTGTTGACTGTTGCAGATAGGTCTCTACTTCCAGCCATGTACTCAATTGCAGCAACATATGCTTCTCCTTTAGCGCTCAGACTCAACTCTCGGCTCAACATCCACTCTAGCGAAGCCACACCGTTGAATCCTGATCGCCCCGACATCCCAAAAATAAATTTCCTGGCGCGATCGCCCACGGATACAGCCTTTTGTATCAGATCAGTCATTAATCATCCTCACTCTGCTTAACAATCGCTAGAATAGTTGGTACAATCCGATACTTAAGAGACCTAGATTTAGACAAGTCCGCTGCACGTTTAGTGAGGGAGAATGCTAAGCACGATGGCTGGATCTATAGACGTTTACCACTGGTCGCCAATCGCCACTAACCGTCTGTCTACACCGTTTCACACTCAATTCTCTTCTTCCGTGTGAGTGTCTGTGCTCACGTCCTCAGCCGATGCAGACCTCCCTGAAGTTATTAGCGTTTCACTAAATAATGTTCCTATCAGCTATTTTTTCTCTTCAAAGGCAACTTGAGACACGTTCTCACCGCTTACATGAGGCTGATGCATTCTATAGCAGGTTGCAGCAATGGGTCTTGCAATCTAGCGTCAGTGAGACACGGCTGGCTGACTCTTTTAGAGAGGTAGCTGTACTCGATCGACTGTTTTTACACGTTAGGAGCGTTATGCCTCACAGCTTCAACGATGGTGCCAGCAGCAATCCCTACGATAGGAATCCTGCACGAAGCCTTTGATCAAACTTACTGCTCAGGAGAAGCAACATGTTACACCGCAAGATTTATCAACTGTGTTGCGACGGTCGCGAAGTCTGGATCTTCTTGCGGGACCAGCAACGGTGGATTGAACGGGCACGCATCCTCGATATCGAAGGAGATTTAGTGACCCTGCGCTACGAAACCGAAGAAGAAGACGAAACCTGCTCTTGGGAAGAAATGGTGCGCTTAGAGAGCATTGGTGCCGTCACGCAGAAGTTAGCCTCTGTACCCAAAGGCAACGTCGAGCCTGCCGTTTCTGATGACTGTCCCGAAGCCGAACAAATTCCAAACAATCGGTTTCCAGAGGCGAACCCTGATTAAGGGCGATCGTCCTCATAAACGGTTTCATCTGCTTGCTGCCACGCCGGATCAACCAGGCAGATGAATATCAATGGTTCTGCGCCACTGTTACGAATAAATTGTCTGGCATGGGGTGGAATGTAAACGGCATCTCCCGGTTCCACCCCCTGGCATTCCCCATCAATATGCATCTCGCCCTGCCCGCTGAGAATGTAGTAGACCTCAGACGTAGTAAGCGCATGGGGAGCCGAGGTCTCTCCTACGGGCACGATGGCATGTGCCAAGCTGTACCGTAACGCGATCGACTGCTTATCGGGGTGCAGTAGTTCGCGCAGCAGCGTTCCATCCCCTGCCACAAACTCTGGGCAGGCACTCAGCTTTTGAATCAACACCGCGCTAATCTCCTTCGTTTCACTACTCGCGCCCATAGCATCCTCATCATCACAGCGCGATCGCCTGCACAGCTTGGAGAGACGCTGTTATGTTGATTCATGCCGACTTGTCAAATCGTAGATACGATTCGAGGTATACACACTCGTCAACGGTGTATGGTCTGGGCAGTTAATGGCAGCTTCGGTCAACGCCGCAGAAGGGCGCACCGTACACTTTAGATGATAATCACTGGTAAAAAACTGACAACCAGCACATGGAATCCGGTGCATTTGCTGACCGCGGGCGATCGTATCGCGCGTAGCCGCCCAAAGACTCCAGCCCAGGAGCATAACAATTGTCCACGCACTGAGAAAGCAAACTGGCACCAGCAATGGCTGCAAAACGTGAATAAGAGGCTGCAAAAGTTGAAACACGGCAGGTAGAGTAAGAGGGTGAACGATCGCTAGACTTCTAGTGTGTGACGTTGTTGGCGATCGTGCTCCTTTTTTAGCTTGAAAGTTTTGAAGAAGTGTTAAGTTTTTGTTACTTCAGGCAGAATTGGTTGGTTAAACAGGCACCTTAAATAGAGCATCGATCCATCGCATGTTCATGCTAGGGCGCGTCATCAATTAGCTCCAAAGCCTTGAGTATCAGCATGATCGCGCCCGCCCCAACACACGGCTAGGGGCTGGAACCCTTGCTGAAAGCCATGTGTAGTAGTCATTGATGACAGCCCCTAGCCCCCCTTGCAACCCTTGCTTTGAGCAAAAGCCATACCCCCGATGAAAGTCTCCATCTCCTCTACCCCTGCTCAATCTAGGCAGATCAAGCAACAGCTTGCCGACCCCAAAGAATCGCTCTCCTATGAGTTAGGCAAGGCAGTACAAGAGCTTCCCCCGGTTTACACGCGGTTACTGGCAGGCGGCATCAGTGCGCTTGTCTTTGGCACCATTGCCTGGGCGCATTTGAGCAAAATTGATGAAGTGGCGATCGCCCAGGGACAACTCATTCCCTATACCGAAGTGCGACCCATTCGAGCAGGCGCAGTCGGCAGTATTCAGCAAATTAACGTCAAAGAAGGCGACCAGATTCGCAAAGGTCAAGTGCTGGTCAACATGGATGCTGGTGGACCACAGGCTGAAGTCAATCGCTTGACCCAATCCTCCAAACTCATTCGTGAAGATATCGCTCGTTTACAGGCAGAACGATCGGGCAACGCCAACACAGGCACTCAAGTACAAGATCAACTGTTACAGGCTCGTCTCAGCGAATTTGATCAGAAAAAAGCCGCTGCGATCGGCGAGGCACAGCGTCAACTGGCTACCCGCAGCGAAGCCCTGTCAACGCTGTCACGCTTGCAAGCCAACTTGATCAACGCTAGAGAAGGGCTTAAAAACGCTCAGACCCGTGAACAAGCGCTCCGTTCCCTCAAAGGCAGTGGCGCTGTCCCCCAACTCGACTACATTCGATCGCTGGATGAAGTCACTCAAGCGAAAGACAAGGTTATTTCTCTTGAGAAAGAACTGAACGCACAGCAAGACAGAATTCGTCAGGCAGACGAAGCCTATACCTCTGCCCAAAATACAGCAACCGGGCTAGACTCACAGCGGCAAAGCGAAATTCTCACGCAGTTTACCAAGCGCAAAGAAGAGCAAGCCTCGATCGACGGGCAACTGGCACAAGCCCAGAAACAGCGGGAACGTGAAACCATTACGGCTCCGTTTGATGGCACAGTTTACAACGTCAAAGCCACAAAGGGACCCGTGCAGTCCGGCGAAGAACTCCTATCCATTCTTCCAAAAGACGAAAATGTGGTGCTAGAAGTCAAAATTCTCAACCGCGATATTGGCTTCATCCATGAACACATGCCCGTCAAAGTGAAGCTAGCAACCTTTCCTTATCAGGAATTTGGCATCGTGGAAGGCGAAGTGATTAAAGTCAGCCCCAATGCGATCGTCGAAAAAGATGTGGGTCTAGTCTTTCCAACACGGATTCAGTTAAAGAAACGGGCGATCGAAGTGCGCGGACAGGTTGTTGACTTTACTCCTGGTATGGCGGCCACTGCCGAAATTGTCACCCGCAAGAAATCCATCCTCGACTTCCTGATCGAACCAATCACTCGTCGCTTTAGCGAAGCCTTTTCAGTTCGGTAAGCGTCAAAGGGTCATGTTTCAAACGTGCGATCGGCGCTCTGTAGGGACGTTACACGTAACGTCCCTACTACAGAAATCGTGAACTCAGAAAGCCCACACGGTCATCACTTGACTCAAGATAGCCAAAAGGGAGCGCTCTTTACGAGTGCCCCCTTTTACGTTTCTGACGTTTGATCTGAATCAACTCACAGGTGCCTAAACCGCATTGTTTGGAGCGCCTGTAACATCGATAAAATCGTAGTCAGTATACTGACCAGTGACCCTGCCGTAATTCAGGTTATTTTCCTTAGAATAGTTCTCCGATGCGGCATCAAAGAAGTCAACGTACATGCAGAGGTAATACCGCCCATTGCCTTTCCAGCCAGCCCAACTCGAATCTGGAACATAATTAGTCGTCGTTACAAAGTAAGCAGCAGGTACTGGACCTCCACTTAGTCCGACAGTGCTGTTGAAAGATACACTGCTTTGGGCTGCAAGAGGCGCGATGCTGGCAGTAGCGATCACGGTGTCACTCCCATCCAGAATGTCATCGTTGGAGAAGTAAAACTTAACCAGTGCCCGCGTAGAACCTGCGACCTTGTTGCCAATATTTTTAATGCTGCCAGTAAAGGTGATTTGGACTGGAGTCGTTTTAGATTGGCTGATATCAACTGAGGCTTGATTAATCGTTAATCCAGTACCCAGTAAATCAGGTTGCAAGGTATCGCGGATAGTGATGCCTGCACTCACGGTATTGTTTGACTCATTCGATTCACTCACCTGATTACCCGAATCGATGATCATACCAATGTAGTAAATTTGATCACCGCCCCACCACGCATCGCTTTGCGCCAGAAGACTCAGCGTTTGTTGTTGGGTATAGTTTTGACCCGGTGCCAAATTGGGTATGGACACATCTTTGTCGCTATTCCCCGTGTTTGGGTCGATCGTACCCAAAAGCAAATCGCCTGCGGTGATCGAGTTATCACGCGAGAGATAGAACGAAACCTTAAACGTCGATGGCGTGATCACAGACGTACTATCGTTTCTAACGGAATAGTTAACCCTTACAGCAGGCAGATAGTTACTTTTGGTCGTGTCCAAACTCACCGTTGAAGGTAAAGCTTGTCCGTTCGTCTGCGTAATCGTAAAGGTGGTTGACGGATTTGGTAGCAGATCTACTTTTTGGGCAGAGGCGGCGCTCAGACCCAGTGTGTAAACGGACTTTTGAACAGAAGACGACAACACACGAATAAAGTACGTGCCAGCCGTTAGCGAAAGGTTAGAAATTAACTCATCCGCGTTACTCAAGTTCACTGAAGAGGCAATGATTTCTGACTGGCTACTCAGTACACCATTGCCATCTTTGTCCTGGATCACTTGCAGGTCTGCATTAGTGTTGCTTCCCAACCCTGTTAACGAGAGGTTCAAAACGCTGGAAGTTGTCAGGTTAAATTTGTAGTAACCGTTTGGAATCGTCGCTCCACCGATGCTGTCATCGTAGCTTCCAGTGTTGTTAAGGGTGCCAATAGTAAAGGCAGACCCCATGCTGCTGCCTGCTAAAACGGTAGGTGGCTGTCCTGTAATAATCCCACCCACCTGCCAATTTGGATCACCCACTGATAGCACCGACAGTCCCGTCGAAAAGGTCGTGCTATTCATGACCCAGATGACATTTTCACCGGTTGCGTAGTTGCGCCAGAAAAGATCCTGTTTGCCGTCACCTGTCGCGTCACCAACGCCGACAATATTCCAGTTGATATCCCCAACGGCTTGAAACGATACGGCTGAGCTGAGAGAAATTCCGTCCATCAGCCAAATCGTATTCTGACCAGTTCTGTAATTGCGCCAGACTAAGTCTGACTTACCATCGCCATTGAAATCGCCAACGCCATTCAGTCGAGAATTTAAGTCAGATACTCTGGGGAAATACGCTGAGCTTCTTAGGGTTGTACCGTTCATGTACCAGGCAGCATTTTCACCCGTCGCGTAATTGCGCCAGATAAGGTCAGTTTGACCATCACTGTCAAAATCGCCTGAGCCAGCGATTTTCCAGTTGGAGTCGCCAACTCCAGTGGTGAAAGCCCCTGCACGCAAGGTGCCATCTGCGTTGTTTAGCCAGATGGCATTTTCTCCCGTCGCATAGTTGCGCCAGATATAGTCTGAGATTCCATCAGCATTAAAATCTCCTGTTCCCTGAAGTTTCCAATTGGGATCGCCTACGGGACTGGCATAAAAGCTGCTGGTGAGGCTATTGCCATTCATGAGCCAAACGGCATTTTGTCCACTGCTAGGATTACGCCAGAGCAAGTCTGCACGGGCAGCAGGCGTAGATTTTACCTTCAGCGTGTAGTTTGTGCTGGTGCTGGAGTCTGCTAGAAAAACTCGGATGTAGTAATCACCGGCATTAAGCGATCCTGTTGTAAAAGCATCTGCTAGAGTGCCACCATTACTGGACTGCTGTAACGTGCCACCCGCATCAAGAATGGCAATATCAGCATTGGCGTTTTGAGAGGTCAGCGCCAGGACAACACTGCTACGCTGGCTAAGGCGGAGGCGAAAGAAATCTTGCGTATCGCCTGAGTCAAGTGAGTAGCTTGTATCTGATTGAGTATTAGAAAACGTTTGTGTGCTGGTTGTAGCGGTGATGAGTCGCTGTGTTGATGTACTGTTATCAAAAAGACTAGAATTGTCTGCCATTGCTTTACCTTCCACGCTAGCATCATTAGCGTTCCCGGTATGAAATCTTGAACAAACATAGCCTTTGCAAATTCATAGAAGCTTCGTTTCAGTGCGGTTTTTACTGAGGTTCTAGCGCTTCTTCAAGCAATGGATCTCTAAGTAATCATTGCTAAAATTGGTCAAAACACAAATTTAACGTTGTTTTATTGATTACATTTTTTTGAAAAGAAGTTGCTAAAGTCTGCGATTGCTGCGCTTTTGAGGTTACAGAAAATCAATTGAGCAACTTCTTTCCTCTAAAGCCAATTCCGTAGAGCTACGGAAAGCACTTAACGCGATCGCTCCCATTAGTCGTTGAACGTAAACAGTTAGCTATTCGTATGATTCGCTGCACTACATCTATTTACTGACGTGAACTGTTTATGGTGTGATAGTGGTTAATCCGGTAGATGGGAGTTTTTTTATAGCGATTCCCAACCTGGTGAAGTACAGCTTGGTTGAGGGAGTCAGAGGTTGAAGGAGTCAGGGTGTACCTTGTTTGAGTGGGGAATTCTGTATGATTGCCTTGAAACGATCGCCGCTTCTGGCACTGCGATCGGCGTGTGTTTTCACCGACCTACGAGCTAAATCGCTACAGGCTCAATCCGTAGCCTAAAGTAGGTAAGAATAAGCTCAGTGGTGCCTGTATGACTCAATGACCAAACAACGTTCTCAGCTTAAACTTCTCTTACTACAAATTCGAGATGATGCGGTGACGTGTCAGGAGGAACTTGATGAATTTGTTCGCTACAGTGGGCTGGAGGCGCATCAGATTGACGTACTCAATACCTTTGAGACACCTGCCTTTGAGTCCACTTGCCTTACGGGATACGACGCTTTACTGGTGGGCGGCTCTAGCGATGCCTCGGTGACGCAACCAGAAAAATATCCGTTTGTAGACGATGCCAAGCGGTTGCTGCTTTACTGCCTGGACAAGAGTATTCCTGTTTTTGCGTCTTGCTTTGGCTTTCAGGTTGCTGTTGAAGCGCTGGGAGGACAGGTGATCGTTGATGCAGCAAGCATGGAGATAGGGACTTATCCATTGAAACTCACTGAAGCCGCAGCAACAGATGTTCTTTTTCATGATGTTCCTGACCGCTTTTGGGCAGTGTCGGGGCATAAAGAACGTGCGCTTTTCTTGCCAGAGGAAGCGGTGTTGCTGGCGTATTCAGAGCTTTGTCCGTATCACGCGTTTCGGATCGCAGGCAAGCCTTTTTACGGGTTTCAGTTTCATCCTGAAGTGGATGTCGCTGATTTGATCACTCGCATTACCCGCTACCAGAGCCGCTATTTAGAGAGTGCTGAAGCGCTGGCACAGGTGCTTGAAGGACTGCACGAAACGCCGATCGCCAACCAGTTGATTGGGAAGTTTGTCGATCGGATTGTGTTGGCTGGAGAGGGGGAAGGCTAAAGGCTGAAGGATAAAAAGCTGACCGCTGAATGTAGTTGTTAGTTGTTAGTTGTTGGTTGTTGGAAGAAGCACAACTGCTGCCTTCTATAGCTGTAGCCACAAAGGTTAGGACACTGCTTCTTTTAAGACAGACTCCATGGCTGAACGGAGGGTGCCAGAGAGAGCGAAGCGTTTGCGTATTCGACTTTTGAGCCAAGCCCAACCCTTTTCAATGCGATTGAGGTCTGGCGAATACGGGGGCAAGTACAACAAACGGCAACCGACTGATGCCAGCAGTTGAGCAATCCGACCGCCATGATGAAAGGTCGCGTTATCCAAAATTACGACTTGCCCAGGCTGAAGTGTAGGCAGCAAACACGTTTCTAACCACGTTTCAAACACAACTCGATTGCAGGCACCGTCTACGGTAAAAGCGGCAGTCAACTGGTGTTCACAGTAGGCAGCAATCATGTTGACCCGTCCAGTTCTGCGACCCGTCCTGAACGCCTCAAACCGCTTGCCCCACTCACACCAACCGTACCCATAGTCATCACGTTCATCCATCCCCGATTCATCGACATAGACTCGCTGGGACAGCGGAATGGTGGCTAGTTGTGCTTGGACAGCGGCACGTTTCGATTCGTCTCGTTCGCGGTAGCCATACGTCTTTTTTTTCGCGTCCAGTCAATCTGTGCTAAGGCTCGTGCCATCGTTCGTTGGCTGATCTGCCCTTGCCACAATTGCGCCATCTCGGCTTGGGTTCGATCACCATAAGTTTGTGCAAAGGCACGAAACGCTTGCCAATCCTTGACCCGGTGACTATGCCCTTGTTGGTACCCTTGCGCCGCTTTGACACTGCCTGTCGTCTCACGCCGCTTCAACCATCGGTCAATCGTGTCCCGACTGAGATTGAACATTTGACTAACGTGACTTTTTCGCTCGCCTCGGTCGATTGCCGCTACGACTTTCTCGCGTAAGTCATGACTATAGGCAGCAGGCATAAGCAAATTGATTTGAGTTGTTCTAGATTCTCTCCATTATGCCGCAACCTTTCTGGCATTAGCTATACCTCTAACCCACTCCCTACTCCCTACTCCCTAATTCTGACCGCTGACTGCCTAATCAATTCAACACTCAACACTTAACACTCAACACTCAACACGCTTGCTCTTGATACTCTTAAGAGGACGATCGTTCTGCCCAGGGTGTTGCCAGGTTGAACAGCAGCTTAAACGCAAAGTCTGTGAGCAATCCAATGAGTCCAATGATGGCGATCGTGAACAGTACTTTGTCTGTTTGAAGATAGCGCTGTGACTGAACCACGCGAAACCCCAAGCCATTTTCAGACGCGATGAGTTCTGAGATGACCAGATAATTCCATGCGCCTGCTACGTTGACGCGCAAGGTATCGATGATGCTGGGGACGATCGCCGGAATAATGACACGCACCAGAACATCAAAACGATTTGCTCCCAGGGTGTAAGCCACACTGAGCAATTCATTGGGAATAAATTTCACCGCATCAGCCACCATAATGGCGTTGAAGAACACAATCCCCAAAAAAATAATCGTCACGCGAGTCGGCTCGTCCAACCCTAGCCAGAGAATAATGAGCGGTACAAAAGCAGCAACGGGCATGTAACGGACTGTACCAACAATAGGACTAAAGAGACTCTCCATACTGTAGAAGGTGCCCATTGCAATGCCGATCGGTACGCCAATGATTGCCGCTGCTAAAAAGCCCAGGAAGACGCGGTAGGAACTGGCAAACACATCCAACAGGAGGTTTTCCTGGGTAAACATTTGAATGCCAGATTGCAAGACCGCCGTTGGAGTTGGCAGGAAAATGGGTGTCACCCACCCGCCGTAACTGAGAACTGCCCAAACAGCCAGCGGTATCACTAGCGCCGTGATCGAAATGAGTGTACTTAGCCAGCGGGGAAAGCCTTGACGAATACTCCAAAAGACGGATGGGGTGAGATACTGTTTGCGAGACGCAGGCAGAGATTTAAGCACAGCAGTAGTGGGAGTGGTAATGGAACAACGTAAACTCGCATTGTCCGAGGACGGTCAGTTAGACAGCCGTAGCGATCGCCACAATTCTAGACCCAGCGCCTTCGTTTAATAGAGAGGGAAAACACGTTTGGCGTATCGTTTCTGCAAATGCTTGAATGGATTAGTAGACCGAAACAAACGGTTTGCAACGCCATTGATTTGTAACACCATAGACGCGGGCAAGATGCCCGCACTCCGTTCTGTAATGTTCTGTTTGCTCTACTAGCATCATAGAGATGCCTTTTTTGAAATTGTCTCCTTCGCCACAAGACTTCAAGACTAATTTGACTCTTACTAGCACCTCTCCTACATCCGTCCAGTCAGCCCAAATGCCTAAACTTCAAGTAGAAGGCTTGTCCAAAAGCTTTTCGCAAAAAGGGAAGGCTATTATCGCGTTGCAGAACGTCAATCTTTACCTGCAACCCCGCGAATTTGTCTGCATTGTTGGGGCTTCAGGGTGTGGCAAATCCACTTTGCTCAACATTATTGCGGGCTTAGTCTCCCCATGCTCTGGCAAAGTCTTGGTGGATGGGGAAGTCGTGCCGGGACCAGGAGCCGATCGGGGCATGGTATTCCAAAGTTATACGCTCTATCCCTGGCTGACGGTAGCGGCAAATATTGCGTTTGGGCTGAAGCTTCGTCGGTTGCCTAGAGCCGAAATCAAGCAGCGGGTGTCGTATTATCTGGAGGTGGTGGGGCTGACCAGGTTTGCCAAAGCCTATCCCAAACAGTTGTCGGGTGGGATGAAGCAGCGAGTGGCGATCGCCCGTGCCCTGGCAAACGAGCCGGAAGTCCTGCTGATGGATGAACCCTTCGGAGCGTTGGATGCTCAAACGAAGGAGCAGATGCAGAAGTTTCTGCTGGAGCTATGGGAGCAGACCCACACCACCATTTTGATGATTACTCACGATTTGGAAGAAGCTGTTTTCTTATCGCAGCGTATTTATGTGATGAGTGCCCATCCAGGACAAATCAAACAAGATTTTCAAGTACCGCTGCCCGAACATCGGGAGCTTGACATGAAGCTTGATCCCGACTTTATTCAAATCAAACGTGCCATCATCAATGCGTTGCATGAGGAGCATTAACGACAAGTCCAGCAGTGAAGGTCAAGCAGTAAACAGACGGTTAGAAGCTTGTCAATTACGATAAATGAAGGAGCGTCATCGTCAAAGCGTCCGATTCCGCCATAGCAGGAAGTGCTGCCTTGCACACATCATCTTTTCACTCAAGTTTAAGCTGTTTGAGCGTTGGGATGAGTGATTCCTAGCTTCACAACATTCTTTTAAGAACATCAGGCAAAATCAGGGGTTCAAAACCGTCATGACTACCGGAACGATCGAGATCAATCACTATTTGCATCAAAAAAAGCCGTTGTGGAATGTACTTTCCATTCTGTATACACTGGTGAGCTATGTGGGTGGCATTGGGCTGCTGCTGTTGCCAAGCGGTTGGCTGAATGCACTGGGCGTTGTTTTTTTAACGCATAGTTTACTGTGCTCGGCATACCTGGCGCACGATTTTATGCACAGTGCTTTATTTGAAAGCAAGGCATGGAATGTTGCCTTCGGGAACCTGATGCTGTGGCTGAATGGTGGCTGCTATGCCCGGTTTGAAGATTTGGCGCGGCTGCACATTGCCCATCATGTAAACCGAGTGGATTTTTGCCGCTTTGATTTGATGACGTTTTTGAACGCAATGCCTGCGCCTATGCGATCGCTCCTTTTAGCGCTGGAATGGCTCTACTTTCCCTCGCTGGCGTTTCTGTTGCGGATTCGATCGATCTTTGCGCCATTCTGGGAACCCGATCGCCGGGATGAACGCCTGCGGAACGTGCTGATTCTCCTCGTGCGGGGGGGACTCTTTGCGCTGTTGGGGATCGTTTCGCCCAAGGCGTTGCTGCTCTACTTTTTGTCCTACATTGGCATGTTGACCGTGCTGCGGTTTGTGGATGCCTTTCAGCATACCTATGAGGTGTTTCCAGTCGGTAGTGCGCTCCCAAAGCGCGATCGTGCCCACGAGCAGGCAAACACGTTCTCGAATGTGGTGTCGTTGCGCTATTGGTGGCTCAACCTGCTGTTACTGAACTTTGGCTACCACAATGCCCATCATGAACTGATGAAATGCCCGTGGTATAACCTGCATGACCTCGATCGCGCCCTGTTTAAGGGAGATGAGGTGCAATACATTACGCTGCCCGAACTGCTGGGGAATTACCACCGTTACCGAATTTCGCGGCTTTATTCCGGTCAGGGGCGCGGCATTGATGAACAGGGCAATCGCAGCCTGGAGAGCTTCTACGGCGCGATCGAAGTTTCCTTTCTGGTCTTGCCTGCTTAGGTGCATATGTGACCCAATCAAGTTTTCGGTCTGCGCTCCCTGGTGTTGGCTTTGGCATCAGTACGGCGCTGCTGTTTGGTGCCACAACGCCCTTAGCCAAACTGTTTCTCAATGAGGTGCAACCGTGGCTGCTGGCAGGGTTGCTCTTTCTCGGTGGTGGGCTGGGGCTGCTGCCAATTTACCTGATTCGCAAGCGCATTCACCCATCGCCCGATCGCCTGCACAAAAAGGATTGGCACTGGTTAGGGGCATCGATTTTGGTGGGTGGGGTGATTGCTCCCGTCCTGCTCACAACCGGGTTAGTCCATACCACGGCGGCGGCAACGTCCTTACTGTTGAACTTTGAGTGCGTGTTCACAGCGCTACTGGCATGGACAGTTTTTGGCGAACGATGGCGCTGGCAGGTCTTTGTAGGGATGGTGGCGATCGTTGCTGGAGGTGTAGTTCTAGCTCAGGCAAAAAACACGGGCATTGGCTTAACCTGGGGCGCGTTGTTGATTTTGGGCACCTGCTTTCACTGGGCGCTGGACAGTAACTTCACGACCAAAGTGGCAGCAAAAGATCCCTTGCAGGTCGCGCTGTTGAAAAGTGGCGGTGCTGGGGCGATCAATGTGGCGATCGCGCTGCTGGCAGGGCAACCTTTACCCGCTTTACCAGTGCTCTGCGGTGTTTTAGGCGTTGGCTTTCTCACAAACGGGTTGACCCTGTTCTGCTTTGTCATGACATTGAAATATTTAGGCGCATCACGGGCGGGGGCTTATTTTGCGCTCGCGCCGTTTGCGGGTGCTACTGTTTCAGCGTGGTTGCTTGGGGAAGGGATTACTGAGACGCTGGCGATCGCGGCTGTGCTGATGGCAGCAGGAGCCGGACTATGCGCCAGAATCACGGATTAGCTGCAAGACTTCGCCTTGAGGGAATTTTTGAGAAAGAGATTACCCTTGTGGGGGCTGAGCGGTCGGCAGATAATCTCTAGTCATCATAAAAACCGTTGTCCGACTGCTAAGCCCCTACTTTTTCAAAAAATCGGGGATCTGTCACCGTTCACGGGCGGTTTGTCGATTCAACCGCTAAAATGGTGAGAGGTTCAACTGCGGCGTTGGTGACTGCCAATAACGTTTTTTGACTATGCTCTGTTCAAACGGGAATCGATCGCCAGACGGCAGTAGACCGGGCTTGTACCCGGAAACTTTAAGTCATGGCATGAGGTACCCACCTGGTTTTTACCAGGTCAAAAACTGAGGTAAGACGGCGTTGCGGGGAGCCTTAATCTTTGATCGAATCGGGGAGTCTATATCCATAGGCTCCCCGATTCACTTATTAGGCGTTCAGCATTGAAGCGATGCAGTCGAAAAACTTATGGAAGAGGAAAAAAAGCAACGGAGTTCGGTTCGACAACGTGCGGAAGCGATCAAGCCTTATCGATGCAAGAACTTGATCACGGTTATCGAAGATCCAAGTGATATCAGGAACATCGGTACGGTGATCAGAAACGTAAATGCCTTGGGGGTAGAAAAAGCATACATCGTAGATCCAAGGGGAGCCTTGCCTAACGATTGGCTAGAAATGCGGGAGAGACAGTCGCTCTCAAAAACCTCTGTATCGGCAATCAAGTGGAGCTTTGTCAAACGATTTGATAGCACCGAAGCCTGCCTTGAACATTTAGAGAACAACCGATTCGTGTCGATCGTCACATCTCCCCATATCAAGGGAAGGAAAAACGTTGTCCTGGATGAGGCTGACTACACTATCTATACCAAGTTGGCTGTGTGGTTTGGCAATGAGGCTAGAGGCGTAAGCGACCTAGCCATACAGCGCAGTGAAATGTGCGTGAGCATTCCCATGTTTGGCATGATCGAGAGTTTGAATTTGGGCACAACCTCAGGCATCGTTTTGTATGAAGTCACGAAACAGCGCCGTGAATATCAGAGCAAATATCGATGGCGAAACAAGCGAGGCGAAAGAGTGGATGCCTAATATTAGCGATTACATTGGTGGCAACTGTTTGAGCCAGCCGTTGACATCGACTGCCAGGGTTTGTCCCAGTTCGAGGAGCGATCGCAAATCAGCCAGTTGCATGGTGAGCGCGCGATCGGATTCAAACTGCCCTGCACTATTCAACCACTGACAGCACTCTGGGATCAGCCAGTGTTGTAGCCGCTGGAAATAGAGTTCCTGTGCCTGCGCCAACGACAGATCCAGTTTCATCTGTTTACCGAGCGCCAGCAGTCGTCTGAGACGGTGCAGTTCCGCTTTACTGGTAGCCGGGTCAAAGTGATAAAGGAGTTGCCAGAGCGATCGCAGTACCAGCCGTTCTAGTGACTGTCTGGCTTCTGGCAGATTGAGCGTGCAATGGAGATGGGTGGCTTCAGTAGCGATCGCTTCCAGTTCTAACAGGCGATTGGCGCTAGCGGGAGATCCTTCAGTGGCTAGATCGCTGCTTTCCTGTTCTAAGGCTCTGAGTGCAAGGGAGACGCGATGGCTCAAGGCGATCTCAGCCGCCACCTGAAGCTCTTGCGGTACAGCCAACTCATCCCGATGAAATGCCATCAACACGCCGTAGTTATCCCGGTAGACCTGGGTGTAAAGCTGATCTAAACGGGTGAGAGTCTCCTGCGTGAGCAAGCGCATAATGCGGTGGCGCTCTTCTGCAAACAGACTTTGGAGACTGTGGGACTGATTGCCAAAGATGGCGTTCATCGCCAGAATGGTTTGTGCCGCGCTTGCCTGCTTAATGGACTCAAAGAGTTGGTCTTTCATCTCCGCATAGTCGCGCCGACCTGAAAAGGGCTGAATGCAGCAGTGAAAATCCCAACCGCCGAGATGCACCACTGCAAAGACGAGATGGACACTTTCGCGGGTGATGTCTGACACAAGCTGAAGTTGTCCGATCGCCAGAGTCAACGATCCCATCCGCTGAAGCTGATAGTCAAGCTGGTTTGCCGTGTAGCAATAGATTTGATGCTCTTTCGAGTAGGTCGTAAACAGGGAACTGATCGCGTAATGAGCCGCTACCTGCTCCATGCTGATCTGCGCCGATTTCACCAGTTGACGGTAAACTTCAGCCCCATTTTGGAAATATTCGACGTTGCTGGGAGCCAGTGACAATCGGCGCACAAAGGCTTTTTCGAGCTGGATGCCCGTCACTTCGCCAGCGAGTTCTAACGCTCTGGCAGCATAGCGGAGGATCTGTACGCCCTCCGGACGTGATAGCTCATCGAAAAACCACCCGCAACTGGTGTACATTAACAGGGCGTGGCGCTGCATTTCTAGCAGGTGTAGGGCATCGACACGCTCGGAGGTACTGAGTTTATGGGTCTGATGCTGGGTGAGAAAGTGCGTGAGATTGGCAAGGCTACGATCGCGCATCACCTGAATGTACTCATCCCGCGCCAACCAGGGATCGCGGAAAAGTTTTCTGCCTGCGTCTTCATACACCTTGCTTAACTGATCTCGCAACCAGTCTAAAGCATCTCGTAATGGTCGTCGCCACTGCTGGTTCCAAAGTCCACCGCCGCCACAGCCACAGTCATGCTGCCAGCGATCGACCCCATGACTGCAACTCCACGCGGTAACAGGCTTTAGCTCCACTTCCCAGGTGGGCGTATGCAGCGAGAGATAGTGGGCAAAGTTCGTCACTGTCCAACCGCGATCAGCAAACTCACGGGCGAACGCATAGGCAAGGCATTTCTCGGTGCCGCCCTTGTGGTGCCCAAAGGTTTCGCCATCCGTTGCGACAGAAATCAGTTGAGAGGGACGTTGATCCCCACGCACCGCCTGTCCCAAGCGCCCTACCAGATTATGAGAACTGCTCAACGCACTGTCGAAGCCCATGTCGCGCGAGATCGGACCGTCATAGAAGAAGATGTCGATATAGGGTGAGGTGTGAGGTGTAAGGTGTGAGGTGTTTGTCTCCTCTCTCCTCTCTCCTCTCCCCTCACGTTCCAAAAAGCAGCGGTACGGACGGGTGGGATCGATTTGTCCGCCACCGACTTCGAGCCACTGAGAGACAGGCTGATCATCAGTTGATAGTGGACGGCAACGTTGCGCCTGGGAGGGAGCCAGGACGATGAATTTGATCCCTTCAGCGACGAGGGCTTCGAGGGTGGCATAATCAACAGCGGTTTCTGCCAGCCACATGCCTTCGGGATCACGCCCAAAGCGGGAGTGGAAGTCAGCTTTGCCCCACCGGATTTGGGTTAACTTGTCCCGATCGTTCGCTAGTGGCAGGATGATGTGGTTATATGCCTGGGCGATCGCGTTCCCATGTCCGTTCAATCGGGCGCAGCTTTTGCGATCGGCTTCTAGAATGCGCTGATAGGTTTCAACATCGTGCCGCTCCAGCCAGTTCATGAGCGTGGGACCAATGTTGAAGCTGAGGAACTCATAGTTATTGACGATCCCAATCACGTCTCCCTGCTCATTCAAAATGCGGGCAAAGGCGTTGGGTCGGTAGCATTCATGGTGAATGCGCTCATTCCAGTCGTGAAACGGAGCCGCACTGGGCTGACGCTCGATCGCATCCAGGTAAGGATTCTCGCGCGGTGGCTGGTAAAAATGCCCGTGAACTGTGACGTAAACACCCTGTGCCGTCTTGAGGGGATCAGCGTGGGGACGATCGTGGGTTGCAGTGATCCCAACTTGACCGTCACTTGGATAGCTCATGTGAGGCAACGCGCTGATCGGATGCTCACGTTGCTCAGCCGCGATCGCTTCAGTAGAAACAGACCCAGCCAAGCGGGAATCGAAATTTGAAGTCATGTAGGAAAATCCAAAAGGGGTAAGAAGCGCGGCTTGACGTAGCACCTGGCGTGGCTACTCAGCGCAATGGCATACAAGCGACAAGCACGATTCGGAGGCATAAAAGATGGAAGGTAAACGATGAAGTAGCCTGAAATGTCCGTTCTTCTAAAACGTGTGGGCTTTCAAGCAGTGGAACTCGCTTCTGGATACTTAGTAGGGGTCAGAAGGTCTGCCCGTAAAGATGGCGATAAAACGAGGGATCAAGGCAAGCGTTTGCTCTTGGTAAGCATTCGTTTTAGGTGTCAAAGACTTAGCGAAGCTGACTTTAGCAGGTGCGGGTGTGCGATCGATCTAACTAAAAGCAGAGAAAAACGGGGATCGTTTCTGTCCTGGGCAAGATTCAGACATCTCAATGGCAATGTGAGAAGTACAGCGTGGTGAGAAAGACAGCGTAAGAAAGGTTGAACAACTCTTGATCATCACTCCACATATTCTCTGAGGATAGGAATAACCTTTCTGGAATGTTAAAAAGCTATCGCACCATAATCGATTCAACCGCAAGGGGTCGCCATCTTTAACAGTAACTTAAGCTTTCATTACAAGAGTTTGCGGTTTCGATGGCAAAGTACAGGAAACGTTACATGCGCCCTGTAAGCACGGCCGCTCCTTGCGTTCAATGCTCCCGTTATTTTGCGCCTCCTGCCTTCCCTGCCTTCTTTACGCCTTCCGAAGCGTCCAGAAGGGAACTTTTTGGGTCACTTCTAAGCTGACTCCTTGAATCCACTTTTGAGTGAATACATAGTCTTTGTTTTGCCAGAGAGGAATGAAGGGAACATCCTTGGCTAACAAAGCTTGCAGGGCGATAAAGAGTTGTTTTCGGGTGGCGGGATTCTGGGTTTTGCGGCTTCGATCGATGAGTTGGTTGGCACGATCGCTGTAATAAAACGAACCTTGTAAAAAGCTGGAACCATCGGTACAGCCCTCTGTCGCTGACCCTTTGGCACATTCGAGAAACGGCTGGATGTAATTGTCTGCGTCCAGAAAATCGGGTGTCCAATCGAGCAGGAACATGGGATACACGCCCTTGTCTAAATTCTTATACGCCGTGGTGGATTCGACGCTTTTGAGGTCGATCTGCATCAAGCCACCCAATCGTTTTTTGGCAGCGGCTTTGAGGGTAATCGCCGCCAGTTGATCGTTCGTCAGGTTCGATCGGTACCAGAACTCAACCTTGAGCGGTTTTGCCGTGGAGTAGCCCGCTTTGGTGAGAAAGGCAGTGGCTTTGCTAACATCACTATCGCCATACTGCGCTTTGAACACAGGCGTTTGTTCCTCCAGCGTCGTGGGGATCAAGCTGTAGAGGGGATCAATTTGTCCCTGAAAAATGCGATCGCGCAGGAGGGGTCGATCGATCATCGCGGCGATCGCCTGTCGCACTTCCACCCGATCAAGCGGTGGTGATTTGAGATTCAGCGTTAAGTAATCAATGCCGCTGCCTGCTTTCTCGATAATTTGCCATCCTGCTGTTACGGCTCCCTGTTGCAGGTTACGAATGTGATCGATCGCCAAATTCTGATACGCCACATCTACCGCCCCTGTGCGAAAGGCGTTGTATAGATTTGCTGGGCTAGAGAAAAACTGAATATCCAGTCCCTTGTTCGCAGGCTTTGTGCCCCAGTATTGGTCAAACGCATCCAGGCGCATGAGATCAGTCCCAAACTTCACTAGCTTGTAGGGACCTGTACCCACCAGTATTTGTGGCTTAAAGGCTCCAGCTTTGATTTCATATGCATCAGGCGATACGGCACAGGCACCCGAAAACGCCAGCAGAGACGGAAACGCGGCGAAGGGCTTTTTTAGTTTAATAGTCAACTCATACTCAGCCGTTGCTTCCACCGTCGCCACTAGATCTGACAGCAGAAAGGACGGTGATCCCCCATTTTCCATGAAGCGCTGGAGGGAAAACGCCATCGCTTTAGCGTTGAAGGGCGTGCCGTCATGAAAGACAACGCCCTGTCTCAGGGGCACCGTGTAGCGTAATCCGTCAGTGCTAACCGTCGGTAACGCGATCGCTAGCTGCGGCTCCAAGTCAGTCGTTCCAAGCTTGTAGGTGTAGAGGCGATCGCTCAGGTTGTACAGCAAACTACCCGGAAACGTACCATAAGCATCGGCGGGATCAAGCGTACTAATAGTCGAGGTTGTACCAAGCGTGATGCGTCCGCTACCCGCTGTGGGCGATCGCAATTCGGGCGTAGAGCGTTGGCAACTCACTGCCAGCAAGCAGCAAAAGCAAAAGATGAGGCAGTGCCTAAGAAAAGGTTTGAGAAAGGGCGATCGCAAATCAGGCATGGGTAGAGAGAACGCATCCCGTTCTACACGAGTTCAGCATTCTATTCTACGGCAGTCTCAGCAGTCAGCGGTCAGCTATCAGCAGTCAGCCAACCCTGCGGGAAGCAATCTAAAGTCTCCAGTCAACCCTACGGAAGCAAGCTACAGTAATCAGTTTCTAGCCAGTCGGTCATGCCACGCTCTTCAACTGGTGACTGTTTCACTGCTCACTGATGACTGTCAAACCCTTCATCCCTCATCCCTGCCTTCTGCCTTCTGCCTCCTGCCTTCTGCCCTCCAACAACTAACAGCCAACAACCAACAACTTCTTTCGTCTAACCAACAACTTCTTTCGCCTTCTCTTCCGCAACGGCTCTACGCTTTGCCTCGTAAAAGCGACAGGCAACATTACCAAGCGCATACAAAATGGCTGCATTCCCAACGCTACCGACGGCTGCACCCACCACAGGTACCAGCTCAACCACACTCAGCCCTGCTTTAACCACTTCTGAGCTTCCAGTTGATACGCCCCAAAGGGTCAGCACCTCACCGCGTCGAGTGGGGTCAGCGGGCGAAAAGCCATAGATAGCGGCAACGCGGTAAATCATTTCTGCCTGGAGTGCCGCGATCGCCCCAAAATCCACCGCCAGCAGCATCAGTGCCAACGGGGGAATGAAATTAGTCGCTAAACCAATACCAGCCGCTTTTAACGCCGTATCCGCAATGACTCGCTGGGCTAACGCTACGTCACTATCCAGTGGATGGTCGCGTCTCAGTGCCTCAACATCGCGTTGAACGGCATCTACATCTACCTGCCCAAGCGCTGCCATCAGCCAGCTTACACCCGGAACTTTGGTCGCAAATTTGATGAATGGACTAGAAACAACAGGTGTCACGACCTTGCCAACGGTTTCAGTGCCCTGTGCCAAAAAGTCATGAAGCGAGGTGCCGAATGTTTCTCCTGCCGCCGTTGTCGCTTTGTTGAACGCGTCTGTAAGGGCTTGGGAGGCGCGCTCCGTCCCTTTCATGAAGGCATTGTTATCGTAAGTAGCCATCGCTAAACCATTCCTCAACCGTAAAGGCACTTCCTCACTGTAGACAATGAAGGGCGGGGTGGCTTCTGTCCTTTGGTAGTGAGAACCGCCTACTTCAGGTAGAAATCTTGCGGTAGAACACGAGCTGGGTGCGAAGGAGATTTCTAGCAAACAAACGACCCGTAGGGGCAGGTTTGACACCGACGCGATCGACTGGAAATAATGATGCTGGCAAAACCTGCCCCTTCCCAGACGGTACATTCTTTCCTGGAAATCTCCTAAATACCGAGTAACGTTCAACTAATCCATCTAAACAGGAATGGTAATGCAAAACTCAGTGCCTTCACCTTTTGCCGACGTGCAGGTGAGGGTGCCGCTATGTTTTTCCACTACAATTTGGTAGCTGATCGACAACCCCAGTCCCGTGCCCTTACCAACAGGCTTCGTCGTAAAGAAGGGATCAAACAGTCGTTGTTGCTGGGTTGGTGTCATACCGGAGCCGTTATCCGCAATTCTGATCGTAATGGTCTCCCGATTCATCTGTTCGGTTTGAATGCAGATGGTAGGCGTGCGATCGCTCATCACGACTTCCTCTAGCGCATCGATCGCATTGGAGAGCACATTCATAAACACCTGATTAAGCTGTCCGGGGTAGCACTCGATCCGAGGCAGGTTGCCATACCGTTTGATCACCTCAATATCAACGCGTGGCGCTTTGCCTTTGAGTCGGCTTTGCAAAATCATCAAGGTGCTGTCAATGCCTTCGTGAATATCGACCTGCTTGACCTCGGCTTCGTCCATACGAGAGAAGTTGCGAAGCGCCAGCACAATTTTTTGGATGCGCTCAGCCCCTACCTTCATGGAAGTCATCAGCTTGGGCAGATCGTCGAGTAAAAAGTCCAGGTCGATCGTGTCAGCAGCGGCTTGAATTTCTGATGCAGGTGACGGATAGTGCTGTTGATAGAGGCGGACGAGATGCAGCAAATCCTGGGTGTAGCTAGTGGCATGGTTGAGATTGCCATAGATAAAGTTAACCGGATTGTTGATCTCGTGAGCCACGCCTGCTACCAACTGACCCAGGCTAGACATTTTTTCACTTTGCACCATCTGGGTTTGCGTGGTTTGCAATTCCCGCAATGCCTGCTCTAGTGCCTGCGCCCTGGTACGGCTTTGGTTGTATAGATCTGCCTGGTTGAGCGCGATCGCCAACTGCGCAATGACAGCCTGGATCAACTCGATATCGTTGTCTGACCAGATTTGCGCTGTGGCACTGTTGCAGCAAAAGATGGTGCCCAGCAACCCAGACTGCATCCGTATCGGAATCGCCAGCATGGCTTTGTAGTGAAAGCGTTGCATAAAGCGCAGCAGGCTTGAGTCAGGTAACGTTTCCACATCGTCTACCCGCAGAATTTGGCGATCGAGAAGCTGCACTAGAAGTGGCGAGGTCGGCGAGACCGGGTAGCGAGCGACCCAACTCGGCAAATGGGTATAGCGGGTTTCTTTAACGACTTCCCAGTAGCTTTCTTCACCGTTGGGGTCGTACCAGGAAAACTGGCAGCGATCGGCTTCGGTAAAATTTTGCACTTCTTGCAGGGTTGTTTCGAGAATGGTGTCAAAGTCTAGAGAATCTCGAATGCGGCTGACCAAGCTGTTAAGCAGGCGTTCTCGATGGGCCTGTTCGCGCATCTGCTGTTCTGATTCACGCAGGGCGGCTTCGGCTTGCTTGCGATCGGTGATGTTCCGCACCGTCGAGCAGTTGAGTTCCTTGCCGTTTAGTTGAATATAGTTAACCGTTACCTCAACGGGATAAATCGTGCCGTCCCTATGTTCGTTCTGCGTTTCAAACGAGAAGGAGCCTCGCGCTTTAACCTCTTCCCAATGGTGCGCCCAGGCTTCATCCGTAAAGCCTTTGGCAAAGTCCTGAATCCGTTTGCCCACGATTTCTTCCTGTGTGTAACCAATTTGGCGACAAACCGCCGCATTGACGTAACAAACATGTCCATCAGGCTCTACCCACCACATCGCGTCTGAGGCATTATCAATGGCAAATTGGGTCAGGTGCAGAGCCTCTTCTGCCTTTTTGCGCTCGGTGATATTCCGCACAAAGGCGCAATGGTATGCCTTGCCGTTCAGCTCAATGTAGTTAACGCTCACTTCAACTGGATAAACTAAACCATCGCTACGCTGATTGAATGTTTCAAGGGTTGTTGGACCCTTTTGCTTCATCTCTTCCCAGTGGTCAGCCCAAGCTTCTGCTGGAAACTCAGGATTGAAGTCGCAAACCCGCTTGCCTAGAATTTCTTCACGGGGATATCCCAGGTCGCGGCAACCTGCATTATTGATGTAAGCCACTGTGCCACTTTCTTCTATCCACCAGATGGCATCAGCCGCATGGTCGATCGAAAATTGCGCCATCTTCAGCGCTTCTTCTGCCTGTTTACGCTCAGTAATGTCACGCACCATCGCCATCACTTCATCTGTCTGGCAGGGCACAATACGGACTTCCTCATACTTCTGCACACCGTCAATCACCAACTCTTGTTCGTAGATTTGCAGTTCACCCGTGCTCAGCGCTTTCTGGACATAGTGCATGCGCTGCTGAGCGAGGATAGGCGGTAGCGAGTTGCTCACCTTGCCGCCAATCACCAGTTGATCAGGATTGAGTACCTTAAAGCTTTTGCTGCGCTGTACATCCAGATACGTCTCGTCCTGCTGGATGCGAAACAGCAAATCGGGAACTGCATTGATTAAGGCACGATTGGTCGCCTCACTCCGGCGCAACGTTTCTTCTGCCTGTTTACGATCGGTAGCTTCCTCAATAACAGCCAAGATGCCAATACAGGTGCCGTACTCGTCGCAGAGGGGGATGCGGCTCAAGTCTAACCAAATGGGCGGCTCTGCGTGGGGTAACGCTTCAAGCTGGTGATACTCTGCCGTCTTCTGCTCCATTAAGGCGCGATCGCGATCGTCCAAAAAAGCAGCGGGATGGTTCTGCCATTGCATCTCGCTGGCAACCTTACCGACAATTTCGTCTGGATGCTGGAGTCCCACAGCCTGAGCAAACGCCTGATTGCAACCTAGAAAAACCGCATTTTTGTCTTTCCAACCAATCGCTTGAGGTAAGTGATCAACCACCTGCTGAAGCATGGTAAGGGACGTTCTCAGCGTTGCCTCTGTCAAACCACCAGTGGTCGCAGTCTGTGCGTCTGGATCGTGCAATGGATTCGCAGTCGAAGAATGCATACCGTCAGAGAGTGGGGTGGGCTAGGCATCATCAAGGCGGCGATCGTATGATCCCCCACTTGGAGACGCACTTAATATGCCCTATTACTGTAAAGGACTAGCCGTTGCAGTGAGAAAAAAGGGGAGGGGGAGGCAGAGGGATGAAGGATGAGGGAGGGAGGGGGGATGAGGGGTGCAGGACGAAAGATGGCTCCTGCCTTCTGCCTTCTGCCTCCTGACTGCTTCTAAAAACTAAAAACCAACAACCAACAACTCCATTGCCTTTAGCCTTTGCCTTCACTTCTCCGTCATACTCCACGAGCCATCCCAATCGTCTGGTGGCGGGTTTTTGAGCCAGTGTTGGCAGCGTTCCAGGTGCAGGTTGGCGGATTTGTCGTCTTTGTCGAGTTCTAGCACCGTGCCAAACGCGCCCATTGCGAGGGGAAATTTGCGATCGCGGTAGTGTTTGAGTCCGGTGCTGTAATGCTCAATGATCTGCTTTGTGGTATCGGGGATCGGCTCGGATTGAAGTCCCACAAGTTCGTAAACGGCAACGGGACGGTTTTTGCCTTTGACTTTGATGTAGTCGAGTTCGCGAGTCCAAATGCGATCGGCGCAGGGTTTGAAGGTGTTTTCGCTGATCACAATATCGGTGCCGTACTGCTTGCTGGCACTTTCAAGCCGTGCTCCCAGGTTGACCCCATCCCCGATCGCGGTGAATTCCATCCGCTTGCTAGAGCCAATGTTGCCGCTGATGACGCTATCGGAGTTGATCCCAATCCCAATCTTGATTGCTGGTTGGTGGTTGGCTACGCGCTCGGCGTTGAAGAGGGTCAGGCGACGACGCATTTCGATCGCGGTTTGCACTGCCATCCAGGCGTGGTCATCCAGTGGTAAAGGAGAGCCGAAGACCGCCATGATGGCATCGCCGATGTACTTATCGAGGGTGCCTTTGTGCTGAAAGACCGCATCGACCATTGATTCAAAGTACTTGTTGAGCATTTCCACGACGGCTTCTGCTTCCAGGCTTTCGGTCAATGTGGTGTAGCTGCGAATGTCGGAGAAGAGGACGGTGACATCTTTGCGATCGCCGCCCATTTTGGCAGCATCAGGATTTTCTAAAAGCTGCTCTGCCAGTTCTTGAGTCATGTAGCGGTACATCGTGCTTTTCAGCCGTTTCTCATCGCTGATGTCTTCCATCACTACGAGTGCACCGGAGACTTCAGCATCATCTTTAGCGTCGGCGATCGTGTTAATGGAAAGGTTGACGCTATGTTGCTCTAGCCCCTGATACGGCTGCAAGATCTGGTCGGGATAGTATTGCTGGCGGCTCTTTTCGTCTTTGCCTGCTAACCCCATATCAAACCATTTGGTGAAGTCACCTTTCTCAATTTTGATCAGGTCGCTGACAGATTTGCCTTCGAGCGTCTCGCCATAGCTGAGTCCGAGTAGTTTCTTGGCGCTTTCGTTGGCGGCAATAATGTTGCCCTTTTTGTCAGTTGAGATGACCCCATTGCTGAGCGATCGCAAAATGTCTCGCTGCATCTGCTCTTGTTGTTTGACGGTCTCAAACAGCTTTGCGTTTTGAAGTGCCACACCCGCCTGGATGTTGAACGCCTGCATAAACTCCTGGTCATTACGGTTAAAGCTGGCACGCCAGCAATCAGGTGCCTCCGGGTAGTGGGCGGGATCGTAGGGAGGATAATCGCCCTGTTTTTTCTTGTTAATGAGCTGCGTAACACCAATCAATTCACCATCCGCATTGAACACAGGCATACAGAGGATGCTGCACGTCCGGTAGCCCGTTTTTTTGTCGGTTTCTTTCGACGTTTGCGAGTTGGGATCGTCATAAAGGTCGAAGGGAATGATCACGGGTTTGCCTGTGGTAGCGACCTGCCCTGCAAAGCCTGCTCCCATTGGAATACGGAGTTCCTGAAGCACACCGCTAATGGGGATCTTTGTCCAAAGCTGGTTGCGATCGCGGTCTACAAGCCACAGCGTACTGCGATCTGCCTGCATCAACTCTTGTGCTTCATCCATCACCTTTTTCAGGGTTTCTTGCAGATCAAGGCTGCTTTGACTGAGGGATTTGGTTGCTTTCATCAACGCGGAGGCGGCACGTTGTTGCTGCGTTGCCCGATAGAACGATCGCGACGATTCGATGATCAGACGAATCGAGGGCGCGAATTCTTCAAACACTTCCTCATCTTTGTGCGTGAAGCCATGGCGATCGATTTTCTCCTCCAGTAATGCCTGGGGATCAAGGTCTTGCTTGAGTTTGTTAATAAGCTGCACGACCGCGACTAGCTTGCCGGACTCATCCAGGAGCGGCATCGCCAGCATGGTGTAGGTGCGATAGTGGTTTTTTTCGTCAAACTTTCGTGCTGCTTCAGAGCGGTGGTCATCGTAAAAGTCGTAGGGAATGTTGACCACTTCGCGTTTGGTCGCCACTTCACCTGCGATCCCTACGGTGGCAGGCAGGCGTAATTCCAGGTTGTGCCCCCGTTCATCTTTGGCAACGATCGCCCACAATTCGTTTTTGTCTTCGTCGAGTAGATAAATGGTGGCGCGATCGGCGTTGAGCAACTCGCTCGTTTTGAGTGTAATGGAGCGCAACATCTCTTCTAGGATGGCATCAAACCCCTTTGCGTCCAGCAGATTGTCCAGCATGGAGAGCGTTTGATGCACCACCTGAAGCTTTTGCTCCACATCGGTGACGACTTCTTTAAACTTATCTTTGGTGAGAGGAGCCAGAAACGCGCCAAAACTACCCTTGCTCGTGACCAGTGCGCCGCCTGTAGGGTTGTGCTGCCCTGTTTCTAAAAGGTGCCCGAGGTCTGCCGCATGTGTAGAATCAGCGGAGCGTTCGCGATCGTGACTCGATGGGTGATCAACCACAACCTCACTCATCACTGCTTCTGACGAAGTGGCAACGATCTCAACCTCTTGATGAGCCACAACATCAATGGTATTGCCATGATGGGGATCGGGCAGATGCGGTGATGTAGCTTTCATAGATACCAACTAAGGGGTAGAAAGGAAGCCACTTACTCAGTGGTAATGCGAACTGTATAGGGGTGGTTGCTGGCGACGCATCTAGAAGCATAATGCAGCCATGATTGAAGCCGCCAATGTATGTCGCTGCCAACGTTATTTACACCCTCAATCTAGGACGATTCTGGCACTATGACCTGAGAATGTGTGTACAGGTGCTTACTGTTACAATCTCTGCTAAATGACTTTCTGTTGCCAGAATGCCCACGATTGACTTGTTTTATCCGTTGAGCCAAAAATACTGTATCCATATTCTATTCTGGCAGCAATCGAGGCAAGGGTGAAGTTGAGCGTCGGGAGTGAGTAAGGGGCTGGAGGTAGGGGAACACTAACAACCAACAACCAACAACTAACAACCAACAACTGGTTCACCTCAAACCTCAACCCGTCTCTGCCGTTTCCTTCTCTCTTCTTGCTTCGGTAATCCCGCCAATGATGGTGGTGTTCTCATCAGCGCTGGAGGATTACGATCGCTGTATAGTGGCAATTGTAAGCAAGCACCCTTCTACGGGAGGCGGTTAAGATGCAAAGCCCCGAAGTATTTGATACTGATAAACGTAAGCTCCTATCGGCTCTGAGCCATGGGTCAATCTTTTTTAGTGGCTTAATTGTTTCCGTGGCGATTCCGATCGCCGTCTCACTGATCTCCGATGACCCCGTTGTGAAAGAAAATGCTAAAGAAGCGATTAACTTTCACTTCAACGTATGGCTGTACGGTTTGATTCTGATCCCACTCTCGTTTATCACGCTGGGTCTGGCAGGGGGAATTTGGTGGCTGGTGCATTGGGGCTTGACCATCTGGGCAGTAACGCACAGCCTTAACAAGCCTGACCAACCCTTCCGCTATCCCTTTATTTTCCGCCTTCTTTAGTTCAAAGGTTCAAGACCGATGTGGACATACGCCCACTAAAATAAATTGCCCCTCAGGTGAAGTACCGAGGGGCAGTGGAGACAGTTAAACGCTTACTGACAGTTTTACGGGCATGTAGAGCAACTGTGCTTGCGAGTGTGACGGTTTTTGCAGTGTCCTTAGTCTAGATGTATCAAAAACAGTAACCGTCGCTTTGGTAGGGTTGGGCAACTCTAGGGGCTGTCATCAATTACAATTACACATGGCTCTTAGCAAGGATTCCAGCCCCTAGCCTGGTGTGTTTGGGTGGGCGCGACCATGCTGATACCGCAAGGTTTTGGAGCTAATTGATGACGCGCCCTAAGCTAGGCGTATCCTCATGCATTGATTCGAGCAGCCGATCGGGCTGCTTTTTATTGTCTATTACCCATCAATACTGTCGATCACCCATCAAACCGACGGCTAAATCGACAGTCGCATGCCCCAGCCTATGCCCAAACCAATGAGTGAAAGCAGGATTAAAATCCAAAACGCATGTGGCTTACTCAGCCCCAGTGTTTGCAGGTCAATTCGCGCTAAGGCTTCACTCGCCAAAATCGTGGAGATGTGGAGAAAAAGTTGAAGCCAGAATAGGATGCACGCAATCAACCCAGCAATGACACACAGCGCTAGAAAAGCAACGGTGTCTGATTGGAACCAGCGGGTAATGAAGCGGTTAAAACTGGTGAGCGGCGAAATAAACATACAGGATGCCACAACAACCCAGGCGATCGCCAAGATCGCACCCACCAGATTCTCCTGAACAATGATGCGGCAAATATACTCCGGCGCACTTGCAAGTGGCAGCATGTGATGCATCGTGGCAAGGGTGCTTTGGCACGTTGGTGACAGCCATGTAGGGTTTGTGAGTGTAGGGCTTGCTAGCAACCAACCAAGGCAGCCGTAGGCAATGAGCAGCAGACTACAAGAAACCCAGGGGACTCTTCTTACCGATTGAGCGTTCATTGATCTGTCTATAACCCCACACAAAACTGGCACTCTTATTATCAACTACCCATTTCAGCTTTGGATCCGCAGGCGATCGACTCCGGGCAATGCTGCTACATCTTAGCGTCACGAGCAGACAGTAAGCCAGCTCAGGTATCCGGTTGAAACGCGATCGCCTCTGGTTTAGCTCACATCAAACACGCTGCACGCAATTGGTTGCCTCGATCGCATACGTTTGGCAAGAGCGTTTTGGCAAGAATTTTTATTTCATTCATCAGGTCTTGAATGACCGCTTATGGTAGCTTATTTCGGTTTGACTTGCTTGAAAAGAATCATTCTGAAATAGTGTCAAGCTGCTAGTTTTGGACATAGGAAACTCACTGAATTTTTCCCAATCTTAAGTTGAAAAGATAAGCCTTAAAAAAACAGCCATTTGCACTGAAAAATCCATTGTAAACATACGGCTGAGCTTATCATAACGATCGCTCAGAAAGAGTACCCAACCTGGGTACTGCACAATGATCTATGGCGCTGCCATGATGAATTCAGTTGACAAGCCAAGCGTGAATGAGCTGAAGTCTGGATGCCTGAAAGCTACTTCAAGCAATGGCTAACAACCAAATTCAAGAACTTGCAACATACGAGGATACTAGATTATGGCTAACGAAATGGATGCAATGGTAGGAACCGCTCAATTCATGGCGGGTAGCGTTCCTGCTGGTCAAACGGCTGAGGTGACTACAAGCGAAACTCGCTCTCGCACGATCGTCGGTCCCGTTGAGTTCAAACTGCAAAACTTGCGCGTTCGTGGTCTTGGTACCAAGCCCGCCGATCCGAGCAATTCTCCATTCATCATTGCAGAGGATGAGCAGTACGAAGTCGCGGTTGATGTTCTGTTTAACAGAACACCGTTGACCGAACTTTTGATGTGTTTGGGCACCCGGATCATCATTGATTTTGGTCTTGAAGGCTATGGCAAGAATGCACCTGAAGTGGATGTTCAAGCAACGCTTGTCACCACCAAAGATCAGTACAGCTATCAACTGATTCATCGGGGTATTGCCCGACGGGATGGCTTAAAGCCCGGACTTTATGAGATCGGTGCAGTTGCTACCGTTGGTCCAGTTGAAAACAGATGCACAACCAAGATCTGGGGACATGGCTACATCAAAGAAGTCTTGCTGGAAGTGTATGCATCCGGTCAAGACTAAGGGGTAGCCCTTCTCAGTTCGGTGTAGTGCTGGACGTAACGATCTCCTGACCCGGTGCAGGAGTGATTGACCTGGTAGGACTTTGCGCCTACCAGGTTCCTATTCAAATGAGGGAACAGGATGATGGGATCGCCACCACATGAAACCAACAGCAACCATAAAAACGGCACCGATTTAACGCAGATTCGGGGCATTGGCGCGGTGAGAAAGCGCTGGCTTAACGCGCTGGGCATTGATACGATCGCCGCCCTGGCTCAAGCGTCAGCCGATGATATCGAAGCTCAAGCAAGGCGTGATGGGCGCACAGTCTCCCGCGATGAGTTGGACGCATGGATCGCTCAGGCTCAGGTTCACCCGGTTGAGGCATCGTCAGAGCCAGCAAAATCGTCTACGGTCGTCGAAGCGCTTACACCAGTCAATGGTTCCAATGATCTGGAACAACGTAGAGAGGTAGAACCAGACCTAGCGTTAGCAGGCTGGGATTCGTTTGCCTCGTTCAACGTGGCTTATCAAACCCGGCAGATCAACGGCAAGACCGAACAGCGACTGGTTGTCCATCATCTCGAAGCGGATGCTATTGAACATTGGAGCGCTTTGGAAACGGATCGGCTGCAACCGTGGATGCGCGATCGCGTCGAGGCATCGCTTTCTTCTGTACAAGCTACTGGCAGTGCGATCGTTGCCACTCCGCTTGAGGCAGAAATTACGCAGCTACGGGTAATGCAGCCACATTCCATGAGCCGCCCGATGGTGGCTGACCAAAATAGCCCGATCTTCTCAGGTGCGATTCAAACCATTGAGCCGTTTGCGCTGGAAGTATCCATGCAGTTGACTGGGCTAACAGAAGCAAACCAGGAAAACCAGATTGCCTACCGGGTGCAATGTCTGGCACGCAACCTGACTTCTGGTGAAACTGACTGTTTGGCTGACGTGACAGCGCATGATTCCCTTTCAAACAACTCTCTCTCTAGAGTTCTCCTGCCATCGCTGCAACTGCACAAATCGGGCACCTACCGTTTGAAGGTTTTAGTCACGCTGCAACACGCAGCAGCAGCATGTTTTAAAGTGCCCATGCTTCACGTTGTCTAGAGGAACCGATTATGCACTTATGCCATCATGCTCTTTGCTGCTTTGTGCCGCCCTACATGGCTGAAACGCTACAAGACTCCGATGACCCAGCGGTGCGGCAGATTGCGCTCGCCTCACTGGGCAACGAGTATCGGACGGCACGGCGACTGTTAAGCGCACAACCGCTATCAGCTTCGTTGCTGGGACAAGTTGCTGGCAAAGAGCGGTATGTGTTTGATATGCGTGGAGCCAGCGATCCGCTACCGGGCAACCTCTTGCGGCGAGAAGGCGATCGCCCAGTGGATGATGAAGCCGCGAATGAGGCTTACGACTACTCTGGGGATGTGTATGATTTCTACAAGGACGTGTTCGATCGCGACTCGCTGGATGATGCTGGCTTACCGTTGCGATCGAGCATCCATGTGGGTGATACCTTCGGCAGCTCCATGTCCAACGCCTTCTTCAACGGCAAGCAAATGGCTTATGGCGACGGTGACGGGACTTTATTTACCCGCTTCACCCGTTCCCTTGATGTGGTGGGACATGAACTGACTCATGGGGTGGTGAGTTTTACCAGCGATCTCGACTACTTTGGTGAATCGGGCGCACTCAATGAGAGTTTTGCCGACGTGATGGGCAGTTTAATCAGTCAGTGGAAGTATAACCAAACCGCCGCACAAGCCGATTGGTATATCGGCAAAGACATCTTGGGTCCGGGCGCAAGCATTCGCGGTGTCCGCACACTGACCGGGCAGAAGGCGTATGCAAATGACCCAAATTTCGGCACCGATCCTCAACCCAAACATTATCGGGATCGGTATACGGGCACTCGCGATCGCGGCGGCGTTCACATTAACTCTGGCATTCCAAACCATGCCTTTTATCTAGCAGCAATCGCGATCGGTGGCTACGCCTGGGAAAAAGCAGGCAAAATCTGGTATATCACACTGAAGAGCGCCTTGAGTCGTAGCGCCACCTTTGAGGAAGCCGCCACAGCCACGATCGCGATCGCCGCACAGCTCTACGGCAACGAGAGTGAAGAACAAACCGCCGTCCGGAGCGCTTGGGAACAAGTCGGGGTCGTTTAAATTTTGGATTTTTAGAGTTTGGATTGAAAGCTTGGCTTGAAAGACGATGCAAGGAACAGCTCTCACACGGCGGCACTTCTCACAACAGATCTGGGCTGGGTTGGTGCTACCGTTCTTGAGCCACACGTTCCCTTTGACTAGATTTGCTTTGACTAGATTTGCTTTGACTAGAACCGTAACTGAGCAAAATGCGATGCAAATTACTTTAGAGCGCAGTGGTGGCTACACTGGCATACCGATTACAATCACTGTCGATACGGCCACTCTAGCGCCAGACAACGTGAACCAACTACGCCGACTGGTAGATGCAGCGGACTTTTTTCACGTACCAGCACCCCCTTCAACTCCAGCACAACCCGATCGCTTTGAGTACGAGATCACGGTGCAGGAGGGCGATCGCAAACACACGATCGCTTTTGAGGAAGCCGCCATTCCAGAATCGCTCAAACCCCTCGTGCATTGGTTAGTGGAAACCGCTCGATCGCACTAAGGGGCTTGCGGAGAAATAAACTCCCAGCGATTCTAGCTGATACCGCAGGCTTTGGAGCTGAATTGATGACGCGCCCTAGCACTGGAAGGACTTTCTCCCCAAGATGAACCTGTCTACTACATCATTTTGGAGAAACTACACAGCGATCGGTAGCTGAACACTTACACTCGTTCCCTCGTTAGTGGACGCGATCGTCAGGTCTCCGTTATGAGCAACGATGATTCGCTTGACGATCGCCAGTCCCAATCCTGTTCCAGAGGGCTTTGTAGAACAGAAAGGTTCAGTCAATTTGGGTAGAATTTCCGGTGAAATCGGATCGCCGCCGTTGTGAATTTGTATCCAAACTTGATTTGAATTAGCACAGCAAACATTGCAATTGACCGTCTCTCCGGGAGCGATCGCTTCCAAGGCATTGCGAAACAGATTGATAAACGCCTGTCTCAATTTATTCACATCGCCTAAAACTTCAACTTCAGGTAAGGAATGTTTCAGTTCAATCTGTCGTTCGATCGCCTCCGGCATCTCTCGAATTTGAATCAGTAATTCGTCTAGGAAACGACTTAAATTCAGTCTTGAAAGCTGTAAAACCTGCGGTTTGGCGTACAGCAAAATTTCATTGAGTAAATGCTTGAGGCGATGAGATTCACTCAGCGAGAGTGCCAGACGCTCTTGATCCACGCCGGAGGCTAAGATCTTTTGGGCGTGTTTTAAACCCAGGTCGATCGTTGTGAGTGGATTGCGGACCTCGTGAACAATCATGGCGGCAAATTGACCAATAGCGGCAAGTCGTTCGCGCTCAATCAACTGCGCCTGAGCAACCTGAAGTTCTTCGGTGCGAGCAGCGACTTCTTGTTCCAAAACTTTGTTAAACTGCTGCTGCTGTTGATACAGCCGATAGTTGTCGATCGCCGTTGCTGCGCGTTCGGCAAATAATTCTACCGTGCGAATTTCGTCATCCGTAAATTGACGCGACTGCCGCACAAATGAGCAAATGGTGCCAATCACTTCATTCTGAGCGGTTCGCAGCGGTACACCTATGTAACCGGAATACTCTTCCGGCAGTTGACTCTGCCTCACATCATTGCGAATATCTTCAATAATCAGCAATCGTCCGGTCTGCGTGATCTCGCCCACCAGCGTGCCATGCATCGAAAACCCGTGATCGCCCTCTCCTAAATCCAAACTGCTTGCCACAACTTGTCCATCGTTGCCATGGCGGACTGTGACGATCGACCAATCTGATTTGATTAAACGGCTGACACCCCGCGCAATTTCATCCAGATAGTGACCCAGTTCACCAGTACGGTAGCTGAGTGCAGCTAAACACTCTAAAACGCGACGCTCACGCTCAGACGGTTCAGGGGCTTGTTGATCCATACTAAATCTCAGGCAATAGTGCGGTTTCAGCATGAGACAGAATTTTAGCTCACAGAAGCTAATCCAATTTAAGGCTGAAACTGCACTCTCTAGGGTTAATTTTTAGGCTAACTTTAGAACGATGTTTAGCGCGGTTGGGCGTTGTTCAGACCATGAAGGTCTATTAATAGAAGATGATACGCTCGGATGCCCCAATATGTGAGCGATGAATTGATGACAACTCATTTGCAGGTGGGCGATCGCTTTCCTGATCTTGCCTTACCGAATCACCAGAATGAATTGGTTCAACTTTCTCAGTTGACTCAGCCTGGATTGGTCGATCGCAAGCTGGGCTTTTTAGACGGCTATCCGTTGATTGTGGTGTTTTATCGTGGGTTCTTTTGTCCGCGCGATCGACAGCAGTTTCGGCAATTGGTGCAGTTTCAGGATGAGTTGATGGTGAACTACTGCAAACTTGCTGCGGTCAGCGCTGATCCGCCGCTGGTGCAAGCTGCGTTTCGAGCCGGATTAGGCGCACAATGGCAATTCTTAGCGGATGAACAGCGGCAAGTCATTCAACAAATCAAGATTTTGGATGAAACCGAAGGCGAATATGCCTATCGCGCTCAGCCCTACACGTTTGTCTTGCGTCCCGATTTGACTATCCACAAACTCTACAACGGCTGGTTTTTTGTCGGGCGACCCACTCTGGAAGAATTGCGATCGGATCTGCGCGCCATCATGGCAACGCGATCGGACTACCGCTACGAAGCCTACAACACGCCAGCGGTGAAACAAATTCGCATTCCTCAGCAGGAATGGGCGAATGGAACGCCTGCGATCGGTGCAAACGGTCTCCCGGTTGGTCAAGGCGTGGTGCGCTGGTTCGATTTGCCATCGGGCAACGGGACGATCGTTCAAGACGACACAAATGAGGAGCTATTCTTTAATTTCACGGCGATTCCGGGTGAGGGGTATCGCACGCTGTCCGCTGGAACATCTGTGAAGTTTGAAATTGTCGAAAACTCGACTGGTCTAACGGCTCGCAATGTTCAAAAGCGATTGGACTAGATACTGTGGCTAACCTTGTGTAACGCTGATCGCGCTGATGCTGGGATGGCGATCGAACACCACACGCGGACGCAAGAGAATTCTAAACAGTAGCCAGATCGATCGCAATTCTCCGGGCGCACAACGGCTTTTCCACTGTCCGGGACGGCAAAATAACAGTTCTACTAATGGGCGATGCTGAGCTAATGTCAGCGGCTCAAATGTTACCTGAATACTCGGACTGTCACCCTGCCAGCGTTGACTCACAATTCGACTCGGTAGAACTAATCCTTCCTCTAAAAGTTCAAATTGCGCGGGTTGTTCCACAAAATCAGGCAAATTTGTTTGGGTCAAAATCACTTCTGCGCCGACTTCTGAAAGCAGGCTTGTCGTTCCCCAGAAGGCGCGATCGCCGCTTTGCAGTCGCACGGTTCGTCGCAGTTTGAACCACTCGTAGGGCGATAAGCGGGGAACGTCAATCAAAATCAGCAGCGATATGCTCAACATCAGCAAATTGTACAGACTCCAGAATAAGCCTAAATCAAAACCCTTGAGCCGTTCGGCAAGTTCGAGCGGCAGATTTGGCTGACCCATGCCATTCATGGTGTAAATGCCTAAATTCACCCAGAAACTGATCGCGGATGCGAGAAACATTGCCATGAGTGGAAATGCTAACTGCCAGTTGAACGTGAAGCGATCGCTCGTGCCGCCCTTGGGTGTGACTTGAAAGCCTTTGCCAAACGGATTGAGCATGACGCGAATCACCGTCATTGCCAGCGGAAAACACAGCACCAGCGAGTAAATGTCTGCCAGTAACGCCGATCGCGATCGCTCATTCAACCAGGCAGCGGCAGTAATTTGCACCAGATAATACGGCAAAAAGAAATACGCAGCATCGGCGGGAGTGGCGCGGACGGGAATCACGCCCAGAAACGCATACGCCAGCGGAATAAAGAGAAATCCCAGGCGTGACAAACTCGTGAACCAATGTAGTAAGCCTTCAAGATGCGCTAATCGTTGCAAAGGACGTAGCCCCCGAATCGTCAACGGATTTGCTTGAATGAAAAATGCCTGAAGCGTACCTTGTGCCCAACGAATTCGTTGCAGTGCTTGAGCCGCAATATTTTCAGCCGCCAACCCTGCACTCAACTTCTCATTCAAATACACCACTTTGTAGCCCTGAGCGGCAAGCCGAATCCCCGTAAAATAATCTTCGCTCAGCGATCCGGTGAAAAAGCAGCCTGCTTCAGTCAATGCCGATCGCCGCACGACAAACGACGTACCGGCACAAATGACTCCGCCTGCCGCATCGCGAAACGGTTGAATTTGACGATAAAACACTTCCTCTTCGGGTGTGAGGATGTCTTCTAAGCCTAAATTGCGAGCAATCGGATCGGGGTTATAAAACGTTTGTGGGGTTTGCACCAGCGCCACTTGCGAATCTTGAAAGAAACCAACGGTGCGCGTTAAAAAGTTTCTGGTTGGAATGAAATCCGCATCAAAGACTACAATCAGCTCACCATTCGTTTGAGCCAGAGCATGATTTAAATTCCCCGCCTTAGCATAGAGATTATCGGGTCGGGTGCGATATTCACAGCCCAATTCTGTCGCTAACGATCGCATCTCCGGACGACGAGTATCATCTAACAAATAAATCGTTTTCTGCGGATAATCTAACGCCTGACAGCCGATAATAGTCCGCCGTAAAATAAATTCTGGTTCGTTATAGGTTGGGATCAGAATGTCTACTGTGGGCGCAAAGTTGCCGTTTATCACATTGCGCGATCGCTCATCCGCCTCGGAACGACGATCGCGGACGCGCAGCAGCAACACCAACTGAATCAAGCTGCCAACTAACGTCAGTAATTCTAGAAAAAATAAGCCCAAACTAAAAACACCATTCAACGGTGTGTCCAGATTGAGCGTCGAGAGCGATCGCCAGGTTAAATATCGAATGGTTAAGATGAGCAGAATACTCACCACCAGCACACGCGACCACGGCTGGGGGCGGGGCGAAATTTTGGTGATGAGAAACACACTCAGCATCAACACCACTGTCCAGAACAGCAGATAGCGCCCAACCATCATCGGAGCCATCACCCACATTGGCGGATTCTCCTGCATGGCGTTGATCTGCTGGAAAATCATGCTGATCGTGCCCTGCTCAGTAAACCAGGCAGCGACGATCGCGCCTGATAGCAGCAAGGTTCCCAGCATCACGAGTGTGGCTGCTTGGGGTTTCGACATTTGACTCGTCATATCAAAACACGCTTAAGGTTTGACTGTATCGTGCTCTTTACAGCGGTTACTGATTGGGTAAGCCACAGTCCTGTGGATACGGGTGTGGGGTGTAGGGTATGGGGTGTGCTGAATGCAAGTGAAAATGGCTGTAAGCTAGCGGTTGAGTTGAGCGACACCAAACGTGGCATTGAACGATCGACACCAGATCACCACTGATTTGTAGTTGGCTAACTGAATTGTGTTCGGAATGGTGTACTGCTGCGCTCCACTATATTTTTGTAGCGGACTCACCACAACATAATCTTGCTGTTGCAACGGGTAAGCAGGCGGCTTTGTTGTTTTCAAGACATGATCAGAACGATGCAAAATCACAAACAAATCGGGACCTTGAGTAGACGTTTTGAAACTTTGGTCTAGCTCTAGAGTTTGTTTACCATTTGCAGTCACAATGCGAGCGGTTCCCGTTGTTTCATGCTCTCCAGAAACGAATCGACCCGATCGTTGAGCCGTTGATGCCGTGGATTGCTGAGCCTGAGTCGATGGGCTTGCTTGGGGCACCGCCGCTTCGGCAGGAGTGCTAGCAGCAGGGCTTTCCGTTGTTTGTTTGGCAGTTTGCGTCGTACAACCCGCCATCATTACAGCGATATAAAGCACGATCGCGCCTTTACAGTTCATCAGTATGACCTCCCGATTTGAATAAAGTCATGCCATGGCGATCGTGCCGCAGTATCAGTGGCACGATCGCGCTTTAGCGGTTGGCATTCGTAGACATTCGCAGCGGTGCATAGCCAAAGGTTGCGTTTGCCATGCGGCACCAAATTCCCACCGATTTGAACTGTGATAAATTTACGGTTGCCGGAATCGGATAGCGTTGCTCACCATCAAACTTTTGCAGTTTGCCGAGATTTACATAGCGCGTCGTGTCTTGATACGACATGGGCGGTTGAGCAGCCGGATCGAGGACAACATGCAAATCGGGACCCTGGTCGCTCGTTTTGAACGCTGAATCAAAGACCAGATAGCGCTTACCTGCTTCGACAACGATCCGAGCCGTCCCAGTCGTGGGCTTTTCAGCCGCAACAAAGGTGCCTGTGGCAGCAATGCGGGTTGGCGCTTGAGCCATGAATTGAGACGAGGTGATGAATGAACCACCCGTTGTAGTAGGCGGCAGTGCTTGGGCGCTGCTGATGGCGATCGGGAGAGCAACGGCGATTAACGTCAGAGCAGTGAGGGCGAGTTGATTGAGTTTCACGATGAGGTTCCTCTCAAATGATTCAGTGCAGCCTCTCTTTCGGCTTGACTGTATCTTCTCGCTGTCGATCGAGAGCAGGCTGAGAGGTATCTGAACGTTAAACCATCATTGGCTGAGAAGTTTCTCAGAAGCGTCACTGCCGCAGTGTATAGCCCACACCGCGCACCGTGTGAATTAAGCGGCTCTCCTGATTCTCTTCTAGCTTCAGCCGCAGATAACGCACGTACACTTCAATGATATTGGAGTCGCCCATGAAGTCATAGCCCCAGACGTTTTCCAAAATCTGTTCGCGTGTAAAGACCTGACGCGGATGGGTCAGCAGATAGTCCAGCAAATCAAACTCTTTAGCCGTCAGTTCGATCGCCCGTTGACCGCGATACACCTCGCGAGTGCGCCGATTTAGCCGCAGATCTTCAAATAGCACTTCATCGCTTCCGTCCTGGTTGCGCCGCAAATGGGCACGCACCCGTGCCAGCAGTTCTTCGATACTAAACGGCTTGACCACGTAATCATCGGCTCCTGCATCCAGTCCCGCTACCCGATCGCCCACCTCATCCCGTGCTGTCAGCAGGATCACTGGAATCTTCGTGCCGGTCGATCGCAAGCGCCGACACAGTTCCAAGCCTGACAGACCGGGCAGCATCCAATCCAGAATGGCGATGTCGGGCATTGCCTCTCGCGCCAGCGTCAAACCCGCCATGCCATCATGAGCAACGCTGACGCGATAGCCTTCACTGATTAATTCCAGTTCCACAAATCGCGCCAGTTTGACTTCATCTTCGACCAGTAAGATATGCGCATTCATCGACTTTCTCCGATCGTTGCCAGCGTAATCGTAAACGTGCTGCCTGTGCCTGGGTGCGACTCCAGCGCGATCGTCCCGCCCATTTGTGCCACCAGCCGTTGCACGATCGCTAGCCCCAGTCCTGTCCCGCCTGTCGCCCGTGCTCGTGAGGGATCAAGACGGTAAAACGGTTCAAACACCATTGCCTGCTGATCGGCGGGAATGCCCTGCCCAGAATCGCTGACTTGAATGACCGCCATATTTTGAATTTGATTGAGTTTCAGCACGATCGGCGTGGTCGGTTCAGAATACTGAATGGCATTTTGAATGAGATGATCCAGCACTTGCATCAAGTAATCGCGATTGGTCTGCACCCGCACGGCAAACGACACCAGTTCGGTTTGAATTGGTCGCCGCTCCACGGTTTCCGTCATCACTGCCACATCCCGCACAAACTCGTTCAAAATCAGCACTTCCTGAGCTGTAGATAGATCGAGACTTTCTGCCCGTGCTAGGTCGAGTAAATCTTGCAGGATTTGAGTCATGCGTTCAGTTTCCGCAATTGCCATTGCCAATTTTTCTCGTTGCAGCTCGGTTAAATTCTGCTGATGACCGCGTTGCAGATAGCCGTAAACCAGACTGAGCGGCGATCGCAGCTCATGGGCAACATCATTGGTAAATTGCCGCTGCTGCTGTTTGGCGCTCATGAGTTTTGCCTGCATTTCCGTCCACGCTTGCACCAGTCGTTTGATTTCTTTGGGAATCGACTGCATCCGCGGCATTGATGCATCGAACAAAACCCATTGGCTAAACTGCTGAAGCGAATTGAGCGATCGCCAAACCAGCCCCATGCTAATTGCCATCATGCTGCTAATGAGAACAGCGCTGATCCAGACAATGCGTGTGGCAAGCATGTGCAGTAAGTCATACATTGGACTTGTCGGCGACAGCATAACCCGCGCTGGCTGTATTTCCCAGTGGCTCAGAATCAGCAAGCTACTCAGCCCGATCGCCCAGACTCCCCCCATACTAACCAGTAGGCGCAATCTCAAGGACGCAGGGTAGAAGCGTTGTCCTCTCGTGCGGCTGCGGGTTGGTGAATCGTTGATTAATTTCATCTCTAGTGTTCTGTCAAGAATTTTTTGATGGATTGAAAACCCTCAAAAAACACACCTTCATTGGTTCTTAGCTTTGCTGAACTTATCAACTAAAAGTTGATAGACCACTAGGGTATAAGGGAGTAAAGTATAGGGAAGGCTTTTCTATCGTCGATCGCGGCGGCAACGACTGACTCACCAAGCATCTGATTCTAAGTTCCTAGTATAAAGAACATTTGATATAAGGTAACTTCGCCGCTGAGAGTGGTTACTCTGCGGCTCTAGCTTTCATCCTATCTGCTGACTGTGAAGCAGGGCTGATTCTAAACTGAGAAAATGCTGAGAGTCACTCCGTCTCGCAAGGAAACTAAGGGGGTCTGGCAGATACCATATTAGGCGGATAAGGCGAAGCCAACGTCGGCAGTTCCCTTACCACAATGAGACTTTGGCGGGGTGAACTCGATTCCAAAACATGGGTATACTGCAAGACATCGTTACGCAGCATACACTGTCATGGAATTAGCTAATCGTCACCGTCCGCATCGAGCGGTCATTCGCTGTAAGGCTAAAATGCTCTTGTTAGAGACGATCGATGAGCAGTTTGATTGGGGCAAACCCTTTGATGAAACTCTACTCAAAGAGCTTGCAACAGGACTTTTTCAGTCGAATCAGTATCAGACCTTTTTTGAAACATGCCTTTCCAGGCAAGAAGCCAAGGATGTGGAAGATCGGCTTGCCCAGGCATTAGCAGACACCTACCGCAATATTCTGGAGCGTTATCAAGATCCGCTCGTCCGAAGCCTCAACGCTTTACTGTAAGCGGCGATCGTACCCTAGCTACACAGATTCGGCGATCCGTAGGGACGTTACATGTAACGTCCCTACAGAAATCGTGAACAAATTTCTAGAACACCACTCATAGAAAATTGGCTCAGGTAGACTTCACATCATTACCTTCCGCAAAATGACCTTTAGCCAAAATGCTAGAGGCTGTCATCAATTACTACTACACAGTGCTTGCAGCAAAGGTTCTAGCCTCTAGCCTGTGTGTTGGGACGGGCGTGATACTGCTGATATTGCACGGTTTTGGGGCTGATTGATGACATGCCCTAAGGCTTTTTTGCCTTGCCAGCTTTGCGAGAGAGCTTATCTGTGGTGCGGGGGATGGCACGATCGCCCCGCGCTTCTCGATCGCGACGACGGCGATCGCGCCATTCTGCCAGAGTGAGATAGCCCACGCCACCACTGACCAGCACCATCAGCCCGAAGGCAACCAGAATGAGAACGTTAAAAACAGGAGTTTCCACAATACCCGCCTACTCAATACCCGCCTAGAACCCGTTGCGTCCCCAAACGACCAACGAAATCGAGAACGTAAACACTACCAGCAATGAAACCCAACCCAGCGTCAAAATATCCATGAGTGTGTAAAATCAGCGTTGCGACATGTTTTCTCTGTTGATCATAGTGCAAAGTTGCACGGGGATAAAGGCTGTGAGAGATTGGAAGGCATGGATATAGCATTTTCTGGTCAAGTGAGGTGCGATTGCAAAAAGGCAGAGGGCAGAGGGCAGAGGGCAGAAGTAAAGAAAACGGCAGAGGGCAAAAGTGAAGAGAATAAAGGATTTCCTTCTGCCTCCTGCCTCCTGCCCTCTGCCTCAAATCCAAATGCCTGTACCGCACTTAGATGAAGACTGCCATCAGTGGATGGGCTTTCCATCTACAATCAAAACGCTGCCATTGCCAACACCCAGCTATGTTGATGCATCCTGAGGAACCTGAGACGACGATCGCACCCATTGATCTGCCCATTAATTTAGCGGAACGTCTGGAATCGGTGAAAGCGGGACTGCTGGGCGCAGTGACGGGTGGGTTGACGTTTGGTGCCCTTACGCTGGTCAAGGGCTGGTGGCTATCGTCACGCTGGCTCCCGTCCAATACACTCCCAACAGCGATGATGACGGTACTCATGAGTGGGGCGATCGCGGCTCTTTCTGGCTTTCTCTTCGGCATCACCTACCGATACATCATTCGGCAAGACCAAAATTCTCACCTCAAAGATGGCGCTGTGCTGGCATTCGGTCTGGTGCGCGGCTTGGCGTTGGTTGAAGGACGTTTGTACGAGCCGATCTCGCTTCCAGCATTAGTGATCGTCGGCATCGAAAGCTTATTGCTGTTTGCCGGCATCCGTCTTGTGCTGGATAAGGCACTCGCCGCAGGTTGGTTGAAACCATTTGGCTTATTATGTGCGCCAGCAACAACGTCATTGGTTGAGCGACAGCCATCCAGCAGTTACAGCGCAAAGTCTTCAAACTCTAGCTGACCAAACAGCAGGGTACGATCGACCGCTGACAGAATTTTGTTGTGAGCGCGATCGGACGCGAGACTCTGCACCACCAGATCCGCCACATCTGCCCGGTGAATCGAGCCAGCTACATTGGGGTTCTCGGTTAGAACCGCCGTACCTCTGGGTGGTTCCGACTTCAGCCCACCGGGTCGAATAATTGTGTAGGTCAAACCGCTGGCAATGAGGTGATTTTCTGCCTGTTCCTTTTCTGCCAGTACGGCTCCCAGGGTTTCGAGTGCCTGCGGTGGGAGGGCAGCCGCACTATCGCCCGCACCGATCGACGATACCAGTACAAACCGCTTCACACCCGCCTTCACCGCTGCATCAATCAAATTTTGGTTGCCTTTAAAGTCAGCCCGCTCACCATCCGTAGGCTTACCGCCGATCGTACTAATCACGGCATCAGGAGACTGCTTGGCAATGAGTGCGGCGATCGCCTCTGCATCCAGAGCATCGCCAATGACCACCGTAACCCCCAATGCCTCTAGCTCTGAACGAGCCGTGTCCGATCGTAGCAGTGCGACAACATCATGCTCCTGGGCAATCAGGCTTTTTGCAATTTCTTTCCCCACACCCCGACTCGCACTTGCCAAAAAAATTCCTGTCATTGCTGGCTTTCGTCCTTTAGAACCCTACTTTCCCCAAAGTCTACTGCATCAACCAGATCCCTGACTTCTCCAGAAGTACGGGATCTCACCGTTTGCGCTTAGCTGAAGAGCTTTTGCCGCAGCAATGCCAACACAGAGTCAGAGAAGATACCCAGCGGCACGTAATGAGCATAGCGAAGCAAAAACAGCCGTGGATCGCTCGGCATTTTGGTAAACAACCGATCGGGCAAAAACGGGATAATGCAGGTCAGCGCGATCGCGGTCGTCACCGCTCGACCAAAATCGACCACGTTAAGTTCTTTGGTCGTCGCAGGGCTAAAGTAAATGCCCAGAACAATATAGGCAATGATGCAAAGTTCCTGAAGCAGGCTTGTCACCTCAGATCGCGAAAGATAAATGCCGACCAGCAAGCGATCAACACGGCTCGGATGCTGGCGCATTCCCAGCAGTACCGACCATGTAAGCGGTCCCACCACTCCATCGGCGTGCAGACCATAGGTACGTTGAAAGCGCTTCACTGCCCGCACCGTTGCCTTACCAAAATACCCATCTCGCTCCCTGTTGTAGCAGCCTGCCAGTGCGAGCAGTTCTTGCAAATTGACGATCGCCCGTTGCACTTCCAGCGAAGACGGGCGATCGCTCCGTCGCAGTTCTGGATAGCAGAGTGCCGCCCATGTGAGTGCGCCCACAATGCCATCGTCGCCCAAGTTATGCTCTCGCTGAAAGCGCTTCACGGCATCTTCCGTTGCTTGATCAAACGTGCCGCTAGCAACTGCCAGATAATCTTTTGCGACAAGAATAGACTGCATCTCGACGATCGCGCCCTGAATCGACTCGCTACTAATATTGCGGTAGAGCGGTGGACGGGTCGTAATCAAATAAACCTGTTGCCGTGCTGGAAGCGAAACGATCTGGCTAAGCTGATTCTGTTTCGTTCGCAGCCACGGGATCACTGCTTTGATTCTCATCACAATTCTCCTGATCGAATCCAATCGGTTTAAGCAAGGGGAACACAGAGGACAGGGAACAGGGGACAGGGGGCGGGACGCGATTAATCTATTGATTGGCACCGTCACCGCGCCCCGCCTTGTGACTTCTCACACTTCGATAATTAAAATAGACGTATCCTCGACTCCGACGATCGTGACCGTCTGACCAGGCAGCAATTGAATGACTTGTCCCATCGAAACCAGAAGCTTAAAGCGCCAGGAGGTGCCACCGTAGGCAACCCTCATGCCTAACTCAGACGCTTCTAATTTCGCGGCAACCCGCTGCGGTAAATGGCGAATAATTCTTGGCTGAAAGAAATCTACATCCATGACGATGGTTCTCCAGTAAAGGTTAGTCAGCTACCATCACTCTCACACAGTGTTAATTCCAGCTATAATTCAAGGATGAGAACTCGCGGATTCATAAAAAAATGATGACGCAAGAGTCGAATCGAGTGTGCTTCATCTTTGCTATAACTTTATTCTCACAAGCGTATAGTGAGCCTATAGATCATTTTGTGCTCAGAAATACACTTTGCTGCTATTTGCTCCACTCAGTGAGATTTCTTGGATCGCAGCGTGTCCTCACTTTGTGTGAGAAACGCTACTGCTACAGAACTACTACAGATGAGAACCTGCAAGGTGGCGAGTTTTGTAAGCGCCTATGCAGAATTGACACTCCAGGCGACCTATAAAAAAGATGTTTGATTTTGCGTGTGTGTGGGTAGCGTAAAGATGGCAGCATCAATAGTAAGGAATGATAAAGCTCCTTAAGAACCACTAAGGAGTATTAATGTTCATGCTATAAACAAGCAACTCACATATTGATACCTGTCATATAGCGTGTGTTCAAGGAGTGTACGGTTCTATGTCCACCATCCCTGACAGCTTCGTCACAGAAATGGCAACCAGGAATGGTGTCACCCGCACAGAGCTTGAAGCGCTCTTACTTGCATTGGACGATCGTCCCGGAGCTGAAATTGCGAAAACCCTGGAAATTAGTGAAGCGGCTGTCCGTAAGCGATTGGGCGAGAGCTACAAAAAGTTCCACATTGATGCTGGTGGTAACAAAAAGCTCACACACCTGAAGCAAAAGCTTCTCCTTGAGTATCAGTTACGCCAGCCAGGACAAAACCAACGTACATCGGACTGGGGCGAAGCTGTTGATGTCGTTGATTTTTGTGGTCGTGAAACCCAGCTTGCAGAGCTAGAGGATTGGATTGTTGGGAGTACGACAGACCGCGATCGCGCCACTCGTTGTCGGCTGGTGGCTGTGTTGGGCATTGGTGGCATTGGCAAAACAACGCTAGCCTCTCGGATTGCCAGACAGGTGCAAGATCAGTTCGAGTATGTCATCTGGCGATCGCTCCGCAACGCGCCAACCCTGAACGGTATTTTGGCAGATCTGCTCAATTTTTTCCCTAACGATTATGAAGCCGATCTACCTGAAGATGAAAACAGCCGCATTCTACGATTACTTCAAGTACTACGAGACCATCGCTGTCTGATCATTCTCGATAACGTAGAATCAATCTTATGCAGTGGTGAGGGTAAAGATTACGATCACGCGGGCGAATATAAAGACGGGTACGAAATGTATGGCTACCTGTTCAAAAAATTAGGTGAAGCCTTGCATCAGAGTTGCCTCCTTCTGACCAGTCGTGAAAAGCCCAAAGATATCGCAACACTAGAAGGCAAAAATCTTCCTGTAAAGGTGCTACAACTCAACGGTCTGAACCAGGAAGAAGCGCGTTTGATCTTTAAAGACAAGGGGTTAGAAGGTTCTGATCTAGAACTCAGTGAGTTAGTAGAACGCTACTCTGGCAACCCTCTAGCGCTTAAGATTGTTGCCACCACTATTTCTAATTTATTTAATAATACGATCGCCGAATTTTTAGCACAAATCAAACAAGATACGGCTGTTTACGGCGATATTCGCACTCTTTTAGAGCAACAGTTTAAGCGCTTATCCAATTTGGAAAAACGAGTCATGTACTGGTTGGCAATCAACCGCGACTACGTTTCGCTGGCAGAACTGAGGGACGATATTCCTATTTCTGAAGCGATGCGCTTGCTCGAAGCGGTGGAATCACTTTTACGTCGATCGCTGATTGTTGGTGCACCAGAATCCGGCAAACTCATTCAACTACCTGCAATTATGGAGTACACAAATGAGCAGTTAGTTGAGCAGGTGACGGCTGAAATCAAACAACTGTTAGAGCAACCGGATGAAGCCGTTTTTAGCTGGAGAAAGCTACGGTTCTTAAATAGCTATTCTCTGATAAAAGCTGAAGCTTTAGACCACATCCGTAAAGCACAGCAAAAAGAAATTCTGGAACCCATTAAGACCAAACTGCTAGATGTTTATGAAGCCGAGCTTGAAACACGGATTCGTCGCAGCTTTGATCGTTTACGCGGACAGTCGTTTACTAAAAAGGGTTACGCGATCGGCAATTTGATCAATCTACTTTGCCAGATGCAAAGCAATGTGACTCAGGCTGATTTGAGCGGACGTGATTTTTCAGCACTCACGCTCTGGCGTGCCTATTTAAAGAACGTCAAGCTTCAGAATACAAGCTTTGCGAATGCTGATCTCGGCGGTTCTGTGTTTGCCGAAATCTTAGGTCTGGCTAGCCTGGTTTCCGTACAGTACAGTCCCGACGGGAAGCTCTTTGCCACTGGCGGGGCAGACGGTGAGATTCGGCTCTGGCAGTCGGCTGACAATAAGCAGATTCAGCGGTCCAAAGGTCACACCGCTTGGGTTTGGTCGCTGGCTTTTAGCCCAGACAATCAGCGGTTAGCCAGCGGTAGCGAAGACCAGACCATCAAAATTTGGGACGTGCGGACAGGCAAATGTCTCCATACGCTTGAGCAGCACTCAGGCAAGGTTTATAGCGTTGCCTTTAGCTTTGATGGAAAGACGATCGCCAGTGCCAGCGAAGATCACACGATCAAACTTTGGAATGCTAGCAGTGGCGTATGTCTTACCACCTTTAAGGAGCATACTGACTCGGTGTGGTCGGTTTCGTTCAATCCGATCAACCCACATCACCTGGTGAGCAGCAGTGCAGATGGCACCATCAAACTGTGGGATAGCCAGGGCAACTGCCTCAAAACGTTGTCAGGACACACCAGCCAGGTTTTCTCTGTTCGTTTTAGCCCTGACGGACAACGGCTTGCTAGCAGCAGCGAAGACCAGACGGTCAAACTCTGGAAGGTGCAGACCGGAGAGTGCTTTGAGACTTTGAAAGGGCACAGCAAAAAAGTCCATGCTGTTCGCTTTAGCCCCGATGGCAAAACCCTTGCCAGCAGTGGCGAAGATCGCACCATTAAGCTCTGGAATAGTCAAACGGGCGAATGTTTAAAGAACTTGACGGGACACATCAGCCAGGTCTGGTCAATTTCCTTTAGCCCCAATGGGCACACGCTCCTGAGCAGCAGTGACGACCAGGCAGTCCGGCTCTGGGATGCAACCAATGGCAAAGCGCTCAACGTCCTGCAAGGATATGCGTTAGGAGTGTATTCAGTTGCCTTCAGCGCCGATGGGCAAACCGTTGCCAGCGGTGGTGATGACAATACCGTGCGCCTTTGGGATCTGCATCACGAACAGCATGACATTCTACAAGACTCGAAAAGCAAAGGACGGCTACGATCGGTCGCCTTCAGTCCGCAAGAGCCGCTGCTGGCAACTGGAGGGAGCGATTACACCATTCGCCTTTGGGATCTGCGCGATCGCCAACATCCTCGTTGCAACCTGTTAGAAGGACATACGCACTGGGTCTGGACAGTTACGTTTAGTCAGGATGGTCGGTTGCTTGCCAGCAGCAGCGAAGATCGCACCGTGCGCCTGTGGGATATTGCCACCAGGAAGTGTCTCAACGTACTAGAAGGGCATACGCACTGGGTTGGTACGGTGGCGTTTAGCCTCGACGGTCAGACGATCGCCAGCGGAGATGCGGATGGCAAGGTGAAACTGTGGGATGTGCAGACGGGACAGTGCGTGCAAACGTTGTCAGACCACGAAGAACTCGTTTGGTCGATCGCCTTCAGCCCCGATGGTAAAACCCTCGCCAGCGGCAGCAAAGATCAGAGCGTGAAGTTGTGGGATGTAGAAACGGGCAAGTGCCTCCAAACGCTCAAAGAACACACGCAGCAAGTCTATGCGATCGCCTTTAGCCCTGATGGCAAAACCCTCGCTAGTGGCAGTGGCGATGCGACCGTGAAACTCTGGGATGTCAGCACTGGCACCTGCCAGGACACGCTTCGGCGTGGACATACCGCCGCCATTCGTGCCCTTGCCTTTAACCCAGACGGTACGCTGCTGGTGAGTGGCAGCGAAGATGGCTCCGTGCAACTGTGGGATGTACACAAATGTACTCGGCTACGGCAGCTCAAGTTCGATCGCCTCTACGAAGGCATGGACATCACAGGCGCAACCGGACTCACCGATGCCCAAAAATCCTCACTCAAAGCACTCGGCGCGGTGGAATCGGAAAAGTGACCGGGGCGATCGCTTCGGCACGACAAGCTGGAATAGCACAGATACCGTGCTACAGTGCTTTTATGATCCGGTCGTTTAAAGACTCTGGAACAGAAGATATCTTTAATGGTAAGTCGTCCCAAGCCGCTCGAAAGGTTTGTCATCGTCTTTATGGAAGCAAGCACGTCGAAAGCTCGATTTACTGGATTCTGTGATCACTGTAGATGAGCTACGAGTGCCGCCTGGAAATCGCCTGGAAGGACTCAAGGGCGATCGCAAAGGACAGTTCAGTATCCGCATCAATGACCAATACCGGATCTGTTTCGTTTGGACAGAGGCAGAACCGGATGATGTTGAAATTGTGGACTATCACGGTTAGCAAAGAGGAAGACATGATGAGAGTACCAACCCATCGATCGCCCACCCATCCAGGAGAAATGCTGCTTGAGGAATTTTTGCTACCAATGGGATTGACTCAACGCGAATTAGCCGATGCCATCCATGTTCCGTATCAACGGGTCAATGAATTGGTGAACGGGAAGCGTGGCATAACACCCAGTACGGCATTAAGGCTGGCTAAGTTTTTTGAGGTTTCTGCTGCTTTTTGGATGACGCTGCAATTGCGCTGGGATCTCTATCATGCTCAAGAGGACGAAGCGCAAGAACTGGAGAAAATTCGTCCTCGTGCGGTGTAAGGAGCGATGACTACGTTGCCGCTAACTGAGCCTGTTGACTTAGAGGTGCCTTCATTGCCCCGATCGGCTCTAGATGAGCTGTGTCATTTTTTGCAATACCTGCAATTCAAATACAAAGTGGACTTAGAGTTACCACTTGAGGCGCTTGAGGATGAGATAGACAGCTTCGATGCCGATACGGCTTTGCAGGAACCGGGGGACATCTCGTTGTCTAGCCTGAAGCAAAAATTGGGTTTGGGATGAGCTATTAAGTCCTTACTGAACTCACGGAAGCTCAAAAATCCCTACTGAAAGCACTGGGCGTAGTGGAATGGGAGAAATAGCGAGGCGATCGTGGTAAGGCTAAAAGCACCCATCGAAAAGCTTCAATGGTTAGTCAACCTTAATGCCAACGTGTTGCAGTATCTGAGCAAGCGTTAACACCAATTCTGAGAACGTCGGTGACAGAATGCGGGTTTCACCTCGAAACAATGCCACCTGATACTCTCCATCCACCCACTGATACACCGAAAACGTAGGCTGCTTGGGTGTGCCGATGTAGCGCCGTCCGCCTAACCCCAAGTAATCCACGATCCAAAACTCCAGAATGCCCATCTCCTCGTAATCTGCTGCCTTGCGCTGGTAGTCATCGCGCCAATTGGTGCTGACGACTTCCACTACCAGGGGCATCGATCGACCTTGCATTAACGTAGATTCTGGCTGCCAGCGGGGTTCATCTGCTAATTTCGTCTGATCCACCACGACCACATCTGGCAGATAACCCGACTGTTCGCTAAACGGCTTGACGGTACAGCTTTTGGGGATGAAATACGGCAACCCTAACCGATCCATTTCCACCGACAGTCTTCGGTTCAGGTAGCCCCCGACCTGTTCATGCAGCCCGGTTGGTTTCACTTCACACACTCTCCCATTGATTAGCTCATACCGCCCATCCTCTGGATACCAGGCAATAAACTCATCAAAGGTTGTGAGTTGGGGAGTGGCTTGCACCATAGCGATGTCCTGCTTAAACGCTTATGTTGAGAGCTTGCGGCACGATCGCTCTTCAGCAATGACCACTAAACCAATGCTACCGCACCTCCTGGATCTCGTTTTTTTGAGCAGCAAAGATCTGCAAGCGATCGTGCCGCTTTGCCCGCAACACTAAAATTAAGGGCTTTAAGTAATTTCTCTGTCGCGCCTGTAATCCTTGATCTGCCTATACTGCATCAGGTCTTTGCTGAGAAGGGATTTGACAATGAACGAGCTTAACCGATGGATGCTGCTACCGCTGGCGATCGGGCTGGTAAATTTGAGTGTCGCCACTCCAGCCTTGACGCAGGAAAAACGAGTCAGAGCGTTAACCGTCGCCGGGGATGCACAGGTGCAAATTCCAACCACAACAACAGGTGTTAACGTCGGCATTGACGTTCAAGGGAAGGATGTCAACACTGTTCAAAAAGAAGTGGCGCGTCGCACGTCAGCGGTTGTAACACTGCTGAGAGCACAAAAGGTGCAGAATCTAGAGACGACAGATCTTGAACTGGAGCCGATAAGCGACTACAGTTCAAGATCTCAGCGGCAAATTGTTGGCTACCGCGCTACTAACACCATTAGTTTTCAGGTTCCAAATGCGCGGGTAGGTAGCATTTTAGGTGAAGTTGTCAAAGCTGGAGCGAATCGGATTAGTAGCCTGACCCTCTTTTCTTCTGAAGAGGTGATTGAAGCAGCGCAGAAGAAAGTTATTCGAGAGGCATTTCAGAATGCTGAACAAAAAGTCAGGCTGCCCTGAGTGCTATGAAAGCCACTCAACAGGAAGTGTCAGAAGTCCAAATCCTCGCGCCTCGACCCAACGTAGTTGGTAGAATCTTTAATTACTCTGATAACGGAGCATCTGGTAGGGTAGACGCATTAGAAGCAAGAACTGCTAGGCTTGACTCTCAGCAGTTTTCAACCGTAGTGACTGGCTCCCAAATAGTTAGCGCAACTGTCACCTTGAAAATTAGTTACTGATACCGACAATTTACAAGGTTGGCGTTTTAAAGGATTGGCGATCTACAGGCTCGGCGATCGTTCCATACAGTACAATAAGTCGTACATCATTGGACTGGCTCATGGAAAGTCTGAGTGCCAGCGAAGCGAGAGCAAATTTGTTTAGACTGGTTGAGCAAGTGAATCAAGACCACCTGCCGCGAGAAATTACCAGTCGCAAAGGAAACGCGGTGTTGCTGTCAAAAGCCGATTGGGATAGTTTGCAGGGAACCCTTTATTTGCAAGCGGTGCCGGGTTTGGTGCAGGTAGTAAGAGCGGCTGAACAGTCCGATGATTGGGTGTCGGAAGAGACGTTTTTGGAGCATCTAAATTTGGAGCATCTCAATGGCGTGGACGATTCAGTTTAGTCGTCAAGTCCTTAAAGATGCGAAAAAGCTACGGGCTGCCAACTTAGAGGCGAATCTAACCCGAACTGACGCTACTCAAACGTCAGTTCGGGTTAAGGGGATTTTGCCATGACTTTGACGAAAGAATCGCCTTTTCAGGCAACGGCAGAATCACGGTTTCAGCTTATCCCGAACTCAGGTTACTTAGTTGACGACCATGCGCCTGACGCAGGCTAACAATTCAAATACGCATAGAAAGCTTAGTGCTACGTTTAAAGTTGATTGCCGTCGCTGCTTTGAGCTGATCGATCGTAGAGTCTATCTCACCTTAGCCCTTGACCATTCCAGCCTCATTAAGCAAACTGGTTCAGCAGCCAAAATGCTCCCGTTTTGAGGATTCTTCCGTATGCTTCAGATTACTCAAGCCCCCCAAAGTCCAGTGCTGGTGCAACAGCGCTTCTCGATCTTAGGGGTTGCCTCTCCCTTCTACGCTGGCAACAACCTGATGATGACGATCGATGGTCAATTTCGCACCACTGGACCAGAGATCAATGTCGATGGCACCTGGCAGATCGATTTCTTGTTTCAGCAAGCAGGCAACCGCCGTCTCAAAATTCAGGTGGGGACTGAAAGCGTCGAACTGACCATTCCAGTGGTCTCCACAGCACCACAAGCAAGACAACTTCAGTTTACCCAGGTGCCCACTCGACTGCCTGTACTGCAAACCGCGACGATCGGGGGTACAGCAGCCAATTTCCCCGACGGTAGCGCGCTCATTTTACGCGCCGATCAGCAGTTTGATCTGGCAAAACCGTTTGTGAACGCGGGCAAATGGCAAACGACCATTGGGTTTAACCAACCGGGTAAGCGGGTGCTGGAAATTATTAGCTCGGATGGACGCGATCGCGCTCAGACGGCGATCGATGTCATTGCGGCTCAACCACGCCCTCCCCGCGTCAGCTTTACTAATCCACCTAAACAAGTAAAGGTAGAAGCCACCCTTACGCTTACAGGCGACGCAACCAACTACAACAATGGCGACCAGCTCATTTTACGGGCAGACCAAACGCTAGAACTGGCTCGTCCCAGAGTTCAGGATGGCAAGTGGCAGGCTCAAACCGTGTTACGTCAAACCGGGCAACGTCTCATCGAAATCATTGGCTCTGAGCAAGACAAAGCCCAAACCATCATTCAGGTGATCAGCGCTGAAGCGGGTACATTCCAGGTACAGCCCCGCGCAACCTGGACTAGCACTCCCTCGCCATCTGACCTACCCAACCTACAGCCTAAAGGCATTACGCTGCATCACACCTTTCTTAAGAACGCGCCAGCGACGAACGCCTCGATCGCAGACGAAGCCGCCCGTATGCGAGTCATCTACAACGGTCATGTGAATGGCAACGGCTGGGCTGATATTGGCTATCACTTCATCGTTATGCCGAGTGGTCGAGTTTACTCTGCACGGAGTGAAACAAAGCGGGGTGCCCATGATGTGGTCAACGACGGTCTAGGCGTTGCCTTTGATGGTGTCTATAGCACCGTCACGATCAACCAGGCTATGTACAACGCGGCAGTGGCACTGTGTACGCTGCTCTGCAAGCGGTATGGCATTACCAATACGGTCACTCCTATTCCCACGCCCACGGGCGATTTTGGTACTCGCAACTTACCCCGCATGATGGGACATCGCGATCGCGTCGCCACAGAATGCCCCGGCACCGAAGGTGGGAGAACCGTCCGATTACCGGATATTCGTCAAGCCGTGAATGGCAATTTAGCGTCTTAACATTTAGCGTCTTAGAAATGGCAGGTGCAGCCTACGGCTCAAGACTGAAAAGACCTTAATACTGACGTTATTTAGACCACCTACTGATTATTTCCTTAAGCGTAAAACAGCAACGGTTTCTCGGCTCAAGTTTTAAAGCGATCGCGCCTGGAAATGTACCAAAGGATAGAAGTTAGATCTCATTAGCTAGATCATGATTAACGCATTGAGAAGCTCATCATCATTCTGACAAAGCAGTCCGCCACCGGGTAGGTAGACTGCTTTTTTTTGTTTAGTCGGTGAGTGGATGCTTCCCTCAACCCGGTTTGAGCCAGCAACAACCTGATCCAAATGCCCTGATCCAAATGCTGAGATGATTAAGCATGAATGAATCATTAAACGCTGACCGCTAACACTTCTCCCATGTCTTTTTCTATCAACCAATTCTTTCGTTTAACCGATCGCGCCTCTCTCTCTGTACGGATGACGCAGGTGGGGTTGGTCATCACCATCTTTTTTGTGGGGTTGGCGGTTCTGGCTCCAGCATTGCAATCTTTTGGTTGGCTGCAAGACCCGACAGAATTTTTGGCAAACCCACCGCAAGAGCCACCTTCTTGGACACATTGGTTTGGCACAACGCGACTGGGCTACGATGTGCTGTCTCGTACGGTGTTTGGCAGTCAGGCAGCGCTTCAGGTGGTGATTCTGGCAACCCTGCTGAGTTTAATCATTGGGGTGCCGTTGGGCATGGTCAGCGGCTATTTGGGCGGCAAGCTCGATCGCCTCCTGCTGTTTTTAATGGATACTATTTACACGCTACCGGGATTACTGCTGTCGGTGACGCTGGCGTTTGTGGTGGGTCGTGGGGTATTGAATGCGGCGATCGCGCTCAGTATTGCCTATGTGCCACAGTACTATCGCGTCGTTCGCAACCATACCGTGAGCGTCAAAACAGAACTCTTTATTGAAGCGGCACAGGCAATGGGCGCGTCTACCTGGGCAATCCTCAGCCGCTACTTGTTTTTGAATGTGGTGCAAAGCGTGCCAGTCTTGTTTACACTCAACGCCGCCGATGCCATTCTCACATTGGGCGGACTGGGCTTTTTGGGCTTAGGCTTGCCCGAAGAAACCGCTGAATGGGGCTATGACCTACGGCAAGCGTTAGATGGACTTTCTACAGGCGGGATCTGGTGGACGACCTTGTTCCCCGGTCTGGCAATGACCGTGATGGTCGTCGGACTATCGCTCCTGGGTGAGGGGCTAAATGAGTGGATTAATCCTTCATCAAGAGTGCGATCGGGCGATACAGGCGGGCTGAAACCAGGTGGAGAGTGAGCGCAGAGGAGGCAAAGGGAGCAGAGGGGCAGAGGGAGCAGAGGGAGCTAAAAAAACCTTTGAAATTGAGGGTTGAATGCGTCAGGGAAGGAGGTTGCCTGCTTCCCTAGCTTCCCCTGTCTCCCCTGCCCCCTGCCTTCCGATCGCCACCCGCAGAATTCCACTGACAGCACTAATGGCTTCATCAATCAGTCAAGTTATCAAAAAGATTACCATTCCAGATTCATTGCAGCTTTAAGGATACTGAGCGGCAATGCTATTATTTCTGAGAACTCATTCATGGAAGGGCGAGTTTCTATGGCGCAAGCGCCTGTGTCTCCAGTAGTGTTGGTGATTTTGGACGGTTGGGGCTATCGAGAAGACACTGACTGTAATGCCGTTACAGCAGCGAAGACCCCGGTGATTGACAGTCTTTGGGCAACCTACCCCCATACGTTGATTCGCACGTCGGGTAAGGACGTGGGGTTGCCAGATGGGCAAATGGGCAACTCGGAAGTAGGGCACCTGAACATTGGCGCAGGGCGAGTGGTACCGCAAGAATTGGTACGCATTTCGGATGCGGTAGAAGATGGCACGCTGCTGAGCAATGCGGCGCTGGTTAAAGTCTGTCAGGATGTGAAGCGTAACGGCACGAAGCTGCATCTGGTTGGACTATGTTCGGATGGTGGCGTGCATTCGCACCTGATGCACCTGTTTGGGCTGCTGGATCTGGCAAAGGATCAGCAGCTTGAGGATGTGTGCATCCACGTCATTACAGATGGTCGTGATACCGCGCCCACCGCGGGCAAAATTTCGGTTGAGAAGATTCAGGCTTATGTTGCTGATCGCGGCATTGGGCGCATTGCCACCCTCAGTGGACGCTACTACAGCATGGATCGGGATCACCGCTGGGATCGCGTGCAGCTTGCGTATGACGTGATGGCGCAAGATGGCGAAGGGGATGGTCGATCGGCGCTGGAAGTCTTACAAGCATCCTACGCAGACGGGGTAAATGACGAATTTGTGTTGCCTACGCGAATTGCGCCCGGTGCCGTGCAGCCTAGAGATGGGGTGATTTTCTTCAACTTCCGCCCCGATCGCGCTCGCCAGTTGACGCAGGCATTCGTTGATCCCGCCTTTGATGGTTTCCCGCGAGACCAGGTAAAACCCCTATCGTTTGTGACCTTTACGCAGTACGATTCGCAGCTACCCGTTGCGGTTGCCTTTGCACCACAGGATTTGACCAACATTCTGGGCGAAGTAATTGCTCATCACGGTCTGCGCCAGTTTCGCTCGGCTGAAACCGAAAAATACGCCCATGTCACCTACTTCTTCAACGGTGGCATTGAAGATCCCTTTGCTGGCGAAGATCGGGAACTGGTACCCAGCCCAATGGTAGCAACCTACGATAAAGCCCCTGCCATGTCTGCTGAGAAGGTGACGGAGGTGGCGATCGCGGCGGTGAAAAAGCGCGTCTACTCGCTCATCGTCCTGAACTACGCCAATCCTGATATGGTCGGTCATACAGGCAAAATAGAGCCAACGGTCACGGCACTGGAAGCGGTCGATCGCTGCCTCGGTCGTTTGCTGGAAAGCATTATCCAGGCAGGTGGCACGACGCTCATCACAGCCGATCACGGCAACGCTGAAGTGATGTGCGATGGGCAGGGCAACCCCTGGACAGCCCATACAACCAATCCTGTGCCCTTCATTCTGGTGGAAGGCGAAGGGCGCAAAATCCCCGTACACGGAACGGAGGTACCCTTGCGTGAAGATGGTCGCCTTGCCGATATTGCGCCTACCATCCTTGACATTCTGAAGCTGCCTCAGCCACCTGAAATGACGGGGCGATCGATGATTCAGTCGGCTGAATTTGAAGTGAAGCCCAACCGGACTCCGGTGCAGGTGTCGCGGTAGGGGGAGGGAGTTGTTGGTTGTTGGTTTCTAGTTTTTAGAAGGAGTCGGGAACGGCTCATGCACTAACAACTAACAACTGGTTCAACTCAAAACTCATAACTTCCAGGCTGACCGCTAAGAGGCAGAGGGCTTGTGCTTGCTAGAAGACAGTTCGATCGCAAGCACTGGTTTTAGAGCAGAAACCGTTCGATCGCAGCAGCAACTCCATCCTCCTCGACATCAGGAGCCACCCAATCGGCTAGAGCCTGGACGGCTTCTGGCGCATTGCCCATTGCAATACCAACGCCAGCGTATTCAATCATCTCCACGTCGTTGAAATTATCGCCGATCGTCATGACGTTTTCTGCCGTGATCCCCAGATGTTCTTCTGCCAGATAACGCACCGCCGTACCTTTGCTGACAAGGGGATTGGTGGCTTCAAAAAAGGTGGCAACGGATTTGGTCAGGTACAGTTCAGCAGGCGTGTAGCGGGTCTGCAAATTGCCTAGCAGCGTCGTGATCAGGTCGGTGTCGTCGCTGAGCGCCAGGACTTTTGTAGGTTCCGTTGCTAATGCCGTTCGCAAATCTCCGACAGGAATGGGAGTGACACCAGAACGCTCGGCATACTCTTCCGTTTCAGGCGTAATCTCCCGCACGTAAAGCTGGTCGTTGATGTAGAAGTGGACAGAGAGGAGCGATCGCAGCTCTGGCTGTTCAAAATAATCCAGAAGCTGAAGCACCAGTGCCTTGGGCACCGTCCAGTGACGATAGATTTCCTGCGTTGTCGGATCTTGAATCAACGCACCTTGATACGCCATCAACGGCAGGGTAGACCCAATCGCCTGATGGAAGCGCACCGCTGCCTGATACATGCGCCCCGTCGCGATCCCCACCTGAATGCCCTTTGACTGCGCGGCACGGACTGCCTCAATCACAGGCTTGCGGATCTCGTTTGAAATACCCGCGATCGTGCCATCAATATCGAGCACGAGGAGTTTGATGTCGGTGGAAGGGGAGGGGTTTGGCATGGGGAAAGGATAAAGGATAAAAGGGTTGAGAGCGGTCAAGGGGGGAAAGGATAAAGGATAAGGGATGAAGGATAAAAAGGTTGGAGAGCGGTTAACGTCAGCTTTTTAGCCTTTAGTTTTTAGCCTTTAGCCTTTAGTTTTTAGCCTTCTGCCTTCTGCCTCCTGCCTTTTCCCCCAATCGCCCATTACTTTCCGTTCATTACCAAATTAACCGCTGATAATGTGAAAGCAAATCTCATAGTAGCTTGTAGGCTATGGCTGAGGCACAGGGTCGTCGTCGAGCAGTGGGTCAGGTGTTGTTCGCATCACTTTGGCTGATACTGCTTGTGTTGGTGGTAAAAGTCTGGATTGGTTGGGCAACGCTGTCCTTGAGCTTGCTTGCAGAATCACTCCAAACGTTGATGAATGGGTTTAGTATTCTTTTGAGCGCGATCGCCATCACGTCGCGTTATCCGGCTAGCCGGGACGTGAGCGGACACGGTCGAGTAGAAGCCGTTTTAGCGCTGTTGTTGGCTGCCCTCATGGGGTTCGCGTGCCTTAGTCTACTAGCGGTGGCGACGCAGCAGCTAGGGGCGATCGGGCAAGATGCCGCTAATGTGTTGCCGCTACGCATGAGTGCTCCCCTCTTTCAGCTTTTAGGTGTGGTGCTGGCGATTAACTTCTGCCTCGCCTGCTTTCAGCGCTACGAGGCAGGTCTGTTAGAAAACAATGCACTGCGCTTCAGTGCCTCTCATCTGTTTCAAGATACGTGGCTGGTGCTTCCAGTGATGGCAGCGTTAGTGGGGGTTGGGCATGGCTATCTCTGGCTTGATCCCTTACTGACGATCGGCATGCTGGTGATAGCCGTTTGCAACTGCTGGCGCGTCTTTAATTGGCAGTTGCCATCGTTGATGAAACAAATGGCGATCGCCCCCGAAGCTCTGGCACAAACCATTCATCAGGTAGAAGGGATCACTCACTGCTACGGCATCCAATCTCGTGGAGTCGTCGGTCGGCAGGTCTTTGTTGAAATGCGGCTGATTCTACACCCCGAATGCATGAGCGTGGCACGCACGATCGCCGAACGAGTAGAACGGGTCATCCGCGATCGCTATGGTCCTGCCAAGGTGGTGATTTATATTGATAGCGATCGACCGAGGGAAGAGGGTTAGGAGGCAGAAGGCAGGAGGCAGAAGGCAGAAGTTCATTCGCGATCGCTACGGTTCTGCAAAGGTAGTGATAGAAAAGCCCTAGAAAAACCAAGGATGCAAAGTATTTCGTAGACCTAAAAAGCCTTTGGTAAGCCTGCCTGCTTCAAAACGGCATTCGCTATATGACGCGATTTGATGAAACTGTCTACCACAAAGCGGCGATCGGTAATGGGGCTATACCAGATTTCATGATCGCCTTTCCCGTGTCGCTCAAAGAAACAGCCTGCTCCTGTCAACAACTTCTTGAGTGCCGGGGTCAGTGATGCTGCCATCTATGATGCCAGTTCGATTAACTCTTGCCGATGGCTGTTGAGTTGCACCGCTATCGCACCTGCATAATCAGCAGCAATCACGCGATTGAGCAACAGCAGATCAGGGACTAGATCCCGCAGCTTTCGACTCAGGGCTTCAATGGTATCGGCTTCAGTGGCTAATCCTGGCACATCGTCGCTCGTTGCCACCCAGACCGATGCATCATTGTCCCAGACGGCATCAACTTGATAGACGATAGGTTCCATGTTTGCCTCTCTTGTCTCCATAGGGCACGCCAGACGATCGCGATGCAATCAATTGTAGACAATGGCTCTACTGGGCGGAAGGCGCGATCGACCCAAGAGCGATTAACCTCAAGACCTCGGAGGTCGGATTAGCAACCTTTTGTGCCGATTAGTCATAACCCAGGAACCACAACATTCCAATGCGCTTGGATGAGATCAACATTACGCCTTCATCCCAGCAATCTCCTATGCGAAAGACACCAAATCCGGCTTCACTTTCAAAATAGTAATCGTCAGGTGTCCGCCAGTGTATACGCCGTTTGACGTTGGTTACAAAATGACAAGGCTCACCAATGAATTGAAGCAGTTTTTGAGTAAATTCGATCGCTGGCTCTACGTAGTCGAAGGCAGAAGGCTCCGCTGATACGCTATGAGTCAGTAACCACACGATTATCCTTTCAGCTTCTTGAGAAGACGGAATTTCCCACCAAGGCTGAATTGCGTGATGTTCAGATAAATACTTCTTGTAGGGTTCATCCAGACGATCGAGAAATCTGTTAGCAAGGACAACCGGATCGATTGAGCCTTCCAAGCTTTCGCTAGTTTCAATCTCCTTGATGATCAAGAACGCCATACCGAGATCCATCGTGTTCTCAGCATCCGTTGCTCCAGCCTCAATCACTTGCTGAAGCTGAAGGGCTTCTTCAGACAAACATGGATGGAATTTAATCTGGGGCATCAATGCACCTTCAACCCTACAATCTACCGACGAATATAAACAAACTGTCTCACCAACTAATTTCGCAAGTATAGCCCTGACGCTTTGCATGTGCGATCGCTGAACGGGTGGAGCGTGCGATCGCTCAAGACCTCTGAGTCTCCGAGACCTCGGAGGTCTAATCGGCAGGCGAATTCTCTACAATAGAGCTATCCTCCATCGCTGAGGTTGATGAGGCGAAACGCTGAAGGGAAACCATGATGCCAGATAGTGTTGAGTTGCAGATTCCGTTTACGTCACTGATAGATGCGATTACATCTTTGGGACTGGAGGACAAGCTGAAACTGCTAGAACTGTTAGAAGCACAGATTGCTGACGCAGAAGACGACTTGCTGGAGCAAGACCCAACAGTGCTAGCAGAAGTAGAGGAGGCGCGGAGAGCTTACAGAACTGGAGAGTATCAGACGATTCAGGACTACATCGCCATCGGTCTGAACAAGCCTCATGAGCTATAGGGTCATCATTCCTAAACCCGTGCAGAAACAGCTTGGTAGCCTACCAAACGATGTGCGAGCGAGCATGGTAGAGAGGATCTCACTGCTTGCCGAAAACCCTCGCCCACCAGGAGTCAAAAAACTAAAAGGGGTTGACCATGAATACCGCATTCGAGTGGGAGACTATCGCATTCGCTACGAGATCGAAGATCAAGATTCTGTTTTGGTGATTTTAAATTGCAGGCACCGAAAAGATGCTTACAGAAATTAACCAGGAAGAAGCATGAAGAGCCGCTATACCATTCTCATTCAGTGGTCTGATGAGGATCAGTGCTACGTCGTTAGCCTTCCTGAATGGGGAGACTTTTGCCACACGCATGGAGAAACCTACAGCGAAGCCTTGACCAATGCTGAGGAGGTTCTGGAGTTATTGATTGAATCTGCTATCAAACAGGATGAATCTCTACCAGAGCCGACCGTCTTTGGCACGTCATTGTAGACTGCTTGAGGCACCAGAACGAAAACCCGGTTGCATTAAGACCTCGGAGGTTTTAGAAACCTCCGAGGTCTGCCTGAATTCCTTACAATAGAGTCTGTCTCCTTCAATGGCATTCCCTTGGCTTCTCCTGCCTCCCCTCCAACCAAACCGCTCATCCTCCTCATCGACGGGCATTCGCTGGCGTTCCGTTCCTACTTTGCCTTTGCGAAAGGTCGCGATGGTGGACTCCGCACGAAATCGGGCATTCCCACCAGCGTCTCGTTTGGCTTTCTCAAAGCGCTGCTGGAAACGATGGAGGCGGAGAAACCGCAGTATGTGGCGATCGCCTTTGACCTGTCTGAGAAAACCTTTCGTCACGATGCCGATGAAACTTACAAAGCGGGCAGAGCCGAAACACCGGAGGATTTCATTCCCGATCTGGCGAACCTGCAAGAGCTGCTGCTGGCGCTAAATCTGCCCATTCTCACGGCAGAAAACTACGAAGCCGATGACGTGATTGGGACGCTGGCACGACGGGCGAGTGTAGAGGGCTTTCTGGTCAAGATTTTGAGTGGCGATCGTGACCTGTTCCAACTCGTGGATGTCGAGGCAACTACGAAAGTCCTTTACCTCAGCACGGTCTACGGCAAAGGCACACCGCCACCCAGAGAATTTGGCGTGGAGCAGGTGAAGGAGAAAATGGGGATTCTGCCCTCGCAGGTGGTGGACTACAAAGCGCTGTGCGGCGACAGTTCCGACAATATTCCCGGTGTGAAGGGGATTGGCGATAAGACGGCGGTGCAGCTACTCACCACCTACGGATCGCTGGAGAAGATTTACGAGTCGCTGGATCAAATCAAGGGTGCCGTGCGGCAGAAGCTAGAAGCGGGCAAAGACGAAGCGCGACATTCGCAGTGGATGGCGCAGATTCACCTGGACGTGCCGCTGGACGTGGATTGGGAGTCGTGCCGCATCCGCGATTTTGATGAAACCGCTGTGAATGCACTGCTGGAAAAGCTGGAATTTCGCACCTTTATCGATCGCATCCAGAAAGTTCATCGCCAGTTCAGCGGTGTGCAGGCAGAACCGTCCCAGGATGCAGCATCAGCAGAGAATCAGAAAGCGGCTGCCACACCTCAATACCGGGAAGATGGCGATCTGTGGTTCTTCAGCGCTGAAGATACGATCGCTGCCCAGAAAGTCCTTTCTGTAGCCATTACGCCTCACATCATTGATACGCCTGAGAAGTTGACCGAGCTAATCGATCGCCTCAAAACCTTCACCAGTCCTGAAACCCCCGTCGCCTGGGACACCGAAACCACAGCCCTCGAACCCCGTGATGCCGACCTGGTTGGGATTGGCTGCTCTTGGGGTGCCGCGTTAGACGACATGGCATACATTCCGCTGGGACACACCAGCAGCAGCAATCTCGACAAAGCTGCCACCCTGGAAGCACTGCGTCCCATTCTCGAAAGCGCCGACTATCCCAAAGCCTTACAAAATGCCAAGTTCGATCGCCTCGTGTTGCGCTGTCAGGGTATCCATCTGGCAGGCGTGATCTTCGATCCCATGCTGGCAAGCTACGTCCTCAATCCCGATGAAAGCCATAACCTGACGGAGTTGAGCAGCAAACACCTGAACATCACCGCGCAGAGCTACACCGATCTGGTGCCCAAAGGAAAGACGATCGCCGATATAGATGTTCCTGCCGTCGCAGACTACTGCGGCTTGGATGCCTACACCACCTTTCTCCTGGTGCCCAAACTACGCGCCCTACTAGAGGAAGTTCCCGCCCTGCATCGGCTGTTGCTGGACGTGGAGCAACCGCTGGAACCTGTGCTGGCAGAGATGGAATACTGCGGGGTGCATATTGACGTTGCTTATTTGAAAGAACTGTCTAAAAAGCTAGAGACGGATCTGGCGGCGATCGAGCTTCATGCCTACGACGTTGCCGGACAGAAATTTAACCTCGGCTCACCTAAACAACTCAGCGATCTGCTGTTTAACACCCTGGGACTGGACACCAAAAAATCGCGCCGCATGAAGACGGGCTTTTCCACCGATGCTGCCACGCTGGAAAAACTGCAAGGCGATCATCCCGTCATCGATGCCATCTTGGAGCAGCGCACCCTCAGCAAGCTGAAATCCACCTACGTCGATGCACTGCCCCTGCTGGTGCGTCCCGATACCCATCGCGTCCACACCGACTTCAACCAGACGGGCACGACCACCGGACGGCTCTCCTCCTCCAACCCCAACCTGCAAAACATCCCGATTCGTACTGCCTTCAGTCGCCAGATTCGCAAAGCCTTCGTCTCCGAACCTGGTTGGGTGATGGTCGCCGCCGACTATTCCCAAATCGAACTCCGCATTCTGACCCACCTCAGCCAGGAACCCATCCTGCTCGACACCTACCGGGAGAATGGCGACATCCACACGCTGACGGCACGACTGCTGCTGGAAAAAGACGACATCAACTCCGAAGAACGCCGCCTCGCCAAAATCATCAACTTCGGCGTGATCTACGGCATGGGTGCCCAACGGTTTGCACGAGAAGCAGGCGTAAAAGTCAGCGAAGCCCGCCTGTTTATCGATCGCTTCAACGATCGCTACTCCAACGTTTTCCAATACCTCCAGCAGATGCAGCGCGAGGCGATCGCCAATGGCTACGTCGAAACCATCCTCGGTCGTCGCCGCTACTTCAACTTTGCCAGCGAATCACTCAAGCGGTTGAGAGGCACAGATGCAGGGGCGATCGACCTCACCAAACTCAAACTCCGCGACCAGTACGATGCCGGATCGCTCCGTGCCGCTGCCAATGCCCCCATTCAAGGCTCCAGTGCCGACATCATCAAAATTGCGATGGTCAAACTCCACGACCTCATCGAACCGTATCAGGCACGCCTCTTGCTGCAAGTCCACGACGAACTTGTCTTCGAGATGCCCCCCCACGAATGGGCAGAACTGGGACCTAAAATCAAAGCCACAATGGAATCGGCAGTTGAGCTATCCATTCCCCTAGTTGTGGAAATCCACTCTGGCGAAAACTGGATGGAGACAAAGTAGTTAAGCGTGGTGCTAGTCAAAAACGATTAATGAGGGGAAACTCACATGGCATCTAACACTTCTTTAGAAGAACGCCTTGCAGCAGTAGAAGCAGCGATCGCGGAGTTACAAAAGCAGGTTGTGGCTTCTCAGCCGACAAATTGGCTGCAACAAATTACAGGATCTTTCAAAGATGAACCTGCGTTTGAGGAGGTTCTTGCGTATGGGCGAGCGATTCGCCAAGGGGATGAGTCTATTCTTGTGGACTCCCCGCAACTACGCGATCGGCAGGATTGTCACACTGCCACCTTCATAGGCTTGTACCCTGAGTTCAAACCCTTCCAGTAAAGCCATTCCTACTAAAGGTGCCGTATCAGAGGCATTGATCTCAATCACCCGAAGCTGACCGTCCCAGATGACTGTCCCACGATAGACATCAAATGTTCTACGACTCCCATCAGCTAGAAACCCCGCCTGCTGTGTAAACCAAGTCAACGCTAGATCCGCAGTTATGGTTAATGGCAGCGTCAAGCCTCCCGTAAAGCCCGTGTCAATGACGGCGCGAATCCCTTGCTTCTTTTGCTGATCGCCAATCACGGCAAGCTGAACAACCGCCTCCCGATTCTGCACAAAACCAAAAATCATTGTGCTTCTACCGGGGTATGAAATCCCAAACGATGAACCGGACCAGTGCCAATCCGAACACACCAAGGTTGAGCATCGGGAAGGCGTTGGAAAAGCCGATCGGCTGCACTCAAGCTATCATCGCCAATCTCAAACTCACCCGTCTCGATATCGATCGCCACAATCTTGTTCCGGTGGTTTGGCTCAACCTGAAGCCGGATTTTGGATTCATAGAGGGCATTGCCCCGTTGGGTAAATTCTTCTTTACTATATCGGGGTCGTCGTTGGTGAAACCTCTCTTCTGGAGAAACTGCCATGAGTTTGACCTCGCTGCGACTTGCACCCTTTATTTTAGCCTGGGCAGTCGATCGCTAGTTTCAGAATTTGTGTTGGGTTTCGCAATGCTCCACCCAACCTACAAGATCAGCGATCGCTGTTTCATGGCTTAGTTCTGTTGACCCGTAATGATCGAGATTTTGGCAAGGTGCTAGGGTTACTCATCGAAGACTGGACGGTTTGAAGCATCAACAGAAATAGCCGTGCCGATCGCGGCATAACGACCCCGTTCACCCGCCGCTAGTAACCTCTTGAACTCAGCAACCAACTTCATACGGTCGGTGTGCAACGGGATTGTTATGCCGTGTCTTCACGAGTAGCTTCCCGTCGGATCGATCCACTCAACTTTGTGAAGGATTATCTACCTGTTGCTGAAGCTGTTGGACTTCCTCGATCGATAAACCTGTTGAAGACGCAATGAGATTTATGTTTACGCCTCCCCGCAGCAGGTTGAGGGCGATCGTCCGTGCTTTTTCTTCTTGAGCCTCTCTCTGAATAGAGCGATAAACAGTAGACTCCTGCATGATATCTCTCCGTAGTATGCGATAAATAATCTCGTCTTCTAATTTTAACCCAGCTAAAATCCCTGATGCTGCCATCAGATTCGCTTGCGTCGCGGGGTCTGCAATCTGCTCCACCCTTTGAGCGGCTTGGCGCAAGGTTTCCTCTGCATCCGCACTTTGACCCAGAACCGCAAAAGGAATCAGCCCAGGGTATTGCAGGAAGAGTGATGCAGGTTGCTCCCACAGGCGAATCACTTCAAACTCATGGTGAGTGCGTTCCATCGTAAAGCTGGTTTGGTAAACCAACGCCGATCCGGTCTGCTTCAGGTAAATCACGACCTGTCGCATTGGTTTGGTCGGATCTCTTCGATAACCTCGGACACGGTAATCCAGCACACGGAACGGAATATTTTCTTTGGGGAGTGTTTGAAACTCGATATGCAAAATGGCTTTGTCCGATTCCAGGAAAATCAGGGCATCGGCTCGAATCGGGTCGAGGGAGAGTTCGGAGGGTTGGAGTTCTGTCAGGGTGACAGGCTCTCCGAGCAGCCAACTGGCAAAGTCGGCGGAGAAGTGCTCGGCAAGGAACCGACAAGTGTCGTCATACATGGGATGTTTATACTACTATGCTTTACCCATGATGCCTCAACACAAACTACTCACGGCTTTTTTCACGCAGACATACAAGTCCAGTCCCTATTACAGCTTGAGCGAAGAACAATTGTTGCTGCGAAAACATATCTGCTGAGAGATTCACCATTTCCTTTGAAAGAGCCGATCTCTCCTTGATGTCGCTTGGAGTAAGACGACCTGGTGTATTGCCAGCTACTATAAGCGATGCTGTATTTACAGTAGCTTGTACCTGATTTCCTACGGCTACTACAACGGACTGTATAAACAACAAAGAACCACAAGCAAATAAAGTACCGCCAAGTACATTGAGCAATCTGATACTGATAGGGAACTTCATTCCTCCACACTCCTCCACACTACTGGTGCCCTGCGGCATAACGGCAGAGTTGAGCGGTAGCAGATCACTCTAAACTCAACACCGAGATCTTTATGCTATCCGCTCCAACGTAGTGTTCGACTGCTTGGCATATTAGCCGACATCATTTTAGTGGCAGCCAGCACATCGTCCCAGTCTACAGAGGGTGACTTTTTCAGAGCGAGATCAAGCCACCTTTTTCGGTCTTGTTGCTCATGTCTCAGATGTCCAGTGTCTACATGGATTTCTGTCCGACACCAATGAGCGCAAACACTTTCGACACGCTCAGCCATCTCACTCATTAGCTTATTGTGAAAGGCACGAACTTCATCCAAAAACTTATCTCGCTTGATATAGTAGTGCCCTTGTGTTGCTGACCAAACTTGAATACCTTCCAATACAATGTCTGTGTTGTCCCAACTGATGATGACCGATTCTTCCGTAGACCATATCCAGATTCTAGGTGAGTTTTGAAGATAGGCGGCATCCAGGCGGCGAACACGTTGCCACGAGACTGCAAGTTCAAACATCTCTAATGCTTTATCTTCATCAGGTTGATTATCGACCCAATTTAATAAATCGCTCTCCCACTGAAACCAAGCTTTTTGGTCTTTCTCAAAAAAGCTGGAAAGCTTACTTGGCATCGGCTCAAGCACATCAGAAAGCATATCGAGAAGATCTTCCCACAGCCGCACTACGTAATAATCAACAAACGAGCCACCGTAGACGCTAGGAAATTGTTTAGCCCAATAATTAACCATTTCGTCAGAATAATTCAGCAAGAACTCTAAACCGACCTGTAAGCGGTAAAAACCTTCTGTGAAACCGAACCACGACAAGCTCAAATCAGGAGGCTTGCCCCACGGTTTCACTTCTTCTAGCGGGCAGAGATGAAAATCAAACAACATGAAGATGGTCTAGATAAACTGTCTTATCAAAGATACTTGATGTCCAGGGCTTTAAAATCGGGCAGACAAGTTTTAGCCACAGTCCTCACCGATAACTTAAAGCAGTCGAACAACGAAGTTGAGCCGCGAACGCCGCTTAGATCGCGTCGTCGGGCTAACGGTGTTCGTCGGCTCCAACGTAGAGTTGGGGTGCCGGTTACTCTGTAGTGTTCCCAAGCGCTAACAGTTAATACAAGGCAGCTCAACTATTAGTAGGCGGAAAGGTTCCGCCTAAGATCCCATAGTGGGTGGATAGGCAGAATGATTCGGCATAACACCCCAAATTTGGTGTTTAGGTAGAATTCTTCTGCACAATACGCTCCTGAGAGTGGATAAACAGGATCGTTTCGTATATTTTCATATTTCCTATGGAGACAAGCAAAGTACTAAAGGGTGCTGTATTTTCGTCCTCCTCGCGGAAAGGTAGTGACATACAGACTACGGTGCGATCGCGGTGAGCCGCCGATAGCTGCACCCGAATTCTCGCTTGACTCTGTTACAAGGTTTTAGGCAAAGTGTTTAGATCCTCGACTTTTGGTTAAAATTTAGCCATAAAAGCCGATCCCATCGTAGAAGTCCAAGATCTTTGCGTTAGTCCTAATTAACTCAAAACCTAGCCTTTATCCTTTAGCCTTTCTATGACTTCTCCTCCCATCGGTATTATTATGGGCAGTGATTCAGATTTGCCCACCATGCAGGACGCGATCGCTCAGCCACTAGGGGCTGTCGTCAATTACGACTACACACCACTTGCAGCAAGGGTTTCAGCCCCTAGCTTGTTTGTTGGGACGAGCGCGACAATGCTGATACCACAAGCTTTCAAGCTGGATTGATAATGCGCCCTAGCCTGGATTATTCACCAACTGCTGGAACGTTGATGGCAGAGACACCTCAAAAAAGACTGTTTTTTAGGCAAATCGCCAGGTTGACTTCATAGCAGGTCTTTCCGAGCTTTTCCAAAGTCGTCATGAATAATGCAGGCTAGAAGATGGTTACGATATTTGCACGGTGCAGGAATTGCTGGGGCATAAAGATGTCAAGACGACAATGGTGTATATCCACGTCATCAATCGAGGTGGGCGAGGTGTGAAAAGTCCATTGGATGGGTGATGAGATCGTAGTCAGGATAGTTTTGCTGACTAGAGAAACTGGTCTGTAATACCAATTCCTCAAGGTTAGGCTACAGATGGTATAAAGTAGCTGTTGGGTTCAAGCAGCAGATATGGCAGGCGTTTACAAACTCAAGATCACCGAAACGGAAGCCGACCTGAAGCAACGGCTTAGAACGCAAAAGACCGCTTCCGACAAAGAACGGCTTCAACTGTTGTATCTGCTGCAAACGAAGCAAGCCACCACCATCCAGTCCGCTGCCACCTTACTGGGTCGTCACCGCGTCACAGTGCAGGAGTGGTTGCGTCTTTACCGCCAAGGTGGGTTAGAGGCACTTCTAGCACACAAACCCCGCACCGGGCGACAACAGAGCATTCCTCAATGGGCACAAGAGGCGCTCAACAAACGCTTACACCAACCTGAGGGCTTCGAGAGCTATGGCGCGATCTGCCAGTGGTTAGAGAGTCAACTCGGCATCAGTGCTCCCTACAAAACCGTGCATCAGTTGGTGCATTACCGACTTAAAGCCTCACCGAAAGTAGCTCGTCCGGTCAGTGTGGCTAACACCGATGCGCGTGTCGAGGCATATAAAAAAACTCGCCGAGAACCTCGCGCTGTTAGCTTGGTACGCCGTCACCGTGCTGGGACTGCAAGGGCAAGTGCGTTACTTCTGCGAGGATGAGACCCGGATTGGACTGAAGACGATCAGTGGACGTAAGATCACCGCCAAGGGTGTGAAGCCCCAAGGCAAAGTGCAGTGGCAGTTTAAGGCGACCTATCTTTACGGCATCGTGGAACCGGCTACGGGAGACCATTTTTTCTACGAGTTCACACACCTCAACAGCGAGTGTTTCCAGGTGTTTCTGGACTTGGTGAGTGAGCAGTACAAAGACTGTATTCTGATCATCCAACTGGATCAAGCGGGTGCTCACAAAGCCAAACGGTTAAAGCTGCCGCACAACATCATCTTGCTGTTTCAACCATCACACGCTCCCGAAACCAATCCCATTGAGCGCGTATGGCAGCATTTCAAGTTGGGACTGCGGTGGCAACTGCCGAAGGATCTCGATGAGTTGCGGTTGTTGATGCACGCCCGGTTAGAAGCGATGACCCAAGCGGTGATTGCCTCCATTGTCGGTTGGCGCTCTATTCTGGACGCACTATCTGTAGCTGGTCTTTAAAGAATTGGTATAACGGTGGCAGGGGTTCAAGCGATCGTAGATGTGTACGATGAGGTTGCGATCGCACTTCCCATAAGAGCTGCTACGTCGGATCATAGACTGGCGATCTGGAATCGTTGCTCAGTATTGATGTTTCAGACGTTACAAACCAGGTAAGGCGGTTCCTATAAAAGAGACTACCGAATCGAGTAGAGTGGAAGTTCCTTTTCGAGTAACAAGGGACGAGCAGCATGGAGTATTCAGACCAACGGAAAACCCTGCCCCCCGCTCAAATCGAAGACC
>JAESFW010000124.1_pt1 | contig 145514 bp, 135 predicted proteins | sample 9269481 | NCBI WGS metagenome assembly JAESFW01 (sample SAMN14515350, study PRJNA621654) | algae metagenome | isolation source: Lyngbya sp. HA4199-MV5 and co-occurring heterotrophs from soil with... | place: USA: Ahupuaa O Kahana State Park, Hawaii | collected 2009-07-21 | reverse complement strand
TCCAGCCCCGGCAGCCGGTCGGTGGGGGGAGTGAGGGCGGCATCCATGCGCTCTTCGTACCGCGCGAAGAGCTGCTCGATGATGTCGTCCTTGTTGCGGAAGTGGTAGTACAGGTTGCCCGGGCTGATTTCCAGCTCGTCGGCGATGTGGTTCGTCGTGACATGAGGCTCGCCCTGCATGTTGAACATCGCGAGGGCGGCATCGAGGATGCGCTGGCGGGTATCGCGCGCCATCCGGGCCGATCCTAGGCCAGCAGCTTCTTCACCAGGTCCACGTACTTCTTCTGCGCGTCCTCCTGCGACGTGCCCTTGAGCTTGGCCCAGGCTTCGTACTTGGCGGTGCCGACGAAGTCGAAGAAGCCGGGCTTGTCGCCCTTCACGTCACCTTCCGCGCCCTGTTTGTACAGCCCGTACAGGCGCAGCAGCGTGTCGTTGTCCGGGCGCTCGCTCAGCGTCTGGATGTCCCTGGATGCCTGCTCGAACGCGTTCTTCAGATCTGCCATGGATGATCCCTCCCAGTGATCGGGGCCATCACACCACGGGTGGTGGGGGCGGTCAATCCGTGACGGGATTGTCGAATCCGGATCGCTCTGGCAACGTAGCCCGCAGGGCGGTCGGAGGGGCTGGCCCACACATTGCGAGGGTTGGGACGTCATGAGCTATTTCGTCACGGGCGCCACGGGATTCATTGGCCGTTACCTGGTCGGCAACCTCCTCAAGCGCAGCGGGACGGTCCACGTACTGGTCCGCAAGGACTCGCAGAAGAAGTTCGACGCCATCGCGAAGAAGGCCGGCTGGGACATGAAGCGCGTGTCCGTGGTGCATGGCGACATGACCAAGCCCAAGTGCGGACTGACGCCCGCGCAGCTGCGCGCCCTGACCGGCAAGGTGAAGCATTTCTTCCACCTGGCCGCCATCTACGACCTGACCGCCAGCCGCGAGGCGCAGCAGGCCGCGAACATCGGCGGCACGCAGCATGCGCTGGATCTCGCCGCCGCAGTGAAGGCCGGCTGTTTCCACCACACCAGCTCCATCGCCGCCGCCGGCCTGTACCCCGGCATCTTCCGCGAAGACATGTTCGAGGAGGCAGAAGGCCTGGACGATCCCTACCTGCGCACCAAGCACGAGTCCGAAGGCCTGGTGCGCCGCGAAACGCGCATCAAGTGGCGCATCTACCGCCCCGGCATGGTGGTCGGCCATTCGAAGACCGGCGAGATCGACAAGATCGACGGCCCGTACTACTTCTTCACCCTCATCAAGAAACTGCGCGAACTGCTGCCGCCGTGGATGCCGGTGCTCGGCATCGAGGGTGGACGCATCAACATCGTGCCGGTGGATTTCGTGGCCGATGCGATGGACCACATCGCGCACAAGCCGAAGCTGGACGGCCACACCTTCCACCTGACCGATCCCGAACCGATGCGCGTGGGCGAAGTGCTGAACACCTTCGCCCGCGCCGGCCATGCACCCGAAATGACCATGCGCCTGGATGCGCGCATGTTCGCGTTCGTCCCCGGCGGCATCCGCACCGCGGTCGGCAACCTGCCGCCGGTGCGGCGCTTCATCGGCATGCTGTTGCGCGACTTCAAGATTCCCAAGGAAGTGCTGAAGTTCATCACCTATCCGACGCGGTTCGACAGCCGCGAGACCGAGCGGGCGCTGAAGGGCAGCGGGATCGCCGTGCCGCGGCTGGACGACTACGCGTGGCGACTGTGGGACTACTGGGAGCGCCACCTCGATCCGGACCTGTTCGTCGACCGCACGTTGAAGGGCAAGGTGCGCAACAAGGTGGTGGTCATCACCGGTGGTTCCTCGGGCATCGGCCTGTCCACCGCGCAGCGCGTGGCCGAAGCGGGCGCGACCACGATCATCGTGGCGCGCGGCGAGGAGGAACTGTTCAAGGCCCGCGACGACATGAAGAAGGCGGGCGGCAAGGTCTATGCCTACACCGCGGACCTGTCCGACATGGCGGACTGCGACCGGCTGGTGAAGACCGTGCTGGACGAGCACGGGCACGTCGACATCCTGATCAACAACGCGGGCCGCTCGATCCGCCGTTCCATCGAGGCCAGCTACGACCGCTTCCACGATTTCGAGCGCACGATGCAGCTGAACTACTTCGGCAGCGTCCGCCTGATCATGGGCTTCCTGCCGAAGATGACCGAGCGCCGCAAGGGCCACATCATCAACATCAGTTCGATCGGCGTGCTGGCCAACTCGCCGCGCTTCTCGGCCTACGTGGCGTCGAAGGCGGCGCTGGATGCGTTCAGCCGCTGCGCGCAGGGCGAACTGTCGGGCAAGGGCATCAGCTTCACCACCATCAACATGCCGCTGGTGAAGACGCCGATGATCGCGCCCACCAAGATGTACGACAGCGTGCCGACGCTGTCGCCGGAGGAAGCGGCCGACCTGCTGGTCAAGGCGATCATCGAGAAGCCGAGTCGCATCGCCACGCGCCTGGGCATCTTCGCCGCGCTGGTGAATGCGCTCGCGCCCAAGGCCTACGAGGTGGTGATGAACACCGCGTTCGAGCTGTTCCCGGACTCGGCCGCGGCCAAGGGCGACCGCAAGGCGATGAAGGAAGCGGCGCCCAGCCAGGAGCAGATCGCGTTCGCGTCGCTGATGCGGGGCGTGCACTGGTAGGTGGCGCTGCGGAGTACCCGCAACACTGCGGATATCGGCTTGTCGGCAGGCTGCGTTCCGATAGGGCCTGCGCCTGCTGCGCTGTGGTCATTGCCGGACGGTGAAGGAGGCGTCGCGGAGCGCGCTGGGCGCTATGCGTCCTGCGTGTACGCCCACCGCAACGGCACCGCCTGCAGGTTACGCATATGCAGCGCGAGCGGTTCGATCCGCGACCACAGGAACTCGCGCAGGTCCGCATCTTCTATCGTCTCGGTCATGGCGCCATGGAAGCAGGCCAGCCAGCCGCTGGCTTCCTCCATGCCGATGCGGAAGGGCAGATGGCGGGCGCGCAGCATCGGTGCGCCGTGTTTCTGCGTGAACAACGGTGGTCCGCCGAGCCAGCCGCTGAGGAACTCGAACAGCTTCTGCTCGCTGCCTTCCAGCGATGCGGGATGTTGCGCGCGCACGGCAGCGGCTTCGGGCAGCGTGTCCATCAACGCATACATGCGCTGCGTCATCCGGCGCAGGCCGGCCTCGCCGCCGATGCGGTCGTAAGGTGTGGGAACAGCGGGATCGTTCATCGGATCGGGAGGCGGGGCGGCGGCAGGATCATCCTGCAGCGCTGCCCCCGCGCACAGCGACGGAGTGTCGCGGTGCGCCGGCGATCACATCGTCCTGCACTGGCGCCAGCGCACCGGTTCGCTGCTGCCCGGTGGCGGGTTGAGCTGTACGCGGGTCGCGCGCAGGGCCGGGTAGCGCTCCAGTTCCAGGCAGATCCACGGCCAGATCTCCTTCTCGCTGGCGGTGCGGTCGATGCTCAGCGTCAGCTTGGTCTGCCAGACCCCGCGGGTGATGCCGGGCGTCTTCGACAGGGCCTTCAGGACATCGCGCATCTGCGCTTCCAGCTCTTCGTCGGTGGGCTCGCGGAAGCTTTCCTGCGGGACGGCCGGCGTCGCCGGTGCCGCCGGCGTGGCCGGGCGTGCCACGCGGGTGGGGCTCGCGGGTTCCGCGTCCTCGCGGACCGTCGGATAGACGTTCGACCAGGCCGCCATCGCCAATGCGCCCAGGGTCACCGCGCCGAGCCACGAGATGCCCGTGTGGCGCTTGGCGCGGCTGGTGGCGTAGTGGGCGATCTGCTCGCGCAGGGCGGGCTCGATCAGGTGGCGCACTTCCGGCCACAGCCGTGGACCGTCGAGCAGTTCGATGCTGGTGCCCTGCGCGGCGTCTCGCCCTTCCTTCTCGACCTTGCCCTCGGTGGCGAGGATGCCGCCGCGCGCGGCGCCCAGGCGGATGCTCGCGGCCAGTTCCTGCACCGGTGCCGCGGCGATGCGGTAAGCCGACCCATGCTTGCAGGACAGCAACCAGCGTTCTTCGCCCCGGGCGAGCAGGAAGGTCGACTGCGGTTCGCGCGATTCCTGCTGGTCCGGCGTCGCTTCCACCAGGCCACGGCGTGCCATCGCGGCCAGCACGAGCTTCGAAAATTCGCGCCAGCGCAGTCCGGACAGGGCGTGCAGTCCATACGACATTTCGTCGCGGGGGCGACGGATCAGCCAGAGATAAACCGTGGCGGCGGTGCCGCTCACAAGGGTGACGGCCAAGCCGATGAGCCAGATGGACATGCGTCGCGGATGCGTTGTTGTTATTAGACCCGCGATTCTACCGGGCCGGCCCCGTACGTGTCTGTGCCCGATGGCGACAGGGGGAGGGCGGCGGGCTATGAAGCGCCCGCCAGTCCGAAGCCGTAAGGGGAGGGGAGCAAACGAACTTCGATGGACTGGCGGGCGGAATGATTGTTACGTCATTCGATGCTGCCGCGCAACAATTTTTCATTCAGAAAAGCACACGAAAAATCGTGTGCGACCTTATGGTGCGGCCTTCCTGCGCGGCGCACGTTTTGCGGGCGTTTTCTTCGCCGCGGGCGCCGGTTTCTTGACGCTGGCGGCCTTGCGCGGACGCGCCGCACGGGCCGGTTTGGCCGACGGCGTGCCACCGAGCTTGCGCAGTTCCGCATTGAGCGCGTCCACGCGGTCGATCAGCGCGGAAAGATCCTCGCGGCTGGGCACCTCCAGGCGGCGCAGTGCGCGGTGCACCCGTTCCTCGAAGACTTTCTCCAGCCGGTCCCAGGTGTCGGAGGCGCGCTCACGCGCCTGGCCGACCGTGGTCTCGACCGCGTCGCGCACGGCCTGCGCCTTGCCACCGGCGGCCTTGCGCGTGAGGTGTTCCAGGGACAGGCCTTCCTTCACCAGCGTCTCGAACAGTTTGGTGCCTTCGGCCTGGGCGCGCCCGAAGGCTCCCACGCCGGCCAGCCATACCTGCTGCGCCGATTCGCCAAGACGCTTCGACATCTGTTCGGCCTGCGCCTGCAGGTCCTCGTTCTTGGAAGCGGAAGCGGTCTTCTTGCGTGCGGATTTCTTCAGCGTGGCCATGGCGTTCCGTCATTGGAGGGAGGGGTGAGTGCGGGCCAGAATCGGCGCCGCGTCTAGAGTTTTCACACCAGCGGGTGACGCATCCGTGATCGGCTCAGGAGCGTCGCGCCGCGCGATGGCGCGACACCAGCTGGTCCACGTCGTCCAGCGCACGGCGCAGGCGGGCGGTGGTTTCGGTCATGCGCGGCGTCACGTCCAGCCCGTCGAGGATCGAACGATGGCGATCGTTGACGATGTCGTCGTGGTAGCGGATGCCATGCGCGGCCAGCATCGGCTTGAGCACGGCGGCGCGCTTGCGCAGGTCGGCCAGCGTGTTGCGGTAGGCCAGCTGGCAGACGCGGTGACGCGAGGAGAAGCTGAAGAGGTTGGTGAAGAACAGCTCGCTGTCGTCGGCATTGGGCTCGAACACCAGCTGGTCGATATTCGGATACCGGTGCGGATACTTCTCCATGCCGATCTGCATGCGCGACTGCAGCAGCGTGCGCAGCGTCTGCGACAGCACGGCCGGCAGGCCGCCGCTGGCCAGCCCGACCTGTTCGGCCTCGTCCGCCTGCGGGGTGGCCTGGTTGGCGTCGAACGGCACCAGCGGGTTGATGCCGATCATCAGGTCGATGCCGCGGTCGAGCACGGTGCTCGCGTGCATGGTGCGGCGCAGGGCGCCGTCGAGGAAATGCCGGCCGCCGATCTCCACCGGCGGGTACAGGCCGGGCAGGGCGGAACTGGCCTGCACGGCGCGCGAGATCGGGATGTCGTCCCAGCCCTCCTCGCCGAATCGCACCGCCTCGCCGCTGTCCAGGTCCACCGCGACCACGAACAGGTCGGCCTCCAGGGTGCGGAAATCGTTGCTGCGGCCGCGCCGGGTGAAGATGTCGCGCAGGAAGCGCTCGACTTCCTCGTTGTCGAAGATGCCGGTGGGCACCAGGCCGCCGAAGCGCAGGAACAGGTCCGACCAGCGCGTGGCCCGGCGCGGGTTTCGCATCAGCCGCGCCAGCCAGTCGGCGTACAGGCCCGGCAGGCTGGCGGCGCGTCGCAGATATTCGCCGACGTTGGGGCGAAGGAAAGTCTCGGGACGGAACTCGGCGTCGTCGCTGGTGCCGGTGATGAAGATGCGGCACATCTCGGCCGTGCCCATCCGGTTGGCCAGCCCGGCCGCGAGGAACGCCCCGGAACTGACGCCCACGTAGCAGTCCATGCGGGTCAGGTCCAGGCCGTCCAGCGCTTCGTCCAGCGCACGCAGCGCGCCCAGTTCGTACATGCCGCCGATGGGGCCGCCGCCGGCGATGGCCAGCCCGATCTTGCCGTTGTGGCTCCGTTGCCGCGCGCTGTGGATCGAAAGCATGTACTACCCGTGATGACCTTGCCGCCCGAGTGTAGCCGACCACCCGCCGGGTTGCGGTGCTCGCGTCGGGTCCGGATCATGACCCCCATGGCCCGAACGAATCCGCTGATCGAACGCGTGGGCAGGCGCCTGGCCTGGCACCAGGCCGCGCACGACCCCGACCACGAGCCGCGCAACCGGCTGCGCTGGCTGCCCGAGGTGCGGCGCTGGCAGGCGGCGCGGCTGGAAGCGAGCTTCGCGCACTTCCTGAACGATCCGAAGCGGCGCGCGGCGGCGATGTTCTTCCTCACCGACGTCTACGGCGACCACGATTTCAGCGGGCGCGACGCCAACGTCGCCAAGGTCATGCCGATGATGCAGCGCCTGCTGCCCGGCGCGGTGCTGGAAACCGTCGCCCACGGCATCGAGCTGGGCGTGCTGACGCATGCCCTGGACATGCGCATGGCCGAGGCGTTGCACAGGCTGGCGCCGACCCGCCGCAAACTCGATGTCGAGCTGTACGGCCAGGCCTATCGTGAGGTGGGCCTGCCGCGGTTGCGCAGGCACCAGATCGACCTGATCGCGGAAGTGGGGGTGGGCCTGGCGCGGGCAGTGAAAACGCCCGGCGTGGCCACGCTGCTCAAGCTGTCGCGCGGCCCGGCCAAGGCGACCGGGTTGGGCGAATTGCAGGGCTTCCTGGAGCGCGGGTTCGCGGCCTTCGCCGCGCTGGGCGACGGCAAGGCGTTCGTGCGCGACATCGAACGGGCGGAGCGGACGGTATCGCGCCGGCTGTTCGCGGGCGATCCGGACCCGTTCCGCGACTAGTCGAACTTCTCGCTCAGCACCCGGCGGATCTCGGCCTCGATCGGGCCCTTCATCGCCGACAGCAGGAAACCCAGGTTGGCGGTGACCCGCAGCTTGTCGGCGAGCAGGGCGATCTTGCCGTCCACGCCGGAGCGGCTGAAATTCAGCGTGTCGCCGTCCCAGCCGTACTCCATGTCGAAGCGTTCGGCCAGTTTCTTCGCCACGCCTTCGATGGCCTTGCGCGCCTGCGCGGGCGATTTGGAATGCGGGTGCTGGATATCGATGCTGGCCATGCGCGGCTCCGGTGACGAGCGGCTATTCTGCGCGGCGACGCGTGAAGATGCCAAGCCGGGGCTGCCGGTCCCGCGCCAACCTGCTAGGCTCCCGTCGCGTGCAGAACCTCAGACTTCATTTCAGCAACCGTCCCGCGCCCGACCGGCCGCTCACCACCGGCGTGCACCGCATCGTGCGCGAAGCGGCCGGCACGATCGGCGTCGGTGACGCCCTGCAGGGCGCGCTGCTCGCGCAGATCTGCGTGGACCGGCGCGGCCTGTGGCTGCAGGTGGCCAACGGCATGCGCGGCGTGCACATCAACGGCCGGCCGGTCAGGCGGATGGCGGTGTTGCGGCCCGGCGACGCGGTGTTCGTGGAAGGCGTGGAACTGCTGCTGCAATCCGGTTACGCGTCGGCGGTCGACCTGCGCGACAGCGATGCAGGCCAGGGTGATATGCGGGTGGTCCTGCGTGGCCTGGGCGGCAAGTACCACGGCAGGAGCGTATCGCTGGAGCAGCCGCGCATCGTGGGCCGCGCCCGCGATGCCCACATCCGCATCGACGATCCCGGATTCGCCGAACGGCATGCCCGCCTGGAACTGCGCGGCGAGCGCGTGCTGCTGCGCGATCTCGGCTCGGCGGAAGGCACCAGGGTCAATGGCGTGGCGGTGCGCGATGCCCTGCTGGTGGCCGGCGACCAGGTGGTGTTCGATGCGCAGCACCGTTTCGTGCTCGAAGTGCCGTGGATGCCCAGCGCGAAGCCGGAGGACGCCGTGCCGGTGGACGACACCGGCGCCGTGCCCGCGGATGCCGCCATGACGGACACGCCTGCCGCGTCGATGCTGCGCTGGCCGTGGCTGCTGATCGCGGCCCTGCTGATGGCGGGCGCGCTCAGCGCGTTGCTGCTGTTCGGCGCGGGCTGAACCTCTTCCACACGCGCCAGCCGAGCAGGACCGCCAGGATGGCGGCATACAGCAGTGGCTCGCGTATGTCCGATTTCACCAGCCACCAGAAGTGCAGCACCGCCAGCACGCCGATGGCGTAGACGAGCTTGTGCAGCTGGCCCCAGCGGCGCCCGAGCCGGCGCATCAAGCCCTGCGTCGAGGTGATGGCCAGCGGCACCAGCAGCAGCCACGCGGCGAAGCCGACGGTGATGTAAGGACGTTTGACGATCTCCTCGAAGATCTGCGTCCAGTAGCCGCGCAGGTCCAGGCCCAGGTACACGGCCAGGTGGAGCGTGGCATAGAAGAATGCGTACAGCCCCAGCATGCGCCGGAAGCGCAGCAGCACCGGTTGGCCGGTCAGCTGCCGCAGCGGCGTGACCGCCAGCCCGATCATCAGCATCCGCAGCGCCCAGAGGCCGGTGCGGTGTTCGATCTCCGCCACGGGATCGGCCCCGAGTGCGTCGCTGCCGTTGCGCCACACGTCATGGAACTGCCAGGCCAGGATGGCCAGTGGCGTCAGCGCGAGCGCATGGACCAGGGTCTTGGCGGCAATCAGGCGCGGGGAGGTCTCGGGCATGCGGGATGGTGATGGTGTCGGTGTCGGAAGGCGATGATGTCAGGTGCGCGACGATGTCGGGAGGCGGGCGACGTCAGCGCCTGCAGGTCCGAGTCCCAAGGGGGTGACCCCCGTCCCCACGCCCGTCGTGCAGAACCCTCGAGAAGCCGTCCGTGGTGAGCCCGTCGAGGAGCTGTGGCGAGCCTGTCGAGGCCCCGTCCGTGGTGAGCCCGTCGAGGTCCCGTTCGTGGTGAGCCTGTCGAACCACGCTCTTGGCGGAAAGCCTGAGCGTCGGTCTCGAACGACATGGTTCGACAGGCTCACCACGAATGGAAGGGGACATCATCACGAAGTGAGTTGAAGCTCACCCCTGCCGTAATCGGGTGGCATGGCACCACACGCAGACCGCGAACACCGTTGCCATGCCAGCCCCCCGGACAGTCGCAGCATGCGGTCTCCGGCCGCGCGCTCAATACCACTTCTTGAGGTCCATGCCGGCATAGAGCGACGCCACCTGGTCGGCATAGCCGTTGAACGGGCGGGTCGGGATGCGCTCGGCGAACAGCTTGCTCTGCGTGCCGGCGATGCGGCGCTCGGTCTTCTGGCTCCAGCGCGGGTGGTCCACGGCGGGATTGACGTTGGAGAAGAAGCCGTACTCCGACGGCTGCAGATCGTGCCAGGCGGTTTCCGGCATCTTCTCGACGAATTTGATCTCCACGATCGACTTGATGCTCTTGAAGCCGTACTTCCACGGCACCACCAGCCGCAGCGGCGCGCCGTTCTGCTGCGGCAGCGGCTTGCCGTACAGGCCGGTGGCCAGCAGGGTCAGCGGGTGCATCGCTTCGTCGATGCGCAAGCCTTCCCGGTAGGGCCAGTTGATCGAGCGGTACCGCACGCCGGGCATCTGCACCGGATCGGCCAGCGTGGTGAAGGCGACATACTTGGCCTTGGCGGTGGGCTGGAACTTCTTCAGCACCTCGCCCAGCGGGACGCCCAGCCAGGGGATCACCATCGACCAGCCCTCGACGCAGCGCAGGCGGTAGATGCGTTCCTCGGGCGTGAGCCCCTTGATGAGGTCTTCCAGCGCGATCTTGCCCGGCCTGGCGCATTCGCCGCCCACCACCACCGACCACGGCGAGGTCTTGAGCGTCTTGCGCGCGTTGGACGGGTCGGCCTTGCCCGTGCCGAACTCGTAGAAGTTGTTGTAGGTGCTGACGTCCTCGAACCGGGTCAGCGTCTCGGTGGTGCGGAAGCCGGACCGCGCCTGTTCCGGCGTCACGGTGATCTTTGGCGGCGGCGGGGGTTCGGCCTCGGCGCACCCGGCCAGGGCCAGTGCGGGTGCGGCGGCGAAGGCCTGCAGCAGGCGCCGGCGCTCCAGGTAGACACGCTCGTCGGTGATCTCGGAGGCGGGAATCCGCAGGGCATCGCGCAAGGACATGGGAGGGGTTTCCTCGGAAGGCGGGTGGGTTCGACCCGGCGCTGCGGCATTGGTTCATCGACCGGGCGCCTAGAAGGTAGTACGCCGCCGATGAAGAAAAGGATGCGCGGCGCTGGTTGCCCCTGCAACTGATGCGCTGCGGCATACTACGGCCCTTCCTGTTCAGGTGCCCCATGACGCGCGCGTTCAACTTCAGTGCCGGCCCGGCGACCTTGCCCGAATCCGTCCTGCGGCAGGCCCAGGCCGAGATGCTCGACTGGAACGGCATCGGCGCGTCCATCGTGGAGATCAGCCACCGCAGCCAGGACTTCATCGCCGTCGCCGCGCAGGCCGAAGCCGACCTGCGCGCGCTGGTCGGCATTCCCGACGACTACGCGGTGCTGTTCCTGTCCGGCGGCGCGACCACCCACCAGGCCCTGCTGGCGCTGAACTTCGCCGCGCCGGGCCAGGTGGTCGACTACGTGGTGACCGGGCACTGGGGCAAGACCGCGATCAAGCAGGCCAGGCCTTACTGCACGGTCAACATCGCCGCCGATGGCGAACCCGGCGGCTTCCACGACATCCCCGCGCGCGACACCTGGCGGCTCACCCCGGACGCCGCCTACGTGCACATCACCGCCAACGAGACCATCCACGGCGTCGAGTTCCGCGATACGCCGGACGTCGGCGGCGTTCCGCTGTTCGCGGACTTCAGTTCGTCCATCGCGTCCGAGCCGCTGGACGTATCGAAGTACGGCGTGATCTACGCCGGTGCGCAGAAGAACCTGGGCCCGGTCGGCGTGGCGGTGGTCATCATCCGCAAGGACCTGCTGGAACGCACCGGCCAGCCGCGCGCGGACATCTTCGACTACCGCTCGCATGCCGAACGCGATTCCATGCTCAACACGCCGCCGACCTGGAACTGGTACCTGGCCGGCCTGGTGTTCAAGTGGATGCTCGCCGAAGGTGGCGTGGCCGAGTTCGCCCGCCGGAACGCGGTGAAGTCGTCGCTGGTCTACGGTGCCATCGACGCCTCGGGCGGCTTCTACCGCAACGCGGTGGCGCCGGCCGCGCGCTCGCGGATGAACATCCCGTTCTTCCTGCCGGACGAGACCCTGACCACGCGCTTCGTCGCCGAATCCAAGGCCGCCGGCCTGCTGGCGCTGAAAGGACACAAGGCCGTCGGCGGCATCCGCGCCTCGCTGTACAACGCGCTGCCGGTGGAAGGCGCGCAGGCGCTGGTCGACTTCATGCGCGATTTCCAGCAACGCAACGGATGATTCGACCTCATCGACCCGATGTGGGAGCGACGTAAGTCGCGATGAAGCGTTACCGGTAGATCTTCGCGACTTACGTCGCTCCCACAGGGACGCGACGGAACTACGGAAACCCCATGGCATCAAAACCCAGCAAACCGAAGAAGACCGCCAAGCCAACCGCGGGCAAGAAAGCCAACGCGACGCCGGCACCCGCGCTCTCCGACGTGCGCGCCAAGATCGACGGCATCGACCGCCAGATCCAGTCGCTGATCGCCGAGCGCGCACGCTTCGCCCATCAGGTCGGCAAGGCCAAGGGCAAGCTCGCGGCGGCGGTCGATTACTACCGGCCCGAGCGCGAGGCGCAGGTGCTGCGCATGGTGGTGGACCGCAACGAAGGGCCGCTGTCGGACGAAGTGCTGGTGCACGTGTTCCGCGAAATCATGTCCGCCTGCCTGGCCCAGCAGGAGCCGCTGAAGATCGGTTACCTGGGCCCGGAGGGCACCTTCAGCCAGCAGGCGGTGCTCAAGCACTTCGGCCGCTCCGCGCACGGCCTGCCGCTGGCGAGCATCGAGGAAGTCTTCCAGGAAGTGGCCAGCGGCAACGCCGATTTCGGCGTGGTGCCGGTGGAAAACTCGGGGCAGGGCACCATCCAGATCACCCTGGACATGTTCCTGACCTCGGACCTGAAGATCTGCGGCGAAGTCGAACTGCGCGTGCACCAGTTCCTGATGTCGCGCTCCGGCCGCATCGACGACATCGAGCGCATCTACGCGCATCCGCAGTCGTTCGCGCAGACCGCGGGCTGGCTGCGCGCCAACCTGCCGAAGGTGGAGAAGGTGCCGGTGTCGAGCAATGCCGAGGGCGCGCGTCGCGCGCGCGGCAACGACGACGCGGCGGCCATCGGCGGCGAGAGCGCCGCACACGTGTACGGCCTGAAGAAGGTCGTCATGAGCCCGATCCAGGACGACAAGGACAACACGACGCGCTTCCTGGTGATCGGCCGCAGCCTCTTCCCGCCGTCCGGCCACGACCGCACCTCCGTGCTCGTCTTCATCCACGACAAGCCCGGCGCGCTGTTCGACGTGCTCAGCCCGTTCGCGCGCCATGGCATCAGCATGAACCGCATCGAGTCGCGACCCTCGCACCGTGCCAAGTGGGAATACGGCTTCTTCATCGACCTGGCCGGCCACATCGACGACGACGCGATGAAACTGGCGCTGGCCGAGCTGAAGCAGCACTCGGCGCAGATCAAGGTGCTGGGGTCGTACCCGGTTGCGGTGCCTTGAACGCCGTGATTCGTGATTGGGGATTCGTGATTCGCAGGCGTGCTGATCCGGCCCAACCCGAACGCGGCCCTTCGAATCCTCCATCACCCATCACGAATCACGAATCACAGATCCCATGACACACGACTGGATCGCCTCCGCTGGCCGACCGCTGCGCGGCACCCTCGACATCCCCGGCGACAAGTCGGTCTCGCACCGCGCGGTGATGTTCGCCGCACTGGCCGATGGCGTGTCGACCATCGACGGCTTCCTGGAGGGCGAGGACACGCGTGCGACGGCCGCGATCTTCTCGCGCCTGGGCGTGCGCATCGAAACCCCGTCGCCGTCGCGCCGCATCGTGCACGGCGTCGGCGTGGATGGCCTGAAGGCCGCAGAGGGTGAACTCGACTGCGGCAATGCCGGCACCGGCATGCGCCTGCTGGCCGGGCTGCTGGCGGCGCAGCGCTTCGACAGCGTGCTGGTCGGCGATGCGTCCCTCTCCAAGCGGCCGATGCGCCGCGTCACCGGCCCACTGTCGAAGATGGGCGCGCGCATCGATACGGAGCAAGGCGGCCTGCCGCCGCTGCGCATCCATGGCGGACAACCACTCGCCGGCATCGACTACACACTGGACGTCGCCAGCGCGCAGGTGAAGTCGGCGGTGCTGCTGGCGGGCCTGTACGCAGAGGGCGAGACGGTCGTGCGCGAGCCGCATCCCACCCGCGATTACACCGAGCGCATGCTGAAGGCCTTTGGCGTGGACATCGAGTTCTCGCCCGGCTTCGCGCGCCTGCATGGCGGCCAGCGGCTGAGAGCGACGGACATCGCGGTGCCGGCCGACTTCTCGTCGGCGGCCTTCTTCCTGGTCGCGGCCAGCATCATCCCCGGTTCGGAACTGCGCCTGCGTGCGGTCGGCCTCAATCCGCGACGCACCGGCCTGTTGCAGGCGCTGCGCCTGATGGGCGCCGACATTACCGAAGAGAACGCGAGCGAGCATGGCGGCGAACCGGTCGCCGACCTGGTCGTGCGCCATGCGCCGTTGCGCGGCATCGCCGTGCCGGAAGCGCTGGTGCCCGACATGATCGACGAATTCCCGGCGCTGTTCGTCGCCGCCGCTGCGGCGGAAGGCCCGACGGTCGTCAGCGGCGCGGCCGAATTGCGGGTGAAGGAATCCGACCGCCTCGCCGCGATGGCCAATGGCTTGCGCACGCTGGGCCTGGGTGTGGACGAGACGCCGGATGGCGCCACGATCTACCCCGGCACCTTGCAGGGCGGGGTGGTCGACAGCCATGGCGACCACCGCATCGCGATGGCGTTCTCCATCGCCGGCCAGCTGGCGGCGGGCGAGGTGCGCGTGGGCGATGTGGCGAATGTGGCTACGTCGTTCCCGAACTACGATGGATTGGCTATGGGCGCAGGATTCTCACTGCGGAAGGCCTGAGACAGCGCGGGAATCTGTGCTGTGGGAGCGACGTAAGTCGCGATGATCCATCTCCAACGCTTCATCGCGACTTATGTCGCTCCCACAACACACAACAGCTGCTCGCAGGCACGATGCATACATAAAAAAGGGGCGCCTGCCCGCGCCCCCTTTTCGTTCCTCGTCCGCTCCCTGGCGGGAGCGCAAGTGATGTCGTTTAGATCGGCGTGAAGTCCACCGGCACCTTCACGCTGGTGGCGACAGCCTTGCCGTTGCGCATGGCCGGCTCGAAGCGCCACTGCTTCACGGCCGTCAGCGCGGCACGATCGAGGTCACGCTCGCCGCTGCGCTCGACCACACGCACGTCGACCGGGTTGCCGTTGGCGTCGACCTCGGCCAGCACCACGACCGTGCCACCCACGCCGGCGCGCAGCATCGAGGCCGGATACTTCGGCTCGGCGTTGGTCGCGAGCGGGCGCGCGTCGCGGCTGATCGGCGCCGGGCGCTTGGCGACGCGTTCGGCCTCGGCGCGGGCACGGTTGGCGGCGGCGCGTTCGCCTGCGGGCGCAGCGGGCGGCGCATCACCGATCACCGCTCCCGGCACGGTTGCCACGGGGGTTTCGTCCGGTGCGCGCGACTGACTCCACCAGACCAGGCCACCGGCGGTGACGGCGACGGCGAACAGCGTCAGCAGGACGGGGGAGGTGGTGCGGCGCGGTTCGACCGTGGTGTCTTCGACGGTGTCGGGGGCGCGGTATTCGTTGTGGGTGGACATCGACATGTGAACCTCCGTTTCGCGTTGTGGGTTCCGCGTTGGAACGGTGCCGAGTCTTTGCGCGACGATGTTGGCGATGCGTGATTGAGCGATGAAGTGTGCCGGTTTGAGTTCAGCTAGCGAAATACACGTTCATCGGTGTGCAGGGCGCGTGCACGGGCGCAGCCTTTCGGCCTGGGACCGCACTTGTCGTATGGCACGCTGCGAACCGAGGCCCCGCTCGTGGTGAGCCTGTCGAACCACGCTCTTTGCGGAAGATCCAAAAGCTAGGGCGGCGCACATCAGCGCCAGAAGCGTGGTTCGACAGGCTCACCACGAACGGTTTTTCGTGGATTCGTGTTCAGGTGGGGGCGTCGAAGCGCACATGTCGCATCATGATCGATGCCGGTGACCCATCACCGCATCTTGAAATCGATCGGCACCGTCACCGCGCCGGGCACCGGCTGGCCATCGCGCTGCGCCGGCTGGAAGCGCCACTGGCGCACGGCGTTGACCGCAGCGCGGTCCAGGTCACGCGAGCCGCTGCGCTGCGCTACCTCCACGGACGTTGGCACGCCATCGGTGCCCACTTCCACCCGCACCATCACCGTGCCCTGGTCCCCGTTGCGCATGGCGGCGGCGGGATATTCCGGCGCAGGCGTCTGGCCGGGGATCGGCACCGGCACATCGCCCGGGGCCAGCGGAACGGCGGCGGTGGGCGCGGGGGCATCGCCGGGAACGGCAGGCAACGGCGTCTCGGACACGGGCGGCGGCATCGGCGCTTCCTCCACCAGCTGCGGGCGCTCTTCGGCCGCAGGGCGGGGCGCCGGTTCCTCCATGCCGCTGGCGCCCGCACCGGTGGACAGCGGTTCGGGCAGCGCCTCGATCGGCAGCGGCTTGCCCGGCGCGGCGGCATCCGGGGTGTAGAAGCCGTCGTCGCGGCCCGCCCACCAGACGATGACGAACAGCAGCAGCCCGATGCCGAAGGCGATGGCGGCGTTGCGCAGGGCGGTGCGGGGCAGGCGGAAGGTGAAGTGCGGGTCGTGCGGTTGCTGGGCCGACATGGGGATCACCGGTGGAATCGCGCCGATTCTTGCACAGCAGGGGTTAACCGCGCCGGCAGCCGGTCGCAGATGGGCGATAATGGCCGCTTCCCACGCCAGACTGCTGTTTCCATGCTCGATCCCGTCCTGCTCCGCACCCAGCCCGCCGAACTCGCCCAGCGCCTCAGGGAGACCCGCGGTTTCGACCTGGACGTGTCCCGCATCGCCGAGCTGGAAGCCGCCCGCAAGCAGCTCCAGAAGCGCACCGAGGAACTGCAGAACCTGCGCAACACCCGCTCCAAGGCCATCGGCCAGGCCAAGGCCAAGGGCGAGGACGTCTCCGCGCTGATGGCGGAAGTGGCCGGTTTCGGCGACGAGCTGAAGGCCTCGGAAGTGAAGCTGGACGAGATCCGCAGCGAGATCGAAGCCATCGCGCTGGGCATTCCCAACCTGCCGCACGCCAGCGTGCCGGTCGGGCAGGACGAGAGCGACAACGTCGAGCAGCACCGCTGGGGCACCCCGCGCACGTTCGACTTCCCGGTCAAGGATCATGTGGAACTCGGCGCCCGCCACGGCTGGCTGGATGCCGACACCGCCGCCAAGCTGTCCGGCGCCCGCTTCACCGTGCTGCGCGGGCAGTTGGCGCGCCTGCACCGCGCGCTGGCGCAGTTCATGCTCGACCTGCACACCACGGAACACGGCTACGAAGAGACCAGCGTGCCGGTGATCGTCAACGCCGACTCGATGCGCGGCACCGGCCAGCTGCCGAAGTTCGAGGAAGACCTGTTCTCCACCGAACTCGGCGAACACACGCGCTACCTCATCCCGACCTCGGAAGTGCCGCTGACCAACATCGTCCGCGACGAGATCCTCGACGACGCCCGCCTGCCGCTGCGCATGACCGCGCATTCTATGTGCTTCCGGTCCGAAGCCGGCAGTGGTGGCCGCGACGTGCGCGGCATGATCCGCCAGCACCAGTTCGAGAAGGTGGAGCTGGTCTCCATCGCGCGCCCGTCGGAGAGCTACGACGAGCAGGAACGCATGACCCGCGCTGCCGAGACCGTGCTGGAGAAGCTGGGCCTGCCGTACCGCCGCATGCTGCTGTGCACCGGCGACATGGGCTTCGGCGCCACCAAAACCTTCGACCTGGAAGTCTGGCTGCCGTCGCAGGACATGTACCGCGAGATTTCCTCGTGCTCCAACTGCGAGGATTTCCAGGCCCGCCGCATGCAGGCCCGCTGGCGCAACCCCGCCACCGGCAAGCCCGAGCCCGTGCACACCCTCAACGGCTCCGGCACCGCCGTCGGCCGCGCACTGATCGCGGTGATGGAGAACTACCAGAACGCCGACGGCTCGATCACGGTGCCCGAGGTGCTGCGGCCGTACATGGGCGGGGCGGAACGGATCGTCTGATGTTTTTGTTCCTACTCCCCGCAGGCGGGGAGAAGGTGCCCGGAGGGCGGATGAGGGGCAGCTCTTCGCGGAGTGCCTCAGGTGCCAAGCCCTCGCTTATCGAACGCTAGGCTTTCGCGGAACGTCCCAGCGTCCATCTCCGCTCGCCCCTCACCCGCCCTTCGGGCACCCACCCCGGCCGGGCGAAGCACGCCCGGCGTTCGGACGGCCTGCGCGGCATGCCGCGCAAGCAGGCCATCCTCACCCCCGCTGCGCAGGGCGAGGGAAGTCATCCAGGCATCTTCGCGCGCCCAAAAGAAAACGGCCCGCTTGCGCGGGCCGAACGGAGAGGGAGCGGATGGTACTTATGAGGTCAGGCGGCTTTGCGCAGCGGGGCCGGGATGCTGGCCAGCGCCGCTTCGATGGCCTGCGCCTTGTGCTCGGGCGAATAGGCCACGCGCTCGGCGCGCACGAACTCCACATCGGTGATGCCCAGGAACTTGAACAGCTGGGTCAGGTAAGGCGCGACGAAGTCGATCGCGGTGCCGGCGTACTCGCCGCCGCTGGCCTCGGCCACGATCACCTTCTTGCCGCCGGCCAGGCCCACCGGGCCGTTCTCGGTGTACTTGAAGGTGCGGCCGGCCACGGCCACGCGGTCGATCCAGGCTTTCAGCGTGGAGGGCACGCCGAAGTTGTAGCGCGGCACGCCCAGCACGATGACGTCGGCCTCCAGGAACTGCTGCAGCGTGGCCTCGCCGGCTTGTGCGGCGGCGGCATCGCCCCCACCCAGTACGGCATTGGTCAGGTGGGGCAGCGGGTCGGCGTCGAGATCGCGGTAGGTGACCTCCAGCCCGGGCACGCTGTCCTGCCAACGGGCTACGATGGCGGCCGTCAGTTGTCGGCTGACCGAGTTCGCGGCCAGGGCGCTGCTGTCGATATGCAATAGTTTCATGGTGGTGCTCCGGTCTGGACGCGGCCCAACGCCGCCTTGGAGACCACTGTAGGTCGTTGCATTGGTGGGATAAACGTGGTTTAACGTCACTGATTGTTCTAAGGGCGGAATTATTTCATGCAGCATGACCTCAACGATCTCTACTACTTCGCCATGGTGGTGGACCACGGCGGCTTTGCCGCGGCCGAGCGCGCCCTGGGCATTCCCAAGTCCCGCCTGAGCCGGCGCATCAGCCAGTTGGAAACCGACCTGGGCGTGCGCCTGCTGCAGCGTTCCACGCGCCGCTTCGCGGTGACCGACGTCGGCACCAGCGTGCACCGCCATGCGCAGACCATGCTGGCCGAAGCGCAGGCGGCGCGCGAAGTGGTCGATCGCCTCAGCGCCGAGCCGCGCGGGGTGGTGCGCGTCAGCGTGCCGGTGGCGGTGGCGCAGATGCAGTTACCGAAGATCCTGCCGGCCTTCCTCGACAAGTACCCGAAGGTCCGCCTGCAGTTGCACGTCAACAACCGCCGCGTGGACATCATCAACGAGGGCTACGACGTGGCCCTGCGCGTGCGCGCCAAGCTCGACGACGACGGCAGCCTGGTGATGCGCAGCTTCGGCCAGATCCAGGAGCTGCTGGTCGCCAGCCCAAAGTACCTCAACCGCGCCGGCCGCCCGAAGGTGCCGGAAGACCTGGCTGAGCACGTCACCCTGAGCATCAGCGAGGACGAGGCGCGCCAGCGCTGGGAGCTGCATGGTCCGGACGGCGAGGTGCGCCGCATCGAACTGAATCCGCGCCTGGCCGGCTTCGACTTCCCGCTGCTGCAGTCGATGGCGAAGGACGGGTACGGCATCACGCTGCTGCCGGAGACGGTATGCGCGGACGCGGTGCGCAAGGGTGAGCTGGAAGTGGTGCTGCCGGAATGGAGCCTGCCGCAAGGCATCTGCCACGCGGTGTTCGCGTCGCGCCGTGGCATGTTGCCGGCGGTGCGGGTGTTCATCGATTTCCTGGCCGAGCATCTGCCGCAGCAGATCGAGTCGTCGCGGCTGGATTGCGGCGGCGCCTGCGCGGAGGCGAAGGAGAAGGCCATCGCGATGGCGATCGACAACACCAAGGCCGGCAAGGTGAAGAAGGCTTCGTAAGCCACGGCGGCGGGGTTCGTGCGAAAATGCGCACCGGCCTGCAAGGGGCCGGGCGCGCCGCCGGGGTAGGGTGGCGAGGCACCGCGACGGGGTCGCGGGCAGTTCCAGACAACGGAGAGATGGCCGAGCGGTTTAAGGCAGCAGTCTTGAAAACTGCCGTAGGTGTAAGCCTACCGTGGGTTCGAATCCCACTCTCTCCGCCACTTCGATAATTATGAAATTTAGGATGGGTTGAGCGCAGCGATACCCATCGTTTGCTATGCCCGACGGGTCGCGATGATGGGTGGGCTGTAGCGATACCCGTTGGTTTATGGCATCGGGTTGCCCGCAGTGAAAGAGGTTACCGTTCTCCCGCCATCTTGCCGCATAGTCACCGACAGCAAGATGTATCGCGATACGCCGCGCGCTGGGTTCTCTACTGCCTCAAGCGCGGCGGGAGATTCCCTCCTGTCGGGCGAGGTGGCTTAGGGACGCAATGCTTGCCGTGGAGCAGGATTACTCCGTCGTAACCGCCGGCGATCACCATGTCCTGGCAGCCATCGCCATTCACGTCGCCAGCGGCATAGGCGCGCTTGTGGTACGAAACTTTGAACATGTAGCGCAGCGGCGCGTCCTGGATCAGGAGCGGCGACTGGATGACGCCATCCTGCTGCAGGTAGACCGCCAGAAAGGGGTAGGTGCCGAAATCGCTAAACTGATGGTTGATAACGTCGGCTTGCCCGTTCCCGTCGATATCGGCTACGAAAGCGGTTGACGGATACGGATACCAGCCTGCAAGTCCTAACGGTGGGCCAAAGTCTCCCGTTGCGGTTCGAAAGTGGACTTCGTATCCCGCGATGGAATCGATGCGGCCATCGCCGTTCAGATCAGCGAACGAGAGATGGTCGTGCTCGGCCAGTCGATGCAGCAGAACCGGGTTCGAAAGCCCGCCCGTGGCGAGTCTCTTCATTGAATACACGCCGGTACCGTAGGGAGGACTAACTGAATCATCGGCTGATAGCACGAGGTCTTGTATACCATCGCCATCGATATCCTCGGTGACCAATCCGCGCACGACCTTGAACGGAAGAAAGATTTTGTCACCCTTCAGAAAACTTCCGCGACCGTCGCCCTTGAGGGTCTGGATGTTAGGGCAACCCTGGAAGCACTCCGGATAAGTAATGTAGTCGTCGGTTCCCCGGAGGACGACAATGTCCTTGTTTCCATCGCCATCGACATCGATCGATGCCCAGTCGCCGATCGACTCGCCGGATGCGAAGTTCAGTTCGGGATAGCCCTGATGAAAAACCGGGGTCTCCTGTGTCCGCGACAGAAGCAGTCCGACGCCACCAAATGCGCCATTCCTATCTACGGTGTGGAATGCGACATCGGGCAGGTGGTCGTTGTTGAAATCGTCCTTCAGCAGGAGGTTGTTGGACCTGTAGTTCTCTGACCCATATCTGAAAATGATCGGGGGAGCCAGGACGCCGCCATCCATCTGCATGAAAAACTCGGCCGAGTTCGAGCGGGGAAGTGCGACAATGTCGTCTCGAAGATCGCCGTTGAAATCGCCGACGACCACCGCTTCATAGTCCGCCATCGAGCCCCCTTCCTCTCGGGCCAGTGGGACGTGCGGACCAAAGCCGAAGGCGGTCGCTGCGCGAGCTATGTTGCCAGATGCAAGACGGGCAGGAGCGCCCGGCGAAGCGCCCTTGCCGGCACTCGCGGAAGACCCTGCCGGCGGCTTCCCGTCGTCGTGCTGCTGGATCGAAGAGCGATCGCAGCCTGATAGGGTCAAAAGCATCATCGGGAACAGTGCGCGGAACAAGATAGTCATCGTACTTGTCATCCTTAAGAGGCATCGCAGCCCGTCCGTTCCCATCACCACCCTGGCGAGACTCTTGCCCGCGGCTGCATGGTGGGCTGTGATACTAGAGGCCTGATATGTCCAGTCGCAAGTGACTGGAGCGGCGTAGCCCGCGTAAGGCCAACGGCCGCAACCGAGGTCTCTGCAGTGCACGTCCCCCTGACGAACTTCCCCGGGTGCGCTTCGCGTACCCGGGCTACGGTCTACGACTTTTTGCCAGTGCGCATCTCCGCCACGCACGCGGTGCGGCGGCTAGACTGCGGTAACGATCTGTCCGGATGCCGTGGCGCATGAAACTCACCCCAACCCCCATCACCGCCGCCATCACCGGTCTCTTCGCCGGCATCGTGATGCCGCTGGTCTGGCCTCACCTGGGCGAGGAGACGTTGAACTGGGTGTTCGCGTTCCTGCTGGTGATCGCGCTGCCGATGCATGTGCTGGTGGTGGGCTTCAATGTGCCGCGCGAGTCGCGGCCGGCGGGGGCGCTGGATGTCGCGCTGCTGAAGCGCGTGATGATCTGGCTGACGACTGCCGTGGCCACACTGGCGCTGATGAAGATCCTGCTGGCCTAGCCGTCGCGGCGGCGCGCGCGGCCATCGGCGTGACGTCCGGCGCTCAATCCGATGCCCGCCGACCGTATCATCGGGCCCAACCAGGAGGGGTCATGCGTCGATTGCTCGGAGTCTGCCTGCTCGCCATGCTGCCGTTCGCCGCGCTTGCGGCGGAAACCGCGCCGCATCCCATTCCCACCCGTGCCGCGCTGGACGCCGAGGTCGCCGCGGCGATGAAGGCCGCGCAGGCCAATGGCTTGGCCATCGCGGTGATCGACGACGGCAAAGTCGTCCACGTGGCCGCCTACGGCCAGCGCAATGCGAAGGGCGATCCGCTGCAGACCGCTACGGTGATGTACGGGGCGTCGTTGACCAAGGCGGTGTTCGCCTACACCGTGATGCAGCTGGTGGACGAGGGCAGGCTGGACCTCGACCGTCCCGTCGGCACGTACTTCGACAAGGCGCTGCCCGACTATCCCGCAGTGGCCGGCTACGGCCCGTGGCCCGACCTGGCCGGCGACCCGCGCTGGAAAAAGATCACCGCGCGCCACCTGCTGACCCACAGCGGCGGCTTCGCCAACTTCGCCTTCCTCGAACCGGACGGCAAGCTGCGCATCCACTTCGATCCCGGCACGCGCTACGCGTACTCCGGCGAAGGATTGATCCTGCTGCAGTACGTGATCGAGCGCGGGCTGGGCCTGGACGTGGGCGCCGAGATGCAGCGGCGCGTGTTCGACTGCTTCGGCATGCCGGACACCGGCATGACGTGGCGCCCGGAGTTCGCCGCCAACCTCGCCGACGGCTGGAAGGAGGACGGCACCGTCGAGCCGCACGACGAGCGCGGCCGCGTGCGCGCGGCCGGTTCGATGGACACCACCATCGCCGACATGGCGAACCTGGCCGCGGCCTTCATCAACGGAGAGGGTCTCGAGCGGGCCACGTTCGATGCCATCACCGCGCCGCAGCTGCCCATCACCACGGCCTCGCAGTTTCCCACGCTGCAGGAGGCGCTGCCGCCGGCGCAGCGGCGCAAGGATCTCGCGGCCGGGCTCGGCGTATTGGTGTTCGAGGGCCCGCAGGGCGCGGGCTTCTTCAAGGGCGGGCACAACGACTCCACCGGCAACACCTGGGTGTGCGTGAAACAGCGCAGGCGCTGCGTGGTGATCCTGGGCAACGACGTGCGCGCCGAGCGCGCGTTCCCGCGGCTGGTGGCGTTCGTGCTGGGCGAGACCGGCGTACCGTGGACGTGGGAGTACGGCAGCGGCAAGGCCTTCGTCGACTGAGGCGGGCGCCGTGGTGCGGCGCTGGCTCCCCGTCGCCCCCGGCACCGGAAGTCCAGGAGGGCACGACGGGGGTGTCGGCCTCGCGGGCTCCTCTGCGTCAGCGCGCACCCGTGGGGAGAGCGGGGCGCTTGTGCCCGGCGTTCCATCGTTTCGATGGATCGGCGCATCGTTTCGATCCAGCGTTCCATCTTTTTGATCGATCAATGCATCGTTCTGATCCGACGTTCCATCTTTTCGATGGACCGGTGCATCGTTTCGATCCAACGTTCCATCGTTTCGATGAATCAGTGCATCGTTTCGGTCCAACGTTCCATCGTTTTGATGGATCAATGCATCGTTTCGATCCAACGTTCCATCTTTTTGATGGATGAGCCCATCATTTCGATCCAACGTCCGTGCGTGCTGATGGACGAGAGCACCGTTCAGCCGCAAAAGTGACTTTTCCTGCTTGGATTTCGAAATTCGCCGTATTGAGGCTGAGGGCGCGATCACCCTCAAGCGTGTAAAGCCGCGACTTCGCGCGTCGATTTAACATTCTTAACATCACGTTGACCTCTCGCCGTGAGATGCGGACTACAATGCTGCATCGCATCAGTCGATGTCCGCGTCCATGCTTCGGGGACGGACGCACATCTGCAGCGCTTCCGCGCGCAGCGTGCCCGGCACGCGGCACCTCGTTTCCTGCGCCCGATCGCGGCGCTTTCTCGCGATGCGATGACTCTCCCCGCCGGCGTCCGTGGATGCCTTCGCGTCGTGCCTTGTGCGCGGCATCTCCCCACCCTGGAGTGCACTTGCATGAGCCTGCTGAAACAACCCGACCAACCCCTGCTGCTGGCCACCGATCTGGACGGCACCTTCCTGGCCGGCGATCCGGACGCGCGCAAGCGCCTGTACCACCTGGTCGACGCCCATCCCGACGTCAAGCTGGCGTGGGTCACCGGTCGCGGCCGTGAAGCGATCCTGCCGCTGCTCGCCGATCCCGGCCTGCCCACGCCCGATTACGTCATCTGCGATGTCGGCGCCACCGTGCTGCGGACCGCCGACATGCAGCCCATCCAGCCGCTGCAGTCGCAGATCGAAGCGCGCTGGCCGGGCGAGCATGTGGTGGCCGAGGCCATGCGCCGCTTTCCCATGCTGGTGCGCCAGGAAGTGCCGCAGGAGCGACGCTGCTCCTACTACTGCCACCCCGAGCAGCTCTCCACCATCCAGGCCGAAGTGGAGGCGGTCGCCGCCTCGCTGGGCTGCGAAGTGCTGTATTCGGCCGACCGCTACCTGGACATCCTGCCGCGCGACACGCGCAAGGGCAGCACGCTGACCGCGCTGGTGGACGAGCTGGATCTGGACCCGTCGCGCGTGCTGGTGGCCGGCGACACGCTTAACGACCTGTCGATGTACGGCGAGGACTTCCCGGGCGTATGCGTGGGCGAATCCGAGCCGGCGCTGGTCGCCGCCACGGCCGACATGGACAACGTGCTGCATGCCGATGCGCCGGGGTGCGGCGGCATCCTGCAGGCGATGGCGCATTTCGCGCTGATCGATGCCGACGACTATCGGCCCACGCCGCATCCGCCGGGCAAGGCGGAACTGGTGATGGTCTACCACCGCCTGCCGTACGAGGAGCACATCGTCGACGGCCAGCGCGTGCGCCGGCCGCACAGTTCGCCCAACGGCATCATTCCCAGCCTGCTCAGCTTCTTCGGCAGCGGCCAGCCGGGGTCGTGGGTGGCGTGGACGGTGGATGACCCGAAGGCGCCGCCGGTCGAAGCGCGCGCGCCGGTGGACGCCGAGCAGTACCCGGGCCTCACCGCGACGCATGTGCCGCTGACCAAGCACGAGGTGGACGTGTTCTACAAGCGCTTCTCGAAGGAAGCGTTCTGGCCGGTGATCAACAGCTTCTGGGAGCGCGCGCGCTTCAACGAGGACGACTGGGACCTGTTCAAGCGGGTCAACCGCCGCTTCGCCGAGGCCGCCGCCGCCGAGGCCGCGCCGGGCGCGACCGTCTGGCTGCACGACTACAACCTGTGGATGGTGCCGTCGGTGCTGCGCGAGCTGCGCCCGGACGTGAAGATCGCCTTCTTCCACCACACGCAGTTCCCGTCGGCGGACATCTTCGCCATCCTGCCGTGGCGCCGCGAGATCCTGGGCAGTCTGCTGGCCTGCGACTACGTGGGCTTCCACATCCCGCGCCACGCCGAGAACTTCACCGACGCGGTGCGCAGCACCTTCCCGGTGGAGGTGACCCAGCGCGCCTCGTGCGCGCCGCGCTTCCTGACCTTCGGCTGCGCGGTCGGCGTGGAGGACATGGCCACCGAGCTGCGCATCGACGGGCGCACGGTGCGCATCGGCGCGCATCCGATCGGCACCGACGTGGGCCGCATCCGCACCTGCCTGGAGACGGAGCAGGTGGCCGAGGACATCACCCGGATCCGCGACGAGATCGGCCGGCGCAAGCTGGTGTTGTCGATCGAGCGGCTGGACTACACCAAGGGCATCCTGCAGAAGCTGCACGCGTTCGAGCGCCTGCTGGACGAATCGCCCGAGCTGCGCGGCGAGGTGACGCTGGTGCTGGTGTGCGTGCCGGCGGCCAAGGAGATGACTGTGTACCGGCCGCTGCAGCAGCAGATCGAACAGGCGGTGGGCCGCATCAACGGCCGGCTGTCGCAGCTGGACTGGACGCCGGTCCGCTTCTTCGCGCGCGTGCTGCCGTTCGCCGACGTGGTGGCGCATTACGCCGCCGCCGACGTCATGTGGATCACGCCGCTGCGTGATGGGCTGAACCTGGTGGCGAAGGAGTTCGTCGCGGTGCAGGGCCTGGATGGCGGCGACGGCGTGCTGGTGCTGTCGGAGTTCGCCGGTGCGGCGGCGGAATTGAAGGGCGCGGTGCTGACCAATCCGCACGATCCGGCCGACCTCGCGCGCACCTTGCGCCAGGCCCTGGTGATGACACCGGGCGAACGCGAAGACCGGCAGCGACGCCTGTTCGACATCGTCCGCCACCACGACCTGTCGCGCTGGGGCCGCGAGTTCCTGGCGGCCGCACAGGGCGAGGACGAGGAGAATGCGGCTACGCACGCGGCCATCGCGGCTTAATGCATTTACCTTTGACGGGTGCGGTGCGAGTGGCGATAGTCGCGTCACACACGGGGCAGGAGACCCACGATGCGAATGCTGGTGATGCGGAGCATGGTCTGGTTGTTGATCGCGGCGACCGCGCTGGTGCTGTTCGGGTTGCTGCAGGCGCCCGAGCTCTGGCTGGGCCGCTGATTCGCGGATCGCCGGCTCACGACAGGCAAAAGAAAACCCGACCATGAAGGTCGGGTCTGAAAGGGGGAGTCCCCGGCTCCGGCAGTGCTGCTTGCTCAAGGCAGCGCCCAGTTCCATTGCAGAGCGGCCATTCGTGGCCTGCGCAGGGCGTGCTGCCGGGGACAGGGTTATCCTCATCCATGGCTTTCACATTCACAGTCGGGTCTTGTCCCGCCGTGCTGTAGGAAAAATCCTACGCGGCGCCCGGGTTCAACCGAACAGGCGGTTGATCGCGCCGTAGCCCATCGCCTGCGGGTCGGGCAGGGGAGTGACATCGGCGCGCAGGAACGTCTCGACCTGCTCGGCCAGCCGGCCGTACATGGACTCGGCCAGCGCCGAGCCGGCACTGATGCGGCGCACGCCCAGCGCTTCCAGTGCGGCGAGGTCCTGCAGCTGCGGACGCAGCATCAGGTTGAGCGGCAGCCCGATGCCGGCGGCCACGGCGCGGATGCCGTCGGCATCCACCAGGCCCGGCACGAACAGGCCATCGGCACCGGCGACGCGATAGCGCGCGGCACGGGCCAGCGTTTCCCCGATGCGTGCCGTGTCCGGCACCAGGCCGCGCAGATAGACATCGGTACGCGCATTGATGAAGACATCCAGGCCCTGTGCGGCGCACGCGTGGCGGATCGCGCGGATCTTGGCGGCGAGCAGGTCGGGATCGCCGGCGCCATCCTCCAGGTTGATGCCGGCCGCTCCGGCACGCACGACGCGCAGCACGGTGTCGGCGACGATGGCGGGATCGTCCGAGTAGCCGCCTTCCACATCGACGGTCAGCGGCACGGTGACGACGCGCGCGATTCCGCCGACCGCGTGCAGCAGGGCGTCAAGATCGAGCGCGTCGCCGTCGGGCCAGCCCTGCGACCACGCGAGGCCGGCGCTGGTGGTGGCGACGGCCGGCGCGCCCAGGTGTTCGATCAGGCGGGCGGTGCCTGCATCCCAGGCATTGGCCAGGCGGAGCAGGCCCTGCGTATGCAAGTGGCGGAAACGGGTGGCGGGGGACGTGGCAGGCATCGGCGGACCGGCGGTGGAAAGCGGACCGACAGGGTGCCACGGTCGGGCGGAGCGCACTCACCGGATGCGGACAGCATCACCGCTCCCTGCGCCTCATTCGCCGACGCCGGGTGTCAGGCGCAGAGTTTCCAGCCCTCGAACAGCCGCCAGCGGCCGTCGCCGCCTTCGATGTTGATGGCGTAGTCCAGCCCTTGCTGGTGGCGCTGGTTGGCCAGCTTCACGGCATAGCCGAGTGCGGCGCCGGGGGTGGCGAAACGGAGCGGTGGCGACTCGTTGATCGACAGTTCGTAGGAGCCGTCGTCCGCGGGGGCGTGGAAGAGGTCGAAGGTCATCATGGAGGTCGTTGCAGGCTTGATGTACGGAAACGTACGTCCTGTGCCGTGACGCGGACGCATACGCGCAGCCTGCCGTTTTGCAGGATTAATCCACGTGCACGGCGCGTGAGAAAACTGTGCGGTCAGGCTGAATGGCCTACACATGGCCTTCGCATGTGGCACCGTAAAACGACGCCCAGTGGTCGGGCCGGCAGATCCACCCCTTCTGCCCCCGCGCTCACCCTGCTACCGAGCCGCAAGGCTGACACCCAGGGCACCACGAGAGAACCGAACGCAGCGTCCCCGGACACCCCCTGTTCCGTGCTGCGCCTGGCGGTGGACCGCGAGTCCGACACCGTCGCCGCCCGGAGAGCCAGGCGTGTTCTCGCCCCCAACGCAAACGGGCCCGCCAGGGCCCGTTCGTGTGTCCGTGGTGGGATGGTGTCGGTCAGCGGCCGGCGGCTGCATCCCAGGCCCGCAGGCCCTGTTCGACCACGCGCAGGGCATCGTCCACGCGGGTCGCGTCGAGTTCGTCCGTCGTGTCCCGTTCGCTGTGGATCACCTGCATCACCTTCGGCACCTGCGCCGGCTTGCCGCCGCCGAAGACGGCGAGGATGGGGTCGATCTCGTCGCCGCCGACCAGCGAGAACGACACCGCCGGCCACCCCGCCTTGAGGAACGCCAGATGATCGGTGGGCGGATACTGGTCGCCCGGCGAGAAGCCGAGCTTCTCGTGCCTGCTGGCGGCGCGCAGGGCGGCGACCAGCAGGCTGTCGCCCTCGGCGGCGGGCGTCATCATCCACAGCGTGTCGCCCCAGCCGAACACGTCGAAATTGACGTACAGCGCCGGCTTCTCGCGCCCTTCGGTGGCGACCCAGGCGTGCGCGCCCACCAGACCCTTCTCCTCCAGGTCCCAGAACACCACCTGCACGCGGTGGTGCGCCAGCGGCTTGGCCTTCAGCGCCTGCGCCAGTTCCAGCACGGCGGCCACGCCGGAGGCGTTGTCGGTGGCGCCGTGACCCACCGGGACCTTGTCGTAGTGCGCACCGATCAGCAGCAGCGGCGCGTCGGCGGGTCCGCCGAGGTCGGCGACGAGATTCTCGCCGGCCTGGTCCCCGCGCACGAATGGCTCACGCTTCCACGCGATGCCCAGCGCATCCAGGCGCGCGCCGATGGCGTCGCCGCGGGCGACGGTGCCGGTGCCCGCGCTGATCGCCTCGACCTGTTGGTGCCAGCGCTCCGACACCGTGGTGTCGGCCCAGACCGGTGCGCTGGCGAACAGGGACAGCAGCAAGGCAACGCGAACACGACGGCGCATCTCGGACATGGCGGAATCCCCGTGGAAAATCCGAGTATGCCGCACGCACCGGGCGACTACACCCATGTAGTCGCCGGGCACCGATACAATGTTAATTGCGCGGCGACGGACGGCCCCTCTACGCTGGACCCGTTCTCTCCCCAGGCATCGGCTTACATGACCATCCGCGTTTTCCTGATCGACGACCACGCGCTGGTGCGCACCGGCATGCGCATGATCCTCGGCACCGACGCGGACATCGAGGTGGTGGGCGAGGCGGAAACCGGCGAGGCGGCCCTGCCGCTGGTGCGCCAGCTGAAACCCGACGTGGTGCTGTGCGACCTGCACCTGCCGGGCTACAGCGGGCTGGAAGTGACCGAACGCATCGTGCGGGCCGACATGGGCGTGCGCGTGATCATCGTGTCGGTGCTCGAGGATGGCCCCCTGCCCAAGCGCCTGCTGGAAGCCGGTGCGTCCGGTTATCTCGGCAAGGCCGGCGATGCGGCGGAACTGATCCGCGCCGTGCGCGACGTGGCGCGCGGCAAGCGCTACCTGGGCAGCAACGTGGCGCAGAACCTGGCGCTGCACACGGTCGGCGGCGACGCCTCGCCGTTCGATGCGCTGTCCCCGCGCGAACTGGAAGTGGCCATGCTGCTGACCCAGGGCCTGCGCCAGGAAGAGATCGCGCGGCGCCTGAGCCTCAGCGCGAAGACGGTGAACACGCACAAGACGCGCCTGTTCGAGAAGACCGGCGTGCAGGACACCATCGCCCTGGCACGCCTGGCCGCGCAGTGGGGCCTGATGGACCCGACGCGCTCGCTCTGAGCCGGGATGCGCACGATCCGTGCGCGCCGCTGACATCGCCGCAAGCGCAAGATGGGTCCCAGCGTTCGCTGGGACGACGATGGTGAGCCATCCCGTTCCCATGCCGTCATTCCAGCGAATGCTGGAATCCATTGCCCATGGGCGCCGCTGATGTCACCTCAGGCACAAGGTGGGTCCCGGCGTTCGCGGGAACGACGGTGGTTGATCCATCCCGTTCCCATGCCGTCATTCCAGCGAACGCTGGAATCCATTGCCCATGCGCGCCGCTGATGTCACCTCAGGCACAAGGTGGGTCCCGGCGTTCGCGGGAACGACGGTGGTTGATCCATCCCGTTCCCATGCCGTCATTCCAGCGAACGCTGGAATCCATTGCCCATGCGCGCCGCTGATGTCACCGCAGGCGCAAGATGGGTCCCGGCGTTCGCGGGGACGACGGCGGGCTGCCGTTCCGCGCAGGTTCCTCATTCCAACGCGCGCGGGAATCCACCGCGGGCATGAGGATGTGCGCGCTAGCGCGCGGGCTGCGCCTGTGCCTTCGCTTCCATCGCCGCAGTGCAGGTCTGCAGTGAGTCCACCATGGTGTCGGCAAGCTGCGTGGCCCGTGCTTCCAGCGCCGCACGCCCTTCACCTTCGGTGGGAACGCCCCGCACGGCGATCTCGTAGCGGCTGCCGCCGTGCACGAACAGACGGTGGACCGAGAGCGAGCGCAGCGGCTCGTCCGGTGCGTCGAGCAGGGCACGGCTGACGGGAAAGGGTTCATCGGGATCGTCGTCGCCGAGGTTCAACAGCCGCAGCTTCACCGTCGGGCCGAACGACGATGTGCCGGTGTCGACGCGATACCGTTCGGCCGACGCGACCGACGCGACGGCGCGCGCGCTTTCTTGTTCGCGCTGCAGCAGGATCCGGTACTCGTCGGCCGGGCTGCGATCCTTCGGCACGGTGGAGGTCACCACATAGGCGCTCAGGTCGTTCTCGTAGCGCAGGCGGTAGAACGAGATCGCACCGCCGCCCAGCGTCCCGTGCACCACATCCGTGGCCGGTCTGAACGGCGGCATGTCGATGCAGTACACATCGAGGAATTTCCACTCGAACAGCAGCGACTGTGCGCCGCCCGTGCCCTTCACCTGATAGGGGCCTTCGGCCCATCCCCGGACGCTGCGTTGCTGGGCGTCCCCCTGGAACGGCAGCGCGGCAAGCAGGGCGGCGGTGACGGCGCCCAGGGCGGACGACGCGCGTACGGGCAGCGTGTTGCGCTTCATCACAGGCATCCATGCACAGGGAACATGGAAGGACTGTAGTCGGCTCGTCGGGCCCTTGCCAACCCGTGCCGATCCAGGGCGCTGAAAACGACACTGGCCGCTTGCGCGGCCAGTGTGCTTTACCGCCAGGAAGGAGCGCGGCGCGTCAGGCGCTGCGTTCCTCGCTGCCTTCCTCGTCCTGCTTGTCGGCCTGGGCGATCCCGTCGGCCGGCTTGACCGGCGTAACCACCGGCTCGAACAGGCTGCGCGTGACCGACGGCGGTGTGTCCGCGTCGGCGACGAAGAACAGCGAGCCGGTGGCCGGCGTGCTGACCGGCTTCGGCGTGGCCGCCGGCGGGGTGGGGGCTGCGACGTCCACCGGCGTCGCAGTGTCGGCGGTGGCTTCGTTCACGGCGTCGACCAGGTCGATCTGCACGGGTTCGCTGCGCGCGGTGACGTTGCGGTCGTCCTCGACCGCCGGCACCTCGACGGCTGCGATCACCGGAGCCGGTTCGGCGGCGATCTCGGCCTTCACCGTGTCGACGACGGCGACGGCAGCCGGAGCTTCCTGCTGCACCGTGGCGGTCACCTCGGGCTGCGCGCGGGCCGCTTCGGCCTTCACGTCCTCGATGACCTCGGCGGCCACAGCGGTCTCCACCACGACCGGCGCGGGAACGATGGCCGGCGTCGGGTCAGCGGCGGGCGCAGCGACCACGGCGGCCGCGACCGGCGCTGCCGCCGCGACGGGTGCGGCAGGGGCGACGGCGGGAGCCGCTTGCGGCTTCGGCGCACGCGGCGCGGCGACGGCCAGTTCTTCGTCGTCGAAGTCGAACTCCGGCTGCGAACGGTCGGCGACCGGGGCCTCGTCATCGCCACCCAGGTCATCGGACAGCGCGCCTTCGTCACCGGCGGCGCCCGCTTCACCATTGCCACGGCGGCGGCGACGGCCTCCGCGGCGGCCACGACGGCGGCGACCGCCTTCACCGGTCTCGCCCGCGTCGGCGGTCGGTGCGGCGTCGCCGTCGACGGTGACGACCTGCGTCGCGTCGGTGTCGATGGCCGGCACGTCGGTCGCTGCAACCGGCGTCGGCGCAGCGGCCGGTGCGGTGCGCGCGACGTCCTGCGTGGCGACGACAGCGGCGGCCGTCGTCACCGCATCGGCAGCGACGGGTGCGGCCGGCTTGGCAGCGGCGTCCTGCTGCAGCGGCGCACGCGGCTGGCGTTGGGGCTGGCCGTCCTGCTGCGGCTTGCCGCCCTGCTGACCCTGCGCCTGCTTGGGGGCCCGGGGCTGCTGCTGCGCGTTGCCCTGGCCGTTCTGCGGCTTCTGCTGCTTCTGGCCCTGCGGCTCGTTGCGCGGCTTCTGCTGCTGGGCGTTGCCGCCCTGCTGCTTCTCGCCCTTGTTGCGCTCGTCGCGGCGGGTGTTGTCCTGCTTGCCGCCCCGGCCCTGGCTCTGCTGGCCGCGATTGTCGCGGTTCTCGCGACGGCTGTTGTTGTTGCGGTCGTTGCGCGGGCGGCTGTCCTGCTGCGGACGCGCCTGCGGGGCGGGCGTTGCGGCTTCGCCACCGCCGAACAGGCGCTTGAAGAAGCCGACCACGCCGCCCGAGGCCGGCGCGGCCACGGGGGCCGGCGGTGCGACCGGTGCGGGTGCGGCCACCGGTGCCGGCGCTTCGCGCTCTTCGCGCACCGGGGCCGGCTGCGTGTGCTTGACATGGGTGACGGCGGGCGCGGCCGGGATGTTGAGCTGCGCCTTGGTCAACGCATGCACCGGCAGCTTGCGCTGGGTGCCGCGGTGGTAGCTGGGCTTGCTGCTTTCTTCGCCCAGCTCGTTCTCGCGGATGCGGGTGACTTCGTAGTGCGGCGTATGCAGCGCCTCGTCGGCCACGATGATGACCGGCGCGTCGTGGCGCTGTTCGATCTCGCGCAGGGCGCTGCGCTTCTCGTTGAGCAGGAAGTTGGCGATCTCGATCGGCGCCTGGATCAGCACCTGCCCGGTGTTGTCCTTCATCGCGTGCTCTTCGGCCACGCGGATGATCGACAGCGACAGCGACTCGACGCTGCGCATGCGGCCGTGGCCTTCGCAGCGCGGGCAGACGATCTGGCTGGACTCGCCCAGCGAGGGCCGCAGGCGCTGGCGGCTCATCTCGAGCAGGCCGAAGCGCGAGATGCGGCCGATCTGCACGCGGGCGCGGTCGTACTTCAGTGCGTTCTGCAGCTTGTTCTCGACTTCGCGCTGGTGCTTGTTGCTCGACATGTCGATGAAGTCGATCACCACCAGGCCGCCGAGGTCGCGCAGGCGCAGCTGGCGGGCCACTTCCTCGGCCGCTTCCATGTTGGTGTGGAACGCGGTCTCCTCGATGTCGCCGCCCTTGGTGGCGCGCGCCGAGTTGACGTCGATGGCGGTCAGCGCCTCGGTCTGGTCGACCACGATGGAGCCGCCGGAGGGCAGGCGGACGTTGCGTTCGTAGGCGCCTTCGATCTGCGACTCGATCTGGAAGCGGTTGAACAGCGGGATGTCGTCCTTGTACGGCTTCAGCTTGCGCAGGTTGTGCGGCATGACCTGCTGCATGAACTCGCGGGCGGTCTCGTACAGTTCGTCGGTGTCGACCAGGATCTCGCCCACGTCGCTGCGCAGGTAGTCGCGCAGGGCGCGCACGATCAGGCGGCTTTCCTGGTAGATCAGGAACGGGGCCGGCTTGGTCAGGGCGGCTTCGGCGATCGCCTTCCACACGCTGAGCAGGTAGTCCAGGTCCCACTGCAGCTCTTCGGCGTCGCGGCCGACGCCGGCGGTGCGGATGATCACGCCCATGTCGTCGGGGATGGCCAGCGCGTCCATCGCCTTCTTCAGCTCGGCCCGGTCGTCGCCCTCGATGCGGCGCGACACGCCGCCGGCGGTGGGCGAGTTCGGCATCAGCACCATGTAGCGGCCGGCCAGGGAGATGAACGTGGTCAGGGCAGCGCCCTTGTTGCCGCGCTCGTCCTTGTCCACCTGGACGACGACTTCCTGGCCTTCCTTCAGCAGTTCACGGATGCCGGCCTTGTTGTGGTCGACGCCGGCCTGGAAGTAGTCGCGGGAGATTTCCTTCAGCGGCAGGAAGCCATGGCGGTCGGCGCCGTAGTCGACGAAGGCGGCTTCCAGGGAGGGCTCTAGCCGGGTGATGCGGCCCTTGTAGATGTTGGACTTCTTCTGTTCCTTCGACGGCTGTTCGATATCGATGTCGTACAGGGTCTGACCGTCGACGATGGCCACGCGCAGCTCTTCGGCCTGCGTGGCATTGATCAACATGCGTTTCATTGTGCGTTCCTCGCGCGCTGCTACCGCGCGGAACGCCATGGGGTTTCGCCTCTGGAACGTTGCACCGCCCCTTGCGCAGGCGCAGCGGGGCAGATTCGGGTTTCCAGCGCTACGACACCACGGCAGGCCGCGGGAGCGCTTTTCTTTCTAATAGGTGTTGCGGGGCCGGAGGCAGCTTCCCTCGGAAGGGGGCGCCACGCGGGACATGTTCAGCATCAGGTGCCGTCACGCACCCGGCGGTATCCGGGCCTGCCGATCAGCCGCTAACATGGCCGCCCCTGGGGCGGTGGCCGCGCACTTGCCGGAATCGCGGGGAGACGGGCTTCTGGCCCAACTGCAACTCCCTGCGAAATCAAACCCTTATCTCGCCCTCTGAGTGTAACAGAATGAATGGCTCCAACCCCAGCCCCCCGTCCGAGAAGCCTGCTGCGGGCGCCAAGAGCGCCGTGCGCACGGTCACGGTGCCCGAGGACCGGGGCGGGCAGCGGCTGGACAACTTCCTGCTCGGCCAGCTGAAAGGGGCCCCACGCAGCCTGGTCTACAAGCTGGTGCGCAGCGGCCAGGTGCGGGTGAACGGGGGGCGGGCCAAGGCCGAGCGGAAGCTGGAGGGCGGCGACGAGGTCCGGATTCCGCCCGTCAGTCTCGTCGAGGTGGGAGACAAGGTGGCGCCGCCGAGCGGTTTCCTGAAGCGGATGGAGGCTGCCATCGTTTTCGAGGACGAGCGCCTGCTGGTCATCAACAAGCCGACCGGCGTGGCCAGCCATGGCGGCAGCGGGATCAGCCACGGCGCCATCGAGACGATGCGCGCGCTGCGGCCGAACCAGACGCTGGAACTGGTCCATCGGCTGGACCGCGACACGTCCGGCCTGTTGGTGATGGCCAAGAAGCGGTCGGCGCTGTCCGAACTGCAGGCGCTGCTGCGCGAGGACAGCGAGGACGGCACCCGCAGTATCGAGAAGCGCTACCTGACCCTGCTGGTCGGCCGCATGCCGGACGGCGTGATGAGCGTGGATGCGGCGCTGCACATCGGCCTGCGCCAGGGCGGCGAGCGCCACGTGCAGGTGCACCGCGACGGCAAGGAGTCGCTCAGCCACTTCCGCGTGTTGGAGCGGCGCGGCGGTCATTCGTACTGCGAGGTGCGCATCGAGACCGGCCGCACCCACCAGATCCGCGTGCACGCGCAGCACATCGGCCATCCGGTGGCCGGTGACGACAAGTACGGCGATCCGGCCGTCAACAAGCGCCTGCGCGAGCAGGTGGGCCTGAAGCGCCTGTTTCTGCACGCCGCCTCGCTGCAGTTCGCCCTGGACGGCGGCAGGACGCCCTACGTGCTCAACGCCCCGCTGTCCGAGGACCTGGCGGAGGCGCTGGATCGCCTCGGCTGATGACTCAGCCGGCGCCTTGAGCGAAGCAGCGCGTCGGCTTTTCCAGTACGGGCGGGAAGGTCACCGGCACGTTGATGGTGTGGCTGACCGGTTTGCCGTTGCGGGTGGCGGCGCGGAACTGCCAGGTCTGCACGGCCTCCAGCGCGGCCTTGTCGAGCGCGGCGTTGCCGCTGCCCTGCACCTGCGACACGCGGGCCGGCACGCCGTCCTTCTCGATGGTCACGCGCAGCACGGTGGTGCCGCCGTCGCTGTTGCACTCGGCCTCGGCCGGGTAGGCGGGTGGCGGCGTGTCGATGGCCGCCAGTTCGGTCGGCGCGATGAGCGGCGCCGCCGATTCCTCCTGCTTCTTGGCGCAGGCCGACAGGGCGAACACGCCGGCGAGCAGCAGCATCGGCGGTACAAACGCATGACGTTCCATCAGGCTTCTCCGAGCAGGGCGCTGGCCTTGGCCGCGCAGATGAAGTCGTTCTCGCTCAGGCCGCCCACATCGTGCGTGGAATAGCGCACGACGGCGCGGTTGTAGTGCACGCCCAGGTCGGGATGGTGATCCTCGGCGTGCGCAATGAAGGCGAGGGCATTCACGAAGGCCATCGTCTCGTAGTAGTTGTCGAAGGGGAACGTACGCGACAGCGCGTGGCCGTCCTCGACCACCTCCCAGCCGGGGATCTGCGGCAGCAGTTCGGCGATGCGGGCCGGCGGCAGGCGGTGCTCGCCGCCGCGCAGCGGTACGCAGTGCGCGCGGGCGAGGGGAATCAGATCGGACATGGCGTGTCTCCTGCGGGGCGACCAGTCTGAATGAAGCACGACGACCGGCCTGTGGATGTGAATGCCCGTGGGGCAGGGGGCTAGAATAGCCCTCATGATCCAGATTTCCGACAGCGCGCAGGCGCACTTCCGCAAGCTGATCGAACGCGAAGCCCTGCCGGGGCTGGGCGTGCGCCTCAGCGCGGTCCATCCCGGCACGGCGCAGGCCGATGCAAGGCTGGAGTTCGCCGAACCGCGCGACCTGGCGGGGGACGAGTGGGCCGTCGACTGCGACGGCTTCACCCTGTATGTCGATGCGGCCAGCGTGCACTGGCTGGATGGCGCCGATATCGACTACGTACTGAAGGGCGCCAGCGCGCAGCTGACCATCAAGGCACCGCGCATCAAGGGCGAGGCGCCTGGCGAGACGGCCTCGCTGGTCGAACGCGTGCGCTGGGTCATCGACAACGAGATCAATCCGCAGCTGGCGTCCCACAAGGGGCGCGTGGCGGTGGAGGAGGTCAGCGGCGAGGGCGTGGTGTGGCTGCGCTTCGGCGGCGGCTGCCACGGCTGCGGCATGGCCGATGTCACCCTCAAGCAGGGCATCGAGAAGACGCTGATGGCCCGCGTGCCGGGCGTCACTGCGGTCCGCGACGCGACCGATCACGGGACCGGCGACGCGCCGTACATCCCGCGCGGCAACGCGGCCTGACGGAGCCCACCGCCGGTGACGAACGCCACCGACGTAATCGCACACCTGCTGCCGCGCAAGGCGGCCCCCATCGTCGAACGCCAGACCGGCCTGCCCTTCGGTTGGGGCCTCTGGCTGCGTGCGCTGCCCGAGCGGCTGGGCCGCATCACCCGCGAGAAGGCGGACGCGATGCTCGACCTGCTGGCCTCGCATGCGCCGAAGGCGCGGCGTGCGGCGCCGTTCCTGCCGGGCCGTGCGCTGGCGCTGCGCTCGCTGTTCTACCAGGGCTGGGGGCCGCCGCCGCGAGAAGAACGTTGGCTGCGCTGGGTCGCCGGCGTCAGCAGCAGCCTGCTGCACCTGCTGTTCTTCCTGTTCCTGCTGTGGGTGGCGCTGGTGCAGATTCCGCCGCCGCCCGACGAGGCCGGCGACAGCAGTCGCGTGCGGCTGGAAATGATCGGCGAGGGCAGTCCGGAAGATGCGGGAGGCGCCACGCAGGCTGGCGAAGCCACCGCCCAGCAGGCGCCGGCGGCGGCACCGTCGTCGCGACCCTCGGTCTCGCCAGTGCCGGCACAACCGCAGCCGGTGGATACCTCGCCGCCGCCTTCGGATGCCGCTGCGCCGGAGGTGGCGGTGGATGTGCCGCCGGTTCCGCCGCGTGACGTGCCCGTACCGGAGATCGCCGATCAGCCACTGCAGGTGACCGAGGTCGCCGAACCCACCCGCGCGTTCGTGCTGCCGCCGCCCACGCCCCGGCAGGCCGAAATCACCCAGCCGGCCTTGCGGGACATCGGTGTCCCCACCCGTGAGATCCCCAGTCCGTTGGCCGCACCCGTCGTGCGGCGTGACGTGCCGGTACGTGCCGTCGACGTTCCCGTCGTGGCCACGCGCGAGGCCCAGGTCAGGGAGCGCGAGGTGGCCGCGCCCGCGCCGCAGGTCCGGGCGGTGCCTGTCCCTTCCCGCGAGGTGGCGCCGCGTCCCGTCGCCACGCAGGAACGCAGCGTGAGGCAGGCCGAGGTCGGCGAGCCGTCACCGCGACCGGCACCTCCGGCACCGTCCAGCGCACCTCAGCCGAGTACCGCGTCGTCTTCTGCCGATCGCACTGCCGCGCCAACGTCAGCGGCGACGAGTGCATCCCCACGGGGGAATGCGTCCTCCACCTCCGCCGCGCCGGGCGCGTTGCCGGCTGCCAGACCCGGTGGCTGGAATACGCCGGCGGGCACGGATGAATGGGGCAACAGCCGGCGCAACGTGGCGGGCGACAGTGCGTCCGACGGGCGCGACCGGCCCGGCCTCTACAACGCCGACGGCAGCCTGCGCGTGCCCGGCAATGCCGGTGAGGCGACGGCGCAACGCGGCGCGCCCGGCGGCGGCAACGATCAGTGGACGCGCGAGCGGCTGGACGAGGCGGGCACCTGGTTGCAGCGGCCGCCCTACGACTACGAGCCCACCAGTTTCGACAAGTACTGGGTGCCCAGCGAATCGCTGCTCGCCGAATGGGTGCGGCGCAACGTGCGCGAGGTCGAGATTCCGATTCCCGGCACCAACATGAAGCTCAAGTGCGCGATCTCCGTGCTGCAACTGGGTGGCGGCTGCGGCCTGGGCAGCCTGTTCCCGGAGCCGCCCAGGGCGCGTCCGCCGCCGGAGATCCCGGTCAAGCGAACACCGATCCCGACCGACAGCTGAGAAGGCAAGGGTTTCGTTGTTCCTGTGGGAGCGACGTCAGTCGCGATGAGCCATCCAGATGCTTCATCGCGACTGACGTCGCTCCCACAGCAGCCGAATTCGCCTGGAAACAAAAACGGAGCCCTCGGGCTCCGTTTCCGCATTCCCGATAGGGGGAAGACCTACTCGTGCACGCCGTGCAGGTCGCGCAGCTGCGAGGGACGCGAACCGAAATACGCCGCGAGGTCCGAGATGTCCTGGTCGCTGAGGGCGGCAGCCTGCGGGGTCATCAGCGCGTGCTGGCGATCGCCGCTGCGGTAGGCCTGCAGCGCATGCGCCAGGTAGTCGCCGTACTGGCCGCCGAGCTTGGGGTAGGTGTCGTCGATCGGTGCGTTGCCTTCGGCGCCGTGGCAGTCGATGCAGCTCTGGCCCGTGGCCTGGCCCTTGGCCTTGGCCAGTTCCTCGCCCTTGGCGATGTGGCCCTTGGGCAGGCCGGCGGACGAACTGGACCCGTGCTCGCCACTGGCGTGACCCGGATCGGCGGCCGAAGCCTCCGTGTTCTCCTTCGAGCAAGCCACCAGGGCGAGGGCCGCGAACAGGGCGATGGCTAGACGCTGGGCGTGCTTGGCGTTGGGCATGGTGGGCTTACTTGACGGTGGAGAGGAATGCGGCGATGTCGGCGATGTCCTGGTCAGAGAAGCTCTGGGCCTGGGCCTGCATCGTGGGGTGCTTGCGGTTGCCGGTGCGGTACTCGGTCAGGGCATTGGCCAGGTAGTCGGCCGATTGCCCGCCGATCTTGGGCACCTTGAAACTCGGATAGGCGTTCTTGTAACCGACGATGCCGTGGCAGCCCTGGCAGGTGTAGGTCAGGGTGCGGCCGGTGTCGGCATTGCCGACCAGCGGCTTGGGAGCGGCGGCGGGTGCCGCGGTCGGAGCGGCGGCTTCGGTCGCCGGCGGCGCGGCCTGGGAATCCTGTTGAGCGGTCAGGGCGGCCAGCGGAAGGGCGGCCAAGGCAAGGCAAGCGGCGAGCGGCAGCAGTCGCATCATTCTCGTGAAACTCTCAGGTTGCGCGCGCCACGTACCACCGCAGCGCTTGGCTGAACGCAAGTATAGCCTGCGACCGAATGTCGCGCACAGAGCGCGCGGTCGAGCGAAAGGACGCTGGCGTGCGCCGCCGGGCGGTTGCCGTGCGCGGTGACGCATCGACGTTGTGGGTGTAATAGACAGTGCTTCGCGTCGTCGAAGGCGAACGCGGTGCGAGGCATCGACGCCTGGGTCGGGACGCAGGCAGCACGACGTCCGACGCAAGTCACCATGACCTTCGGCGCATGGAAGTCGTTCATGGGTGATATACCTTCATACAACACCACCACAACACCACCACGGTACCGCCCCCATGTCCCGACCCCGCCCCGAATCCGGCCGTTCCTACCTGCGCCTGGCCCTGGTCCCCGTGCTGTGCGGCCTGCTGGTCCTGTCCGCCTGCAAGGGGGGCGGCCCGACGCCCGAGGCCCAGGCCAAGAACGGCGATGCCCCCAAGGAGCCCGACGCGGTCCCGGTCGAGGTCGCCAAGGTTACCCACCGTCCGGTCGCGGCCAGCTACAGCGGCACGGCCGCGCTCGAGGCGCTGGGCGAGTCGCAGGTCGTCGCCAAGACCTCCGGCGTGGCACTCGCCGTGCTGGTGGAGGAAGGGCAGGTGGTCCGCGCCGGGCAGGCGCTGGTGCGGCTCGACCCCGACCGCCTGCGCCTGCAGGTGGCCCAGGCCGAAGCGCAGATGCGGAAGCTCGAGAACAACTACCGCCGTGCGCAGCAGCTGGTCGAGCAGCAGATGATCAGCGCCAACGACGTCGACCAGATCAAGTACGACCTGGAGAACGCGCGGGCCTTCTACCGCGCCGCCGCGCTCGAACTGTCGTACACCACGGTCACCGCGCCGATTTCCGGCGTGGTCGCCTCGCGGTCCATCAAGACCGGCAACTTCGTGCAGATCAATACGCCGATCATCCGCATCGTCGACCAGTCGCGCCTGGAAGCCACGTTGAACGTGCCCGAGCGCGAACTGTCCACGCTGAAGGCGGGCCTGCCGATCGCGCTGGCGGTGGACGCGCTGCCGGGCAAGGTGTTCCAGGGCACGGTCGACCGCATCGCGCCGGTGGTGGATTCGGGCAGCGGCACCTTCCGCGTGGTGGGTTCGTTCGCCAGCGACGGGGTGCTCCAGCCGGGCATGTTCGGTCGCATCCGCATCGACTACGACCAGCGCGCCAACGCACTGGTGGTACCGCGCGTCGCGTTGCTCGACGATGGCGATCCGGCGGTGTTCGCCGTGCGCAACGGCAAGGCCGCGCGCGTGCCGGTGAAGGTGGGCTACGTGGATGGCGAGTGGATCGAGGTGCGCGAAGGCCTGAAGGCCGGTGAGCAGGTCGTCACCGCCGGCAAGGTGGCGCTGCGCGAAGGCAGTGCCGTGCAGGTGATCGGCGCCGAGCCGGCCAAGGTCGCCGCCAAGGCGGACGCCGCCAAGACCGCAGGAAGCAAGCAATGAGCACGCCGGGCCACGTTCCGGGGGAACACGACCCCCACGCACCGGGTGGCGACGGGACCATGGGCGGCGGACTCGTCGAGTTCTCCACCCGCCGCCGCGTCACCATCGCGATGTTCTGGATCACGATGTTCCTGTTCGGCGTGATCGCGCTGGGCTCGCTGAAGGTCAACCTGCTGCCCGATCTCAGCTATCCCACGCTGACCGTGCGCACCGAGTACACCGGTGCGGCGCCGTCGGAAATCGAAACGCTGATCAGCGAGCCGGTGGAAGAAGCCGTCGGCGTGGTGAAGAACCTGCGCAAGCTGAAGTCGGTCTCGCGCACCGGGCAGAGCGACGTGGTGCTCGAGTTCGCCTGGGGCACGGACATGGACCAGGCCAGCCTGGAAGTCCGCGACAAGATGGAAGTGCTGTCGCTGCCGCTGGAGGCCAAGGCGCCGGTGCTGCTGCGCTTCAATCCCTCCACCGAGCCGATCCTGCGCCTGGTGCTGTCCAACAAGCAGGAACCGAAGAACGACACCGACGCGATCCGCCTGCTCACCGAGCTGCGGCGCTATGCCGACGACGACCTGAAGAAGAAGCTGGAACCGGTCAGCGGCGTCGCCGCGGTGAAGGTCGGTGGCGGTCTGGAGGACGAGATCCAGGTCGACATCGACCAGCAGAAGCTGGCCCAGCTCAGCCTGCCGATCGACACCGTCATCCAGCGCCTGCAGCAGGAGAACATCAACATCTCCGGCGGCCGCCTGGAAGAAGGCTCGCAGCGTTACCTGGTGCGGACGGTCAACCAGTTCGCCACCGTCAACGAAATCCGCGACATGCTGGTGACCACGCAGAGCGGCGGCGACAACGCTGCGGCATCGGCAGCGGCGCAGATGGCGGCGATCGCGGCGTCCACCGGTTCGGCCGAAGCGATGGCAGCGGCGGCCTCGGTGCAGAGCGCCTCGGGCGGCGGCGGCAACGTCATCGCCGGCGGCATGCCGGTGCGCCTGAAGGACGTGGCCGACGTGCGCCAGGGCTTCAAGGAGCGCGAGGCGATCATCCGCCTGGCCGGCAAGGAAGCGGTGGAGCTGGCCATCTACAAGGAAGGCGATGCCAACACCGTCTCCACGGCCGAAGCGCTGAAAGCGAAGCTGGAACAGCTCAAGCAGCAGGTACCGCCGGATGTCGAACTGACGATCATCGACGACCAGTCGCTGTTCATCGAGCACGCGATCGCCGACGTCAAGAAGGACGCCGTGATCGGCGGCCTGCTGGCGATCCTGATCATCTTCCTGTTCCTGCGCGATGGCTGGAGCACCTTCGTCATCAGCCTGTCGCTGCCGGTCTCCATCGTCACCACGTTCTTCTTCATGGGCGAGCTGGGACTGAGCCTCAACGTCATGTCGCTGGGCGGCCTGGCGCTGGCCACCGGCCTGGTGGTGGACGACTCCATCGTGGTGCTGGAAAGCATCGCCAAGGCGCGCGAACGCGGCCTAGGCATCCTGGAAGCAGCGATGGTCGGCACCCGCGAAGTCAGCATGGCGGTGGTGGCCTCCACGCTGACCACCATCGCGGTGTTCCTGCCGCTGGTGTTCGTGCAGGGCATCGCCGGCCAGCTGTTCCGCGACCAGGCGCTGACGGTGGCGATCGCCATCGGTATCTCGCTGATCGTGTCGATGACGCTGATCCCGATGCTGAGCTCGCTGAAGGGCCGCCCGCCGCTGGCGTTCCCGGAAGAAGCGCCGCACCCGCAGTGGAAGCCGACCTCGCGCTGGCAGAAGCCGGTCGCCGCGAGCGGACGCGGCATCGGTGCGATGTTCCGCTACGCCTTCTTCGGCCTGGCCTGGGTGGTGGTGCGCGCGTGGCGCGGCCTGGTCGCCGTGGTCGGCCCGGTCATGCGCAAGGCCAGCGACCTGACGATGGCGCCGTACCATCGCGCCGAAGCCGGCTACATGCGCCTGCTGCCGGCATCGCTGCAGCGACCGTGGCTGGTGCTGGGCTTCGCCGCGGCCACGTTCGTGGTGGCGCTCGCCGCGGTGCCGATGCTGGGCGCGGACCTGATCCCGCAGCTGGCGCAGGACCGCTTCGAGATGACGGTGAAGCTGCCGCCGGGTACGCCGCTGGCCAAGACCGATGCCCTGGTGCGCGAGCTGCAGAACAAGCACGCCAAGGCCGAGGGCATCCATGCGCTGTACGGCGTGAGCGGCAGCGGCACCCGGCTGGACGCCAACCCGACCGAGAGCGGCGAGAACATCGGCAAGCTGACGGTGGTGATGGCCAACGGCGGCAACGAGGCCATCGAAGCCCGCGAAACCGAAGCGCTGCGCACGACCATGCAGGACCACCCGGGCGCGCAGGTCGATTTCAGCCGGCCGGAGCTCTTCAGCTTCTCCACACCGCTGGAAGTCGAACTGCGTGGCCAGGACCTGGCCAGCATCGAGCAGGCCGGCCAGAAGCTGGCGGCACTGCTGCGGGAGAACCCGCACTACGCCGACGTCAAGTCGACGGTGGAGCAGGGCTTCCCCGAGATCCAGATCCGCTTCGACCAGGAGCGCGCCGGTGCGCTGGGCCTGACCACGCGGCAGATCGCCGACGTGGTGGTGAAGAAGGTGCGTGGCGAAGTCGCCACCCGCTACAGCTTCCGTGACCGCAAGATCGACGTGCTGGTGCGTGCGCAGGAAGGCGACCGCGCCTCGGTGGAGAGCATCCGCCGGCTGATCGTCAATCCGGGCAGTGCCCGTCCGGTGACGCTGTCGGCCGTGGCCGACGTGGTGGCCACCACCGGCCCCAGCGAGATCCACCGCGCCGACCAGGTGCGTGTGGCCATCGTGTCGGCCAACCTGCGCGACATCGACCTGGGCAGCGCCGTGCAGGAAGTGCAGCAGATGGTCGCCGAGAACCCGCTCGGCGCCGGCGTCGGCATGCACATCGGCGGCCAGGGCGAGGAACTGGCGGAATCGGTCAACTCGCTGCTGTTCGCGTTCGGCCTGGCGGTGTTCCTGGTGTATCTGGTGATGGCATCACAGTTCGAGTCGCTGCTGCATCCGTTCGTCATCCTGTTCACCATTCCGCTGGCGATGGTCGGCGCCGTGGCGGCGCTGTTCCTGACCAATTCGCCGGTGTCGGTGGTGGTGTTCATCGGCCTGATACTGCTGGTCGGGCTGGTGACCAAGAACGCGATCATCCTGATCGACAAGGTCAACCAGTTGCGCGAGGCCGGCGTGTCCAAGCGTGACGCACTGATCGAGGGCGCCCGCTCGCGCCTGCGTCCGATCATCATGACCACGCTGTGCACGCTGTTCGGCTTCCTGCCGCTGGCCACCGCGCCGCTGTTCGGCAGCCCGGGTGCGGAAGTGCGCTCGCCGATGGCGATCACCGTGATCGGCGGCCTGCTGGTCTCGACCCTGCTGACCCTGCTGGTGATTCCGGTGGTCTACGACCTGCTGGACCGTCGCGCCGACGAGTACTACCGCGAACGCGGCCGTCGTGCCCGCAAGACGGCGGCGATGCCGGTCGACGGGGAGGGCGAGCCCGCATGAGCGTCGCGGAGTTCAGCATCAAGCGGCCGGTCACGGCGGTGATGTTCTTCATCTCGCTGTTCGTGATCGGCCTGATCGCGGCGGTCCGCCTGCCGCTGGAAGCCTTTCCCGAAGTGTCGCCCCCCTTCATCTTCGTGTCGCTGCCGTATACCGGCTCGACACCCGAAGAAGTCGAACGCACCGTGCTGCGTCCGGCCGAGGAAGCGCTGTCGACGATGGCCGGCATCAAGCGGATGGAATCCAACGCCAAGGCCGAGGGCGCGCAGATCTTCATCCAGTTCTCCGACTGGGACCGCGATGTCGCCATCGCGGCCTCGGAAGCCCGCGAGCGGTTGGATGCGATCCGCGACGAGCTGCCCGAAGACCTGCAGCGCTACTTCGTCTTCAAGTTCTCCACCACCGACCAGCCGGTGCTGCGTGTGCGCCTGGCCAGCAAGACCGACCTGACCGGCGCGTACGACATGATCGAGCGCGAGTTCAAGCGTCGCATCGAGCGCATTCCCGGCGTCGCCCGCGTCGAGGTGTCGGGTGCACCGCCGAACGAGGTCGAGATCGCGATCGACCAGGACCGGCTGACCGCGCACAACCTCAGCCTCAACGACCTGACCCAGCGCCTGCAGGCGGTGAACTTCTCGATCTCCGCCGGCGTCATCAGCGATGGTCCGCAGCGCCTGCGCGTGCAGCCGGTCGGCGAGCTGACCGACCTGCAGCAACTGCGCGATCTGGTGGTCGGCAGCGGCAACGTGCGGCTCGGCGACATCGCCGACGTGCGCCTGAAGCCGGCACGCATGGACTACGGTCGCCGCCTGGATGGTCAGCCGGCGGTCGGCCTGGACATCTTCAAGGAGCGCAACGCCAACCTGGTGGAGGTGTCCAGCAACGCGCTGAAGGAGGTGGAAGCGATCCGGTCGCAGCCCTCGCTCAGCGACGTGCAGGTCAAGGTTATCGAGAACCAGGGCGAGAACGTCACCTCCTCGCTGCTGGAGCTGGCCGAGGCGGGCCTGATCGGCCTGGTGCTGTCGATCGTGGTGCTGTGGTTCTTCCTGCGCCACTGGCCGTCGGTGGCCATGGTCACGCTGGCCATCCCGATCTGCTTCGTGATGACGCTGGGTTTCATGTACTTCGCCGGGGTGACGTTGAACATCCTGTCGATGATGGGCCTGCTGCTGGCCATCGGCATGCTCGTCGACAACGCCGTGGTCGTGGTCGAGAGCATCTACCAGGAGCGCGAGAAGTACCCGGACAACCCCGTGTGGGCGTCGATCGTCGGCACCCGCCACGTGGCCATCGCGCTGTCGGCGGGTACGCTCTGCCACTGCATCGTGTTCGTGCCCAACCTGTTCGGCGAGCGCAACTTCCTCAGCATCTACCTGGGGCAGATCGCCATCACCATCTCGGTGTCGCTGCTGGCCTCGTGGCTGGTGGCGGTGAGCCTGATCCCGATGATCTCGGCACGGCTCAAGACGCCGCCGCTGGTGCGCACCGAGTCGGGCATCATCCCGCGCATGCAGAAGCGCTACGCCGGCTTCCTGCGCTGGACGCTGGAGCATCGCGGCTGGAGCGTGCTGGGCATCCTGCTGATCGTGGTGGTGAGCTTCGTGCCGATCAAGTTCACCAAGTTCGACATGTTCGGTGGCGACGGCGGCGGCGAAGCCGAGCTGTACTACCAGTGGAAGGGTGCGTACACGAAGGAGCAGATGTCCGACGAGATCCTGAAGGTCGAGCAGTTCCTGGACGCGAACCGCGAGAAGTACCGCATCACCCAGGTGTACTCGTATTTCAGCGAGCAGGGCTGGGGCGGCACGCAGGTGAAGTTCGACACCGAGAAGGCCAGCGAAACCAAGCCCATCGTCGAACAGTTGCGCAAGGACCTGCCCAAATCGGCCCGCGCCAATATCGGCATCAATGGCGAAGGCGGCGGACAGGGCGGTGGCGGTCAGCCGGGCCAGAGCGTGTCGTTCCAGCTGGTCGGCGATTCCACCCAGACGCTGTCGGAGATCGCCAACGACCTGATCCCGATCCTCGCCAAGCGCAGGGAACTGCGCGACGTGCGCGTGGATGTCGGCGACCAGAACAGCGAGCTGACCGTGCGGGTGGATCGCGAGCGTGCGGCCGCCTTCGGTTTCAGTGCGGAAGAGGTCGCGCGCTTCGTCAGCCTCGCCCTGCGTGGTGCGCCGCTGCGCGAATTCCGCCGCGGCGAGACGGAAGTGCCGGTCTGGGTCCGCTTCGCCGGTGCCGAGGATTACGGCACCGAGGATCTCGCCGGCTTCATGGTGCGTTCGCCGGACGGACGCACGGTGCCGCTGCTGAGTCTGGTGAACGTGGCGGTGCTGCCGGCGGCCACCCAGATCCAGCGCACCAACCGCCAGACGACGGTGACCGTGCAGGCGAACCTGGCCGACAAGGTCACCGTGCCCGATGCACGCAAGGCGATGGAGGAGACGTTGAAGGGCATCGCCTTCCCGGCCGGCTACAGCTACTCGTTCGACGGCAGCGCCTTCCAGGAAGACGACGAAGCGATGGCGCAGATGATGTTCAACCTGCTGATCGCGCTGGTGATGATCTATATCGTGATGGCCGCGGTGTTCGAATCGCTGCTGTTCCCGGCGGCGATCATGAGCGGCGTGGTGTTCTCGGTGTTCGGCGTGTTCTGGCTGTTCGCCCTGACCGGCACGACGTTCGGCATCATGTCCTTCATCGGCATCCTGGTGCTGATGGGCGTGGTGGTGAACAACGGCATCGTGATGGTGGAGCACATCAACAACCTGCGGCGACGCGGCCTGTCGCGCACCGATGCGCTGGTCGAAGGCAGCCGCGAGCGCCTGCGTCCCATCCTGATGACGATGGGCACGGCGATCCTGGCGATGGTGCCCATCGCGATGGCGAACACGCAGATGGCGGGTGACGGCCCGGCCTACGCGCCGATGGCGCGCGCCATCGCCGGCGGCCTGGCGTTTTCGACGGTGGTCAGCCTGCTGTTCCTGCCGACGATCTACGCGATCCTCGACGACCTGCGCAGCGGCACCGCCCGCACGATCGAGCGGGCCCGCCAGCGGCGCGGCGGCAGAGCCGTCGCCGGCAGCGTGACGGCGGTGCACATCGAGTAACGGGAGTGGAAACGAAAAAGCCGGGCAATGCCCGGCTTTTTCTACGACCGGAGTTTCCCGGTCAGCCGACCAGCTTGCCCAGCATCCGCAGGCCGCCGGTCCACACGCCGATGGCGGTGCCCAGGCTGGTCAGGAAGAAGTTGAGCAGCACGCGCGCCACGCGGTTCTTCCACCAGCCACGCAGTGTCTGCACGTCGTCGCGCAGGGCCATGAAATCGGCGTAGGTGGGCTTGCGCAGCGTGGCTTCCACGAACGCGCTGACCGTGCCCGATGCCAGCGCCGGATGCAGCGGCGTGAGCGGCGAGGAGATGAAGGCGGCCAGGATGCTGAGCGGATGCCCGCCTGCGATCGCGCAACCGATGGCACCGAGCACGCCGGTGGCCAGTACCCACTGCAGCAGCAGGTCCGAACCGACGTCCACGCCGCCTTGCCAGAAGCCCCAGGCGAAACCGCCGACTAGGAACACGCCGATCACCAGCTCCATCCACGGCACGCGCGACTTGGGCTTGACGACTTCCAGCGCACTGCGCAGTTCGGCCGGATCGGCGAGGTCCTCGCGCAGGTGGCGGGTCAGGCCGGGCAGATGGCCAGCGCCGACCACCGCCAGCACGCGGTACGGCGACGCACTGGCCGGCTTGCGGAGGGCGACCTGGCGCAACGCCGCCGCCATGTACTGGTCGCGCTCGGCGATGATGGTCTGGTAGAGCTGCGGACTTTCGGCGGCGAACTCGCCGAAGCTCGCCTCCATCATGTCGCCCTGCTTGAGTTTCTCGATCTCGTCGTCGCCGACTTCCTCGTCGCCGAACATGCTGGCCAGGATGCCGGCGCCGACCTTGGTGCGCTGCCACCAGCCCAGCGACTGCAGGGCGCGCTTGAAGGTCAGGCCGACCTCGCGGTCGATCAGGTGCACGGGCAGGCCGCGCGCCTGCGCATCCAGCGCACTGGCTTTCAGCTCTTCGCCGGGTTCGACGCCGAGCTGTTCGGCCAAGCGCCGCTGGTAGGCGGCCAGCGCCAGGTTGGCGGCGAACAGGTGCGTCTTGCCTTCGCGGATCACCTTCACCAGGTCCAGCCGCGACAGTGTGTCCGGATCGGTCAGCGACTGCAGGCGTCCGGCGTCCAGTTCCACCGCCACGCTGTCGTAGTCGCCGCTGGCGATCGCGGCACGAACCGCATCCACGCTGGCGCGCGACACGTGCGCCGTGCCGAGCAGGGTGTAGCGGATGCCGTCCCGCTCGACGATCTCGTGGGGTTGTCCGTGCAGCGGATCGGCAACGGCGGTGCTGGATTCGGTCATCGTGTCAGCCATCTTGCGGGGGCGCGGTGGTGCCGGCGCCGAGGGTGCGCTGCATCTGGACGGTGTCCAGCCAGCGGTCGTGCTTCCAGGCGATGCCGCGGAAAATACCGACCAGGGTGAAGCCGAACTTTTCGTGCAGCCGGATGGACGCGGTGTTGGTGGGTTCGCCGATCACGGCGATCATCTGCCGGTAGCCACGCGCCTCGCAGGCGTCGATCAATGCCTGCATCAGTGCGGCGCCGATGCCCCGACCTTGCCTACCGGGAAGCACGTAGACCGAGTTCTCCACGGTCTTGCGGTAGCCGGCGCGTGCGCGATAGCTGCCGGCATACGCATAGCCGACGAAGTCTCCGTCGAGTTCCGCGACGAGATACGGATACCCGGCATCCAGTACGCCCTGCATGCGACGCGTCATCTCGGCTTCGTCCGGCACGTCGTACTCGTACGTGTTGACGCGATGGCGGACTTCGTCCGCGTACAGGGCGGCGATCGCCGGCACGTCGGCCGGCGTGGCGTCACGGACGATCAACGGCACGCGGCGGCCTCAGTCGATGTAGCGCTTGAGCAGATCGCCGTACGCATCGATGCGGCGGTCGCGCAGGAACGGCCAGATGCGGCGCACGTGCTCGCTGCGCTGCAGGTCGACCTCGGCCATGAGAATGGTCGGGTCTCCGCCGGCCTCGGCGATGAACTCGCCCTGCGGACCCAGCACATGGCTGTTGCCCCAGAACCGGATGCCGGAGGCACCGAGCGGCGACGGCTCGTGACCGACGCGATTGCAGCTCAGCACCGGCAGGCCGTTGGCGACGGCGTGGCCGCGGTGGCTCAGCACCCAGGCATCGCGCTGGCGGTTCTTCTCGGCCTGCTCGTCGTCCGGATCCCAGCCGATGGCGGTGGGATACAGCAGCAGGTCGGCGCCGGCCAGCGCCATCAGGCGCGCGGCTTCGGGATACCACTGGTCCCAGCACACCAGCACACCGAGGCGACCCACCGAGGTGTCGATCGGCGTGAAGCCGATGTCGCCCGGCGTGAAGTAGAACTTCTCGTAGAAGCCCGGATCGTCGGGGATGTGCATCTTGCGGTACTTGCCCGCGATGCTGCCGTCCTTTTCGTACACCACGGCGGTGTTGTGGTACAGGCCGGCGGCGCGGCGCTCGAACAGCGACGACACCAGCACCACGCCGTGCTGCTTGGCCAGTTTCCCGAGCCGCTCGGTGCTGGGGCCGGGGATCGGCTCGGCCAGGTCGAATTCGTTGACGGACTCGTGCTGGCAGAAGTACGCGCCGTTGTGCAGTTCCTGCAGCAGCACGAGCTTGGCGCCTTGCTTGGCCGCTTCGGCGACGCGTGCCTCGATGACCGACAGGTTGGCGTCGGCATCGCCGTGGTTCTTTTCCTGGATCAGGGCAACGGGCAGGGTGGTGCGGCTCATCGTGCGAGGCAGGGGCTATCGAGGGAAGGGCGCATGGTACCGCGTCCTCCGTGACGGCAGGCGTCCCGGGCGTGAACACGCGCGCTCAGGGCGTGTCGCGCGTCGCCTCCAGCCGCCGCTGCCGTCGTCCCAGCGCGACGCCGGTGAATGCCCATGCGACCGCCACACCGGCGCCGATGAACATCGCCGCCGAGGGATGCTCGGCCAGCACGTCAAGCGCCCGCTTCACCCAGCCGCTCAGCGCATCGCCGCCGCGGTAGACCACGGTGTCGATGAAGTTCTTCGCCTTGTACTTCTGGTCGGCGGGGACCACGGTGTACAGCATCTCGCGGCCGGGCCGCACGAAGGCGTATTCGCCCGCGCGCCGCACCACCATCACCACCACGAACACGGCGAAGACCGGCGACAGCGCCAGCCACAGGAAGCCGCCGGCCATGATCACCGGCACGGCCACCAGCAGCACGCCCACGCCCAGCTTGTGCGCGATGCGCCCGGTGATGAACAACTGGCTGAGGATGGCCAGCGTCTGCACGACCGTGTCGATCAGTCCGAAGACCTGGGTCTGTTCTTCCTTGCTGGCAAAGCGTTCGGCGACCAGCTTGGCCTGCTCGAAATAGAGGAAGGTGGTGACCGTCGCCAGCAGCAGCACGAAGAAGGCGATGCCCAGCAGGTAGGGCGAGCGGAACACGGCGGTCGCGCCGGCGAACGGATTGCCGCCCAGCGGACGCTGCCGGAGCTCGGCCGAACTGGCGCCGGCGGGCAGCGGATGGCGGTCGCGCCAGCGGTGCAGCCAGGTCGCGGTGGCGGCGCTGGCACCGATCAGCAGGGCCGACAGCAGCATCAGGCCACCATGTCCCAGCGGCTTGACCAGCAGCGTGGTCAGCAGTGGGCCGGCCAGGCCGCCGAGGCTGGCGCCCGCGGCGATCAGCGCGAACAGACGCTTGGCCTCGCCGCTCTCCATCACGTCGGCCAGCACGCTCCACGCCAGCGAGATCATCAGCAGGTTGATGACCGACACCCAGATGTAGAACGAGCGTGCAAGCCAGAGGTCGTCCGGTCGCGCCACCATCGCCGCGCCGTAGCCGAGCAGGCTGGCCACGACCACGCCGAACACCCACGGCACGATGCGCCGGCGCGACACCTTCGACGCGATCCAGCCATACAGCGGCAACACCGCCAGCGTGGCGACGAAGGTGCCGGTGAACAGCCACTGCAGGTTGTCGACGCCGCCGGCGACGCCCATCGTCTCGCGGATCGGCCGCAGCATGAAATAGCCGGCGAACAGCAGGAAGAACATTGCCAGCCCGGCGCCCACCACGGGCGCCTCGTGGGGGCGGACGTTGAACAGGCGCGCGAGCCAGCCGGCGGGGCCGGGCGAGGGGGCGGACGACATGCGCTCAGGCGACGGCGGCGATCAGCGCGTCGCGCTGTGCGGCCGTCAGGTCCGGACCGGTGCCGGCGCGCAGGTTGTCGGTCTGACGGTCGGGCTTGCCGGTGGCCGGAATGACCGCGGTCACCGCCGGGTGGCTGAGCGCGAACTTGAGGAAGGCCTGCGCCCACGAGGTCACGCCAGCGTCGCCCAGTTCCTGCGGCACCGGCTTGTCCTTCACCTGCGCGAACAGCTTGCCGTCCTCGAACGCGCGATTGATCAGCACCGCCACTCCCAGGTCCTGCGCCAGCGGCAGCACGCGCTTCTCCGCGCCCCGGCTGACGACCGAATAGTTGATCTGCAGGAAGTCCGGCTTTTCCGCCTGCACGACATCCGCCAGTTCGTCCTGCGCACGCTCGACATAGTGCGTCACGCCGACGTACTTCACCTTGCCCTGGGCCTTCAGTTCGCGGGCCACGGCCATCTGGGTCTTCAGGTCGCCGAGGTTGTGGACCTGCAGCAGCGCCACCTTGTCCGTCTTCAGCCGTCGCAGGGTGTCTTCGAACTGCGCCATGCCGGCTTCGCGCCCGGTCACCCCGGACAGCTTGGTCGCCAGCCAGGCCTTGGCGGTGAGGTTCTGCTCGGCCAGCAGGGCGCCCATCACGTCCTCGGCAGTCCCGTAAGTCGGGGCGGTGTCGATCAGCGTGGCGCCGGCGGCGAAGAACCGCTTCAGCACCTCACGCAACGGATCCCGCTCGGCGGCGCTTTCGCCGACCTGGAAACTGCCGGAGGTACCCATGCCGATGACGGGCACGCGTTCGCCGGAGGACGGGATGGCGCGGGTGTTCAGAGGGCCGATCGTGCTGGACGCCGCGGCGGCGGCAGGCATGGGCGTTGCTGCGCCTACACCGCCGGCCTGGGCGGCATCGCGGCACGCCGCCAGACCAAGGCCCGCGGTGGCCAGCGCAGTGGTGGTCAGGAACTTGCGTCGTGAGTACACGGCCGTCTCCTCGAGTGAAGGGAAACGGTGGTTATCCGGGATCAGGAAGCGCGAGATGTAAACGAAACGTTCAATCCGCGCCCAACTGATGTCACGGTGCCATGAGCCGTGAGGTCGCCGGGGGCCTCAGCCGAGCAGGCCCGCCGGCAGTTGCATGGTGATGCAGTGCAGGCTGCCGTTCTGCCAGATCAGCGCGCGGCAGGGCACCTGCACGATCTCGCGGTCCGGGTAGGCCTGCGCCAGCACGGCGGCCGCCCGGTTGTCGGCGGGGTCGCCATACGCCGGCATCAGCACGGCGCCGTTGACGATCAGATAGTTCGCATACGAGGCCGCCAGCCGTCGGCCGTCATCGATGACCGGCTGCGCCCACGGCAGGGGGAAGGTGCGATACGGGCGGCCGTCGGCGGTGCGCAGGGCGGCGATGTCAGCCGCCATGGCCTGCAGTTCCGCGAAATGCGCGTCGCCGGCGTCATCGCAGGCTTGGTAGACGATGGCGTCACCCGGCGCGAAGCGGGCGAGGGTGTCGATGTGGGCGTCCGTGTCGTCGCCTTCCAGATAGCCGTGGTCGAGCCAGAGCACGCGGTCCTGCTTCAGCCAGCGTGCGAGCTTGTCGGTCAGTTCTGCCCGGGAGGCGTCGGGATGGCGTTCGTGCAGGCATTGCCACGTGGTCAGCAACGTGCCCGCGCCATCGGTCTCGATGGCGCCGCCTTCCAACGCAAAATCAATGCGTTGGACGAAATAGTTGTGAAAAAGCTGCATGCCGGACAACTCGCCGACCAGGCGATCGTCGCGGCTGGATTCGTACTTGCCGCCCCAGCCGGTGAAGCGGAAATCGAGCAGCTTGAAGCGGTCGCCGTCGCGCAGCGTGATCGGGCCGGAGTCGCGCAGCCAAGTGTCGTCGTATTCGGCCGGGACGAAGCGTACCCGTTCCATGTCCACCCGCGCCGAGCGCAGCCGGGCCTCGGCATAGGTCTGCAAGTCGTCGTCGGCCACGCACACCACGACCGGCTGGAACCGGGTGATGGCGGCCACCAGCGCGACATAGGTTTCCTCGACCTCGGCCAGGCGATCGGCCCAGTCCGTGTCGGCGTGCGGCCAAGCGATCAGGATCGCGGACTGGAGTTCCCACTCCGCGGGGAAGCGATAGGCGTCGGTCATCGGGTTGCGGGGCGCAGCGGGCGCCGGTCAGCGGATGGGGGGCTTGGGGCCGATCTCGTCGGCGGAGGCCTGGTTCAGCACCACGTCGATGACGCGGTTCTTCTCGAAATAGACGGTGAAAGCGGGATACACCCAGCGGTGGATCACCGGCCACTGGCGCTTCTGGCCGCCGCGCGGCTCCAGCTTCTGCTGGGGCGCACCGAAACGGGCCTCGACATCGGCGGCGGTCTGTCCGCGTACGGGCGCGGCCGCGGCCGGCTTTTCCTGGGCGCGTTCGATCAGCAGCGTATCGGCGGAGGCCGTGCCGGCCAGGCCGAGCAGGGCGATCAACGGAAGTGCGAGGGCGCGACGGCTCATGGTGGAGTTCCCCTGGGTGAGCTGCCTTTTATAACAAAAGGCGGGCAACAAAAAGGCGGCCGAGAGCCGCTTTTTACATGGCTTGCCGATGGTTCGGACGGTTGCCGCCCCGGAGAGTGGCAACAAAAAACCGCCCGGAGGCGGCTTTTCGCGCATTGCCGGCCGGAGCCGGCAGTGCCGTTCTCAGCGCTGGCGCGCCTTGAAACGGGGGTTGGACTTGCAGATCACGAAGACCTTGCCGCGGCGGCGGACCACCTTGCAGTCGCGGTGACGGGCCTTCGCCGACTTCAGGGAGGACAGGACCTTCATGAGTTGAAACCTCGGCGTAAAAGTATGGGGTGAAGCGAAGCCCGCTATTCTAGCGGCAATTCCGTTGGCTTATCAAGCGGTTGCATCCTGTGGCCATGTCCGGGGTCCGAAGCGCGCTCCTCGTGGCCGTCACGGTCGCCATAATGGTGGCTGGAATCCTGTGGAGCCCCCATGTCCGACCTCGCCCCCGTCCTCACCATCGATGGTCCCTCTGGCGCCGGCAAGGGTACCGTCAGCCGGCTCGTCGCTGCCCGTCTGGACTGGCATTACCTGGATTCGGGCGCGCTGTACCGGGCCGTGGGGGTGGCAGCGAGCTGGGCGGACCTGGACATTTCCGACCCGGCGGCGCTGGTGCGCTGCGCATTCGATACGCGCGTGAGCTTCCGGGAGTCGGGGCAGGGATTGCGGGTGATCGTGGACGATCTGGACGCCACCGACGAGTTGCGCCTGGAGACGACCGGGGCGCTGGCCTCGGCCATCGCCGCCATCCCCGAGGTCCGTTCGGCGCTCAAGGAGCGCCAGCGGGCGTTCCGGCAGCCGCCGGGGCTGGTCGCCGACGGCCGCGACATGGGGACGGTCATCTTCCCGGATGCGCCCTACAAGGTGTTTCTGACCGCCAGTGCCGACGAACGGGCGGAAAGGCGCTATAAGCAGTTGAAAGACAAAGGGGTTTCGGTCACAATCGACGGTCTGCTGCGCGAGATCCTCGCCCGCGATGCCCGTGACGCCCAGCGCACGGTGGCGCCCCTGAGGCCGGCCGACGACGCCGTGCTCATCGACACCACCGGCCTCGGCATCGACGCCGTCGTCGAGCGCGTGCTGGCCCTGGTGCCCGCACGCGCAGGTTGAGCCTGGCGCTGCAGAAGGTCCGTGCGGAATCCTCCGCGCGGTTTTCCAACCACAACACTCACGGTCATACGCATCCCGCGCAGGCCGACAACGGGTGGACCGTCCGCGCTTGTGCGTGCCGGTCTGTGTCATCAACCGAGTATTTTTTCAATGACCGAATCATTTGCCGAACTGTTTGAACAGAGCCAGACCCACCTGGCCAAGCTGAAGCCGGGCGCGATCGTCACCGGCGTCGTCGTGGAAGTCCGCAACGACGTGGTGGTGATCAACGCCGGCCTGAAGTCCGAAGGCATCGTGCCGATCGAACAGTTCCGGAACGACGCCGGCGAAATCGACGTGGGCGTGGGCGACGAAGTCAAGGTCGCGCTCGACTCCCTCGAGAACGGCTTCGGCGAAACCGTCCTCTCGCGCGAGAAGGCCAAGCGCGCCATGGTGTGGGACGAGCTGGAAGAAGCGCTGGAGAAGAACGAGACCATCACCGGTCGCATCAGCGGCAAGGTCAAGGGTGGCTTCACCGTCGACATCAAGGATGTCCGCGCGTTCCTGCCGGGCTCGCTGGTCGACGTGCGTCCGGTCCGCGACCCGGGTTACCTGGAAGGCAAGGAACTCGAGTTCAAGCTCATCAAGCTGGATCGCAAGCGCAACAATGTCGTCGTCTCCCGCCGTGCGGTGGTCGAGAGCGAGCATTCGGAAGAGCGCGAGCAGCTGATGGACAAGCTGCAGGAAGGCGTGGTGCTGAAGGGTGTGGTCAAGAACCTCACCGACTACGGCGCGTTCGTCGACCTGGGCGGCATCGACGGCCTGCTGCACATCACCGACATGGCGTGGAAGCGCGTGCGCCATCCGTCCGAAGTCGTGGAAGTCGGCCAGGAGCTGGACGTCCGTGTGCTGAAGTACGACCGCGAGCGCAACCGCGTTTCGCTGGGCCTGAAGCAGCTGGGCGAGGATCCGTGGGACAACATCGCCCGCCGTTACCCGGCCAACAGCCGCGTGTTCGGCAAGGTCTCCAACGTCACCGATTACGGCGCGTTCGTCGAGATCGAGCCGGGCGTCGAAGGTCTGGTGCACGTGTCCGAGATGGACTGGACCAACAAGAACGTCAATCCGTCCAAGGTCGTGCAGGTCGGTGACGAGGTCGAAGTGATGGTGCTGGACGTGGACGAAGAGCGTCGCCGCATCTCGCTGGGCATGAAGCAGGTCGCCGCCAATCCGTGGGAGACCTTCGCGGCCACCCACAAGAAGAACGACAAGGTGTCCGGCCAGATCAAGTCGATCACCGACTTCGGCATCTTCATCGGCCTGGACGGCGGCATCGACGGCCTGATCCACCTGTCCGACATCAGCTGGAACACCACCGGCGAAGACATCGTGCGTAACTTCAAGAAGGGCGACACGCTGGAAGCCGTGGTGCTGGCCGTGGACCCGGAGCGCGAGCGCATCAGCCTGGGCGTGAAGCAGCTGGAGCAGGATCCGTTCGGCCAGTACATGGCCGCGCACCCGAAGGGCTCGAAGGTCGAAGGCACGGTGAAGGAAGTGGACACCAAGGGCGCCACGGTCGAACTGGCCGACGGCATCGAAGGCTACGTGATGGCGCGCGACATCAGCTACGACCGCGTGGACGACGCCAGCCAGCACCTGAAGGTCGGCGACAAGGTCGAAGCCAAGTTCATCGGCATGGACCGCAAGGGCCGCACGCTGCAGCTGTCGATCAAGGCCAAGGACGAAGCCGAGACCGCCGAGGCGCTGGCCGAGTACAACAAGTCGGCCGCCGAAGCGTCCACCGGTACCACCAGCCTGGGCGCGCTGCTGCGTGCACAGCTGGACGGTGGCAAGTCCGAGTAAGCGGCTCGCGCCGTTGCTTCAGTTCTGGTTGTAACGTTTCCCGCCGGCCCGGAAACCCCGGGCCGGTGCGGGTACTTCCGCCCTCATTCCGCATGCGATGACCAAATCCGAACTCATCGAGATCCTCAGCCGCCGCCAGCCGCACCTCAAGGCGGAGGACGTGGACCTCGCCGTCAAGGCGTTGCTGGAGATGATGGGTGGCGCCCTGTCGCAGGGTGATCGCATCGAGATCCGTGGCTTCGGCAGTTTTTCGCTGCATTACCGTCCGCCGCGCATGGGGCGCAATCCCAAGACGGGCGAATCGGTCGCGCTGCCGGCCAAGCACGTTCCCCATTTCAAGCCGGGCAAGGAGCTGCGCGAACGCGTCAGCGACGTCACGCCCATCGAGGAAAGCGGGGAGTAATCCCGCCCGCTCCGGCGCGTGTCGTTCCGCGTCGAGTCCGTTAAGCTAGGCGCCGTCCTGCAAGGAGTCGCCTGATGAACATGTTCCGCCTGGTCGTCGCACTGCTGTTCCTGGCCTACGGACTCATCATCGGTGTGCTCAATACGCAGCCGATCACGCTGAAGCTTCTGTTCACCGAATTCCAGACGTCATCCGGCGTCGGCATCATGCTGTCCCTGCTGCTGGGCGTGGTGGTGGGCGGGCTGATCGTGTTGGCCACCTTGGTCTGGCCGCTCTACGCCAAGCTGCGCAAGGCCAACCGTGCCGCGTCGGCGACGGTCGGCACCCCAGGCGTCGACGGCGGTCACTGAGCATGGATTTCCTGACCGAGTGGTTCTGGTTCTTCCTGTTCCTGCCCCTGGCGGCGCTCAGTGGCTGGATCATCGGCCGTCGCGGCGGCCAGCGGCACGGCGACACCCAGGTCAGCCGGCTGTCGAGCACCTATTTCCGTGGCCTGAACTACCTGCTCAACGAACAGCCGGACAAGGCGATCGAGCTGTTCCTGCACATCGCCGAGCTGGACAAGGAAACGTTCGAGACCCAGGTCGCCCTGGGGCACCTGTTCCGCCGCCGTGGCGAAGTGGACCGCGCCATCCGCCTGCACCAGGGGCTGGTGCAACGCAGCGACTTGAGTGACGCACAGCGGGTGCAGGCGCTGCTGGCGCTGGGCGAAGACTATATGCGCTCCGGGTTGCTGGACCGCGCCGAGACGGTGTTCACCGATCTGGCGCAGATCGACCAGCGCGCGCCGCAGGCGCTCAAGCACCTGATCGGCATCTACCAGGCGGAGCGCGACTGGGAGAAGGCCATCGACAATGCGCGGCGCTACGAAGAGGTTACCGCCGAGCCGATGGGCAAGCTGATCGCCCAGTTCGAGTGCGAACTTGCGGAGCGGCAACGCACGGCGAACAACATCGACGCAGCACGCGCCGCGGTGGGACGGGCTTACCAGGCCGACGCGGGCAGTGTGCGTGCCGGCATCATCGAGGGACGCATCGAGACGGATGCGGGCAATCCGGATGCGGCGATCCGTGCGTTCGAGCGGGCGGCACGGCACGATCCCGACTATCTCCCCGAGGTGCTGCCGAGCCTGCTGGCCAGCTACGAGCAGGTCGGCGATCTTTCCGGCGCGCGCGCCTTCCTGTCCGAGATGTGCGAGCACTACCGGGGGATCGCACCGGTACTGGCCCTGACCAAACTCGTCGAGCGCCAGGAAGGCGTGGCCGCGGCGCGCGCCTACCTGGCGCGACAGCTCAAGGACCGGCCCTCGGTCAGGGGCGAAGCGTCGCTGATCGACCTGACGCTGGCCGAAGGCGCAGATCCGGCGGCCACCCTGCACGATCTCAAGCACATCACCGACCAGCTGCTGGTACGCAATCCGAGCTACCGCTGTACCCGCTGCGGCTTCGGCGCCCGTACCCATCACTGGCAATGCCCGAGTTGCAAGGAGTGGGGAACGGTCAAGCCGCTGCTGAACTACGCGGTGGTGTGATGCTCAACGCGTACGCCTGGGTGGGTGGCCTGGCCGCTGCGGCTGCGGCGGCCACCTGGTTGGCGCGGCGCTACGCGCTGCGTGGCAACCTGATGGACCAGCCGGGCGAGCGGCGCAGCCACACGATCGCGACGCCGCGAGGGGGCGGGATCGCCATCGTCCTGGTGATCGCCTGCGCGGGACTCTTCCTGATGACGCGGCAGGCGCCCGTGGATGCGCTGTGGTTGGGCTTCCTCCCTGGCCTGCTCCTCGTCGCCGGGATCGGTTGGTGGGACGACCACCGCCCGCTGTCGCCCTGGCTGCGCCTGGGGGTGCAGGCGGTGGCGGCCACGATGCTGGCGACCGCGGCTGCCGGGCAGAGCGGCCACTGGCTGCCCGCGGCGCTCGCGTTCGGTGCGGCCATGGCGCTGGTCAACGTCTGGAACTTCATGGACGGGATCAATGGACTTGCGGCCAGCCAGGCGGCGCTGGCCGCGTTCGCCTACGCGTTGCTGCTGGACGGGGCCTGGCATTGGCTGGCACTGGCGCTGCTGGCGGGCTGCCTGGGCTTCCTGCCGTTCAACTTCCCCCGGGCCCGGATCTTCCTGGGCGACGTGGGGAGCGGGGCGCTGGGGTTTGCACTGGCGGGGCTGGCGGTGGCGGCCTTGATCACGCGCCCGCCCTCCCAGATTCCCCTGCTGCTGCTCCCGCTCTGTCCCTTTCTCATCGACGCCGGCTTCACGCTCCTGGGGCGCATGCTCCGCGGGGAGCGGTGGTGGGCCCCCCATGTGGGTCATGTCTATCAAATGGGTGCCAGAAAGCGGGGGCACACCTTTGTAACCGTGATTTACATGGCGTTTGGAGGCATTAGCTTATTGTTAAGCTATGCGGCATTGCGGGCTGATTACGTCGTCACCGTGTGCGTGACGATGGCGGTATTCGGTACAGGCGCGGCATTGTGGTTTTTATTGCGCCGGGGATGGCGCAGTTAGCACTGGGAGAGGGAACTGATGGAGTCTTGGCGGGATCGACTGGGCGGATTCATGCCTCGTGCCCTGGTGGCCATCCATGATCTGGCCATGGTCTGGCTGTGCTGGCAGGCGCTGCACCGGTTCCGTTATTCGATGCTGGCCCATGCGCCGGAGTTTCCGCTCTGGTCGAATGAGATCGCCATCGTGCTGCTCGCGCAAGGCGCCGTCTTCTGGTGGATGGGCCTGTACCGAGGCCTCTGGCGTTTTGCGAGCCTTCCCGACCTCTGGAACATCGTGAAGGCCTGTGCGCTGGGGTTCCTGGGCATCGTCCTTGGCCTGTTCTTCTATAACCGCTTCGGGTCGACGCCGCGTGCCGTGCTGGGTTTCTATCCGTTCGCGCTGGTAGGCTTTCTCGGTTTGCCGAGGTTGGCCTACCGGGCGTGGAAGGACAGTCAGCTGCAACGCAGCAGCGAGAGCGCGTCGCGTGTCGTGGTGCTGGGGGCGGGCAGGGCCGGTGAGGCGTTGGTGCGGGAACTGCGCCGGACGGGGGTGTATCACCCCGTGGCCTTCCTCGACGACGCCTCGCGGTTGCACGGTTCCAAATTGCTGGGTGTTCCGGTCCTGGGCGGCTTGGAAAGCGCCGCTGCCGTCGCTCGCGAGACCGCTGCACGGATGCTGGTCATTGCGATGCCGTCGCTCGACGCGCCGGCCATGCAGCGCGTCGTGGCGATCTGCGAGAGCACCGGGTTGCCGTTCCGCATGGTGCCGAGACTGGTGAATGTGCTGGAAGGGCAATCGATGCCCGGCGACCTCAAGGAGGTCGCGATCGAGGATCTGCTCGGCCGGAAGTCGGTGACGCCGGACTGGAAGCTCATCCGCGGCTGGCTGGGCGGGCGTACCGTCATGGTGACCGGTGCCGGCGGATCGATCGGTTCGGAGCTCTGCAGGCAGTGCGCCCGGCATGGCGCCCAGCGGATCGCGCTGGTCGAGATCGACGAACTTGCGCTGATCACCATCCAGGGCGACCTGCGTCGCGCCTTCCCGGATCTCGAGGTCTTGCCCGTGCTGGGCAATTGCGGCGATCCGGCTGTCATCGCCCACGCGATGCGCCTGGCCGAGCCCGGCGCGGTGTTCCATGCCGCGGCCTACAAGCAGGTGCCGCTGCTGGAAGGGCATCTTCGTGAAGCCGTGGGCAACAACGTGCTCGCGACAGAGACCGTCGCCCGCGCGTGCCGCGAAGCCGGGGTTGGCACATTCGTGTTGATTTCGACCGACAAGGCGGTCGATCCCGTGAACGTGCTGGGGGCGACCAAGCGACTGGCCGAAATGGCGTGCCAGGCGCTCGACGACGGCAGCTCCAGCACGCGCTACGTGACCGTGCGGTTCGGCAATGTCCTGGATTCGGCGGGCAGTGTGGTTCCGCTGTTCCGCGACCAGATCCGCAAGGGCGGGCCCGTCACCGTCACCGACCCCGATGTGACGCGCTATTTCATGACCATTCCCGAGGCCTGCCAGCTGATCTTGCAGGCCGCCTCCGGCGCAGCGCACGCGTCGATCTACACGCTGGACATGGGCGATCCGGTGCCGATCCGTCTGCTGGCCGAACAGATGATCCGCCTGGCGGGCAAGCAGCCCGGCCGTGACATCGCGATTGTCTACACCGGCTTGCGTCCGGGCGAAAAGCTGCACGAGACGCTGTTCCATGCGGACGAGCGCTATCAGCCCACGTCGCACTCGAAGATCATGAAGGCACTGGCCCGCGAGGTATCGCCGGAGTTCTTGGAGCTTGCACTGCAGCGCCTGCGGGCAGCGCACGCCCGCTATGACACCGCCGAACTGGCGGAAGTGCTCAAGGTCGCCGTTCCCGAATTCGCGCCGCTGTCAGCCGGACACGATGCATCCTCGGCTAATATCGTGGTCTTTCCAGGCCGTGAAGCGCGCAGGATCCGATGACTCGAGCAAGAATCCGCAAGGCCGTGTTCCCCGTGGCCGGCCTGGGCACGCGCTTCCTCCCGGCCACCAAGACCGTGCCCAAGGAGATGCTGCCGATCATCGACCGGCCGCTGATCCAGTACGCCGTCGACGAGGCGATCGAGGCGGGGTGCGATACGCTGATCTTCGTCACCAACCGCTACAAGCATGCGGTCGCGGATTATTTCGATAAGGCCTACGAACTCGAGCAGAAGCTCGAGCGTGCAGGCAAGACGGAGCAGCTGGAACTGGTCCGGAACGTGCTGCCGCCGCATGTCCGTGCCGTCTTCGTCACCCAGGCAGAGGCGCTGGGTCTTGGTCACGCGGTGTTGTGTGCCAAGCCCATCGTGGGCGATGAGCCGTTCGCCGTGCTGCTGCCCGATGATCTGATCTGGAATCGTGGGCCGGGCGCCCTGAAGCAGATGGCGGATGCCGCCGAAGCCAGCGGCGGAAGCGTCATCGCCGTGCAGGACGTGCCGCGCGACCAGACCGGCAGTTACGGCATCGTGGCGACCGATGCCTTCTCGGGCCGGGAGGGCCGCATCCACGCCATCGTCGAGAAGCCGAAGCCGGACGTGGCGCCCAGCACGCTGGCCGTGGTGGGGCGTTACGTGCTGGATGCGCGCATCTTCTCCCTGCTGGAAAGCACCACGCCGGGCGCGGGTGGCGAGATCCAGCTGACCGACGCGATCGCGACACTGCTGTCGGAGAAGCCCGTCCACGCCTACCGTTTCCAGGGCACGCGCTTCGACTGCGGCACCCATATCGGGCTGATCGAGGCGACCATCCGCTATGCGCTCGACCATGAGAAGCTCAGCGATGCCGCGCGCGACATGATGCAGAATGCGTTGAACGAACTCGGCGTGCAGGATCTCGGCTGACGGCGTCGGTCGCACGTCCATCGCACGCTCCGGCAGAGCCGACGTCCAGTGCGCATATCAGGCAGAAACTACTATGTGGATACGGCAGGGGCTGTCGATCCACTGCCCTCGCTCGCGTCGCGCGTCGAGGCGGCCGTGTGCATCGTCGGCGGCGGCTTCGCCGGATTGAACACTGCCTTGGGGCTGGCGGAGCGTGGCGTCCGCGATGTGGTGTTGCTGGAAGCGGAAACGCCGGCGTTCGGTGCCTCGGGGCGCAATGGGGGTTTCGTGTTCGGCGGCTTTTCGCGCGGCGAAGCGTCGCTGCTGCACGACCTCGGACCGTCGCGGGCAAAGGCGCTGTACGCGGGGACGACGCAGGCGGTGTCGCTCATCCGCGACAGGATCGCGTGCCACGGCATCGCGTGCGATGCCACCCATGCCGGCATCCTGTGGGCCAACTGGTTTCGCGATCCGCGCGTGCTGCGTGATCGCCAGGCGCTGCTCGCCGGGGCCTTCGATCAGGATTGGCGCTGGGTGGACCGCGACGATGTCAGGCGACAGCTGCTGACCACGCGCTACCACGATGCCTTGTATGAGCCGCAGGCCTTCCACTTCCATCCCCTGAAGTACGCGAACGGCCTTGTACGCGCGCTGCGCGAACGGGGCGTGTCGCTGTTCGCACAGTCGCCCGCCGTTTCGATGCAGCGCGCAGGCGACGGGTGGCGCGTGGCCACTCCGTCCGGCAGGGTCGACGCCAGGCAGGTGGTGCTGGCCTGCGGCGGTTATCTGGCGGGACTGCATCGGCGGGTGGATGCGGGCGTGCTGCCCATCGCGACCTACGTGATGGTCACCGAACCGCTCGGCGCGCGGATGGAGGAGGCGATGCGCACGCGTGCGGCCGTCTACGACACGCGCTTTGCCTTCGACTATTACCGGCCTTTGCCGGACTCGCGCTTGCTGTGGGGAGGTCGGATTTCCGTCCTGGACCGTTCTCCACAGGCCGTCAGGCGGCTGCTGTACCGCGACCTGATGAGGGTCTTTCCGCAACTCGAGGGTGTGGGAATCGACTACGCGTGGTCCGGGCTGATGAGCTATGCCCGCCATGAGATGCCGCAGATCGGCCAGGTCGAGCCGGGGTTGTGGCTCGCGCAGGCGTTCGGCGGGCATGGTGTGGCGCCCACCACGTTCGCGGGCGAGATCGTCGCCGCCGCCATCGCGGAGGGAGACGGACGCTGGCGTGAGTTCTCCGCCTACGGGCTGGTATCGGCGATGAAGCCGGCCGGCTTTCTCGGCGCGCAGCTGGGCTACTGGTGGGCGCAGGCGAAAGATGCGTGGAAGGCGCGTGCCGAGCGGAGTATGCGCGCATGAGCGGCGCGGGCGATGTGATCGCATGGGACGATTTCCTGCGCGTGCAGCTATGCGCGGGCACGGTGCTGCGCGTCGAGCCTTTTCCGGAGGCGAGGAAGCCGGCGTGGAAACTGTGGGTCGACTTCGGACCGCATGGGGTGAAGAAGACCAGCGCGCAGGTACGCGCGCTTTACGCGCCCGAGCATCTGGTGGGGCGACAGGTGGTGGGCGTGATCAACTTCCCGCCCAAGCAAGTCGGCCCTTTTCTCTCCGAATTCCTGCTGACGGGATTCCACACCGAGGAGGGCGTCGTCGTCACCACGATCGAGCGTCGGGTACCCGACGGCACGCGCATGGCCTGACGGCCATCGGACGCACAAAGAAATGGCGCCGGACGGCGCCATTTCTTTTTCTGTGCATCAATCTGCCGCTCAGAGCGATTCGAAGATGCCCGCCGCACCCATGCCGGTGCCGATGCACATGGTCACCATGCCGTACTTCTTCTGGTGGCGGCGCATGCCGTGGACGATGGTGGCGGTGCGGATCGCGCCGGTCGCGCCGAGTGGGTGGCCCAGCGCGATGGCGCCGCCCAGCGGATTGATCTTCGACGCATCCAGGTCGCTGTCACGGATCACCGCCAGCGCCTGCGCGGCGAAGGCTTCGTTGAGCTCGATCCAGTCCAGCTGGTCCTTGGTCAGGCCGGCCTGCTTCAGGGCTTTCGGAATCGCGGCGATCGGGCCGATGCCCATCACTTCCGGCCGCACGCCGGCCACCGAGAAACTGACGAAACGCGCCAGCGGGGTCAGGCCGTAGTCCTTGATGGCCTGCTCCGAGGCCAGCAGCACGCCGGCCGCACCGTCGCTCATCTGCGACGACGTGCCCGCAGTGACGGTGCCGCCGAACTGCGGGTTTCGGAATACGGTACGCAGCTTGGCCAGGCCCTCCAGCGACGTGTCGGCGCGCGGACCTTCGTCCTGCTCGACCAGCAGCTTCTTCAGGCGCACGGTGTTGCCGGCAAGGTCGGGCTGACGCGAGATCACTTCGTAGGGGCTGATCTCGTCGCGGAATTCGCCCGCAGCCTGCGCCGCCAGCGCCTTCTGATGCGATGCCACGGCGAACGCGTCCTGGTCTTCGCGCGAGATCTTCCATTCCTCGGCGACCTTCTCGGCGGTGATACCCATGCCGTAGGCGATCGCGACATGGTCGTTGTCGAAGACGCTGGGCGCCATGGCGATCTTGTTGCCCATCATCGGCACCATGCTCATGCTCTCGGTGCCGCCGGCGAGCATCAGGTCGGCGTTGCCGAGGCGGATCTGGTCCGCCGCCATCGCCACGGCCTGCAGGCCGGACGAGCAGAAGCGGTTGATCGTCTGCGCGGCGATCGTGTTCGGCAGGCCCGCCAGCAGCAGGCCGATGCGTGCCACGTTCATGCCTTGCTCGGCTTCCGGCATCGCGCAGCCGATGATGGCGTCGTCGATGCGGTTGACGTCGATGCCCGGGGCCTGCGCCACGACCGACTTCAGCACGTGCGCCAGCATGTCGTCGGGACGGGTGTTGCGGAACACGCCCTTCGGCGCCTTGCCGACCGGGGTACGGGTGGCGGCGACGATATAGGCGTCCTGGATTTGTTTCATGGCTTTCTCCGAAAGCCGGGATTGGGGATTCGGGATTGGAGATTCGCCAGAGCGGATCGCCTTGTCCGAACAATGCCCCGCCCCCGGCGGAATGTGGTGTTGGAGGGAGCCGGGAGTCCGCTGTCGCGAGTCCCGAATCCCCAATTCCTAATCCCGCGCAACGTCAGTTGCGCAAGGGCTTGCCGGTCTTCAGCATGTGCGCGATGCGGGCCTGGGTCTTTTCCTGCTGGGCCAGTTCGACGAAATGCTTGCGCTCCAGCTTGAGCAGCCACTCCTCGTCGACCACCGCGCCGCGGTCCACTTCGCCGCCGCACAGCACGGTGGCGATGCGCACCGCGATCTCGTAGTCGTACGGGCTGATGAAGCGGCCTTCCAGCATGTTCACCAGCATCATCTTGAAGGTGGCGATGCCGACATCGCCGGCCACCTGGATGCGGCGGGCGGGCAGGGGCGGGCGGTAGCCGGTCTCCGCCAGGGCCAGCGCTTCCTGCTTGGCGATGTGGAGCAGCTCATAGGCGTTGAAGGCGATCTTGTCGCCGGCGCGCACGAGGCCCAGTTCCTTGGCCTCGACGACCGAGGCGGACACCTTCGCCATCGCGACGGTTTCGAACGTCTTCTTCAACTCGGCGAACACGTCACCGCCGGGGCCGGCGGCCTGTGAGGCGCGCACGGCGATTTCCTTCAGGCCGCCACCGGCCGGCAGCAGGCCCACGCCGGCCTCGACCAGGCCGATGTAGCTCTCGAGGTGCGCCACGGTGCGGGCGCTGTGCATCTGGAACTCGCAGCCACCGCCCAGCGCCAGCCCGCGCACCGCCGCCACGACCGGCACCAGCGAATACTTGATGCGCTGGCTGGTGGCCTGGAAGTTGGCGACCATCGCTTCGAACTCGGCGATCCTGCCCGCCTGCAGCGCGCCCAGCGCGCCGGCCAGATCGGCACCGGCGGAGAACGGCTCCTTCGGCTGCCAGATCACCAGGCCCTTGAACCGCTGCTCGGCGATGGTGATGGCCTGCTGCAGGCCGTCGAGCACCGCGTCGGACACGGTATGCATCTTGGTCTTGAAGCTGACCACGCCGATGCCGTCGCCGTCGGTCCACAGGCGCACGCCATCGTTCTCGAAGACGGTCTCGCCCTGCGGGAAGACCTCACCCAGCAGCGGATCGGGGAAGCGCTGGCGCTTGTACACGGGCAGCGACGAGCGCGGCAGCTTGGCGTTCTTGCCGGGGCTGTAGCTGCCTTCGGCTGCATGCACGCCCTCGCGACCGTCGAACACCCAGTTCGGCAGCGGTGCGGAGCTCATGGCCTTGCCCGCCACGATGTCGTCGGCGATCCACTGCGCCACCTGCTTCCAGCCGGCGGCCTGCCAGGTTTCGAAGGGACCCAGGCTCCAGCCGTAACCCCAGCGGATGGCCAAGTCGACGTCGCGCGCGGTCTCGGCGATGTCGGCCAGGTGGTACGCGCTGTAGTGGAACAGGTCGCGGAACACCGCCCACAGGAACTGCGCCTGCGGGTGCTGGCTCTCGCGCAGCCTGGCGAACTTCTCCGCCGGGTTCCTGATCTTCAGGATCTCGACCACCTCGGGTGCCGCCGTACGGTCGGCGGCGCGGTAGTCCTGCTTCTGCACGTCGAGGACCACGATGTCCTTGCCGACCTTGCGGAAGATGCCGGCGCCGGTCTTCTGGCCCAGCGCGCCCTTGGCGATCAGCGCGTCCAGCCACTTCGGCGATTTGAAGTAGGCATGCCAGGGATCGTCGGGAAGGGTGTCGGCCATGGTCTTGATGACGTGGGCCATGGTGTCCAGGCCGACGACATCGGAGGTGCGGTAGGTGGCGGATTTCGGGCGGCCGATCAGCGGGCCGGTGACGGCATCCACCTCATCGAAGCCCAGCTTGAACTCGCCGGTGTGGTGGGCGGTGGCCAGGATCGAGAACACGCCGATGCGGTTGCCGATGAAGTTGGGCGTGTCCTTGGCGTACACCACTCCCTTGCCCAGCGTGGTGGTCAGGAACGTTTCCAGGCCTTCCAGCACCGCCGCGTCGGTCGACTTGGCCGGAATCAGCTCGGCCAGATGCATGTAGCGCGGCGGGTTGAAGAAGTGCACGCCACAGAAACGATGGCGAAGTTGTTCCGGAAGAACTTCCGCCAACGTGTTGATTCCCAAGCCTGACGTGTTGCTCGCCAGCACCGCATGATCGGCCACGAACGGGGCGATCTTCCGGTACAGGTCCTGCTTCCAGTCCATCCTCTCGGCGATGGCCTCGATGATCAGATCGCAGCCCTTGAGGTGCTCCAGGCCCGTCTCGTAGTTGGCCGGCGTGATGGCCTCGGCCAGCGACTTGCTGGCGAGCGGGGCCGGACTGAGCTTGGCCAGGTTGGCGATGGCCTTGTGGACGATGCCGTCGGGATGGCCGTCCTTGGCGGGCAGGTCGAACAGGACGGTGTCGACACCGGCGTTGGTCAGGTGCGCGGCGATCTGCGCGCCCATCACGCCGGCGCCCAGCACGGCCGCCTTGCGAACAAGCAGGGGGTTGGACATGGGATTTCCTCGGATTGCAGGGGTTAGGTGTGGTCGGCGCGCAGGCCGGCCTCGGCGAAGCGGATCAGTTCACGGGCGGCTCGCTCACGGTGCGCGGCCTCGGTGACGCCCGTGGGGCGCTTGATCAGGCCGAAATCGGCCATGGCGTAGGTCAGGGCGCCGGAGAAGAAGTCCAGCCGCCAGTACAGCTCTTCCTTGCTCAGCCCGGGCACGCAGGCGGCGATGGCCTTGCCGAACTCGCGCAGCACGTGGCCGTAGTGGTCGGACAGGAACTTGCGCAGGCCGTCGTTCTTCTCGGCGTAGGCGCGGGCGATGACGCGCACGAAAGCCCCGCCGCCATGGCGGTCCTGCGCCAGCGCCAGGGCGGGCTCGACGAAGGCGGCGAGGATGGGTTGCAGTTCCCCCGGGTGATCGTCCAGCGCCTTCCCGAGCAGCGACAGGCGCGCGGCGGTCATGTCGTCCATGCGGCGGCGGAACACCTCGTTGACCAGGTTTTCCTTGCTGCCGAAGTGATAGTTGACCGCCGCGATATTGACGTCGGCGCGGCTGGTGACCTGCCGCAGCGAGGTGCCGGCGAAGCCGTGCTGGGCGAACAGCTCCTCGGCCGCCCCCAGGATGCGTTCCTTGGTCGAGAAGTGCGTGGTGTTGCCCATGGAGTCTCCGGAAACTGAATCAAACGCTTGTTTGACTCATTCTCCCTCCGGCGTTCCGGAGTGTCATGCTGCTAAGCAGCAATTTCTTCATGGCGCGGCTGCAGAGTTCCGGCGGATACGTTAGAATCTCGCTACGCTTTCTGGTCTAAGCCCGCGTTTCGACGCGGGTTTTTCATGTTAACCTCGGGTCCTCAGTGGCCCGCCCAACGGAGAGAATCCCCATGGCGCTGGAGCGCACCCTGTCGATCGTCAAGCCCGATGCCGTCGCCAAGAACGTCATCGGCGAAATCTATGCCCGCTTCGAAAAGAACGGCCTGAAGATCATCGCCTCGAAGATGAAGCACCTGTCGCGCCGCGAGGCCGAAGGTTTCTACGCCGTCCACCGCGAGCGTCCGTTCTTCAACGCGCTGGTCGAGTTCATGATTTCCGGTCCGGTCGTCATCCAGGTGCTGGAAGGCGAGAACGCCGTACTCAAGCACCGCGAGATCCTCGGCGCCACCAATCCGAAGGATGCCGCGCCCGGCACGATCCGCGCCGACTTCGCCGACTCGATCGATGCCAATGCCGCGCACGGTTCGGATTCGGTCGAGAACGCGAACATCGAGATCGCGTATTTCTTCGCCGCGACCGAAGTGTTCTCGCGCTGAGCGATAGCGATGAGCAGCCACGAACTGCCGCCGATCGAGTTGAAGCTGGCCACGGACGCACCGTCCGTGGCTGTCGGCGTGCCCGTGTCCGCGAAGCAGAACCTGATGGATCTGGATCGCGAAGGGCTGGAGCAGTTCTTCACCGGCACGCTGGGTGAACAGAAGTTCCGTGCGCACCAGGTGATGAAGTGGATCCATCACCGGTACGTCACCGACTTCAACGAGATGACCGACCTCGGCAAGAACCTGCGCGCGAAGCTGCAGGAACATGCCGAGGTGGTGGTGCCGCAGGTCGTGTTCGACAAACCCTCGGCCGACGGCACCCACAAGTGGCTGCTCGGGATGGGCGTGGACGGCAAGAACGCCGTCGAAACCGTCTATATCCCCGACAAGAACCGCGGCACGCTGTGCGTGTCGTCGCAGGTCGGCTGCGGCCTGAACTGCACCTTCTGTTCCACTGCGACGCAGGGCTTCAACCGGAACCTCACCACCGCCGAGATCATCGGCCAGGTCTGGGTGACGGCGCGCCACCTGGGCAACGTGCCCGCGCAGAACCGCCGCCTCACCAACGTGGTGATGATGGGCATGGGCGAGCCGCTGCTCAATTTCGACAACGTCGTGCGCGCGATGAACATCATGCGCGACGACCTGGGTTACGGCCTGGCCAGCAAGCGTGTGACCCTGTCGACGTCGGGCCTGGTGCCGATGATCGACCGGCTGTCCACCGAGACCGACGTGTCGCTGGCCGTCTCGCTGCACGCGCCCAACGATGCGTTGCGCGAACAGCTGGTGCCGCTCAACCGGAAGTATCCGATCGCGGAACTGATGGCATCGTGCGTGCGCTACCTGCGTGCGAACAAGAAGCGCGACTCGGTGACGTTCGAGTACACCTTGATGAAGGGCGTCAACGACCAGCCCGAGCACGCGCGCCAGCTTGCGCAACTGATGCGCAAGTTCAGCAATGCCGCGCAGCTGAAGGATGCCGGCAAGGTCAACCTCATTCCGTTCAATCCATTCCCCGGTACGCGCTACGAGCGCGCGCCTGAGGAAGACATCCGTGCCTTCCAGAAGCTGCTGCTCGATGCGCAGGTGCTCACGATGGTCCGCCGCACCCGTGGCGACGACATCGATGCCGCCTGCGGCCAGTTGAAGGGGCAGGTGATGGACCGCACCCGTCGCCAGGCCGAGTTCCGCCGGCAGCTGCAGGAACAGGGCATCGACGATGCAGCGTAAGGCGCGCTGCCTGCTGCTGATCCTGCTGATGCTGGCGACCGCCTGCAGTCGTCTTCCCTTCATGGGCACCAAGGGCCGGATGGAGCATCTGTCCGGCCAGCAGGTCGCCCAGGATTACGCGGTCAGCGACAGTCCGGAAGTGAAGCGGCGCCAGGCCGTACAGACCCTGCTCGCGCGGGCCGTGCAACGGCTGCAGTCGGGGCAGCCCGAGGCGGCCGAGAAGGACGTCCGTGCCGCTTTGAAACTCGATCCTGGTTCGGTCGACGCGGTGACCCTGCTGGGCATCATCGAGGACCGGCGTGGCAATGCCGTTCTGGCGGGCCAGCACTACCGGCGCGCGGCCGAACTCGCTCCCGGGCAGGGTGCAGCACAGAACAACTACGGCACCTGGCTCTGCTCCAATGGCTTCGCCGCCGAATCGCTGGTCTGGTTCGACCGCGCGGTGCTGGCGCCGGGCTATGCCACGCCGACAGCGGCCATGGCCAATGCGGGCAGTTGCGCGCTCAAGGCTGGCCAGAGCGAGCGGGCGTCCCGCGATCTGCGGCAGGTGCTCGCCATCGAGCCCGCCAATACCGTTGCGCTGGAGGCCATGGCCGAGCTGGAATTCGACAGGCAGCAATACATGTCCGCCCGTGCTTTCGTGGAGCGCAGGCTGGCGGCGGGGCCGGCGACGGCCGCCGTGTTGAAACTCGCATCACAAATCGAGGACAGACTCGGCGACAAGGCCGCTGCCAGTCGATATGTTCAGCGGAATCGGGCGGAGTTCCCCGACGCGCAGGACGTCACAACCGGGGGAAATGCAGGGCCATGATGCAATCGGTAGTCGGGGATGTGTCCCCGCCGCAGGGGTGCGGCGAGGCGTTGCGGTCGGCGCGTGAACAGGCAGGCCTGTCCTTGCAGGACGTGGGCCAGCGCCTGAAGATGCCGGCGAAGGTGGTGCAGGCCCTGGAAGCAGGGCAGTGGGACCAGTCCGGTGGCGCCGTGTTCGTGCGCGGGCAACTGCGCAGTTACGGCCGCCTGCTGAAGATGGACGTGGAGCCGTTTCTGCAGCAGGCCGACGCGGCAGTGGCCAGGCCGGCGGAACTGGTCAGCCACAGCCACACGCCGCGCTTCCAGTACTTCTTCGAGAGTTTCAAGCGGCGCGCTGTCTACGTGGTCCTGACCATGGTCATCGCGACCCCGGTGTGGATGGGGCTTCGTCAGTCCGTGGGTTCCGATCCTGATGCGACCACAGCGTCGCTCGACGTCGTGCCTGGTTCGTCCGAAGCCGGGAAGGCACCGGCCGCCGAAGCGCCACGCGCCAGCACGCGTCCGCAGGCCGCGCCGTTCGTGGCGTCGATGGCGCCGCTGGCGCGCGCGTCGGCGCCGTGGCTGTCGCTGTCGTTCAAGGGCGACAGCTGGGTCGAAGTGAACGCTCCGGACGGACGCAAGCTCGAGCACGCATTGCTGCGCGCCGGCGACGAGCGTCGCTATGCGCAGGGCGAAGTCGGCCGCGTGAAGCTGGGCGATGCGACGGCGGTCGAGGTTCAGCAAGCGGGGAGTACGGTGGATCTGGCGCCGTACCTGCGAGCGAACGTCGCACGCTTTACGGTATCCTCTGAGGGTTCCCTGGCGCCGGTCGTTGACTGACCCGCGTGCGGGTTTGTCCAACCTAGACCGAGACCCCGCCTGAGACGGGGCAAGAGAGCGCATGGCGATTGATGATCTGCTCGACGAGCACGAACAAAGCGAACGTGTCCGCAGCTGGCTGAGGAGCAACGGTGCCGGCCTGCTGGGCGGCGTGGTCCTGGGTCTGGGTGTGATCTTCGGCTGGCAGTGGTGGCAGAAGGACCAGGCGGGCAAGAAAGAGCAGGCGTACCAGAGCTACCAGAGTGCGACCGAAGGTCTTGCCAAGGGCGACCTCAAGCAGGCGCAGGGCGCGGTGAGCGCCTTGATGAAGGAAGACGAGCTCTATGCCGATGTCGCCGGCCTGCAACTGGCCAAGGCGCAGGTGCAGGCGGGCGAACGCGATGCCGCCATCGCCACCTTGCGTTCGCTGACTCCCGACGATGCCTTGCGGCCGCTGGTGAACCTGCGCCTCGCACGCCTGCTGATCGATGCCGGTAAACACGACGAAGCGCTGAAGGCGCTGGACAAGGCCGAGGATGCCTCCAGTCTGGAAGTGCGCGGCGATGCGTTGCTGGCCGCCGGCAAGGCCAAGGAAGCGCAGGATGCCTACACCCGCGCGCTGACCACGCTGGATGCGGTGTCGCCGCAGCGTCGTCTGGTCGAGCTGAAGTTGATCGACGCCGGTGGCACGCCACCGAAGACCGGAGGTGCCGCATGACGCGCGCGCTGGTACGCCTGGCCGCCGCCACGGTATTCATTGCCGCGCTGGGTGGCTGCAGCACCGTGAAGGGCTGGTTCTCCGGCAAGGACAAGGAAGGCGAGAAGCCGGTCGATCCGGTCGAGCTCGTCGACTTCACGCCGACGGCAACCGTCGCCAAGCTCTGGAGTGCGAATATCGGCAAGGGCGAGCAGCGCCTCGGCCTGCAGCAGGTGCCGGTGGTCGACGACGGCCGCGTTTACGCCGCCGCGGTCGAAGGTGGCGTACGCGCGCTCGACCTGCAGACGGGCAAGCAGGTGTGGCACGCCAAGTCCGATCTCCGCCTCTCGGGCGGTCCGGGTGCCGGGCAGGGCCTGGTGGTCGTCGGGACGCTCGATGGCCAGGTGATCGCGCTGGATGCCGCGACCGGTGCGGAGAAGTGGCAGGTCAAGGTGCCGAATGAGGTGATCGCGGCTCCCGCCATCGGTCAGGACATGGTCTATGTCCGCACCAACGACGGCCGCATCACGGCGCTCTCCTCCGAGACGGGTGAGCGCCGCTGGTTCTGGAACAACGAGCTGCCCAGCCTGACCGTGCGCGGCAACGCGCCCGTGGTCGTGGGTCCGGGCGTGGTGTTCGTCGGCAACGACGACGGCACGGTCACGGCGCTGGCGGGCAACGACGGTCGCCCCTTGTGGACGCAGACGGTCGGCGTGCCCGAAGGCCGTAGCGAACTGGAGCGCATGGCGGACGTCGATGGCGCCCCCGTGCTCGAGGGCACGACCCTGTATGTCACCAGCTTCAAGAAGGAAACCGTCGCGCTCGAAGGCCCGTCCGGCCGTCCGTTGTGGACCCGCGACAACGGTGGTGCCGGCGGCTTGGGCGTGACCAGCAGTGCGGTCGTTGTCGCGGACCCCGCGGGCACGGTCTGGGGTCTGGACAAGTACAGCGGCAGCGCGTTGTGGTCGAACACCACGCTGGCGCGGCGCTCGCTGACGGCACCGACCATCCATGGCGACTACGCGGTGGTGGGCGATTACGATGGCTACCTGCACTGGCTGAAGACAGACAATGGCGAGGCGGCGGCCCGCGCGCGCGTCGGTGGAAAGGCCATCCGCGGCAAGCCGGTCGTCGCCGACGGCATCCTGCTGGTGCAGGACGTGGAAGGCGGCCTGACCGCATTCGGCTTCAAGTGATCGGCGGTGGGAGCGGCTCGGCCGCTCCCTTCGTGCTTCCGGAAAGGGCCGCATTGCGGCCCTTTTTCGCGGAGCAGGGCGTATTCCGCTACCATGGCGGCCCCTTGACCGACCGGAGCGGTCGCGCCCTCCGCGCGACGGCGAGCCTTCGGCGCCCCTCATCCTCACGGTTGCTCCCTGCATGTTGCCCCTCGTCGCCCTGGTGGGCCGTCCCAATGTCGGCAAATCCACCCTGTTCAACGCGCTGACGCGCACGCGTGACGCGCTGGTGCACGACCAGCCGGGCGTGACCCGCGACCGCAACTACGGCGTCTGCCGCCTGGACGAAGACGCGCCGTTCCTGGTGGTGGATACCGGCGGCATCGCCGGCGAGGAAGAAGGCCTGGCCGGCGCGACGGCGCGCCAGGCGCGGGCGGCCGCCGAAGAAGCCGACCTTGTGCTGTTCATCGTGGATGGCCGCGAAGGGGCCTCCGCGCTCGACGACGAGATCCTGGCCTGGCTGCGCAAGGCCGCGCGCCCCACGTTGCTGGTCATCAACAAGATCGACGGCATCAACGAAACCACGGCGATCGCGGATTTCGCCCGCTACGGTTTCGCCGATGTCATCACCATCTCCGCCTCCCATCGCCAGGGCCTCGACGATCTGCTTGAGGAAGTACATCAGCGGCTGCCGGAAGAGGGGGCTGCCGCCGGCCTCGATACCGATCCCAACCGCATGCGCGTGGCCTTCGTCGGCCGTCCCAACGTGGGCAAGTCCACGCTGGTGAACCGCCTGCTGGGCGAGGAACGGATGATCGCCTCCGAGGTGCCGGGCACCACGCGCGACTCCATCTCCGTGGACATGGAGCGCGACGGCCGCCAGTACCGCCTGATCGACACCGCCGGCCTGCGCCGCAAGGGCAAGGTGGAAGAAGCCGTCGAGAAGTTCAGCGTGGTCAAGACGCTGCAGGCCATCGAACAGTGCCAGGTGGCCGTGTTGCTGCTGGACGCCACCGAAGGCGTCACCGACCAGGACGCCAGCGTGCTCGGCGCCGTGCTGGATGCGGGTCGGGCGCTGGTCGTGGCGATCAACAAGTGGGACGGACTGACCGCCTACCAGCGCGAGCAGGCCGAGGCCCTGCTGGCGCGCAAGCTGGGCTTCGTGGAGTGGGCCGAAGTGGTCCGGATCTCCGCGCTGCACGGCTCGGGCCTGCGCGAACTGTTCAAGGCGATCCACCGCGCGCATGCGTCGGCGACCAAGGAATTCGGCACCAGCGAGGTCAACAAGGCGCTCGAGATCGCCTACGAGACCAATCCGCCGCCGAGCATCCGCGGACACGTCTCCAAGCTGCGCTACGTGCACCCGGGCGGCGCGAATCCGCCGACCTTCATCGTGCATGGCACCCGCCTGAAGGTGCTGCCGGAGTCGTACAAGCGCTACCTCGAGAACTTCTTCCGCAAACGCTTCAAGCTGGTCGGCACGCCCGTGCGCTTCGTGTTCCGTGAGGGCGCCAACCCCTACGAGGGCAAGAAGAACGTGCTGACCGAGAAGCAGATCGCCAAGAAGCGCCGCCTGATCCGGCACGTCAAGCGCGGCAAGTGACGGAGTATCCGACCCGCGTCGATTTCGCCGCCGCCGCGGGGATCGTCCGCGACGTCGCCGCCAACCGCATGCTGAAGGCCGAGCGCGTACCCGTCACGCGTGCGGGCGGCCGCATCCTGGCCGAGGACATCGTCTCGCCGATCGCGCTGCCGCCATTCGACAACAGCCGCATGGATGGTTTCGCCTTTGCGCACGCCAGCCTGTCGGTCGGCGGCACCACGTCGCTGCGGCTGGCGGGCGAGCAGTTCGCGGGTCGCCTGAGGGAACGCCACATCGGCGTCGGCGAGTGCGTCCGCATCACGACCGGCGCGCCGTTGCCGCCCGGCACCGATACGGTTGCCATCAAGGAAGACTGTGTCGAGGACGCCGGCATCGTCCGCGTGCCGGCGGGCCTGTCGCCCGGCGCCGATGTGCGCCGGGCCGGCGAGGACGTACCTGTGGGCGTGCGCGTGCTGCAGGAAGGCCAGGTGCTGACGCCGGCCCGGGTCTCGCTCGCCGCCGCGCTCGGCACCGCATCGCTGGCCGTTACCCAGCGTCCGACCGTCGCGGTGTTCACCACCGGCGACGAACTGGTCGAGCCCGGCCTGCCGCTCGCACCCGGCCAGATCTACAACAGCAACCTCGAGCTGCTGATGGCCCTGCTCCGCGCCGACGGCCTGGAGCCGACAGCATGGCCCTCCTTGCCGGACGATCCGGAACGCATGGCCACCCTGCTGACCGATGCGGCGGCCGCCTTCGACGTGGTCATCACGTGCGGCGGCGTCTCGGCGGGCGAAAAGGACCATCTGCCCGGCCTGCTGGCCACGCATGGCCGCATCCATGTCTGGAAGGTGCGGATGAAGCCGGGCATGCCCTTGCTGTTCGGCGAGATGGACCGTGCGTTGTTCCTGGGCCTGCCCGGCAACCCGGTCTCGGTGCTGGCGACCTTCCTGACGCTCGGCCGCGAACTGCTCGACGGGTTGCAGCGCCGCCGCGAGCCGCGCCCGCGGTGGACCGCAGTGCTGGGCGCGCCCTGGCGCAAGACGCACGAACGCCTGGAGTTCCTGCGGGGCCGACTGACTGCCATGCCCGACGGCCGGCTGCAGGTGATGCCGAACGCCGCCGACGCCTCGCACCAGCTGCGCGCCGCCGCCGACAGCGATGCGCTGATCGTGCTGCCGGAAGGCCCGCGCGTGTTCGAAGCGGGCGATGTCGTCGACGTGATCGCCTGCTGAAGCGGACGGCGTCGCGACTTGCGCGATAATCGCCGCATGGCCATCCGCGAAATCGAACCCCGGGACGTTGCCGCGCTGCTCGCGCAGGGCAGCGTGTTCATCGACGTGCGCGAGGAGCATGAACGCGCCAGCGGACAGGCCGAGGGTGCGCGTGGCATCGCGAAGGCGTTGCTGGAGAGCGATCCCGCCGCGCACCTGCCGGATCGCGATGCCAGCGTCGTGCTGATCTGCCAGAAGGGCGGCCGCTCGATGGAAGCGGCGCGCGCACTCGAGGCAGCGGGCTATTCCCGTCTTGCGTCCGTCGCCGGCGGCACGTCGCGCTGGATCGAAGAGCATCGTCCGGTCGTCGTTCCGGCACTGTCCGCCGACGCTCGCGACTTCAACGAGCGCTACTCGCGCCACCTGCTGCTGCCCGAGGTCGGCGTCGCCGGGCAACAACGCCTGCAGCGATCGCGGGTGTTGATGATCGGCGCGGGTGGGCTGGGGTCGCCGGCGGCGTTCTACCTGGCGGCCGCCGGCGTGGGCCACCTGCGCATCGCGGATGATGACGTGGTGGACCGCAGCAACCTGCAGCGGCAGATCCTGCATACCGAAGCCCGCATCGGCGAGCCGAAGGTCGCATCGGCGCAGGCGACGCTGGCGGCGCTCAATCCGCGCACGCAGGTGGAGGCGCTGGCGGAACGCGTCACCGCGGACAACGTCGAGCGCCTGCTGGAGGACGTGGATGTGGTGCTGGATGGCGCCGACAACTTCCCGGCACGCTACCTGCTCAACGATGCCTGCGTGAAGTTGGCCAAGCCGTTGGTGTACGGCGCCGTCCAGCGCTTCGAGGGGCAGGTGAGCGTGTTCGATGCCGGGCGGCATCGCGGCCGGCAGCCGTGCTATCGCTGCCTGTTCCCGGAACCGCCGCCGCCGGAATTCGCACCCAACTGCGCCGAAGCGGGCGTGCTGGGCGTGTTGCCCGGTGTGATCGGCCTGCTGCAGGCGACCGAAGTGATCAAGCTGCTGCTCGGTACCGGCGAAACCCTCGCCGGCCGCCTGCTGCATTTCGACGCGCTGGCCATGCGCTTCCGCGAGACCCGCCTGCGCCACGATCCGGACTGCCCGGTCTGCGCGGCCGGGCGACCGTTCCCCGGCTACATCGACTACGCGGCCTTCTGCCGGCCCGCCTGATCAGTCGAAGGCGCGCATGCGCAGCCCCTCGCGGAACTGGCGGGGCGTGATGCCGGTGTCGCGCTTGAACGCGGCACTCAGATGGCTATGGCTCGCAAAGCCGCAATCCAGGGCGATGTCGGCGATATCGGCGTTGCCGTTGAGCAGGTGCCAGCGGGCACGGCGCAGCCGTTGCGCCAGGATGTACTGCGCCGGCGTGGTGCCGAAGTTGCGGCGGAATGCGATCAGCAACCGGTGCACGCTCATGCCGGCCAGCGTGGCCAGCCCGGCGAGCGTGATGCGCTGGTCCAGCGCGCTTTCGATGTACTCGCACAGGCGACGCGCCACCTGCGGTGACAACGAAGCCGGCGCTGGCCTTGCCGCTACCGGCAACCGGTAGCCGTCGTACAGATGCTGGCGCAGTACCCGCTGCAACCGGTCGGCCATCATTACCGACAAGTCGTCGCACTGCTGGCTCAGCCGGCCCAGTCGCGCCACGCTGTAGTGCAGGAACTCGTCGCGGTGGCCCAGCCGCGGCATCAGGTCCTCGAGTGGCATCCGTGTCTCGTGTCCCGTTTCCACCTCGGCCAGGGGAGAGAGGCGCAACTCGGCGTAGGTGATCACCTGTCCGCGCGCCTGGCTCGCATAGCGCCGCGTGGCGGGCACCAGCCAGATGTCGCCGGGCGAAGGCGGCGCGTGCGTCGCCCCGGCGCCATCGATCTCGGTATCCAGCTCGCGCATCGTGCCGCTCAGGTGGACGATGACCGTATGGCGCGGTTGGTCGATGGCCCACAGCGTGCGCTGCCGGATGTCTTCGCGGCAGACCAGAAACTCCACGCCCGGCCAATGCGCCTGCGCCAGCACCGCGTAGGGCGGCATCGCCGCCGGTGCGACTCCGGTCGCCTCGCGTGAGGATTCCCATCCATCGTGCGCCGGAGAATTTGACAGTGGATCGGACATCGTGAAAGCCGGACGGACTGCTTCGCACGCATCTTAGGACCGTTCCGCATGGCTGCCTACTCGAGGCGCGCCGAGCGGAGCCTTCCTGTCCTGAACCCCTGTAGGAGCACTCCATGATCGATCATTCCATCCGCGGCAAGGTCGCCCTGATCGCCGGCGGCGCCAAGAACCTGGGCGGCCTGATCGCCCGCGACCTGGCCGGGCAGGGCGCCCGCGCCGTCGCCATCCACTACAACAGCGCGGCCAGCAGGGCCGACGCCGAGGCGACGGTCGCCGCCGTCCGGGCCGCCGGTGCGAAGGCGGTCGCCCTGCAGGGCGACCTGACCCGTGCCGATGCGATGGAGCGCCTGTTCGCCGACGCGATCGCCGCCGTCGGTCGTCCCGATATCGCCATCAACACGGTCGGCAAGGTGCTGAAGAAGCCGATCGCGGAGATCTCCGAAGCCGAGTACGACGACATGTCGGCGGTGAACGCCAAGACCGCGTTCTTCTTCCTCAAGGAGGCGGGCAAGCACGTCAACGACAACGGCAAGGTGGTCACGCTGGTCACCTCGCTGCTGGGCGCGTTCACACCGTTCTATGCGTCGTACGCCGGCACCAAGGCGCCGGTGGAGCACTTCACCCGCGCCGCCGCCAAGGAGTTCGGTGCACGCGGCATCTCGGTGACCGCCGTCGGCCCGGGCCCGATGGACACGCCCTTCTTCTATCCTGCCGAAGGGGCGGACGCCGTGGCGTACCACAAGACCGCGGCGGCGCTGTCGCCCCACAGCAAGACCGGCCTGACCGACATCGAGGACGTGGTGCCATTCATCCGCCACCTGGTCAGCGATGGCTGGTGGATCACCGGCCAGACCATCCTCATCAATGGCGGCTACACCACGAAATAGGCGATCCCGGCCAGCACGCGCCCGTCGATGTCGCGCAGGGCGCCCATGCGATAACGTGGGCGCCCTGCATACGCGAAACAAAGGAGAGGACGCATGCGCACCTTGATCTTGATCGTCGTCGGCCTGGCATTGGCCGGCCTGCTGGTAGGCGCGGCGCGTCCGGCGTGGCGTGTCCGCATGCTGGTGGGCTTCGCGGTCGCGTGGGCCCTCGTGGTGGTGTGGAACCTGCAGACCGGCATGTCCCATGGCTACAGCCTGCGCGAAGAACTGCCCATCCAGTTGCTGATCTTCGTGGTACCGGTCGCGCTCGCGCGATGGTTGGCCCGCGCGCGCCCGCAGGCGTGACGTGCGCATCCGGTAGACTCCCCGCATGAGTGCAGAATCCGGTGCCAGCCAACTGGTCAGTGTCGTCACCCTGCTGGGCGCCGCCGTCGTCGCCGTTCCCATCTTCCGGCGTCTCGGCCTGGGGTCGGTGCTGGGCTACCTGGCCGCAGGCCTGGCCATCGGCCCGTTCGGGTTGAAGTGGTTCACCGATCCGCAATCGATCCTGCATGTCGCCGAACTCGGCGTGGTGATGTTCCTGTTCGTGATCGGCCTGGAGATGCGGCCCAGCCACCTGTGGAGCCTGCGCAGGCAGATCTTCGGGCTGGGCGCGCTGCAGATCGCCGTCTGCACGCTGCTGCTGACCGGGGTGGGCCTGCTGTTCGGCTATCCGCTGCCGGTGTCGTTCATCGGCGGCATGGGCTTCGTGCTGACGTCGACCGCCGTGGTGATGCAGCTGCTCGCCGAACGCGGCGACGTGGCGCTGCCGAACGGGCAGAAGGTGGTCTCGATCCTGCTGTTCGAGGATCTGCTGATCGTCCCCCTGCTGGTGCTCGTCGCTTTCATGTCGCCGCAGGTGGTACAGCCGGAGGAGGGATCGCGCTGGGTGTCCATCGGCATCGCGGCGGCTTCGCTGGGTGGCCTGATCGCGGCCGGCATCTGGCTGCTCAATCCGTTCTTCCGCATTCTCGCCGCCGCCAAGGCGCGCGAGGTGATGACGGCGGCCGCCCTGCTGGTCGTGCTGGGGGCGGCGCTGCTGATGCAGCTGGGTGGCCTGTCGATGGCGATGGGCGCGTTCCTCGCTGGCGTGCTGCTGTCGGAGTCGACCTTCCGCCATCAGATCGAGGCCGACATCGAGCCGTTCCGCGGCATCCTGCTGGGCCTGTTCTTCCTCGGCGTCGGCATGGCGCTGGATCTGGGCGTGGTGGCCGAGAACTGGCCGCTCATCGTCGGTGCCGTGCTCGCGATGATGGTGGTCAAGGCCCTGTGCATCTACGCGGTCGCGCGCGTCACGCGCAGCGCGCACGCCGAGGCGCTCGACCGCGCGGTGCTGATGGCGCAGGGCGGCGAGTTCGCGTTCGTGCTGTTCGCCGCGGCGGCATCGGCGGGCATCATCGACGCCACGGTCAACGCCAACCTGACCGCCATCGTCGTGCTGTCGATGGCGCTCACCCCGCTCTTCGTGCTGGTGCTGCGCCGCTTCACCCATCCGGACACGCCTTCGATGGAGGGCATCGAGGAAGCGCAGGGCCTCAGCGGCAGCGTGCTGATCATCGGCTTCGGCCGCTTCGGCCAGGTGATGAGCCAGTCGCTGCTGGCGCGCGACGTGGACGTGACCATCATCGACACCGACATCGAGATGATCCGCAGCGCCGAGGAGTTCGGTTTCAAGATCTACTACGGCGACGGCACGCGGCTGGACGTGCTGCGGGCCTGCGGCGCGCAGACCGCGCAGTCCATCGCCATCTGCATCGACGACAAGGAGGCCGCGAGCCGCATCGTGGAACTGGTCAAGCACGAGTTCCCGCAGGCCCAGGTGCTGGTGCGCTCCTTCGACCGCGAGCATTCGCTGGCGCTGATCGGCGCAGGCGTCGACTACCAGATCCGCGAGACGTTCGAGTCCGCGGTGGAGTTCGGCAAGGCGGCGCTGATGAGCGTCGGCATCGCGCGCGAGGATGCCGATGCCATCGCCCTGGAGATCCGCCGGCGCGACGCCGAGCGCCTAGAGCTGGAGATCGCCGGTGGCGACCTGCGCTCCGGCATCCCGGCGCTGTATGGCAATGCGAAGCACACCAAACCCACGCCGACCCCGTTCACCAAGCCCAAGCGCGAAGCGAAGGCGCTCAACGAGGAAGCCGCGGAGATCATCGGCGAGGAAGAAGAGGAGTAGCCGGCACTAGTCGCCGGGGCGCTGGAGGAACGTCCGGAGCGCCGGCCAGTAGCCGGGATCCGATGACAGGTCGTCGTGACTGGCGCGTGGAAAATCCACGACCTGTGCCGGCCCCTTGAACGATGCCAGCAGCCGGTCGGTGTGCGGCGGCGGCACGACGTTATCCCGGCCCGCTCTCAATACCAGCAGTCGCCCGTCGTGGCGCGGCAGCCTTGCCGCGGAATCGTAGCGGTCCTTCAGCAGCAGGCCCACGGGGAATGCCGGATAGTGGGATTGCGCGACGGCGGCCAGGCTGTCGAACGGCGTCACCAGGACCAGGTGCCTGATCGGGCGCTCCGACGCCACGTGGGTCGCCACCCCGCTTCCCAGGCTGCGGCCGATCACGGCCACGTCGCCCTCCGGATGGCGATGCACGATGTCGTCGTACACCGCAAGCGCATCGGCCAGCAGGGCGGCTTCCGAGGGTTCACCATCACTGGCGCCGTACCCGCGATGCGCCACCAGATAGACCGTGCGGTCGGGCAGCCACTCCGCGAACGCACCGCGGCTGGCGTCCACCGCCTCGGCATTGCCACCGAAGTAGATCACCGCATCGCGGCGGCCGGGGGTGACGACCCAGCCACGCAGGACGGCATCGGGTCGGGTGATCGCGATATCGGTCTGGTCCGCGGCGACCCGCGTGAACTGCGGGAAATAGATCAGGCGGCGCTGCTGCGCGTAGAGCAGGGCGCACACTGCAAGGTAGGCGACGATCGCCAGCCCCAGGAGCCACGCCATCACGCGACGCGCGCGACGCTCAGCCATGCCGTTCCTGCGCGGCCTTGAAGGCGGCCAACTGCTCCGGCGTGGCCTCGCGCTGGTGTCGTGCCTTCCAGTCGGCGAACGGCATGCCGTAGACGCGCTCGCGCGCCTGCTCCTTGTCCATCGCGATGCCCGCCTGCTGCGCGGCCTCGCGGTACCAGTCCGCCAGGCAGTTGCGGCAGAAGCCGGCGAGGGTCATCAGGTCGATGTTCTGCACGTCGGGACGATCCTGGTTGAGATGCTGCAGCAGGCGTCGGAAGGCGGCGGCGTCGAGGGCGGTGGTATCGGTCATGGTGTGATGGGTCGCGTTGGGGCGGGGGAATCGGGGACAATACGCGCGGACTCTACACCGCGCCTCCCCATGACTGCCCGAATCCTCGACGGCCGCCGTATCGCCGAAAACCTGCTGGACGAACTGAAGGTCCGGGTCGACGCGCGCGTCTCCGCCGGCCAGGGCCGGCCGGGCCTGGCGGTGGTGCTGGTGGGCGGCGACCCCGCCTCCACGGTCTACGTCCGCAACAAGCGTCGCGCGGCCGAGAAAGTCGGCATCGAGGCGTTCGACTACGATCTGCCGGCGGGCACCTCGGAGGCGCAGCTGCTCGCGCTGATCGACCGGCTGAATGCCGACCCCAAGATCCACGGCATCCTCGTGCAGCTGCCGCTGCCGGGCATTCCCGACGCCACCCGCCTGATCGAGCGCATCGATCCGCGCAAGGATGTCGATGGCTTCCACCCCGCCAATGTCGGCCACCTGGCGCTGCGCCAGTTCGGCCTGCGTCCCTGCACGCCGCGCGGCATCACCACGCTGCTGGGTTATACGGACCAGCCGGTGCGGGGCCGCAACGCCACCATCGTGGGCGTCAGCAACCACGTCGGCCGGCCGATGGCGCTGGAGCTGCTGATCGCCGGCTGCACGGTGACCAGCTGCCACAAGTTCACCCCCCGCGACGTGCTGCAGGCTCGGGTCGGCGATGCGGACATCCTGGTGGTGGCGGCCGGCAAGCCGGGCCTGATTCCCGGTGAATGGGTCAAGCCGGGCGCGGTGGTCATCGACGTCGGCATCAACCGGCTGGACGACGGCCGGCTGGTGGGCGATGTCGGCTTCGACGCCGCGTTCGAGCGGGCCAGCTGGATCACGCCCGTCCCCGGCGGCGTGGGCCCCATGACCGTGGCCACGCTGATGCAGAACACGCTGGAAGCCGCCGAAGCGGGCCTCTGAGCGATGCTCTCTGCGGGTGGTGGGAGCGACGTAAGTCGCGATAGGGGAGTCCGAGGATTTCATCGCGACTTACGTCGCTCCCACACACTCATCCTCGTGGGCCGTGGCGGGAATGCATCGTTCCGTCCGGAGCACCCGCCGGAAGCCGCGCCGATCAGGGTATAATGCCGCGCTTCCCCAACTGTCCCGGGCCCGCCGATGCTGCGCATCCAGGCTGAAGCACTGACGTACGACGACGTCTCCCTCGTCCCCGCCCATTCCACCGTCCTGCCCAAGGATGTCAGTCTGGAAACGCGCCTGACGCGCGAACTGCGGCTGAAGTTGCCGATCGTCTCGGCCGCCATGGATACGGTCACCGAAGCGCGCCTGGCCATCGCCATGGCCCAGTTGGGCGGCATCGGCATCCTGCACAAGAACCTGACCGTCGAGCAGCAGGCCGCCGAAGTGGCCAAGGTCAAGAAGTTCGAGGCCGGCGTCATCAAGGAGCCCTTCACGGTCGGGCCCGAGACGACGATCGCCGAGGTACTCAAGCTCACCCGCGCCCGCAACATCTCCGGCGTGCCGGTGGTCGACGGCGGCCAGCTGGTCGGCATCGTCACCAGCCGCGACATGCGCTTCGAAACGAAGCTCGACGATCCGGTCCGCCACATCATGACCAAGAAGGATCGCCTGGTCACCGTGCGCGAAGGCGCCAGCGACGGCGAAGTCCTGCAGCTGCTGCACAAGCACCGCATCGAGAAGGTGCTGGTGGTCAACGATGCCTTCGACCTGCGCGGCCTGATCACCGTCAAGGACATCCAGAAGAAGACCGACAACCCCAACGCCGCCAAGGACAGCGCCAGCCGCCTGGTCGTCGGCGCCGCGGTGGGCGTGGGCGGCGATACCGACCAGCGCGTCGAAGCGCTGGTGGCTGCGGGTGTGGACGTCATCATCGTCGACACCGCGCACGGCCATTCGCAGGGCGTGCTGGACCGCGTGGCCTGGGTCAAGAAGCGCTTCCCGCAACTGCAGGTCATCGGCGGCAACATCGTCACCGGCGATGCCGCGCTGGCCCTGATGGATGCCGGGGCCGACGCGGTAAAGGTCGGCGTGGGCCCGGGTTCGATCTGCACCACGCGCATGGTGGCCGGCGTCGGCGTGCCGCAGATCACCGCCATCGACATGGTCGCCGAGGCGCTGCAGGACCGCATTCCGCTGATCGCCGATGGCGGCATCCGCTACTCGGGCGACATCGGCAAGGCGATCGCCGCCGGTGCCTCCACGGTCATGATCGGCGGCCTGTTCGCCGGCACCGAGGAAGCGCCGGGCGAAGTCGAGCTGTTCCAGGGCCGCAGCTACAAGAGCTACCGCGGCATGGGCAGCCTGGGCGCGATGGAGAAGGGGTCCAAGGACCGCTATTTCCAGGATGCCAGCGATGCCGACAAGCTGGTGCCGGAGGGCATCGAAGGCCGCGTGCCGTACCGCGGCTCGGTCGGCGGCATCATCCACCAGCTGGTCGGCGGCCTGCGCGCCACGATGGGCTACGTGGGCTGCGCGACCATCGAAGAGATGCGTGCCAAGCCGAAGTTCGTGGTCATCACCGGCGCCGGCCAGCGCGAGAGCCACGTGCACGACGTGCAGATCACCAAGGAACCGCCGAACTATCGCATGGGCTGATGCCCATGCGCGGGATTGGACATTCGGGATTCGAGATTCGACAAGAGCAAGAGGCGTCGCCAGCACACATGACCAGCATTTCCGAATCCCCAATCCCCAATCCCCAATCACGGCTTCACGACGACAAAATCCTCATCCTCGATTTCGGCGCGCAGTACACGCAGCTGATCGCCCGCCGCATCCGCGAGATCGGTGTGTACTGCGAGATCTGGGCGTGGGACCACGACCCGGAGGAGATCGCGACGTTCGGGGCCAAGGGCATCATCCTGTCCGGTGGCCCGGAGTCCACCACGCAGCACGGTGCCCCCAAAGCGCCGCAGCAGGTGTTCGACAGCGGTCTGCCGATCCTGGGCATCTGCTACGGCATGCAGACGCTGGCCGCGCAGCTGGGTGGCGCGACGGAAGCCGCGGACGCACGCGAGTTCGGCCACGCCGAAGTGCAACTGGTCGCGCACGACGCGCTGCTGGGTGGCCTGAGCGACCACCAGGGCGAGCCGCGCCTCGATGTGTGGATGAGCCATGGCGACCACGTCGCGAAGGCGCCGCCGGGCTGGACGATCACCGCGACCACCGACCGCATCCCGGTCGCGGCGATGGCGTTGGAAGAGAAGCACTGGTACGGCGTGCAGTTCCATCCGGAAGTGACGCACACCAAGCAGGGCCAGACGCTGCTGCGCCGCTTCGTCGCCGAGATCTGCGGCTGCAGGACGCTGTGGACGGCCGCCAATATCATCGACGACCAGATCGCCCGCGTGCGTGAGCAGGTCGGTTCGGACGAGGTGATCCTGGGCCTGTCCGGCGGCGTGGATTCGTCGGTCGTCGCCGCCTTGCTGCACAGGGCCATCGGCGAGCAGCTGACCTGCGTGTTCGTCGACACCGGCCTGCTGCGCTGGCAGGAAGGCGACCAGGTGATGGCGATGTTCGCCGAGCACATGGGCGTCAAGGTCGTGCGCGTCAATGCGGCGGACCGCTATTTCAAGGCGCTGGAAGGGGTCGCCGACCCGGAAGCCAAGCGCAAGATCATCGGCAACCTGTTCGTCGAGATCTTCGAGGAAGAATCGAACAAGCTGAAGAATGCCAAGTGGCTGGCGCAGGGCACCATCTACCCGGACGTGATCGAGTCGGCCGGCAGCAAGACCGGCAAGGCGCACGTCATCAAGAGCCACCACAACGTCGGCGGCCTGCCCGCGCACATGAAGCTGGGCCTGGTCGAGCCGTTGCGCGAGCTGTTCAAGGACGAGGTGCGCCGCCTGGGCGTGGAACTCGGCCTGCCGCGCACGATGGTCTACCGACATCCGTTCCCGGGTCCCGGACTGGGCGTGCGCATCCTCGGCGAAGTAAAGCCCGAGTACGCCGAACTGCTGGCCAAGGCCGATGCGATCTTCATCGACGAACTGCGCAAGGCCGACCTGTACGACAGGACCTCGCAGGCGTTCGCGGTGTTCCTGCCGGTCAAGTCGGTGGGCGTGGTCGGTGATGCGCGCGCGTACGAGTGGGTCATCGCGCTGCGCGCGGTCGAGACGATCGACTTCATGACCGCGCACTGGGCGCACCTGCCGTACGAATTCCTCGGCACCGTGTCCAACCGCATCATCAACGAGCTGCGTGGCGTCTCGCGCGTGGTGTACGACATCAGCGGAAAGCCGCCGGCGACGATTGAGTGGGAGTGAGGCGTTAAGGCATGTTGTTTGCACGCCATCCGGTTCCCGTTCGTGGTGAGCCTGTCGAACCACGCTCTTGGCGCTGACCCCGGGGCACAGGGATGCGCTTCTGGGTTTACATGCTCGAATGTGCGGATGGCTCGTACTACGTAGGCCAGACAGACTGCCTGGAAAGGCGTGTTGCCCAGCATCATGCGGGTGATGCGCCCGGGTGTTATACGTTCAGACGCCGTCCATTGGCGTTGGTCTGGTCGCAGGAATTTTCGAGCCGGGTGGAAGCGCTCGCGTCGGAGAGGCGGATCAAAGGCTGGAGTAGAGCGAAAAAGCAGGCTTTGATCGCCGGTGATTGGAAAAGGCTCAGTGGACTGGCCAAGGGAAGGACCTCAGGTCAAGCGCCTTCGGCCGGAATGGATGAACCCTGCGAAGAGCGTGGTTCGACAGGCTCACCACGAACGGGTTCCGGAGGTAGGCAGGTGTCGGATTCAGTCAACGACATGGAAGAGCACTGGATGCGCCACGCCTTCGCGCTGGCCGACCGCGCCGAGCGCGAGTTCGACGAGATCCCGGTCGGTGCGGTGCTGGTGAGCGCGGCGGGTCAGGTGCTGGGCGAGGGCTGGAACCGCAACATCGCCGACCACGATCCCAGTGCGCACGCCGAGATCGTGGCGATGCGCGAAGCGGGCAGGGCGGTGGGCAACCATCGGCTGGTCGGCTGCACCTTGTACGTCACCCTGGAGCCCTGCGCGATGTGCGCGATGGCGCTGGTGCATGCGCGGGTCGCGCGCGTGGTCTACGGCGCCAGCGACCCCAAGACCGGCGCCTGCGGCAGCGTATTCGATCTGATCGCGGATCCGCGGCACAACCATCGGATCGAGGTGGTGGGCGGCGTACTGGGCGACGAAGCCGGACGCAGACTGACCAATTACTTCCGCGCCAAGCGCGGCCGGCCGCTGGTCTAGGGCGTCGGGAACTTCCGCTTCACCTTGCGGTGGTCCATTTCCTCGTTGATGGCGGTGACCGCCAGCGTGGATTCGCGTGCGAGCAGCAGGCTGGCCGCCAGCATCGCCACCACGCCGAGTGCCGCCAGCCAGGTCGGCAGCGAGCCCAGCCGGTGTCCCGTGAACGTGTCGACGGCCACGGCCAGGCTGGTGCCGACGAAGCAGCTGATCGCGGCGTACAGCAACTGGCCGGCACGCAGGATGATCAGGCTGCGCCGGCGCTGCAGCGCGATCCGCTTCTCCAGCAGCGAGCGATCCGCCTCGTCCTCGGCATCGGCCAGTTCCCGCAGAAGCGTGCGCGCGCGGTCGATGATGCGCGCCAAGCGATTGTTGGCTGACAGCAGCAGCGACGCGGTCGCGGTCAGGAAGAATGCCGGCGCCAGCATCGCGGTCAGCACGGCATGGTCGGTGGAAGGATTCATGGGCCGGTCGTCGGGGTGGTCTGCGTTATGATGACATGATGCGGTGTCGCCGCATCCCCGGCGTGCATTCCCGGGCTCTTTCCCCGTCACGGACCGCTGCATGGCCTCGAACAACGCGCACAACGACCGACTGATCTGGATCGACCTCGAGATGACCGGGCTGGATACCGACCGCGACTCCATCCTGGAGATCGCCACGGTCGTCACCGATTCGAAGTTGAACGTGCTGGCGGAGGGGCCCGAGTTCGCCATTGCGCATCCGGTGTCCGTGCTGGAAGCGATGGACGACTGGAACCGCAACCAGCATGGCCGTTCCGGTCTCTGGAAGCGCGTGGTGGAGAGCCAGGTCTCGATGGGTCAGGCCGAAGCGCAGACGGTGGCCTTCCTCAATGAATGGCTGCCCGCCGGCGCATCGCCGATGTGCGGCAATTCGATCTGCCAGGACCGGCGCTTCCTGCACCGGTTGATGCCGCGTCTGGAGAAGTACTTCCACTACCGCAACCTGGACGTCAGCACGCTGAAGGAACTCGCGCGCCGCTGGGCGCCGCAGGTGCTGGAAGGTGTGCGCAAACAGGCCAGCCACACCGCGCTGAGCGACGTGCGCGACTCCATCGAGGAACTGCGCCACTACCGCAGGCACATGGCGGCGCTCGCCGGCGAGTGACGTAGCGTGCGCCATGCGCACCACCTGTAGGGCCACCATCGCGCGCCATGCAAAAGGTGCACGTCACGTGTCGAACACGATCACTTGAAGCAGGTATTGCGCGTCGTGCGCGCGGCGCGCGCTACCTGGGCATGTCGCCGTCGTCGACCACGCCCTTGGTGATGATGTCCGTGAGCGGCGTGCCGTCCGCATTGTGGTGATACACGTGCAGGTCGCGTTGGGGGTACGGGATGTTCAGGCCGTTGCCGATGATCTCGGTGCGCACGGCTTCGGTCAGATCGCTCCGGGCCTGGCCGAAATCCTTCGTCTTCGCCCACGCGTACAGTGTCAGGTCGACGCTGCTTTCGCCCAGTTGCGACACGAACACGAACGGCTCGGGATCCTTCAGCACCATCGGATTGGCATGCGCGATATCGAGCAGCACCTGCTTGGCCTGCTTGAGGTCGTCGTCGTAGCCCACGCCCACCAGGATGTCGATGCGGCGCTGCGGCTTGGCCGTGAAGTTGATGATCGGTGCGGTGGTGATCAGGCTGTTCGGCAACACGATCAGGCGGTTGTCGAGCGTCCGCATGCGGGTCTGGAAAATGCGTACCTCCTCGATGACGCCCTCCAGCCCTGCCGCCTGCACGAAATCGCTTTCCCGGAAGGGCCTCAGCACGATCAGCATGACCCCCGACGCGATGTTCGACAGCGAATCCTTCAGGGCCAGGCCGACTGCGAGTCCCGCGGCACCCAGCACCGCGAGCATCGAGGTGGGATTCACGCCCAGCGATGTGAGCACGGTGATGATGACCAGCACCATCATGGCCACGTAGCTGACGCGGCGCAGGAATCCGCCCAGCGTGGTGTCGGCCTGCGTACGGATCAGCACGCGTTCCAGCCCCGCGCTCAGCCGCTTGGCAAGCCACATGCCGACCAGGAAGATGACCGCCGCGGCGAGCAGCTTGAGGCCCCAGGTTTCCAGGAACTGCAGCCAGTCGATGCCGCGCAACTCGTTGAGCAGGGCTTCGGGCTCGGTGGGAATGGCGGGCAGGGTGGGGGCTGGGGTGGCGGGCGCGGACATGGACACTCCTGAAATGCAGCACGCCCCAATCAGGGGCGTGCCGGGTTTGCGGGAGCATGGTAACCGCGTCCGCGTGAACGCGTCCCCGGCCGTCAGCCGGCCTTGGTCTTCGCCAGGCGCAGCCAGGTATCGACGACGGTATCGGGATTGAGCGAGACCGACTCGATGCCTTCGGCCATCAGCCATTCCGCCAGGTCCGGATGGTCGCTCGGCCCCTGGCCGCAGATGCCGACGTACTTGCCTTTCGCGCGGGCGGCCTTGATCGCCATCGACAGCAGCTTCTTGACGGCGGGGTTCCGCTCGTCGAACAGATTGGCGACGATGCTGGAATCGCGGTCCAGGCCCAGCGTCAGCTGGGTGAGGTCGTTGGAGCCGATGGAGAAGCCGTCGAAGATGTCGAGGAACTCCTCGGCCAGCAGGGCGTTCGACGGCACCTCGCACATCATGATGATCTTCAGCCCCGGCTTTCCATCGGCGGCGCCATCGCCCTGGCGCAGTCCGTGCCTGGCCAGTACCTCGACGACCTTGCGGCCTTCTTCCAGCGTACGCACGAACGGGATCATCGCCCACAGGTTGTCCAGCCCCATTTCGTCGCGCACGCGGCGCACGGCCTGGCATTCCAGGGCGAACGCGGGCTCGAACGAGGGATCGACGTAGCGGCTCGCACCGCGGAAACCGATCATGGGATTCTCTTCATGCGGCTCGTAGCGGGTGCCGCCGATGAGGTTGGCGTATTCGTTGGACTTGAAGTCCGACAGGCGCACGATCACCGGATGCGGTGCGACCGAGGCCGTGATCGTCGCGATGCCTTCGGCCAACCGGTCCACGTAGAAGCTGACCGGGTCGGCGTAGCCGGCGGTCTTGGCATCGATCTTCCTGCGGACGTCGAGGTCCTGGCGATCGTATTCCAGCAGGGCGAGCGGGTGCACGCCGATGTGGCTGGCGATGATCATCTCCAGGCGCGCCAGACCGATGCCGGCGTTCGGCAACTGGCCGAAATCGAACGCGCGCTCGGGGTTGGCGACGTTCATCATGATCTTCAGCGGCGCCGGCGGCATCGCCGCGAGATCGGTCGTGGTGCGCTCGAAGGGCAGGGCACCGGCATAGATGAAGCCGGTGTCGCCCTCGGCGCAGCTCACGGTGACCTCCACGCCATCCGCGACCAGGTCCAGCGCATTGCCGGTACCGACCACGGCCGGTACGCCCAGCTCGCGCGCGATGATGGCGGCGTGGCAGGTGCGGCCGCCGCGGTTGGTGACGATGGCGCTGGCACGCTTCATCACCGGCTCCCAGTCGGGGTCGGTCATGTCGGCGACCAGCACATCGCCGGGTTGCACGCGCGCCATGTCGTCCAGCGAACGCACCACGCGGGCGACGCCGCTGCCGATCTTCTGGCCGATGGCGCGGCCTTCGGCGATCACCTCGCCGCGCTTCTCGAGGGCATACCGTTCGATCTGCGTGGCCTTGGCGCGCGACCTCACCGTTTCCGGGCGCGCCTGCACGATGAATAGCTTGCCGGTCACGCCGTCCTTGGCCCACTCGATGTCCATCGGGCGGCCGTAATGCTGTTCGATCACCAGCGCCTGCTTCGACAGCTCGTGCACGTCCTCGTCGGTGATGGAGAAGGTGTTGCGCAGGTTCGCCGGCGTATCCTCGGTGCGCACGCGCTCGCCCGGCACGTCGGAATACACCATGCGGATCGCCTTGCTGCCCAGCGAGCGGCGCAGGATGGCGGGCTTGCCCTGTTTCAGCGTGGGCTTGTAGACGTAGAACTCGTCGGGATTCACCGCGCCCTGCACGACCATCTCGCCCAGGCCGAAGCTGGACGTGACGAACACGACATCGCGGAAGCCCGATTCGGTGTCCAGCGTGAACAGCACGCCGGACGCACCGACGCCCGAGCGCACCATCAGCTGCACGCCGGCGGACAGGAACACGTCCTCGTGCTTGAAGCCGTGGTGCACGCGATAGGCGATGGCGCGGTCGTTGTAGAGGCTGGCGAAGACCTCCTTGACCTTGTGCACCACGTCATCGGCGCCGGTGACGTTGAGGAACGTCTCCTGCTGGCCGGCGAACGACGCGTCGGGCAGATCCTCGGCGGTGGCCGAAGACCGCACCGCCACCGCAACGTCGCCGCCGCCGTTGTCCGCGCAGAGCTTCGCGTACGCGGTGCGGATGTCGGCATCCAGATCGGGCTGCAGGGGCGCGTCGATCACCCAGCCGCGGATCTCCTTGCCCGCCGCCGTCAGCGCCGCCACGTCCTCGACATCCAGCGTGGCCAGCCTGTCGAAGATGCGCGTGGACAGGTCGTTGTGCGCGATGAAGGCCTTGAAGGCCTCCGCCGTGGTCGCATAGCCTCCCGGGACCGAGACGCCGAGATTGGCCAGATGGCCGATCATTTCGCCCAGCGACGAATTCTTGCCGCCGACGCGGGCCAGGTCGGCCAGGCGCAGCTCGTGCAACCACAGGATGTTCTCGTTCAAGCGCAATGCTCCGAAGCAGGCCGCGCCATGCCGATGACCATCGGCGTGGGGTGCCGTGTCCATGGGGAAAGAGGCGCTATGATGCAGTGCATACCAATTGCAGACAAGCTTGATCTGACGGGGGTTTCCATGGTGAAGCAGGGAAGGGAAGCGCATGTCTGAGCTGCGCCCGGTGTTCTACGTCTCCGATGGCACCGGTATCACCGCCGAGACCATCGGCCACAGCCTGCTGACCCAGTTCGCGGGCATGCGCTTCCAGACCGACCGGCTGTCGTTCGTCGACGACGAGGAAAAAGCGCGCGACGCAGCCGATCGCATCCGGCGTACCGGCGAGAAGCTGGGCAGCCGTCCCATCGTCATCAACTCCTGCGTGGATCCGGCGCTGAGTGCGCTGGTCGCCGAAAGTGGCGCGCTGATGCTCGACGTCTTCGCGCCCTTCATCGAACCACTGGAGCGCGAACTGGGCCAGCAGCGGCAGTCGCGGGTGGGACAGGCGCATGGCCTGGTGGACTTCGAGACGTATCACCGCCGCATCAACGCGATGAACTTCGCGCTGACCCACGATGACGGCATGGCGGTGAACTACGACGAGGCCGACGTGATCCTGGTGGCGGTGTCGCGCGCAGGCAAGACGCCCACCTGCGTGTACCTGGCCTTGCACTACGGCATCCGCGCGGCGAACTACCCGCTGACCGATGGCGATCTCGAGACCGACAGGTTGCCCGTACGCCTGCGGCCCTACAGGCGCAAGCTGTTCGCATTGACCATCGATCCTGACCGCCTGCACCAGATCCGGCAGGAGCGCCGCCCCAACTCCAGCTACGCGAAGATGGAGACCTGCAAGCGCGAGGTCGCCGCGGCCGAGGCGATGTTCCAGGTGGAACGGCTGCCCACGCTCAGCACCACCAACAAGTCGATCGAGGAAATCTCCAGCAAGGTGCTCTCCACGCTGGGACTGCAGCGCGAGATGTACTGACGGACAGGGCCTTGGGGACGCCCTGGTGTTCGGCCGGGAATCCTTAACTTAGGCCGCACGCGTCGGGGCGTCAATGCTGCCGCCGGCGGGCGTGCGCGTGTAGGATCGACGCATGTCACAGGCCCTCGCACGTACCGCGCGCATTCCCCGTCTGGGCCGTTTCGGCTGGCTGATGGCGCTGTACGCGGAGAACCACGCGCGGCTCACCCGCCTGTTCGCGCCGGACCGTCTTGCCGTCGGCATCTACGTGTCGAGCATCGGCGATGGCCTGGACCTGCGGCTGGAGGTCATCGAAACCCATCGCTACACGGTGGAGTTGCGGTTGACCTACGACATCTATGATCCGCTGACCGGCGAACCGGATCCGTCGGCCTTCGTGCGCCTCTACCGTGACGCGCACCAGGCCGAGGCGACGCATTGCTACGTGGGCAAGCGCTGGCAGGATGTCATCGGCCTGTATCCGCCGCCGGCCGAGGTGATCAGCCACCGCATGCGCATGAACACGTTCCTGGGCAAATGGCTCGAGTACCTGGGCGAGCAGGGGCATGGGGTGGCGACGCTGCGTCCGGCGGGCGTCGCACGCGACGTCGCGTGAGCATCCTTCCCGGGCGGCTCATGCCACCCGGACGAATCGGATGGCGTTGAGCCGGCGCAGGCCGTGGCTGGCGTCGCGCGAGAGGTTCATCACGTCCACCGAACCCTGTGTCTCGAGTTCGAGCAGGCGCTGCGCGACGGCATCGAACGCAGCGGCGTCCAGTCCCAGCGATCCCGCCGTCCATCGCGTGTCGCGATGAAGCGGCAGTTGCGAGACCAGTTCGTCTGCAAGGGCATCGTGGGTCATGTCGCGGCTCCGCGGGAGGGGCACCACTCCGACTGACTGTTCCGCGTGTTGGCGGGAGGGTCACAGCACAGGCATTGCGGCAGCTTGTACGCCGCAACCCGTGAGGTTCTTGTAAATGCGGGCGAAGGCGACCGTCCAGCCGAATGACGGGCAAAAGAAAGGCCCGGTTTCCCGGGCCTTGAAAGATTGGCGTCCCCACGGGGATTCGAACCCCGGTCGCTACCGTGAAAGGGTAATGTCCTAGGCCTCTAGACGATGGGGACGCACGAAAGTTGTTGCCGGTTTTTCTTTCCGGACGGCCTATTGTCCGGAAGTTGGTGGAGCCAGGCGGGATCGAACCGCCGACCTCCTGCATGCCATGCAGGCGCTCTCCCAGCTGAGCTATGGCCCCACGTGCTGGCAGGAGCGAAATAATAGCCAGCCTGTTTCCGATGCGCAAGCATCCCTTACGAAAATTTTCACGACTGGCGGAAGAAAGTGCATGCGGTTGAAATACGCCATCGGACATAGAAAGGCGGCGCACGGCGGATGATCGCGTTTTCAGTGAAGGAGTGGTCCGCATGGGCGCCCGGTCTGGTGGACCAGGATGCATGGCGCGCGTGGGCGGCCGCGCCCTGGATACCGACCGGCGATGACACCCCGGCGCTGGCCGAAGTACCGGCCATGCAGCGCAGGCGCATCGAGCGGCTGGGCCGGATGGCGATCCAGACCGCATGCTGGTGCCAGCGCGCGGAGGAGAACGGCATGCCCCTCATCTTCGCCTCGCGGCACGGCGACGTCTCCCGTTCGATGGAACTGCTGGAAGCGCTGGCGACCGGGCAGCCGGTGTCGCCCACCACGTTCGGCCTGTCGGTGCACAACGCGATCGCCGCGTTGTACTCCATCCTGCGTCGCGAACGCGGCAACTACATCGCCTTGGCCGGCGGCATGGCGACGGTGGAGGCCGCCTGCGTCGAAGCGGCGGCGTTGCTGGCCGACGGCGCGGACGAGGTGATGCTGGTGGTGTACGACGCGCCATTGCCCATCATCTATACCGACTTCGCCGACGAGCCCGATGCGGGCTTCGCCTGGTGCTGGAGGATCGGTCCGGCGGACGCGGCGTTGCTGACGTTGCGGCTGGCCTGGAGCGGCGACGACCCGGAGCCGGGCCCCGCCGCGACACTGCCGCATGGCCTTGAGGTACTGCGTTTCCTGCTGGCGGGAGATCGGACGCTGCAATGGCGATGCGACGACCTGGACTGGCACTGGCGGCGCGATGGGTGACCGCATCGACCATGCCTGGCGCGTGCTGGGCACGGGCCTGAGCTTCCTGGCGTTCGGGCTGGGCGGGCTGGTCCTGGGTCTTTTGGTGCTGCCGCCGATGCTGTGGCTGATGCGCGATCCGGCGCGACGTCAGCGCTGGTCCCGTCGCCTGGTGCAGCGGAGTTTCGCCGCCCATGTCGCCTTGATGCGGTGGCTTGGCGTGATGACGTACGAGATCCGGGGGCGCGAGCGGCTGGACCGCGAGGGCCTGCTGGTATTGGCCAACCACCCCACGCTGATCGATGTGGTGCTGTTGATCTCGCTGTTGCCCAATGCGGACTGCGTGGTGAAGTCGGCGGTGGCGCGCAACCCGTTCATGCGCGCGACGGTCAGGGCGGCAGGCTATGTGGCCAACGACGACGGGCCGGGCCTGGTGGAGGACTGCATCGCCGCCGTGCGGGCGGGGGGCGCACTGGTGATCTTCCCCGAAGGCACGCGGACCACGCCGGGGCGGCCAATGAAGCTGCAGCGGGGTGCGGCCAACATCGCCGTGCGGGGTGAACTGGACATCACGCCGGTGCGCATCACCTGCACGCCGCCGACGCTGGGAAAAGGCGAGAAGTGGTATCGTGTGCCGCCGGTGAGATTCCACATGGTGATCGATGTTCAGGAAGACCTGCCGATCGCCCCGTTCCTGAACGGAATGGCGGGGACGGATCCATCGGCAGGGGGAGAAGCGCTGGCAGCCCGGCGACTCACGGAACATCTGGCCAACTACTTTGCGGGAGATCCATCGCGTGCAGGCACTTGAGCACGAGATCAAGGAATTGATCATTTCGTCGCTGTCACTGGAAGACATCTCCCCCGACGACATCGATACCACCGCGCCGCTGTTCGTGGAGGGACTGGGGCTGGATTCGATCGACGCCCTGGAACTGGGCCTGGCGCTGCAGAAGCGCTACGGCGTGGCGCTCTCCGCAGACTCGCAGGAAACCCGCCGGCACTTCGCCAGCGTGCGTGCCCTCGCGGATTTCGTCGCCTCGCAGGGCAAGGCCTGAGCGCAGGACGGCAGGACTGGCAAGATGACCAAGAACGAACTCTTCGAGCGGATCGCCACGATCCTGCATGACAGCTTCGAGATCGAGCCCGCACGCATCACGCCCGAGGCCCGGTTGTACGACGACCTCGACATCGACAGCATCGACGCGGTGGACCTGATCGTGCAGCTCAAGCCGCTGCTCGGGCGCAGCCTGCAGCCGGATGCGTTCAAGTCGGTGCGCACGGTGCAGGACATCGTGGACGTGCTGTACGGCCTGATCCGCGAACAAGCCGCCTGAGCGCAGGGCGCGCCCCTGTGTCCCGGATAGGCGCGGCCATCTTCGTGGCGTTGTCGTTGGCCTACCCGCTTGTGGTGTACTGGGCGATGGGACGCTTCGAGCCGCGCTGGCTGGCGCTGCTGCTGTTCGCGCTGGGCCTGCTGCGTGCCGTCGCCACCCGCCAGCCGGTGTGGCTGGTCGCGGCCGCCGGTGCCGCGCTGCTGGCGCTGCTGGCCACCGTCTTCAACGAAGCGTTGCCGCTGAAGCTCTATCCGGCCCTGATCAACGCGGTGATGCTGGCGGTGTTCGCGACCAGCCTGGTGTTTCCGCCCTCGGCGATCGAACGCATCGCCCGGATCGCGGAGCCGGACCTGCCGCCGGCCGGCGTCGCCTACACGCGCCGGGTGACCCAGGTCTGGTGCGGGTTTTTCGTGTTCAACGGTGCGCTGGCGCTGGTCACGGCGCTGTGGATGTCGGACCGCGCCTGGGCGCTCTACAACGGCCTGATCGCCTATGGGCTGATTGGCCTGTTGTTCGGCGGCGAGTGGCTGGTGCGCCAGCACGTGAAGGCGGGGCACCGGCATGGCTGAGTGGCGCGCACTCGCTGACGTCGCGGTGCGCGCCGTGCCCGGTCGCGCGTTCGTGTCTGCGGGGGCGGCCACGGCGGACCATGCGGCGTTCCATCGCGACATGCTGCGCTGGCGGGCGGCGTTCCGTGCGCGTGCCGGCGAGGTCTGGGCGCTCCATTTCGACGACGCCGCGCGGTTCGCCGCGGCGCTGTACGGCGCATGGCACGCGGGCAAGACCGTGGTGCTGCCGGGCGATGCGCTGAGCGGCACACGGATGCGCCTGCGGACGCATGTGGATGGCTTCGCGGGCGACTGGGCCGAAAGCGATATGCCGTCGCCGGACGACGCGGCGGAAACCGCAGCCACCCTGGATCCGCTCGACCCGGATGCCACGCGGCTGATCGTCTTCACCTCGGGCAGCACGGGCGAGCCGGTGGCCATCGAGAAGCGGCTGCGCCAGCTGGATGCCGAAGTGCATGCGCTGGAAACCGCCCTGGGTGCTGGCCTCGATGGGGTGGCCGTGCACGGCACCGTCTCGCACCAGCACATCTACGGCCTGCTGTTCCGCGTGCTGTGGCCGCTGGCGGCCGGGCGCGCCATCGTGCCGCGCGCCTTCTTCCCGGAAGACCTGCTGGCCGCGATGGAGGGCCAGGATGCGGTGCTGGTCGCGAGTCCGGCCCACCTGAAGCGCTTGCCGGCGCAGTTGCCGTGGACATCGCTGCACGGGCGGTTGCGTGCCGTGTTCTCGTCCGGCGGTGCGCTGCCCGCGGACGCGGCGCACGACACCGCGCGCCTGCTTGGCGTTCCGCCCACCGAGATCCTTGGCAGCAGTGAAACCGGCGGTATCGCCTGGCGCCGCTGGGATGGCGAGCAGCCGGCATGGACCCCGTTGCCCGGCGTCGACTGGCGCGTGCACGACGGTGTGCTGGAAGTGCGTTCGCCGCACCTGGCCGATGCGGCGTGGTGGCGCGGCCAGGATCGCGCCGAGGCGGACGGCGATGGCGGGTTCCGGCTGCTCGGGCGTGCCGACCGCATCGTGAAAGTGGAAGAGCGTCGCGTCTCGCTGGACGCGCTCGAGCGCCGGCTCCAGTCGCATCCCGCGGTGAGGGAAGCCCGGGTTCTGTTGCTGGGCGGCGCGCGCAGTGCCCTGGCCGCCGTCGTCGCGATGGCGGACGGCGTGCCGGTCCCGGACGATGCCGCCGCGCGTCGTGCGTTGTCGCAGGCGCTGTCGCGGCATCTCGCCGACACCCAGGACGCCGTGACGCGGCCCCGTCGCTGGCGGTTCGTGGTGGCGCTGCCGTCGAATACGCAGGGCAAGGTGACCGAAACCGCGTTGACCGCGCTGTTCCGGCCGGAGCGTCCGGAGGCGAACTGGACGCTGCGCGAGGCCGCGCGGGCGCAGGCCGAGCTTCGGCTGGACCCCTCCCTGGCGGTGTTCGATGGCCACTTCACCCAGGCCGCCGTGCTGCCCGGCGTCGCACAGCTGGACTGGGCGGTGCACCTGGCGCGGGAGGTGTTCGCCATGCCGCCGCGCTTCCTGCGCATGGAGGCGCTGAAGTTCCAGCGCGTGGCGCGGCCGGGCGACGTGATTTGGCTGGAGATCGAATGGCTGGCCGACCGCAGCACCCTGGTGTTCCGCTACACCTCCGTGCACGGTCCGCATGCGAGCGGCCGGGTAATGTTTGCCGATGAGCAGTGAATCCGTGCCGTCGTCCGCCGCGTTCCATCCGCTGGTGGTGATCCCGGTGTTCGACCATGAGCACGCCATCGCCACGATGGTGGCCGGCGTGGTCGCCACCGGCATGCCGTGCCTGCTGGTGGACGACGGCTCGGGCGAGGCCTGTGCGCGCGAACTGGACCGGCTTGCGGCCCTGCACGCGCCGCAGGTGCGCCTGCTGCGGCTGCCGGTGAACCAGGGCAAGGGCGGGGCGGTGCTGGCCGGTTTCCGCGACGCCGCCGCGCACGGCCATACCCACGCGCTGCAGATCGACGCGGACGGACAGCACGATCCGGCCGACATCCCGCGTTTCCTTGCCGAAGCCCGTGCGCATCCGGACGACGTGATCTGCGGCGTGCCGCTGTACGACGACAGTGTGCCGAAGGGGCGGCTGTACGGTCGCTACCTGACCCACGTGTGGGTGTGGATCAACACGCTGTCGTTCGCCATCCGCGATTCGATGTGCGGCTTTCGCGTGTATCCGCTGCCGCCGGTGCTGCGCCTGATGGATGAGGAGACCCTCGGGCGGCGCATGGATTTCGATTCCGAGGTGCTGGTCAGGTTGTTCTGGCGCGGCCTGGCGGTGCGCAACCTGCCCACGCGCGTGACCTATCCGCTCGACGGCGTGTCGCACTTCGACCTGTGGCGCGACAACGTGCGGATCACCCGCATGCACACGCGCCTGTTCTTCGGCATGCTGCGGCGGCTGCCGCGCCTGCTCGCGCGTCGACCGGTGGCGTCGGCATGAGCGCCCGCAGCCAGCACTGGGCCGACCTCGGCGAGTCCACCTCGGTGCGCGGCATCCTGCTGCTGTGCGCGGTGCATCGCTGGCTGGGGCGTTGGCCGTTCCGCGCCTGCGTGTATCCGGTGGTGCTGGCGCACTGGCTGCTCAACGGCACTGCGCGGCGCGCATCGCTGCAGTACCTGCGTCGCGCGCACGCTCATCTGGGCGTGCCGGCGCGGCGTCCCGGCATGGGGCAGAGCCTGCACCATTTCGCGATGTTCGCCGAAACGATGCTCGACAAGATCCTCGCCCTGGGCCAGCGCTATCCGGTCGACAAGGTCCGGATGGAACGCAACGGCGTGCTGGCGCGGGTACGCTCGGGGCAGGGCGGATTGATCGTGACCGGCCACCTGGGCTGCCTTGAGCTGTGCCAGGTGATGGCCGAGCAGGTGCCGGGCATGCGCCTGACCGCACTGGTGCATACGGCGCACGCCGAGCGCTTCAACCGGATGATGCGCCAGCTGGACGAGACCACGCGGGTCGAACTGCTGCAGGTCACCGACCTGGGGCCGGCCGACGCGGTGAAGCTCGCCGAGCGCGTGGCGCGCGGGGAGTTCGTCGCCATCGCCGGCGACCGCGTCCCGCTGCGCGGTGGCCGCAGCGTCAGCGCCCCCTTTCTCGGTCATGAGGCGCGCTTCCCGATCGGGGCCTACGTGCTGGGCGCGGCACTGCGCTGTCCGGTGTTCGTCATGGCCTGCCTGCACGAGGGCGACGGCTATGCCGTGCAGTTCGACACCTTCGCCGAGCGCATCGAACTGCCGCGCGGCTCGCGCGATGCGGCCCTGGCCGGCTACGCTGCGCAGTTCTCGGCATGGATGGAACAGCAGGTCCGCCGCTCCCCGTACGACTGGTTCAACTTCTACCCTTTCTGGGATCAGGTAACGCATGACGCCCGCAATGAATGACCCCGCGGCGCCCGTCTTCGGCGATGCACCGCTAAGCATCGAGGACGTGGTGGCGCTGGCGCGACGGCAGGTACCCGCGGTGCTGTCGACGCACCCGGCGTTCCGCGCGCGGATCGCCAAGGGTGCGGATTTCCTCAGCCGGTTGCTGGAAGAGGAGGGCGTGATCTACGGCGTCACCACCGGCTATGGCGACTCCTGCACGGTCAACATTCCGCCCGCGCTGGTCGCGGAACTGCCGCACCACCTGTACACCTACCACGGCTGCGGACTGGGCCGCTTCCTGGACCCGGCCGAAACGCGTGCCGTGCTCGCCGCGCGGCTGGCCTCGCTGGTACGCGGCATGTCGGGCGTCAGTCTGCCATTGCTGGAAGGACTGGCCACGCTGCTGCGGCACGACGTGCTGCCCCTGATTCCCGCCGAAGGCTCCGTCGGCGCGAGCGGCGACCTGACGCCGTTGTCCTACGTGGCGGCGGTGCTGTGCGGCGAACGCGAAGTGCTGCACGAGGGCCGCCAGCGGCCCGCACGCGAAGTGCTGGCCGAGATAGGCATGACGCCACTGACGCTGCGTCCGAAGGAAGGGCTGGCGATCATGAACGGGACCGCCGTCATGACCGCGCTGGCGTGCCTGGCCTTCCACCGTGCGGCGTACCTGTCGCGGCTGGCCACCCGGCTGACCGCGTTCAACGTGCTGGCCAGCGACGGCAACGCGCACCACTTCGATGCGGTGCTGTTCGCCGCCAAGCCGCATCCCGGACAGTCGCGGGTGGCGCAGCGGCTGCGCGAGGACCTGCACAGCGACCGTCCGCCGCGCAACGAGCAGCGCCTGCAGGACCGCTACTCGCTGCGCTGCGCGCCGCACGTGATCGGCGTGCTGGAAGACGCGCTGCCGTTCCTGCGCCAGCTGATCGAGACCGAACTCAACAGCGCCAACGACAATCCGCTGATCGATCCGGAACGCGAGCAGATCCTGCACGGCGGCCATTTCTACGGGGGCCACATCGCGTTCGCGATGGATTCGCTGAAGAACACCGTCGCCAATGTCGCCGACCTGCTGGACCGCCAGCTCGCCCTGATCGTGGACGCGCGCTACAACCATGGCCTGCCGGCCAACCTGTCGGGCGCCACCGGCCCGCGTGCGGCGATCAATCACGGCTTGAAGGCACTGCAGATCAGCGTGTCGGCGTGGACCGCCGAAGCCTTGAAGCTGACGATGCCGGCGTCGGTGTTCTCGCGGTCCACCGAATGCCACAACCAGGACAAGGTCAGCATGGGCACGATTGCCGCACGCGACTGCCTGCGCGTGATCGAACTGACCGAACAGGTCGTGGCCGGCATGCTGATCGCCGCGCGCCAGGCGCTGGCGCTGCGCGAGCGTGTCGGCCTGCAGTCCACCCTCGGTGAGGGGCCGGCGACGATGTACGCCGACCTGCAGGCGCGCATCGCGCTGGTGGAGGAGGACCGTGCGCTGGACGGCGAGCTGCGGCAGCTGCTGGTCGACATCCGCGACGAACGCTGGGATGTCTATGCCGACTGACCTGCGCGACGACCTGGCGATCGAGATCCGGCTCAGTCCGGCGTTCCACGATTGCGATGCCATGCAGGTGGTGTGGCACGGGCACTACTTCAAGTACCTGGAGATCGCCCGTTGCGCGTTGCTGCAGCGCTTCGACTACGACTATCCGCAGATGCAGGCCTCCGGTTATCTGTGGCCGGTCGTCGATGCCCGGGTGAAGTACATCCGGCCGCTGCGGTACGCGCAGCCGCTGGTGGTGGCCGCCCGCATCAGCGAGTGGGAGAACCGGCTGAAACTGGACTACCGGATCCGCGACGCCGCCAGCGACGAGGTGCTGACGCGTGCGCACACGATCCAGGTGGCGGTCGACGCCGCTTCAGGCGAGATGCGCTATCAGTGCCCGCCTGTGCTGTGGGAACGGCTGGGAGTCCAGGCGCCATGAAGAGGGCCCGTGCAGGTCTGTTCGCGTTCGTGCTGGTCTTGGTGGCGGCTGGCGCCGTGCCGATGGCCATCGCGGCCGATCCGCTGCTGCAGGTGCGCGACCAGGTGGCGCAGGTGCCGGTGTTGCGCGGCGACTTTGCCCAGGAAAAGCAGGTCGCCGGCTTCAGGAATCCGCTGCGCTCGAGTGGCCGTTTCCTGCTCGCGCGCGACAAGGGCGTGGTCTGGACCACGACCGCACCGTTTCCGTCCGAACTCGTCATCACGCGCGACCGCATCCTCAGCCGCCAGCGCGACGGCAGCCGTCGCGTGGAAGTGGACGGCAAACAGCAGCCCGGACTGCGCAGCGTCAACGCGATGATGTTCGCCCTGATGAGCGGCGACATGAAGGCATTGACCTCGGCGTTCGACGTGAAAAGCGAGCCGGCGACGACCGGCTGGGCGATGACGCTGGTGCCGCGCTCGCGCCAGCTGGCGCAGGCGTTCACGTCGGTGCGCCTGTCGGGTGACCGTTACGTGCGCGAGGTCGAGCTGCGGGAGGCCAACGGCGATCTCACCCGACTGCGTTTCAGCGGCATGAGCGAGGCGCCGGCCACGCTGTCGCGTGACGAGGCGGCCCGGCTTGAGTGAGTCCGCGCTCCCCGCCGCACCCGGCCGGCCACTGCGTGGCTGGCGTTGGCTCGCGCTGGCGTGGCTGCTGGTGCTGTCCGCCGTGGTGTGGCACCACGTGCGGTTCTGGCAGGCGCCGCGCATCGACACCGATGTGCTGGCCTTGCTGCCGGAAGAAGCGGGCGATCCCGCGGTCGCCGATGCGACCCGGCGCATCGCCGGGAACAGTGCGCGCGATATCGTGGTCCTGCTCGGCGCAGAGGATGCCCAAGCCACGCTGAAGGCGCGCGAAGCCTTCGAGGCCGCGCTCTCCGGTCCCGCCGCGCAGGCCATGCTGGCGACGGCCGGATCGCCGGAGGACTGGTTCGTCCAGGCGCGCGACACGCTGGCGCCGTATCGCGACCGCCTGCTGACGCCGGCGCAGCGCGACATGCTCCTGCGCACACCGGCCGATGCGCTGGCCGAGTCGGCCCTGGCCGCGCTGTATGGCCCGATGGGCGCACCCCGGCTCACCGACTGGCGCAGCGATCCGCTCGGACTGTGGCCGCAATGGTGGCAGGCGCAGGCCGTGGTGTCCGGCGTGGCGCTGGATGGCGACGGCCTGCTGCAGGCAGAAGGCCGCCACTGGGCCGTGCTCCAGTACACGTTGCGGACCTCGGCGTTTCGTCTGGATGGCGAGCGCCATCTGCGGGACGCACTGGATGCGGCGACCGCCGCAGCCGGCGCGGTGACGCCGGATCTGCGCGTACTGAAGGCCGGCGTGCCGCTGCATGCGGAATCGGCCGCCGTACAGGCCAGCCGCGAGGTCAACACGATCGGCTGGGGCTCGCTGGCGGCGGTGCTGCTGCTGGTCTGGCTGGCGTTCCGTTCGCTGCGTCCGCTGTTGCTGGTGGCGCTGTCGCTGCTGGTCGGCTGCGCGGTGGCGCTGAGCGTGACGGTGCTGGTGTTCGGCAAGATCCACCTGCTGACGTTGATCTTCGGCGCCAGCCTGGTGGGCGTGGCGGAGGACTACGGTATCCATTGGTTCGCATCACGGCAGGGCGTGGCCAGCGAACGGCGATGGTCGCTGTTGCGCCATCTGCTGCCGGGCCTGTGGCTGGCGCTGCTGACCAGCGCGCTTGCCTACCTGGCGCTGGGACTGGCGCCGTTCCCCGGCCTGCGGCAGATGGCGCTGTTTTCCGTCGTCGGCCTGGCCTCGGCGTTCCTGACGGTGATCTTCCTGTTCCCGTGGCTGGATGGCGGGCAGGTGCGCGCGACCCGCTTCTCGCGCTGGCTGGGCGGCACGCTGGCGCGCTGGCCGCGCGTGTCGCGCCGTCGCGGCGCGCTGGTGGCTGCCGTCGTGGTGCTAGTCGTGGCTGTTCCGGGCTTGCTGCGCGTGCAGGGCAACGACGACCTGCGCGGCCTGCAGTCTTCGCCGCCGGAACTGATCGAACAGCAGCGCGAGGCCGGCCGTCTGCTCGGACTGCCCAGTCCGGCGCAGTTCTTCCTGGTGCAGGGCCGCGATGCGGAACAGGTGCTGCAGCGCGAGGAACAACTGGTCGCACGACTGCGCCAGGCCGAGGCCGGCGGTGCCGTCGGCGGGCACCGGGCGCTGAGCGACTGGCTGCCATCGCAGCGCAGGCAGGACGAGGACGCGGCACTGACGTCGCGCGTCGAACGGGAGGTGCTGGCGCGGCTGTCGGCGGTGACGGGCGAGAGCCTCGAGCGCGGCGATCTGGCTACCGACGCCCTCGGTATCGAAACCTTCCTGGCGTCGCCGGCCTCGTTGCCCGTGCGTCATCTGTGGCTGGGCGAGGTGGGGCAGGGCGTGGCCTCGGTGGTGCTGGTCAACGACCGCTCGCAGCCGGAGGCGCTGGCCACGTTCGCCAGGCAGGCCGACGGGCTGGACGGCGTGCGCTGGGTCGATCGCACCGCCGACATGTCACGCCTGCTCGGGCACTACCGGCACATGATGTCGTGGCTGCTGCTGGCGGGCGTGGTGGTGGTGTTCGTGGTGCTGGCTCTGCGTTATCGCGGTCAGGCGTGGCGGGTGATCGCGCCGACCCTCCTGGCCGGTGTGCTGACGGTGGCGTTGCTGGGCTGGCTGGGCCAGCCGCTGCAGTTGTTCAACGTGCTGGCGCTCATGCTGCTGCTGGGCATGGGCATCGACTACGGCATCTTCCTGGTCGAGCATCGCGGCGATCCCAGCGCGTGGCTGGCGGTCTGCGTCGGCGCCGCCAGCACCTGGCTCTCGTTCGGCCTGCTGGGCCTGTCGGCGACCCCGGCGCTGCGTGCGTTCGGCCTGACCCTTCTGTTCGGCATCGGCCTGGTCTGGCTGCTGTCGCCCCTGTTCCGGCCCGGTCCGGACGAACTCCCCTCGGATGGACACTCTCCCGCATGAAGACGGAACGCACCGACATCCTGATCATCGGCGCAGGCCCGGCCGGTTCGGTCGCGGCGGCGATGCTGCGCCAGCAGGGCCGCAAGGTGCTGGTGGTCGAGCGCGAGCAGTTCCCGCGCTTCTCCATCGGCGAAAGCCTGCTGCCGCAGAGCATGGAATACATCCAGGCGGCCGGCCTGCTGCAGGACGTGGTGGAAGCCGGCTTCCAGTACAAGAACGGCGCCGCGTTCGTGCGCGGCGAGCGCACCACCGAATTCGATTTCCGCGACAAGTTCTCCGAGGGGTGGGGCACGACCTACCAGGTGCAACGCGCCGACTTCGACCATGTATTGGCGAAGGGCGCCGAACGGATGGGCGCCGAGGTCCGTTACCGGCACGAGGTGCTGTCCGCCGAACCGGGCGAGACGCCGCGCGTGACGGTACGTTCGCCGGAAGGCGAGGAGTACGTCATCGAAGCGGATTTCATGCTCGATGCCAGCGGTTTCGGTCGCCTGCTGCCGCGCCTGCTGAAGCTGGAGTCGCCGTCGAACTTCCCGGTGCGTGGCGCCATCTTCACCCACGTGCGCGACCACATTCCGCACGACGCCGGCTTCGACCGCAACAAGATCCTGATCACCACGCATCCCGAGCACGTGGATGTCTGGTACTGGACCATTCCGTTCTCCAATGGCTGCTGCTCGCTGGGCGTGGTGGCGGAGCAGGCCTTCCTCGACCGCTACAGCGGCACCGAACTGGAACGCCTGCAGGCCATCGTCGGCGAGGACCCCAACCTCACGCGCCTGCTGAAAAACGCGGAGTGGGCCGTGCTGCCGGTGCGCCAGATCACCGGCTACTCGGCCAACGTGTCGTCGCTGTGGGGTCCGGGCTATGCGCTGCTGGGCAATGCGGGCGAATTCCTCGATCCGGTGTTCTCCTCCGGCGTCACCATCGCGTTCAAGTCCGCGCAGCTGGCCAGCGAGTGCCTGCGTCGCCGGTACGCAGGCGAGACGGTGGACTGGGAAGCCGACTTCGCCGTGCCGTTGCGTGGCGGCGTGCAGACCTTCCGGCGGTTCGTCGAATCGTGGTACGCCGGCGGCTTCCAGAAGATCATCTTCCATCCCGATCCGCCGCCGAACATCCGCCGCATGATCTGCGCCATCCTTGCCGGCTACGCGTGGGACAGCACGAATCCGTACGTCGCCGACACGCAGCGCCGCCTGCAGGTGCTGGAGCAACTGTGCACCGGTTGATCGTGCTGCTGATGACCTGCCTGCTGCTGTCCGCGTGCGCCACGCGGTCCACAGGCCCCACCGTGGCCCTGCCGTCGCTGCGACTGGCGCCGGCAGCGCTGGGACACACCCTGTCTGCGCAGCAGCGTCTGGTATTCCATTTCGGCACGCAGGTGCGTGAGCTGGACGCGCTGCTCGAGATCGACGCCACCGAGGTGCGGCTGGCGGTACAGGCGATGGGCCGCACCGGCGTTCGCCTGCAGTGGGACGGAACGGACCTGGTCGAAGCGCGCGCCGCGTGGCTGCCTGCCGCCGTGCGCGGCGAGCGCGTGCTCGACGACCTGCAGTTCAGCCTGTGGCCCGCCGATGCGATCAGGCCGGTCCTGCCCGCCGGGTGGGAGCTGACCGAGCGTGGCACGCTGCGCGAGTTGCGCCACAACGGCCGGGTCTGGTTGCAGCGCGAACAGGTGGATGCCGGCACGCTGCGCATCCGCAATGACGCCGACGGCTATGAACTGACGATCGAATCGGTCGCGGGCGGAGCGCAGCAGCCATGAGCGGCGATGCCATCTTCCTCAACCGGCTCGGCATCGTCTGCGCGCTCGGCGACGGCGTCGACGAGGTGCGCGCGGCGATGTTCCGCGCCGATGCGCCGCAGGGCGTGGCGCCCAACGACCGCCTGTTGCCCGGACAGACGCTGGCACTGGGTGCGGTCGCCGGTCCGCTGCCGTCGCTCGACCATCATCCCGTCCGACTGCATGGCCGCAACAACGCGCTGCTGCGTGCGGCGTATCTGCAGATCCACGAGCAGGTGCAGCAGGCGATCGAGCGCCATGGGCCGTCGCGTGTCGCCGTGGTGGTGGGCACCAGCACGTCCGGCATCGGCGAGGCCGAGCAGGCGATGACGCACTGGCATCGTCATGGGCAGTGGCCGGACGGGTTCCATTACGTCCAGCAGGAAATCGGCTCGCCGTCGCGATTCCTAGCGGCCGAATCCGGCGCCCGTGGCCCGGCGTGGACGATTTCCACGGCCTGTTCCTCCAGCGCGAAGGCGATGGCCTCCGCCGCCCGCCTGCTGCGAAGCGGACTGGTCGATGCCGTCATCACCGGTGGCGCGGACTCGCTGTGCGCCTTCACCGTGCGTGGCTTCATGGCGCTGGAATCGGTGTCCGTCGAGCGCTGCAATCCGTTCTCCGCGCACCGGCACGGCATCAACATCGGCGAGGGCGCGGCGCTGTTCCTGATGACGCGCGCGCCGGGGCCGGTGCGCCTGCTCGGCTGGGGCGAGACCGCCGACGCCCACCACATCTCCGCACCCGAACCGCAGGGCATCGGCGCCATCGACGCCATCGGCCAGGCGCTGGCGCGGGCGAAGCTGGCGCCGTCGCAGATCGACTACATCAACCTGCATGGCACGGCCACGCCGCAGAACGATGCGATGGAAAGCCGCGCGGTGTCTGCGGCGCTCGGCAGCGAGGTGCCGGCAAGCGCCACCAAGCCGTTGACCGGGCACACCCTGGGCGCGGCGGGTGCGATCGAAGCGGGCTTGTGCTGGCTGGCGATGACCGACAATCCCACCCACCTGCTGCCGCCGCACTGGTGGGATGGCGCGGTGGATCCGGACCTGCCGCCGCTGGCGTTCGTCGCGCCCGGCGCTACCGCGCACCGCCCACTGCGCCACGTGCTGAGCCAGTCGTTCGCCTTCGGTGGCAGCAACGCCGTGCTGGTGTTCGGAGGAGCCTGATGCGCGAGCTGTACGACATCGAACGCGTGGTACCGCATCGCGGCACGATGCTTCTGGTCGACCGGCTGCTCGCCTGGGACGAGGACAGCGTGGCCGTCGAGCTGCGGGTGCCCGACGAAGGACCTTTCTGCCATGCCGACGGCGTGCCGGCCTGGGTCGGCGTGGAATACATGGCACAGAGCATCGCCGCCTGGTCGGGGTGCCGTGCACGGGCGGCCGGACGCGCGCCGTCGGTCGGGTTCCTGCTCGGTACGCGCCGCTACGACAGCCGCGTGTCGTGGTTCCGTGCCGGCAGCGTGCTGCGCGTGGAGGCGATCCGCGAGTTGATGGGCGACAATGGCCTGGGCATGTTCCGCTGCCGCATCCTGGGGGAGGGCGAGGAACTGGCGACCGCCAACGTGTCGGTGTACGAGCCCGCCGATGCGATGGCCTATCTGGAGAGTACGCAGGAATGAGTGAAGAACAGACGGTCCTGGTCACCGGGGGGAGCCGGGGGATAGGGCGGGCCATCGCGCTGCGGCTGGCGCAGGACGGCTTCGACGTGGTCGTGCATTGCCGCAGCCGCCTCGACGAGGCGGAAGGCGTCGCCGCGCAGATCCGCGAGTCGGGCCGGCAGGCGCGCGTGCTGGCGTTCGACGTGGCCGATCGTGCCGCCGCCGCGCAGGCGCTGGAGGCCGACATCGGCGAACACGGCACCTACCACGGCATCGTCTGCAACGCCGGCATCGCGCGCGACACCGCCTTCCCGGCGATGAGCGGCGAGGACTGGGACGACGTGCTGCGCACCAACCTCGACGGCTTCTACAACATCCTCCATCCGCTGGTCATGCCGATGGTGCGGCGGCGCAAGCCGGGGCGCATCGTCACGCTGTCGTCGGTGTCCGGTCTGGTCGGCAATCGCGGGCAGGTGAACTACAGCGCGGCCAAGGCCGGCATCATCGGCGCGACCAAGGCGCTGGCGCTGGAACTGGCCAGCCGCGACATCACCGTCAACTGCGTGGCGCCGGGCCTGATCGATACCGAGATGGTCAGTGGCGAGGTCGTCGATGAAGCGCTGAAGATGATCCCGATGAAACGCGTCGGCCGGCCCGAGGAAGTCGCCGCCGTGGTGGCCTTCCTGATGTCGCCGCAGGCGTCGTACGTCACCCGCCAGGTGATCTCGGTCAACGGAGGCCTGGTCGGATGAGTCGCAACGATCGACGCGTGGTGGTCACCGGCGCCGGCACCATCAGCCCCCTCGGCCACGACTGGCCCAGCGTGCACCTGCGCCTGCGCGAGTGCCGCAACGCGGTGCGCCACATGGACGACTGGGCCAAGTACGAGGGCCTGAATACCCGGCTGGCCGCGCCGGCCGAGGCGTTCGAGCTGCCGGCGCACTACAACCGCAAGACCACGCGCAGCATGGGGCGCGTGGCGCTTATGTCCGTGCGCGCCACCGAGCTGGCGCTGGAGCAGGCGGGACTGCTGGGCGATCCGCTGCTGAAGAGCGGCCGGGTGGGCGTGTCCTACGGCTCCTCCGCCGGCAGCCATGAAGCGGTCGGCGACTTCGGCCGCATGCTCAACGAGCACACGACCGAGGGCATCAACGCCACCACCTACCTGAAGATGATGAGCCACACCGCGCCGGTGAACATCGGCGTCTTCTTCGGCCTGACCGGGCGTGTGTACACCACCTCCAGCGCCTGCACCTCGGGTAGCCAGGGCGTCGGTTGCGCGTACGAAGCCGTGCGCAGCGGCAAGCAGGTGGCGATGATTGCCGGTGGCGCCGAACAGCTGGACGCCACCGCCGCGGCGGTGTTCGACACTTTGTTCGCCACCAGCGTGCGCAACCACCAGCCCGAGCTGACGCCGCGTCCGTTCGATGCCAACCGCGACGGCCTGGTGCTGGGCGAGGGCGCCTGTACGCTGGTGCTGGAAGACCTGGAACACGCACAGGCGCGCGGCGCCACCATCCTGGCCGAGATCGTCGGCTACGGCACCAACAGCGACGGCCAGCACGTCACCCAGCCCAGCGCCGGCACGATGGCGCAGGCCATGCGGCTGGCGCTGGAAGATGCAGGCCTGTCGCCGGACGCGATCGGCTACGTCAACGCGCACGGCACCGCCACCGACCATGGCGACATCGCCGAGACGGCGGCGACCGCGGCGGTGTTCGGCAACCGCATGCCGATCAGTTCGCTGAAGAGCTATGTCGGCCACACGCTGGGCGCCTGCGGTGCGTACGAATCGTGGATCGCGCTGCAGATGATGCGCGAGGGCTGGTTCGCGCCCACGCTGAACCTGGAAGAACGCGACCCGCGCTGCGCCGACCTCGACTACATCACCGGCGAGGGCCGCGAGCTGCAGACCGATTACGTGATGAACAACAACTTCGCCTTCGGCGGCATCAACACGTCGCTGATCTTCAGGCGCTGGTGAGCGTCACTGCCGGGCAGGGCGCGATGCCTGTCCCGTCGTGTCGAGAGATTCGCGCGACCGGCAACCGGTCGGGTCGGGCGCGCGACGGGCATCCTCCGCCATCGCGATGCGACGCATCAGTTTCCTTCCGACCTCGTCGTTCCAATTGAAGCTGTTCTGCAACACCACCACGGCGATCCCGCGGCAGACGTCGATGCCCACGAACGCGCTGTGCCCGGAATTGACGCCGAACTGATAGAAGACGCCCGGCTCCTTCAACGGATCGGCGTGCCAGGCGACGCTGGGTCCGGCCGGGTCGAGCGTCGCCGAGAGATCCAACTCAGTACCGGACAGCGGCAGGTGTGCGGCGGCATAGCGGAGCAGGTCTTCGGTGGTGGAGTAGCCACCGCCCACGCCCTGCATGAACGGGTTCATGGTCCAGTCCGCCACCTCCTTGCCGCGCCTGATGAACTTCGGCTGGTCGCCGGCATGTCCGCTCATCCGAGTCCCTTCGTCGACGCTGGTCGCGCCGAACGAGGTGTTGCTCATGCCCAGCGGTGCGAGCAACCGGTCCTGGAGCAGGGCGTCGATGGTCTGCCCGGTCCTGAGCTCCAGCACATGGCAGAGCAGGCCGTAGCCGAGATTCGAGTAGCGCGATCCATCCTGGTCCGCCTTGGGCTTTTCCCACTCCTCCAGGTAGTCGAGCGCACGTCCGGCATCCAGCCGGCGATAGAAATCCTCGCCGGTGAAGAGATAGCCGGTGAACAGGCGCAGGGTCTCGAGCGTGGCGGGTTGCCTCGGCAGTCCGGACGTATGCGTGGCCAACTGCCTGAGCGTGATCGAAGCCGCGTCGTCGCTGAGAACAGTCTGCGGCGGCAGCATCTCGCGCAGCGTGCTGTTCCAGTCCAGCTCACCGTTCTCCACCATCAGTTCGACGAGGGCGCCTACCCAGCCCTTGGTGATCGACCCGACGGCGGCGACGGTATCGGGCTGTGGCGCCGCCGGGGTGCTCCGGGACATCACCCCGTCGCTGAAATAACGCCGGCGGCCGTCGGCGGTGTGGATGCCCACGATCACCCCGGGCGTGCGCCCCCGTTCCACCAGCGGCTGCGCCAGCCTCCGTGCATCCGCCAGCGGGTCGTAAGGCCGCGAGACATCGAAGTCGGACGGTGGGCCGTCCTCCGTTGCGATCCCCGAAAGATTCGCGCACCCGCCGGCCGCGAGGGAAAGGGCGAGCAGCAGGACGATCGGGCGACGCGGCATCCTTTCCTCCTTGATCCCGTTCGCATGCTACCCGAGGGCATGCATGCGCCGGAACCGGCCCTGGTCCAGTCAATCCTCCTCGCCATCGCCCTGCGGGCTCCCGGCGCATCACGCCTCCCTCAGAACCAGAGCCTGACGCCCGCCACCACACGGGTATCGCGCACCGACTCGCCCTCCAGGCGACGCAGATCGGCGGTGTCGCCGAGCGCGCGCTCGTGCACCACCCCGACATACGGGGCGAAGCGGCGGCTGATCTCGTACCGCAGGCGCAGGCCGGCCTCGATGCCCGTCACGCCGCGCCCGATGCCGTAGTCCGGATCGTCGTCGGCCGCGATGTCCACTTCCACCAGCGGCTGCAGGATCAGGCGGTTGGTGATGCGCAGCGTGTACTCGGCTTCGACGTTGGCGGCGACCTGGCCATCATCGCTGACATACGCGGTCGCCGACACCTCGAACCGGTACGGTGCCATGCCCTGCACGCCGAACGCGGCCCACGTGCGCGCGTTGCCGGGCTTGAAGTCATGCCGGATGCCCGCCATCACCTCCCACCACGGCGACACGCTGCGGCCATACAGCACCTCCAGGTCGGCGCTTTCGGTATGCCCGCCCATGCGTTCGCCCTCGCTGCGCAGCCACAGGCGGTCGGTATCGGTGCCGAACCACGCACTGCCTTCCCAGGCCTGGCCGGTGCCTTCATCGGCGTCCCAGGCTTCCAGCCGATTGAAAGTCACCTTGTGGTTGAACGCCGGCGCATGCTGCATGGCGTGGTGGTCGATGTCGGGAAACGCGGCCGCCAGATCCTCGGGCGTGATGGCCGGAATCGGCTCGCGCGGTGCCGTGGATGCAGTCGCCGGTTCTGCCTGCGACATCGCGGCGTGGTCGTGATGCGCGTGCGCGTCCTGCGTCGGCGCATCGGTCGTGGCGCGATGATGCGCATGGTCGTGATGCTGTGCCGAGGCGGGCACGGCGAAACCCAGTGTCAATGCGATCGCGGCGACCAGACCGAGCGGGGCAGGGGAGTGGGTCTTCATGCCTCGATCCTCACTTCCCGCATCATCCCGGCTTCCATGTGGTACAGCAGGTGGCAATGGAATGCCCATCGCCCCAGCGCATCGGCGCGTACGCGGTAGCTGCGTCGCGTGCCCGGTGGCATGTCGATGGTGTGCTTGCGCAGGTGGAAGCCGCCGTCGGCGTCCTCTAGGTCGCTCCATACGCCGTGCAGGTGGATCGGGTGCTGCATCATCGTGTCGTTGACCAGCACCATGCGCATGCGCTCGCCGTACTTCAGTCTCAACGGCTCGGCGCTGGCGAACGGAATGCCGTCGAACGACCAGGCGAACTTCTCCATGTGCCCGGTCAGGTGCAGTTCGACGGTGCGGCCCGGTTCGCGACCGTCGGGATCCTCGAACAGGCTGTGCATGGCGCCATACGTCAGCACCTGGCGCCCGTTGTCGCGCAGGCCGATGCCGGGATCGTCGAGTTTCGGTTCGCTGGCGGAGGACTGCATGTCGACCAGCGGATTGCCGGCTTCGCTGGCGGGATGGTTCGGTGCGTTCGATGTCGCGCCGTGCGCACCGTGGTCCATGGCGCCCATGTTCGCGCCGCAGCCGCCTTCGCCCATCATCGCGCCGCAGCCCCCTTCCATGCCCTTGTGCGCGCCATGGCCGCCCATATCGTGGGCCATGTCGGCCATCGTCAGCAGCGGACGCGGGTCGCGCGACGGGATCGGCGCTGCCAGTCCATCGCGGACGGCCAGCGTGCCGCGCGCATAGCCGGTGCGGCCCATGTCCTGCGCGAAGATCGTGAAAGCGTCCTGGCCCATCGGTTCGACGAGCACATCGAAGGTCTCCGCCACCGCGATGCGGAACTCGTCCACGCTGACCGGATGGATGTACTGGCCATCGGCGGCCACCACGGTCATCTTCAGGCCGGGGATGCGCACGTCGAAATAGCTCATCGCGCTGCCGTTGATGAAGCGCAGCAGCACCTTTTCGCCCGGCTTGAACAGGCCGGTCCAGTTGCCCGCCGGCGCGGCGCCGTTCACCAGGTAGGTGTAGGTGTGCGCGTTGATGTCGGAGATGTCGGTGGGCGTCATCCGCATGCGGCCCCACATGCCGCGGTCGGCGATCGTCTCCGCCAGCCCGTCGCGGCGCGCGTCGCGCACGAAGTCCACCAGCGTGCGCTGGTAGTAGTTGTCGTGCTCCGGCATCTTCTTCGTGCGCCGGTACAGGGCGGCCGGATCCAGGTCGGTCCAGTCGGACAGCAGCACGACGTGCTCGCGATCGTAGTGGTACGGGGCCGGCTCGCGCGGATCGACGATCAGCGCGCCGTACAGCCCGGCCTGTTCCTGGAACAGCGAGTGGCTGTGGTACCAGTAGGTGCCGGACTGCTTCAGTTGGAACCGATACTGGAACGTTTCGCCCGGCGCGATCCCGTTGAAGCTCAGCCCCGGCACGCCGTCCATGTTCGACGGCAGCAGGATGCCGTGCCAGTGGATCGAGGTCATGTCGCGCAGCCGGTTGCGGACGCGGACGGTGACCGTGTCGCCTTCGCGCCAGCGCAGCGTCGGCGCGGGCAGGCTGTCGTTGACGGTGATCGCCGGTCGCGTGCGGCCGGTGATGTCGACCGGCATCGCGCCGATATCCAGCGCGAACTCGGTGCCGGTCACCAGGGCCGCGCCGCCGCGTCGGGCCGGCGTACCGGCGGAGGCCGGCGCGCGCGCCAGGCCCAACCCCAGGGCGGCGCCACCGGTAGCGAGACCGGTGACGAACTGGCGACGCGTGGGCCGGAACGCACCCAGGCGTCCGGGTGTGGAGTCGTCGTATTTCATTCACATCATCCTGTGCATCGTCGGCACGGCCAGCCGCTGTCGCGGTGGCGTCCGTCGTGGTCGTGGCACCCGTGCGCGATGTTCGGCACCGGGCTGGCGGAGGGCCGCAGAAGCGGCTTCAGGCGGCCAGGATGGGAGGTCGCAAACGGTGGGGCAGGCGCACGGAGGCGTGCGCGTCGGCGTGGTAGGTCGGGGCGTCCGCCGCGGGATAGCGCGATGGGTCCAATGGCGCCAGCCAGGTCACCGCCGGTGCATGCTGGGCACAGAAACCGTCGCAGTTGCCGGCCTTGCAGCACTCGGGCAGACCGGCATCGTCGTCGTGGTGGGCGGACGGGGATGCGTCTTCGACATCCACCGTCATGTCCATCTGCACGCCTTCATGGCAGGGCGGAACGCCGTCGTCGGCCTGGGCCGTTGCCGCCATGTCGCCCATCGCCATGCGCGTGGCGGCATGCGCGTACGCCGTGCCATTGAGCAGCAGTGCAAGGCAGAGCAGGGCACGGAGCAGGGTGGCGAAGCGGGGCATGCGCGCATGATACGCCAGCGGGAGCGCCTACCGTGGCGGAGGGGTTCAGCAAGCGTGAGCTGGCGGCGCACGCTGCCCAGGCCCACCGGGACACGATATCCTTGCCGGGCTTCAGAGGACTTCGGACAACGCGGCAATGGCATGGCGGGCACGGTAATGACGAGCAACAGGCCCGCGGGCGTTTCCACCGATCCCTCCCGGCAGTCTCCGATCCCTCACCGCATCATCGTCGCCGACGTGGGCGGTACCTATGCGCGGCTGGGCTGGATCGACGCCGGCGGCAGCAACGAGATCCACGATTACCGCCGCTACGCCTGCGCCGAGCATCCCGACCTCGCCTCGATCCTCCGCGACTACGCCGCCGGCACGCCGTCCCATGGCGCGGTCGTGGCCATCGCGGGCGTGCTGGAGGGCGACCGGCTGATCAATTCCAACCTGCCATGGGCGGTGTCGGTGGAACAGACGCGCGCCGGTGCGGGTCTGGCCTGGGTGCAGCTGATCAACGATTTCGAGGCCGTCGCCAATGCCGTGCCCACGCTGGCGCCGGACACCTTGTCGCCGCTGACGCCGTCGACCGTCTCGGGTGCGTCGTCACCGGCGCTGGTGATCGGCCCGGGCACCGGGCTGGGCGCGGCGGTCTGGATCGAGGGCCAGCCGCCACGCGTGCTGCCGACGGAAGTCGGCCAGGCATCGCTGGCCGCCGGCAATGCGCTGGAACTGGACATCGTGCGGCGCCTGCTGAAAGACCGTCCGTATCTGCACAACGAGCACGTGCTGTCCGGCCCGGGCCTGATGAATCTCTACCGGTGCCTATGCGAGCTGCGCGATGCGACGCCGGTGCACGCGGACGCGGGCGCGCTGGTGGCCGCGGCCGCGTTGGATCCGCTGGCACGCGAGACGCTGGAGACGTTCTGCGGCTGGCTGGGCAGTGTCGTCGGTGATCTGGCCATCATCTTCGGTGCGCGGGTCGTGTACCTGGCCGGCGGCGTGACGGCGCATATTCCGGAGTTCCTGCACGACGGCCGGTTCCTGCAGCGCTACCTCAACAAGGGCGTGATGACCGAGCAACTGGAACGGGTGCCGGTGTGGCGGGTGGAACATGGGCAGTTGGGACTGCTGGGGGCGGTTGTTCATCGCAGAGAAACTGGTAGCCGCTAAGTAACTGTTTCTTGGTACGCCTCGGCGCACCAGAGCGACTGGGCTTGCAATGACCATTGCAAGCAATGTGGGACTTCTCGGGACCAATGTAGACATTCTTACCGCTTTGGTGCCCATCGCAGAGATTTTTCGGGCTGTAGAGTGTCTGCCTTTCTAACCAGTAGGCTGGTCTCCAAACCAGAGGAAGTCCAATCGGCTTCGCTGCCACCTTCTGCGAACGAAGACGACCGGCTTCCAGGCCACTCCCGGTGGCGTATGGGGGGACTCGATTTTGGCCAAGGTGTGATAGGCCGCGGTCGCGTATCCTCGGAACAATACTCGTCCGTAGGCACGCATGTAGTCGTCGAGGCGATCACAGTCCGCGTGTTGGGCCATCGTCAGGCAGATCTGCCGGAGAATGGCTTGGACGGGCCGAGAAAGGATGCGCCCGTCAAAATAGAGCCTGTCCTTAACACTATATGCCCTCACCAGAATTACAGAGGGGCGGGGCTGCCACTCCTCATACTCGGATGTGCCATCGATCCCCAAGCAGATTCGCTCGCGCTCGGAGAAGCTGCCGGCCGGAAACTTGGAAGCCACACAGCGCGACACCCGCTTCATGGGCAGTTCGAAGGAAAGGGGTAGCTCCAGGAAGAGATCCTTGGCTCTACCTGTGTCACTTGCTATCCGTAAGAGATTAGCCCGTTCAGCATTCTCGGTTCTCTTAGCTTGATGTTGAACGGTCGACCGTCTGGTCAGGACATCCGTTGCTGTCGGTGAGGGGTGGCGCCAGGGGAGCTTGGTCTTGAAAAGCCCCATCGCCGCATCCTCCCAGAGGGGCAAGTCCTGCTCCAATCCGAATACGTCTCGCTGGATACGGCTTTCGCGGGCCCACTTCAGATACCGCCCCACGTGCCTGGTTCTGGCATTTATCAGCTTCGCAGGTTCCTGGAGCAGTTGCCGGTCATCCACAAAATCCATTCCGCACACGCACACTAGAGGCGATACGTCGGGCCGAATGCTCTTCCAGAGGGGCGCAGCGCAGGTAGGGCAGCGTGATGTCAGTGGGACATCATGCCAGGGACAGCGATTGACCCAAGGCATTTGAAACAGCAGCGAGTGATATCCGGTCTGAAGGCATTCGAGACATACAGTCAATGTTGTGCGCCAGTGGATATGCGCATTACCGAATGCCTGCCACTGTTCAACATTCCACGAAGGACGCAACGCCGATGCAGATGGCACCGCCTTTAGTAGCGAATCAATCAGTTTCCGTGATCGGCATAAGCGCTGGCTCCAGTCTTCGCTATAAGTCAGGCGCACGCCCATTGTGGCGAAGGCGTCCGATGGGACGAAGTAGTTGATCCGTAGGTTCTGGACGACAAATCCAAAAGAGGAGATGCCAGCGAGATCACAGACATCGCGGTGACCAATGGTAGGTAGGCTGCTGCAATCAGAGGTCTTCACTGAAAACCACCTCGCCTGATTCGGCGTTGTACAGGGCCAGATCCGAGAAGCGAACGGCCGCGCCGATGTGCTCAGGAGTAAGTCCAGAAAAGCCAGGGGAGCAGATCACTCGAGTCGAAAGGAAGTATGCGATCAAGCTGGTTGCCTTCATGGGCCAATCATCAAACTGCGATCGACGAGCAGCCACTCTCTGGATGCAGCCCTCTTCCCATATCCGAGCGCTCTCATTACACATGCGGAACTCGCCCTCATAGATTCGCGGGGCGAGGTGCCTTGGTAAAGAAACACCGGCTCCCGCTGCATGCTCTACTTCGTCCTCGAATCGCTGTAGAAATACATAGAGGTCGTCTGGGCCACGAATTCCGTGCATGCGGTGGTAGCGTGTCAGATAGCGACTTCGAATCTGCGGCGGAACCATGAGTGTGTTGATGCCTTCTTTCTTTCCAGAGGTATGGCCGTCCTGAAAGAGGAATATTCCGAAAAATGAAACTCCGTTCTTGTAAAGAGCTTTGTCGATCGTGCAGATGTGGTTGAAAGCATCAGCCTCCAGTAGGTTGGCGTCGTCGAATATCGGCATGAAGCGACGTGCTCCTGTGGGCTGGAGCTGCATCTGGACATTGCTCACAATTCTTTCGAGCTTCTGATCACTACCCTGTCGAGCAACAGTTCTTACTCCGATCTGCGTTAGGAACCAGTCGAATACGGCGCCCTCACCGCTTCCAACCGCTCGCAGATCGAGATGTTTGGCCACGTAAGCCACTCTCTGCCAGGCGTGGTAGACGCATATAAACTCTGCAAGCGTGCTCTTTCCAAAGCGGGTGAAAGAATGCAACCCCATCCCGTGGTATTCCGCCTCTATGGCTGATGCAACCTGCGTGAGCTGATCCTCCATTGCAGCCGTCGGGATGATGGGACGCCCCTCATGATCGAAGAAGGTGGTCATGGCGGACTTGCCTTCTTGCCAAGATTCACCCGTCCCGTGAGCGGGACGTACACGTCGACCAGACGGGAGGCTGGTTTGGCGGAAGCAGTACTGGAAGCGGGTTCTGTGACCAGCTGGGTAGGAGAGGGAAATGAACCTGCGGCAGCCAGCTCCGTACGGTGTTTTGCCATCAGGGTGGCGGCCTCTCGACTTTCCGAGAACTTTTCACGTAAGTAGTGCTTCAGTGCATAGACGGCGCAGGCGGCGCCCTTGATCTCAAGCCTGCCCGCGCGCGACAGACGGTGGATCGTTTTTCGAAGTCCTAAACTATGCGGCGTGCGGCTCCATGGCCGCAGGGCTCGAAGGACAACAAACAACTCCCCCTTTTCGTCATACAGGTTGATAAACCTAGCATCGAGGATGTCGACCGTTGCAGAGTACTTCTTTCCCACTAGATCCCAACGGCCCCGCAAAGAGATGGAGCGGTATCGCGCATGTCGGAATCTCACGTAGGGTTGTCGCTTGCGCTTCTTAGATCCCGAGATCTTGACCGAGCATTGCAGAGTGGACAGCATGTTGGCACGCTCCGCATGGTCACGCGCGGCGAACACCCAGCCACCCGTTCCCACAAATGTTTGAAGCACCTGGATGGGGGAGCGATTCTGTAGCGCATCCAGTTCCGTAGCGTTTGCGCCGCTGATCGTGACATCCATCAGATCCTCAAGCGCAGTGGTATCGGCGGGGTAGACCTGAGGATCGGACGTGTTTGTGTTGGTGGCCGTATCGCTGTTCTCACCCGCGGGGCGATAGGCTCCGGGAATTTCCCTTATGACAGTCTCTTCGATTCTCTTGTTCCACGCTTCCAAGTGACCGCGCGTCTCCGGAACGTGAGCGCGACCGAAGTGGATGACTCCCAGCAGCTGGCTCGCCATACGTTGGCGATTGACGTCCAGCCGATGCGCCATTGCGTTGTCTGCGCTGGTTATTGATGGCATCGCCACGACGCCGATCGCCGGTGCCGTGCCAATGCCACTGCCAGGCACGTAAACCATCGTCGGCGCAACCAGGTCGCGTGGCGCCCATTGCCGAAGACTGTTAGCGCACGTCACATTGAAGTCAGTGCCGCTATAATTGAGGCCGAAGGACAGCGTCCAGCTCGAGCACAAGCGCAACAGCGCAAAGTAGCCGACGATCAGCCAGGACCGGAGGATCTGCTGCAGAAAGGGCTGGCCGTTGCCATCCTCACCTTCAATATAGAACGGGCAGTCCAAAGCATGTCCGTCGTACTGTGCCCAGTCGGTGAGCTGCAGGGCAAACACCTCGCCCAGTTGGCCCGCTGCATTTGCATCCTCGACCTCAAAGTCCTCATCGATGAACGGTTGTCCTTCGCGCTGCACATGCAAGAATGCGAGAATGCTGCGACGCGCGTAGGTCTTGTCGTTGGCGGGATAGCGATCTTTAGGCACGTTGTCCCGTATCCACTTGCACAGGTTCTTGAAGAAGGATTCGAACCTCCTGCTGGGAGCATTGCGGCCTGGAAGCGGACCGGAGTAGTCGGTCAGCAGTTCCTGGAAGGCAGTAGCCTTCTTCAGAAAAGCCTTGAACGCACCAGGGGCGGCAAAGGCTGGGTACTCATCGGCTTCGGCGGTGTTGGTATGCCTGACGCGATGGGGAATGCAGGCGCGCCAGCCCCAAGGCTTGCGGTCTGGTGCGATCGTGCGGGCCTTCTCTATGGTCGCTGCCAGCGTCTTTACGTGGACGCCATACTGTTTGGCCGCCGACGTCATGGACGATCCCGCCGCGACGGCGCGTACAGCTTTGCGCCGAGCGTCGAAGGCATTCTTTTGATCAGGCAGCAATTCGCTGGGCTCAAACTGATCCCACTGTCCAATCTCCAAGAGGTTCAGCTCATGCATGGGCTGCCTCCGGCAAGGACACCCGTGTGGAGACCATGAGGCGCTGGTTCACATCGAGATGGAGAAGGCCGCGATGGATGAGCCAGCACGTCGCGCTGCGCACGTCACGCCAGTCAAACGGGCCGCACAGGGTTCTTTCAATGGCATGGAAGGAACTGAAGGGATGGGTCCGCATATGCTCAAGGACGGCATCGGTGAATACGGTGAGACCTGCCAAGGCATCGGCCGCTTGTACGTAAGGCAGCAATTCCAAGCGCGTGGCATTTGCGACCCTGGCCAAGATCAGCGACTGGGGCTTGCGGATGGCCAGTGTCAACCCGGCGGTTCGGGCCGCTTCCAGGAGCCTGCTGCATACACGTTCTTCGGCTCGTACAGCCTGAATGCTGGGCTTGGACTGGCGGCGAAAGATGGAAAAACTCTCGGCGCCGCTTCTCCGACTGACCCAGAAGCACAACTCGATCTGACGATCCTCGACTGAAAGGAACCGTGGTCGCTCGACGTAGCTCACCACATCGGGATCGAACTCATACTCCAGCGCGAGTGCAAGTCGGCAGGGTTCTACGACGGAAACGACCCGCATCTTGTGCTTGGGTGACAGGTAGTAATACACGTCGTTCTTGCGCTCTTCACGGGGGGTAAGAGCGCGAGAAGTTAGGGGTGGGTGCGGATCCTCTGCATAATACGCACGCGATTCGGGGTTCAGGGGGCTAGTCACGTGCTTCCCCACCTTCGGTAGATGCACGTGAGGAAGACTGAGCTCCGGTCGTGAATAGTCCAAGGGTTGGGCGGACCTGTGTCGAGAGGACCGGAACGTCCATGACGGTATCGGGCAATGGCAGTCGCCACTCAGTCAGCACGTGCTCTGGCTCTTGGTAGACAAACAATCGAACCAGACGGTTTCGGGCCACGTCATAGACCGCGTAGCCTTCGTACTGACGTCGGCCAAGCTGGGGACGGGGCGAGGTATCGTCGTGGATCACTTCCACCCGGTGCACATACATTTCGGGCAAGTGATAGGGACGCGGCTCAAATCTGGAAAACACCAGATACCGGGGCTCGACCTTTGAACGGATAGGGCTCATGGCGCTACTCCAAGCAGTTCTCTCCCGCACCCGAACTTCCAGATAGGAAGAGGTGTACCAAGTGGCGAAATGGGAGTAGGATCAGCGCGTTCGTGCTGTTCGCTGCTCTAAAGACGCCCGGTCGCCACCGGGCGTCAACATTTCTGGCTTAGGCCGCTGGTCTGAAATACTCTTGAGGTGCCTGCGTGAGGTCGGCACTGTCACCTATCGCGGAAGCGGGAGTGCGGCATAGCTCCCGGATGCACTTACTGGGTTGAGCTAAAAGTGAAAAGACGGTCGCCGCCAGAACGGCGATACTGGTGCGCCAGCCAATTGGCGACGTCTTGGGCCAAAGCGAACTTGCCGCGCCGGTTTTCCACGGCAAACACACGCACAGGCACGGTGCCACGCAATTGCGCCTGGCGAAAAGCGTCCAGCGAGCTGTATCCGAGAGCCCGCCAAAGCTCCTCCTGGCCGATCAAGGGCCCATAGGTACGGAGCAGATCGCGCGTCAGCAGGTCTTCCAACGCCTCAGGTGTTGGTCCCAGTGGAGATGCAGCAGGCTCCGCCACACACATGCTCCTTCGGGTCTATGTCATGACAACGCTAGCGCGTTGCTCCGTGGGAAGGTAGGAGTAAAGGGTTTACTCTAGCGGTGTCATAAGCCACTGGGCGGCCTACTGATGTCCGAGTACGAGTCCAAGCGCATTGCGCAAATCTACAGGCGGATTGATGCCGGAAATAGTGCCTACTTGATGGAGCAGGTAATCGGTGTACTACGGGTCAGTGCATGGTTTGAGTTTTTACGCGCCAATTTGCCTGGCGATGCACCGCTTACACCCTATGCGGTAGGAAGACTGCTTCAGCCCGAAACCTATGTGAAGGAGGGAGCGCATCACCAGAACCTCTGGGCGAAGTATGCGCAGGGACAACATGTTCCAAGTGCTCTCACTCTCAGCAAGATTGAGGTTCATGTGCCCGGAAGCGCTGCAGTGCTGAATTCGCGGTTATGGTGGATGCTCGATTGCAAGCGGCCGAGGCATATGGATGTGGCGATGCTGGATTCGCTGCCTTATCCGATACGCGACTGCATGTTTGTCCTCGAACAAGGTCGAGTCGTCATCGCCCGATCTTGGGATGACTCGCTCGATCGCCTATGTGAGCGAGCCAGCGGCTTGGAAGCGTTGGTGGCGGCCGTCTGGGTGCTTAGGGAGGCTCTGCATGCCGGAGATGAGGATAATTACCTGAGCATCGGGGAGTATCTTCACTCCATCCTGCTGATGGTGCTGGCATCGAAAGAGCTGCACTGCATCCGCTACACGTTGATGGCCTTCTTCTTCGAGTTTGTTTTCCCGCTTTGCAGCGGCAGGGACCTGACGTTAAATCCTGACCCCCAGCAGTTATTGGAGAGCGCCGAGGCATTTGATGAGGTCCGCTGGCTCTACGAGGACAGTGGAACCGTCGAGCCTGTCCACCATGGCGATTCCTCGTCTTGCTACGCGTTGTTTGAGGGAAGTTTGGGCTGGGATATGCGCCTTGGGCTCGGTCCCCACTATGGCGTCCGCGAAGGGGCCAGCAATCCGGAGGCTCACTTGTACGCTAGGCGCTGTCGAATCTATCGGACCTGCGCGCTGGCTGTATTGGGGCAGGGCCCTGCCGTGAGTGTGCCGCCTAGAGCGGTGCGCCTGAGAGTATGTGGCGGTGAAGCCAGCGCTGCGTTTCGATCGCGGCGTCTGCGCGATATGGCTGTTTCATAGGAGCGTCGTACCTGCGATACTGCACTAGGAGAGCTTGCTGAGCGCGAGCGTCGTGATTTCGCGCGGCAATATGGTCACGCAGTTCAGCCGGACCAGGAGTCCGCTTCTCGGTAGTGATGCGATCGATCCAAGCGGGCATCAAGCACACTCACAGCAGGGTGTTTACACTCCATTTCCCGCTGCTTTCTTTTCCAAAGGTCACCACACCGCATGAGTAAGCCCACCCTGGACTCCATCGCCACGGCCAAAGCCAAGCTGGAAGAAGAACTTCGCAACCTGGAACGGCAGGAAGTCCAACTGCGCCAACAACAGGCGGCTGATGCTTTTGCCGAGGTTATGAATCTGGTGGGCCAGTACAACGCGCATTTCAGCGCCAAGCAAAAGGCAGAGATAGTGGCAGCGGTCGGGGCTAGCAACGCCGCTCGGGTCAAAAAGTCCACCGGCAATCAGGGGGTGGCGCCCAAGTACTGGTTGCCACACACGCAGGAGACGTGGAGCGGCCGCGGGCGCCCGCCACGCTCCTTTACCGCCTGGGAGGGCACCGCGGCCTACAAGGAATGGAAGGCCAAGCATCCCAACGAGAAGTTCCCCAAGTATCCGGGCGCCTAGCCAGACGTCATAAGTGCAGGGTGCAGGGCCTCGGTACTTGGCAGGGCGGTCCAGTAGGTGGGTCCGAGATTGAACCACTGACACGCAAAGCCTTGCGCCAGCGCCGTCGGCGGCCGCACCGAAGATGGGGTGAAGCCACAGCGGCCGTAACGACCGGCCGCCACTGCCGCGGCACGTCGCAGGATCTCGCCATACATGCCTTCGCGTACCCGGGAGGCGGGCAGGGTGCCTTGGCGCGCCAACGCGGCGCCTTGGCGGACCGCCGCCCACGCGCAGTATCGCCATTGCGCGGCGCTTAGCGACAGGCGCGACAGGCGCTGGGCAAAGGCCATGTCCTGCTGCCAGTGAAGGTCGAATTGGCAGCGGACTAACTGCTCGGCGTAGAACGCTTGGGCCTCATCGCACACTAGGCGTTGCCACAACTCCGCACCTAGGGTCAGGACCAGTTCGTCGCAAGGTACCGAGGCCAGAAAATCCTCGATCGCCGGCAAGGCGCTCTCGGCCTGGTAGGAACTCCAGGTCCACTTCCATGGAATGCCCTCCAGCGGCGTCTGCCGCGCTCCTAGCATCGAAACTGATGCCTCCCCCGGCAGGGCCAGGATCTGATGGGAAGCCAGGACCTGCAGGGCTTCCATGGCCAGCTCTGTCGTGGGCGCAATCGCCAAACGCTGCTGGTGAGCTTGAAGCAGGGCCCACAGGTACACGGCACCAGGCAATCCCAGGTCATCCAGCGTGTGAGGCGTCATCGAAGCCGGCCGCATTGCAGGGATACTAAGATTAACTTAGTATCCAGCGGCAGGCACTTCGGCCATCCTTTTCATCTGGATGCGACCCGAGGCCTGTGTGTCCGAATCAGCTGACAAGCGATCGAATTTCGCCAGGCGCCTGAAACAGGCGCGCCTGGGACGAGGCCTGACGCAGGCTCAGCTGGGTGTTTTGGCTGGTATGGAGCCCGACGTGGCGAGCACCCGCATCAACCAGTATGAGCGTGGCGTCCATGAGCCGCGCTCGGCCACGGCCAAGCAGCTGGCCGAGGCCTTGGGCGTTCCGGCCGCCTTACTCTATACCGATGACGATCTGCTGGCCAAGCTGCTGCTTCGGTGGGGATCACTGACCAAGCAGCAGAAGCGCGAGCTGGTCAAGCTGGTCGAGGCCACGCCCGGAAAGTAGAGGGACAATCGCATGGGCGATAGCCTTGGGGAGGTGTCCCGTCGGGCACTGACTCCGCCAGCGTGCTCATTCACCCTACCGAGCCCTGACATGGGGTCGTCATCTGCTGATGGCGAAAAGACCAGTTCGGAATAACCTCCGAGATTCTGGGCAATGAATCGGATTGAACGATTAGGGATCGTTATCGCGGGTAGGAAAAGTATGAGGGTCGGCAGGGATTCGTGAGAAATACAGCCGAATCCGCTTTAAGTTTTTGATGTTGCGTGCTTTTCTTCTTCATACGCCGCTGAGGCCACGAAGTGGCCTATTAGCACTTCGCGTCGAAACTGAATAGACAGAGTCCGCTACCCTCTCGGCTCGGCGATCTGCGTCCAGTGGGGCTCCAAAACGATCTCGGTGAATTGGAGAGGCGCGACCTTACGTTCCAGGTCGAGCGTGTAGTCTCCGAACCGATTGATGTGGCTGGTCCGATACGGCGACAAGCCGCCCAGAACCTCGGGATTCAACTCCATCCCCTCCTCCTGCAGGCTGGCCAACGTGCGTGTCATCTGGTCTACGTTGTGCAGGATGCAGGATCTCCTTGAGCTGCGCGATAAGCGTATCAGCACGCTTGCCGTGCTCTACTTGGTAGGCCAACAGTCTTTGCTGGGCCGTGTTCTCCAGGTTCTGCATCAGCCGGATGTACAGGTCGGCCGCATCGTCCCATGTCTTGGCGTGCTGGGACCGAATGAAGATCGTCGCCAAGGCATAGCGCTTGGCCGGCTTGAGTTCGGCCAGTTCGCTGGCATCGAGCGCACGCGCCATGGCGCGGAACTGCTTCAGCTTCGGAACCGGAATATCCACGGCCGGCAACTGCTGGGCCAGATGTTGCAGGCGTTGGATATGTTGCAGATAAAAGCGCACTTCCTTATTGGTGGGCCGTTTGGGCTCGCGCTTTAGCGCATTCCAGCCGGTATATGTGGCATTGGCCGGTGCGGCCAACAGTTCCTTGATCAAGCTCTTGGCTGGCGCGGTCAAGGCCTCATTGATGCTGCGGTAATACTGCTCATGCACCTGCTCGCGGGCCTGAACCGCAATCTTCTCCAGCGTACTGAAGCCCGGCAGCTCAAAGCGATGGTGAACCAGCTCCTCCAGCAGCACGTTGATGATGTCGGCGATGACATGCTTGGTTTGAGCGGCGGCCTGGGCCACCGTTGCCAGCCATTCCCTCCCGCTGACATCCAGCGGACGAACGCGCAGGAACTTTCGCAGGCGCGCCATATGGGCGCGTTTAGCGCCGGAGACGTCGTAGCGATTCAAGTCTCGGATGGATAGCGCCCGGCGCAGCCCGGCTGCCTGGGCAATATGTTGCCGAATCCGTTCTGGGACATCGGCTAGGATCACGAAGTAGCCCAGCCGCTGGAACATCTTCAGGTGAATGAGCACAGCCAACTGAGTGGTTGGCTGGGTCGCCATGCTACGTGCGAGGCGCACTTCGCCGCCGCTGGGCGTGTAAATCTCGTCCAGTTCCTTGGCCGTGGGATCAGGTTTCAGGCGCGGATACGCGGTCTCGTGCAGCGTCGCCATGCAGTGCCCTGGTCAGGGTTGAGGTCAATCCCAGTGACGCCCGTCCTCGGCGCGCACGGAGGCTTCCAGAAAGCAGTGGTGGTTATCGGCAACGCGATGCATCTCATCCAGCAGCATGGCCATCCTCTCGTCCATGTCCGCGGCGTCGACCACCGGCATCGTGAGTCGGTACTCGCTTCCCTCGGCATCAAGCCGATGGGCTTGAAACGGGGATAGGCACATCGCCTCAATGCGTGCCCGAGCGCGGCCAGCGCCCCTGCCTCGGGGCGTAAACGGGCTCACTAGCAGGCGCAGCGTCAGGCTCACGGTCGCGGCCGGCGCTGGCAGCGCCGCCGAGGCGAGCGCGGGGGGCGGCGCGGCCTGGAGGCCGGCTTCAACGCGTTGGCGGGCGAACGGATCGCGGCCCTGGATGTAACGCATGGCCGAGTGCACGTCTCGCCATCCGACGTACTCCATCAGGGCTTTCACGTCCCAGCCGTTGTCATTGGCCCAGCCCGCAAAGCCCCGGCGAAGGGAATGGCTGCTGTAGCCTCCCACGGCCTCCAGACCTGCGGACTGAAACAGGTCGCGCAGCAAGGGGATCAGGCTGTTCGGATGCAACCCTTGGCTGCCGACGTTGCCCCATTGATCGACACGCCGGAACAGCGGGCCTTGAGTTAGCGCGGCTGCCTGCACCCAGGCCTGCGTGGCACTGACCGCGCACAAGCGCGACAGAGCGGGCACCTTGTACGTATTGCCTGCCGACTGTCTGTCGCCCTTGCTGCGCGGCAGGAAGCAGATCATTCCCTGCTCGGGTACCAGTTCCAAGTACTCAATCTGCAGCCGGATCAACTCATCGCCGCGGAATCCTCGCCAAAAGCCCAGTAACACCAGCGCCTTGTCGCGCATGGCACGCAAGGCATACGCGTGGTCGGCGCGCTCCTGGGCCGCCAGCGTGGCTTGGTCCAGCCACCCGACTACTTGGGTCAGCTGGGCCAGCTGCAACGGCGTGGCCTGCTTTTCGATTCGGGGGTGTAGCGTCTGAATGCCCTTGAGGACCTTGCGTACCAGCGGCGTACGCGTGGGATCGACGAACCCGTGCTCGGCGTGCCAATGCGCCAGTGCTGCCAGTCGTTGCTTCAGCGTGTTGATTGCTGCCTTGGGGGCCTGCTCGGCCAGATAGCGGGCCACGCTATCGGGCGTCGCCGGCAGATGGCCACCCCATTCGACCTCGAAGTGGCGCAGCGCCGAGGCATAGCTGCGCTGCGTGTTCTGACGCGTGGCCGCTTCGAGGTAGCGGTCCACATCGCTCACGCCTGGCAGCACTCCGCCGACGCGCAACCGGCCGGTTGTCGCAGCGTAGAGAGGATCGTGCACTCGGCACGTTGTCCGCCATGGCAACTGGCGATCACCCGCTCCAGTTCCCGGGCCATCCTGCGCAGATCCTCCATCCGGGCCTGGATATCAGCCAAATGACTGCGTGCCAGCCGATCTACGTCCATGCAGGACATCTGGTCGTCCCCGGACAACTGCAGCAGGCTGCGGATCTCTTCCAGACTGAAACCCAGATCCCGGCCGCGGGTAATGAAGCGCAAACGCTCGATATCGGCAGGCTCGTAAACGCGATACCCGCTGCCGGTGCGACCAGGTTGGGGTAACAGGCCGATCCGCTCGTAATAGCGGATGGTTTCCAGATGGCACCCACTGGCCTCGGCGGCCTGACTGATCTTCATGTGGCGACTTGACTCTGTAGTAGCTACGGACTTTACCTTGCCCCCTGTCCAGCCGCCAGCCTCCCGCCCGCGCGCCTCTACCCGTGTCCGGAGCTCTCCATGTTGCGCTCACGCCTGATCCGGTATGCCGCGTATCCCGCCCTGATGGGCGCGGTTCTGGCCGGCACGGCCGCAGTATTGGCCGATGGCCTGCCGGCTTGGCCAACCTTGGCGATCCTGGCGACCGCGGGCATTGCCATGGTGGCGCTGCTGGAGTGGCTGCAGCCCTACGAGCCGTCATGGCGCCATAGCCAAGGCGACCTCAAAGCCGACTTGATGCATGGCGCCGTCAACTTTGGCCTGCTGGCCGGCACCGCCTATGGATTGCATGCCTTTCGCGGCCTGCTGCCCGCCGGCAGCCTATGGCCGACCCAGTGGCCCCTGATCGGGCAGATGCTGCTGGCGGGGCTGGTGATCGACTTGGGCCTGTATGCCATGCACCGCTTCAGTCATCGGGTGCGATGGGCATGGAAACTGCACGCTATCCACCACAGCGCTGAGCGCTTGTATTGGCTCAATGGAGAACGTCGTCACCCGTTGAGTGCACTGCTGATGGCCGGCCCGGGCTTGGGGTTGACTGTCGCCTTGGGTGCGCCGCCGCTGGTGATCAGTGCGTGGCTGACACTGATGAGTGTTCAACTGGCTTTCCAACACGCCAACTTGGACTACCGCGTTGGCCCGCTACGTCGCTGGCTAGGCGTGGCCGAAGTACATCGGTGGCATCACAAGCGTGACTATGAAGATGCCCAGGTCAACTTCGGCGAGTTCTTCATGATCTGGGATCGTCTGTGCGGCACCTTCCTTGATCGCCCTGAAACGCTGCGCGCCGGCGAGGTCGGGTTGCGCGAGGAAACGATGCCTGCCAGCTATTGGGCGCAGATGTGCTGGCCGTTTAACGAGGCTCCAGATCAACGGGATACGGCCTTTGCGCAATATCTTTGGCAAGGCGATCAAGCGCTACAACAAGGCGATCTCACGACGGCCTACAAACGGTACGAATTGGCCCACGTGCTCTCGCAGCACCGCACGCGCTTGCACGTGCGTAGTCATTGGGCGTTCGCAAGATGGGCGTGGCAAGCCCACGACATGCGCGAAATGGCTGGACAACTGCTGCGCCTGATGGCCGCTGCGACTCTGACATGGGTGTGGATGCCTAAAGGCAATACCGGTGGCGCTCGGGTAAACGCCTTGCGCACGATGCCGATTCCTTCAGAACTGCGTAATTACATGGAGAACACCCGATGAGTGACTGTGGCTGCCATCACGAGGCCAAGAACGCCCAGGAGCGACGTGTACTGTGGATTGCCTTGGTCCTCAACGCGGCCATGGCCGTCATTGGTGGCATCGCCGGCTGGATTGCCCATTCCACAGGTCTGCTGGCTGACGCGCTGGATATGCTGTCTGATGCCACCGCGTACGCCATTGGATTGGTGGCCATCGGACGCACGGCCCGCTTCAAGGCCAATGCCGCTTGGCTCAGTGGCAGCATTCTGCTGGTGCTGGGTATTGGCGTGCTGGTGGAGGTCGGACGACGGGTACTACAGGGCGCCGAACCACTCAGCGGATGGATGATCGGCACCGCGCTGCTATCGCTTGTAGTCAACGTCATCGTGTTGCGCATGCTCTCGCCGCTGAAGTCCGGGGAGGTCCATCTGCGAGCAACGTGGCTGTTTACCCGAGCCGACGTGGTGGCCAACATCGGCGTCATTCTTGCGGGCGTACTGGTGTGGTGGCTGGCCAATCCCTATCCCGACTATGTGATTGGCACCCTTATCGGTTTGTACGTGATCAAGGAAGCCATCGAGATCCTGCGTGACGCACGTCGGGCCAGCACGCAAGTGGGCAAGCCGACCGCGTGAAGATGCGTGTGCGAGCTCTGCCCGCGTTCCGCTGGCTGCTGGCGCTGAGCCTGGCACTGGGTGCCATATGGCACCCGGTGCTTACGGCGGTGGGCGAAATGCACGAGGCAGCCCATACGTGGTCCGGCGCTCACGCAGTGCTGATGACGTCCCACGCGGCCGCTGATGAGAGCGCCTTGGGCAAATCGCTCCATCAGTTGCATCAACTCGCGCATTGCTGCGCGCACGCAGTCGCCGCTCCGGCGATGACTTGGGCGCCACCTCCTGCTCCGCAGCAGCAGGCCGTAGAGCCACACGCGGTGGAGACGGTGCCCACAGGGCCATTGGTCGATCCGTTCCGACCGCCTATTGCGGGCCAAGCGCTGGCGTAGGCCAGTCCTTAACCCTTGGTCTGAACTTCTGGAGTGTTGCTATGCAAGTGCGACGTGCGGCGCTGGCCGCTTGGTTGCTGCTGGGTGCAGGGATACCTGCCTGGGCGGTCGACCCCATGACATTGGACGACGCATTCGACCGCGTTGCCCAAGCCCATCCAGACCTGCGCCTGGTGCAGGCACGTACCGCGGTACTGGCGGCCGAGCACGAGGGCGCCAATCAGCGCCCGCCTTGGACATTGGGTGCCGAGGTGGAGAATGCCCTGGGTACCGGAGATGCGAGAGGCTTGGACAGCGCCGAGTTCACCGTGAGTCTGAGCTCGGTGCTGGAGCGAGGCGGGAAACTGGATGCGCGCAGGGCCCTGGCGCAGAGCCGCATCGATGCGCTGGCTGTTCAGCGGGAAGCTCGTCGGCTGGATCTGTTGGCTGAAACGGCGCGGCGCTATCTGGCATTGGTTGCAGCGGACAAGGCCGCCAAGATTGCCCAAGTCGATATCCAACAGCGCCAGCGTACCGTGGCCGCTGCTCGTCAACGTGTGCAGGCCGGCGCCTCACCCGAGTCGGTGCTGTTGACTGCACAGGCTGCCTTGGCAAGAGCCGAGCTGGCCCAAGCAAGGGCCTCCCAGCAAGCCAGCGCTGCACGCCAGCATCTGGCCGCCCTCTGGGGGGAGCGTGAACCCGTGTCGGCGCCGGTCGCTGGCAACCCGCTCGCACTACCGGCGATCGGTTCTCTGGAAACCCTTTCCTCAGAACTGCAGCGTTCTCCCGAGCTGGCCCAGTTTGTCGACGAGCGGCGCATTGCCGAAGCACGTTTGAATCTGGCTCGCACAGCAGGCACGTCGGATCTGGCTTGGCAAGTCGGCGTGCGTCGGATGCAGGACACAAGCGACACCGCGCTCGTGGGGGGCATCTCGCTGCCTTTGGGTGCTCGAAGCCGGGCGCAACCAGAGATTCGTGCCGCTGAGGCGGAGTTGGAAGTGCTTTCGATCGAACGTGAGGCGCAGGGAATGGCGTTGTATTCCACCCTGGTCGAAGCCCACGGCCGTTACACCGTCGCCCGTGACGAAGTGGCCCGTCTTCAAGACGATGTGCTGCCCAAGCTGACCAAGGCTGAGCAAGCGGCCGAGCGTGCATATCGCGCTGGGGCCATCAGCTATCTGGAATGGGCGCAGCTGCAGTCCGAAAGGACCGCAGCTCTGCAGCAACAACTGGACGTCGCGCTCGATGCGCAACGTGCCCTCATCGAAATCCAACGGCTCACCGGCCAGGCCATGGTTGCCTCTGCCGCTGCCGCCACCTCCGGAGAGTTGACCCCATGAGCCGTTTCCCCTGGATCGCGCTGGCCCTGACATTGGCCCTGACGGCTTGTAGTGGCCCGGCACCCAATGCCCGTGGCGAGGCCGAAGAAGGCCATGAGGCCGAAGAACAAGGCGAGCACGAAGAACGGCCCCAACAGACCACGATCGAGGCCCAAACGGCACAGTCCGCCGGCATCCGCGCCGCCCGCGTGGGTCCTGGCCAGATCGCCGATGAGCATGAAGTCCAAGGGCTGCTTACGCCGGTCGAAGGTCGCATCGCCCTGGTGACTGCACGTTTCCCCGGTCCTGTGCGTGCCGTTCGCGTAGGCGTGGGCGACCAGGTCAAGGCAGGACAGGTGCTCGCGACGGTGGAGAGCAACTTGAGCCTGACGACCTATTCCGTTACCGCCCCCATAAGCGGCGTGGTGATGGCGCGGACCGCCTCGGTCGGCACGTCTGCCGCCGAAGGCGCGCCCTTGTTCGAGATCGCAGATCTGTCCACCTTGTGGGTAGATCTGCATATCTTCGGACGGGACGCCGGGCACATCGAAGCTGGTGTGCCGGTGACCGTGAGCCGATTGAGTGATAGCGTTTCCGAGCAGACGACCTTGGAACGCGTGCTGCCCGGCACCGCCACGGCCAGCCAAAGCACGATCGCACGCGCGAGCTTGCGCAATGCCGATGGACGCTGGCGGCCAGGTTCCGCCGTTAAAGCACGCATTACCGTTGATCGCGCAGAAGCGGATCTGGTAGTCCCCGTGACCGCGCTGCAGACCGCCGAAGATCGGGACGTGGTGTACGTGCAACAGGGCGAGGTCTATCACACGCGCCCGGTGAAGCTAGGCCGACGCGACGCCGAACGGGTGGAAGTCTTAGAAGGCCTGAAGGCCGGTGAGCAGGTGGTGGTGGCCCAGAGCTTCCTGGTCAAGGCCGACATCGAGAAGTCCACCGTCGAAGAAGAAGAGTGAGGCCCGCCATGCTCGAACGCCTCATCCATTTTTCCATTCGCCATCGCTGGCTGATGCTGGTACTGACCGCAGCGCTTATTGCGCTCGGCGTGTGGAGCTATCGTCAGCTGTCCATTGACGCCACGCCTGACATCACCAACGTCCAGGTCCAGATCAACACCCAGGCGCCAGGTTACTCGCCGCTGGAAGCCGAGCAACGGGTGACATTCCCCATTGAAACGGCGATGGCCGGCTTGCCCCAGTTGGACTACAGCCGCTCGTTGTCTCGCTATGGGTTATCGCAGGTGACGGTCGTCTTCAAGGATGGGACGGACCTGTACTTCGCGCGCCAGCAGGTCGCCGAGCGCCTGCAGCAAATCACGTCTCAGCTTCCTGAGGGGCTAGATCCTGAGATGGGGCCGATCTCTACCGGTCTAGGTGAGATCTTCATGTACACGGTGGAAGCCGAGCCCGATGCCCGCAAGCCCGATGGCTCCCCGTACACGGCCACGGACCTGCGGACGCTGCAGGATTGGGTGATCCGCCCGCAACTGCGCACCACGCCTGGGGTGACCGAGGTCAACACCATCGGTGGCTTTGAACGGCAGATCCACATCACTCCCGATCCAGCGCAACTGGTAGCCCTGGGATTCACGCTCCAAGACGTTGTTGGCGCGGTGATGCGCAACAACCAGAACGTGGGAGCCGGCTACATCGAGCGCAACGGGCAGCAGTTCCTGGTGCGCGTACCGGGCCAGCTACGGGATGTGGACGCGGTCGGCAGCATCGTGCTGGATCGTCGTGATGGCGTCCCGATCCGCGTGCGCGATGTCGCCACCGTTGGCGAAGGCAAGGAGCTGCGCACCGGCGCGGCCACGCAGAACGGGCATGAGGTGGTCGTCGGTACGGCCTTTATGCTGTTTGGCGCCAACAGTCGCGACGTTTCTCGGGCCGCTGTGGCCAAGCTGGAGGCTGCCAACGCCAGTCTGCCCGAAGGTGTGCACGCCAAGGCGGTGTATGACCGCACGGCGTTGGTAGATCGCACCATAGGGACCGTTGCCAAGAACCTGATCGAAGGCGCGCTTCTGGTGGTGGTGGTGTTGTTCCTGTTACTGGGCAATGTCCGGGCGTCGTTGATCACCGCAGCTGTGATCCCGCTGGCCATGCTGTTCACCATCATCGGCATGGTGCGAGGCAACGTATCGGGCAATCTGATGAGCCTGGGCGCGTTGGACTTCGGGCTTATCGTGGATGGTGCGGTCATCATCATCGAGAACTGCCTGCGTCGTTTCGGCGAGGCGCAGAATGCGCTGGGCAGGCAACTCAACGATCAAGAGCGATATGACCTGACGGCTTCGGCAACGGCGGAAGTCATTCGACCGAGCCTGTTCGGTCTGGGCATTATCGCGGCCGTCTATCTGCCGATCTTTGCCCTCTCCGGCGTCGAGGGGAAGATGTTCCACCCCATGGCCATTACCGTCGTCCTGGCGCTGACCGGCGCGATGATGCTGTCGCTGACGTTCGTGCCAGCGGCCATTGCAACCTTCCTGCGTGGACGCGTGGCCGAGCACGATAACCGACTGATGCGCTGGTCACGAGCTCGCTACACGCCGCTGCTGGATTGGGCGCTACGCCGTCGATTGGCCGTACTGGGCGGCGCCACGGTACTGGTGGTCGCGTGCGGCATCCTGGCCACGCGGCTGGGATCGGAGTTCGTGCCCAGCCTGGATGAGGGCGACATCACGCTGCAGCCGATGCGGATTCCAGGCACGAGTCTGGAGCAATCGGTGGCGATGCAGGAAACATTGGAGAAGCGATTGGCGCAGTTTCCCGAGGTGGCCAACATTTTCTCCAAGATCGGTACCGCCGAGGTAGCCACCGATCCGATGCCCCCCTCGATGGCCGACACGTTCCTCATGCTCAAGCCGCGGGATCAGTGGCCAGATCCCCGCAAGCCCAAGGCAGAGTTGATCGAAGAACTGGAGCAAGCCGCCAAGAAAATCCCCGGTAGCAACTATGAGTTCACCCAGCCCATCCAGATGCGCACGAACGAACTGATCTCCGGCGTCCGCTCGGACGTGGCGATCAAGGTCTATGGCGATGATCTGGATCAGCTCGCACGACTTGCTGGCCGCATCGAGCGGGCAATGCGTGAAGTGCCTGGTGCTGAGGACGTGAAGTCTGAGCAAGTGAGCGGACTGCCGTTGCTCACGGTAACCCCAGACCCGGTAGCGCTGGCACGGTATGGATTGAATCCAGGAGATGTGCAGGAGACGGTGGCCACCGCTATCGGTGGTCAGGTAGCGGGCCAGTTCATTGAAGGCGATCGTCGCTTCGCTCTCGTGGTCCGGCTACCCGAAACATTGCGCTCAGATCCGGCGGTGCTGGCAGACCTGCCGATTCCCTTGCCCGAGGACAATAGTCCCGATGAGTCCAGCCGTGAGGCGACATGGCGTGGCGGTAGCCCTCGGACCGTGCCGTTACGTGAGGTCGCTACCATCCAAGTCGAGCGTGGACCGAACCAGGTGAACCGCGAGAACGGCAAGCGACGCGTGGTCATCACGGCCAATGTGCGCGAACGCGATCTGGGAAGTTTCGTGGGAGATTTGCGCACCAAAATCGGCGAGGAAGTGAAGATGCCGGAAGGCTACTGGGTGGCCTATGGAGGCACGTTCGAGCAATTGATCTCCGCCAGCCAGCGCCTTTCCGTAGTCGTTCCGGTCACCTTGGCTCTCATATTTGCTCTGCTGTTCATGGCCTTTGGGTCGGCAAAGGACGCTGCGATCGTGTTCAGCGGGGTACCGCTGGCGCTGACCGGCGGCGTCATCGCGCTGGCGCTGCGCGGAATTCCGTTGTCCATCTCCGCCGGCGTGGGCTTCATCGCCCTATCGGGCGTGGCGGTGTTGAACGGCTTGGTCATGATTGCCTTCATCCGACGCCTGCGCGAACAAGGCGATCCGCTGGATGAGGCCGTGCGCGATGGTGCGCTCGGCAGGCTGCGTCCGGTGCTGATGACCGCGCTGGTGGCTTCTTTGGGCTTCTTGCCGATGGCTCTCAATGTCGGTGCGGGTTCGGAAGTCCAGCGGCCCCTGGCGACCGTGGTGATCGGTGGCATCTTGTCCTCGACCGCCTTGACCCTGTTTGTATTGCCCGTGCTGTACCGGTGGTTACACCGTGAGCGCGACCGGCCCGTTCTCCCGACCACGGCGCTCGCATGAGGCAGCATCATGCCCAAGCCTGACCTGGAAATTGTGCGTGCGGCGATGTTCGCCGATCCCGGGGTGAAGGCGGTCGACGATCTGCGGTGGATGCCTGCCGCATCCGGGCTGGGCATTCAGGCCACGGTGACAGTGGCCTCATCGGCGGTGGACCTGGCCACAGTGCAGGCCGTCGTGGGCCAGATTCTCGCCACTCAGTTCGGCGTAACAGAACTACACCTGACATTCAACGATCCCGGGCCGGCACCGGCGCAACCGACCCGTGGGCCTATCGAAAAGAGGTAAAGCGGAGGGCGGCATTGCCGCCCTCCGAACCCTCAACCAATCCAACCGAAGGCAAACACCGTTCCCAAGGTCGTGCTGAGCGCTGCTACGCCCCACAACCCAAACGCTGATCCGTCGCAATCGCGTGCAGGTGGCGGCCAGCCTGGGGTCGGCTGGGCACGGAGGAGCGCGTGCTCGCCATAGCAGTGCGCCAGAGAGCGCCAGCAGGCCAAAGGCCAGGCCGAACACCAACGCCTTGTGCAGCCCACCGGGCGCGCCGGCAGCGTGGGAGCAGCACCCGACTAGTCTCGGGACTCATAGACTTGGTGCCCTGGCCAGGCGCAGGCGCCTGCCAGGACAAAGGCCACGCTTTGCCGGGCCCGCGTGAACGCCACGTAGTACTTCGCCGGTGAGGTGATACGGGAGGCGTCAGCGGTGCGCAGGAACTGGGCCAGGGGGCCATTGGGATAGATCAGCACGCGGGAGTATGTCCGTCCCTTGGCTTGTCCAAAGTTGACCGCAGGATAGCCATCGCAGGCTTCCCGCCGGTCGTAACGCAGGACGGTGGGCGCGAACTGCAGTACATATTTTTGCACCAGAGTGGGTGCCACCACATAAATGCCCTCATGCCCGGTCAGCTCGCTATTTCCTGACTCGGTGCGCGGCATCTGCGGATACAGCGCATCGGCCAGATCACACAGCGACTGCGCACAGCGGTGGCTGATCACCCGATGCTGGATCTGACACAAGTTCCGCGCCTGCCAGGCTTGGAAAAGCCCCATCATGGCCACACCACGGTATTGCTGGTGACGCGGAGAATGGTTGGTGGCGTAGGTCGCCTGGCGGGTATCACCCACCAGCGTGATCTCGATGCCGCTGGAGAGCAGGCGCTCGACCAGGTCCAGGTCGTAGCCGGCCAAGTCCTGGACCTCATCGATGTAGAGCTCGTCGTACATGGCCGCCAAACGCTCGATGACACGGCCTTGGGTAATCTCATCGCAGCGCACGGCAAAGTCAGCGGCGCGATCGGAATATATTCGATCGCCGGCCAGATAGTGACGAGCCACCTGACTACGGGGAGCACGATTGTTGGTCCTGCCCTCAACGAAGAGGATGGACTCCACGCGGGGCTGGGCACACAGCGCCGCCTGATAGGGCCGAATGCACTCGCGCAGCAGAAAGCTGTACCAACTGTAGAGCGACACGTGCGCCGGCACGGCGCCAGCCTGCCGTTCAAACGCGCGCCTGATCTCTTCCAGGTTCTCAAGCGTGTAGGTCAGGATGGCGATCCGGCGTTGCGGGCGCGCCAGGGACTGGCGCACCAACATCGTCGTCTTGCCCGAACCGGCCGCCGAGAGCAGTACCTGATTAGGCGATGGCACGCTGGACATAGTCCGGAAACACGATCGAGTGGGGACTATTGAAGATGGCCAACGCTGTATCGGTCTTGTTGCCCTTCATGAACTTCAACAGCGCCGCCTCATCGGCGAACGTTTTATCCAACACCAGATTCAATTGCGCCAGCGTATTTGCCTTGATCAATTGTTGCTCCAGCGAGGGTGCGTCCTCATCGGAGTCATAGTAGATGTAGTTCAGGAAATCAGCGTAGCGTTCCTGCAGCAGGGCTACGTCGCCGTCGTTGTCGGTAACGACAGCGGTTGGGATATCCAGGCGTTGGGCGATCTGCAGAAATCGCTTGAAGGCCAGGGAGTTGACCGAGATCACGTCCACGCCACGGGCCAACGGCGACACGCCGTGGTGATCCTTGAAGGCTCGCTGGACGATCAACTCGTCCGAGGGGCCCTCGACAAGGATCGCCTGCTTGGCCAGGATCAACCGCAGGGTGTCATGACCCGGCAGCTTCATGAAGTAGTCGTGCGTATCGGTCGGCAGTTGGTCCAGTTTTATGTGTCCGCGTGCACTGAAGAGGATCACGTTGTCCACGCCGAGCTTGTTCAACACGAAGCTGCTATGCGTTGCAATGATGACTTGCTGGGCGGTGGACAGAGCTGCGATCTTGTCGATCAGTTGGGTCATACTGGAGAAGGACAGATGATTCTCGGGCTCTTCTACCAGCAGCACGTGCGCAGCACCGGCCGCGCGCATGGCCAGTTTCATTTTGACCGCACTCTGTTCGCCTTTGCCGGCGTGGGTGAAAGGAAGATCGTCCAGGTAGGGAGACAGACTGGCCTCCCACGTCGACCGCGCCGAGGTGTCCACACCCACGGTCAGCGTCTTATTGCTGACATCGCCCGCATTTTCGGCCAGGAACGTGTTGATGGCCGCCACGTCCGTTTCCTGGGAAAAGCTCTGCCGCATGCGGCGATAACTCAGCGACAAGGCCACGCGCTGAGCCGGAGAAAGCACCTGGTCGATGATGCTGCCGATGTAGCGATCCGTGCCTGAAAAGGTCTTGGCACTGGTGGTATCGATTATCGTGGAGTCGAATGGGATGCCGCGGGCGGTGACGCCATTGTTGGCGAAGGAATACCAGCGGACGGTGTAGTACTCCACCGGCAAGCTGCCCCCCTGGTGCTCGCGCAAATAGGCATCGAACTCGGGGCGATAGTCTTCGTTGAGTTCGATCAGCAGCCGAATGCCGGCCATGTCAGCGCCGAGGGAGTTGTTGGTACCCCGCAATGAAGCCAGGGTGGCATCCCGTCCGAGGTAAGCCTCGATCACGATCCGCGGAGGCGAACCAGGCTGTCCATCCCGCAGACGTGCCAGATACTCGTCGACAGCCGGTTGGTGGAACAGGTAGGGGGTGATTTCGTAGGCGATGCCTCGTCCGTGCAATTGGCCGGTCACGACAGCATGAATAGCTTCCAATAGCGTGGACTTGCCGACCTCGTTGTTGCCCACGATCAGGTTCATGTGGGGGTTGAGCGGCAAATCCAGGTGGCCAAACGCCTTGAAGTTCTCGATGACGACTCGTTCGATCGGCATGGTTCATCCCTGTACGACTGCAGCGCGAGCACGGCGCCCGGAGCCATCCGGACACGCCGGCATGGCGTTCATACTAAACCGGGCCAGTGGGGCGGATTTCGTACGGGTGAGACACCCCGGAGGCGGCTGGCGGCCGATCACGCGGGATAATTCAACATTATCCCGCCTGAGCAAAGCCGCCGCCGAACGGCCGCCTGCACTCTTTATTAGTATGTAATTACATGGTATGTAATACATTACGAAATAATTGGAGAACAGCATCATGGCGCGCGCAGGACTCTACAAAGGGGATGTCCAGAAAGCGCGTGACGCGCTGCTGGCCCAAGGCAAGAAGCCTTCCGTGGACGCGGTTCGGGTGGCTCTGGGCAACACGGGCTCCAAGACCACGATCCATCGCTACTTGCGTGAACTGGAAGAGGAGGAGGGCGGCGGTCCGTCACGTGCGGTGGCCGTGAGTGAGGCCTTGCAAGACTTGGTCGCGCGCCTGGCTGCGCGACTTCAAGAGGAGGCAGAAGCGATCCTCACCAGGGAGCGAGAACGCCATGGGGCCGAACTCCAGCGTCAGCAACAAGCGCTTTCCACCGCCCAACAGGAAGCCGCTGCCCTGGGCAGTCAGCTGCAGCGCACTGAGACCAGCTTGACGCAAGAGCAAGCCGCTCACGCCCTACTTCAGCAGAATCTGCGCGACAAGGTCGCGGAAATCGCCCAGTTGAATGAGCGCATCGCCGGCATGACGGTGCGGCTGGCTGATTACGAGGCGCATACGCGTTCTCTGGAGGACAAGCATGCCCACGCCCGGGAAGCGCTCGAGCACTACCGCGCTTCAACCAAAGAGCAGCGCGAGCAAGAGCTTCGCCGTCACGAGCATCAGATCCAAGAGCTGCAAGTAGCCTTACGTCAGGCCAATGAAGCCTTGGGCGCGAAGAATCAGGAGCTGTTGGTGCTTAACCGCGACAATGGCCAATGGCTGGAGCGCCATGGGCGGATTGAGCGTGAGCTTGTCCAGTTGAGGCAGGTCCACGAAGGCCAACACAGCGAGATCGTGGCGTTGCGCCAGACCGCAACGGACCACATGGCACTGCAGGAGCGCTGGAAGACTGACGTCAAGGCCTTGGATGCCCTGCGCAGCGAGCTAGCTCAAGTCCAAGACACCCTTGCGCAGGAGCGTGAGCGCCGCCAGAGCGCTGAAGCCGATGCGTTGCGTGCCAACGCGCGTCTTGAAGCGCTGGAGCCCCTGCTGAATCAACTGACGCCGGCACAAAATACGGTGAAGAGAACCCGGCGCAGCAGTACGCAGGGTGGGGGAGCGGACTAACGAGGCTACTCGTTTGCCTGCTAGCGGCCGGGATAGCGCTCCCCAGTCCAGTACGCCCATTCCATAGGTACGACCCAGTCTACGAACAGCTTGGCTACTGAGGACTCCGGTGCCAGATGGTAGGGCTTGAACATGCCTTGCTGGGGCGAACTGGTCATCAGGTAGCGCAAGCGCTTCTTGACCTCTTGAAAGATGGCCTCGCGCACATGGGCGCTGTCGTGCACGCCAAGACGCATTGCCACCGACGCGCCTTGGCGTACCGCCGCCCAGCAACAATAGCGCCACTGCGCGATCGGCAGACCCCGCGGTCCGGATTGAAACACGAACCCCACATCACGTGCCCAGCCTGGGTCGAAGTGATGTTTGAGCAATTGCTGCTCTAGAAACTGCTCGGTCTCCCAGAGTGCAAGTTCATCCCACAGCTCTAGTTTTGCGTCCGCCAGTTCTACATCGTGTGCCATATCACCGAGTTGGTCTTCCAGCACCGGGAGCAGGTGCCTGCGCTCGTGGGTAGACCAGGCGAAAGCCCATTGCAGATCTTCGATGGGCGTGACCTCGGCATCGGGTCGGATCTGCCATCGATCCGCTGGCCAGGGAACTTGGATCAGGGCCAAGTCTCGCAAGGCGTCCAGCACCAGCAAGGTGGAGCGGCGTGTGGGCGCCACCGGTATGCGTCGTAGCTGCGCGGCCAGCAGCGCGGCAAGGAAAAGGGTGCCACGAAGCCCCAACGCCTCGATGCTGGCGACCCCAGATGGCGTCATTGACGAGGTTCCGGGCATGCGGGTTCCGGGGGTGAGGGAGCGGCGTGGCTCCTGGCGATGGCAGCGCTACCGGGGTCGCCGGTTGCCTCAAAGCTAAGAATATCTTAGTATGCAAGGCAGGGTACATCCGCCATCCTTATGGGGTCTCCATGGGGTGCGCGCGTGACTTTGTCAGTCGACTCAACACCGACCTTCGCTAGACGCCTCAAACAAGCCCGCCTGCACACGGGCTTGTCGCAGAAGGAGTTGGGCATCCGGGCCGGTCTGGATCCTCACGTGGCCAGCCCCCGAATCAACCAGTACGAGCGTGGCAAGCACGAGCCGAAGCTGGAGACCGCTGAGCGGTTGGCTCAAGCGTTGGGGATCCCCGCCGCGTTGCTGTACACCGATGATGATCTGCTGGCCAAGTTGCTCCTACGCTGGGGCTCGCTCAGCAAGCAGCAGAAGCGCGAGCTGGTGAAGCTGATCGAGAGCACATCCGAGAAGTAGGCCGTACGGTCGCTCGCTTTATGGGCAGCACTTCGCTTCAACCCGGCCCTTTGGAGCGCCCCCGGATGGAACACCAGTGGGCGCGGCTAGCGCGACTAACGGGGCGCGGCATCTCAGGCCTGCCTGAGATTTTGTTCACGACCGATACACGCGCGCCTTGTCTAAAGTGATTTACCATGTCGCCCGTGTCAGCCTCCTCACTTCTACTGCGACTGATCCTGATCGCCATGCTCGTGCTTAACGGGGCGTGGTCGGCGTTTGCGTCGGTCAGTATGAATCCGGTGATGGAAGAGCAGGCCAGCGAAGTCGCTGCCGCGGTGCAAGTCGACGAAGACTGCGTCGCCCATCACAGTGCTGAGCATCATCCCGATGCCACATCGATTGAAAAGGCTGGCACTGGGCACGGCGATCATGCCGGCCCCGACTGTTGCAAGTCGTCTGCGTGCCGGTGCGCCTGCGTGCACGCGTGCGCGAGCGCATTGCCTGCGCGCCTGCATGTTTCGGTACAACTGGCCTTGGGCCTGGATGTCATGCCGCTGCCCTTGGGGCATCCGGCGCCTGCCTTGCGTCATCTGATCCGACCACCGATCGGCTAAGCGTCCCTAGGCGCCGCAATGGCGCCGTTGGTGTGGCTTGCATGCCTGTATAGGCCAGCCACCCGCTCTGTACCACCGCCTGCCGGTGGCAACACGACGCTTGGAGCATTTACATGTCGCATGATGATTTTCGTGGTCCACATGGTGGACCGCTGCTGCCTTCGCGGCGGCGATTTGTCCAAGGCTTGGCCTTGGGAGGCGCAGTCGCAGGATTGGGGTTCTGGCCCAAAGCCAGTTGGGCGCTCAAGGGCCCCGGACAAGCCAACGTATTGTCGGGCACCGAGTTTGACCTGACCATCGGCGAGACGCCGATGAACTTCACCGGCAAGACCCGCACCGCGATCACGGTCAACGGGTCCGTTCCGGCGCCGTTGCTGCGGTGGCGGGAAGGCACCACGGTCAACCTGCGTGTCTCCAATGCATTGCCGGCCAACTCCCTCCATGGCACGGATACTTCCATCCATTGGCACGGCATCATTCTGCCGGCCAACATGGACGGCGTGCCGGGCCTGAGCTTTGACGGCATCGGACGTGGTGAGACCTACCACTATAGGTTCACCCTGCATCAGGGCGGAACCTACTGGTACCACAGCCACTCAGGTTTCCAGGAACAAGCTGGGCTTTATGGACCGATCGTGATCGATCCACTGGAGCCAGAGCCTTTCAGCTTCGATCGCGACTACGTCGTGATGCTGAGCGATTGGACAGACCTGGACCCGACGGCCCTGTTCGATCGTTTGAAGAAGATGCCGGGCCATGACAACTACTACAAGCGCTCGGTCGGCGTTTTCGCGCGCGCTGTGTAGCGCAATGGT
>JAESFW010000123.1_pt1 | contig 145515 bp, 125 predicted proteins | sample 9269481 | NCBI WGS metagenome assembly JAESFW01 (sample SAMN14515350, study PRJNA621654) | algae metagenome | isolation source: Lyngbya sp. HA4199-MV5 and co-occurring heterotrophs from soil with... | place: USA: Ahupuaa O Kahana State Park, Hawaii | collected 2009-07-21 | reverse complement strand
AAGGCTTCGGAAGCCGCCTTGTCAAAGCAACGACAAGTCAACTCGGCAGAATCAACCGCGTTTGGGAACCCTCTGGAGCGGTGATCGAACTCGCCATCGAAAAGAGCCGCCTTACTGAACAAGAGTCTCGCGTTTCGGACCAATAGGACTGCAAGCGTGCCACACGGCTGCTGACAGTTCGCGAAACCATTTCGGTGAACGAATACGTGAACAAGGGAGAGCCTCCAGGAGCCGCCGTTGGCCGCCACCAAGCTCACCAAGCGCGCGGATCCGATTAAGCGCGCGCTCGGGTGTTCGCCAGGTCTACACTGCCCGCGCCGTGACTTTGCTTGATGCGGGGAATGGAGTGCGACGAGCACCTAACCGGTCGCGAACACCAAAATCAGATCTCTATTGGTCCCACTGATTATCGGGCTGCAAAAAAGCGAACGATTGCGCCCGCAGCAGCAGCCCATGCAATCGCCCTCGACCGCACTGTTCGACTCAGTACGGGCTACTCGCGTGAGATCCCCGGCAACTATCCCAAGTTCCGGGAGGCCGCGCTCCTCAGTGGCGAGCGACCCCTGAATCTACCAATAAAGCTTCATCAAGAGCGGAAGCACGAAGAAGGACCACTGTCTTCGAAAGCATATCGGCGATGCCAAAATTATCGTTGTTCGCCTCTTGATTGCTTTGCGCGGCGTTAAAATTGCGAGGTCGGTTGATGTTTCCCAGAATGATCTTCCTGAGCCGATCCCGCCTCGCATAGTGGGCCGCCGAAAAAACTCGCTTCATTGTCCTGCCCCATTCCCCCTCCCCCGGAATTGTATAGAAAATCCTAAAGATGTACGCAGCCGACCTTTGTCGGTCGTTTCGACCTCCTTACGTCCAACCGCACTCGAAGGCCTGAAGGGTACACCCATCGCCCCGGCAGCTGTCGCTTGGCGGCGTTCCACAGCCATAACCGCAAAACGGCGATCCGAGCCTTGGGCGCCTCATCCGCACTCCGGCAATGTTAGATCGAAGGCGCGCCGCACGGTCCCGCGGCCCGGTGGAACATCCGGTCTGCCTGTCCGTACAGCTTCGGCAAACGTCTTTCTCGACGGTGCCCAAGATAAACACTTCCCATTCGAGCAAGCCTGCCGGGCTCGCCGCGCTCGCAATCGCGGCCATGACGACATGGACCTCGCCCTCAGTGGCGCTGACGGCAACCGAGATCAATGCTGTGAACTTCGCTGACCGGAACAAGGTGGTCGAGCCTGGGCCCAACCCTTTCATCGTCAAGGCCCAGATTCTGCTCAGTCGGCGGAGTGTCTCGCCCGGTGTGTGAAGCGATGTCCGGACATGTTCCTTTGACCGCGCAGGCAGTCGAGGACGACATCATTGACCTGGGCTGGAAGCGCTACATCCCCGAGGACAACGCCGTATGGGTGTGCTGTTCGAGCGTCAGCACCGGACCATGAGAGGCCATATGTGCCAGGACTATCTCGATGGCCTCACCGCGCTGGGCATCGGCGCCGAAGGCGTGCCGAATGTTGCGCATATGAGGCCGACGAGCGTCGTCCACCGTCGGTTTCGATCAGACGCTGACGACCTCAGGCGCTCTTAGCTCCGCCTCCATCTCCTTCATGTCCTCGAACCGGTCTGCAATACGCGGATGGGCCCGGCCGCCATCGGAGGCGCCGATCGCGACGACGATCTCGTCGGGTCCGGGGGCATCGGCGATCTGGAACGTCGCCGTGATGAAATGCGAACGCTTGCCGGTCTCGCTCTTGTGGATCATCGGCAGCGAGATCAGTGCACCCGGCGCAGTGCGTGTGTTGGTGAAGCTCAGGAAGGCGGTTCCCGAGACGGCTTCGCGGAAGGTGTTGCCGAAGCGCAGCGTATGGATCAGCGCCGAGCCATGCTCGATCTCGCCGTTGACGCCGACGATCGCAGCCTTGCCATAGGCCTCCACGCGCTCGTCCGGCAGCACGGCGATCAGCCGGCGCGTCATCTCGAGCCCGAGCGGGCGTGCGATCCTCAGGATCTCGGGGCGAAGGTTCTCGACGAAGCCCTGGCCCGCCCAGGGGTTCTTCACCACTGCGGCGACGACCGTCATTGTAATCGGCCTTGGTGCGGTCTTGCCGCCCTCGATGATCGTCTCCTCGACGAAGGTCGCGATCTTGCGCACCCCGATATCCATGGCCTTCTCCCGACAGCTCAGTGGCGATGATGGACGAAGCTAGTGGCCGGGCGCCGGATGTCTTCCTATGGTCTTGAGGAAGATCGGAGCCTGGAATGCTGCGAGGCTGCGCAAGATAGGAATGGACAGGGTGCATGCTTACACCGATCTCGCAAATGCGTTCGCTCAGGGAGGTGGCCAGCCGGATCAATTCCGGCGTCGATCTCCCCGGCATCCTGTTCGATCTGGTCAAGGCCGCCTGCGAGCATGGCGGCTGGAGCATGGGCTCGATCATGTCCGTCGACGTGGCGCACGGCTACGCTCATGTCTCGGTGCGCCATGACCCGACATTGCTGCGGCGCCCGCTCGAGGATCGCTGGGAACTGGCGACGAGCCCGGCGCTCGTGGCGCTGCGGACCGGCGAACCGGTCTATATTCTCGACGCGCGGGCGTCGGAGGAATTCCCCGGTTATCGGCGCGAGGCTTTCGAGCGCGACTATCGCTCGGTGCTGGTGATGCCACTGACCAGCGTCGATGCCGAGGGGCGCCCCATGGTGTTGAGCCTGGTGTCGCGGGACATCAAGCCGCTGCCTTCCGACGACATCGCTTTCATGGGCATGATCGCCCATCTCGGCGCCATCGCGGTCGAGCGCGAGCATCGCCTGCGGGCCGAGCGGCGCGCGGGCGAGGAGCAGCGCCGCGCGCTGCATGCCCAGGGCGCGCTCTTGCGGGAGGTCCTGTCGGGCGGATCGGCCGAAGCCCTGGCGACCCGGCTCGACGAGTTGCTGCGATGCGCAGTGCTGGTGGTCGATTTCGCCGAGAACGGGCTGGTCGCCGCAGGCTCGCCCTTGCCCGCCTCCTATGACGAGGCAGCATGGCGAACCTTGCTGGCGTCGGGGCAGGCCGAGGCCATCGTCGCGACAGTCAGGGCCGCGATCGGGGGCGGCGAGGCGAAGGTGGTCGCAATCACCGTCGAGGCCGGCGACGGAAAGCTGGCATTGCCAGCCCTGATCGAGCCCCTGAGCGTTGATGCCGAGGTCGTCGGCGCGCTCGTCCTGTTCGACGCCGAGCCGGGCGACGATCTGCGACGCCTCATGCTCGACAGCGCCAAATTCGCCTTGAGCGTCCAGATGATGCGCAGCGTCATCCAGTTCCGCTTCGAGACCCGCACGCTGACCGAGTTGTTCTTCGAGATCGTCGAACGGCGCTGGCGCGATCCGGAGGACATCGCGCGCCGCGCGCGCCGTCTCGGCCTGCCGCTGTCGCGCGCACTGCGCATGCTCGTCGTCGATCTTCCCGGAGCCGCCGGCGGGGAACGCGATGTCTCGCAGGAGGCTCATCAAAGCGTCCAGCGGCTCGCGCGTCTGCACGGCCTGAGCTGCCACGTCATAGCGATCGGAACCGGCCTGGTCTGCCTTCTGCCGGCGCAGGCCGGTGAGGATCGGGAGCGGCTCGATCGTTTCGCGCAGCGCCTGGTCGAAGCGCTGCGCCACGGCCTCCGTGGCGAACCCATCGCCGTGATCGGCGGCATCTGCGACGGGCTCGACGACTATTCCGGCGAATGGGAGCGAGCCTGGCGGATGTTGCGGATCGCGCGCAGCTTCCGGCGCGGAGGCGTGCTCTCAGCGCTCGATTTCGGTCCCTTGCCAATGCTGATCGGCGCCGCCGACTCGGCCGAGGTGCGAACCTTCGTCGAGGGCAGCATCGGCCGTGTGGCAGCCCATGATCGCGAGCATGGCACGCCCTATCTGGAAACGCTGACGGCCTATTTGCGCGCCGGCTGTCGCAGCCAGCCCTGCGCCGACGCGATGCAGCTGCACGTCACCACGCTGCGCTACCGGCTCGCCCGGATCGAGGAATTGTTCCAGATCAATGCGGACACGCCGGATAGGCGCTTCACCTTGGAACTGGCGCTGAAAATGCACGACGTCATCGAAAGCCGAACCGCCGCCCACCCCTGAAGCGGCGAACGCTTTTGCGCGCCCATCCTCCGGTTCGGAGGAAGAAAGGCGGCAGGTGCCTGCCTAGCCTCATCCTCATTGGTGACGAGCACCGAAGAGGATCGCCATGCTGGCGACGGCGCCCCAACATTCCGCCACGATCGATCCCGTCGCTCTGCGGCGGGCTTTCGGGACTTTCCTGACCGGCGTCACGATCATCACGACGCATGACGCCGAGGGTCGCCCGCGCGGCATGACGGCGAACTCCTTCACCTCCGTCTCGCTGGATCCGCCTTTGCTGCTGGTCTGCGTCGGCAAGGGAGCGTCGAGCTTTCCCGCCTTCGACACGGCGGATTGCTTCGCGGTCAACCTGCTGCAGGAGAACCAGAAGGATCTCTCCAACCTCTTCGCTTCCAAGTCGCCCGACAAATTCGCCGAACTCGCCTATGACAGCGTCCACACCGGCGCGCCCGTCCTCGGCGACTGCCTGACCTGGTTCGATTGCAGCCTGCACCAGCGCGTCGATGCCGGCGACCACATCGTGCTCATCGGCCAGGTGCAGGCTTTCGGCACCAGCCCCTCCGCGCCGCTCGCCTTCTGCCGTGGCCGATATGCGGCGGTTAAGGATCCGCTGCCGCCGGGCTGGCTCGCCTCGAGCAGCATGATCGTGAACTACCTCGTCGAATCCGAAGGCAAGCTTCTGCTCTGCCGCGAGGGCGGTGGCGGCTGGGCCCTGCCCCAGGCGACGCGCCGAATCCTCGACGGAAGACTCCCGCTGGCCAATGGCGAGAGCCTGCCGCTGCTGGCGGAGGATACCTTCCTCTATTCGGTGTTCGACGTCGCCGATGGCGATCCGGGCCATCTCGTCTACCGGGCACGGCTCGCGGGCGATGCCAGCGGCATCTGCCTGCCTGAGGGCGTGCGCTTCTTCGGCTTCGACGAGCTGCCCTACGAACAGATCCTGACGCGCGAAACCCGCAGCGTGCTCCGCCGCTACGTCAGCGAGAGCAACGGCCGCCGCTTCGGCATCTACATCGATTCCCATGATGGCGGGCGCTTCGCAATGGTCGAGGACACCAGGCCCTGGGCCGGCATTCCGCAACTCTGGGAGCGCGGCGGCGCATCATGAAGACGACGGTCGAAACCCTGCAGGGCTCGCGCATCGGGCATTTCATCGATGGCGCCTTCGTGGCGCCGCAAGGCGGCGCCTATGCGCCGAGCTATGATCCGACCACCGCCGAGCCCTGGTATGAATTCGCGCTGGGCGATGCGCGCGACGTCGATGCGGCCGTGCGCTCGGCCCGCGCTGCGCTGATCAACCCGGCCTGGCGGCGCATGACGCAGACCGATCGCGGCAAGCTGGTGCGCCGGCTCGGCGAACTCGTGCTGGCCCATGCCGAGGAGCTGGCCCAGCTCGAATGCCGCGACAATGGCAAGCTGATCAAGGAGATGCGCGCCCAGATGCGGGCGATTCCAGACTCCTACGGCTATTTCGCGGGGATGGCCGACAAGCTCCAGGGCGACACGATCCCAGTCAACAAGCTCGACACACTGAACTTCAACCTGCGCGAGCCGATCGGCGTCGTCGGGATGATCATCCCCTGGAACTCGCCGCTGATGATGCTGACCGGCACGCTGGCGCCGTGCCTCGCCATCGGCAACACGATCGTGGTGAAGCCCTCAGAGCATGCCACGGCCTCGGCGCTGGCGCTGGCGGAACTTGTCATCGAGGCCGGCATTCCGCCGGGCGTGGTGAATGTCGTGACCGGCGACGGCATGATCACGGGCGATGCGCTGACCCGTCATCCCGGCATCGCGAAATACGTCTTCACGGGCTCGACCGATACCGGCCGCAAGATCGCCGGCAACGCAGCGGGCAATCTCGTGCCCTGCCAGATGGAGCTCGGCGGCAAGTCGCCCCATGTCGTGTTCTCGGATGTCGACATCGAGCGCGCCGTCAACGGCGTCGTCTCCGGTATCTTCGCCGCGGCGGGCCAGACCTGCGTCGCCGGCTCGCGCTGCTTTGTCGAAAAGCCCGTCTATGACCGCTTCGTCGAGGCCTTGGTCGAGCGCACCAGGCGCGTCAGGGTCGGCCACCCCATGGCCGAGGACACCGATATCGGGCCGCTGGCTCTCGCGGCGCAGCTCGACAAGGTCGAGCACTTCGTCGGCTCTGGTGTGCGCGAAGGCGCCAGGATCGCCGTCGGCGGCCGCAAGCCGCAGGACGAGGCGCTGGCGCGCGGCTGGTACTACGAGCCGACGGTGCTGACCGATGCGCGCAACGAGATGAGCTTCATGCGCAACGAGATCTTCGGCCCCGTCGTCGGCGTCGTGCCCTTCTCGAGCGAGGAGGAGATGATCTCGCTCGCCAACGACACCGAATACGGCCTCGCCTCCGGCATCTGGACCCGCGACATCGACCGAGCCATGCGCTTCGCCCGCAACGTCGAAGCCGGCACGGTCTGGATCAACACCTACCGCTCGGCCGCCTTCATGTCCGCCAATGGCGGCACGAAGAAGAGCGGCTACGGCCGCCGTGGCGGCTTCGAGGTCATGCGCGAGTTCTCGCGCCTGAAGAACGTCGTCATCGACTACTCGGGTGCCATGCAGGACCCGTTCGTCATCCGCCTGCGCTGATGCGCTGTCCCGCACGTTTGCACGGAGGCAAGCCATGAAATTCGCTCTCTCGATCAATATGGAGCGCTTTTCTCCTGATGAATCGATGCAGGATGCCATGTCCAACATGCTGGCGCTCGCCCGCATGGCCGATGAGGGTGGCTTCGAGACGCTGTGGACCGCCGAGCACCACACCATCGAATGCACGATTTCGCCGAACCCGTTCCAGACGCTGGGCTGGCTTGCACAGCATACGAGCCGGATCCGCCTGGGTACCGCGACGATCGTAGCGCCCTACTGGTCGCCAATCCGGCTCGCCGGCGAGGCTGCCCTCTGCGATCACCTCACCGGCGGCCGCCTCGAATTCGGCATCGCACGTGGCGCCTACCAGTACGAGTTCGACCGCATGGCCGGCGGCATGCCCCAGCAGGAGGGCGTCGCCTATATGAAGGAGCTCGTCCCTGCCGTTCAGAAGCTCTGGGCCGGCGACTACGCCCATGACGGGCATTACTGGAAATTCCCGCTCGCGACCTCGGTGCCGAAGCCGCTGCAGAAGCCGCATCCGCGGATCTGGGTCGCGGCGCGTGATCCCGGCACCTTCGACTGGGCCGTCGGCGTCGGCGCCAGCATCCTGTCGACGCCGCTTTCGGCGCCGGTCGCGGAGATCGGCGTGCTCGCTGAGAAATTCCGCAAGGCCTGCGCCGATCATCCCGAGCGTCCTCGCCCGAAATTCATGATGCAGCGTCGCACCTGCGTCTATGACAGCCGCCAGGATTGGCAGGAGATCGTCCGCTACAGCGTCGATTACGGGCGCTACTTCGAGAACCTGATGCAGAATATCGGGACGGTGACGAACGGCTTCCCCGAGGCCGTACCGTTCGAGACCGTCGCCAATCGCGGCAACTACGATCCCAAGGCGATCCGCGACAATCTCGTCTTCGGTACGCCAGACGAAGTCATCCCCAAGCTCGAGGTTTACGAGGCCGCCGGTGTCGACCAGTTCTGCCTCGGCCTCTCCTACAACCTGCCCTTCGAATTGCAGGTCAGGACGCTCAGGCTCTTTATCGACGAAGTGATGCCGCACTTCGCCGCCCGCGAGCGCGAAGCCGCCCGCCCGCGGCTCGCTGCCGTCGGAGCCTGACGGCGATGGCCGACGCAGCGACCCTGATCGAAGTGCATGGTGACGGCGGCAGCTTCGTTCGCGACGGCGTCGAGCTGAACTACCGGCTGAGCGGTTCGGGCCGCCAGCCGCTCGTGCTGGTTCATGGCGTCGGCTCCTATTGCGAGGCCTGGGACGGGGTGATTGCGCGGCTGTCCGACCGCTTCCGCATCCTGAGCTTCGACCTGCGCGGCCATGGCCGCTCGGCCCGGATCAAGGGCCGCTACGAGATCGATGATTTTACTGGCGACGTGCTCGCGCTCGCCGATCATGCTGGCTTCGGCCGCTTCGACCTCGCCGGTTTCTCGCTCGGCGGCCTGATCGCGCAGCGCCTCGCATTGACCCATCCCGAGCGGCTCCGGCGGCTCGTCCTGCTCTCAACCGTCTCAGGCCGGACCGACGAAGAGCGTGAGCGCGTGCTGGCGCGCCTCACCGCGCTGAAGGCCGGCGATCGCGGCTCGCATTACGACGCCTCGCTGTCGCGCTGGCTGACCGAGGATTTCCAGGCGCGCAATCCCGAGCTGATCGCGGAACTTCGCCGCCGCAACGCCGAGAACGACCCGGATTGCTACGCTTCCGCCTATCGCGTGCTGGCCGAGACCGATTTCGGCGGGTTGATCGACCAGATCCGGCTGCCGACACTGATCGCCACCGGCGAGCATGACCAGGGCTCGAACCCGCGCATGTCGCGCTACATGCATGAGCGCATTCCCGCCTCGCGCCTGCACATCCTGCCGGGGCTGCGCCATTCCCTGCTGAACGAGGCTCCGGATCAGGTCGCGGCGCTGATGCGGGACTTTCTCACCGAAGCCGACGAGGGGAGCCGCGCGTGATCGTCGAGGAACGCATTTATCGCATCCGCACGGGCAGGATGGGCACCTATCTCAAGCTCGTCCGCGAGGAGGGGCTGGCGATCCAGCAGCCGATCCTCGGGCGCCTCATCGGCTATTTCACCACCGAGATCGGTGCCCTCAGCCAGGTCACACATCTCTGGGCCTATGAGGATCTGGAGGACCGGCGGAGCAGGCGCCAGCAGCTCGCCGACGATCCGCGCTGGCAGGCCTTTCTGCCCAAGCTCTCCGAGAACATCGAGCAGGCCGAGAACAAGATCCTGCTGCCGACCGACTTTTCGCCGCTGCGCTGACGGCGCGGCGCTCTCGGGAGAACGGGCGGAAGGCCGACCCCACCGGACAATCACAAGGGGAACAGCGGTGAGCGAAAGGCTGCGTATCGAGAACCTCTACAAGGTTTTCACCAAGGACCCGACCGAGGCGCTGCAGATCCTGCGCGGCGGCGGCACGAAGGACAGCGTCTTCGCCAAGCTCGGTCAGGTGGTCGGGCTGGACGACGTCTCGCTCAGCGTGCCCGCAGGCGCGATGTACATGATCATGGGCCTGTCCGGCTCGGGCAAGTCGACGCTCGCGCGCTGCGTCAACCGGCTGAACGAGCCGAGCGCCGGGCGTATCCTGCTGGACGGGCAGGACGTTGTCCCGCTAGACGAGAAGGCGCTGCGCGAGGTCCGGCGCACGCGCATGTCGATGGTCTTCCAGCATTTCGCGCTGCTGCCGAACAAGCGCGTCATCGAGAACGTCGAGTTCGGGCTGAAGCTGCGCGGTGTCGCTCCGGCGCAGCGCCGCCGACGCGCCGAGGAGGTGCTCGCCGTCGTCGGGCTCGCGCGCTGGGGCTATCACCTGCCGCATGAGCTCTCGGGCGGCATGCGCCAGCGCGTCGGGCTCGCCCGGGCCCTCGCGACCGATGCCGACATCCTGATCATGGACGAGGCCTTCAGCGCACTCGATCCGCTGATCCGCACCGAGATGCAGGACGAGCTGCTGCGCCTCCAGCGCACGCTCAACAAGACCATCCTGTTCATCACCCATGATTTCCAGGAGGCGCTGAAGCTCGGCACCCGCATCGCGATCATGTCCGAGGGCAAGCTCGTGCGCGAGGGCACGCCGCAATCGATCGTGCTAGCGCCCGGCAGTGACTATGTCGCCGCCTTCACGCGCGAGATCGACCGGGCGCGGCTGTTCGATGCCCGCTCGGTGATGAAGTCGCCGGCCGTGGTTTGGCGAGGCCCGGCAGGCATCGTGGTGGGCGGCGCCGAGGGTGGCTTCCTCCTCGACCAGCAGGAGCAGGTCGTCGCCGGGCTCGCCGGAGCCGAGATCGCCCGGCTGCAACAGACCGGCGAATTGCCGGCGGGACGCGGCCCCTATGTCTGCGTGCCCGAGGCGACCAAGCTCGTCGACGTGGCCCGCTGCTGCCGCGCCGATCAGGCGGTCGGCGTCATCGACGAGGGCGGCAAGCTCGTCGGCCTCCTCGGCGCCGACGAGATCCTCGCCCGGATCGCCAACTCACCGTCCACGGGAGCCGCATCATGATCAAGGCGGACGATCTCGCGATCTTTCCGATCGACCAGTGGATCCAGGACGGCGTGCGCTGGCTGGCGCTGAACCTGCGCCCGCTCTTCCAGGCGATCAAATGGCCCGTCGAAAGCCTGCTCGGCTTCAACGACTGGGTCCTGCATGCGATTCCCTTCCCGGCGATGCTGCTGCTGGTCGGCCTGATCGCCTGGCGCAGCGCCGGCCGGGGCGTCGCAATCTTCAGCGTCGTCTCGCTGATCGTGATCGCGATGCTGGGGGTTTGGGCCGAGGCGATGACGACGCTGTCGCTGATCGCGACCGCGATCGTCTTCTGCGCGGTGATCGGCATCCCGATCGGCATTCTCTGCGCCCGCAGCGACCGGGTCTGGAACGTGGTGCGGCCGATCCTCGACATCATGCAGACCACGCCGACCTTCGTGTACCTAGTACCGGTGGTGATGCTGTTCGGTGTCGGCACGGTGCCGGGCGAGGTCGCGGTCGTGACCGCCGCGGCGCCTCCGCTGATCCGATTCACCAATCTCGGCATCCGCATGGTCGAGCACGAGATCGTCGAAGCCGGCCTCGCCTTCGGCGCCGATCGCCGCCAGTTGCTCTGGGAAATTCAGCTTCCGCTCGCGATCCCGACTATCCTCGGCGGCCTCAACCAGACCGTGCTGACCGCGATGGTGATGTCGGTCGTCGTTGCGATGATCGGGGCCGAAGGGCTCGGCCTCGTCGTGCTCCAGGGCCTCGGGCGGCTCGATGTCGGCCGCGCGGCCGTGGGCGGCATCGCCATCGTCCTGCTGGCGATGATGCTCGACCGCATCACCCAGAAGCTCGCCGAACCGAAGCGCGGCCAGCATACCCCGCTGCTTCAGGTGCTGACGCGGTTCCTCCGGGGGGAGCGTCGTGAGGAGATCACCGCGTCCACGCCGCCTGAGGCCAGCCGCCAGGCAGCCTGACCGAACCATTTCGTCGAAGAACCCGCCCGCAAAGGGCGGACAGGGGACAAGACCAGTCATAACCGAAGAGGAGAACGCGATGCTCAGCCTGTCAGCCAGACCGTTTATCAAGACCGTTGCCGCGGCGGCGCTCGCCGCCGTCACCCTGCAGGGAGCGGCCTTCGCCCAGGCCCTGCCGGGCAAGGGCAAGACCGTGCGTTACGCCCAGAGCGACAGCCTCGGCGCCAACTACGTCACCGCCCAGATCGTCAGCCGAGCGATGAAGGAACTGGGCTACGAGGTGAAGATCTCGACGCTGAACACGACGCTGTTCTTCCAGGCTGCCGGACAGGGCGATCTCGACCTCGCGACCGACGTCAACATGCCCCAGCGCGAGCCCGCCTTCCGGGCCGTCGAGAAGCAGGCCGAGCTGCTCGGCACCGGCATGATCGTCGGCGGCGGCATCAACGGCTACCTGATCGACAAGAAGACGGCGGCCGCCCACAACATCACCACGCTCGTGCAGATGAAGGACCCCAAGATTGCCGCCCTGTTCGGCAAGGACGGGCGCGCCGACCTGATCAACTGCGACCCGGGCTGGAGCTGCGGCGACGTGGTCGACTTCCAGCTCGACAAGTTCGGCCTCAAGGACACCGTCCGCTCGGTGCGCGGCAAATACGAGACACTGATGGTCGAAGCGGTGGCGCGCGTGAAGCGCGGCGAGCCAGCCTTCTTCTACGCCTGGAGCCCCTCCTGGGTGAACAATGCGCTGATCCCGGGCGAGGACGTCGTCTGGCTGCCGACACCGGAGGACGCGCTGCCGCCGAACGTGCCGAACCGCGGTTCGGCGTTGGTGCCGGGCGTCAAGGGCTGCGCCGGCGGTGCCGATCCCTGCCGGATGGCGATGTCGTCCTGGAACTGGGCGTCGGTCGCGAACAAGCAGTTCGTCGCCGCCAATCCCGCCATCAAGACTCTGATCGAGCAGATCAAGTTCCCGCTCGCAACCTGGTCGGCCTGGGAGTTCAACATCAACAAGAACGGTGCCAGCAGCGCCAACGTGAACCGCATGGCCGACGAGTGGATCTCGCAGAACAAGGCGACGTTCGACGGCTGGGTGGTGAAGGCCAAGGGCGCCGTCTGATCTTAATTTGCAGGGGAAGTGACACCAGTTCGAAATCCCCCACTCGGCTTGGGATGTCTCCAGGGAAGGCTTCTGGAGGCATCTCGAGTCTGGGACCATCCCCGTCCGCTCGCCCACGAGCGTCAGCGTTCTGGCAATACGACAACGTCAGCTCCTAGCGCATCTCGCCTGAGCATACGGCCGACCTTAGGTGTCACCGGCAGGCGGCAGGGACCGCTCCGAGGACGGTGTCGCAAACAGCGCGGGATCGTTTGGATCTGCGCCGCGAAGCTCCTATCTGGAATTGGCATTACTATAAAGTATTGATTTTACGACATTTTTGCTTGTCGCAAGATCGATTCTGGCGGCATAAGCGCGCCAATTTTCACGAGCCGCGCGGGTATGAGCGACAAGACTGCCGGGATCGCCGCCATCTATTCAGCCGAGCAGCACAACTTGCGTCTGCGGCTGATCCGGCGTGGCCTCGATGCGCAGCAAGCCTCCGACGCCGTGCACGACATCTTCCTGCGCCTGCTGCGATTTCCGCCCGACGACCTGCGTGATCCCGGTGCCTATCTCCGCCGATCGGCGGATATGATGGCCATCGACCACTGGCGGCGCCAGCAGCGCCATGTCGCCCTGTTCCAGCCGCTTGTTGTCGATGCGTCCGTCGCCTCCGACGAGGCCCCGTCAGCCGAGGGGCAGATGCTCACAGGCGAACGCGACGCCCGCTTGCGCCGCGCGATCGAGGATCTGCCGCCGCGCAGCCGTGAGGTGCTCCTCCTGCACAAATATGAGGGACTGAGCTATGCCGAGGTGGCCTTGCGGCTCGGCATCGCCCGCAACACCGTCATGGTCCATCTCGCCAACGCGATGCGAAGCTTGCGCGCCGCCCTGCGCACCGCCGATTAATGCTTTCGGCTCCACGGATCGTCTATTGAGAAAAGGGCTCGCGCCGGCTTGCCACGGAACGGCTTCTGGCCGCAGTGGTCGATCCGGCCCAGGACATCGCAATGGAAGATCAAGCCGAAGAGACGCCCGACGAGACGGCGCTGCAATGGTTCGTGCGGCTGCGTGACGGCGAGCTCGATAATGCCGAGCGAGAGGCCTTCGACGACTGGCTGGCCGCCAGCCCCGATCATGCGCATGCCTGGGCTGAGCTGGAGACAATCTGGCGCGATCTCGACGGCGTCCGCCCCTCCGAAGAGCCAGCTGTCTCCGGATTGCCGAGCCGGGCGATCGCGAAACCGCGGGCATGGCGACCGCGCCTTCTCGGGCTCGCGGCTTCGCTGCTCGTGGCACTCGGCCTGGCCGGTTTCCTGATGCGGCCTGACTGGATTGCCGACCACCGGACGGTGGCCGGCGAGCGCCGGACCATCGCTCTCGCAGACGGCTCGCAGGTTGAGCTCGCACCGGCCTCCGCCATCGATGTCGATCTGACGGCGACGCGGCGCAGTATCCGGCTGCTCTCGGGACAGGCCTTCTTCACGGTCGCCCGGGATCCCGGTCGTCCCTTCTCGGTGACGGCACGCGACGGCACGGTCACCGCGCTGGGCACCGCCTTTGACGTCAAGCTCGGGCTCGGCTCGGCGGTATCGGTCGCGGTCGATGAGAGCCGCGTCGAAGTCCGGGTGCCCGGTGCGGCCGGCGTCGTCGTCGCAAGCGGCCAGGGGGTCGGCTATGACGGCAGGACGATCTCGCCGCCAGCCGCGCTCGATCCGGGCGAGATCGGTGACTGGCGCCGGGGACGGCTGGTCTTCCACGATGTGCGCCTGGCCGAAGTCGTCGCCGATCTCGAACGCTATGGCGGCGGCCGCATCCAGATCCTGTCCGGCGATGCCGCGCAGCGCCGTGTGACGGCGGTGCTCGATGCGCGCGACCCCGCCGCCGGGCTCGACATGCTCGCCGGCGGCCTCGGCTTGCGGGTGGTGCGCCCCTTCAGCTGGCTGACGCTGCTGCTGCCCGTCTGAAAAAGTTCAGCGACACGATAATGACTCTGCCGTCCGCCGGCGTCTTACCCTTCCGAGGGGCCTGAATAGTCACGACCCTCGGAGCGATTGAGGATCGGCGATGGGTATTTGGCTCGGGGCGCGGTTTGTCCGCCAGGCGAGGTTGGCTGCGGCCCTGTGCGGAACCGCTCTTGCGGCGGGCCTCGTCGCCGTTCCGGCAATGGCCCAGAGCACTCGCTCGTTCAACATCCCCGACCAGCCGGTTTCCTCGGCGCTGATCGCCTTCTCGCGCCAGACCGGCCTCGCCGTCGTTGCGCCGGCCTCCGCGACGGCCGGCAAGCGTTCGTCCGCGGTCAGCGGCGCCTTGTCGTCGGAGGCTGCGCTGGCCCGGCTTCTGGCGGGCACGGGGCTCACCTTCCGCTTCACCAGCGCCACCAGCGTGACCGTCAGCGCAGCGGCGCCAACGGCGGCGACCGGTGGAGCGCTGCCCGAGGGCACCATCGCGCTCGATACCATCGACGTGACCGGCAACCCGCTCGCCCGTGGCGGCGTGAGCGAGATTCTCATCGGTCCGCGCGAACTCGAGCGCAAAAACCCGTCGGATGCGCGTGACGTCTTCTCCGGCGAGCCGCGCATCAAGGTCGGCGGATCGACGCCGATGTCCCAGAAGATCTACGTCAACGGCGTGGAGGAGACCAACCTAGCGGTCACCATCGATGGCAGCCGGCAGAACAACAAGGTCTTCCATCACAACGGCACGACCCTGATCGATCCCTCCTTCCTGAGGGCTGCGCGCGTCGATGCCGGCGTCGCTCCGGCCGATGCCGGCCCCGGCGCGCTCGCCGGAACGATCGCCTACGAGACCAAGGACGCGCGCGACTTCCTGACCGGCAACGGGGTCGGCGCTTTCGCGAAGACGCAGTTCAACAGCAACGGCAGCATCTTCACCAACAATCTCGCGGGCTTTGCCCGGTATCATGGCTTCGACATCCTCGGCTATGGCACGATCGGCAAGGGCAGCAACTACAAGAACGGCGATGGCGTCGAGGTGCTCGGCACAAAGACCGATCTATTGAGCGGCCTGCTCAAGCTGGGTTGGGAGGCACCGTCGGGCGATCGCTTCCAGGTCAGCCATGAGCGCGTCCGCGACGACGCGCTCCGGCCGTTCCGCGGCAATATCGGCTTCATCACCGGCCGCCCGGTCTGGGAGCCACGGGTTCGCCGCTACGAGATGGACCGGCAGAACACTGTATTCAGCTATAGCCGCACTTCCGCACTCGGCTGGTGGGATCCGAAGGCGGTCCTCGCCTATAGCCGCACCGACGTCGACACGCCGATCTTCGAGCGGCCGGTCGGCGCCAGCCCTCTGCCCGTGACCTATCCCGGCACCGGCATCACCGACAGCTTCAACGGCAAGTTCGAGAACCGCTTCGGCTTCGGCGATTTCGGCGGCATCACGGCAGGCGTCGACTTCTACAAGGACAAGGCGCTCTACAAGGACCGGAACTACCGCGTCGACGAGAAGGCCAGCAATCTCGGCGTCTACGCGCAGGCGCGGCTGAAGCCGTTCGAGCGCGCCCGCCTCTCCTTCGGCCTGCGCGGTGACCGGCAATGGTTCACCGGCACGACCGGCGAGGAGTTCGACGATGGCGGCCTGTCGCGCAACATCTCCGGTGAGTTCGACCTCATTCCCGAGCATCTGACGGTCCGGGCCGGCTATTCCCATGTCTGGGGCGGCATCCAGTTGGCAGAGAACTTCATCATGAATCCGGCCTGGCGTTACGGCAACGGCATCCGCCCGGCCACCTCGGACAATGTGATGGCCGGCCTCGTCGCCCGCTGGAATGGCTTCACCCTGGAAGGCTCGGTGTTCCGCACCGAGGTTGAGAATGCCCGCGCCGCACGCTTCGCCGTCGCCAGCGCCACCCTGCTGCGCGACATCGAATCCCAAGGCTACGAGATCGGCCTCGGCTATGCCTGGGAGGATGGCTTTATCCGCGGCAAGTATGCCAGCGTCGACGTCAAGATCGACGGCCAGCCCGCCGATTCCGACACCGGCACCTATCTCGCGACACCGATCGGCGACGTCTTCACGCTGACAGCGGCCCACACCTTCAGGCAATGGGGCGTGACCGTCGGCGCTGATGTCGAGATCGTGCGCGACTACAAGAAGGTCGCGCCCGGCAATCTGCCGCTGAAGGGCTACGAGGTCGTCAACGTCTTCACCGAATACAAGCCGCTGCAACTGCCGCATCTGACGTTGCGCGCCGAGGTCAAGAACCTGTTCGACCAGAACTATGCGGATCGCGCCACCTACGGACAGGAGTTCGGCACGGTGACGCCGCTCTACCAGCCCGGCCGGGCCTTCGTCCTCAGCGCATCGGCCCGCTTCTGATGCGCCTGCTGAGCGTCCTCGCACTTCTGGCTCTGCTCGTGCCGGCAGCAGCCGCCGGCCGGGAACTGGTCGACCTCGCGGGCCGCAAGGTCACAGTGCCGGACAGGGTCGAGCGCGTCATCATCGGCGAGGGGCGTTACCTGCCGGCCCTCGCCATCCTCGACCGTGCCGATCCCGTTGCCCGGCTCGTCGGCATGATGGGCGAGTACGAGGCCGTCGACCCCGTCAGCTATGCCCGCTATCGCGAGCGCTTTCCTGCGCTCGACCGGGTCAAGCGCATCGGCCGGGTCGCGCGCGACAGCTTCAGCCTGGAGCAGGCCATCGCCGCCAGTCCGCAGGTCGCGATATTCGGCATCGGCGGCCACGGCCCCGATACACGCTCAGGCGAAGTCATCCGCGCGCTCGAGGCGGCGGGCGTCGCCATCATCTTCATCGACTTCCGCAGCGACCCGCTGGTCAATACGCCGCGGTCGATGGAGTTGCTCGGGACTTTGCTCGGCCGCGAGGCCGAGGCTGCGGAATTCGTCGCAGCCTGGCGGGCGGCACTCGCCGTGGTGACGGATCGGCTGGCCGCGGCGCGGCCGACGCCGGCACGCGTCTTCGTCGAAAGCCGTGTCGGGCTCGGGAATGGCTGCTGCGAGACCATGACGCGCGGCATGATGGGTCGTTTCGTCACGGCCGCCGGCGGCGTCAACATCGCCGACGCGCTCATTCCGGGCGAGGCTGGCGTCGTCAGCCTCGAATGGCTGGTCGCCAATCCGCCGGAGGTCTATATCGGCACGGCGATCGGCAGCGGCGTGCAGCGCGACGAAGCGCCCTGGCTCGCGCTCGGCCCCGGCGTCGATGTGACAACGGCGCGCGAGCGCCTCGCCAGATCGATGACGCGTAATGGCATCGCCGGGTTGGATGCGGTGCGGCAGGGCCGCGCCCATGCCGTCTGGCACCACTTCTACAACTCGCCGTTCAACGTTGCCGCAGTCCAGGTCTTTGCCCAGTGGCTGCATCCGCAGCTCTTCGCCGATCTCGACCCGCAGGCGCTCCTCGCGACGATGCAGCGGCGCTTTCAACCCGTGCCGCTCGACGGCACCTATTGGACGAGCCTGCGCTGACATGGACCAGACCACCGACGCCGCCGGCAGCCGGCACAGCCATGCCGATGTCGTGACCGACAACGCATCCCGCTATCTCCAGCAGCTCTGCAAGCACTTCTCGCACAAGGTCGAAGTGACGTTCGACGAAACGGCCGGGCACGTGATCTTCTCGATCGGGCATTGCCGGCTGACGGCGCATGCAGGGCTGCTACGGCTCGCGCTCGGTGCGCCCGATGCCGAGGCCCTCTCCGAGCTGGAGCAGGTCATCGAGCGTCACCTCCTGCGCTTCGCATTCCGCGAGACGCTCTCGATCGCATGGTGTCGGGTTCACCAAGTTGGGGCCGACAGCCACGGAGCCGCACCTCGACTGCTGCCCAGGTAGGGAGGCCATGGTGACGCCCGACCTGCATCGGGAAATGGCCAGACTGGCCCGTGGCTGACTCGTTGCGTGTCCGGTTTACGGCAGTTCGGGTTGGCGATCTCGCGAAGCCGGAGTGACGCCGGGCGCTGACGTCGAGCAGCCCGTTTGCGCGGTCCGATCCATCTCAGGCAAGAACATCCCAGCAGGTCCGGGATAACCTGCCGATTGCCAGCATCGCGGCCGCATAGCCCGGCATGCCGTCCGGCAGGGTCGGCGCGACATCGTAGGCGTAGGCGGCGATCGCGAAGAGCGGCCTGCCGTCGCGATAGACGATACCGGCATCCATCTTGCCGTTCCGCCCGGTTCCAGTCTTGTGGCAAACGCGCGCGCCGTTTGGCAGCAGCAGCGGGATCATCGTGCGATAGGCCTGCCAGCTCAGCATATCCAACGCCAGCCGGCAGAGCTCGGCGGAGCAGCCGAGCTTGCGCAGCGCAGCTGCATTCCCTTCGCTGCCGTCGAGGATGAGCCGGAGCAGCGTGACCTGATCCGCCGCTGTGGTGGAGGCCACAAAATCGAAGGATACGTCCTGCGGCATCTCGCGCGGCGGTACGGTGAAGCGGATCTCTGTGCCGATCATGCCGACGGAGCGGCAGAAGGCGGTGATCTCCTCCGCAGGGAGCCGCTCGCCGACGATGGCAGTACAGATATTGTCGCTGGTCACGATCATCTGCATGATAGCGTCGCGCAGCGGGAAGGTTAGTCCCGGCGTCATGTAGTAGAAGGTGCCGGACGGAATACCCTCCTGGAAACGGGCCTCCGCGACCACCGGCTCGTCGAGCGAGAGGCGCCCTTCGTGGACGGCACGGAACGCCGCCATCATGAAGGCGATCTTGCGGGTGCTGGCCGACGGCACCTGGCGCTCAGCCTCGATGCCGATCCGGCTGCCGTCGCGCAGATCCTCGATGGCGACCGTCATCGGGAAGTGCTGCGCGGCCGTGATCTCCCGCAGAAGCGGCTCGATGTCTGCAAGAGGTCCCTTCGCCAGCGTGGACGGAAACAGTCCCGGAAGGCCGCTGTGGATTGCGCTGGCCATGCCTCAGACCTCGCCGGCGCGCGGGGCAAATAGCAGGAAGTAGTCGCAGACCAGTCGGGCGATGTCGGCGATGGCGCGGTCGCGCTCCTCCACCTGCAGCGGCGAGCCCTTCACATAGGTAATGAGCGCCACCGTGCCGGCGCCGTCAGGCAGGGCGAGATAGCCGAGGTCGTTCGCTGTGCCGGTACCGCTACCCGTCTTGTTCAGGACTTGCACCCCGTGCGGAAGGCGGCTGCGGATGCGGCTCGGCGACGTGCGGGTGCGCGACATCATGTCAATCAGCCGTTCGGCCCCCGTTGGTTCGATCCCCTCGCGCAGCCAGAGGCGCCGGAGCAGCTCCAGCATCGCGTCCGGCGTGCCATGATCGCGCTCCTCATGGCGGTAATCCGCCTCGCCGGTGCTGGTGCGGCTGCGCGCCGCGAGCTTCTCCGGTGGCAGGTCCGCCAGCGCCCGGCGCATCGAGACCTCGGCCGGAGGCGGGTCGATCTCATGCATCACGCAGAGGGCCGCGCGCATGGTGCGACCGACCTCCAGCGCGCCGAGTCCAATGCCTTCAAGATAGGCGCGAACGGCTGCCGGGCCGCCGACGAGCCGGAAGAGCACGTCGGTTGCGGTGTTGTCGCTACGGGTGATCGTCGTCTCGAGCAGGTTCGCAAGCGAGAGCGCCACGCCGGGATGCGGGAACTCGTCGCCGATGGAGCCCAACGGCGTCATTTCCGCCTCGTCGATCTCGTAGAGCTGCGTCCAGGACAGCGCGCCGCGCGCGACGGCATCGATCACGGCCAGCGCCAGCGGCATCTTCACCGTGCTCGCCATGGGGAAGCGCTCGTTGGAGCGCCAGGTCAGATGCAGCCCGCTTTCCAGATGCAGGGCGGCGACGCCAACCGCGCCCGCCGTGAAGGTCGCGATGCGGCCGATCTCCGCCGTGGCGCGACGCTGGAGCACTCCGGACTGCTGCTGGATGGCGTTCATGATGGTGTCCTGTGCAGGACCGGCCGCCGGGGCGGCCGGCGTTTCTCACTTCTTGGTCTTGTGGACGTCGAGCGCGAAGGTCATCTCGTCGACGCGCGGGTCGTAGCGCAGCGTGCTCTTCGTCGCCCAGATGTTCTTGAAGTGGTAGAGCGGCAGCATCGGGAGATCGGCCGCGACCATCTTCACCGTCTCGACGACGAGGGCCTCGCGCTTCGCATCATCGGTCTCGCCAATGATCGACGCGGTCAGCGCATCGAGCTTGGGATTGCTGTACATGCCCCAGTTGTAGAGGCCCCAGCCGGTCTCCTGGCTCTTCGTGCCGACGAGATCGCGCAGCAGGCTCGTCGCCTCCATCGAGGCATTGCCCCAGCCACCCATATAGGCGGCGAATTGGTTCTTGGCGCCGCGTGAGGAGTATACGCTGAAGGGCATCGCATCGATCGCGGTCTCGACCCCGATGCGGCTCCACATCTGGGCGATCGCCTGCGCGACCTCGACATTGTAGGGCGTGCGATCATTGGCGGTCGACAGCGTCAGCTTGAAGCCGTTCGGATAGCCGGCCTCGGTCAGGATCTGCTTGGCTTTCTGCGGATCATAGGCCGGGACAGGGGTCTTGGCGTCATGGCCGAGAACGCCGGCCGGCAGCCACTGGCCGGTCGGCGTCGAGGTGCCGAGCATGACGCGGTCGGTCAGGCCGACGCGGTTGATCGCCATGGACAGCGCCTCGCGCACCTTCTGATTGGTCAGAGGCGAGGGATCGATCTTCGCGCCGCTCTTGTCCGTCGTCGCCGGAGCGTCGGCCGCCGGCTTGAACATCGGCACGACATAGTTGACGCGCAGGCCCGCGACCGAGGCGACCTTGATCTGGGGCGAGCTTTCCAGCCGTGGAAGGTCGCTGGCGGACGGCGCGTCGATCACGTCGAGGTCGCCGGCGAGCAGGGCTGCGGTGCGCACCGCGACATTGCCGATCAGCCGCAGCGTAACGGCATCCCACTCGCTCTTGCCGCCCCACCACGCGTCGTTGCGGACGAACTCGATCCGCTCGCCGGGGGTGTAGCTGACGAGCTTGAACGGGCCGGTGCCGATCGAGGCCTTGCCGCTGTTGTAGTCGGCGGTCGTGGCGTCGCCGCCGGCATGGCGCGAGACGATGGCGATGCGGGTCAGGTCGCTCGGCAGGTTCGGGGTCGGGCTCGCTGTCGTGATGCGCAGCACCGTTGGGCTGACGATCTCGACATTGGCGATCGGCCGCAGGATGCCGGCGAAACCGCCGAGATTATTCGGCACGTTGAGAGCGCGCTTCAGGGTGAAAGCGACGTCCTCGGCGGCAAAGGGCTTGCCGTCATGCCAGGTCACGCCCTCGCGCAGCTTGAACTCCCAGATGGTGGGCGAGACGGAGCGCCACTCGGTGGCGAGGCCGGGCGTCAGCTTGCCGTCGAAGGACCGATGCACCAGCCGGTCGAAGATGTGGAAGGCGACCAGGTTGTTGGGCGTCGTGCTGTAGAAGTGCGGGTCGAGCGAGTTGACCGAGCCGCCGATGCCGATGGTCAGCTTTTCGGCTTGGGCATGGGTCGCGGTCACCAGACCGAGCGCGGTGACGGCGAGAAGGGCGCCACGCATGCGGCGCTTGAGTTGAGCGGTCATTGCGATCCCCGTATTATTGGTATGTAATATTGAATATTTGAAGACAATTTCACGATGCTGTCAAGGCGGCGCAACCCGTTCGACAGCCATGCGTTCGCCGCGGGCGCGCGCAGCGCGCATGCCGACGCAGCACCGCCACAAGCGGCGTTGCGTTAGGCCGGGACGCAAATACGTCCCGAACTGGACGGAAGTTCAGGAGATCAGGGCGGCAGAAGCCTGGCGGGCAGCCTCGACGACCAATGGCGCGAGTTGGGTGATCGCCGTCTCGCGGTCGTAGCGCATGGTCAGGCTCGACAGGTTGATGGCGCCGAGTGCGCGGCCGGCCCTGTCGTGAACGGGCGCGGAAACGGAGATGCTGCCCTGCTCCATGTTCTTCTCGGTGACCGAGAAGCCCACCGTCTTCACCTGCTCGAGGATGCGGATCATCGCGCCGGCATCGGCAGCCTTCGTGCGTGTGGCGACCGAAGGATCCGAGATCGACCAGACCTTCTCGACATGGGCCGGCGACGAGTATCCCAGCAGAACCTGGCCGGAGGACGAAGACAGCGCCGGAAAGCGCGTGCCGACCGGAAGGTTGACCGAGGAAATCAACGTGCTCGGGACGGTGGCTATGATAACGATCTCGGCGCGGTCGACCTCGACCCATGAGATCGTCTCTCGCGTGCGCTCGTTCAGGGCCCGCATGAACGGGTAGGCTGCATCGAGACCCGCATTGGCCGAGAGCGCATGCTGAGCGAAGCGATAGACCTTCTTCGACAGCATGTAGCGCTTGGAAGGCTCGTCGCGATCGAGATAGCCCAGTCGCTCGAGCGTGTAGATGAATCGCTGCGCGGCGCTGCGACCGAGCCCGGTGCGGACCGCGATGTCGGACAGGCTCAGGCTGGCGGCGTCCTTGTCGAAAGTCTCCAGCACGCGCATCGCCTTCGCGACCGAGGCGACGAAGAGGCGCTCGTCGATATCCTCGGCGCCCACCGGCCGCTGCCGGGCGCTATCAGCAGTGCCCACGATCGCTGATGGGCTGGAGGTTATCGGCGCTGTCATCCACGTCCCAAGCTCAAGCCTGACTGATTTCGGGTTAGCATCTTTGCCGGCGCGCCGAAACCCGCGGCTTACCCAGCGAAACTCTCGAAAAATCGCTGCTTCAACAGGTTCTTCTGGATCTTGCCCAGAGTGTTGCGCGGCATCTCGGGCACGATCTCGATCCGCTTGGGCACCTTGTACCCAGCGAGCTCCCGCTTGAGCCTGACGATGGCATCCTGCGGGTCGAAGGCCGTTCCCGCGCGCAGTTGCACGACCGCGACGACCGCCTCGCCGAAGTCGCGATGCGGCACGCCGATGACTGCCGTTTCCATCACGCCGTCAAGGGCATTCACGGCGGTCTCGATTTCCTTGGGATAGACGTTGAGACCGCCGGTGATGATCAGATCGGCGCCGCGCCCGAGCACGCTGAGATAGCCGTTCGCGTCGAGGCGGCCGAAATCCCCGGTGATGAACCAATCATCCCGGAAGGCGGCCCGTGTCTTCGCTTCGTCGCGCCAGTAGCCCAGGAATGGATAGGGTTGCAGCAGTTCGATCTTGCCGACCTCGCCCGGTGCAATCTCCTGCCCCTGCTCATCGACGACCCGCAGCCGCGAGCCCGGCAAGGCAAGGCCGGAGGTGTCGGGTCTGCGGGCATCGGCGACCGTGTTCGAGCTCACGATAAGCGCCTCGGTCAGGCCGTAACGGTCGAGCAGCACATGTCCGCTGCGCTCAGCGAACGCTGCAAAGGAATCCGCCCGCATCGGCGCCGATCCGGTGACGAAGAGGCGCATCCCGGCGCAGAGCGTCGCGTCGAAGCGCGGATCGGCCAGGAGGCGGCTGTAATAGGTCGGCACGCCGGAGAACATCGTCGCGCGCGGCAGTTGCCTGAGGACGGCTTCGGTCTCGAATTTAGGCAGCAGGATCATTGCGGCGCCGCCCGCCAATGCGGGGGTTGTCGTGCCAAAGAGCCCATATGCCATCGGGTTGGCGTGAAGCAGCGTGTCGCCCGCCGTGATCTGCCACGCCTGCGCCAAGGCCCGCGCATTCCAGATCACGGCGCCACAGGAGATCAGCGCACCTTTGGGCTTGCCAGTCGTCCCGGAGGTATAGACCATCGCATTGGGCTCGGAGGGCGCCATGACGGCGAGTTCTTCGATCCCGTCGAGCCCCTCGCTCTCGCTGGCCAGCGTACCCGTGCCGTCGCTGGCGAGGGTCAGGATGCGGGGATGGCCGGCGGCACGGACGGCCCCCTCCCGCACCGGGTCGCAGACGACCGTGATCGGCTCCGCATCGGCCAGGATATGGGCAATCTCGCCATCGGTGAGGCCGATATGCACGGGCAGGTAGATCGCGCCCAGGCGACTGGCCGCCAGATAGAGCATGATCGCTTCGGGCGACTTCTCGAGAATGCCGGCGACGATGCGGCCGCGGGAGACGCCCTGCCGGGCCAGCAGAGCCGCGAAGCGCGCGGTGGCGCCCGCAATCGCGCCGAAGGCCACCGTGCGGCCGGTCTCCGTCTCGATGAAGATGCGGGCTGGATTCTGGTTAGGATCGATCAGCGCCGCATAGACATTGGCATCATCAGGCACTTCGACGGGGCTGGTCATCGTCGCGATCTCCCGCTGCGCTTCAACGTCCGGTGAAGACGGGCTTGCGCTTCTCGGCAAAAGCGCGCGCGCCTTCCCGGTAATCCTCGCTCCGGTCAGCCTTGTCCGACAGCGCGGCGACCTCGGCCGCGACCACGGCGCTACGGCCCGAGACAGAGGCGTCGCAGGCGATCTTGGAAGCGAGGATCGACAGCGGGGCGTTCGCGGTCATCGGCTCGACGAAACGCAGTGCTGCGGCGACGGGATCGCCCGTGACCAGTTCGCTCACCAGCCCGCAGGACAGGGCCGCCTGCGCATCGATCAGCTCTCCGGTATAGAGCATGCGCCTGGCGGTGTTGGCTCCTGCCGTCGCGACCAGCAATTGCGTGCTGTCTGCGGGATAGACCAGTCCGAGCTTGGCCGGCGGCACGCCGAAGCGAGCCGTAGCGTCGGCAATGCGGAAATCACAGCGCAGGGCCAGTGTGCAGCCGCCGCCGACGCAGGGACCGCTCACAGCCGCGACCACCGGTACCTGCGAGGCCGACACCGCCGCATAGGCGGCCATGATCGAGTTCCAATAGACCTGCCGAGCAGCCGGATCGTCCCGCAGGGACGCAAAGGCGCCGATGTCGTCGCCGGCGCAGAAGGCCCCGCCACGCCCCGTCAGCACGATTGCGCGCACCGTCTCGTCCTCACGCAGCCGAACGAAGCTGTCGCCGAGATCCTTCCAGGCGAGACCGTTCAGCGCATTGCGCTTTGCCGGGCGGTTGATGGCGACGATGGCGACGGCGCCGCGGCGTTCCAGTTCGATATCAGACATCGCAAATCCATTATTGTATATCAATATTGATTATTTCAATGTGCGCGCGCTGTCAATGATGGGCGGCGATCGAAGCGCTTGACAGGCTGCCCGACGGAATATCAATATTCAATCTACGTTATTGCATTTCGATTTTCAGAAGCGCGTTACGCGAAGGCGCAACGCACTTCGTTCCCACCCGGACAGACCCGATGCAGACCGACGACATGACCATCGCAGCGCTCTGGGAGCGGCGCGCCGCCATTGACCCCGGGCATGTCTATTGCCGCTTCGGTGAGGACAGCTTCACGATCGGCGCATTGAACGAGCGCATCAACCGCCTCGCCAACGGATTGCTCGCTGCCGGCGCGAAGCCCGGCGACCGGGTCGCGGTGATGCTGCCGAGCCACCCCGACCACATCGTCACCATCTTCGCCCTGGCCAAGGCCGGGCTCGTCCGCATCCCGGTCAACGTCCATCTCAAGGGCGCCGCGCTGGATTTCGTCTTCGACCGTTTCGAGCCGCATTGGTTGATTGCCGACCGCGACTATGCCGCCGTGCTGGCTCCGGCCACCGCGCGGCTGCCCGGCCTCTCGGTGCTCTGGCGCGGCGGCGACGAGCCGGCTGGCTTCGCCGGTGTCATCGCGGCGGCGAACCCAGCCGCTCCGGCCGTCAAGGTTGGACCCGACGACGTCATCGCGATCACGCCGAGCTCGGGTACGACCGGCGAGCCCAAGGGCGTACTGAAGACCGACCGCAGCCTGCGCGCAGGGCCGATGGGCACGCTGGCTCTGACCGGTGCCAAGGCCGGCGACGTCTTCCTGCTCTGGGAGCCGCTGCATCACGGCGCCGGCGTATCGGTGCTGATCGCCGCGCTGATGCAGCCGTTGACTCTCGCCCAGGTCGACCGCTTCAGCGCCTCGCAGTTCTGGGACCAGGTCCGGCGCTACGACGTCACCCACATCCATTATCTCGGCGGCGTGCTGCCGCTGCTGCTGAAGCAACCTGCGAGCGCGCGCGACCGCGAGCACAAGGTCCGCATGGCCTGGGGCGGCGGCTGCCCGCTCGATGTCTGGAAGGCTTTCGAGGATCGTTTCGGCATCCCGCTGCACGAGGGTTACGGGCTCTCGGAGATGACGACCTTCGTGACCATCAATCCCGAGGGGCGCGTCGGCTCCTGCGGGCGGGCATTGCCCTTCTACGAGGTGGTGCTGCGCAGCGAGGATGGCGCCGAAGTGCCGGTCGGCGAGGCGGGCGAGATCACCGTGCGCCCGCTCGAAGCCGGGCTTTCCTTCATCGGCTATTTCCGCATGCCGGAGGCGAGCGCGGCCCTGATGAAGGATGGCTGGTTCTCGACCGGCGACCTCGCAAGACGCGACGAAGACGGCTTCCTGTTCTATGCCGGGCGCAAGAAGGACAGCGTCCGCCGACGCGGCGTCAACATTTCGGCCTGGGAGGTCGAGCGCATCCTGCTGACCCATGACGACATCGAGGAATGCGCGCTTGTCGGCGTGCCCAGCGAGATGGGCGATGACGACCTCAAGCTGTTCATCCGGCCGACCGGAGGGCGCGAGCCCGATCCGCTCGACCTGATCAAGTGGTGCGAGAGCCGGATGCCCTATTTCCAGATCCCCCGCTACATCGAGCGCATTGAGGAGTTCCCCAAGACGCCGACGCAGCGGATCAAAAAGAGCGACCTGCCGCGCGGGGTGGAGAACGCGTTCGACCTCGAACGATCGGGCTATCGCATCGGGAAATGAGTGCGCCACGCGGCGCAGCACGGACATGGTCGAGAGGCGGCGGTCTCCAGAGCCCGGCAAGTGCCGAGGCCGCCACGCGAAACGGGAGAGTGAAATGGATCGCAGGACCTATTTGGGCTTGATGCTGGGCGGTCTGGCTGCCGCGTTGCCTATGCATGGCGCTCGGGCGGCCGACCGGACGCTCAGGATGGCGCTGACGACAGGACCGACTTCGCTGGATCCGCATTTCCACGACGCCTTCACCAGCGCGCAGGCCCTGCTGCAGATCTACAGCCCGCTGATCAGCCAGGATCCGACAGGGGCGCTGATCCCCGGGCTGGCGACGAGCTGGAAGGCGCTGGACGACACGACCTGGGAACTCAAGCTGCGCGAGGGCGTCACGTTCCATGACGGCACGCCGTTCGAGCCCGAGGACATCGAGTTCAGCTTCAAGCGCGCCGCTAACATCCCCAACAGCGTCGCCTCCTTCATCTCGAATGTCCGCGACATCGTCGGCGTCGAGATCGTCGACCGGACGACGGTGCGGATCAAGACGCGCGAGCCCGACCCGATCTTCGCCTACAAGCTCTGCCCGGTCTGCATGCTGTCGCGAAAGCTGCACGCCGAGGCGACGACCGCCGCGATGACGGCCGGTCCACTGGCCATCGGCACTGGCCCCTATCGCTACCGCAGCTTCGCGCCGGGCGAGCGCCTCGAACTCGTCGCCAATCCGGAGTTCTGGGGCGGCAAGCCGGGCTGGGATCAGCTCATCATCCGCTATCTCAGCGACCCCGGCGCACGCGTCGCTGCGCTTTCCACGGGCGATGTCGACATCATCGACGGAGTGCCGGTCCAGGACGTCGCCAAGCTCCAGAGCGACCCGAAGATCGAGATCGCCAGCACGGCCGCCTATCTCTCCGTCTATCTCGCGCTCGACACCTCCCGCGAGACCACGCCCTTTGTCTTCGACAACGGCGGCAAGCCGCTTGCGAAGAACCCGCTGACCGACATCCGCGTGCGCCAGGCGATCGCGCTCGCCTTCGACAGGCAGGCGATCGTCGACCGCCTGATGGCGGGCCAGGGCACGCCGGCGAGCCAGCTCGTCAGCACGGCCGCGTCCGACCATGCGCGCGGGCTGAAGCCTCTGCCGGTCGATCTCGCGAAGGCGAAGGATCTGCTCAAGCAGGCCGGATACCCGGAAGGCTTCCAGCTCACCGTCCACGGCCCGAACGGCCAGTTCGCCAACGACACCGCCGTGCTCCAGGCGCTGGCCCAGGGCCTGACCCGGATCGGCATCCGCACCACGGTGGAAACGGCCCCGATGGCGCCGTTCCTGTCGAAGGCATCCGCCCGCGCCTATTCCGCCTTCATGGCCGGCTTCAACTCGCCCTACGCGTTGATCACGCTACGCTCGCTTGTGATGACGGCCGATCCCAAGCGCGGCCTCGGCAGCTCCAACCGCGCTGCCTACTCGAATGCGAAGGTGGACGAGCTTGGCATCGAGGCGCTGCGGACTATGGACGGGGCCAAGCGGCAGACGCTGATCGACCAGGCGCTGAAGATCCTCAACGACGATGCCGGCATGATCCCGATCTTCTACACCCGCGCCAACTGGGCGACCCGCAAGGGCGTCGTCAAATTCAACGCCAATCCGATGTCCCGGACGAGCGCCTTCTACGCCGAGCCAGTGGCATGACCGGGCTGGAGGCGCTTGCGACCCGCGCCTCGGCGCTGGCACTGGGAGATCTTCCCGAGGGCGTGCGAGCCGAAACGAAGCGCATGCTGCTCGATATGCTGGCCTGCGTGGTCGCGGCGCAGGCGACCCGCGCCGGCGACATCTCCGCGCGGGTCGCAGCCGGCATGGGTCATGCGGCAGGCCGGACGTCGCTGATGGGCGACGCCTATCTGCTGGCGCGGCTCGGCGACGCGATGGATTTCGAAGAAGGCTGTGCCGGCGCACATTTCGGCTGCGGCGCTGTCGCCGCCGCTCTGGCGCTGGCCCGCGTGCATGAGACATCGGGAGCGGATCTCCTGCTCTCGATCGCGACCGGCTATGAACTAGCCGCGCGCCTCTCGGCCGCGACCGGCAGCTATTATGTTGCTGATGCCGAGGGCCGGCAGGTCTTCGCACCGGTCTGGGGAATCGCGGCACCGGTGGTGATGGCGGCTGTCGGCGCTGGAGCGCGCCTGCGGGCGCTCGAACCTGCCGTCGGAGCCCAAGCCTATGCCCATGCGCTGTCCAATGCGCCCGTACCGATCGGCGCGAAATGGAATCTGGCGGTCGATCTGCCGGATACGAAATACTGCGACACCGGCTGGTGCGCGCTTGCGGGGCTTGGCGGCGTCCTGGCGGCGGAGGCAGGCTCGACCGCCCTGCCCGATCTGGTCGATGGCGATAACGGCTTTTTCCGCATGTTGTCGGCACCGAACGCTCGCCCTGAGCGCCTGACGGCGGCCTGGGGCGAAAGCTGGGCTATCTCCGGCATCGTCTACAAGGACTGGCCGTGCTGCGGCATGCTGCTGCCGGCAATGGCGAACCTGACCGATCTCCTCGCCGAGCATGCGATCGAGCCGACGGAGATCGAGGCGATCCACCTGACCACCGGAGCCGCAGCGACCTCGGCGCGTTTCGCCAATCAGGAACCCGCTACTTTCGCGAGCAGGCAGTTCAGCTTCCCGCACGCCTTCGCCATGCTTTGTCTCGGCGTTCCCGGCGGTCCGGACTGGCTGTCGGACGAGACAGACCGCCGCGCCGATGTGCAGGCATTGCGCCGCAGGGTCACCGTCGGGGAGCACGATCCTCATGCCGCAAACGGTCGCGTGCTGCCCTTGCGGAGGAGGCCGAGCAGCGTCACCATCAAGACGGCTCGCGGCAGCTTCTCCTGCGAGACGGATCTCGATACGCCGGTCGTCGCCCGCCACGAACGCCGCTGGACCGATGCCGACGCCGAGAGCAAGTTCCGCGCACTTGTCGATGGGCCGGAGGCTGACACGATCATCGACGCGATAAGATCACTCGAAACATTGCCGAGCGTCCTGCCGGTGATCAAAGCGCTTGACCGCGCGCGGCCGATAGCGGCCGCCGCCAGCAACTTGTCGGAGCAACTCCCGTGACAGGCTGGGCTTTCGTGCGCCTGGGCCAGGCGCTCTTCGTCGTCCTGGCGATGACCGTCATCGTCTTCATCGGAATCCACGTGATCGGCGACCCCGTCGAGGTTCTGATCTCGCCGGAGGCGGACCAGGCGGAGCGCGCGCGCGCCATTGCCGCCTTCGGCCTCGACCGACCGCTCTGGCAGCAGTATTTCGCCTTTCTGGGCGGCGCAGTTCATGGCGATCTCGGCCGCAGCTTCGTCTACAACGAGCCGGCATTGAAGGTGATCCTGCAGCGCATGCCGGCAACGCTGGAGCTCGCCGTCGCAGCGATGCTGCTGGCGATCACGATCGGCATTCCGCTGGGCCTTTATGCCGGCGTCAAACCGCAATCGCGGATCTCGAAGGCCATCATGACCGGCTCCATCCTGGGCTTTTCGCTGCCGGGATTTTGGGTCGGCCTCCTGCTCATCATGGTCTTCGCCGTCCAGCTTGGCTGGATGCCCTCAGGCGGGCGCGGCGAGACCCGCGAGCTGTTCGGAGTGCCGTGGTCGTTCCTGACACTGGACGGACTGCATCACATGATGCTGCCGGCGCTCAATCTCGCGCTGTTCAAGATTTCTCTGGTGATGCGCCTGGTCCGCGCCGAAACGCAGGAGATCGTTCCGCAGGACTACATTCGTACCGCCAGAGCGAAGGGACTTGCGGAAAACCGCATCATCTTCGTGCATCTGCTGAAGAACATCCTGATCCCCGTGGTCACGATCGTGGGCCTGGAGTTCGGATCACTCATCGCCTTCTCGGTCGTCACCGAGACGATCTTCGCCTGGCCCGGCATGGGCAAGCTGATCATCGACAGCATCCACGTGCTCGATCGGCCGATGATCGTCGCCTATCTGATGATCGTCGTCCTGATGTTCGTGCTGATCAACCTCATCGTCGATGCGCTCTACACAGCGCTCGACCCCCGCGTCCGGATCGGCAAATGACCGCGATCGATCGCTCTTCCGCCGCTGCGCCCGTAACTCCGTTTCAGCGCTTTTGGCGCGCCTTCAAGTCGTCGCGCTCGGCGATGGTCGGCCTCGTCGTGCTCGCTTGCATCGTCCTGCTCGCTCTGCTGGCACCATGGATCGCACCGCAGAACCCCTATGATCTGATGCAGCTCGACATCATGGACGGGCGGCTGGAGCCGGGCGCCAGGTCGGCGACGGGCATGGTGTACTGGCTCGGCACCGACGATCAGGGCCGCGACATGCTGTCCGGCATCCTCTACGGGCTGCGCATCTCTCTGGGCGTCGGCGTCGCGTCCGCCGTTGCCGCCGCCGGGATCGGAGCGACGCTCGGCCTCGTTGCAGCCTATGTCGGCGGCAAGCTGGAAGCCGCGCTGATGCGGCTGGTCGACCTCCAGCTTTCATTCCCGACGATCCTGATCGCGCTGATGATCCTGGCCTTCCTGGGCAAGGGCATCTTCAATGTGGTTCTCGCGCTGATCATCGTCGAGTGGGCGGCCTATGCGCGGACTGCGCGCGCCAGCGCACTCGTCGAAAGCCGCAAGGAATATGTCGAGGCGGCGACAGCGCTCGGCGCGTCGCCGACCCGCATCCTGTTCCGGCATCTGCTGCCCAATTGCCTGCCGCCGCTCATGGTCATCATGACCGTGCAGGTGGCGCGCGCCATCGCGCTCGAGGCGACCCTGTCGTTCCTCGGCCTGGGCGTGCCGGTCACCGAACCCAGCCTCGGGCTGCTGATCGCCAACGGCTATCAGTACATGCTCTCGGGCAAGTTCTGGATCAGCTTCTACCCGGGCCTGGCACTGCTCGTGACCGTGGTCGCCATCAATCTCGTCGGAGATCACCTGCGCGACATCCTGAACCCGCGCCGGCAGAGCTGATCGCATCATCCCTGGAGAATATCATGAAGGATTCCGTTCTCAGTGAGATCCGCGGGCCGGTCGGCATCCTGACGCTGAACCGACCGCAGGTTCTCAACGCCTGGAACGCGCCGATGCGGGCGCGGCTGGTCGAGGCTCTGGACGAGCTCGAGGCGAACGAGGCCGTCCGGGCCATCATCCTGACCGGCGCCGGTGATCGCGCCTTCGGGGCGGGGCAGGACCTCAACGAGACCAAGACCTTCGATGCCGACCGCGCCGAAGTCTGGATGGGTGAGTGGGAGCACCTCTACGACCGCATCCGCTCGCTCTCCAAGCCGATCATCGCGGCGCTGAACGGCGTCGCCGCCGGCTCGGCCTTTCAGGTCTCGCTGCTTTGCGACCTGCGCATCGGCCATGAGGGCGTCACCATGGGCCAGCCCGAGATCAATTCCGGCATCGCCTCGGTGACCGGCCCCTGGATCATGCGGGAGATGATCGGCATCGCCCGCACCATCGACCTGACGCTGACCGGCCGGATGATGGATGCGCAGGAGAGCTTCCGCATCGGCCTGATCAACCGCATCGTGCCGCAGGAGCAGGTGATGGAGGCCGCGCTCGCGCTGGCCACCGAACTCGCCGGCAAGCCGCCCGTTGCCATGCGCCTCAACAAGGCCCGCTTCCGCGAGGTGACGGAGGCCAGCTTCCGCGAGTGCCTGGCCGCCGGCATCCGCAACCAGCGCGAGGCCTACGCCACCGGCGAGCCCGCCCGGATGATGGAAGAGTTCCTCGCCAAGCGCGCCGCCAGAAAAAGCGCCTGAGCGGATTTCGCCCTTCCCGCGATCAGCCAAGGCATCGCGCAGGCGTTCTCGCATTGATGGGAGACGCCTCGTCCTCGCGCTCGCGCGGACAGGGCGTCCCAACGACATATCGCAGCGCTTCAACTCATCGGACAGCGGCCATGACGGCGATCCCCACCCCGAGCGCGTTCCTCGGACACGAGGTTTGCGCCGATTTTCAGCTCGCCGGCTATCAGCGCCTGCGCAGCTATTGGCGGGCCCTGGCCGCAGCCTCGGCCCGCCTGCGGGTCTGCGAGATCGGCACGACCTCCGACGGCCTGCCGCATGAATTCGCACTGGTCACGAGCGAGGCGAATAGCGGGAAACTGGATGGGATCCTCGCCAAAGCGAGGATCATCGCCTATCCCGATCGCGCCCCGGCCGATTGCGACGAGGCGACGCTGCTGGATGGCCCGGCCGTCGTCTATCTGGGCGCCGGCGTCCACACCAGCGAGGTCGTGACATCGGAATCGCTGTTCGAACTCTCGTATCAGCTGTGCAGGGTGGACAACCCGGAAGTCGAGCGCTGGCTCGAACAGGTCGTCGTGGTCATCGGGCACGGCAACCCTGACGGGCACGAGTACGCTGCCACCAACTACATGAAGCCAGCCGAGCCGAGCGATCGTGCCGCCGAGCTCCGTTGCGTCCTGCCCTTCATGAAGCCGTCCTATTCGGGCTCCGACAACAACCGCGACTTCCTCGCCGCCCGCCTGCCAGAGACGCGAAACATCAACCGCGCCCTCTACGAAACCTTCTGCCCGCAGGTCATTCTCGACGCGCACCAGACCGGCCCGCTCGGTGCGGCCATGTACCTTCCGCCCTACAAGGAGCCGCTCAGCCCCGGCGTCGATGCGAGCCTCGTGACGATGACCAGCGAGCTCGGGCTTTCACTGCATGGGCGGTTGTTGGGCGAAGGAAAGAACGGGAGCTATTTCGGGCAGGTCACCGAGTATCAGCAATGGGCCTTCGGCATGCTGCCCTGTCCGCTGCACAACGTGGTGACCTTCCACACCGAGGTTATCGGGACACCCCACCCGCAACGGATACCGGCGGTGATCGACAAGCAGTTGCCGCAGATGGGCCTGCCCCGCCCCATCGAGCCCCGCCTATGGCACGCCAGGGACGGCCTCGCCTACCAGATGAGCGCCTATCTCGGCGTGCTCGACTGGGTCAGAAGAAACCGCGACCGGCTCCTGGCCACGGTCTACGGAGCAAACCTGGCGGCCGTCGCAGCCGGCAAGTCCGAGAGCTGGACCACGCAATCCGATGCGCTCCAGGAACTCGGGGCGGCGCACGGCTCAGCCATCGGCGCGGACGAGTTGGATGACTACGACCGGGCCGGTGGTGTCACGACCGGCAATCTGCGCGGCGGGACCATGGTGCGGCCGGAGCTGTTCGAGACGATTCTGCGTTCACCGGAACGGCGCAACGCAATCGCGTACATCCTGCCCCTCGACCAGCATGATCCGGGAGCGCTGGCCGATTTCTGCGACGCCATGATGTCCAACGGCGTCGCCATCGGCCTGACGCAGACGGACCTCCGGCAGGGGAGCGTCCTGCTTCCAGCAGGGTCCCTGATCATCCCCGCCGCGCAGAGCAAACGCGGCGTGATCCAGAACGCTTTCGATCCGCAATCCTACCCCGTCTCGCTGGCGCGATCCGAAGGTGGTTCGCCGGCGCAATATGGCGCGGGCCAGACGCTGGCCTTGCAGATGGGCCTGACTTTCCATCGCATCCTCGAAGGAGCACTGCCGGAATTCGCGCCGCTGCAAAGCTCGTCCCAGATTTCACCACCCTCGTCGCAGACGTCTGGAGAAGTGATTGCCGCCGAGCGCCAAACATCTGTCTCGGTCGGTATCTGTGACGTCTTCGGCGGTCTTTCCAACGCTGGTTGGACGCGCTGGTTGCTCGACCGCGAAGGCATCAGGCACCAGACGCTGTTTCCGCGCCAGATTGCAGAGGACGCCTGGCGCGACGACATCGATGTGCTCATCATCCCCGACGGCCGCGCGCCGGTCGGCTTTCACCCACCCGCACCCGGCGAAGTGTTCCCAGATCCTCCGCTCGCGCATGTGGACCCGGCATTTCATCACATGGTGGGGGCGATCGGCAGCGAGGCGATCGCGCAGATTGCGGCCTTCATCAAGGATGGAGGACGCGTCATTCTGGTCGGATCCGCGACCGGATGGCTGGAGGCGCTATCCTCCAAGGTCGTGTTGCGAACGTTTCCGGTCGCACCAGGCGAGGCCAGGCCAATCTACGGCAAGTCGATCATGCTGGTGCAGACCAGCACTCATCCCCTGACAGAAGGTCTTCCGGCAGGGCTCAACATCACATTCACCGGCCGGTGTTTCGAGCCGGGCGCTGCGGACACGATAGCAAGCTTTGCTGACGCGAGCCCGCTCCTCAGCGGGTTGGCAATCGGCCAGTGGCGCCTGCAGGGCGCCGTTCTCGCCACCTACGAGGCGCTAGGCAAGGGCTCGATCGTGGCGTTCGCCTTCGACCCGGTCAGCCGCGGCCAGTCGAGCAACACCTTCGGCCTGCTGACGAACGCGATCTTGCAGGGGTAAGCCCCGAGAAGGCGGCGTTGGCACGGGCCTGCGCCTATGTCGAGTATGTGCCCGCCGGCCATCTCGCGGCTCATCGCCGGCGGAAGGCGTAACTCTATGGGGCCAGCATAAGCTCGGAGCGCAGCTCCAGCAGGTCCTCGCAGACGGCCTCCAGATCGCTGGCCGCGAAGCCCGAGCGCTGTGCTGGCCGATACTGCCCGATCTTCTCGAGCAGGACGCCGGTGAAGGAAATCCGGCCATCGGGAGCCACGACCATCCCGTTCTCCGCCTCGAATGAGGCATTCCATGCGACAGCCTCCTCGCGATCGACGCCCGGCGGCAGGTCGAGCGTAAGTTCGCCGCCCGCCAGCCGCACCGGATAGCCGCCCGGCAAGCCGTTCGGCCCCGGCACATGCCCGGACCATTCGCGTCCGAGCGCCATCGCCAGCAGCATGGGCACGCCGCTGGCGCCGGAGATCTCGATCACCGGCTCCGGTGTGAGCTGGATGTCCGAGAAGGTCCCGAAGACGTCCGCGACCTCCTTGCCGTCGATCCAGACGCGCGGCGCCCTGCCCTGCCGCTCCTGCGGCTTCTTCCGCCACTCGGCGAGATTCTGGTAATGCGCGAGGACCTTGACCTCGGCACCCGGAGGCGTGCTGGCCGAGCCGCCGAAGACGTTCGACAGGATCGCGACATTGCCCATGCCACTGGCGACCTTGTGGCCGAGCGCGATGATGATGCCGTTGACGACGTCCGGGAAGCCGCAATTGACCAGAATGGCCGGGCTGCCGCGCCTTGTGTTGGCAGCGGCAACGCGCGCGGAGAGCAGCGCCTGGAAGACGGCGGTGGCGCTCAAGCCCCCCTCGGCGACCAGCCGCGTCCAGGCATTGCCGCTCTGCGCGATGACCTGTGAGGTCTGGATCGAGGCCGCCTGGGCCACGACCTTTGGACCCGTGGCGGCGAGCATGGCGTCCGAAGCGCCGGGTTCAAGCAGGTCGACGCTGTAGGTCGTGAAGCGCGCCTTCGTGCCAAAGAGCTTGGCGCGGGCATTGGCGGCGGTGCGCAGCCAGTCGAGCCGCTGAGCATTCCGGCCGGCGATGACGACCGAAACAGGAGCGGGCGCAGTCGCCGCGATGTCAAAGGCGATGCGGGCGGCAAAGCCGCCGGTGCCGGAGACCAGGATGTCGCAACCACTCATCGTCAGCGTCCCTTGGCCGCCATGCGGTCCCAGCAATCGTCGAGGCGCGGCGAGAGCTTGTGCTTCATGATCCGCTGGCTCGCCGTGCGTTCGAAATCGTCGACGACGGCGATGTAGCGGGGGTTCTGATAGGGAGCGAGGCGGCTGCCCAGCCAGGCCGACAGCAGGGCAGCATCGACCGACGCGCCGTCACGTGGCTTCACGAAAAGCTTGATGTCCTGCTCGCCGACATCGGCCGCGACGCCGATCATCGCGCAATCCTCAACGGCCTCATGCTCGGCCGCGACATGCTCGACCTCCCAGGCCGAGACGTTCTCGCCCTTGCAGCGGACGCTGTCGGTCATGCGGCCGTGGAAATAGAGATTGCCTTCGGCGTCCCAGGAGCCGAGATCGCCGGTGTGCATGGCGCCGTCGCGCAGCGCCCGGCCCGTTGCCTCGGGATTGTCGAGATAACCGGGAAAGATCGCGCCCGGCAGGCTCGTCCTGATCACGATCTCGCCGCGCTCGCCCACCGGCACGTCCGAGCCGTCGGCGGCCAGCAGCCTGACTTCGAACCAGGGCATTGGCCGACCGACCGAGCCCACGGTGCCGCTGTCGTTGAAGGTGGTGATGCTGGAGGCCTCGGTCATGCCGTAGCATTCGCGGATCTCGACGCCGAAGCGGTCCCGGAACTGCGGCCAGATGTCCGGCGGGCAGCCGCCGCCCCAGGCGATGCGCACGCCGTGCTCGCGGTCGAGCGCGGAAACCGGCTGCTTCAGCAGGATCTGCAGGATGCCGCCGAGATAATGGACATGGCTTGCTCCCTCGGCCTTGACCTGGCTCCAGAAGCGGCTGGCGCTGAACCGATCGACCATCGCCAGCGTGATGTCGCGGATCATCGGCAGCGGCAGGAGCTGGGCGCCGCCGATGTGATAGAGCGGCTCCCAGACGAACAACACCTCGCCGGGCTGCGCGTCCGAGACGAGCGCGACGCCCTCGGCGGCCAACCGCAGCATGCGGTGGGAAACCAGCACGCCCTTCGGCCGCCCGGTCGTGCCGGACGTATACATCACGGCGAAGATCGCATCGGGAGCCGGCGTAGGCTCGGAGAAGGACGCGCCCGAGGACAGGATCGCGTCCAGCGCCCCATCAGCCTCGTGGATCAGCAGCTCGTGTGCGCCTTCGGGCATGGCCGCACCGATCTCGGAGGCCAGATCGGCATCGACGACGACGAGCCTGGGGTCGGGATGGGTCAGCAGATAGCGCAGCCCGTCGCCACGCTGCTGGGCGTTGACCGGCACCCAGGCGACGCCGGCGCGCGCCAGGCCGAAGACGACCGCGATGGCAGCAACCGAATTTCGCATCATCACGGCGACGCGGTCGCCGGGCTTCAGCCCGCGCTCGCGCAGATGTGCGGCGAAAGCGGCCGAGCGACGTTCCAGCTCGGCATAGGTCAGCGGCTCGCCGCAGAAGCGCGCATAGACGCGGTCCGGCTCGGCGCGGGCGCGCGCGGTCAGGAGATCGACGAAACCGTCGGCTGAAAGAGGCGTCATGACTGTCATGTTGTGCGCGAGGAGGAGCGGAGCCGTTCGGCCAGAAGCAGCATTGCGGTGACGACGACCAGCACGACCACGGAGACAGCGGCAAGCGTCGGGTTGAGCTGCAGGATCATGTCGTCCCACATCTGCTTTGGTAGCGTGGTCTTGATGCCGCCGCTGACGAAGATCGCGATCGTCAGCTCGTCGAACGAAGTGATGAAGGCGAAGAGGAAAGCGGCTACGAGCCCGCCCTGCACCAGCGGAATGGTGACTCCAGTCAGCGTGCGCACCCGGTTGGCGCCGAGCGTCGCCGCCGCCTGGTCGAGCCGCTGATCATAGGTCTTGAGCACGGCCGCGATGGTGACCAGCGTGAAGGGGATGGCGAGCACGGTATGGCCGATGATCAGGCCGAGGTCGGTGGCGATCAGACCGATACGCGCGAAGAGGTAGAACAGGCCGACAGCGATGACGATACGCGGCACGATCATCGGCGCCAGGAAAAAGGCGAAGATCAGCCCGCTCCAGCGCGTCCGGCTGTTGGCCAGCGCAAGGGCCGCAAAGCCGCCGATCGCCGTGGCCGCCAGCGCCGTGGCGAAGGCAACGATGAAGGAGCGGATCGTCGCCTGGATCCAGAGCGGCGAGTCGAAATAGGTCCGGAACCAGGACAGGCCGAACCCCGGCGGCGGAAACTCGAGAAACTGCGAGCTCGTGAAGGCCAGCGGTATGACGAGCAGCGTCGGCAGCACCAGGAAGCCGATCACGAGCCAGCAGAACGCCGGCAACATGGCCGCGCAGGCTCGCTTGCCAAGGATCGCATTGGCTGCGCCGGAAAGCTTCGCGGCCGCCGTGCCGATGACGCCGAGCACGACGAGACCGAGATCGCGCAGACGCCCCTGGCTGCTCTGGGCCGAGCCACCAGCGATCGTCGAGATGCCGAAGAGCCGATCATAGGCCCAGCAGGAGATCAGCGCAGCGGCGAGCATCATGGCCGCGAGCGCGCCCGCGAAGGACCAGTTCAGCAGTTCCTGGACCTGGGTGATGATGAGCTGCGCCAGCATCGTCTGCTGCCGCCCACCCAGAAAAGCCGGGACGATGAAGAAACCGAGGGAGGAGATGAAGACCAGCAGTCCGGCCGCCGCCACGCCCGGCAGCGACAGCTTGAAATAGACCAGCCAGAAAGCCCGCGCCGGCGAGGCACCGAGCGTCTGCGCGGCCTGCACCAGCCTTCGGTCGATGCCGGTCATCACCGGGAGCATGGTCATGACCGCGAGCGGGACCATGGCATGGACCATGCCGACCATGACGCCGAATTCGTTATGGAGCAGCGGCAACGGCTGGTCGACGAGGCCTGAGCCGGTCGCCAGCGAATTGATGATGCCGCTGCGCCCGAGCACGATCATCCAGGCAAAGGTCTTGACGAGATAACTCGTCCAGAACGGCACCATGACGAAGAGCAGCATCCGGCCACGAAAGATGTCCGGCATCCGCGCGATCCAGTAGGCCAGCGGATAGCCGATGAGCAGGGACCAGAACGCCGTCCATCCGGCGATGCGGAAGGTGATGCCGAGGACGCGGACATAGACGTCAGTCGCCGCGATGCGCTGATAGGTACCGATCGAGAACGCGCCGGTCTCGTTGTCGACGAAGCTCAGGCCCAGCAGCTGCGCCACCGGCCAGGCGAAGAAGACCGCGAGGAAGAGCAGGCCGGGAACGGCGAGCCAGAGCGCGCCGAAGCGAAGCCTGGGACGCGGCACGCTCGCAGTCGATGACGCCGCCACCGCGCTCATGCGACCAGCACCGCCTTGTCGCGGGCCCAGCCGGCGACGATGACCTCGTCGATCTGCGGGACCGCTTCGTCCGAACCCAGCCGGAGCACGAGCTGCGCGCCGTCAGCCAGCGTCGCGATCACGCGCGTTTCCGAGCCGGCATAGACGATCTCGCTGACCTTCCCGGAGATGGCATTGCCATCGCGGGCGCCGATGCGAAGGTGCTCGGGCCGCACGACCAGCGCGTTCTCCACCTGCGCAGGAGCGGCGCCAGTCGGCAGGTTGAATCGGCCATGCGCGGTCTCGATCGCACCGTTGCCGTCCCAGCGACCGCGGAAGATGTTGGAGATGCCGATGAAGTCGGCCGCGAAGGCCGTCCGCGGCTTCTCGTAGATCTCGCGTGGCGCGCCAAGCTGCTCGATCTTCGCGTGGTTCATCAGGCAGATGCGGTCGGACATCGCGAGCGCCTCCTCCTGATCATGCGTGACATAGACGATCGTGGCGCCGCTTTCGCGATGCAGCCGCTTGATCTCGATCTGCATGTGCTCGCGCAGCTTCTTGTCGAGAGCGCCGAGCGGCTCGTCCATCAGGATGATGGAGGGCTGGTAGACGAAGCAGCGGGCCAAAGCGACGCGCTGCTGCTGGCCGCCCGAAAGCTCGCGCGGAAAGCGGTTCGCGAGATGGCCGAGATGCACCATCGCGAGCGTCGCGGAAACGCGGCTCTCGATCTCGGAGGCCGAGCGCCCGCGCATCTTGAGCGGAAAGGCGATGTTCTCCGAGACAGTCAGGTGCGGGAAGAGCGCGTAATGCTGGAAGACGAGACCGATGTCGCGCTGGTGCACGGGGGTGCTCGACTGGTCGCGCCCGTCGATCACCACCTTGCCCTCGCTCGCCTCGACGAGTCCGCAGATGAGCTGCAACAAGGTCGTCTTGCCGGAGCCCGAAGGCCCCAGCAAGGTGAGGAACTCGCCTTCGGCGACGCTGAGCGAGCTCGGCTCGAGGGCCGTGGTCGCGCCATAGCGCTTACACAGGCCCTCGACCACGAGTTTGGCCGGTTTGGGGGCGGTTGCGGTCATTCCGGCGCTCTTCGCCATTGCGATCAGGTCAGGAGCCAGGCGTTGAAGCGCTCGGTCACCTTGGCGCGGTTGGCGCTCCACCAATCCTCGTTCGCAATGGCCATCTGCTTCAGGTTTTCCGGCGAGGTCGGCAGAACCTGGGCGCGCGCGGCCGGGATCGTCTGATAGGCGTCGAGGTTGGTCGGGCCATAAGCCAGAACCTCGGTGAAGACGGCCTGCGCCTTCGGGTCCGAGCAGAAGCGCACGAACTGGCGGGCGACGTCGGCCTTCGGGCCGCCCTTCGGCAGACCCCAGCCCTCGATCGAGTAGAGACCCTGGTTCCAGACGATCTTGGCCGGCGCGCCGCCATCGATCGCCGCCTGCAGCCGCGCATTCCAGCCCGGCAGCATGTCGACCTCACCGCTCTGCAAAAGCTGCGTCGACTGCGCGCCGCCCGTCCACCACACGGCGACATGCGGCTTGATCTTGTCGAGCACCTTGAAGGCGCGATCGATATCGAGCGGGTAGAGCTTGTCGAGCGGCACGCCGTCCGCGAGCAGCGCCTGCTCGATGGTGTCGATCGGGTTCTTGCGGAGCGCGCGGCGGCCCGGGAACTTCTCGACATTGAAGAAGTCTGCCCAGCTCGCCGGGGCGTTCTTCACCTTGTCGGTTCGATAGGCGAAGATCGTCGAATAGACATCCGTGCCCATGAACTCGGGCGAGATCGCCTGCGGCATCAGCTTGGGTACGTCGGCATGCGAGAAGCCGATCGGATCGAGCAGCCCCTGCCCCTTCAGGATGTCGCGGGCCGACAGCGTCAGCGTGCAGACGTCCCAGGTATAGGACTTGGTCTCGACCATCGCCTTGAACTGGGCGGTTGGCTCCGCCTCGCGGGCGACGTTCACGACCTTGTTGCCGGTCGCCTTCTCGAAGGGGTCGTAGAACGCCTTGCGGAAGGCAGGGCCGAACGGTCCGCCCGGATCGGCGACGGTGATCTGGGTGGCTGCACTGGCGCGGCCGATAAAGCTCGGCGCGGCCAATGCCGCGGTCGCACCGCCCGCGAGCTGCAGCAACCGCCTGCGGCTGGTCTCGAACGTCTTCGTCATCATACTCTCCCTTGCTGCGGTTTTCCGCGATTTCCCCGGGGTGAACTCGAAATTCAGGCGCTTTTTCTGGCGGCGCGCTTGGCGAGGAACTCTTCCATCATCCGGGCGGGCTCGCCGGTGGCGTAGGCCTCGCGCTGGTTGCGGATGCCGGCGGCCAGGCACTCGCGGAAGCTGGCCTCCGTCACCTCGCGGAAGCGGGCCTTGTTGAGGCGCATCGCGACCGGCGGCTTGCCGGCGAGCTCGGTGGCCAGCGCCAGTGCGGCCTCCATCACCTGCTCCTGCGGCACGATGCGGTTGATCAGCCCGATGCGGAAGCTTTCCTCCGCATCCATCATCCGGCCGGTCAGCGTCAGGTCGATGGTGCGGGCGATGCCGATCATCTCGCGCATGATCCAGGGTCCAGTCACCGAGGCGATGCCGGAGTTGATTTCCGGCTGGCCCATGGTGACGCCGGGATGGCCGATGCGCAGGTCGCAGAGCAGCGAGACCTGAAAGGCTGAGCCGGCAGCGACACCGTTCAGCGCCGCAATGATCGGCTTCGAGAGCGAGCGGATGCGGTCGTAGAGGCGCTCCCACTCACCCATCCAGACTTCGGCACGGTCGGCGTCGAAAGTCTTGGTCTCGTTGAGATCCTGGCCGGCGCCGAAGGCGCGCTCGCCAGCACCCGTGAGAATGATGGCGCGGACCGCCTCATTCGCCTCGAGCTCATCCAGCGCCTCGACGAGACGCGCCCGCATCGGCGCGTTCCAGGCGTTCAGCTTGTCAGGACGGTTCAGCGTCAGGACGCCGACCGGACCACGGATCTCACTGAGAACGGAATCCTTCACGCCTGTCTCCTGTTGAGTTTTTATCGCTATGAGATAAATCTTATCGTATTCTCGACATGAGCTATCTCCCTTGTCAAGTTGGATTGGGCCAGCCATTCAAACGGTGAGGAGTGAGCCACCGATGTCGATTTCCGAGACGCCCCCGCGCACCCGCCGCCAAGCCGCGCCCGACGAAGCGCAGCAGACGCGCAAGGAAGACGCGCTGATGGTGAATTCGGTCGAGAAAGCCTTCCGCGTCCTTTCGGCCTTCGGCCGCCAGCATCAGACGCTCAGCCTCTCGCAGGTCGCATCCGAGACGGGCATGGACATCAGCTCGGCCCAGCGTTTCACGCACACGCTCAACAAGCTCGGCTACCTGCGCAAGGACGCGCAGACGAAGCGCTTCGAACTGACCGCGCGCACGCTCGACCTCGGCTATCACTTCGTCCGCAGCAGCCGCCTGGTCGACCGGGCGATGCCTTACCTGATGCACCTCAGCAAGGAGACTGAGGAGACCATCAACCTGACGGTGCGCGACGGCACGGAGATCATCTTCGTCTCGCGCTTCCTCAGCCGGAACGTCCTCAACACGGATGTGATCATCGGGACGCGCATGCCGGTTTACTGCACGGCCCCCGGCATCGCCATGCTGTCGCGCCTGCCGGAGGACGAGGCGATGGCCGTCATCGATGCCAGCGACCTCAAGCCCTACACGGCCTCGACGGTCTGGCAGCGTGACGCGCTGCGGGAGAAAATCCGACAAGCGGCCGCACAGGGCTACGCGACGGCATTCGAGGAAGTCTATCTCAGCGACGCCTCGATCGCGGCCCCGATCCTCGACCATCGCGGACAGCCCGAGGGCGCCGTCAACATTGCGGTGTCCTGCTCGCGCTTCAGCCGCGAGGAGGTCATTTCCCGCTTTTCCTCACTGGTCGTGGCCACCGCCCACGCCGTCTCGCGGATCTGAAGCCGATCAAGTCCGCTTGACAGCGCGCGACTGCATTCTATCAATATTCGAACAACTCTATTGCATTGAAATAAAACTGGGGTTCTGGACGATGGGCGGAGGCGGCGCTCAGTTGTTTCGCGTCGCGAAGCGCGACGGCGCTCGGGTGACGCTCACCCTCGACGGCGAACCCATCGGCGCGACGGCCGGGGACAGTGTCCTGGCCGCCCTGCTGAGCCACGGACCGATCTTGCGCCGGCTCGAGTTTGGAGGCGAGCCGCGGGCCGGCTTCTGCCTGATGGGCGCCTGCCAGGATTGCTGGGTCTGGAGCGAGGCCGGCGGCCGGATTCGCGCCTGCACGACGCCCGTGGCTGAGGGGATGCGGCTCTTCACCGAAGCGCAGGTGCAGGCGCGTGGCTGAGATCGTCATCGTCGGCGCTGGGCCCGCGGGCATCGCGGCGGCGGAGGTTCTGGTGGCGCAGGACCAGCGTGTGACGCTGCTCGACGAGGCGGCGCAAGCCGGCGGACAGGGCTATCGCAGGCCGTCGCCCAGCCTCGCCATCGACATGGCCGGCCTGATGGGCAGCGAGGCTGGCAAATATGCCGGGCTGCATGCCCGCTTCGAACGCCTGCGCCCGCAGCTTGACTATCGTCCGGGCACACTGGTCTGGGCGATGGACGGAGACCGTCTGCATGTCCTGACCGGCGGACGTGCCGGGACAGTCCGGTTCGACATGCTCATGCTCGCCACGGGCGCGATGGACCGCATCGCACCACTGCCGGGCTGGACCCTGCCGGGGGTCTTCACGCTCGGCGGCGCGCAGGTCGTGCTGAAGGACCAGGGTTGCCTGATCGGCCGGCGTGTCGCCTTCCTCGGCTCGTCGCCGCTGCTGACGCTCGCAGCCAAGCAATATCGGGCGATGGGTGGCGAGGTCGTCGTTATCGCCGACACCACCCCTCTGTACGCCAAGATCGCGACCTCGCCGGCCCTGCTGCGCGCACCACGGACCTTGCTGCGCGGACTAGCCTACACGGCGCAGGCCATGATTGCCGGCACGCCTCTGCTGAACGGTGTTAAACCAATCGCAGTCGAGGGCACCGAGCGCGTCGAGGCTCTGGTCCTGCGCGATGCGTCAGGCCGCGAGCGACGCTTCGCCTGCGATGCCGTGGCGCTCGGCTACGGGCTGAAGCCTGAGACCCAGCTCGCCGATCTGGCCGGCGCAGAATTCGCCTACGACCGGGACTTTCGGCTGTTCCTGCCAAAGGCCGATGCCTTCGGGCGCGTCCGCCGCGGCCTCTATCTCGCCGGCGACGGTGCCCGGATCGGCGGTGCCGACGCAGCGGAGGCGAGCGGCGCGCTTGCGGCGCATGCGGTGCTCGCCGATCTCGGCCTGCAGCAGGACATCGCCGCGATCCGGCCTCTCGCACGCCGGGTGCAGCGGCTGCGCGATTTCCAGCGCGGGCTGGCGCGCGCCTTCGCCTGGCCGTCACGGCAGATCGGCGCGTTGCCGGACGAGACCGTGCTCTGCCGCTGCGAGCGCGTCACGGTCGGCGAGGTGCGCGGCGCCATGACGAAGGGGCTCGGCCCAGTCGAGGTCAATCGGGTCAAGGCGATGACCCGCTGCGGCATGGGCCGCTGCCAGGGGCGCGTCTGCGGACCGGCTCTGCAGGAGGTAGTAGCAGCGGCCGCCGGTCATGACGTCGAGGCAGGCGGCCGGCTGCGCGGGCAGGCCCCGGTCAAGCCGATCGCGCTCGTCGCAGCCGAGGAGACGCCGTGACCGCCGCGACCACCGATGTCGCCATCGTCGGCGGCGGCCTGATCGGCGCCTGGACGGCGTTCTTCCTCGCGCGCCGCGGCCAGCGCGTGACGCTGATCGAGAAGGGCGTCGTCGGCGCACAGTCGAGCGGAGTAAATTTCGGCAATCTGCGGCTGCAAGGCCGTTATCCCGCACAGTATCCGCTATCCCTGCGCTCCCAGGCGCTCTGGGAGGATCTGGAGGCCCTGATCGGCGAGGACTGCGAGTTCGCGCGGACCGGGCATCTCTACCTCGCCTATGACAAGGAGGAGAGCGAAAAGCTCGAAGGCTACGCCAAGGTCTCGGACTCCTACGGCCTGCAGATCGAGCGCGTCGGCCCGGCGGAATTGCGGAAGCGCTGGCCATGGCTCGGCGAACGCGCCGTGGCAGCGACCTTCTCGGAGCGGGACGCCACGGCCAACCCTCGTCTCGCGACACCTGCCATCGCCAGGGCCGCACTGGCCCAGGGCGTTGAGATCAGGGAGGAAACACGCGTCAGCGACGTTGCGCGCCAGGGCGAGGGCTTCCTGCTGACAATGGCGGACGGATCGCAGCTGAGCTGCGGCGCACTGGTCAACAGCGCGGGCGCCTGGGCGCTGGAGATCGCCGAGCGCTTCGGCGAAACGGCGCCGCTTTTCCCGGCGGGGCCGCCGCAATTCGTCACCGAGCCCGTGCCCTACCAGATCGAACCCTCCATACAGGCGATCGACGGATCGGTGATCTTCCGCCAGATTCCGCGCGGCAACATCATCCTGGCAGGCTATCCGCGAACGGCGGCCGACCCGGTCTCCAACCGCGCGCCCGTGCCGCCGGCAAAGACCCTAGCCGCGATGCGGGCGCTGGCACGTGTCGCGCCCGGGCTCGCGCATTGCCACGTCATTCGCGTCTGGTCCGGCATCGAGGCCTATCTGCCGGACATGATCCCCGTCATCGGGCCGAGCCTGACGCAGCCCGGTCTTTTCCACGCCTTCGGCTTCTGCGGCCACGGCTTCCAGATCGGCCCAGGAGTCGGGCTTTGCCTGAGCGAGATGATTCTCGACGGCGGCACACCGACGCCGCTCGACGCCTTCTCGATCGGGCGCTTCCGGGCCGAGGCGACGGTCAGCGAAAAATTCCGCAAGGAGTTCGATTGAGCGACCGTGCGAGCTCGCCGCGTCGGGCAGCTGACGGCAGGCAGATCAAGCTCGGCCCATTGCTGTTTCGAACCAGCATTGGTTCTGAACCCGGCAACGCGGCTGCTGCGAAGCTGATACAGACAAGTCCGATCAGCCGCGTGCTGGCACTGGCGTAATCAGGCGGCGGCCTCGCCGATCGTGACCGTCAACTGGCCAAGCCCTTCGATCGACCCCACCAGAACATTGCCCGGCATGACTGCGCCGACGCCGTGCGGCGTGCCGGTCATGATAAGATCGCCAGGCTCCAGCGAATAGTACTTCGACAGCGTCGAGATGATCTCGGGCGTGCGCCAGATCATCAGCGAGAGCACCGAATCCTGGCGCGCCACGCCATCGACTTCGAGCTTGATGCCACCCGACGCGGGATGTCCGACCGTCTCGACTGGGTAGATCGGTCCGCAGGGTGCTGAATGGTCGAAGGACTTCTTCAACTCCCAGGGAATGCGCGGGCCATCAGGTGTATCGAGCAGTCGCCGCCGGGTCATATCGAGGCAGATGCCATAGCCGAACACGTGCGACAGCGCCTCTTCCTGCGGAATGTTGTAGCCGCCGCCCTTCATCGCCACCATGAGCTCGAGCTCGAAATGGAAATCGTCGGTCATCGGGGGATACGGCACCGTTCCGCCATCCTGCACGATCGAATCCGCGGGCTTCTGGAAGATCAAAGGAAAGTCACGGGTCTCATCGCCTCCCATCTCGCGGACATGCGCGACATAGTTGCGGCCCACGCAGTAGATTCGCCGCACGGGATAGCGCGCCGATGAGCCGATGACCGGAAGGCTGGACTGAACAGGTGCCGGGACGGCGAATTCTGCGAGCGTGGACATCGAGCGACCATGGCTGATTGACGACGATCGCGGAGCATAGGGCGGACACACGGCGTGTCCAGAAGATTATGCATATTTTTTTCATTTGGCGCAGAATGTGAATTTAATTGACACGTAGCCACGATGATGCATCGTTTCGCTACGAAAAAATGTAAGGGGAATGGCATGAAGCGTAGGCAGTTCATCAAGGGGGCTGCAGCGCTGCCCCTCGCGCTCGCGGCGCCCAAGGCACTGGCGCAGGCTACTGACGAGCTCACCATTGTCTATCCGAGCCCTGGCGGTCTGGGATATTTCGCGGTCTATGCAGCAATCGGCGAAGGCTACTTCGCCGAGGAAAAGATCAAGATTACGCCACGTAGCGTCAACGGCTCTGCGGCTGCGATCCAGGCGCTGCTCGCCGGGCAGGCGCAACTAGCCCACCCCGGGCCGGGACCGCTGATGGCGGCTCGCGAGCGCGGGCAAGACCTCGTCTACATCTATAATTACTTCACGCGCAGCCAGTTCAATCTGGTCGTGCCCGAGACCTCCTCCTTCCAGAAGCCGACCGACCTGAAAGGCAAGGTCATCGGCGTCGGGACGGCCGACGGAGCCGAAGTCGCCTTCGTTCGCTCGATCTTCGATGCGGAAGGCATGAAGGAGGGACAGGACTACAAGTTCATCACGGTGGGCGAAGGCGGCATGGCCGTGGCCGGCTTCATGCAGAAGTCGATCGACGCCTATGCCTCGGATACGGCCGGAGCGGCGACCCTGAACCTGCGCGGAATCAAGCTGCGCTCGCTGACCCCGCCGCGCTTCCAGTCCTTCTTCGGCAACGGCTACGTGGTCACGCGCAAGTATCTGGACGAGAACCGCAGCATTCTTGAGCGCTTCGGTCGCGCTCTGGTGCGCGGCAGCAAGTTCGGCCTCGACCCGGCCAACAAGGCGGCCGTCCTGAAGCATGCGCGCATGGGCAATCCGCAGCAGCTCGAGAATATGCCCTTCGCGGAAGCGCTGATGGACGTCTATTACCGCCTGGCGGCGCCGCTCGATCCCGCCAAGGGCTTCGGATACAACAACCCCGAAGCTTGGGAGCTGTGGCAGAAGACCCTCCTGGCCTCGGGCGATCTCAAGAAGCCGCTCGACGATCTCAGCAAGGCCTACTCCAATGATCTCGTGGCGGCCTGGAACGCGCCGAAATGACATTGGCCTCCGTCGCAACGGCCGGGCACGTAGCCCGGCCGGTCTATGAACTCAGCCGCGTATCGAAAGTCTATGGGGAGCGGGTCGTTGCGCTGGAGAGCGTCGACCTCACCTTGCGCGAAGGCGAATTCCATTCGGTCATCGGTTCGAGCGGTTGCGGCAAGTCCACCCTGCTCAAGATCATGGCCGGGCTGACGCCCCCGTCCAAGGGCAGGGTTATGCTGGCGGGCACGCCGGTACTGGGCGCGCGCGCCGACATCGGCATGATGTTCCAACAGGCGACACTGTTTCCGTGGCGCACAACGCTGCAGAATATCCTGTTGCCAATCGAGGTACGCGAAGGGCGTGCTGCGGCCGAAGCCGCGGCACAGCGTGCGAAGAGCCTGCTCGAACTCGTTGGCCTCAAGGGCTTCGAGACGACCTATCCCTCACAGCTTTCCGGCGGCATGGCGCAGCGCGCTGCGATCTGCCGGATGTTGATTTCCGAGCCGAACGTGCTGCTGCTCGACGAGCCTTTCAGCGCGCTCGACGAGATCACGCGCGATTTCATGAACATGGAATTGCAGCGGATTTGCCGCGAGCGGAACGCCTCGGCCTTCCTGGTAACGCATTCGATCGCAGAAGCGGTGATCCTGTCCGACATCGTGCATGTGATGTCAGCGCGGCCCGGCCGGATCGTCCGCAGCATTGCGATCGACTTGCCGCGGCCGCGCACGCTCGACATGGCGACCCTTCCGCGATTTGGGGCCTATGTCAGCGAGATCCGCGAGTTGCTCGACAAGGGGGCCTTCCTGTGAGCCAAACCGCCGAAACATCATCTGCCGGGCTGCCGGCCGACACCGTCTGGGCGGAGAAGGTCTCGGTCACGTCCAAGCTCCCGCGCTGGATCCTGATGCTCGGGCTGCTCGCTCTCTTTCTCGGCTTGTGGCAGGGCGTCACCGCATCGGGCATCGTCTCGCCTTTGATCCTGCCGTCCCCAGCGGACACGATCCGCGACATCGGGTTTGTCGGTCGCAACCTCACCTCTGGCGACTACATGCTGCCGGCCTTGTGGGTCACCGCGAGCGAGGTCGTCTGGGGCTTCGTCCTGGCGCTGGCGATCGGCGTCTCGCTCGGCGTCCTCGTCGGCGAAACCAGCTTCGGCGAGCGGGCCGTGATGCCCTACATCGTCGCGATCGACACCATGCCAAAGCTTGCCTTCGCGCCGCTCTTCGTCGCCTGGCTCGGCTTCGGCATCATGTCGAAAGTGGCGCTGGCTGCTTTCATCTCGGTCTTCCCGATCATCGTCGGCACGGCTGCAGGCCTGCATGCGGCGGACGAGAATGCCCGAATGCTCTTTAAGAGCATCGGCGCCTCGCGGCTGCAGACGCTGGTCAAGCTCAAGATTCCCACGGGCCTCCCACAGTTCTTCACCGGCCTGAAGATCGCGGCGATCAGTGTGGTGTCGGGCGCGATAGCCGGCGAGTTCCTCGGCGGCGGCGCAGGCTTCGGCGAGCTCATTCGCGTGGCGGCCTCGCAGCTCGATACCCCGAGGGTGTTTTCGCTGATCATCTATCTCAGCCTGCTCGGGCTCGCCATGTTCGGCCTCGTCTCCTGGCTACAATATCGGTTCGTGTTCTGGCAGCGTTCGAGTAACAGCATCTCTGCTAAGACGACACGAACAGCGGCTTGAACCCGAGAACACGCATGGCGAAGGCAAGCGAAAAGACCACGCTGTCGACGACAGTTTACCAAAAGCTGCGCAACGCCATTATTCAGGGCGAATTCCGACCGGGCGCGAAGATGCGGATCGAGTCGCTTGCCGACAGTTATGGCGTCGGCAGCAACGCGGTGCGCGAGGCGTTGTCCCGGCTTTCGGCGGAAAGGCTGGTCGAACGTTACGAACATCGCGGCTTCGCCGTGCCGGCGATTGCGCTCGAAGACTGGCGGATCCTGGTGCGCACGCGCTGCTGGCTCGAGACGAAGGCGCTCGAAGAGGCAATGGCTCATCGCACGGAGAGTTGGGAAGAGGCCATTGTCCTGGCGCTTCATCGGTTGTCACGATTTCGGTCGGACAAGGAGGACGAGCGGGCAGGCTGGGAGGATGCGCACCGGAATTTCCATCGCGCGTTGCTGGCAAATTGTGGCTCACCCTGGCTGCTCGAATTCTGCGATGTCCTTGCAGACCATGCAACGCGCTACGTTTTCGTCTCACATGCTTATGGCAACAAGAAGCGCCAAGGGTTCAGCGAGCATGAAGCCTTGATGAAGGCAGTCCTGCATGGGACATCGAGCCATGCCTGCGATTTACTTCAGTCACACTACATGAAGACATTCGAGAGCGTTGAATCACTTTTCAAAGGCGGAATTCTTGAAGAACTCTCCGATGTGAGCAACTGATTGCGGGAAGCCGCAGGTGATCGGCTTTCGTCTCACGAACACCCCAAATCAAACTTCAGCTTCCCTGCAATGACCCAACGCCCGCGCAAAACGCAACGCGATATTCTGCATATGCGTGGAGCTTAACAACTGTTGGCTGCGCGGGCGCGCCATTCGGCCGGTTGAACGACGCGGTTGGTGCCGAGCGGTCAGGTTTCCTTGAAGCCGTAGTCCGGGATGCCCTGCTCGTTGCCGTAGTATTTGTAGGGCAGGAACTTGCCGGACATTCCGATCTTGACGCGATCGCCCTTGGGATTGGCCTCCCGCTCGAAGGTGATGTTGAAGTCGATCGCCGACATGATGCCGTCGCCGAACTCCTCCTCGATCAGGGCCTTCCAGGCAGGACCGTTGACCATCACCATCTCGTAGAAGCGGTAGATCAGCGGGTCGGTCGGCGGCATCGGCGTGCCGGTGCCGCGATAGGGCACCTCGTTCAGCATCCGCTCTTCCATCTCGGTGAGGCCGAAGAGCTCGCGCGCTGCCTTGGCCAGCGGCTTGGGGAGCTTCATCTGGCCGAGCAGCGCACCGATGATCAGCACCTCCGACATGCCGCCGATTTCGCTGGTGATGTGTTTCCAGCTCCAGCCCTTCTCGCGCTTGATGTCGAGGATCTTCTCGGTGAGTTCTTCGCGCTTCATTGGTTTCGTCCTCCTTGGTGCCGCGCCTGAAGCCCGGCTTGCGATGGGATGAGAGTTGATCAGGCCGCCGCGCGGCCGGCATCAGGGCCGTGGTCGCCGGCGGTTGGACGCACCACGGGCGGATGCCTGCGGTCGTAGCCTTCGGGAATCGCGTCCTTGAACGACTTCGAACGGGTTACGAGGAAGTCGATCAGATGGTTGCGGATGGCGTAGTAATCCGGGTGGTGATGGACCTCCGCACGAACGCGCTCGCGCGGCAGCGGGTTCTCGACGATCTCGGCGATCATTGCCTGCGGGCCGTTGGTCATCAGCACGATGCGGTCGGCGAGATAGATCGCCTCGTCGACATCATGGGTGATCATGAAACCGGTCTGGCCGGTCTCCAGGCAGATGCGGCGCACCTCGTCCTGCAACGTGCCGCGCGTCAGCGCGTCGAGCGCCGAGAAGGGCTCGTCCATGAGCATGATCTTGGGCTCGATCGACAGGGCGCGGGCGATGCCGACGCGCTGCTTCATGCCCCCGGATAGCTCGGACGGCTTCTTCAGCTCCGAGCCCTTGAGGCCGACCTTCTCGATAAAGGCCATGGCATGCGCGGTGACCTGCGCCCGGGACCAACCCTTGTTCCGGGCCGCAACTGCATAGGCGACATTGCCGAGCACGCTGCGCCAGGGCAGCAGCGCATGGCTCTGGAAGATCACGGCCCGGTCGAGCGAGGGCCCTTCGATGGCGCTGCCGTCGACGATCGCCGCTCCTTCATCCGGTGCGTCGAGGCCATTAAGGATGTTGAGCACGGTCGTCTTGCCGCAGCCGGAATGGCCGATGATGCAGGCGAACTCGCCCTTCCGCATCGAGAACCAGAGATCCTCGAATACCGTGGTCGTGCCGCCGCCCGCCTTCGGATAGCGCCGGGCAATTCCCTCGATGGAGATGAACTTCTCGGTCATGGCTCAATCCGGATAGGTCACGGCGCGCTGCAGGCGGGCGAGCGTCTGGTCGAGGATCATGCCCATCAGGCCGATCACGGTGATCGCGACGATCACATTGGTGATCGAGAGGTTGTTCCATTCGTTCCAGACGAAGTACCCGATGCCGGTGCCGCCCACGAGCATCTCGGCCGCGACGATGACGAGCCAGGCGATACCGATCGAGATGCGCATGCCGGTCAGGATCGTTGGCGCCGCCGCCGGCAGGATGACGGTGAGCGCCCGCTTCATCGGTCCGACTTCGAGCGTGCGCGCGACGTTGACCCATTCCCTGCGCACCGCCGAGACCCCGAAGGAGGTGTTCAGCAGCATCGGCCAGACCGAGCAGATGAAGATCACGAAGATCGCCGAGATGCTCGAATCCTTGATCGTGTAGAGCGCGAGCGGCATCCAGGCCAAGGGCGAGATCGGCTTGAGAACCTGGATGAAGGGGTCGAGCGCCTTCGAGATCAGCGGCGAAAGCCCGATCAGGAAGCCGAGCGGCACGGCCACCAGCACAGCAAGCGCATAGCCGAGGAGCACGCGGCCGAGCGAGTAGGCGAGCTGGATGCCGAGCCCCTTGTCGTTTGGCCCCTTGTCGTAGAACGGATCTTTGAGGTGGCCCCATATCGTCTTGCCGACATCGAGCGGGCCGGGCATCGCCGATTTGCCCTGCGTGACCTGCTGGCCCATCAGCTTGGCGTATTCGGGATCGATGTTGGCGGCCGGCGCGCCGCCGCCCGACTGCGTCGCGACGTGCCAGGCCATCAGGAACACGGCGAAGATCGCAAGCGACAGGACGAAGGCGCGGATATTGAGGGGAAGGGTCATGTCCGCTTGATCGCGAAGCTCTTGACGTAGTCCTCCGGCTTCGAGGCATCGAAGCTCTTGCCCATCACGACGATGGTCTTGGAGCCGGGCGTCGGCGGCGTCAGACCCGCCTCCTTCATCAGCTTGGTCGTGTCTGTCTCCAGGAAGACCTGCTTCGCGATGCCGGCATAGTCGACATCGCCCTTGATCTGCCCCCAGCGCTTCATCTGGGTCAGGATCCAAACCGCGAAGCCATCCCAGGGGAAGGGGTCGAAATCGATGCGCTTGGGATCGCGCTGGACGCTGCCGAGCCCATCCGCATAGGTGCCGGTCAGGATCTGCTCCAGAACCGTCACCGGCTGGTTGATGTAGTTCGCCGGCGCGATGGCCTCGGCGATCTGCTTGCGGTTATCGGGGTTCGAGGCGAAGGCGGTGGCGTCGATGATGCCTTTGAGCAGTGCCGCATAGCTGTTCGGCGTCTGCGTGACGAACTCCCTGGATGCCGCGAAGGCGCAGCAGGGATGCCCGTCCCAGATCTGCTTCGACAGGATGTGGATGAAGCCGACGCCGTCGAAGACCGCGCGCTGGTTCATCGGGTCTGGACCGAGGAAGCCGTCGATATTGTCGGCGCGCAGGTTCGCGACCATCTCCGGCGGCGGCACCGCGCGGATCTGCACGTCCGTATCCGGGTCGATGCCATGCTCGGCGAGATAATAGCGCAGTAGGTAGTTGTGCATCGAATAGTCGAAGGGCACGGCAAATTTGAAGCCCTTCCACGACTTCGGATCGCGCTTGTCCTTGTGCTTGACCGAGAGCGTGATCGCCTGGCCGTTGATGTTCTCGATCGCCGGGATCGTATAGGGCGTCGCGGTCGAGCCGACACCCATCGTGATCGCCAAGGGCATTGGCGAGAGCATATGCGCGGCGTCGTATTCCTTGTTCAACGTCTTGTCGCGGATCACCGCCCAGCCGGCCGTCTTGATGACTTCGACGTTGAGACCGTGTTTCGAATAGAAGCCCATCGGATGGGCCATGATGATCGGGGTCGCGCAGGTGATCGGGATGAATCCGACCTTGAGGTCTTTCTTCTCAGGAACGGCCTGAGCGAAGGCCTCGGTGGCCGCTGCGATCGGCAGCAGACTGGAGATCGCCGCCATCGCAGTCGAGGCGCCGACCTGCTGGAGGAAGAGGCGACGCTGCGCGTCGCGCGGGAAGAGCGCTCGCATCACGGCGTTCTCGACGATGCGCCCGTAGCGCGTCTCCTCGTGCTGGGCAGCCTCTACGGATTCGGCCCGCAGTGCGCGCTCATGAGCATCCTGGCTGTCATGCTGGCCGCAGGTGCAGCCGCGGACGATGCGTCGGGTGGCGTCGAAGGCATTCTTGAACAGCGACATACGTGTCTCCTCGGCGACCGCGGAAAAGGCTCGCATTGCTGAGCAAAGAGCGGGCCAGAGCGGAGGCGCCGGTCAAATTCAATGAAATCAGCTGGTTGTTTGAAATTCGGAAATCGCGAAATCTCGCAAAAAACGATATTCCGTGACCTCATTCACGAATTATCGTAATCCTTCCGCATGGAGCATTCATTCGCCGAGCTGTCTTTCGAAAGCGCCTCGGATCCGGCTCTGGCCGTCGAGGCCGGGTCCGGCCGCATCCTTGCCGTCAATGGGCCGGGACGCCGCCTCTTCGCGGCCGATGGCAATCTTGACGGCGCTCGCGTGGTGGAATTGTTTCCGGGGCAGGTTCCGGCACTGACGGTCTTCACCGAGGCCGTCCTGCACAAGGGGAGCTACGTCACGCGCGCGCTGGCTCCCCGACGCGCAGACGGCCTCGCTGGGGCATTCGAATGTCTCGGCACTGTGATCGAGGGCGCGCCGGTTCCCTCGATCCTGCTGTCCTTTTCCGACCTCGACGCGCGCCGACAGCGGGATCTCGACGCCGATGCCGAGGACCACATGCGCGGCGGCATCGCCGAATGGCGGCGAACCGAGCGTCTATTCCAGGACATCGAACGGGGCAACCAGCTCATCCTGCGTGCGGCAGGCGAGGGCATCTTCGGCGTCAATGACGAAGGCCGGACGACCTTCGTCAACCCGGCAGCAGAAGCCATGCTCGGCTGGGAGCCCGGCGCGCTCGTCGGCCGCGACATGCATGCCTGCGTGCATCATCACCGGGCCGATGGCAGCCACTACCCGCATCAGGAATGCCCGATCTACGCCGCCTTCCGCGACGGCTCCGTGCATCATGTCGAAAACGAGATGTTCTTCCGCCGCGACGGCTCCGGCTTCTGGGTCGAGTACACCTCCACGCCGATCCGCGACCGCGGCCGGCTCGTGGGCGCGGTGATCATATTTCGCGACGTGACCGCCCGCCATGAAGCCGACGAGCGGCTGCGCGCCGCGCTCGCCGAGGTCGACAGCCTGCGAGAGCGTCTGCAGAACGAGAATGCCTATCTGCAGGAGGAAATCCGCAGCGAGCGCAGCCATCGCGGCATCATCGGCAGCTCGGCGGCGATCCAGGCCATTCTGAGGCAGGTCGAGCTGGTCGCGCGCACCGACGCCGCCGTCCTGATCACCGGCGAATCCGGCACCGGTAAGGAACTGATCGCCAGCGCGATCCACGAGGCGAGCGAGCGCGGCGCCCGCCCGCTGATCCGTGTCAACTGCGCTGCCGTGCCGCGCGACCTGTTCGAGAGCGAGTTCTTCGGCCATGTCAAAGGCGCCTTCACCGGCGCTTTGCGCGATCGTCTCGGCCGGTTCGAACTCGCCGATGGGGGCACACTCTTCCTCGACGAGGTCGGCGAGATCCCGCTCGAACTGCAGGGCAAGCTGCTCCGCGTTCTGCAGGAGGGCGAGTTGCAGCGCATTGGCGAGGAGCGCACCCGCCATGTCGACGTGCGCGTCGTCGCAGCGACCAACCGCGACCTGCGCCGCGAAGTGCGCGAAGGCCGCTTCCGTGAGGATCTGTTCTTTCGGCTCGCCGTCTTCCCGATCGTCTCCGTGCCGTTGCGTGACCGGCTGGACGATGTCCCTGCCCTCGCCCTGCATTTCCTGGCGATGGCGGAACGCCGGCTGCGCACGAGCGGGCTAAAGCTTTCGAAGAGCGACGTCATGCGGCTCTGCGCCTATGATTGGCCCGGTAATGTCCGCGAACTCCAGAACGTCATCGAGCGCGCGGCCATTCTGGCTCGTGACGGCCGCCTAGCAATCGACCTGCCGGGAGCGCCGCAGCTCCCGCCGAAGGACGAGTCACATCTGATTCCGACCGGCGTCCTGCTCACCGAAACGGATCGGCGTGAGCGTGATCGAGCCGCGCTGGCGGCGGCCCTGGAAGCTGCGCGAGGGCGCGTCAGCGGGCCCGGCGGCGCAGCCGAACTGCTCGGGCTCAGGCCGACGACGCTGGCCTCTCGCCTGAAGAAGCTCGCAATCGACCCGCGCAGCTTCAAATAGCGCATGCTGCGGGACTTGCAGTTTTTCTAACAGAAACACCGAAGCATTCTCAGATTGTCGAATGACGGACAGCCGTCAGCTAGTCTGCGAAAGCTTCCGCTTCCCGGCAGTCAGTGAATGTCCGCACTTGGCGCCGGCTACGCCCCTGCTTCTTCCCACGACAGAGCTCGATATCGGCGCCTTTTCCGTCGTTGGGGCCGGACGCATCTCATCTTGCGTTGCCCGGGAGCGAATGCGGGCAACCAGACCGCGGACATCCGAAGCCTCGACCCGCAGCCTGGCGCTCCAAGGCCTCGCGTCGAGAGCCATAACCTTGGCTCCTTATTGGCGCGAGCGAAAGCTTACGGCCACCTTCATTCCGGTTAGACGGCTCAGCATGCCAGCAACCGGCTCAATTTAATGCCGTTTGGCCACATCAACCGACTTCAGGCTTGGCCCGAGCGGAGGCGTTCCGGACCGTCTCGCTGGGCGTCTTTCCGAACCGGCGGCCATAAGCAGCAGAAAACCGCGTTGTGTTGGTGAAACCGTATCGGCGGGCGATCGTCGTGATCGACGCGTCACTGATGTTTCGTGTGAGTTCGCCTCGCACCAGATCAAGCCGGATGGCATGGAGCACGGCCAACGGGGTCTTGTTGCGGAAGTGTTTGAAGACGGTCGCCAGCGTTCGCAAACTGCAGCCGGCCGCCTCGGCGACATGTGCCATTCGAATTGGCTGCGCTCCATGGGCGCGCATGAAATCCTCCGCGCGTCGGACATAGGCTGGGATCGCCGCGTCTCCTGTGCAGGCGAGTCGATCGCTGTAGTTGTGGCGGGCGCCGTGCAGGACCAGCGAGATCATCGAATCGGTTAGTGATGCCAAGGCGACCGGGCTGCTGGGCACACCGTCCTTCCTTTGAAGTTCAAGCATGACGAAATCGAGCTGGTGTTTCAGGCTGGCCGTGAGGCCCATGCTCCAATCGAGGCCGGTGTCGAATTCGAGTGGCTGGCGTAGCGGCTCGTCCAGCATGTGCTCCAGCGCGATCTCCAGATCGGCGACTTTGAAGAAGACATTGTTGCGCGCATTGTCGTTGCTGATCGAAAGCAGGCCGCCCGGCCCGGGCCTCCAAACAAGCCCTGACCGGGTTGTAGCCGTCGTGGCCGCACCGCCTCTGGTCAAGGTGATTTGGCCAGCCAGCATCGTCGTGAAGCAATACAAGCTGCCATCGTCACCATCGACGGACACGTCGGTTGCAAAACTGCTCTCGGCATAGCTCGCCAGGATCGAGCCCGTTCCCCGCGTGGCGATCGTGAAGATCGGCTGTTCGAACCGCCGGCGCCACAGCGCGCGATCCTGCAGTTGATAGGTATAGATGCGGTTCGAGCGTTCGGCCCGTTCCCGAACGCGAAAATGGCCGTTCAGATCTTCCGGATCATTCGCCCGGACAACATCGAACATCGCCAGTCGGGCGGAATCGGTCATCGGCGCCCCCATCGACATCCCCCGCGCCGGTCGTCATTCCCGCGTCTCGCGCAGCCTTCGACAAAATCGGCAGCGGATCGACAAATTCGGCAACGAAATCCGGCATGTCATCAAAATCATCATCGCCGATTTCGGGCGATATGCAAACGTGAGTTCAGTCGCTTGCCAGTGGGGCTCCCAATGCCTGACGTCTTTCAGACGACGCCAATGACATCACTGAAGTGCCTCCCTGCCTGGCGCGGAAGAGCGACTGCTGGCCTGGTCGCGACTGCCGCGCTCGTGAAATGGTCGATGTTGCTCACGGCGGGGGCGGCCCTGGCGACTGCCGAGCCAAGCCCGTCGAAACAGCACCTGACACGGATTCAGCACGCCTGCCTGAGCTGGGATCTAAACCTGCAGCAGATGCTGAACTGGAGTGAGGCGTATGCGATCCATCCCCACGCTCTGCGATCAGCCGTGCATCAAGAGGCCGCCAAGTTGCGCGAGCGATGCACTCGCGATGTTACGCCTGCAACGATCAATCGCTACGTTGTACTCAGCAAAATGCTGCACGACGACGAAGCAGATGAGGTAGAAAGCTTCGATTGACAATACTCGACAGAAATTTAATCGAGACATTGTGTGCATTTATTAACTCCAACCATGAATTATATCTCGTATATTCAGATGCCAATCTAAAAATGAATTAGATTAACTCCATAATCACACTACAAATTTCACATTATCGACGCCTCTATATTTTAAGTATATCAAATTATTATTTATTAACGCGTCAGGAGGCATTGCCATGGTCGAATTTGCTATGCTCATCGCAGGATTCTTACCCGCATTTGGAGGTGATTATATCAACAACTCAGTCACTCCTTCCCCCGTTATTTATTGTAGAACGAATAGAATAGAATTCTACGACGCAAGCGCCAAATTGACATCAACAAGTACGATCACTAATGACTTATTCAAGCAATATTGCAGCCGACCAAACAGCAGAAAGCAAGTTTGAGCACGGCAGATCAACCGGCGCTTGATGTCATATTGCGAACGAATAGATTGATCCGATCTCGCCGGATTGCACCGGCGCTCCGAGAGCAGTGCAGACCACAGTACGGCTGGGCTTTTGAACGTGTAAGCGACTGGTGTCGGGCGTCCAACGCAATGTCCGCAGGCGGCGCAAGCTGGCCCTCCGTCCTCTCGGGAGGGAATGTCTGCTTGCGAGGCGCGAGCCAAGTTCCGTTAGTGGCGCTAAGCTCAAACGCAGACAGTGCCGGCAGGATTTTGCCTTGCGAGGGCGATAGCTGGTAGCAGGCTGCGAAGTCATCGTGAGCCAGCTCCATCTGGGGGATGTCAGTTTAACCTGAACGTCACCAGCGATGCCGCATAACGCCCCACATTGATGGGAGCGTTCGAATGAGTGGCCATGACGCGCTGGTTGTCCGCGGCCTGGTGAAGCGCTTTGGCGGCTTCACAGCTGTCAACAGCCTTGACCTCAGTGTACGGCGCGGCGAGCTATACGCATTGCTGGGGCCGAACGGGGCGGGCAAGACCACCTCGCTCAGGATTGTCGCGGGGCTGCTCTCTCCGGACGCGGGCGAGATCAGCATTTGCGGGATCAACCGCCTGCGTGATCCGGTGGCGGCAAAACGCGTGGTGGCGTGGCTCCCAGATGAACCGATGGTTTATGACAAGCTCACGCCTGTCGAGTATCTCGATTTTGTCGCCGGCCTCTGGCAAGTAGAGCCAACCGTCGCAAAGCCGCGCCGCGACGCCCTGCTTGAGACCCTCGACCTAACCCGCGTGGCAGATCAACGCTGCGAGGGCTTTTCCAAGGGCATGCGCCAGAAGGTTGCTCTTGCTGGCGCGTTGATTCACGAACCCGAGTTGCTGATCCTTGACGAGCCTCTGACAGGCCTCGATGCCTCGATGGCACGTCACGTGAAGGAACTGCTTCAGGAACGTGTCGCAACTGGCGTGACGGTGATCCTCACCACGCATATCCTCGAGGTCGCTGAACGGCTCAGTGACCGCATCGGCATCATTCGCAATGGCAGGCTTGTCTGCGAAGGCACGATGGCCGAACTGCGCAATGGCGGCGCCTCCCAGGGTTCCACCCTTGAAGATGTTTTCCTCGATGTCGTCGCGCGCGAAGAGGCGGCCTGAGATGAAGGCCCTTGCGTCCGGTGCAACCCGCGCCGTGCTGGCACTCGAAGCCCGTCTGGCATTGCGCGGCATTGCCGACATGGCAGGCCCGAAAACGGCGACGCGTCCCTGGCGCATCGCGGGCGTGTTGGCTGTTGTCTGCACGATCATTTTCGGCGTGTCGCAACTTCTGCTGATGACGGCTGGCGAACTGGACCCTGCCGATCCGCGCCTGCAGATCACGTTGACGATCAATCTCGCCTTCCTGTTCGTCCTCATGATCTCAGCCGCGCTCGATTCCGCCGCCTATGCGCTTTACGCGCGCGGCGACTATGACCTGATGTTCTCCGCGCCCCTGCCTCCGCAAACGGTGCTGCTGGTCAGGGCTCTCAACGTCTTTTGTTTCACGCTTACAAAGGCCGGTCTTTATGGCGCGCCGATGCTAATCCTGTTGGCGGTGCAGCGCGGACCTCATTGGTTGGCTGGCCTGCCCCTGATCCTGGCCCTTGCGCTCAGCGCAACGGCCATCGCGATCGGACTGGCAATGGGCCTGGTTCGCCTTATCGGTATCCGGAGCACGCGCGTCGCCGCGCAGGTGGCGGCAGCGCTGGCCGGTCTGCTGGTGCTTGTGATGGTGCAGTGGGACGCGATTTTTGGGCCAGGCCCAAAGGACGCCCTCGTCGCGGACTATGTGGCCAACCCTCAGTCTCTTGTTTGGCAATTGGCGATGCTGCCTGCCCACGCCATGACAGGCAACGTCGTTGCCCTGTTGGCTGTGGTTGCCTGCGCGGGGCTGATGGCCGTGCTGATGTTCACCGGACTTGCCGAGAGCTTCGTGCGCAATGCGGTCCTCGCAGCAGGATCTGCGTCTGCAGTTCCATCCCGCGCCAGGCGGAGTCGTGCATCCTTCGGTGCGTCACCATTGGCGGCACTGATGCTCAAGGAACGGCGCATCATTCTGCGTGATCCGTGGCTGTTGTCGCAGATCCTGATGCAATGCATCTTTCTGATCCCGATCGCCGTCGTGACAGTCTATCGGGTCGCGAGCGGTGCTGACGATGCCTCGGCGCTCGTGCCGGTCCTGATCATTCTGTGTGGCCAGATTGCCGGTGGTCTGACCTGGATCGCGATATCAGCAGACGAAGCAGCCGAACTTGCCTTGACCGCACCGCTGGACCCGCGCTTACGCGAGCGCGCCCGTTTCGGCGCCATCTCCTGGCTTGCAGTCACATTCGCCGCACCGCCGTTGATGCTCTTGCTGATATTCGATGCCAGGGCCGGCCTGGTCAGTTTACTCGGTGTCGCATGCGCCATCGCCTGCGGCATCTTCGTCAACATCTGGCATCAACCAAGACTGGCGAGGACCGGCATGATCAGGCGGCGCATGAAGAGTCCCATCTCCGTGACGCTCATAGAGCTTCTGGCCTTGACGATGGTCGCGGTCGGACTCTGGCCTTTGCTGGCTGGCGACTACTTGGCGGCGATGCTGGGCGGGCTCCTGGCCATGGCAACGATGGGCGTGCTGTATGCGGCGCGCCCACGCGCAGCAGCCTGAGCAGGGGCGCCATCTTCCACTCCCTCTCGAAGCGGTTCGAGAGGAGGAAGAGCCGACGATTGCAGTGCTGAAGGAGGACCAAGCCGGGATTGCGGTGGTGGATCCTTCCCGCCGCGGACGTTGCCCTTATGACAGCGCCACCGCGTCACCGGGCCTGATCTCGCCCGGCGTCACCACATCACAATAGATGCCGAAGTTGCGGCCATGGCGCCTCACCACGTTGCGCAGCAGTTCGACGTCGAGCGGGATAGCCTCCTGCTCGATGGTGATGAAGCCGCAGCGGCCGCAAGGCTCGCGACCCCTCAAGACGACCGCGCCGATGCGGATGTCCCGCCCGATCCAACCCTGCTCCGGCATCGCTTCGGCCTCATCTGGCCAGTCGACAACGATGTTGGGGCGGAAGCGGCGCTCGTCGATCACGCTGCCCGGCATGTCGCGCTCCAGGCTGCGCATGCCCGCCGTGGTGATCAGATGGATCGGCGCATGCTGGTAGCGCGGCCGGAAGCCCTCGCCGCCGAACGGCGCGAAGGGCCTGAGCACCGGCATGAAGCCGAAGAGCGACGACAACGCCTGCAGCGCGGCCGCATCGTCTGGTGGCGACCATTGCCGGCCGTCCGCCGAGATCGCGACGCCTGCTCCGGTGAAGCGGGCATGGCCGTGCGGAACCTTGACGAAATGCTTCTCCCGGCCCGGCGAGGCGATGCGCTCATTCGCTGCGTCGAGCAGCCCCCAGATCCGGTCGCCGTCGACCCCGGACATGGTGACCGGCGCGCGAACGAGCCGCTCGCCGCCCATCGAACTCACCGGGTAACGCCAGAGCGACGAGACCGAACCGGCGAGGCCAGCTTCCATCACGGCAGATCCATGCGCGGGTCGAGCGCGTCGCGCAGGCCGTCGCCAACGAAGTTGAAGCTCGTCACCGCCAGCGTGATCGCGGCGCCCGGGATGATCGCAAGCCAGGGCGCGCTGGTCAGGTAGCTCTGGGCGTTCTCCAGCATGTTGCCCCAACTCGGCGTCGGCGGCTGGATGCCGTAGCCGAGGAAGGAGATGTAGCTCTCGGCGAGGATCGCATGGGCGACGTTCAGCGTCGCGGCGACGACGATCGGCGCGATCGCGTTGGGCAAGAGCTCGCGCATCATGATGCGCAGATTGCTCGAACCCATCGCCACCGCGGCCTGAGCGAATTCGCGCGTCCTTAGCGAGCGGATCTGCGCCTCGACGACGCGCGCCACCTCCATCCAGGACGTCATCGCGATCAGGAGCACGATCGAGGGGACCGAGGGCTGGATCAGCGCCGAGATCGCCAGCAGCAGGAAGATCGACGGAAAACACAGCATCGCATCGACGAAGCGCATCAGCGCGGCGCCGAGGACGCCCTCATAATACCCGGCGGTGAGTCCGACCATGATGCCGATGCCCATCGCCAGAACCATCGCGCAGAAGCCCACGGAGAGCGAAATCCGGCCCGCCATCAGGAGCCGGGCGAGGATGTCGCGACCGAGCGGATCCGTGCCCAGGATATGAGGCCCGGCGAAGGGCGGAGCGAAGCGCTGGCGGATGTCGATGAAGGTGTCGGTGTAGGGTAGCAGCCACGGCCCGACGACGCAGGCCAGCGTCATCAGCACAATGGTGATCGCGCCGAAAACGGCGAGCTTGTGGCGGCGGAAGCGGCGCATGCCGCGCCTGTTCCAGAAGCCCTCTTCGCGGACGACGAGGGCCTCGACGGTGGGTTCGAGGCTCATCGGCCGCTCCTGGCGATGCGGGGATCGGCGACGCCGTAGAGCAGGTCGGCGAGCAGCGAGCCGAGCAGCACCATCACGGCCGTGAACATCAGGATGCCCATGACGACGGGGTAGTCGCGATAGCTGATCGAATCCAGGAAGAGCCGGCCCATGCCCGGCCAGGTGAAGACCGTCTCCGTGACCAGCGCGCCCGAGAGCAGCGACGGCACATGCAGGCCGGTGATGGTGATCATCGGCAGGAGTGCGTTGCGCAGCACATGCGTCAGCAGGATGCGCCGCTCCGGCACGCCCTTGGCGCGGGCCGTGCGGACGAAATCCTGGTTGATCACGTCGAGCATCGAGGAGCGCATGTAGCGGCTCCAGACCGCGGTCGAGACCAGGGCCAGCACGATGCAGGGCCCGACCAGATGGTGCAGCCGATTCAGGAAGGAGCCGTCGCCTATCGTGAAACGGTTGCCCGAGGGCAGCCAGCCGAGCCCGACCGAGAAGACGTAGATCACGACGAGCCCGAACCAGAAGGTCGGGATCGAGAGCGCGATCATCGTGCCGATGGTCGCGATGGAGTCGAACAGCGAATAGCGCTTAACCGCGCCGATGATCCCGATCCAGGCGCCGATCAGCATGGCGAGCAGCGTCGAGGTCAGCATCAGCTCCAGCGTCGCGCCGAGATGGCTGGCGATGATGTGGAGCACCGGCTGCTGGTCGCGATAGGAGTTGCCCCAGTCGCCGCTCAGCATGCGCCAGAGCCACTCGGCATATTGGATCGGCAGCGGCCGGTTCAGGCCGAGCTGTTCCGCGATGCGGTCGAGATCGGCCTGGGTCATGTCGCCGCCGGCCGCGAATTGCGACATCGGCCCGCCCGGAGCCAGGTGCAGGATTGCGAAGCCGATCATCGAGACGATGAGCAGCAGCAGCAGGGCCTGCATCAGCCTCTGCAGAAGAAAGGAGCTCATGTCGGACACGAGCCCATTTCGAGATGTGGCAGAGGCACGTTCACCCGGACGGAGCGCGTCATCGGCTCACTTCGCCCAGTACCAGGAGCCCATGTTCCAGGTATTCTGGCGTGCATTGACGTTGGGCTCGTAGCCGATGAGGCCCTCCTTGTAGCCCTCAACCGGAGCGTACTGGTAGATCGGCAGGATCGGCAGCTCCTCCCGCACAAGTTCCTGCAGCTTGTAATAGATCGCCTTGCGCTTTGCCTGGTCGAAGGTGGTCTGGCCGTCCTTCATCAGAGCGTCGGCCTCGGCATTCTGCCACTGCATCTGGTTGGCGCCGTTGCCGTTCTTCGCCGGGATCGCGTCCGAACCGAAGCGATGCGCCGGGTCGGGATCGATCACGGTGCGGAAGGCGGTGCCGACGAGCAGCGAGTCGAATTTCGAGCGGGTGTAGAAGTCGCCCCAGATCACAGCGGCCGGCATGTTGTTGATCGTCATCTTCACGCCGATCTGCTGCCAGTCCTGCATCATCAGCTGCTGGGCCTGTTCGCGCAGCGCCGCGCCCGTCGTGGTCGAGACAGCGAAGGTCAACGGCACGCCGTCCTTCATGCGCGTGCCCGAGCCCGAGCGCTTCCAGCCGGCATCGTCGAGGATCTTGTTGGCGAGTGCGAGATCGTAGCTCTGCTTCGGCAGCCCGGGGTTGTAGGCCCAGGACTCTTGCGGCGCGAAGGACTCCGTCGGGGTGTGCAGGCCGTAATAGATGATGTCGATGATCGCCTGCTTGTTGATCGAGGCGTAGAGCGCCTTGCGGACGGCCTTGTCCTTCAGCACCGGGTTCTCGAGGTTCGGCATCAGGATCTCGAGCGAGGCGCTTGGGATCTTCATGACCTTGCGGCCCGGCAGCTTCACCGCCTCGGCATAGAAGTTCGCCGGAATGCCGGTGCCGATGATGAGGTCGACCTGCCCGGTGCGGAACTGTGCGTAGAGCGCCGTCTGGTCGGGCACGTATTTGAGGACCGCGCGCTCCAGATAGGGGCCCTTGCCGTGATACTTCTCGTTGGCGACGAGCTGGATGTTGTCGCCCGGCGTGCGCGTGCCCCATTTGAACGGGCCGGTGCCGACGGGGGCCGCGTTATACGGCGCGGTGTTGGGGTCGGCAGCCTTCTCCAGCAGGTGCTTGGGCACGATGAAGGTGTTGGAGAGCAGCGCGAGATAAGGCGCATAGGCTTTCTCCATCCGCCACGAGATTTCCAGCGGGCCGGTCACCTTGATGTCCTTGACCAGCGAGTGGCCGACGCGGGTGCGCGCCTTGAAGCCCGGCGCATTGATCAGTTCGAGCGTGTATTTGACGTCCTCGGCGGTGAAGGGCGTGCCGTCATGCCAGGTCACGCCCTCGCGCAGCTTCACCTTCCAGGCGAGGCCGCCCTCGGAGATGCCGCCATTGGCCTCGCTGGGGATCTCGACCGCCAGATCCGGCACGAGCGAGCCGTCGGGCTGTGCCAGCCACATCGTGTTGAAGATCTGCATCCAGACGGTCTCGTCGACCTCGATGCCAGGCATCAGCGGGTTGAAGGCGGTCGGCTCCTGCGACAGCCCGACCACGACCTGCCCCGTGGGCTTGGACGGCGGCGGGGGCGCGGCCTTGGTCTGGGCGCGGGCGCCACGGAAACCGGAAGCGGCGAGCAGGCCGCCCGCACCGAGCGCGAGCAAATCGCGGCGATGGATGGCGGGCATCGGCAAGGCCAGGCTCGATGTGCCGCGAGAATTGCGGTCGGAATTCTTCGTCATCGGAAACCCCTCGTTATGAGCGACGAGCCTGCTTCTGCGGCAGGTGATCGCGGTTGACCGATTTTTCGGCCTTCCTCTCAGGCTATGCGGCACCGGCGCTATCGAACACCGATCGTCTGCTGCAGGTGCATAGAATATGCCGATTCAACCGGCGCCCTTGGCATAGGCTTCTGTCAGGATGCGACGACGCCGGCCCCCTGGGGTGCGCCGGTGGCGCACTCTCTGCAGCGCCATGCCGGCACCGCCAACTTCCGCGACCGCTGATCGATCGGCCTGCCGTGCCCGCGGCCGAGCGCGGCGCCGGTCGGCTTGATGCAGACGGACGAAACCGGCAGCAACATAACCTCGTTCGCGGCCGCTCGGGCTCAGCGATGCGAAAATGTTCCAAGGCAGGCCGGTTCAAGCCCGCTAGACCTCGCAGCTTCGACCCGCCCGGAGACCACGCATGAGTCCGACGATCAAGGTCATCGACAGCGACAGCCGGCTGCCGGCCGAAGTCGATATCGCCGTCATCGGCGGCGGCATTGTCGGCGCCGCAGCCGCCTATTTCCTGGCAAAGCGCGGCCGGTCCGTCGCCCTCGTCGAGAAGGGCGTGGTCGGCGGCGAGCAGTCTAGCCGCAACTGGGGCTGGTGCCGCCAGCAGAACCGTGATGCCCGCGAACTGCCGCTCGCGATCCGCTCGATGGAGTTGTGGGACGGGTTTGCCGGCGAGATCGGGGAGGACCTGGGCTTCCGCCGTTGCGGGTTGGTCTATGCCACGAACGATGCCGCACAGATTGCGCAATGGGAGCGCTGGCGTGAGACTGCGAAGCAGTTCGGCGTGGAAACGCGAATGCTGACCGGCCCGGAAGCCTCCGCAATGACGGCCGGGACCGGCCGCGAATGGCTCGGCGGCGTCCATTCGTTCACGGACGGCAAGGCCGAGCCGGCCCTGGCCGCGCCGGTGCTCGCGCTCGGCGCCCGCAAGCATGGCGCGACCATTCATCAGGGCTGCGCCGCACGCGGGCTCGATATCACCAATGGCACGGTCACCGGCGTCGTGACGGAAAGGGGCGTGATCCGCACCAATTCCGTGATTCTGTCAGGTGGCGCCTGGGCGTCCGGCTTCTGCCGCCATCACGGCATCATCTTCCCGCAAGCGTCCATTCGCGCGACCAGCCTGCGCACCGAAGTCGCGCCGGCCTGGCTCGACGCCTTCTACACGCCTGAGATCGCGCTGACGCGCCGGACCGACGGCAGCTACACCATCGCGATCAGTGGCAAAGGCACGCTCGAACTGACGCCGCAGGGTATCCGCTACGCCCGTCAGTTCATGCCGATGTTCATGAAACGGCTGAAGGCCGTGGAACTCGGGATCGGCTCCTCCTTCTTCAACGGCCCCGAAGCTTTCGGCGGCTGGAGCCTCGACAAGGAGACGCCCTTCGAGCGTATCCGCGTGCTCGATCCGACGCCGAGCCGCAAGGCGATGGCGACTCTGCTGGAACGCGCGCATGCGCTGGTCCCGGCACTGCGCAATGTTGCGGTGCGCGAAAGCTGGGGCAGCTACATCGATTCCACCCCCGATGCCGTTCCCGTGATTTCACCGACAGTGGGCTTGAAGGGCCTGGTCCTGGCCGCTGGCCTCAGCGGGCACGGTTTCGGGCTCGGCCCGGGCGCCGGCCATCTCGCCGCGGACCTGGCAACTGGCGACACGCCTATCGTCGATCCCCGCCCCTTCCGCCATGCAAGGTTGCTCGATGGTTCGAGGGGCGAGGTCGGCGAATTCTGAGACCCACGCTCACGGCGCGGCGATCCATGCAGCCGGAGCGGGGCGGTCAACTCCTGCCGACGCGTGCAGCAGCGGGACATGCTTGCGGAGATCGCGCGGCGCAGCCGCCCTGACCTCGTGAGCAAGTGTCGCTGCAGCGCCCACCTCCAAGCAACGACTCTGAGTCCACTCCTGCCGCTACACCGCCGTGAGCCTGATGGCTTCCGGAATGCCCAGCTTCTGTGGGAGGCAGACAATGGCGACCGGACTGGAACCAGAATTCCGGGATGCATCCTCTGATCTTCGCCGCCCCATTTTTGCATGATGGCCCGGACGATCTCTCGATAGGGTGGGCCGATAGCCTGCGAGGATCGGATCGATGATAGTAGATGACTTCCGCTCGGACACGGTGACGCGCCCCGGCGAAGGCATGCGTGCCGCCATGGCGGCTGCCGAGGTGGGCGACGCGGTCTATGACGATTGCCCGACGACCAAGCGTCTGGAATCCATGACCGCCGAGCGGCTGGGCAAGGAAGCCGCGCTCTTCTTCCCCACCGGCACCCAAGCGAATCTCGCCGGGTTGATGGCCCATTGCGGCCGTGGCGATGAATATCTCGTCGGGCAGATGGCTCATACTTATCGGCTGGAAGGCGGCGGAGCGGCCGTGCTGGGTTCGATTCAACCGCAACCTCTCCCAAACGAGCCCAACGGGACGATCGCTCTCGATGCCATCGCCAACGCGATAAAGCCGAACGACTTCCACTTCGCCATCACGCGGTTGCTGACGCTTGAGAACACGTTCAACGGGCTGGTCCTGCCCGATGCCTATCTGGAGGCAGCAACCCAGCTCGCGCGCTCCCGTGGCCTTGCCACCCATCTCGACGGTGCCCGGCTGATGAACGCCGCCGCGGCAAGCAACCGCGATGCGGCGTGGATCGCCGGGCAGTTCGACACCGTATCCTTGTGCCTGTCGAAGGGGCTGGGAGCGCCAATCGGCTCCATCCTCGTCGGCCCGAAGGATTTCATCGAGAAGGCCCGCCGCATTAGGAAAATGCTGGGCGGCGGCATGCGCCAGACCGGCGTGATCGCTGCGGCCGCGATCTATGCTCTAGAGCACAACGTCGCGCGGCTCGGCGAGGATCACCGACGCGCTGCTGATCTCGCGAAGGTGCTGGCGCGTTTTCCCGCGCTCGGCGCGGGGGCAGCGCAAACGAACATGGTGTTCATGACACCAAAGGCGCTGGATACCAGTGCTTTCGCCGCCTTCCTCCGCGACCGCGGCATCGCCGTCAGCGGACGCTACGGTACATTGCGCTGGGTGACCCATCTCGACCTCGGCGACGCGTCCGTCGAGCGCGTCGCCACAGCCTGCGAGATTTTCTTCGATAGGAAACAGTGACGGGGATTGAGGGGGGTGCCGCCCAACAAGCGCGGGATGTCAGCTTCCTCCCGAAGACCCGATGTCCGCTTCTGGCGCATTTCACCAAAGCGAGCGAAGGTCGGTTGTTCTGGCCGCTCGCTGCTGGTTGGCGGCGTCGCGCTTCCGTCGCGGTCATTCGGCGCATCCCGCTCCGGGTTGGCCGACTGTTCCTGACGCGGGATGGATCGTGCCACGCGGAGGAAAAGGTCTGATGCGCTTGCTGGCTTCGCTATGCCTCGCCTTCGTTTGGCTCTCCCCTCCTTCGCTCGCTCAGCCCACTGTGGCGAAGCCCATCATGGCCAGCCTGCCGCAGCTCAAGCCTTGGACGGGCGATCTCGACGGTATGCTCGAACGCCGTGTCATCCGCATCCTCGTGCCCTACAGCAAGACGTTGTTCTTCATCGATCGCGGTCGACAGCTCGGCGTCGTCGCCGAGCTCGGCCAGCGCTTCCAGACTTGGATCAATGCACGTCACAAGACCAAGGCGCTCGCCATCACTGTCGCCTTCGTTCCCGTGCCCCGCGGCGACTTCGAGCGCGCACTGAAGGAGGGGCGTGGGGACATCGTCGCCGGCAACCTGACGATCACGCCCGAGCGGTTGGCACTCGCGGATTTCGCCGAGCCCTGGATGTCGAACGTCAAGGAAGTCGTCGTCACCGGCCCGTCCGCCCCCGCGCTGAACAGCCTCGAGGATCTCGCGGGCCGTGAAGTCTATGTGCGCGAGAGCAGCAGCTACGCCGCCCATCTACGGGAAATGAGCAAGGGCTTCGAGGCCAAGGGCCTGAAGCCGATCATGCTCAAGCCTGCCGACGAGAATCTGGAAGACGAGGACATCCTCGAGATGGTCGGAGCCGGCCTGTTGCCCTTCGCCGTCGTCGATGATCACAAGGCCGCGCTCTGGTCCCTGGTCTTCCCTACGTTGAAGGTGCGTCCCGATCTCGCAATCAACAGTGGCGGCTCGGTCGCCTGGGCGTTCCGGAAAAACTCGCCCCAGCTCAAGGAGGAGCTCGCCGCCTTCGTGCGCGAGCATAAGCTCGGCACCGCCTTTGGCAACGACACCAAGCGCCGCTACTTCGACAGCGACCGCGTGGTGAGGGACGCCTATTCGCCGGAAGATCGGAAGCGGTTCCGGGACCTCGTCTCGCTGTTCCGGACACAGGGCGAGGCCTACCAGTTCGACTGGCTGATGCTGATGGCTCAAGGCTACCAGGAATCGCAGCTGGATCAGAGCCGCAGGAGCCACCGCGGCGCGGTCGGGGTGATGCAGCTGCTGCCCAAGACTGCCGCGGCGAAGCCGATCGGGATCACCGGGGTCGACAAGGACGCGGGCCGCAACATCCAGGCGGGGGCCGCCTATATGCGGCACATCACCGAGACCTACATCGCCAAGGATCCCGCGATCGACCCGCGCAACCGGGTGCTCTTCGCCTTCGCTGCCTACAATGCCGGGCCGGGCAACCTGCGCAAATTCCGGCGTATTGCAAAAGAGAAGGGCCTCGACCCGAATGTCTGGTTCGGCAATGTCGAGCACGCGGCCGCGCAGGTGGTCGGCCGCGAGACCGTCCAGTATGTCAGCAACATCTACAAGTACTTCGTCGCCTATTCGCTCCTGATCGAGCAGCAAGGTCCCGAGACGCGGACGTGATACGCTTGTGAGCGTCTTCGCCTCGGCAAAGACTCAGGGTCGCATTCTTGCGTCGAATGCCTGTGCAAGGGACCGGATGACGCATTCCCCCATTGCATCTCTGGTTTCCATCGTTGCGCTGCCGATATGCGGGGTCAGGACGACGTTCTGCAATGCCAGAAGCTTGGACGGGACATGCGGCTCGTCGGCGAACACGTCGAGCCCGGCGGAACCCAGCCTCCCGGTGGCCAAGGCTTCGATGAGCGCAGCCTCGTCGACGATCTCGCCACGCGCGATGTTGACGAGCGTGCTGTCCGGTCCCAACGCGGCGAGAACGGCAGCGTCGACGAGGCCGCGATTGTGGGCCCCGCCTGGACAGGCCACGACAAAGACGTCGCTGTCGGAGGCGAGCGCCTCGGCATTCGGATAGTAGGGGTACGCGCAGCCCGCCACCGGCCGCCGGGTGCAGTAGCGTGGATGCATGCCCATCGCTTCGGCACGGCGGGCGATGCCGCTGCCGATATGGCCGAGACCGAGCACGCCCAAGCGCGCTCCGCGGACCGAGCGCCCGAGTGGGAAGGCACCGGCCGCCCAGGCGCCGCTACGAACATGAGCGTCGGCCACTACGAGGCGCCGCCGCGCCATCACCATCAGAGCAATGGCGAGATCGGCCACCTCGTCGGCGAGCGCTGCCGAACTGTTGGTCAGCGCGATGCCACGCTCGGCCAGGGCGTCCGTATCGATGTTGTCGAGCCCGGCGCTGTAACTGGCTACGATCTCGAGCGCCGGCAGACGCTGGAGCAACGCCCGGTCGAGCCGGGTCTTGCCGGTCGTCGCGATCCCGCGAATGCGCTCACCTTGGTCCGCAACGAGCCGATCGAGGCCTCCCGGATCGCCCGGATCCAGAACCTCGAAGCGTTGCGCCAGCGCAGCGACCGTGGCTGCGGGCACCCCCTTCGAGAGCACCAGGATGGCGACCCGTGGCCGGTGAGCGTCCTCGACGCCGTCCCCTATGTCGGGCGCTCCGGCGTTTGCGTTCACCGTCATCGAAGTCCCCGAGCTCGAGCCAAAGGTCTCCGCTCGCGTCACGCCTTGCTGAGCCAGGCTTCGGCGAGCTGCCAGGCGCCGCCGGAATCCAGCACGATGTTGTTGAGCTCCTTGCGGGCGACATGGCGAGCCTCGCGGAAGAAGAGCCAGGAGTAGTAGTCGTTCTTGTTCAGGGCTGTCTGGAGATCCTTGTAGATCGCCTTGCGCCTCGCCTGATCGGTTTCCTCGCGGCCCTGATCGACCAGTCTGAAGACCTCCTCGTCCCTGATGCCGGACCAGTTCTGCGATGCGGTTCGGCCGAAGAACGGGCCGAAGACATGGTCGGGGTCGGCGCGAGGGACGTTGACGCGCCCCATCGCCAGTTCGTGCTGCAGGCCGAGCACCTTCGGGACCCAGGCCTGCCGTTCCAGGATCTCGATCTCCATGTTGATCTTGAACTGCTTGAGCTGGGCCTGGACGATCTGCGCGACCTGCGTGTCAGGATCGCGCTGGATGATCGAGAGCTTGCAGGTGAAGCCATTGGGCTGGCCGCCTTCCTTGAGGAAGGCCTGCACCTTGGCCGGGTCGAGCTTGGGTGCAGGGACGCTGGCGTCGAAGGACCAGTCGGTCGGCGGAACCCAGGTCGGCGTCACCGCGCCGAAGCCGCGGGTGATGCCCTTCATCAGCACATTGCGGTCGACACCGTGGTTGACGGCCGCGCGCAGCGCCGGATTGGTGAAGATGCCCTTGCTGACGTTGAAGGTCAGCCATTGCGCGATGCCCGGCGGAACCGCGACGAGCTTGAGCGCATCGTTCTTCTCGACCTCCTCGAAATCGCGCGGGGTCACGCCATCCACCAGATGGACGCCGCCCGATTTGACCTCGACCATCTTCACGGCCGTGGTCGGGATGATGCGGAGCGTCACGGCGTCGGCATAGGGCAGCTTCTTGCCGTCCGCGCCGTCACGCCAGTAGCGCTCGTTGCGCACGAAGCGGATCTGGCTGCCGCCGACCCATTCAGCGAACTTGTAGGGACCGGTGCCGACCGGCTGGCGGCCGAAATCCTGGCCGAGCTTCTTCAGGGCTGCGGGGGAGCACATCATGCCCGCCTCGACAGCGAGCGAGGCCAGCGCCGCACCCGAAGGCTGCTTCAGGTTGATCCGGACCGTCATCGGATCGACCGCCTCGGCGCCGGCGATGTCGGCGAGGTCGGGGCTGCGCGGCGCCGTCGAGCCGGGTGCGACGACGCGGGCGATGTTGAAGACGGCAGCCTCGGCATTGAAGGGCTCGCCATCATGGAAGACGACGCCCTCGCGCAGCTTGAAGACGACCGACTTCTTGTCCTCCGACCAGTCCCACTTGGTCGCGAGGGAGGGCTGAAGATTGCCCTGCACGTCGAATTTCAGCAGGCCCTCGAACATCTGGATCAGGGCATAGCGATCCGAGGTCGGCGCGTCGCCCATGATCGGGTCGAGACTCTTGGGCTGCAGATCCATCGAAGCGACAATGGTGCCGCCGCGGACCGGGGAACCCTGCTGCGCGAAGGCGGGCAGGCCGGCGACGATGCTCAGGCTCGAAGCGCCGAGCAGTATGCCGCGACGTGAAATCATCTCCATTGCGCGATCTCCTTCCATGGCGCTCTTCATGGCGCCGGCAGGCGATTGCCTATCAGATATGTTATGAGATGGGCAAATAGATTTTTGCCTCACTCCGGTATGGTGATCGTCAAATTCATGCTGCATATGCGAAACTACAACGCGCGCGGCCGGGCAAAGCGGCTGCACATGACAAGAGGTGGCGCTCGATCACCCCGTTGACCTGCATCAAGTCACAAGATATCTGATAGGTCATGAGCGACATCGCAGCACTTCAACCCGACAAGCAGCGCCTGACCGAGGCGGTGACGCAATTTGTGATCGACCGCGTCGCGGAGCGCGTCTTCCGGCCTGGCGACTCGCTGCCATCCGAGGCTGATCTCGCGAAGCGCCTCAATGTGTCGAAGCCGGTAGTGCGCGAGGCACTCGGGCGCCTTTCTGCGCTGGGCATCGTCCAGATCCAGCAGGGCAAGCCGACGACCGTGAAGGGTCTTTCGGTCGCGCCGCTCGATCAATTCCTGCGCCTCGCCGTCCGGGTGACCGACAACGGGCTGCGCGAGGCAGTGGAGCTGCGCCGGGCCATCGAGGTCGAGGTCGCCTCGCTGGCCGCCGAGCGGGCGTCGCCGATGCAGCTCGAGCCGGTCGAGGCGGCTCTCGAGAAGATGCGCGCCAATATCGACGGGGATTTCGAGCGCTGGCTGCAGGGCGACCTCGCCTTCCATGTCTCCCTGGCGCGCTGCTCCGGCAATGCCCTGCTCGAACACCTCGTCAATGCGCTGGCCGAGACGATCAAGTTCACCCAGCGCGCGCTCGGCCTGCAGCGCGATCTGCGGGACCCTTCGGCGACCGTCGCGCGCCACCAGGCGATCGTCGACGCCATCCGCGCACGCGACCCGGCGGCAGCCCGCGCCGCGATGACCGCGCATTTCGCCGTGTCCGATGCGGTCATCGCCGAGATCGCGCGCGATCATCGCCGGCTCGATCGCTACTGAGGAACGGGCCGTGCTCAGCTATCTCGGTAGGAAGCTCGTCCAGATGCTGCCGGTGGCCTTCTTCGTCACCGTCATCGTCTTCTCCTTGACCAATCTCCTGCCGGGCGATCCGACGGTGACGATCCTCGGCGAGCAGGCCACGCCCGAGCAGCGTGCCGCCGTGCGGGTCGAGTACGGTCTCGATCAGCCGGCGCCCATTCGCTACGTCACCTGGCTCGCCCGCGTCGCCCAGGGTGAATTCGGCCGATCGCTCAGGACACGCGAGGATGTCGGCGCGATGCTGGCGGCGCGTATCCCGGTCACGCTGCAGCTGGGCGCCCTCTCGATCCTGATCGCGGTGGCGATCGGCGTGCCTGCCGGCATCCTCGCGGCGCGCTTTCGGGGTGGGCTGATCGACGTCGCCGCGAGCCTCGTCGCCATGTCTTCGGTGGCGGTGCCCTATTTCTGGATGGGCGTGCTGCTGATCATGCTGTTCTCGCTGCAGCTCGGCTGGCTGCCGCCATCGGGCTATGTCCGCTTCCTCGACGATCCCGCCCAGAACATGAAATTGATGGTGATGCCGGCGCTGACGATCGGCACCGCCTTCGCGGCGCTGGTGATGCGCCAGACACGAGCCTCGATGCTGCAGGTGCTGTCGATGGACTATGTCCGCACCGCTCGGGCGAAGGGGCTGAGCGAGGGGCTCGTCCTGATCCGCCATGCACTGCGCAATGCGCTGATCCCGATCATCACGGTCATCGGCCTTCAGGTCGGTGCGCTACTTGGTGGCGCGGTCGTGACCGAAACGGTCTTCGCGCTGCCGGGGCTCGGCAGGATGCTGGTCGACGGCATCTTCCAGCGCGACTTTCCGGTGATCCAGGGGGCGATCCTGTTCATCGTCATCGCAGTGTTCCTGGTGAACCTGCTGACCGACATGCTCTACCGGGCTTTCGACCCGCGGGTCGAGGCCTGAGGCGATGGTGGCCGTGATCGGATCGATGCCGCCTTCGCCCGTCCCTGAACAGCGCGCACCGCGCTCGCCGGGCGCGATCATCCTGCGCCGCATCCTGACGTCCTGGCAGGGACAGTTCGGCGTGGTCGTGCTCGCCCTCATCGTCACGCTCGGATTGCTGGCTCCCTGGATCGCGCCCTATTCGCCGACCGACATCGATCCGGACGCCTTCTCCATGCCACCGAGCGCGGCGCACTGGTTCGGCACCGACGAGATCGGACGCGACGTGCTGTCGCGCGTCCTGCACGGGGCCACGGTTTCGCTGCAGGTTGTCGTCTTCGCGATCGGCCTGGCCCTGATCGTCGGCTCTGCGCTGGGGCTTGTGTCCGGCTGGCTCGGTGGGCGCTGGGATGCGCTGATCATGCGGGTGATGGATGCCTTCCTGGCCTTTCCGCTCTTGGTGCTGGCGCTGTCCATCGTCGCCGTGCTGGGCCCGGACCTGATGAATGCGATGCTCGCCATCGCCATCACCAAGATGCCCGGCTTCGCCCGCCTAGTCCGGGCGGAGGTGCTGAGCCTGCGCGAGGTCGACTATGTCGTGGCGGCACGGGCGGCCGGAGCGAGCCCCTCGCGCATCCTGTCTCGCCACATCTGGCCGAACGTCTCCGGCAACGTCATCGTCTACGGTTCTCTCTCGGCCTCGCAGGCTCTGATCACTGAAAGCGCGCTGTCCTTCCTCGGCCTCGGCGTCCAGCCGCCGACGCCGAGCTGGGGCTACATGGTCGCGACGGGCATCCAGTTCTACCAGTCCTGGTGGATGAGCTTCTTTCCGGGGCTCGCGATCTTCATGACCGTGCTGGCGCTGAACTTCCTCGGCGATGCCGTGCGCGACGCCTTCGATGCGAGGCTCGGCGACCGCAATGACTGAGGCGAGCGGGCTGCATCCGGATCTCGCGGGTCGGCGCGTGCTCGTCACGGGCTCGTCGCAGGGGATAGGCATTGCCATCGCGAGGGCGCTTTCCGGCGCCGGTGCCAAGGTCTGCATCAATGCACCCTCGCCCGGCGCGGAACTGGACGATGCCTGCCGCGAGGCCGGCGCCATCCTCGGCATCGCGGCCAACCTGTCTCGGCCCGAAGAAGTCGAGCGGCTGGTGGCAGCGGCCGGGCAGGCGCTCGGGGGGGTCGACATCCTCGTCCTGAACGCTGCGCTGCAGGAGAGGCAGCCCTGGCACGGCTTCGACCGCGCCTCGATCGACCGGCAATGGGAGCTGAACCTCGCGGCGAACTACCGCCTGATCCAGGCTTTCGTGCCCGCCATGGCGGAGCGCGGCTTCGGCCGGCTGATCGCCATCGGCTCGATCCAGCAGGTGCGGGAGCATCCCGAGATGCTGGTCTATGCCGCCAGCAAGGCCGCGCTCGAAAGCATGGTCCGCAACATCGCCCGGCAGGTCGCCGGCCAAGGGGTCACCTGCAACGTCCTGGCGCCCGGCGCGATCGCGACCGCACGCAACCGCGAGGCGCTGGCTGATGCAGCCTATCGCGACGCCGTGCTCGCACGCATCCCGGCGGGGCGCCTTGGCACGCCGGAGGACTGCGCAGAGGTCGCGCTGTTCCTAGCCTCGAACGCCGCCCGCTACGTCACCGGCACGACGCTCTTCGTCGATGGCGGCATGCATCTCTAGGGAGAAACGAGAACGATGAAGATCGTCGACATGAGGGTGCGCTGCGTCGCGATCCCGCTCAACGCGCAGCTTCGCCACAACACCGGCGTTCATCCCGGCTATTTCCTGCGCACCATCCTCGAACTGGTGACGGATGAGGGCATCGTCGGCCTGGGCGAGGTCGGCGGCGGCGACCAGCGCGGCGCGCTGACGAAGCTCAAGTCGCGCATCATCGGCATGGACCCGTTCCATCTCGAGCTGATCAAGCTCAAGACCCTGCGGGCGATCTACTATCTCTCGAACGCCCGGCTCTATGCCGCGATCGAGATGGCCTGCCTCGACATCCAGGGCAAGGCGCTTGGCCGCCCGCTCTGCGACCTGATCGGCGGAGCGGTTCGCGACCGCATCCCGATGATCGCCTATCTGTTCTGGCGCTATGACCGGCCGGGCGGCGGCCATGACGAGCACCCCGAGGACATGGCCGATCTCTGCCAGGAGCTGCACGAGACCCTCGGCGTCACCGCGATGAAGCTGAAGGCCGGCGTCTTCGAGCCGAATGTCGAGGCGCGCGCCGTCGAGCTCTGCCGCGACCGCATGGGCCCTGACTTCGGGCTGCGGATCGACCCAAATGGCGTCTGGTCCGTACCGACGGCGATCCGCATCGGCCAGCGGCTGGAGGCGGTCGGGATGGAGTATTTCGAGGATCCGTCCTGGGGCCTGGAAGGCAATGCCGCCGTGCGCAAAGCGGTCCGAACGCCGATCGCCACCAATATGTATCCGGCGAAGTTCGACGATCTCGGCCCCGCCATCCGGCTCGGCGCCGTCGATATCGTGCTGACCGACATCCACTACTGGGAAGGCCCGCGCGGGGTGAAGGACCTTTCGGCGGTCTGTCGCACCTTCGGACTCGGCGTCGCCATGCATTCCGGCGCCGAGTTCGGCATCGAGCTCGCCGCCATGCTGCACACCGCTGCGACCATCCCCGAGATGAGCTTCGCCGGCGACGCCCACTACCACTACCTGACCGACGACATCATCGAGGGCGGGCTTATGAAGTACGAGGGTGGCGCCATCCGCGTGCCGACGGGCCCGGGTCTCGGCGTCACGATCGACGAGGACAAGATGCGCCATTACGGCGCGCTCTACGAGGAGAAGGGCGACTACTACGCCCGCTTCCACCAGGACCCCTACCGGCCGGACTGGCATCCGGTCGTCGGCGGGCTTTGAGAGGCCCGCCCGCGACTTCGTCGATCGCAAGAGACGTTCAAGAGAACCGGATCACATCGCCAACCATCAGGAACGACACATGTTCGACATTCCCAAGATCAATCGTCCGGCAAAGGCGCTGGTCGACGGGCTCGCCAGCATCGGCACAGCCACCGCATCGAGCGAACTCTACAAGATGGGGATCCGGAACCCTTTGATCGCGGGGGCTGTGCCCCACTCGCGCGGCAAGGTCATTGCGGGCCCCGCAGTGACCCTCCAGTTCATGCCGAAGCGTGAAGATCTCTATGGCGACGACGAATATGCCGACCGCGAGAAGCAGCTTCATCGGCATGCGTTGTATCACATCGAGGCCGGCGACGTCGTCGTCGTCGACGCACGGGGCGACATGGAGAGCGGCATCTTCGGCGAGATGATGCTGACCTACTTCGCCGGCAAGGGCGGGAAAGGCATGGTCATCGACGGCGTCATCCGCGATGCCGCCAAGGCGTTCAAGCTCGACATCGGCTACTGGATGCGTGGCGTCAGCCCGAACTTTCACACGCAGACGGTTCTGATGCCGCACGCGGTGAACGTGCCGATCGCCTGCGGCGGCACGTATGTCAGGCCGGGCGACATCATCATTGCCGACGATGACGGGGCCATCTGCGTGCCGATCGCGTATGCCGAGAGGCTGCTCGAAGCCGGCAGCCATCATGCCGAGTGGGAGGACTTCTCGCGCATGATGCTCTCCAAGGGCGGCGACCTTCGCCGCTACTACCCGCTCGCCCAGGAGGCCGAAGCCGAATACCTGGCCTGGAAGGCGCAGCAGGAAAGGCGCTGAGGGCGCTGGCCGGTGAAGCAGCTCCCGATTGTTCGGCCGGGCACATACCGGAACGTGGAGCGAGATCCCCTTCTGGAGCGCCCGACGCCGACCGGTCACCATTCTGGCGCCGGTGTTTGAATGCTGTCGTCTCCGAGGCAGTTCAGGATGCCCGCTCAAGGCGGGCTCCAGATCTCCGGCAAAGCCTTGCCGACGATCGGCGGGGGCTCGAGGCGATGGCACTGTCGATCGGAGACCATCGATCACGCCCGTGCTGGGCTCGCTTCATTCCATTCACAGGGCAAGTCGATGATCGCCCTGTGCCGTCTGTTGATCGCCCGCGTTGTGCGCAGCGCACTGAACGGACGTCATGCCCCCGGCGACCGGCGCGCTCACTCGGCGGGAGCGAGAAGCGGCTCGTCCAGCGGGTCCGGCAGGCCGCCGCTGAGGGCCGCCTTGAGCTGATCCTGGTCGAGTTCCCCCTCCCAGCGCGCCACCACGATCGTCGCGACGGCATTGCCGATGAAGTTGGTCACAGCGCGGCACTCCGACATGAAGCGGTCGATGCCGAGGATCAGCGCCATGCCCGCGACAGGCACCGCCGGAACGACGGACAGCGTGGCGGCAAGCGTGATGAAGCCCGCGCCGGTGATGCCGGCCGCTCCCTTCGAACTCAGCATCGCGACGAGCAGCAGCAGGATCTGGTCGCCGAGCGGCAGGTGGATGTCCATCGCCTGGGCGATGAACAGGGCGGCCAGCGTCATGTAGATATTGGTGCCGTCGAGATTGAAGGAATAACCGGTCGGCACGACGAGTCCGACGACCGAGCGCTTGCAGCCGGCCGCCTCCATTTTCTCCATCAGGGTCGGCAGGGCCGCTTCCGAGGAGGAGGTGCCGATCACCAGCAGGATCTCGTCCTTGATGTAGCCGATCAACGCCAGGATCGAGAAGCCGTTGTAGCGGGCGACCGCGCCGAGCACGACGAGCACGAAGATCGCCGAGGTCAGATAGAAGGTGCCGATCAGCATCGCCAGATTGGCGACGGACCCGATGCCGTAGCGGCCGATGGTGAAGGCCATGGCGCCGAACGCACCGAGCGGGGCCGCCTTCATCAGGATCGCGACGAGCTTGAAGATCGGGGCCGACAGGGCCTGAAGGAAGTCGATCACAGGCTTGCCGCGCTCGCCGACCATCGAGAGCGACAGGCCGAACAGCACGGAGAAGAACAGCACTTGCAGAATGTCGCCGGAGGCGAAGGCGCCGACGATCGTGTTCGGGATGATGTTCTGCAGGAAGCCGACGACGCTGGCGTCATGAGCCTGCGTGGCATAGCCCTGCACTGCCTTCACGTCGAGGCTGGCTGGGTTGATGTGGAGGCCGCTCCCCGGCTGGACGAGATTGCCGACGACGAGGCCGACGACGAGCGCCAGTGTCGAGAAGGTCAGGAAGTAGATCATCGCCTTCCCGGCGACGCGCCCGACCTTCTGCATGTCGCTCATTCCGGCGATACCGGTCGAGACGGTCAGGAAGATCACCGGAGCGATGATCATCTTCACCAGCTTGATGAAGGCGTCGCCGAGCGGCTTGAGGGCCGCGCCTTGCTCAGGCCAGAAGTGGCCGAGCAGGATGCCGGCCGCGATGGCCGCGAGCACCTGAACGTAGAGGTGCTGGTAGAATTTGCGGGGACGCGCCGGCTGGGCCGGCGCCTGGTCTAGCGTGATCGCCATGATTTCCTCCTTGGGGCGTGCTCGCGGGTTCTTCTGCTCTCGACGCCGCTGCGCCCTGTTTGGCAATCGTTGTGCCAACTTGCTCTTTTGAAATTAGCTTTTTGATTTCAATATCTTATTTGAGTTCAAAGATCGCTCTTCGCTGAGCGAATGGCGGTTTGCCGCACGTGATCATGTTGATCTGTGCGAAATTCCGCACATAATAAGTCATGAGCAAAACGCTGCCGGACGAGAGTGGTCGACGGGCCGCCGGGCGCCGCCTCTGGGTCGCCTTGGCGCTTCTGATGGTGGCTGTTGCCAGCGTCGCCTTCGTGATCGCGAGCGATGCCGGCCGCAGCCAGGCCATCGCGACGATGCGCGCCCGCGCGGCGGATGCCGGGACGCTGGGGCTCGCGATCCTGCGTGGCGAGCTGGAGAAGCAGCGCGCACTGCCCGTGATTCTGGCGCGCGACCCGGACGTGCGCACGGCCCTGCGAGGCGGTGACAAGCACGCGCTCGACCTGAAGCTGGAGGCGATTGCCCGCGAGACGCGCGCGGCGGTAATCTATGCGCTGGGCAAGGACGGGGTCGCAATCGCCGCCAGCAATTGGCGCGAGCCGACGAGTTTCGTCGGCAACGACTATGCCTTCCGGGACTATTTCAGCGGTGCGGTCGCGGGCGGCATGGCGGAGCAGTTCGCGCTCGGCACGGTCAGCAAGCGGCCGGGCCTGTACATCACCAGCCGCGTCGATGACGGCAGGGAGCCGCTCGGCGTCATCGTCGTCAAGGTCGAGTTCGATCAGGTCGAGGCCGATTGGCGGGCCCTAGGCGGCCAGACCTATGTCGTCGATGGGCGCGGCGTCGTGCTGCTCTCGACCATCCCGGACTGGCAGTTCCGGACGCAGATCGAACTCGCCCCTCAGGTGGCGGCCGAGATCAGGCAGTCGCTGCAGTTCGGCGCAGCGCCCCTCACTCTGCTGCCCTTGCGGCGCGATGGCGAGATCGTGCGCGGCGCGGGCGCTGCGGCCGGCCGGCATGTCAGCGCGCGCATTCCGATCCCGACCACAGACTGGCAGCTCGAAGTGCTCATGCCGGTCGACGCGGCGATCCGTAACGACCAGGTCCGTCTGCAGACCCTCGTTGCGCTCTTGCTCATGCCCGGCGCCGCGCTCGGCGCGCTTGTCCTGTGGCGCCGCCAGGTCAATCTCGCCAGGCGCAGTGCCGAAGCGCAGGTCAAGGCAGAACTCGAACGGCGTGTCGCCGAGCGCACCGTCGCGCTGGCCGGCGCGAACGACCGGCTCGTCGAGGAGATGGCCGAGCGTGCCCGAGCGCAGGAACGCCTGTCCGATGCGCGCGAGGAGCTGGCGAAGGCCAACCGCCTGGCGACGCTCGGCCAGGTCACGGCAGGCGTCGCACATGAGATCAACCAGCCGCTCGCTGCGATGCGAACCTATGCCGAGAATGCCCGCGCCTTCCTCGGTCGCGCCGATGCGGCTGGCGCCGATGGCGCATTGGCCAAGGTCGTCGGGCTGACCGAGCGCATCGGCACAATCACTGACACCCTGCGCGGCTTCGCCAGGCGTGGCAGCGGCCCGCATGCCCCCGTCGATCTCGGCGAGGCGATCGACGGCGCGCTGATGATCATCGACGCCGCGCTTCGACAGGCGGGCGTCGCGCCGAAGCTCCCGTCATTGGCCGAGCCGGTCCGCGTGCTGGCCCGGCCGGTCGAGCTCGAGCAGGTCCTCGTCAATCTCATGCGCAACGCGATCGAGGCCATGGCGGCGGGGCGCGACGGACGAGCGCCACGGCTCGCGATCGAAGTCGCGATACGAGCCGAGGACGTCGACATCGCCATCGTAGACAATGGGCCGGGCCTTGATGAAGGCGCCCTGGCCGCGCTCTTCGCTCCGTTCCGCACCACAAAGCCGCGCGGGCTCGGCCTCGGGCTGGTGATCTCGCACGACATCGTAACCTCCTTCGGCGGCACGCTCTCCGCGACGAGTCGCCCAGGCGAGGGCAGCACCTTCACCATCCGCCTGAAGAGAGCCACATGACCGGTCCCGCCAGCGACCAGAGCGCCATCGAAGTCGCCTTCGTCGACGACGATCCGGACCTGCGCGACGCGAATGTGCAGGCGCTGCGCCTCGCCGGCTTCGCGGCGGTGCCGTTCGCCTCGGCCCAGTCGGCTCTTGACCACATTGGTGCGGACTATGCGGGCGTCGTCGTCACCGATGTGCGCATGCCCGGCATGGACGGCATCGCGCTTTTCAGGCGCTTGCGGGGGCTGGACGCCGATATTCCGGTGGTCGTGATCTCCGGCCACGCCGATGTCGCCATGGCGGTTGAGGCGATGAGCGAGGGCGCTTACGACTTCATCGCCAAGCCCTATTCCACCAGCCGCCTGGTCGAGACCTTGAGGCGTGCGGTCGAGAAGCGCGCGCTCGTCATCGAGAACCGGCGGTTGCGCTCGCTCGCTGCGGCGCCGGAGGAGGACACCGCGCTGCTCGGGGAGGCTCCAGCGATCGTGCGCCTGCGTCAGACCATCCGCGATCTCGCCGATGTCGATGTCGACGTGCTGGTCCTGGGCGAGACCGGCACGGGCAAGGAGGTCGTCGCCAACCTGCTGCACCAGCAGGGCCGCCGCCGCGACAAGCCTTTCGTCGCGCTCAACTGCGGGGCGCTGCCCGAGAGCGTGATCGAGAGCGAGCTCTTCGGTTACGAAGCCGGCGCGTTCACCGGTGCCCAGAAGAAGCGCGTCGGCCGGATCGAGCATTCGAGCGGCGGCACGCTCTTCCTCGACGAGCTGGAAAGCATGCCGCCGGCGGCGCAGGTCAAGCTGCTGCGGGTTCTGGAAGGCCGTGAAATCACGCCGCTAGGCTCGAATGAGCGGCGCCGCGTCGATCTGCGCGTCGTCGCGGCGACGAAACTCGATCTCGGCGATCCGGCACAGCGAGGGGACTTCCGCGAGGATCTGTTCTACCGTCTCAACGTCGTGACATTGCGAATTCCACCGTTGCGCGAGCGCCGTCGCGATGTACCGCTGCTCTTCGCTCAGTTCCTCGCCCGCGCGGCGCGGAAATATGGGCGCGACGTGCCGGTGCTGGACCGCGGCGTCGAGCGCCATCTCGTCGAGAACGCCTGGACCGGCAATGTCCGCGAGCTCGTCCATTTCGCGGAACGGGTGGCGCTCGGTGTCGTCGCCGACATGCCGGCGGCGGCGGTTCAAGGTGATGTCGCTGCGGCGAGCCTGCCCGAGCGTCTCAACGTGATCGAGGCCAACCTGATCCGGGATGCTCTGGAAGCCAATCGTGGCGATGTCCGCGCAACCCTTGAAATGTTGGGCATCCCCCGCAAGACCTTCTACGACAAGCTCGCCCGCCACGGCATCGATCGCGTCTCCTATGTCGTGACGGAGTGAGGAGCCCGGCAATCTGAGCGCGCCGGCGCATGCCCCGCCGTTTCAAGCAGCAAGCGAATCCGCATTGCGAACAAAGCACGAATCATGATCGATTCCGGGCATGCTCGCCATTGATACGCCAACCGCGGCGCCAAGCTATCTCGACGCCTTGAACCCCGCACAGCGGCGGGCGGTCACGCATGGCGGTGGGGCAACGCCTGCGCCGCCGCTGCTCATCATTGCCGGGGCCGGCTCGGGCAAGACCAACACGCTGGCCCACCGCGTCGCTCATCTCCTCGTTAGCGGCGCCGACCCGCGCCGTATCCTGCTGATGACGTTTTCCAGGCGCGCGGCCGCCGAGATGTCGAAGCGTGTCGAGCGGATCGCGCGCAAGGTGCTCGGCGACGGGGCAGGCGTGCTGGCGGATGCGTTGACCTGGGCCGGGACATTCCACGGCATCGGCGCCCGCATCCTGCGGGACCAGGCAGACCGGCTCGGGCTCGATCCGGCCTTCACCATCCATGACCGCGAGGACGCGGCCGACCAGATGAATTTGGTCCGGCATGAGCTCGGCTTCTCGAAGACCGAGGCACGCTTTCCGACCAAGGGCACCTGCCTCGCCATCTACTCGCGCTGCGTCAATGCCGAACAACCGATCGAGGATGTGCTGGGGCGCTCCTATCCCTGGTGCGTGGCCTGGGCGGCCGAACTGAAGGAGCTGTTCGCCGCCTATGTCGAAGCCAAGCAGGCACAGAACGTCCTCGACTACGACGACCTGCTGCTCTACTGGGCCCAGGCCATGACGGTCCCTGCGATCGCGGCCGAGATCGGCGAACGCTTCGATCACGTCATGGTCGACGAATATCAGGACACCAACCGCCTGCAGTCCTCGATCCTGCTGGCGATGAAGCCCGATGGCCGGGGACTGACCGTCGTCGGCGACGATGCACAGTCGATCTATTCGTTCAGGGCTGCGACGGTGCGCAACATCCTGGATTTTCCGGCGGCCTTCGCACAGGCGGCCGAGATCATCACCCTCGATCAGAACTATCGTTCCACCAGCGCCATTCTCGCGGCCGCGAACGCCGTCATCGACCTCGCCGCCGAGCGCTTCACGAAGAACCTCTGGACCGACCGGGCGAACGGCACGCCGCCGCAACTGGTCCATGTCAGGGACGAGGCCGATCAAGCTCGGTTCATTGCCGAGACGATTCTGGAGAACCGTGAGGGGGGCTCGACGCTCAAGCAGCAGGCCGTGCTGTTCCGCGCCTCGCATCACAGCGGCCCGCTCGAAATCGAACTGACGCGGCGAAACATCCCCTTCGTGAAGTTCGGCGGCCTGAAGTTTCTCGACGCCGCGCATGTGAAGGATCTGCTCGCCCTGCTGCGCTTCGTGGAGAACCCACGAGACCGCGTCGCCGGCTTCCGCGTGCTACAATTGCTGCCGGGCGTTGGGCCGACATCGGCCCAGCGCGTGCTCGATCATCTCGGGGATGCTGCGAACCTTGTCGAAGGACTCGCCCAGGTGCCGGCTCCGCCCCGCGCGGGCGACGACTGGCCGGAGTTCGTGGATGCGGTCGCCGAGCTTCGCTCGGCGCGCGCCGGCTGGCCAGGCGAGATCGAGCGCGCGCGGCGATGGTATGAGCCGCATCTCGAGCGCATTCACGAGGATGCTGCGACGCGCCAGGCCGATCTCGTGCAGCTCGAGCAGATCGCCGGCGGCTATCCGTCCCGCGAGCGCTTCCTGACGGAGCTGACACTGGACCCTCCCGATGCCACCAGCGATCAGGCCGGGATACCTTTGCTCGACGAGGACTACCTGATCCTGTCGACGATCCATTCAGCCAAAGGGCAGGAGTGGAAGTCGGTCTTCGTGATGAATGTGGTGGATGGCTGCATTCCCTCCGACCTCGGCGTTGGCACGTCCGAGGAGATCGAGGAAGAGCGGCGCCTGCTCTATGTCGCGATGACCCGCGCCAAGGATGATCTGCGTCTCATGGTGCCGCAACGGTTCTTCACGCACGGCCAGTCATCGACCGGTGACCGCCACGTCTACGCCAATCGCACGCGCTTCATCCCGAATGCGATGCTGGGGCAGTTCGAGCGCTGCCAGTGGCCGCGGGCCGTCGCCGAGGCGAGCCGATCGGCGAGCGCCGGTCCCAGGATCGACATCCGGGCCCAGATGCGCGGCATGTGGCGCTAGCGTTCGCACCACGCGTCGCCTGCCCGGTCGCTCCATCTGGCGAAGGCGGTCGACGCTTTCGCGAGCTTCTTCGAGCCGCGCGTCGGCTGCACCAGCTCGGTCGCGACCGGCTCGATGCCAGCGGGCTCGGGCGTTGCCGCCGGCACCATCGGCAAGGCATCGCCGATTGTGGCGAGGCGTCGAGAGCCGATCCGCGACAGCGTCGCTTCGAACTCGCGTGATTGGTCCTCGATACGGTTGGAAAAGGCCTCGAACAGATTGAACATGATCTGCGCTCCGGGTGCCGCCCGAGAGCGGCTTCGGCAATGGAACGCTGGTGGGGCATCATTTGGTTCCCTGCAGCGAATGATCGAATGGCGCGAACAGCACGCGCCGACATGCTGTAGCCAAGCGACACTGGCTGGTGAGTGCTACCAGCAAACCCGCCCGCCCTGCCCTGCGCGAGGATGCAATGATGTCCGAATTGAACGCCAAGGAAGCTGAACTGCTTGCGCGCCTCCTCGACATCATCGCGACGGAGGGGCTTGTCGATCGGGCCGCACTGCGGCTCGACGCCGCCCTCGATGATGTCAATCTGACGGCCGACGACCTCATCCTCATCGGAAACGCGATCGAGCGTGAATTCGACAAGGACCTTTCCCCGGCGGATGACGAACTGCAGCAAGTGACGACCGTCCGTGGACTGGTCGAACTGATCGCCCGCCGCATTCGGGACGCGTAGCGCGAAATCGAGCGGAACAGCGACGTTGGACCGCAGTCGTGGCAGGTTCCACGCCTCCGGCATGCATTCCGAGCGGCCTTGCCATGCGGCAACGGCCCACTAATTGCTTGCCTCCCCCATCATGCGACCGCATTCTCCCATCATGGCATGGCGTGTTTGCCCACCGACCCTTCGAGACCGCGCCCGGACGCATTTGATCCCGCGATGAACGACCACGCCTTCCTCGCCAGCCCGATCGTCCCGGTGCGCACGCGCAGAGCACGGCAGGCTCGGACCGGTTCCGCCCGGCCGCGCAAGCCAGCCCCCAAGCCGGTTCTCGTCGTCCTGCACCAGGAGCAGTCGACGCCGGGCCGTGTCGGGCGCCTGCTTCAGGCGCGCGGCCATGCCCTCGACATCCGCAAGCCCCGCTTCGGAGATCCGCTGCCGCAGACCATGCGCGAGCATGCTGGCGCGGTTATTTTCGGCGGGCCGATGGGAGCCAATGATCCCGACGACTTCGTCAAGACCGAGATCGACTGGATCGGCACCTGCCTGAAGGAGGACGCCGCCTTTCTCGGCATCTGCCTGGGCGCGCAGATGATGGCCAAGCACATGGGCGCGCGCGTCTATACCCATGGCGAGGGCCGCGCCGAGGTCGGCTACTACAAGCTCGACCAGACCGATGCCGGCCGCGACCACGCGCTTGAGGCCGGCTTCGACTGGCCTGGTACAGTGTATCAATGGCATCGCGACGGTTTCGACTGCCCGACCGGCGCGGACTGCCTCGCCACCGGCGGCGATTTTCCGGTGCAGGCGATCAAGGCTGAATCGCGCTGCTACGGCATCCAGTTCCACCCCGAGGTCACCCCGGCGATGATGTGCCGCTGGGGCGTGCGCGGCCATGAGCGCACGCTGATGCCCGGCGCCCAACTCCGGCACCAGCATCTCGAAGGCTGGTACCAGCACGACCCGGCGATCCGGCTCTGGCTCGACCGCTTCCTCGACCATTGGCTGAAAGCCCCGGCAGAGACTGAATCCGCGTGACACGCACAGCCCTCGTTCTCGGCGCCGGCATGGTCGGCGTCTCCTGCGCGCTTTCGCTCCAGAAGCGCGGCTTCGACGTCACCCTGATCGACCGGCGCAAACCCGGCCGCGAGACCTCCTATGGCAATGCCGGGGTGCTCGCGCGTTCCTCGATCGTGCCGTTGAACAATCCCGGCCTGTTCGGCAAGCTCGCGAGCTATCTCGGCAATCGCCACCCGGCGCTGAACCTGAACTGGAAGCGGGCCGTAACCCGCCCCGGTTGGCTGCTGCGTTTCCTCTGGGAGGCGCGCCCCTCTCAGGCCTCCGCCCGCATCGCCGCGCTCGAATCCCTGACCGCGAGCACGGTCGAGCGCCATCGCGCCCTGATGGCGGAGGCCGGTGTCTCGCATCGCCTGCGCGAGACCGGCACGCTCAAGGTCTGGCGCACCGAAGCCGGACACGCCGCCGCCAAGGCGGAGCAGGACTTCCTGGCGGCCCATGGCATCACCTCTCAGGTGCTCGACCGGCAGGCTATCTCGGGCGTCGAGCCCGGGCTCAACCCGATTTTCCACGCCGGGCTGCTCTGCCTCGAGAACGCCTCGGTGGATTCGCCCGGTGCCGTCACTCAGGCCTATGCCGAGCTCTTCGCCAAGCGCGGCGGCAGGATCGTGCAGGCCAAGGTCGAAGCCCTCGCCCGCAACGGTGACGGCTGGCAGGCGCGGACAGACAAGGGCACCTTCGATGCGCAGATCGCGATCGTCGCGCTCGGCCCCTGGAGCATGGACCTGCTCGCGCCGCTAGGCCTCGACAGCAAGCTCGATGTCGAGCGCGGCTATCACCGCCATCTTCAAGCGGAGAAAGGTGCGAGCCTGGCCCGCCCGGTATACGACGTCGACGCCGCCTATTTCATGGCGCCGATGGAGCAGGGCTATCGCATCACCAGCGGCGTCGATCTCAGCCATCGCGACGCCGCCGACGAACACCGCCAGATCGACGCTGTGACGAAGAGCGCCCGCGAGGCCTTCCCCTTGAAGGAATTCGCCGGCGAAACCTGGCGCGGCGCCCGTCCGACCCTGCCGGATTCCCTGCCGATGATCGGCGTGGCTCCGCGCCATCCCGGCCTCTGGCTCGCCTTCGGCAACCAGCATCTCGGCTTCTCGACTGGCCCGATCACGGCCGAGATCATCGCCGCGCTGGTCTGCGGCGAGACGCCGCCGGTCGACCCGACGCCATTCAGGCCGGGGCGGTATATCAACTGAATATGCGACCGGCGGGCCGCAGCGTAAATTCGCCAGCGTGAGTCGGCTGGCGTGGCGGCCGAGAGCCGGAGCGGGGCGTACATCAGTACGTGAGCACCGGAAGCGCAGGCCGTCGCGTCAGACGGCCGCGCTCGCGGATTTTCGCTCGCTCAAACCTGGCGCGTCACCATCATCTTCTTGACCTCAGCGATCGCCTTGGCCGGGTTCAGGCCCTTTGGGCAGGCGTTCGCGCAGTTCATGATGGTGTGGCAGCGATAGAGCCGGAAGGGGTCTTCCAGATTGTCGAGGCGCTCGCCGGTCGCCTCGTCGCGCGAGTCGATCAGCCAGCGATAGGCCTGCAGCAGCGCGGCCGGGCCGAGATAGCGGTCGCCGTTCCACCAGTAGCTCGGGCAGGAGGTCGAGCAGCAGGCGCACAGGATGCACTCATAGAGGCCGTCGAGCTTCTCGCGGTCGTCCTTGGCCTGGGCCCATTCCTTCTCGGGTGCCGGCGTCGTCGTCTTGAGCCAGGGCTCGATCGAGGCGTGCTGGGCGTAGAAGCGCGTCAGGTCCGGGACGAGGTCCTTGATGACGGGCATATGCGGCAGCGGGTAGATCGCGACCTTGCCCTTCGAGCCACATTCGTCGATGCCGGTGGTGCAGGCGAGGCCGTTCTTGCCATCCATGTTCATGGCGCAGGAACCGCAGATGCCTTCGCGGCAGGAGCGGCGGAAGGTCAGCGTCGGATCGACCTTGGACTTGATCCAGATCAGCGCGTCCAGGACCATCGGCCCGCAATCCTCGCGGTCGACGTAATAGGTGTCAGAGCGCGGATTCTCGCTGTCGTCCGGGCTCCAGCGATAGACCTTGAACTCGGTCAGCTTGCTGGCGCCGGCCGGCTTCGGCCAGGTCTTGCCCGCGACGAGGCGGGAGTTCTGCGGGAGATTGAATTCGGCCATCTGTCAGATCGTCCTCAATACACCCGCGCCTTGGGCTTGATGTACTCGATGTCGTTCGAGAGCGTGTAGGTGTGCACCGGCCGGTCATCGAGCGTGACGGTGCGCTTCTCGTCGTCAATCCAGGCGAGCGTGTGCTTCATCCAGTCCTTGTCGTCGCGGTTCGGATAGTCCTCGCGCGCATGGGCGCCGCGGCTCTCCGGACGCTGCAGCGCCGAGTCCATGGTGACGACGGCCTGGGTGATCAGGTTCTCGAATTCGAGCGTCTCGATCAGATCCGAGTTCCAGATCAGCGAACGGTCGGTAGTGCCGATATCGGTGATGCCAGCCCAGACCTCGTGGATCAGCTTGTGGCCCTCTTCCAACGTCTCGCCGGTGCGGTAGACCGCGCAATTGTCCTGCATGGTGCGCTGCATGCGGCCGCGCAGTTCCGCAGTCGGCGTACCGCCCGAGGCGTTGCGGTAGCGGTCGAGGCGGGTCAGCGAGAGATCGGCCGAGTTCTTCGGCAGCTCCGGCTGCTTCTCGCCGGCAGTGACCGTATCGGCGCAGCGCAGCCCGGCCGCACGGCCGAAGACGACGAGGTCGATCAGCGAGTTGGAACCGAGGCGATTGGCGCCATGCACCGAGACGCAGGCCGCCTCGCCGATCGCCATCAGGCCCGGCACGACCTGGTCCGGATTGCCGTCGACCTTGGTCAGCACCTCGCCGTGGAAGTTCGTGGGTATGCCGCCCATGTTGTAGTGCACCGTCGGCAGCACCGGGATCGGCTCGCGCGTGACGTCCACGCCGGCGAAGATCTTGGCGCTCTCGGAGATGCCCGGCAGGCGCTCATGCAGGATCTTCGGGTCGAGATGGTCGAGATGCAGGTAGATGTGATCCTTGTTCTTGCCGACGCCGCGGCCAGCCCGGATCTCCATCGTCATCGAGCGCGAGACGACGTCGCGCGAGGCAAGGTCCTTGGCCGACGGGGCATAGCGCTCCATGAAGCGCTCGCCCTCGGAATTCGTCAGATAGCCGCCCTCGCCGCGTGCGCCCTCGGTGATCAGGCAGCCGGAGCCGTAGATGCCGGTCGGGTGGAACTGCACGAACTCCATGTCCTGCATCGGCAGGCCGGCGCGCAGCACCATGCCGCCGCCGTCGCCGGTGCAGGTATGGGCCGAGGTCGCGGAGAAGTAGGAGCGGCCATAGCCGCCGGTCGCCAGAATCGTTTGCTGGGCACGGAAGCGATGGATCGTGCCGTCATCGAGCTTGAGCGCGATCACGCCGCGGCAATGGCCGTCATCGTCCATGATCAGGTCGATGGCGAAATACTCGATGAAGAACTCGGTGTTGTAGCGCAGCGCCTGGCCGTAGAGCGTGTGCAGCATGGCATGGCCGGTGCGGTCGGCCGCGGCGCAGGTGCGCTGGGCCGGCGGCCCCTCGCCGAATTCGGTTGTCATGCCGCCGAAGGGGCGCTGGTAGATCTTGCCGTCCTCGGTACGCGAGAACGGCACGCCCCAATGCTCGAGCTCGTAGACCGCAGCCGGCGCGTTGCGGACGAGATATTCGATCGCATCCTGGTCGCCGAGCCAGTCCGACCCCTTCACGGTGTCGAACATGTGCCACTGCCAGGTGTCCTTGCCCATGTTGCCGAGCGAGGCAGCGACGCCGCCCTGGGCCGCGACGGTGTGCGAGCGCGTCGGGAACACCTTCGAGATGCAAGCCGTGCGCAGGCCGGCCTGCGAGCAGCCGACGGTGGCGCGAAGGCCGGCGCCGCCAGCGCCGACGACGACGACGTCGAAGGTGTGGTCGGTGATCGGATAGGCCTGGCCGGCATAGGCCGGGACCGGGCGGGCTCTGGTGATCGCCATCGGATCAGCCTCCAAACGAGAGCTTCAGCACCGCGAAAGCGCAGGCGGCGCCGATCGCGATCGCGAAGAAGGTGTTGGCCATGACTGCCAGGATCTTGAGACCCTCGCCATGGATGTAGTCCTCGATGATGACCTGCATGCCGAGCCGCATATGGATGCAGCCCGAGATGATGAAGAGCAGCATCAGGATCGCCACCAGCGGATGCGCCAGGATCGCGATCGCGGCCGGATAGGGCTTGCCGACGAGGCAGATCACGACGCCGAGGAAGATCACCGTCAGGATGACGTTGGCAACGGCGGTGACGCGCTGGAGCCAGAAATGGCCGGTGCCGGACTTGGCCGAGCCGAGACCGCGGACGCGGGCCAGCGGCGTGCGCATGGACGAGTTGGAAAGCATCGTCTCGCTCCTCAACGAACCGCGTAGGCGACGATCCAGACGAGCACGGTCAGCCCGCCTGAAACGAAGACGCTGTACTTGGCCAGATTCATCCGGGTCTGCGGGTCGTAGCCGTGGCCCATATCCCAGACGAAATGGCGCAGGCCGCCGACCATGTGGTGCAGCAGCGCGAAGGAATAGAGGAACAGCACGAGCCGGCCGAGGAAGGAGCCGGCGATCGCCTGCGCTGTCGCGAACGCCTCCGGCCCCGACGCCGCAGCCACCAGCCAGGCCGCGATCAGCACCGTGCCGGCATAGAGCGCGGAGCCGGTGACGCGATGCGCGATCGACATCGCCATGGTCCAGGACCAACGGTAGATCTGCAGATGCGGCGAGAGCGGGCGCGCCGCCTGTTTGACCTCGGCCAAGATCGTTCTCCGACTAGAGTGGCCCGTCAGCAGGCCTTATCCATTTGGGATCGTTCTAGAGTGTTTGGCTCTGTAACGAAACCGGAACCCTGCTGCAATGCGGCATCCCCCCGGCCAAGTGACAGAATACAAAATCTGTCATTCGTTACCGTTAGCTGTCGCTCGCCGCACGGGTAAGACGCGCGCCTTGTCGCAGAAGATCGACTCCAAACCATTAAGTGCGACTGCTCCCCGCACGGCGCGGCGCCGACAAGGCCTGAGCTAGCGCGGCAGCAACGCCCAATAATCGAGGTCGAGGATGACATCCGGCGCGTACTGCTCACCCAACTTCAGCGGATGATCGCCACAAGGCAGGTTCTTGGTCGCAACCAGCCGCAGCCGCAAGGCGCCGACATCTGCGCGCTCGGGCAGTTCCGCCACCTCGAGAACCTCGCTCCAGGCGAAGACCGTATCGCCCGCAAAGAGCGGCGCGACATGGCGCCCGCCATTGATCGCGGCGATGTGGAAGGCGTTGCCGAGCCCGTTGAAGGAGAGCGCCCTCGCCAGGCTGATGACATGGCCGCCATAGATCAGCCGCTTGCCGAAACGGGTTTCGCGCGCACCGTGCGCATCGAAATGCACCTTGGCGGTGTTCTGGTAGAGGCGCGTCGCGATCTGGTGCTCGGCCTCCTCCACCGTCATGCCGTCGACATGGTCGATGCGCTCGCCCACGGCATACTCGCCCCAGCGAAAGGCCGATCCGGCCAGCGCATCGTCATAGGCCGTGAGTTCGACCGTAGGACAGCCGCCGCCGAGCTGCTCCGGCAGCACCGCCTTCGGCAGCTCGGGCACCTGCTCGGCATGGGCCGGCGTGCCTGGCTGACGCTTTCGCACCAGAACCCAGCGGGCGTAACTCAGCACGATCTCGCCATGCTGATTGCGGCCGACCGAACGGACATAGACGATGCCGGCATCCCCGGCCGAGGTCTGTTTCAGCCCGATCACCTCGGATGTCGCCGACAGCGTGTCTCCGGGGAAGACCGGCTTCAAAAAGCGGCCATCGGCGTAGCCGAGATTGGCAACCGCGTTGATCGAGATATCCGGCACCGTCTTGCCGAAGACGATGTGGAAGACGAGCAGGTCGTCGATCGGCGCGGCCGGATAGCCGATCGCCCGGGCGAAGGCATCCGAGGACTGGACCGCGAAACGAGGACCGTAGATCGCCGTGTAAAGCGCGACATCGCCGGCGGTCACCGTGCGCGGCGTCGCATGCACGATCGCATCGCCGAGATGGAAATCCTCGAAGAAGCGCCCTTTGCTGGTCTTCGGGAGGGGATGGCTGGCCGATCCGGGCATGGGCTCACTCGCGCTGCGCTACGGTACGCGATTGTGCGACGCGACAGCGGCCAGCGTCCAGCCCCGCCATGATTCGACGAAGGCTCAGGGGTTTGGTGGTCGGCCCATCCCGACCTCGCCATTCCGGACGCGGCGAAACAGAGCCCGGAATCCATCGTCGAGCTGGGCGACCTCCGATGAATTCCGGAGCGACGCGGCTGCGCGGCCTGTCCGGAAGGACGTCACGAATGCCCCCGGAAAGGCAGCCTTAGACGTACTGCCCGTGGCAGTGCTTGAACTTCTTGCCGGAGCCACAGGGGCAGGGCTCGTTGCGGCCGACGCGACCCCAGCTCGAGGGGTCGTTGGGGTCGCGGTCGAGCACGGCGGTGTCGGCCTCGATGGCCGCGAATTGCGTGCCACCGCCGCCATATCCCCCGAAGGGCGAAGGCAGCGTGTCCTGAGGCGGCGCGACCTCCTCCGGCTGCTCGAAGCGGACCTCGATGCGCATGAGGTTGCCGGTGACCTGCTCGCGCAGCCGGCCGATCAGGCTGTCGAATAGCTCGAAGGCTTCCTGCTTGTACTCCTGCAGCGGATCGCGCTGGGCATAGCCGCGCCAGCCGATGACCTGCCGGAGATGATCGAGTGTGACGAGGTGCTCGCGCCAGAGCGTATCGAGCGTCTGCAGCAGCACCTGCTTCTCGACATAGGTCATGACCTCGTCGGTGTTGCGCTCGATGCGCGCGGCATAGTCCTCGTCCGCGAGCTTGCGGATGCGCTCGCGCAGCTCCGCATCGGCGATGCCCTCTTCCTTCGCCCACTCCTCGATCGGGAGGTCGAGATTGAGGTATTGCAGCACCCCTTCCTTGAGGGCCGCGGTATCCCACTGCTCGGGATAGGCTTCCTCGGGAATATGCCGGGCCACGAGATCCTCGCAGACGCCGTGGCGCATGTCGTCGGTGGTCTCGCGCACGCTCGCCTGCTTCATGAAGTCGCGGCGCTGCTCGAAGACGACCTTGCGCTGGTCGTTCATGACGTCGTCGTACTTCAGGATGTTCTTGCGGATGTCGAAGTTGCGCGCCTCGACCTTGCCCTGCGCCTTCTCGACCGCCTTGTTGATCCAGGGATGGACGATCGCCTCGTCCTCCTTGAGGCCGAGCTTCTGCAGCATCCCGTCCATCCGGTCGGAGCCGAAGATCCGCATCAGGTCGTCCTGAAGCGACAGGAAGAACTTCGAGCGGCCGGGGTCGCCCTGGCGGCCGGCACGGCCACGCAGCTGGTTGTCGATGCGCCGGCTCTCATGACGCTCGGTGCCGACGATGTAGAGCCCGCCGGCCTTCAGGACGCGCTGCTTGAAATCGGCGACCTCGGCGCGGATCGCGGCGGCCTTGGCATCGCGCTCCGGCCCGGCCTCCATTCCGGCGAGGTCGTGGTTGATCCGCATCTCGGCATTGCCGCCGAGCTGGATGTCGGTGCCGCGGCCGGCCATGTTGGTCGCGATGGTGATCGCGCCGGGCACGCCGGCCTGGGCGACGATATAGGCTTCCTGCTCGTGGAAGCGGGCGTTCAGCACGGCAAATGACTTGGACGGCTTGCCCTGCCGCGCGGCCTCGTAGATCGGCTCCAGCGCCTTGGGATCGGTGAAGTCGATGAGCTTGAAGCCCTCCTTCTCCAGCATCTCGGCGACCAGCTCGGAGCGCTCGATCGAGGTCGTGCCGACGAGCAGCGGCTGCCCATTCTCCTGCGCCGCCTTGATCTCGCGGATGACGCCGCGAACCTTTTCCTCGAAGGTGCGGTAAACCTCGTCGTCCTCGTCCTTGCGGGCGACCGGGACGTTGGTCGGGATTTCGACAACCTCGAGCTTGTAGATCTGGAAGAACTCGTCGGCCTCGGTCGCGGCCGTGCCGGTCATGCCCGCCAGCTTGGAATAGAGCCGGAAATAGTTCTGGAAGGTGATCGAGGCCAGCGTCGCATTCTCGGGCTGGACAGTGACGTGTTCCTTGGCCTCCAGCGCCTGGTGCAGGCCTTCCGAGTAACGCCGCCCCTGCATCATGCGGCCGGTGAACTCGTCGATGATGACGACCTCGTCGCCGCGGACGATGTAGTCCTTGTCGCGGGCGAAGAGCGTGTGCGCCCGCAGCGCCTGGTTGACGTGGTGGACGAGCGTGACGTTGTGGGCGTCGTAGAGGTCGCCCTCCTTGAGCAGCCCCGCCTCGCGCAGCAGCTCCTCGATATGCTCGTTGCCGGCCTCGGTCAGCGAGACGGTGCGCTGCTTCTCGTCGACATCGTAGTCGCCGGCGACCAGACCCGGCAGGACCTTGTCGATCGAGACGTACAGGTCCGACTTGTCGTCGAGCGGGCCGGAGATGATCAGTGGCGTGCGCGCCTCGTCGACCAGGATCGAATCGACCTCGTCGACGATCGCGAAATGGTGGCCGCGCTGGGACATCTGCGCGACCTCGTACTTCATGTTGTCGCGCAGGTAGTCGAAGCCGAATTCGTTGTTGGTGCCGTAGGTGATGTCGCAGGCATAGGCGCGCTGGCGCTCCTCGTCCTCGATGCCATGGACGATGATGCCGACGGACAAGCCCAGGAAGTTGTAGAGCTTCGCCATCCACTCCGCGTCGCGGCGGGCGAGGTAGTCGTTCACCGTGACGACGTGGACGCCCTTGCCTTCGAGCGCGTTCAGATAGGTCGGCAGGGTCGCGACCAGCGTCTTGCCTTCGCCGGTCTTCATTTCGGAGATGGCGCCCTCATGCAGCACCATGCCACCGATGAGCTGGACGTCGTAGGGGCGCTGGCCGAGGACGCGCTTGGCCGCCTCGCGCACCGTCGCGAAGGCAGGCACCAGCAGATCGTCGAGCTTGGCGCCGTCGGCCAGCTTCTGCCGGAACTCGCCGGTGCGAGCCTGCAGCGCCTCGTCGCTGAGCGCCGCCAGCTCCTTTTCCAGCGCATTGATCGCCGCGACCCGGGGGCCATAGCCCTTGACGCGGCGATCATTCGCCGAGCCGAAGAGTTTCTTTGCGAGCGCGCCAAGCATGTTGGGCCTTTCGGTGATATCGGTTTCCGGCCTCGCGGCGTCGATGCCGCGTCCAGCCGAAACCCTGAATTCTCGATGCGACGCGTGTTTAGACGCGTGCGGGTGCGCGGTCCAGCGCCGCCTTGCACTCGTTACGCGCCTTGTGCGGGCGCGCGGCCAAAGAGCACCGGACGGTGCCCGATGTAAGGTTTCCCGTCGCCTCTTCCAAGGCCGCCGGCAACGGGTCTCTGCACGACGCAAGGGAAGCCAACGCTGGCGCCCCCTCGGGCAAAGCTTCGTGATGGCGCACGACAACGCACTCAGACGCCTTGCCTTTGCCGCGTTCAACTGGCAGTGCAGCCGCGATCAACGCTTTCGGCATACTCCGTAAAGGGCGCCCCCATGAAGTTGTCACGTCTCGGCATGCTCTCGCTCGGCCTCGCCCTCGTCGCGACGCCGGTATTCGCACAGGCCGACAAGGTCATCGCCAAGGTCGATGGCATCAACATCACCGAGCGCGAGATCGCGCTGGCGACGGAAGACCTCGGCGAGCGCCTCGCCCAGCTTCCGGACGAGCGCAAGCGCGACGAGGTGATCAACTATCTCGTCGACCTCAAGCTCGGCGCCAAGGCCGCCGCGGCCGCCAAGATCGCCGACACCCCGGACTTTGCCGCCCGCCTCGCCTATTTCCGCGAGAAGGTCCTGCTCGACCAGTATCTGACCGCCGAGGGCAGGAAGGCTGCGACGCCGGAGGCCGCCAAGAAGCTCTACGACGAGACCACCAAGGCCATGGCGCCCGAGGAGGAGGTCAATGCGCGCCACATCCTCGTCGAGGACGAGGCCCAGGCCAAGGCCGTCGCCGAGCGCCTGAAAAAGGGTGAGGACTTCGCCAAGGTTGCGGCCGAACTCTCTAAGGACCCGGGCTCGGGCAAGGAAGGCGGTTCGCTCGGCTGGTTCACCAAGGACCGCATGGTGCCGGAATTCGCTGACGCTGCCTTCAAGCTGAACAAGGGCCAGGTCTCCGAGCCGGTGAAGAGCCAGTTCGGCTGGCACGTCATCAAGCTCGAGGACAAGCGCACCAAGCCGCTGCCGGATTTCGCGGCCGTCAAGCCGCAGATCGACCAGTATCTCGAGCGCAAGGCCCAGCAGGACATCATCGTCGCCCTGCGCGAAAAGGCCAAGATCGAGCGCCTCGACCAGCCTGCCGCGCCTGCGACGCCGGCCGCACCGGCCGCACCGGCCGAGCCGAAGAAGCCCTGAGCCGCAGGACACGCCGCAGCTTCGGTCAAATTGGAAGGGCGGCCTCGCGGCCGCCCTTCTTGTTTTCGTCATCGGCCTGCGGCAAACCGGCCTCCCGCACAGGAGACGCCACGATGGCCGGCAAGGATGTTCCCGTTTCCCCGCTCGCGCCCAAGCGCCAGCCCAAGGTTCCCCCGGTTCCCGGCGTCCGCTTCGCCACGGCCGAGGCCGGCATCCGCTACAAGGGCCGCCAGGACGTCTGGTTCGCCCTGCTCGACGAGGGCACGCAGGTCGCCGGCGTCTTCACCCGCTCGAAATGCCCCTCCGCCCCGGTCGACTGGTGCCGCGAGAACCTGAAGCAGGGTTCGGCCCGCGCCATCGTCGTCAATTCCGGCAACGCCAACGCCTTCACCGGCCTGAAGGGCCGTGACTCGGTCGCGCTGACCGCGAAGATCGCGGCCAAGGCCGCCGGCTGCAGGCCGGAGGAGGTCTTCATCGCCTCCACCGGCGTGATCGGCGAGCCGCTCGACGCGACCAAATTCGAGGGCGTATTGCAGGACTGCGCCAAGCGCGTCGCCGACGGTCCCTGGATCGACGCCGCCCGCGCGATCATGACCACCGACACCTTCCCCAAGGCACTGACCCGCAAGGCCAAGATCGACGGCAAGGAGGTCGTGCTCGCCGGCATCGCCAAGGGCGCGGGGATGATCGCGCCGGACATGGCGACGATGCTCTCCTTCGTCTTCACCGATGCGCCGATCGCCGCCCCCGTGCTGCAGGCCCTGCTCTCGAAGGGCGTGAAGGGTTCGTTCAACGCCGTGACGGTCGACAGCGACACCTCGACCTCCGACACGCTGATGCTCTTCGCCACCGGCAAGGCTGCCGCCCGCGGCGTTCCCGCGATCACCGAGATCGGCGATGCCCGCCTCTCCGGCTTCAAGCGCGCCCTGAACTCGCTCCTGCTCGAACTCGCCCATCTCGTCTGCAAGGATGGCGAGGGTGCGCGGAAATTCGTCGAGGTGCAGGTCAAGGGTGCGGCTTCCGCGCGCTCGGCCAAGCGCGTCGCGCTCTCGATCGCCAATTCACCGCTGGTCAAGACCGCGATCGCCGGCGAGGACGCCAATTGGGGCCGCGTCGTCATGGCCGTCGGCAAGGCCGGCGAGCCTGCCGACCGCGACCGCCTCGACATCTCCTTCGGCGAGATCATGGTGGCGCAGCAGGGCGCCCGCGCCCCATCCTATGACGAGACCGCCGTCTCCGACTACATGAAGGGCGAGCACATCGTCATCACCGCCGATCTCGGGCTGGGGCGCGGCAAGTCGACGGTCTGGACCTGCGACCTGACCAAGGCCTATGTCGAGATCAATGGCGACTATCGCTCCTGAGGGCTCGCCAGCGCTCGAGCCCAGCCGCGGCTTCATCGCCACAAACTTGCTGGTCTGCTCCTTCTTCTGGGGCTCGAGCTATCTCTTCATCAAGCTGATGAGCGGGCAGGTCTCGCCCTTCGCCATAGCGGCGGGGCGTGGTCTGCTCGGCGCGGCGTCGCTCGCGCTGTGGATCCGCTGGCTCGGCCAGAGCCCGCTGCCACGACGCCATGAGGTCCGTCACTGGCTGATCCTCGGCGCGACCAATGGCTGGCTCCCCAACATCCTCGTCGCCTACGCCTTGATCCAGCTCGCGAGCGGGCCGGCGGCGATGATCCAGGCCGCGGGACCGCTGGTCACCGCCCTCGTCGCGCACATGATCTTCGCCGAGGAGCATCTCAACGGGCGCCGGCTCGCCGGCATCCTGATCGGGCTGGCCGGCGTGGCGCTGCTGATCGGCCCTCGCCTGTTCGAGGGCGGCGCAACGACGCTGAGCGTGCTCGCCATGGTCGGGACCATGCTCAGCTATGCCGCAGGCAATCTCTATGTCCGCGCCGTGCCGGCCGCCTCCGGCGACCCGATGCGGCTCGCGCTCGGCCAGCAGGTCTGCTCGGGCGGCGTCGCCCTGCTCCTCACGCTCATTGTCGTCGGGCCGGCCAGCCTGCTCGTGCTGTCCGATCACTGGGCCGCCATGCTGATGCTCGGCATCATCTGCACCGCGATTCCGATGACGGTCTTCATGCGGCTGATCCGCGCCGCCGGGCCGACGCGCGCTGCGATGACCGGCTATCTCGTTCCGACCGTGGCAGCGATCATGGGCGTCCTCGTGCTCGGGGAAACGCTGGAGTTGCGGCAGGTCGCGGCAGGTTGCATCATCCTCCTCGGCGTCTTCCTGGTGACGACGGCGCCGCGGGGGGCAAAGACAGCATGAAGATCGGACGCATCGCGGCCGCATCGCTGGCGGCTGGCATGGCTGTTGTCGTGGCGGGCTGCCAGAGCCGCCAGCCAGCGACCGTCGCCTTTTCCGTCGAGGAAGCCGCCTTCATCAAGAAGCCGGGCACGACGGCCGTCGTCGGCCACGCTTTCCGCACCAAGCCGAGCGGCGTGGTCGTCAACGCGGCCGGCGAAGTGGTGCGGCTCGTACCGGCCACCGCCTATTCCCGCGAGCGCTTCCGGAATTTCTACGGCAGCCGCAAATATGTGCCGCATCGCGACTATCCGCGCGACGACAATCCCGATCCCGCCTATGGCGAATACACCCGCACGACCAAGGCGAAGGCCAATGGCCGCTTCGCCTTCGAGAACGTCGCGCCGGGCGAGTACTTCGTCACGACGCAGGTGATCTGGGGCGATGAGGACGCCTTCTTTCGCGAGGGCGGCTCGGTCTATGACAGCGTGACCGTGACCGGTAAGGAGAAGGAACCGGTCCAGGTCATCCTCTCCGGGTACTGAGACCTCGCCCTAGGACAAGCCGCCAAGTGAAACTGCTCCTCGTCGTCGCCTGCGCCCTGATCGATTCCGACAACCGCGTCCTCGTCGCGCAGCGCCCCGAGGGCAAGGCGCTGGCCGGCATGTGGGAGTTTCCCGGCGGCAAGCTGGAGCAGGGTGAGCGGCCCGAGCCCGCACTGATCCGCGAACTGGCCGAGGAGCTCGGCATCACCGTCAAGGAGGAGTGCCTCGCGCCACTGACCTTCGCCAGCTACGCCTATCCCGATTTCCATCTGCTGATGCCGCTCTACATCTGCCGGCGCTGGGAAGGCACGGTCGCCTCGCACGAGGGGCAGGCGCTGAAATGGGTCCGCCCCGCCAAGCTCCGCGAGCTCGACATGCCGCCTGCCGACGAACCGCTGATCCCGCACCTGATCGACCTGCTCGGGGCCTAGACCCGCCGGAGCCCTGTCGGCCTCAATGAATCTCGGGCAGGTTGAGCTGCCGCCATAGCGCCCTCGGTACAGGCTCGCCGACGCGGAACTCGAACGCGACCACGCGGCTCCGATCCGGGCTGAACTCGCAGCGGAAGCGCAGATCGTACCAGCGCCGTCCACTGCGAAACACCGCGCCTTCCGCCTGAAGCGTTCGTCCGGACACCTTGGCCTCGGACCGGGCATAGGCAGTCACCCTGTCCGGCGTGAACTCGGCCTTCCAGGCATGGATCTGGCTCATCGCCTCGAGCCCGCAGAGCTGCTCGACCCGTTCATCCGCATCGAGTTGTGGCAGCAGCTCCCGCGCCTGACGGCTCAAGGGGTTGGCCAGCGCATCGGCCGCCATCAGCCTGCTTGCCCGCACCATCCCGCCCGGCTCGGCCTGCGGAGCTTCAGCCAACGGCCGCTGTTCCTGTGTCGCATGTGGTGCAGCCGGTGACGGGGCCGGCGGCGGTTCGGCCGGCTTTGGCCGCATCATCGCGTCGAATTCGCCGGTCGTCAGAAGTTCGATGTCGACGCTGCTCTCCGGATGGTCAGGTAGCTCGATCCGCGGCCGCATGGACATGTGTGCGAACGCCGCGAGCAGCAGGCCATGCAGCAACAGCGCTGCCGGAACCGAAGTCCATGATGTGCCGGTCCACGTCGAAATCTGCCGCATTCAGCGCGCCACCGCAGCGATGGCTGCTATCAGGACGAGAAGATCGGGGCTCACCGCACGGCTCCCATATGCATGCCGTTCGGCGATGCAAACAGCGCTGCGCAAATCGGCGATTTTGCGGCGGCTTCGGTGAAATCCGTCAACGCTTCGGAACGATCACGGCCCTTCTCGAGCGATCTCGGTCTGCTCCGGCTCGGCATCGCCGCCGGCGCTGCCATTGGCGAGCTGGAACCGCTCGAACCGCTCCAACTCCGCCTCGACACGTGCCTTCCGCTCCGCGCTCTCCTGCCCGTCGAGCCAGGTCCATTGCTGGATCAGGAGCTTGCCGGCCTGGCGGTCCGTCTTGAGGTCGAGCACGGCAACGATCTCGTCGCCGATCAGGACCGGCAGCCCGAAATAGCCGAAGACGCGCTTCTCCTTCGGCAGATAGGCCTCGAAGACGTGGTCGTAGCCGAAGAACAGCTTCAGCCGCTTGCGCTGGATGATGAGTGGGTCGAAGGGCGAGAGGATATGGACGAGGTCGACTTCGGGCAGCGACCCCGGCTCGAGCACCTCCGGCCTCGCCCAATGCGCCGTCTTGCCCGCACCCTCGACTGCAACCGGTACAAGTTCGCGGCGCTTGACGCGCGCCTCGATCAGCTCGGCGACCGCCTTCTTGCTGGGCGCGTCGAGATGACAGACCGAGTCGAGGCTGACGACACCCTGCGCACGCAGCGCCCGATCGAGCAGATAGGCCGTGACCTGCCGCTCCGTGGCGGGCGTCGGCCGCTTCTCCCAGGCGAAATGCCGGTCCAGTAGCTCATAGGTCTTGAGCATCCCCGAGCGCGCCGAGATGACGAGCTCGCCATCATAGAAGGCCAGCTCCAGCAGGCCCTTCGACGGCTTTTTGCTCGCCCAGAGATGCGCCTTCTCGACCAGCACGTCGGTGTCGATGTCGCGGATGGTCAGCGCCCCGTCCTTACGGATGCGGCGCAGCAGTTTGCGGGTCTCCTCGCGCCCCCCCACAGCCGACCAGCGCTTGGGCTCCTCGCGATGCGCCTTCATCGCGCCGAGGAAGCAGCGGATATCGCGCGTCGGCACGTAGGAGAGCGCATGCGTCCAGTATTCGAAGACGCTCTTCTCGACCGATTGCGCCTGCGCCAGATGCCCGCGCTCGTAAGTGGGGATGCGGGCGTAGAGGATGTGATGGTGGCAGCGCTCGATCACATTGATCGTGTCGATCTGGACGTAGCCGAGATGCTCGACCGCCGCCCGCGTCGCCTCAGGCCCCGCACCGAAGGGCTCGGCCACGTCCAGTCTTTGCGCCTTCAGCCAGATGTGGCGGGCCTGGCCCTTCGTGAGGGTGATCGTTCGCGACTTCCGGGGCGGCATGGCAGGCCTGTGCTGGGGCGGTCCGAGGGGAATGCTGCCGGAGCTTAGCGGGCTGCGTCCAGGGATATGTCAGCAGGCTACGGCTGCTCGCCGCGCACCCAGCCGCCATCTGCTGTCACTCCGGGAACAGCGCCTGCGCCCCGCCCTGCCTACAGCTTCTCCATCGGCGGAACGGGTTCGCCGGCCCGAGAAGGACGCCGCCATGTTCCGCAAAGCCGTCAGAACGGCGCTGATCATCATGGTCTCGGCCGGCACGTTTCTGGCCAAGGCTCCGGGCGACGGCGCGACGCGAACGGCTGCCCTCTCCCAGCACATCCTGACGGAGCAGGCCGGTCCGACGAAGACCTTGCGATTCAAGGCGCCGCGCGCGGTCCAACTGAGGACGGCCGAGATCGAGCGGGTTCAGCCCCCGGCGGTCGGCTGAGGCGACGCGTTCAGCATGTCCTGCAACGCCTCACGCGTCACATCCGCCATCTCCATCTGCAATTTGAAGGCGCGGGTCTTCTCGCCCGGGTTCATCACCAGGATGACCGTCTCCGTGCCCGGACAGGCGGGATCGGCGCAGACGATTTCGTTGACCGCGATCGCAGCCGCATCCGGCAAGCCCAGAAGCTCTCGCACGAGCGGTTTGATTCGTCCGGCCTGCTCAGAGGTCTGCGCCTTGCCGGCCCCGCCCTTGCCGAAGAGCCCGAAGCGCATCGGACTGCTCAGGCCGCCGGCAGGGTCAGCACGCCGGCCGCGCCATCCTCCGCCCCGAAGGCGAGCCGCTTGCCGCCCTTGTCCCAGGCGAAGGCGGTGATGCCGCTGCCGCGCAGGGCCGGGCGCACCAACAGTTCGGAGGCATCGGTCAGGCGGATCATCAGGATGCAGCCGTCATCATAACCCACCGCCAGCACCAGCGCCTTGGGATGGAAGGCGACGCGCGTGACCTTGGCATGGCGGGCGCCGCATTCGCGCGGTGCCTTGCCTTGCGGCCCCTCGCCCTGGAACGGCCAGACGATCGCGGCATCCGCCCCGCTGGAGGCAAGCCAGAGCCCGTCATGCGACCAGGACAGCGAGCGCGGCTTGGCCGGATAACCGGTCATCCGCATATGGCTCGGCTTGTCGCCGAGGCGCCAGCCATGCAGCGCGTTCTCCTGCATCGAGGAGACGACGAAACGCCCGTCCGGCGACCAGACCACGTCGAGATGCGAGCCCTTCCACTCCAGGAATTCCGGCTTGGCCTCGGTGTTCGGATACCAGAGCGAGACGCCGTTCATCTGTCCGATGGCGAGCCGATAGCCCTTCGGAGCGAAGACCAGGCCCTGCGGCGTCGTCGCGACTTCGAGCGAGCGGACCTTGCCCTTGTCGTCGCGGGCATGGACGATTCTGCCGGTGTTCCAGGCGATGCTGCCGGAGGCGGAGAGCGTCACCGTGTCGATCCAGCGGCGCTTCGGATCGCGGGCGATCTCGCTCGCCTCGCCTGCGGCCGACACCGCGACCACGCGCCCGTCATCGCCGCCCGTGACCAGCCGCTCGCCATCGCCGGTCGCGCAGAGAATGCCGCCGGCATGCGCCTCGACCTCGTCCAGCGCCCCGTCCGTCCAGCGCAGCACGCGGCCATCGGCGAGCGCCAGCGCCAGCGTTGTCTTGAGCCAGTGGGCGCCGACGACATGCTCCCCCGCCTCGACGGGGACGACATGCTCGCGCAACGAGACGGGTTTGCTGATCGTGTCCATGGGCGGGGTCTAGCGCAGCTTGCCTTGCATGAAAACCGCGCCGTCATTCTCGGGCACAGCGAAGCGCAGACCCGAGAATCTCCGGCAAGAAATGCTCGGGTCGAGCCCGAGTATGACGCGCTTTCTTACGCCGCGCAGGCCTCGAAGCCCTTGCGCAGCTCGTTCTCGTTCAGGTCGCGCCCGATGAAGACCAGCCGGCTCTGGCGGGCCTCATCGTCCTTCCAGTCGCGCTGGAGGTCGCCGTCGAGGATCATATGGACGCCCTGGAAGACGAAGCGACGCGGCTCGTCCTTGAAGGCGAGGATGCCTTTCGAGCGCAGGATGTTGGGGCCTTGCGCCTGGCTGATGTCGTTGATCCAGGGCATGAACTTCTCGGGATCGACATCGCCGGGGATCGTGAAGGACATCGAGCGCACTTCATCGGAATGATGATGGTGATGCCCGGATTCGAGAAAGTCAGGCTCGATGTCGAGGATGCGGTCGAGATCGAAGGCGTTGCGGTCGAGCAGGTTCTCGATCGGCACGTCGCAGCGCGTCGCCTTGTGCAGCTTGGCATAGGGGTTGATCGCGCGGATCGCGGCCTCGACCGAGGCCAGTTCCTCAGCCGTCACCAGATCGACCTTGTTGAGGACGATGACGTCGGCGAAGGCGATCTGATTCTTGGCTTCCGGCGCGTCCTTCAACCGTTCCAGCAGCCACTTCGCGTCCGTCACCGTCACGACCGCGTCGAGCTTGGTGGCGTCGCCGACATCCTGGTCGACGAAGAAGGTCTGAGCGACCGGCGCCGGATCGGCCAGGCCCGTCGTCTCGACGATGATCGCGTCGAACTTGCCCTTGCGCTTCATCAAGCCGTCGAGGATGCGGATCAGGTCGCCGCGCACCGTGCAACAGATGCAGCCATTGTTCATCTCGAAGACCTCCTCGTCGGCACCGACGACGAGGTCGCCATCGATTCCGGCCTCGCCGAACTCGTTGACGATGACGGCGAATTTCTTGCCGTGCTTCTCGGTGAGGATGCGGTTCAGGAGTGTGGTCTTGCCGGCGCCCAGATAGCCGGTGAGCACCGTGACGGGAATTTTCTCGGACATGGTCGATCCTGTTTTCATCAGCGACTTGCCTGTCACGCCGTCTGGATCATCCACCACCGTCATCCCGGATGGAGCGAAGCGGAACTCCGGGATCCATCGTAAGGCACCGGCGATGCCCTATGATGGATCCCGGAGCTGCGCCGCTGCGCGGCTTGTCCGGGATGACAGTGTGTTTCCTGCGGGTAACTCTCAGGCTGGGTTGGCGGCGAGCGCCTTTTCGATCTCGCTTATATTGTACTTCATCATCGCGATGTAAGTCCCGGCGGGGCCCGACGCGTCGGACAGGGCGTCCGAATAGATCCGCCCGCCGATCTTCGCACCGCTCTCCCGCGCGATCTGTTCGACCAGACGCGGATTCGTGACGTTCTCCAGAAAGACGGCCGGAACCTTCTCTGCCTTAACCTGCCGGATGATCCGCGCCACATCGCGGGCGGAGGCTTCGGCTTCCGTCGAGACGCCCTGCGGCGCGATGAAGGCGATGCCATAGGCCTTGACGAAATAGCCGAAGGCGTCGTGCGAGGTGATGGCCTTGCGCCGGCCGGCCGGAATGCGGGCGACCGCCGCCCTGATCTCGCCCTCGACCGCGTCGAGTTCCGCCAGATAGCGCGTCGCATTGGCCTCATAGGCGTCCTTGCCCGCGGGATCGGCCTTTACCAGCGCGTCGCGGATGTTGGCGACATAGACCTTGGCATTGGCGACGCTCTGCCAGGCGTGCGGATCGATGTCGTGGTCATGGCCGTGTCCGTGGGCGTGGCCGGCCTTGCCGTGGTCGTCATCGCCCTTCAGTGGCGTGATCCCGGTCGTCGCCGTGGCGATCATAGCCTTGGTCCCGGAGGATTTGATCAGCCGGGTCATCCAGCCCTCGAACTTCAGGCCATTGACGACGATCAGCTTGGCCGTCGCCATCGTCTTCGCATCGGCCGGCGTCGGCGAATAGACATGGGCGTCGCCATCGGGCCCGACCAGTGTCGTCACGTTGACCCGATCGCCTCCGACCTGACGGACGAAATCACCGAGAATCGAAAAGCTTGCGACGACCGGCAGCTTCTCCTGTGCGATGGTCGCGAACGGCGTGGAGGCAGCAACCAATCCGGCAGCAAGCCCGCTCAGTACGGAACGGCGATTGAACATGGAAAGCTCCAGCAGTCGATGAAACACTATAACGTCACTACCTCTGGAGATGGGGGCGAGGCAAGATGCGCCGCGCAAGCCCGCCCTGCGAACCGAGCAGAAGCGAGCCAAGATAAATCGCGCCGGCTCCCAGGATGATTGCCGGCCCCGCCGGAAGATTGGCTCCGGCCGAGTAGGAGACCACGAGCCCGGCGTAGCCCGCAAGCATGGCGAAACCGCTGGCGAGCAGGATCAGCATGGTGATGTCGGCGGTCCAGAACCGTGCCGCTGCGGCTGGCAGCATCATCAGTCCGACGGCGAGCAGCGTTCCCAGCGCATGGAAACCGGCGACGAGGTTGAGCACGACGAGGCCGAGAAAGGTGAGATGCACGATGCCGCCGGAACGGCTGACCGAACGCAGGAAGCCCGGATCGACGCATTCCATCACCAGCGGGCGATAGAGCGCAGCGAGCGCCAGCAGCGAGATGCTCGCCACCGATGACAGCAGGATCAGCACTTCGTCGTCGAGCGCCAGCACATTGCCGAACAGGACATGGAAGAGGTCGACCGCAGAGCCGCGCAGCGAGACGATGGTGACGCCGAGCGCCAGCGAGATCAGGTAGAAGGCGGCGAGTGAGGCATCCTCCTTGATAACAGTGACGCGCGCCACCGCACCGGCTGCCAGCGCCACCGCGAAGCCGGCCGCGAGCCCGCCCAGCGTCATCGCCGGCAGCGAGAAGCCGGCGACGAGATAGCCCAGCGCGGCGCCGGGCAGGATCGCATGCGCCATCGCATCGCCGGTCAGGCTCATCCGCCGCAGCATCAGGAAGACGCCGATCGGCGCCCCCGAGACGGAGAGCGCGAGGATGCCGACCAGGGCCCGCCGCATGAAGTCGAACTCGGCGAAGGGGCCGATGAGGAGATCGTAGAGCATTGGTGAGCGCTTCGGTTCAAACGCGCCGTCGTCCCGGGCGGAGCGACCAGGGTCGGGACCTGTTCCTGAGCGCTGATCGGCGAGGCTCAGGCGTGGATCCCGGGTCTCCCCGCGCTCTCCCGGGATGCCCCGGCATGGGATGTCTCAGAAAAAGCGAAAAGACGCCGGCCTCACGCCGCGTCGCGCTCGCAAGGGGCGGCGTGACTGTCGAAGGCTTCGACCATGCGGCGCGCCCTCAGGAGGTTCGCCGGCGTCAGCACCTCGGCCGTCTCGCCCCAGGCAACCGGTTCGCGCGCCAGCAACAGCGTATGCGGGAAGGCGCGGCGCACGGTCTCGATATCGTGCAGCACGGCGACGACGGTGCGGCTCTCGCCATGCCAGCGCTGCACCAGCTCCAGCAAATCAGCGGTGGTGCGGGCATCGATCGCCGTGAAGGGTTCGTCGAGCAGGATGATGTCGGCGTCCTGCAGCAGGAGGCGCGCGAACAGCGCCCGCTGCATCTGGCCACCGGAAAGCGCCCCGATCGGCCGGCGCTCGAAGCCGGAAAGCCCGACGGCTGCGATCGCGGCCTCGACCTTGGCGGCGGAGCCGCGGCCGATGCGTCCGAAAATGCCGGCGCTGTTCCACAAGCCCATGGCGACGAGGTCGTAGACATGAATCGGGAAGGACCGGTCGAGCTCGGCCGATTGCGGCAGATAGGCCAGGCGCTTGCCGCGCGTCACCGAGACATCACCGCCGAGTGGCGCAAGCGCGCCGGCAATGCCCTTCAGCAGGGTCGACTTGCCGGCACCGTTGGGACCGACGATCGCCGTCAGGCTGCCCGCTGCAATCTCGCCCGACAGGTGATGCACCGCCGGGTGGCGATCATAGCCGAGCGTGAGATCTTGCAGGCGAATGGCGGACACGGACGAAAACTCACTCACAGAATGACGGCCAGCGTCGCGGCCCACACCAGCGCCACGACAACGCCGGCGAGCCCGATGCGCCCGAGCGCCGACAGGCGCAACAGCGACCAGCCCGGATCTTCCGGAGCGGCAGGGGAAACGTGATGGGCATGCGCATGAGCCATGCGGATGATATAATGTTACATGCGAGAGCGAGCAAGTGGAGTCTGTGGATACCCGCATTTCGCCGTCATGGTCGGGCTTGTCCCGACCATGACGGTCAGAGCGGCCTCCCCGCTCAGAACGGCAGATACTGATACAGCCAGGTCTCGGTCAGCACCGTCTCGCCCGCTTTCAGGAAGCAGCGCATCTCGACCGGGTCGCTGCCGTCGACGGTCAGGTCGAACTGAGCCCGCCAATGGCCGGGCACGTCGTTGGGCACCGCTTCCGCGAAGATGTAGGAGAAGCTGCCCCGCGACGCCGAGAGCATGACCTCGGGCTTCACGCCGAAGGGGATCGTCTCCAGCGCCGGTCCCTTGAACTCGATCATGAACTTGCGCACGCCCTTGGGACGCGTGGTGCCGGGCTGGCCGCCATTGCCCAGGCGCGTCGCGACGACGCGGCCGAGCTGCGTCGGGAACGGCTCGTCGGCGAGCCAGTGCAGCCGGTAGCGAAAGGCATAGGACGCGCCCGCCCTGGCCTGCCCTGCCGGCACCCACATCGCGACGATGTTGTCGTGGATCTCGTCATCGGTCGGGATCTCGATGAGCTGGACCGCGCCCTTGCCCCAGTCTCCCTGCGTCTCGACCCAGAGGCTCGGCCGGCGCTCATAGAAGACGCCGTCGAGATAATGCCCGACCTCGCGGTCGCGCTGCATCAGGCCGAAGCCACGCGGTCTCTCGTCCATGAAGGATGAGGCGGTGGTGCGGGAGGGATTGTTGAGCGGCCGGAAGGCGCGCTCGCCGGCGCCGGTCCAGAGCGCCAGCCCATCGGAATCATGCACCTCCGGGCGCCAGTCGACGGCCGTCGTCTTGGCCGTCTCGGAATACCAGTACATCGAGGTCAGCGGCGCGATGCCGAGCCGCTCGACATCCTTGCGCAGATAGAGCGCCGTCTCGATCTCCATCACCACGCCCTTGCCGCGATGCATGCGGAAGCGATAGGCGCCGGCGACGCTCGGCCCCGAGAGCAGCGCGTAGACAACGACGAATTCCGCGCCGGGTGCCGGCGTCTCCAGCCAGATATGGGTGAAGTCGGGAAACTCCTCCGCCTTGCCGCCGACAGCCGGATCGATCGCGAGTCCGCGTGCCGAGAGCCCGTACTGGTAGAGTTCGCCGATGGCGCGGAAATAGGAGGCGCCGAGGAAGGCGACCCAGTCGTTCTTCTTCCAGTCGAGCTTCTCGCCCTTGCGGCCGGGATGGCCGCTGCGGCTTTCCTGAAAGCGGAAGCCGGCGAAGCCCGCGCCACGCGGCAATTCGCGCGCCGGCGAATCCGCCGGCATGTCGAAATAGCTTTCGTCATAGACGATCTCGCGCGCCTTGCCATCGTCCAGCACATGCATGCGCACCGGCTTCTGGAAGTAGCGGCCGAGATGGAAGAACGTTACCGGCCAGGGCGAGGGACCGTCCGCCCAGAGCGCCATCTCTGGCCGGAACCGGATCTTGCCATGGGCATCGTAGTCGATGCGCTCGAGGATGTCCGGTCGCGGGCTCGGCGGTGCCTGATAGGGCTTCGCCGCAAGATCGCGAGCCCGCGTCTTCAAAGTCTCGAAGGTGAAGGCCTCGGCCTCTCCGAGCTTAAGGCCCTGCTGGGCCAGCGCCTCCGGCGCGAAGCCGAGCGCGGCCAGGGCAGCCGTGGCGCTGGCGCCGGCCAGGAGCATGCGACGGTCGGGGCGGGGCTGGCTGGCGCGGGAATGCATGGCTGGAGGGGCTCATCGGGATGGCGACGGCGGCGCCGTCAGGGTTAAGTCGGGCTAGCCTGTCCAAGCAGCAAGGGCAACCGGGAAGGCAAGCATCACTCGATGGCGCCAAATCGTGGCGAAACCGTCACGCCGCCATGACATCCGCAGAATGAATGGCATCCGCCGAATGGCGGATGGGCCGGCGCTTTTCAATTTCCCGATGGCCTGATCTAAAAGGGGCACAGACCAGCACGCAATGTTGGCGTGGAGACCCCAGGGAGGTTGCATGACACCGTTCGTATCCAGCCGGACACTCGCCGGCGTTACCGTTGCGGCCCTGATCGCGTTCGCCCCGGCGGCAGCCCGCGCGCAGGATTTCATCAATGTGCTCACCGGCGGCACCTCGGGCGTCTATTATCCGCTCGGCGTCGCGCTTTCCAAAATCTATGGCGAGAAGATCGCCGGCAGCCGGCCGACCGTGCAGGCCACCAAGGCCTCGGTCGAGAACCTGCAATTGCTGCAGCAGGGCAAGGGCGAGATCGCCTTCACGCTCGGAGACTCGCTCGACGCCGCCTGGAAGGGCGATGAGGAGGCCGGCTTCAAGAGCCCGCTGAAGAAGCTGCGCGGCATCACCGCGATCTATCCGAACTATGTCCAGATCGTCGCCTCGAAGGACAGCGGCATCAAGACGCTGGCCGACCTCAAGGGCAAGCGTCTCTCCGTCGGCGCACCGAAATCAGGCACCGAGCTGAACGCCCGCGCGATCCTCGCCGCCGCCGGCCTGTCCTACAAGGATCTCGGCAAGATCGAGTATCTGCCCTTCGCGGAATCGGTCGAGCTGATGAAGAACCGCCAGCTCGACGCCACGCTGCAATCGGCCGGCCTCGGTGTCGCCTCGCTGCGCGATCTCGCGACCGCCGTCGAGATCACGGTGGTCGAGGTTCCGGCCGCCGTGGTCGACAAGGCGGGCCCGCCCTTCGTCAAGGTCTCGATCCCGGCCAACACCTATACCGGCCAGACCGCCGCCGTCCCCGCCGCGGCCGTGGTGAACTACCTCGTGACCCATGAGGGCATGAAGGAGGAGACCGTCTACCAGATGACGAAGGCGGTCTACGAGAGCCTGGGTGATCTCGGCGCCGCACATGCCGCCGCGCGCTCGATCAAGCTCGAGAACGCACTCGACGGCATGCCGCTGCCGCTGCACCCAGGCGCGGCCCGCTATTTCAAGGAAAAGGGCCTGAAGGTCGGCTCCTGAGCCACCGTTCTTCCCGAGACAAGGGCGGGGCCGGTCGCACCGGCCTCGCCTTTTTGCATGATGTAGCGACCAGCAAGCTGAAGACTGGGGGCGACACGCCATGAGCCGCGACGAAACCAGACCACTAGCCGTGCCCGACATTGCCGGCGCCCATCCCGCAGCGGCCGTGCCCTACGATCCCGAGCACGGCCTGCCCGCAACCTTCGGCACGGGCTGGAAGGGGCGGCTGCTGTTCTGGCTGGCTGTGGGCTTCTCGGCCTTCCAGGTGGTCACCGCCTTCGGCATCCCGCTCGACTTCAGGCTGATCGGCTCCGTTGCCTGGCTGACGCCGATCACCCTGATCCGGATCGCCTTCGTGCTCTGGTTCGCCTGGATCGTGCTGGGCGCGCTGCGCGGCCAGACCATGGTCGAGCCGGCCATCGCCTTCCTGGCCATGCTCGGAGCCTTCGAGCTCGTCTCGCTCTATACGGGCACGCTGCCGAACCAGGTGCTGCGCACGGTCCATGTCGGCTTCCTCGCCCTGATCGCCTGCGGCCTGCTGGCGAATGCCGAGGAGACCTCGCGCCCCGGCCGCCTGTTCTGGTGGGCGGTCGGCGTCATCGGCTTCGCCGTCGGCCTCTATCACTGGTGGAACTATATCGCGCTGGTGAACCGGGCCGGCGAGCTGACCGACGCCGACATGGCCGTCGGGGTCGCAGCGCTCGCCGTCCTGTTCCTGCTGGTCTGGCGCGCCATGGGCATCGCTCTGCCGCTCGTCGCCGGCACCTTCCTGGCCTATTGCCTGTTCGGCCGCTACCTGCCGGCGCCGTTCGACCATCGCGGCTACAGCCTCGAACAGGTCATCGAGCAGATGTCCTTCGGCACCGAGGGCATCTACGCGACGCCGACGGCTGTCTCGGCGACCTTCATCTTCCTGTTCATCCTGTTCGGCGCCTTCATGGAGCGCGCCGGCGTGATCGACTTCTTCAACGACATCTCGATGGCGCTGTTCGGCGGCAAGCAGGGCGGCCCCGGCAAGGTCTGCGTCGCCTCCTCCGCGCTGATGGGTACGGTCTCCGGCTCGGGCGTCGCCAATGTCGTGGCCTCAGGCCAGTTCACGATCCCCTTGATGAAGCGCTCGGGCTTCACCGGCGCCTTCGCGGGCGGCGTCGAGGCGACCTCCTCGATGGGCGGCCAGATCATGCCGCCCGTGATGGGCGCCGTCGCCTTCATCATGGCCGAGACCATCGACGTGCCCTATTCCAAGATCGTCGAGGCGGCGATCATCCCGGCGATCCTCTATTTCGCCGCCTGCTACTGGGCTGTGCATCTCGAAGCCGGCAAGCTCGGCCTCACGGGCCTTCCCAAGTCCGAACTGCCCAGCGCACGCGCCGAACTGCGCAGGAACTGGTATCTGATCGCGCCGCTGCTGGTGCTGGTCTATCTGCTTTTCGCGGGCTTTACCCCGCTCTTCGCCGGTGCGATCGGCCTTGCCCTGACGGTGGCGCTGATCCTCGCGCTCGCCATCTCGGCCGGGCTTGGCTCCACGGCTCTGCGGGTCGCCTTCTGGATCGGCTTCGCGCTGGTCTCGGCCGCGTCGATGGCGATCAGCGTCGCGACCGTGCTCGGCGTCGTCCTGGCGCTGGTCGTCTGGAACATGCTGCGCGGCCGCTCCGGCCGCGAGGTCCTGACGGCCTGTATCGAGTCGCTCGCAGACGGCGCCCGCCAGGCCCTGCCGGTCGGCCTCGCCTGCGCACTGGTCGGCATCGTCATCGGCACGATGACGCTGACCGGGATCGGCACGATCTTCGGCTCCTGGCTGATTGGGATCGGCAAGGAGAGCATGTTCCTGGCGCTCGTCCTGACGATGGTCTTCAGCCTGATCCTCGGCATGGGCATCCCGACCATCCCGAACTACATCATCACCTCCTCGCTGGCCGCGCCGATCCTGCTCCAGCTCGACGTGCCGCTCATCGTCAGCCACATGTTCGTGTTCTATTTCGGCATCATGGCGGACCTGACGCCGCCGGTCGCCCTCGCCGCCTTCGCCGCGGCCCCGATGGCCAAGGTCTCTGGCATGAAGATCGGCGTGCAGGCAGTGAAGATCGCCCTGCCCGGCTTCGTTATCCCTTTCATGGCAGTCTACGATCCCAACCTGATGCTCCAGCCGGTCGCCGGGCTGGCCGGTGCCGCCTACTGGCTCTCGGTCGTCTACATCGTCGCGAAGGCGAGCTTCGCGATGCTGCTTTGGGGCGTCGCCGTCGTCGGCTATCTGCGCGCGCCGCTGCCGGGCTGGCAGCGCATTTGGGCAGCGCTGGCGGCCGCGCTCCTGGTCGCGGCGCTGCCGATCACCGATGAACTCGGCTTCGGACTCGGCGCCCTCCTGGTCGGTCTGCATCTCTGGCGCACGAAAGCCGCCGCGCCGAGACCGGCATGAGCCTGCACGCATGAGTCTGTGTCTGGCCGCCGGCGCACTCGTCGTCGCGCTCGGCGTCGACGAGATCACGCTGCGCTGGCGTCACTCAGTGCAGAAGACGCTGTGGGAGGAGGTCTGGCGGGAAACACCCGCCGGGCTGGTCCTAACGGAAGCCCGGATCGAGGGCTCCGGCGCCGGCATGGATCCGCCCGATGGCGCCAGGCTGATCGACGGCTTCTGGCGCTGGACGCCGAAACTGCCGCCGCAGCGCGAAATCGTCATGCGCCGTTCGGGCGCGACGGCGGATTGGCAGATCTGCATCGCCGGAGCCTGCCGGCCGATGGAGCAGCATCTGCCGCCGGAGGCCGATCCGGTCGTCCTGAAAGCCTGCGGCTGAAGCTCAGCCGCCTTCGGTCAGCCGCTCGATCTTGAGCACGCGGCGCATCAGGTTGATCATGGCGTAGCCGGCGAACACCGAGAACACCGCCATCAGCACATAGCTGACGATCTCGCCGAGCTCGAACAGACCGGCCAACGCCCAGCCGGAAGCCAGGGCCACGCCGAACAGTTCGACCGCGATCAGGATGCCCAGCGAAACCACCATGATCAGGTTACGCCAGTTGGTGCGCCTTTCGGCCATGCTGTCTGTCCTCGAGGTGGGTGCGCCCGCACCCGTTTTTCGGGGGCAAGCTCTAGCGAAGGCGGCTGCGGCATGCAACAAAATCGCATCGCTCGGCCGAGATGGTCGTTCCTGCCACGTTTGAAAAGACCTGATGATCGATACGCCTGTCTTTGGCGCGGCCGCCGCTGCCGCACCCCACCATCTCGCTTCAGAAGCCGGACGCGCCGTTCTTGCCGAGGGCGGCAACGCCATCGAGGCGATGGTCGCGATGGCGGCGACCATCTCGGTGGTCTACCCGCATATGAACGCGATCGGCGGTGACGGCTTCTGGCTGGTGCATGAGCCCGGCGGCAAGGTCCACGCCATCGAGGCCTGCGGCCCGGCCGGCTCGCTCGCCACCATCGAGCGCTACCGCGAAAGGGGTTGCGACGTGATCCCCTCGCGCGGTCCGGACTCGGCTGTGACCGTCGCGGGTGCGATCGGCGGCTGGGAGGCGGCACTGTCGCTGTCGAAGTCTCTCGGCGGCCGCATGCCGCTGAAGGACCTTCTGGCGGACGCCATCCGTCACTGCGACGAAGGCTACGAGATCTCCCCGTCGGAGCTGCGGACCTGGCCGCAGCAGGTCGAGGCCGTGAAGGAGGCGATCGGCTTCAGCGAGTTCTTCTGGCCGGGCGGAGAACAGCCCAAGGCCGGCGCACGCCGCAAGCCGGATGCCCTCGGCGCGACCTTCCGCCAGCTCGCCGATGCAGGCCTCGCCGATTTCTACCGCGGCGATGTCGGCCGCGAGATCGCCGCCGATCTCGAGCGGATCGGCGCCCCCGTCACCCGCGCCGACCTGGAAGCTTTCAAGGCTCGTGCCGTGGCGCCGCTCTCGATCAGGCTACCGGAACTGACCGTCTACAACTTCGCCCCGCCGACCCAGGGCGTCGCCGCGCTGCTGATTCTGGGCATCTTCGAGAAGCTCGGCGTCACCCGCGCCGAGGGTTTCGACCATCATCACGGCCTGGTCGAAGCGACCAAGCGCGCCTTCGCGATCCGCGACAGGATCGTGACCGACCCTGCCTTCGCGACGGTCGACCCGACGAGCGTGCTGACCGAGGAGGTCTTCGCCCGCGAGGCGGCCGCGATCGACCGCAGGCGTGCCGCCGCCTGGCCGTTCAGGACCGGCGACGGGGACACCGTCTGGATGGGCGCGATCGACGGCAACGGCATCGCCGTCTCCTATATCCAGTCGATCTACTGGGAATACGGCTCGGGCTGCATCCTGCCGCGCACCGGCATCAACTGGCAGAACCGCGGCGTCTCCTTCTCGCTCGACAAGAAGGCAGTGAACCCGTTGCAGCCGGGCCGCAAGCCCTTCCACACGCTGAACCCCGCATTCGCGCGCTTCGACGATGGCCGTATCATGCCGTACGGCGCCATGGGCGGCGACGGCCAGCCCCAGTTCCAGGCGCAGATCCTGTCACGCTACCGCTTCGGCCAGAGTCCTGCGGCCGCCGTCGACGCACCGCGCTGGCTGTTCGGCCGAACCTGGGGCGCCGGCTCGATCTCGCTCAAGCTGGAGAGCCGCTTCGACCCGATGCTGCTTGCACGCCTGACCGGCTCGGGCCACCCGGTCGAGGAATATTCGGAAGCATATTCCGACCAGTTCGGTCATGCCGGCATGCTCGTGAAGCATCCGAAGGGCCATGTCGAGGCGACGCACGACCCGCGCTCCGACGGCGATGCCAAGGGCTGCTAGAGGACACCGAATTCAGATGCTCGTCGACGATCCGTTCCGCTGCTTCGTCCCCTATCCGGAAGCGCCCGTGAAGCACGCGGCTGCCGGCCCGCTTGCCGGGCTGTCCTTCGCGGTCAAGGACCTGTTCGACGTCAAGGGCTACCCGACCGGTGCCGGCTCGCCGCTGGTGCTGGCGCAGTCCGGCATCAAGGCCAAGACCGCCCCGGTGGTGAAGGCGCTACTCGACGCCGGAGCGCGCTTCGTCGGCAAGACCCACACCGACGAACTCGCCTTCTCGTTGAACGGCAACAACGCGCATTTCGGCGCGCCGATCAATCCGGCCGCGCCCGATCGCATCACCGGCGGCTCCTCCTCCGGCTCGGCTGCTGCGGTCGCCGGGCGGCTGGCCGATTTCGCGCTCGGCTCGGATACGGGTGGCTCGGTGCGCGCGCCGGCGAGCTATTGCGGCCTCTTCGGCATCCGGCCGAGCCATGGCCGGCTCTCTCTCAAGCGCGTCTGGCCGCTGGCCGAAAGCCTCGACACCGCCGGCTGGTTCGCGCGCGACGGCGAGGTCTTCGCCCGCGTCGGCGAGGTTCTGCTCGGCGATGACAAGGTCACCTTGCCCGAGACGCCGCGCCTCCTGCTTGCCGACGAGCTCTGCGCCCAGGCCGTGCCCGAGGCCGAAACCCTGCTACGCAACGTGGTGCAGCGCATCGTGCCGCTGCTCGGCGAGCCGCAATCGGTCACCGTCGCGCGCGATCTCGATCCGCTCTACTGGGCCGTGCGCCGCATCCAGGGCCGTGAGGCCTGGGCCTCGGACGGCCGGATGATCGAGCGCTTCGGCATGCCGCTCGGCCCGGGCGTCGCGGAGCGCTTCGCCTATTCCAAGGCTGTCAGCGACGCAGATGTCGCCAGCAGCGAGATGGTGCGAAAGCGCTTCCGCAGCAAACTCGCCAAACTGCTCGGCAGCGACGGCGTGCTGCTGCTGCCGACGGTCCCGGACATTGCCCCCCTCGCCGGCGCCAGCGAGAAGGAGCTCGAGGATTTCCGCAACCGGGCGATCCGGCTGCTCTGCCTTGCCGGTCTGTCGGGCTTCCCGCAGATCTCCGTCCCTGTCGCGCGGCGCGAGGGTGCGCCGCTTGGCCTGTCGGTGATCGGCCCCAAGGGCTCGGACAAGTCGCTGGTCGCGTTCGCCGTCCGCCTGGAGCGGGCGGCCCGCATTCGGATAGCTTGATCGCTTGATAGCGATTGTGTCAGCCCCCATCCTCTGGAGCGGGCTGGACGGGAGAGACGCCATGAGTGGCCACCATCACCACGACCACGATCACCATCACGACAACCACTTCACCCCGATCGAGGCGCGTGTGAAGGCTCTGGAATCGCTGATGGTCGCGAAGGGCTATGTCGACCCTGCCGCGCTCGACGCTATCGTCGAGACCTACGAGACGAAGATCGGCCCACGCAACGGCGCCCGCGTCGTCGCCAAGGCCTGGACCGATCCGGCCTATGCCGCACGACTCAAGGCGGATGGCTCGGCGGCCGTGGCCGAGCTCGGCTATGGCGGGCGCGGCGGCGAGCACATCGTCGCCTGCTTCAACACCCCCGAAGAGCACAACCTGATCGTCTGCACCTTGTGCTCCTGCTATCCGTGGCCGGTGCTGGGCCTGCCGCCGGTCTGGTACAAATCGCCGCCCTATCGCGCCAAGGCCGTGATCGACCCACGCGGCACGCTGGCCGATTTCGGCGTGACCTTGCCGGAAGGCCAGCGCATCCGCGTCTGGGATTCGACTGCCGAGACCCGTTTCATCGTCATCCCGATGCGCCCCGCCGGCACCGAAGGCTGGTCGGAGGAGAAGCTCGCCTCGATCGTCAACCGTGACGCGATGATCGGAACCGGGCTGCCGCGCGTTGAAGATGCCGAGGAGAAGCTGTCGTGAACGGCGGGCAGGATCTCGGCGGGCAGATGGGCTTCGGCCCGGTCAACCCTGAGCCGAACGAGCCGATCTTCCATGCCGATTGGGAAAAGCGCGTGCTCGCGATCAATGTCGCCGCCGGCGCCATGGGTGCCTGGACGATCGACGGAATCCGCGCCGCGCGCGAGAGCCTGCCGCCGGCGCAGTATCTCTCCTCCTCTTATTACGAGATCTGGCTGGCCGGGCTCGACAAGGTGCTCGTCCAGCACGGCTTCCTGACGCCGCAGGAGCTGGAACAGGGAACGCCCCTCGCTCCCGCCAAGCCGCCCAAGCGCGTCCTCAAGGGCGAGGAGGTCGAAGGCGTCCTGCGCCGCGGCTTCCCCTATGAGCGCGAGGCACAGGCGCCGGCGAAATTCGCCGTCGGCGACAAGGTCCGCACCCTCGTGATGCACCCGAAGCATCATACCCGTCTGCCACGCTATGCCCGCGGCAAGCTGGGCGTCGTCGAGCGCATCACCGGCTGCCATGTCTTCCCCGACACCGGCTCGCAGGGCCTGCCGGAAACGGCGCAATGGCTCTACACGATTGTCTTCACCGGCCCGGAGCTCTGGGGCCGCGATGCCGATCCGACTTCGACGGTCTCGATCGAGGCCTGGGAGAGCTATCTTGAGCCGGCCTGATACGGACCTCGCGGTTGCGCTCGCCGCCGATACGCCGATTCCGCGCGACGCCGACGGGCCGGTCTTCGCAGAGCCCTGGCAGGCCCAGGCCTTCGCGCTCGTCGTCGCCTTGCAGAACGAGGGCGTGTTCAGCGCCGATGAATGGGCGCAGGCGCTCGGCGCCGAGATCCGCGAGGCGGTCGCTGCTGGCGGCTGCCGCGACGGCTCGGATTATTACGAACGCTGGTGCGAGGCTCTGGAGCACCTGCTCATCGCGAAGGGCCTCGCCTCGCATGACGGCGTCGATGCGCTCGCGGCCTCATGGGCTCGCGCCGCCGAGGCGACGCCGCATGGCAAGCCGATCCTGCTGGAGAACGATCCGCAGAGGAGCTGAGCGGGCGCTGCTCAGGCGACCCCGAGCGACAGGAGGTCGTGCACATGCACGAGCCCGACCGGGCGCTCCTGCCCGTCGGCCACGATCAGCGCCGTGATGCGCAGCCGGTTGACCATTTCGAGCGCCTCGCCGGCCAGCGCATCGGGCGCAATCCGACGCGGATTGGGGCTCATCACGTCGCGCGCCCGCTGGGCGATGCCCCCACCGGCCATCAGCTTGCGGCGCAGGTCGCCATCCGTGACCACGCCGACGAGCTTTCCGTCCGGGTCGATCACGATCGCGCAGCCAAAGCCCTTGGACGAGATCATCTCGATCACGTCCGGAACCGCCGCATCGAGCCCGACCACCGGCAGGGCGCTGTCGCGATGCATGATGGTCTCGACAGTCTTGAGCTGCGCACCGAGCTTTCCACCCGGGTGGTAGACGAAGAAATCCTGGCGCGAGAAGCCGCGCGCCTCGAGCAGCGCGACCGCCAGCGCATCGCCGAGCGCGATCTGCATCGTCGTCGAGGTCGTCGGGGCAAGCCCGTTGGGGCAGGCCTCCTGTGCCTTAGGCAACAACAGCGTGACGTCGGCCTCGCGGCCGAGCGCGCTGTCGGCATTGGCGGTGATCGCGATTAGCCCGACGCGGAAGCGCCGTGTATGGGCGACGATGGCTGCGAGCTCCGCCGTCTCGCCCGACCAGGACAGTGCGACGACGACGTCCTCGGGCTGGACCATGCCGAGATCGCCATGGCTTGCCTCGGCCGGATGGACGAAATGGGCGGGCGTGCCGGTCGAGGCCAGCGTCGCCGCGATCTTGCGCCCGACATGGCCGGACTTGCCCATGCCGGAGACGACGACGCGCCCGCCGGCGGCCTGGATCATCGCCACCGCAGCGCTGAAGGGCTCGCCCAGTCCATTGGCCAAGGCGCCGTGAAGGGTATCGAGGCCGGCGCGTTCGGTCGCGATGGTGCGGAGCGCGGAAGCGCGAATATCGGCTGTCATGGCGCGCGCTCTAGCACAGTCCCTGCCGCGCTTGCCACCGCCATGGCGAGCCCACGACCCGTCATCCGTTTGGAGGATGCCTCTGGACGCGCCGCGCCACTAATGTCGAAATCGCGGGACGGACTTGTCCATGCAGCGAGGGCCTGAAGGAACGCATCCAGCGAGGATCGTGCCATGCCGCTGACGCCGAAAGAATATCTCGATCGCTACACCACGATCGTCGTCAAGCACCCGCTCGACGGCACGCAGGTGACGACCGGCCTGACCGGCTACGGTTCGGGCTGGGGCCCGGAGCCGGGTTGCAACCGCAAGACGCTCGGACCGAAGGCGCAGCAGGAATTCTTTGCCCTGAAGACCGCGCTGCAGAAGCACCTCAGCGGTGGCACCGGCAAGCTCAAGCCACTGCCCAAGGAGATCTATTTCAAGGACCAGCCCCTCGGGAATATTCCCTCGCTCGAAGCGTTCTATCCGATCACGCTGATCAACAGCTTCGTCGGCAAGGGCAGCCCGGACGAAATCCGCGACACGTTGCGGCTGGCGATCGCCCTCGGCCGCATCGGCGGCAAGCGGGACAAGGCCGGCCAGGCCGCCGGCGCCTCGACCATCGGCGAGTATATGGAGCGCTTCCTCACCCTCGACTGCAACGGGCTGGTCGGCAACTATTACGGCCTCAACAAGATCCCGAACGTCTCGGTGGGCAGCTACGCGGTCCCCGCCCGCTGTCGCAAGACGATGAACGACGTGCGCCAGGGGGACTGCATCGTCACCCACAGCAAGACCAGGCCCTATGAGCACATCGCCCTCGTCGAGCTCTGGCAGGTGACCGAGAACGTGCCGACGAAGGACATGAAGGGCACCGTCTTCGCCAAGATCGTCGAATGGGGCCAGGCCGGCGGCGAGGAAAAGCACTATACCGGCGCCACAGCGAAGACGATCAAGGTTGGCCCGGGGCCCGAGAAGGCCTGGGGCGTTGGCTTCGACGGAGCCAACGGCACCTATCGCTATGTGTTCGCGCCGCCGCCCTCCTTCTCGGAGCACAATGGCTGGCCCGATTAGGGTCTGAGGCCGATCCATTGACGCGTCGTTAACCGAGTTCGTTCTAACTCCGTTAACCATGCGCGCTCTCCCAGGCGTGCCCAAGCTCATGCCTTGGAGCGACGAAAGCCTCGTGTCCCGCCGCCTAACGCCCCTGCTTCTGACCGGCGTCGCCGCCGCGAGCCTCGCGCTCGCCGCGACGGCCGTGCAGGCGCAGCAGGCCCGCCGGACGGCGTTGCGGCCGAGCGTTCCCGCCTATGTCGCCCAGCAGCCCGCGCCGGAATTTCCCGTCGCCACCTCGATCTCGGCGACGCCCGATTCAATCGGCGACCCGGCAGCGCTGATCCAGCAACAGCGCTCGACGATTTCACGCGCCGCTCCGCCCCGTGCCAGTCGGTCGGTGCGTGGCGAATCCGTGCGCGGGGTCACCCAGCGCCAGTTCCGGCGGCCGCAGCCGACGGTGACCGGCCTGCCGCCGTCTCCGCCGCCGCCACCGCCCGTCCGCCGCGCCAGCACGGAGACAGACCCCTACGCACCGCTCGGCCTGCGGCTGGGCAATGTCGTGCTGAAGCCTGCGCTGACCAGCGGCATCGGCTACGACACAAATCCGCAGCGCACCGCCGGCCCAGACCGCAAGGGCTCGCCCTTCAGCCGCTTCGACGGCGAAACCGAGATCCAGTCGGACTGGAACGTCCACGAGCTCAAGGGCAAGCTGCGCGGCGGCTACAGCTCCTATTTCCGCAACCACGAGGCCTCGCGGCCCGATGGCGAGGGCGCTCTCGACTTGCGGCTCGATGCCTCGCGCGACACTCGCATCTTGCTCGAATCGCGCTTCAGGCTCGACACGCAGCGCCCCGGCTCGCCGGACCTCAACGCGCCCGTGGTGGGCCGCCCACTGGTCTATCAGTATGGCGGCTCGGCCGGCGTCACCCATGACTTCAACCGCCTGCAGATGACGCTGCGCGGCTCGATCGACCGGTACGACTACGAGGACGCGACCCTGATCAGCGGCGCCACGCTGAGCCAGGCCGATCGCAACCAGACCCAGTACGGCCTGCGCCTGCGCGCCGCATACGAGGTCACTCCCGGCTTCAAGCCCTTCGTCCAGGGCGAGATCGACACGCGGGAATTCGACGAGCCGGTCGATTCGAGCGGCTACCAGCGCTCCTCCGACGGCGCGACGGGCCGCATCGGCACGACCTTCGAGATCAGCCGCCAGATTACCGGCGAAATCTCCGGCGGCTACCAGAACCGCAAATATGACGACCCGCGCCTGCGCAACCTGAAGGGCTATGTCGGCGATGCCGCGATCCTTTGGGCGCCGACGCCGCTGACGACCGTGACCCTGCGCGGCACCTCAGAACTCGGCGACACCACCATCGCCGGCTCCTCGGGCACGCGGGTCCACCGTGCTGCGCTCGAGATCGCTCACGCGCTGCGGCGCAACCTGATCGTCACCGGCATCGGCGTCTTCAGCCGCACCGTCTATGAGGGCCCGAACCCGCGGGAGGATTATGCCAGCCTCGGCGCCCGCATCGAGTACAAGCTGACGCGCACCTTCTCGGTGCGCGCGAGCTTTACCCATGAAAGGCTGAACTCGACCGCCGTGGGCTCCGACTACACGGCGAATGTCGCGCAGGTGGGTCTGCGGGTGCAGTTCTAGGGACGCAACCCCGACTGCCCCCTACTCCATCCCCTCCAGCTCGACGATCAGCCCCTCGATCATCGAGAGTCCGATCTGCCAGAAGGCCGGATCGCGCGCGTCGAGCCCGAAGGGCGCCAGCAGCTCGGAATAGGGCTTGCTGCCACCTGCCGAGAGCAGGGCGAAATAGCGTTCCTGGAAGCCCTCCGCCGCGTTCTGGTAGACGCCGTAGAGCGAGTTCACCAGGCAATCGCCGAAGGCATAGGCGTAGACATAGAAGGGCGAATGGATGAAGTGCGGGATGTAGCACCAGAACGGCTCGTAGCCGGGGCCGAGCCGGATCGCCGGACCGAGGCTTTCGGCCTGCACGCTCATCCAGAGTTCGCACAACGCCTCGGCCGTCAGTTCGCCTGATCTGCGGGCCTCATGCACCTTCCGCTCGAAGGAGTAGAACGCGATCTGGCGCACGACCGTGTTGATCATGTCCTCGACCTTGGCCGCCAGCATCGCCTTGCGCTGCTTGGGGTCGGTCGTGCCGTCGAGCAGGCGGCGGAAGGTCAGCATCTCCCCGAAGACGCTCGCGGTCTCGGCCAGGGTCAGCGGCGTCGGCGCCATCAGCGCGCCATTGGGCGCCGCCAGCACCTGGTGCACGCCATGGCCGAGCTCATGGGCGAGCGTCATCACGTCGCGTGGCTTGCCCTGGTAGTTGACGAGGACATAAGGGTGCGCGGATGGCACCGTGGGATGCGCAAATGCGCCCGGCGCCTTGCCCGGGCGGACCGGCGCGTCGATCCAGTGCTCGTCGAAGAAGCGCCGCGCGATCCCGGCCATCGCCGGTGAGAAGGCACCATAGGCGTCGAGCACCGTGTCGCGCGCCTCGGTCCAGGGGATCGTGCGCTGCTCGACCTGCGGCAGCGGCGCGTTGCGGTCCCAGAAATCGAGCTCCTCGCGGCCGAACCACTTCGCCTTCAGCTTGTAGTAGCGGTGCGACAGTCGCGGATAGGCTTCGCGCACGGCGGAAACGAGGGCGTCAACGACTTCACGTTCAACCCTATTGGCGAGGTGGCGCGAATCCGCGACATCCTCGAACTTGCGCCAACGGTCGGAGATTTCCTTGTCCTTGGCGAGCGTATTGGTGATCAGCGCGAAGATGCGCAGATTGCCGCGGAACACCTCGCTCAGCGCCTCGGCGGCGGCCTTGCGCACGGCGCCATCGGCGTCCTGCAGCTTGTTCAGCGTCAGTTCGAGAGTCAGCTCCTCCTCGCCGAACTTGAAACGCAGCGAGGCGATGGTCTCGTCGAAGAGACGGTTCCAGGCGGCATGCCCGGTCATCGACTTCTCGTGGAACAGGGCCTCGATCCGGTCCTCGAGCTGATGCGGCTTGTCCTTGGCCAGATCCTCGATCCAGGGCTTCCAGTGCGACAGCGGCGGCTGCGCCACGACGCGCGCCAGCAGATCGGGCTCGATGCGGTTAAGTTCGAGCTCGAAGAACAGCAGCTCGGTTACCGCCGCATTCAGCTTGTCCTGCGTGTCGCCATAGAACTTGGCGCGCTGCGGGTCGGTGGTGTCGCCGGCATAGACGAGCCCGGCATAGGCGCCGATCCGTCCAAGCAGGTCGCTCAGTTTCTCGAAGGTTCCGACGGCCTCGGCCAGCAGCGCGCTGGCGTCCTCGCGCTCGGCCAGCGCTGCCAGCTTGCCGCGATAGAGCGCAGCAAAGCCCTGCGCCTGCGTCATCGCGCCCTCAAGATCAGCCTTCAGGACGGCCGAATCCATCGACGGGTAGAGATGGCTGAGGTCCCACTCCGGCAAGGGGCCGAGTGCCCTGGCCGCACGGGCCGCGGCGGTCTCGGCGGCGCTGGCGCGCATCGCCCCGTCAAACGCAGTCGTCATCTCTGAATCACCTCGCAGGATCGGGCTGGCTCTACACTCATATGCGCGGGCGAGGTGACGCGATCAACGCTGGCGTGAGGCTGGCGTGGTCGCAGGCCGCCGCCGAGGCCGTGATGCCGCCGCACTTCGCTTAAGCACCGCTTAACCGTTCTGGCCGAGGATGCCCCAGAACGGAACAGCGATTCCGCTGCTGATCGCATTCAGCATCCCGTGCCCGGCTACCGAGGTGTCATGACAGCCACCGTCCTCGTCGTCGACGACGATCCCGTCCAGCGGCGCCTGCTCGACGCCATGCTCAAGCGCTTCGGCTATGACGTCGTCACCGCCGAAACCGGCCACGATGCGCTCCAGCAAATCGCCGGGCCCGGCGGCGAGCGCTTCGATGCGGTCGTCCTCGACCTCGTCATGCCCGAGCTCGACGGCATGGGCGTGCTCGCCGCCCTGCGCGAGCGCGGCATCGAGACCCCCGTCATCGTGCAGACGGCCAATGGCTCGATCGAGACCGTCGTGCAGGCGATGCGTGCCGGCGCGATCGACTTCGTCGTCAAGCCGGTCGGCGCCGAACGCCTGCAGATCTCGCTCAAGAATGCGCTCAAGCTCGGCGCCCTCGAGCACGAGCTGCGCCACATCAAGCGGCGCAACGCCGGCACGCTCGGCTTCCGCGACCTCGCCACCAAGAGCGCCGACATGGCCCGCGTCGTGCGCCTCGCCGAACGCGCGGCGAAGTCGAACATCCCGATCCTGGTCGAGGGTGAGTCCGGCGTCGGCAAGGAGGTGCTTGCCCGCGCGATCCAGGGCTCCAGCGACCGCAAGGGCAAGCCCTTCGTCACCGTGAACTGCGGTGCGATCCCGCACAACCTCGTCGAATCGATCCTGTTCGGCCACGAGAAGGGCTCATTCACCGGCGCGACCGAACGCCATGTCGGCAAATTCGTCGAGGCCAATGGCGGCACCCTTTTCCTCGACGAGGTCGGCGAACTGCCTCTCGACGCGCAGGTCAAGCTGTTGCGCGCCATCCAGGAGGGCGAGGTCGATCCGGTCGGCGGCAAGAAATCAGTGCGCGTCGACATCCGCATCATCTCCGCGACGAACAAGAGCCTGCTCGACCAGGTCAAGGCCGGTGAGTTCCGCGAGGACCTCTACTACCGGCTCAACGTCTTCCCGATCACCCTGCCGCCGCTGCGTCAGCGCCGCGAGGACATCCCCGATCTGGCGCGCGGCTTCCTCGCCCGCTTCGCTGCCGAGGAAGGCAAGAAGCTGCGCGGCATCTCCGCCGAGGCGCTGTCCCTGATCGGCGGCTATGACTGGCCGGGCAATGTCCGCCAGCTCGAGAACGCGATGTTCCGCGCGGTGGTGCTCGCCGATGGCGACGAGCTCACCGTCGCCGAATTCCCGCAGATCGCGGCGCAGATGGACGGCTTCGACGTCCGCATCCCGCCGGCGCCCGCGCCGCTCGGACCGGCGGAGGCGCGCAGCGAGTCGCCGCGCATCATCCAGATGCCGGTGCGCGACCCCAATGCTCTCGACCTCGTCGAGGGCTCCGACATGCGCAAGCTCGACGAGCTCGAGCGCGAGATCATCAAATTCGCGCTGGTGCATTATCGCGGCCACATGTCCGAGATCTCGCGCAAGCTCGGTATCGGCCGCTCGACCCTCTACCGCAAGCTCAAGGATTACGGGCTGATCGAGCCTGAATCGGGCGCGGATGAAACCGACGCGGCCTGAGCCGCGACCAACCGAATGCAGCCGCGTGTTGCGCTGCCGCATCTTGTCGTAACGGACCGAGTCACGCAGGAATGGCGGCACTCGGCAGAATTCAGGGATAGCGACCATGCGTCGTCGCCAATGGGCGAATCTGGCTTGCGTCTCGGCTCTGGCGCTCTCTCTCGGATGTGCCGCAGCCCTCGCCGAGGGCGGCGCCGGCACCGATCCGACGCTGGGGATTCCGCTGCCGGAGCAGCCTGCGCTCGTTATCCTTGACGGTGAAAAGCCGGCCGCAGCTCAGCCGCAGGCCAGGGCCGAGGCGACGCCGGACACACCCGCCGACGCCCGCTCTGCGACGGCCGGCACCGCCGATTCCGAGCCCGGCATGGTGACCGGCGCGGTCACGCCCTCGGCCCAGCCGCATGGCAGCCTCGTCACGCCGGACCTGCCCGCAGCGCCGGCCGCGACGCCGGACGAGCCCGTCGAACTCGACATACCCGAGATCGAGTTGCCGCCCGCCGACCCGGCGCTGACCCCGGTCATCAAGCCCGAAGCCGCCCCTGAGCCCACGACTCCGCCGATGCGCTCGGCCGAACCGCTGATCGCGCCGCCCGACCTGCCCAAGGTCGTGGTCGATCTGCCCCCGGCCTCCGAATTCGCCGCGGACATCACGAAGCGTGCCGCCGAGGCCCTGGCCCTGCCGCGCCTCGGCGAGCGCGAGCGCGCCGACATCCTCGCCGCCTATGAGGCCAACGGCAACAAGCCACTCTGGATCGACGGCAAGGGCTGGAGCGAGGCCGGCAAGCGCCTGACAGCACGGCTCAGCCGCGCCACCGAGGACGGGCTGCGCCCGGCCGACTACCCGCTGCCGGCCTTCGAGGCCAGCGACAAGGGCAGCCTCGCGGAGGCCGATGTCAGGCTCTCCGCGCTCGTCGTGCTCTATGCCCGCGATGCGCGCGGCGCCCGCATCGAGCCTCGCCGTCTCTCGAAGCTGCTGACGCCGACGCTGTCTCTGCCTTCGGCCACCGAGGTCCTGTCGGAGCTGAGCGGCGCGACAGATGCCGGCGCCGTTCTCGCCGGCTACAACCCGCAGCATGAAGGCTATCGCCGCCTCAAGGCCAAGCTCGCGGAGCTCCGTGAACATCTCGACGATACGCCGCTGGTGCGGATCCCGGCCGGCCCTGCCCTGAAGCTCGGCATGCGCGACGAGCGTGTTCCGCTGGTGCGCGCCAGGCTCGGCCTCGGCCCGACCGAAGAGCCGGTCTTCGACCGCTCGACGGCGACCGCTCTCGCCGCCTTCCAGAAGCAGGCCGGCCTTCCCGCCAACGGCATCCTCGGCGCGCAGACGCTGGCCGCGCTCGGCACGCCGGCGCGAGCCCGCGGCGAGCAGGATATCGTCGCCCAGATGGAGCGCTGGCGCTGGCTGCCCGTCGATCTCGGCGCCAAGCACATCATGGTCAACGTGCCCGAGTTCCGCGTTCGCGTCGTCGAACAGGGGCGGGTCGTCCATGAGACGCGCGCCATCGTCGGCAAGCCCGAAACCGCGACGCCCATCTTCTCGCACAAGATGGACCATGTGATCGTCAACCCGTCCTGGTATGTGCCGCCCTCGATCCTGAAGAAGGAATTCATCCCGGGTCTGGCTGCGGATCCGGAATACGCGGCCAAGCGCGGCTATGTCGTGACCCGCAGCAAGGGCGGCGGCATCTCGGTGCGTCAGCCGCCGGGCGAGCGCAACGCGCTCGGCTGGATCAAGTTCATGTTCCCGAACGAACATGCGGTCTACCTGCACGACACGCCCAACCGCCGGCTCTTCGCCAATGAGCGGCGCGCCTTCAGCCATGGCTGCGTCCGCGTCGACAACCCCTTCATGCTCGCCGACCAGGTGCTCGGCGCGGAATGGACGCATGAGCGGCTCAAGCGCCTGATCGGCTCCGGCGAGCGCCGCATCAACCTGCCGCAGCCGCTGCCGATCCACCTCGTCTACAACACCCATGTCGTCGGAGCGGACGGCAAGCTGACGACCTTCGAGGATCTCTATGGCTTCCACCGCATGGTGCGACAGGCGCTCGAACAGCAGGGCTGATCCAACTGGCTGAAATTTGGGCACCTTTTCGCCACGATCCACAGCTAGCCAGCGGAACGCAAAAAATGTTGGCATGCCAAATCCCGGCTTGCTAACCAATCGTTAACGCTTCTCCGCAACTGTTCGTTCACGTTCATTCGCGCCGCTCAGCCGGGGCATCGAGACGGGTCAGGCAGATTGGGCAGGTCAAACGCCACGCTTTCGGGACGGCCTCTGTCGCGCTCGAAGCCGGTTCTTCGTCGGGCGCTGGCGCTGGGCGTCGCAGCGGGCGCACTGCTGCTCGGCGTGCGCGGTACCCAGGACGCCATCGCCAATGGCGACACCCGCACGCTGACCATCCGGCACATGCACACCAAGGAGGAGACGACCGTCACCTTCAAGCGTGACGGCCGCTATCTATCCGAAGGCCTCGAAAAGCTGAACTGGGCCCTGCGCGACTGGCGCACCGACGAGCCGATCCGGATGGATCCGCGCCTGTTCGACGTCGCCTGGGAGGTGCAGCGCATGGTCGGCTCCGAACAGCCTTTCCATGTCGTCTCGGCCTATCGCTCGCCGGGCACCAATTCGATGCTGCGCCGCCGCTCCAGCGCCGTCGCCAAGCACAGCCAGCACATGCTCGGCAAGGCGATGGACTTCTATCTGCCGGACACGCCGACCGCCCGCATCCGCGAAGCCGGAATGCGACTCCAGCGCGGCGGCGTCGGCTTCTACCCTGGCGCCCACACCCCCTTCGTGCATCTCGACGCCGGCTCGGTTCGCTCCTGGCCGCGCATGACGCGCGATCAGCTCGTTCGCCTGTTCCCCGACGAGAAGACCGTCCACCTTCCGGCGGACGGCCAACCCTTGGGCGGCTATGAATTGGCCAAGGCCGAGATCCTGGCGGGCGGCGGCGCCGTCGCCGGCTATGCCGCCGCCGATCTCGACGAGGGCGCGGTGATCTCGTCGGGCCGCAAGAGCCTCTGGGCCGCGCTGTTCGGCGGCGACGAAGAAGAGGCGGATGCCCGCCCGACCCGCGGTCGCCGCGCCGCGCCGCGGCCTCAGCCCACCGTCATGGCCTATGCCAACAGCGGCTACGAAGACAACAATTCCAACGATGGCGGCCGCTTTGCCGTCGCCATGGCGGCTCCTGAACCCGCCCCGCGCTCCCTGGCACGCGAGCGGGCCGACCGGCTGGCGCCCCGCGCCGGCGAGCCGCCGGCGGCCCAGGCGGTCGCTCCCGTCAATGCCGCTGCGGCGCCTCTGCCGCCGCAGGAGAGCCGGCCGTCCCTCGTCGATGCCCCGATCCCGCTCGCCCGTCCGCGCGGCCTGACCCTGCCACAGCAGCCCGGCGACGGCCCGGTCCAGGTCGCCGCGCTGCCGGGAGCCGGCGGCGCACTCGCCTTTGCCCAGCAGCCGGCACCTGCCGATCAAAAGCTCGTCCTCGCGGCCCTGCCGCCACGGCGGCCGGGCGAAATCGCGGGCCTGGCCGAGACGGTGATCGCCGGCCGGCCGACCAACGCACCCTTGCCGCCGATGCGGCCGACCGCCCTGGCGCCCTTCGCCCTGGCGAGTCACTCGACCACGCAGGCGCTGTCGGCCCAGCCGGGCCTCCGCGGCTCGGACGCGGCGACGCAGCCAGCCGTTCCGGAAGGCCGCCTCGTCACGGTCAGCCATCCGCTGCCGCCCAGCCGACCGCAGACCGGTGGCGTGAGCGTCGCCGCGTCGACGCCCGCCCGACATGCCGCCACGCCGATCGTGGCTCAGTATGACGCCGACCGCACAGGCCTTGATTCACTCTTCGCCGCGGTGGCGCGCACCCCCGCCCCTGCCGGCACCAGCGTGACGGTGGCGACCGCTCGCGCCAAGGCGACCTCGCATGCCAGCGCTCCGATCGCGGGACCCAGCCCGGCCGCTGCGCTCGGTTTCAGCCATGCCGAGCCGAGCGACGCCAAGACCGGCTCCTTCAGCGGTCCGGCCGTGCGGGCGCTGCCGACCAACTTCGTTCAGAACTGAACCGATCCGTCCCCCGCGTTAACCGATTGCTGACCCCGCTCGCGTCACACTGCCGGCGATTCGCCAGCAGTGAGAGTGAGATGGGACAGGTTCTGCAGTTTCGACTGCCGCAAAATCGGGAAGTCGCCCCGGTCGGGCTCGCGCTCGATCTGCTCTCGGCCGTGGATTTCGCGCTGCGCGATCTGACCGACATCGGCAACCATGTCACGCTGGAAGCCGTGCGCGAGCAGGCCGCCGCCTGCCGCGAGATGCTGGAAGCCGCCTACCTCGCCGAGTGCGAGCACGGCTGACGCCGTCAGAGCGCCGTCAAAATGCGGCGGCGCTTTCCGGCGGGCATTGTGGCATAGCTGATCCCAACTTCGCGTAACGGCAGTTGGTCGATGATCATACGCCAGCTCATCTATCTCGACGCGCTCGCCCGCGAGAAGCACTTCCGCCGCGCCGCCGAGGCCTGCCACGTCTCGCAACCGACGTTGTCGGCCGCCATCGTGCAGCTCGAGGAGGAGCTCGGCGTCCTGATCGTCGAGCGCGGCCGGCGCTTCCAGGGTCTGACCCGGGAAGGCGAGGTCGTGCTCGCCCACGCCCGCCGCATCCTCGCCGAAGCCGACCAGATGAAGGACGCGATCGCGGAACTGCGCGAGGGCGTCAGTGGCAGGATCAGGCTCGGGGCCGTCCCGACGGCCCTGCCGATGATCGCCCATATCACCGCACCATTCTCGACACGCTACCCCGGCGCCTCGCTTGCGGTGCTGTCTCTGACCTCGACCGAGATTCAGGACGGGATCGACAATTTCGAGCTCGATGTCGGCCTGACCTATCTCGACAACGAGCCGCTCGAACGGGTCATCTCGAAGCCGATCTATCAGGAATCCTACGTGCTCCTGACCCGCGAGGACGGGCCGCTCGGCGAACGCGAGACCATTACCTGGGCCGAGGCCGCGGGCCTGAAGCTCTGCCTGCTCACGGCGGACATGCAGAACCGGCGCATCATCGACGGCATCTTCCGCTCGGTCGGCCATGCGCCGAAGCCGGCGATCGAAACCAATTCGATCTTCAATCTCTGCTCGCATGCCGGCATCCAGGGCGTCTCCAGCATCGTCTCGTCCCAATTGCTGGAGTTCTTCGGCCTGCCGCTCGGCACCAAGGCGTTGCCGCTGGTCGAGCCCAGGGCGAAGCGCACGATCGGCCTGATCATGGCCGACCGCCAGCCGGCGGCGCCGTTGGCCCGCAACCTGCTGATGATGTCCGGCACCGTGACCGAGGCGGCGCTGCAGCGTCGGCCAATCGTCAAATAGACCGGACCTATCGCATTCGGTTCAAACTTGGACCGCAGGCACCTGACGGCCCGAAGCCATCTGCAGAATGCGCCTTCTGGAAGTCGGACATCCTCCGTCCAGCACAGCCTTTGCCTCGAATTGATAGTCGTGACCTATCACTCAGTCGGAACAAACGATTTGAAATCATCCTAAACTTCGCCACCCTCTCATCCTGTCGAGGAGCCGAAGAACGCTTCAGATCGGAGGGACGATGGCCGAGTATCCAGCCTGGGATCAGGATGAGGCGCGCTCCATCGTCGCCGGTTTTGCTCATCTTGAAGGCGCAGCACTGCCGATCCTGCACGCCCTTCAGGCCACGTTCGGCTATGTCGATCCCAAGGCGGTAGCACTGATCTCCGATGCCCTGAACCTGTCGCGCGCCGAGGTCCACGGCACGATCTCCTTCTACCATGATTTCAAGACGGCTCCGCAGCCGGCCCGCGTGGTCAAACTCTGTCGCGCCGAGGCCTGCCAGGCGCTAGGTTGCGAGGCGCTCGTCGATCACCTCGAGCGCGATTACGGCATCACCGTCGACGGCCATGCCGGCGCCGTTGCAGTCGAGACCGTCTACTGCCTCGGAAACTGCGCCTTGGGTCCTTCGGCACTGATCGACGGGGAACTCGTTGGCCGCATCGATGCCGACAGGCTGGCCGAGCTCTGTCACGGAGCCCACGCATGAGCCCGGCTGCCGCCCCGATCCGGATCTTCGTGCCCATCGATGCGGCGGCCCTGTCGGTCGGCGCCGGGCGCGTCGCAGAGGCGATCGCCCGCGAGGCCCAGTCGCGCGGTATCGCGGTCGATATCGTCCGCAACGGCTCGCGCGGCATGCTCTGGCTCGAGCCGCTCGTCGAGGTCGAGAGCGAGGACGGCCGCATCGCCTATGGCCCGGTCGTAGCCAGGGATGTCGCGGGCCTGTTCGAGACCGGCTTCCACTTCGGTTCGCCTCATGCTCTGCGCCTGGGCCTCACCGAAGAGCTGGACTGGATGAAGCGGCAGCAGCGCCTGACCTTCGCCCGGATCGGCGTCACCGATCCGTTGTCGCTGGCCGATTACCGCACCCATGACGGGCTCGCTGGGTTGAACGCCGCGCTCGGCATGACCGGAGCGGAGATCGTCGAGGCGGTCAGGGCGTCGGGCCTGCGCGGGCGCGGTGGGGCGGGCTTCCCGACCGGCATCAAGTGGAAGACCGTACATGACGCGCAGGCGGAGCAGAAATACATCGTCTGCAATGCCGACGAGGGCGACAGCGGCACCTTCGCCGACCGCATGCTGATCGAAGGCGACCCCTTTATGCTGATCGAGGGCATGGCGATCGCCGCGCTCGCGGTCGGCGCGACCCGTGGCTACATCTATCTGCGCTCGGAATATCCGCATGCCTTCCGGACGCTGCAGCGCGCCATCCTGAAGGCCGAGAGCGCCGGTATCCTCGGCGACAGCGTGCTCGGTTCGGGCCATGCGTTCCATCTCGAGGCCCGCCTCGGCGCCGGGGCCTATATCTGCGGCGAGGAGACCTCGCTGCTCGAAAGCCTCGAAGGCAAGCGCGCGATCGTGCGTGCCAAGCCACCGCTGCCGGCCCTGCAGGGCCTGTTCGGCAAGCCGACCGTCGTCAACAACGTGCTGTCCTTCGCCGCGGTACCGTGGATCCTGCAACACGGTGCGCAGACCTATGCCGATTACGGGCTCGGCCGTTCGCGCGGCACGCTGCCGGTGCAACTCGGCGGCAACGTCAAGCGCGGCGGTCTGATCGAGCTCGCCTTTGGCATCAGCTTGCGCGAGATCATCGAGGATCTCGGCGGCGGTACCCTCTCGGGCCGTCCGATCCGCGCGGTGCAGGTCGGCGGGCCGCTCGGCGCCTATCTGACCGCGGCCCAACTCGACGTCGCCATGGATTACGAGGCGCTGGCCGCGATGAAGGCGATGCTCGGCCATGGCGGCATCGTCGTCTTCGACGACAGCGTCGACATGGCCAGGCAGGCGCGCTTCGCCTTCGAGTTCTGCGCCAAGGAGAGCTGCGGCAAGTGCACGCCCTGCCGGATCGGCGCGACGCGTGGCGTCGAGACGATGGACCGCATCATCGCGAATATCGACCGGCCGAAGAACATCGCCGTGCTGCGCGACCTGTCGAAGCTGATGACCGACGCCTCGCTCTGCGCCATGGGCGGCCTGACGCCGATGCCGGTGATGAGCGCGCTGAACCATTTCGCAGAGGATTTCGACCGGCCGCCGCCGTCCAAGACGTTCCCGCTGGCCGCCGAGTAAGGAGCCTGCCATGAGCCTGATCAAGGAGATCGATTTCGGCACGCCGATCCGGGTTTCGGAGAAGACGGTAACGCTGACGATCGACGGAGAAAGCGTCACGGTGCCGGCCGGCACCTCGGTGATGGCTGCGGCGATGAGCCTCGGCACCAAGATCCCGAAGCTCTGCGCCACCGACTCGCTGGAGCCGTTCGGCTCCTGCCGGCTCTGTCTGGTCGAGATCGAAGGCAGGCGCGGGACCCCTGCCTCCTGCACGACGCCGGCCGAGGACGGCATGGTGGTCCGCACGCAGTCGGAGAATCTCTCCGGCCTGCGCAAGGGCGTGATGGAGCTCTACATTTCCGACCATCCGCTGGATTGCCTGACCTGCTCGGCCAATGGCGACTGCGAATTGCAGGACATGGCGGGCGCCGTGGGCTTGCGCGAAGTTCGCTACGGCTATGAGGGCGAGAACCACGTCTTCGCCAAGACGGCCGACGGCCTCGCCAACGAGAACTGGCTCGGCCTCGACAGCTCGAACCCGTATTTCACCTATGACCCGACCAAATGCATCGTCTGCAACCGCTGTGTCCGGGCCTGCGAGGAGGTACAGGGCACCTTCGCCCTGACGATCACCGGGCGGGGCTTCGACTCGCGCGTCGCCCCCGGCCCGACCGATTTCCTCGGCTCCGAATGCGTCTCTTGCGGCGCCTGCGTACAGGCCTGCCCGACCGCGACGCTGATGGAGAACAGCGTCATCGCCATGGGCCAGCCGGAGCATTCCAAAGTCACGACCTGCGCCTATTGCGGCGTCGGCTGCTCCTTCAAGGCGGAGATGCAGGGCGACAAGGTCGTCCGCATGGTGCCCTACAAGGACGGCAAGGCCAATGAGGGCCATTCCTGTGTGAAGGGCCGCTTCGCCTGGGGCTACGCCACCCATGCCGACCGGATCACCAGGCCGATGATCCGCGAGAAGATCACCGATCCCTGGCGCGAAGTGTCATGGGACGAGGCCATTCAGCACGCGGCCTCCGAGTTCAAGCGCATCCAGGCGAAATACGGCCGGGAGTCGCTCGGCGCCATCACCTCGTCTCGCTGCACCAATGAGGAGGTCTTCCTCGTGCAGAAGCTGGTGCGCGCCGGCTTCGGCAACAACAATGTCGATACCTGCGCCCGCGTCTGCCACTCGCCGACGGGCTACGGGCTGAAGACGACGCTGGGAACCTCCGCCGGCACCCAGGACTTCAAGTCGGTCGCCAAGGCCGACGTCATCCTCGTCATCGGCGCTAACCCGACGGACGGCCACCCGGTCTTCGCCTCGCGCATGAAGAAGCGCCTGCGCGAGGGGGCGAAGCTCATCGTCGCCGACCCGCGCCGCACCGACATCGTCAAGTCGCCCCATATCAAGGCCGACTATCATCTCCAGCTCAAGCCCGGCACCAATGTCGCGCTGATCAACGCGCTCGCCCATGTCGTCGTCACCGAGGGGCTGATCGACGAGGATTATGTCCGCGAGCGCTGCGACCTCGCCGATTTCGAGATCTGGGCCCGCTTCATCGCGCAGGAGCAGAATTCCCCCGAGGCCAGCGAACAGTTCACCGGGGTTCCCGCCGCCGATGTGCGGGAGGCGGCGCGGCTCTATGCCAGGGGCGGCAACGGCGCGATCTATTACGGCCTCGGCGTCACCGAGCACAGCCAGGGCTCGACCATGGTGATGGGCATGGCCAACCTCGCCATGGCGACCGGCAATATCGGCCGCGACGGCGTCGGCATCAATCCGCTGCGCGGCCAGAACAATGTCCAGGGCGCCTGCGACATGGGCTCTTTCCCGCACGAGTTCACCGGCTACCGCCACGTCTCGGACGATGCCACGCGGCAGGTCTTCGAGATGATGTGGGGCGTGACGCTCGATCTGGAGCCGGGCCTGCGCATCCCCAACATGCTCGACGAGGCCGTCGGCGGCACCTTCAAGGCGCTCTACGTCCAGGGCGAGGACATCGCCCAGTCCGATCCCAATACCCAGCATGTCACGGCCGGGCTGTCGGCGATGGAATGTGTCGTGGTGCAGGACCTGTTCCTGAACGAGACCGCGAAATACGCCCATGTCTTCCTGCCGGGCTCCTCCTTCCTGGAGAAGGACGGCACCTTCACCAATGCCGAGCGCCGCATCAATCGCGTCAGGCAGGTGATGGCGCCGCTCTCGGGCAAGTCCGAATGGCAGGTCACGCTCGATTTCGCCCGGGCCCTCGGCTACGAGATGGCCTATTCCCACCCTTCCGAAATCATGGACGAGATCGCAAGGCTGACACCGAGCTTCGCTGGCGTCAGCTACGACAAGCTCGAACGGCTCGGCTCGGTGCAATGGCCCTGCAACGAAAAGGCGCCGGCCGGCACGCCGCTGATGCATGTCGACCGCTTCGTGCGCGGCAAGGGCAAGTTCATGATCACGGAGTTCGTGCCGACCGAGGAACGGACGGGCGCGCGCTTCCCGCTGATCCTGACGACGGGACGCATCCTGTCGCAATACAATGTCGGCGCGCAGACCAGGCGTACCGCCAACGGTGCCTGGCATGACGAGGACGTGCTGGAGATTCACCCCTTCGACGCCGAGAACCGCGGCGTTAAGACGGGCGATCTCGTCGCACTCACCAGCCGATCGGGCGACATCTCGCTGCGCGCCGAGGTCTCCGAGCGCATGCAGCCCGGCGTCGTCTACACCACCTTCCACCATGCCGAGACCGGCGCGAACGTCATCACGACGGACTATTCCGACTGGGCGACGAACTGCCCGGAATACAAGGTGACCGCCGTCGAGGTCCGGCGCACGAACTATTATTCGCAATGGCAGGAGCGCAATCGCGAAGAGGACGTCTCGCTGCGCCGGATCGCGGGCAAGAACACGGGACGGCTGCCGGATGCCGCGGAATAGTTCGCCCGCCCAGCCCCCGGCAAGTTGGGCCGTCGAGGCGGCACCGGTGCGCTTTGCCACCGGGCCCGGCGCGGCGGTGAGCGCCGAGGTCGCCGTCGAGGCGCCGATCAACATCGTCTACGGCAACCAGCCCTATGCGGTGATGATGGCGACGCCGTCCGATCTCGAGGATTTCGTCACCGGCTTCAGCCTGACCGAGGGCATCGTCGCCCAAGCCGGAGAGATCAGGGGCATCGAGGTGGCGCCGCAGCGCGATGGCATCGTCGTGACGGTCGATCTCGTGCCCGGCCGCTTCCGCGAACATTTGGCGCGCCGGCGCAACCTGTCAGGCCGCACATCCTGCGGCCTTTGCGGCGTCGAGACGCTTGCCGAAATGCCAGTCGCCCGGGGCGGCATGTCGCCCCTCCCACCGATACGGGCGGAAGCCGTCGCATCAGCGCTGGCCGCGCTCGAACGCCATCAGCCGCTGCATCGCCTGACCCGCGCCGTCCATGCCGCGGCCTGGTGCGACAATCGCGGCACGATCCTCGCCGCGCGCGAGGATGTCGGCCGGCACAACGCCTTGGACAAGCTGATCGGCGCCCGGCTGAGGGCCGGCCACGAGGCCGGCAACGGCTTCATCCTGGTCACCAGCCGCGCGTCGTTCGAGATGATCGAGAAGACGGCGATCTTCGGGGCACGGACACTGGTTACGATCTCGGCGCCAACCTCGCTGGCAATCGAGCGTGCGAGGGCGCTCGGCCTGACGCTGATCTGCACTGCGCGCGGCAACGGCGCGACGCTCTACGCCGGTCACCTCGCTGAGACCGCCGAGGCGCAGGCGCGATGACCAAGACGAAGGACGGCAATCGATGATCGGAAACGATGCGGGCGAAAAGCACGCCAAGCTCGCGCGCATGGCCAACCAGATCGGCGACTACTTCAAGGCCTACCCGGAACAGCAGGCGGTCGCCGCGATCGCCGATCACATCAACCAGTTCTGGAGCAAGCGGATGCGCGAGGATTTCCGCGCTGGCTTCGAGGAAGACGCCTCGGCCCTGTCCTCGCTGGTGCGGCAGGCGCACGCCAGGATCGCGCCCGCACGAAACGCCTGAGCACGGCGTCCACAGCCCAACGGCACGCGAAGGCGCCGCTTTCAAGCGAATTGTGGGAGATCAGCACGTTACGTGCGGCCTGGTGGAGCTGAGGGGATTCGAACCCCTGACCTCTGCAGTGCGATTGCAGCGCTCTCCCAACTGAGCTACAGCCCCGAGGCGCTGGCCTTCTAGGCCCTGCGTCGCGTGTCTGTCAATCGCCCTCGCCATGAGTTTCTCAGGAGAGTTTCTCGGGCGAGTTCCACCGGCCGGGTGGGGACGGAGCGCGGCTGTTCAACGACGATCAAGAGGAATGCCGATGCGTGCTGTTCTCGACGTGGTGATGCTCGCCTTGAACATCTACACATGGCTGCTGATCATTTCGGCGGTGCTGAGCTGGCTGATCGCCTTCAACGTCCTCAACACCCGCAACCAGTTCGTCGCGACCGTCTGGGACATGCTCTACCGGGTCACCGAACCGGTGCTGCGCCCGATTCGCAACATGCTGCCCAATCTCGGCGGCCTCGACATCTCGCCGATCATCCTGCTGCTCGGCATCTTCTTCATCCAGAGCGTGATCGTCCGTTACATCTACCCGAACGTCTTCTGAGGGCGGTTCGCTGCACGGCGTGACCGCGCCCTGGACCGCCGTCGACGACGGCTTGCGCCTGACGGTCAGGCTGACCCCGCGCGGCGGCCGCGACGCGATCGACGGTGTCGAGACCCTCGCCGATGGCCGCCCGATCCTGAAGGTGCGGGTGCGCGCGGCGCCCAGCGACGGCGAGGCGAATGCCGCGCTGATCGCGCTTCTGGCCCGTGAACTCGACCTGCCACGCTCGGGCGTCGCCCTTGTCGCGGGCGCAACTGCGCGCCTGAAGACCGTGGCGTTGACGGGCGACGCACAAAGCCTCGTCGGCCGGCTGAAGGCGAAGATCGCGCTCGGATGACGTCCCCGGAAGCCTTCCGCGCTGCAGCATGCGCTTGACGAAACCGCGCGCCTCCTGTTCCAAGGAGCCATGGACAAGCCAGCAGCCCCCTTTCCCGATCGGCTGACCGAAGGCTACCGCGCCTTCCTCGACGATCGTTTCGACCGCGAGAAGGATCGCTACGAGAAACTCGCCGAAAGCGGCCAGACCCCGAAGATCCTCCTGATCGGCTGCTGCGATTCGCGGGTCTCGCCGGAAGTCATCTTCGATGCGGGGCCCGGCGAGATGTTCGTCGTCCGCAACGTCGCGAATCTCGTGCCGCCCTTCTCGCCCGACGACCAGCTCCACGGCACCTCTGCCGCGCTCGAATATGCGGTGCAGGCGTTGAAGGTCGAGCACATCGTCGTGCTCGGCCATGGCCGCTGCGGCGGCATCCGCGCCTTCGCCGACGATACGCAGGGCCCGCTCTCCTCGGGCGACTTCATCGGCAAATGGATCACGCTGATCGGCCCCGCCGCCGAACGCTCCGGCGGGCGCGGGCGCCACGAGACGTTGGACGGCTATGTCGAGCGCCTGGCCTTCGCCTCGATCCAGCAGTCGCTCGCCAATCTGCGCAGCTTCCCCTGCGTGCAGATCCTTGAGGGCAAGGGCAAGCTGCATCTGCATGGCGCCTATTTCGCCGTCGCCACGGGTGTGCTGATGATCCTTGACCCCGTGACCGGCCAGTTCGTTCCCGCGATCGGCGAACTGCCACGCAAGGCTCAGCCGATCCGCTGCGACTAGAGCGCACGCCGGCTCAGTGAACCCGATCGGTCGCCCCCTGCGCGGGCCGGCCTTCCGATGGCCGTGGGCGATCCGTCGCAGCCTTGCGGCCGGGGTCAGTGCGCGAGCGCTTCCTCCCCGGCCCAGCCGCTCGCCGGAGCCACGTTGTCGTGGTCGATCATGTTTGTCATCGGCGCGGCGAAGAGGCTAACAACCGCATCCTGCAGCGCGAAGATCGGCCGGAAATGCGTGGCGTCGGTATCTTCGGCGATCTCATCATACCGGTTGTCGAGCATCAGCCAGCTGCCGTTCCGGCGCACCGCGAGGACGGCATGATCCTCAAGCGCGCGCTGGTCCCAGACGAGCAGGATGCGGATGTCGTCGGCGCTGACGCCCAGGCGACGCAGGAGGGCGTATTTCGCGATGGCGTAGTCTTCGCAATCACCGAAGCCCCCGATAACCTTGAGCGGCGATGACCAGACATCGACAACGCCATGGCGCGACAGGTCGCTGGCATAGCGGATGGCGCGATTGACCGTCCGGTTGACGAACGCGACCCGCTCGTCCGAGGCAAGCGCCTGGGCCTCGTTGGCGATGTTGAGAAGGGTGCGCGCGGCCGCCGGACAATCCGCCTGCGCGGCGCCGCAGCGATCGACGACAGCCAGATCGGAAGCGACGTCCTTCTGAGCCGCACTCCACTTCGCGACGACCGTCGCGTTGGTCGTGCCGAACTGAACATAGCCGCGATGGGAGAAGGGGTCGCGCTTCGGCATCTCGGCAGCGACATGCCCCCCGAAAGGATCGGTCGAAGCCAGCCGGAGCCCCTCATTGGCGCTGCTCTGAGCCGGCTGCGGTTCGACGATGCCGTTGCGGCGGGAGAGAACTTGGGCGATCGAGAAGAACGTCGGCACACCCGTCGAGAGCGCAGGCGGCACGGCAGTGCGCCTGACGGGCCGACTCGAGCGCGTGTCGCTCGCAGCAGCGTCGCCAATGAAGACCAATGCAGCGACGACGCCGGCAAGCGTCATCACGCTGCGTACAAAGCACAGCCGATCCATATTCTATGGTCCCTGTTGCGACGAGACCTCGACCACTTGAGTGGTTCTCCAGGCTTCTGCCTGTGACTCGTCTCTATTCGACAGCAACAAGGAACAATGGGCGCAGTTCTCGCTGAGTTAAGAACTGACGTCACAAAGCGGGCATCTCGGGATGAGGTGAACAAGCCGCGAGAAAAATTGCTTTATTTTTCTTTCAACCCGAAACGCTTGGGTAAATGCTTTGTTGACGGGAATGCCGGGCTTTTACCGGCCTTCGCTCTCGAGCCCGAATTAACTCTTATTCACACGGGTTTAGCGCTTTCGCCGCCGAACTGTTGACGAATGGTCAATCGTAAACAATACGTTAAGACACCAGCTAAAGTTGGTTCGGCTGTGCGTATCGGGGGGATGGCGTGATGAACGCTCCGTTTATTTTGGCTCAGGCCTCGGTGCCTGGGGGCACTTCGGCCGCCCCGACGGCAAGCGTGAAGCTCGTCAAGCCCTCAGATGGCGCCGCGGTGGTTCTGCGCGTCGACCCGGGTACGCGGCTCGATTTCTCGGGCATCGCCAACGATCAGATCGTGATGGTTCGCTCCGGCGACCGTCTCATCATCCTCTTCCAGGATCAGTCGGCGCTCGTCCTGCAGCAGTTCTTCGATCCGCTCGGCCGCCCCGCGGATGGCGTCGGCATCGAAGTTGGCAACGGCCAGAACATCTCCGGCGCGCAGTTCGCGGGCCTGTTTCCGATCTCGACGGATCAGTCCGTCCTGCCGGCGGCCGGGCCTGCCTCCTCGTCAGGTTCGGTCGGCTCGGCGCTGGCGGTCACCGATCCGAATTTCGGCCCGGGGATCACGCAGCGCGATGGAACCGCCCTGCTTGCGGACGAAGGCGCGGGCGGCGGCCCCGAGATCACCCCTCTCGCCGAGGAGAACATCCCCTCGATCGCAGCAACGCAGAGCGCCATCATCGTCGACGAAGATGGTCTGGGCGGCTCCGATGGCGGCATCGGCGACGTCGCGGGCACCGCCACGGTCGTCAATGGCAGGATCACGCTGGCGTTCGGCGCCGACGGCGCCTCGTCGACCACGCCCATCATCTTCACGGACGGTCCGACCAGCCTGACATCCGCCGGCCTGCCGGTGACGCTGACTTGGGATCAGGCGAACCTCACCTTGACCGGCGCGACGGCGAACGGTCCCGTGTTCACGCTGGTCATAACGAACTTCCTGACCGGCGACTATACATTCACCCTGCTCGCGCCGCTCGATCATCCGATCGCGAATGCCGATGACAGCCTGACGATCGAACTTCCGTTCATCATCCAGGACGGCAGCGGCGATCGTGCCGCGGGCTCGCTTTCGGTGACGATCAACGACGATACCCCCGATGCGGCGCCGATCGCGGCGCAGACGCTTGCCGAAACGACCGGCGGGCAAGGCAACGTCTTCATCACCGCCGTTGCGACCTCGTCTCTGAACATCGACTGGAATAGCGACGACGCCAACACGAACACCGGCCCGATCGACCGCAAGGTCGCCTTCGCGGCAGGTGTTTCCGCGCCGGCCGGACTGACCTCGAACGGCGAGGCGATCAGCTACGCCTTCAATGGCGAGCGCACGCTGCTGACGGCCACGGCCGGCGGCCGGACGATCTTCACCGTCCAGCTCTCCGACCTCGCCAACGGCTCGTACACCTTCACCCTGCTCGACAATCTCGACCATCTCGGTGCCGGTGCCGCGATTCAGGCGCTCGGCTTCGCCATTGTCGCGACCGACGCCGACGGCGACACCGTTCCGAACAGCTTCACCGTGAATATCGTCGATGATGTTCCGGTTGCGGGCGCGATTGCGGCGCAGACCCTGTCCGAAATGACGGCGGGCCAGAGCGAAGCCGAAGGTCCGAGTGAAGGGCAGGGCGAGGGGCAAAGCGAGGGTGAAGAAGCGGGCAACGCCTTCATCTCGAGCGACGTCACCGCTTCGCTGAACATCGACTGGAACAGCGACGACGCGAACACGAACGCCGGCACGATCGACCGCAAGGTCGCCTTCGCGGCGGGCGTTTCAGCGCCTGAGGGCCTGACCTCGAATGGCGAGGCGATCACCTACGGCTTCAACGCCGATCGCACCCTGCTGACGGCCTCGGCCGGTGGGCGCACGATCTTCACCGTCCAGCTCTCCGATGCCGGCAACGGCAGCTACACCTTCACGCTATCGGACAACCTCGACCACCTCGGCGCCAGCGCAGCGAGCCAGGCGCTCGGCTTCGTCGTCGTCGCGACCGATGCCGATGGGGACAGCGTCAACACCGGCTTCATCGTCAACGTCACCGACGACATTCCGACCGCTGGCGTCATCCTGGCGCAGACGGTTGCCGAGACGACCGGCGGCGAAGGCAATGCCTTCGTCACCGCGATCGCGACCTCGTCGCTGAACATCGACTGGAACGGCGACGACGCCAACCCGAACAGCGGCACGATCGACCGCAAGGTCGCCTTCGCGGCGGGCGTTTCAGCGCCTGAGGGCCTGACCTCGAACGGCGAGGCGATCACCTACGGCTTCAACGCCGATCGCACCCTGCTGACGGCCTCGGCCGGTGGGCGCACGATCTTCACCGTCCAGCTCTCCGATGCCGGCAACGGCAGCTATATCTTCACGCTCTCGGACAACATCGACCATCTTGGCGCGAGCGCGGCAAGCCTGGCGCTCGGCTTCGCGATCGTCGCGACCGACGCCGATGGCGACGCCGTGCCGTCGAACTTCACCGTCAACGTCATCGACGACGTCCCGACCGCAGCTCCGATCGCCGATGAGACGATTGCCGAGACGACCGGCGGGGAAGACGATTCCTTCGTCACCGCCATCGCGACCTCGTCGCTGAACATTGACTGGAACAGCGACGAGGCGAACACGAACGCTGGCACGATCGACCGCAAGGTCGGCTTCGCGGCCGGGCTGTCGGCGCCGGCTGGCCTGACCTCGAACGGCGAGGCGATCAGCTACG